>CEQS01070271.1_pt1 | contig 248506 bp, 209 predicted proteins | sample 530981 | NCBI WGS metagenome assembly CEQS01 (sample SAMEA2621176, study PRJEB7988) | marine metagenome | biome: marine biome (ENVO:00000447); feature: mesopelagic zone (ENVO:00000213); material: "saline water (ENVO:00002010), including plankton (ENVO:xxxxxxxx)" | depth 800 m
ACATTACGAGTTTACGGTGAGAACGGTCAGAAGACCTTCAAGATCGTTAAGAAGTAAATGTAAGTTCTGAAAAAACTTAGAGCGGCACTCAATTGAGTGCCGCTTTTTTGTTTCTAAATGCTTCTACTTATGGTGCAATATCTTGATATGGATTATCTTCTAATGATTCTAAAAAGATTATTAGATTCATTTTTTCCGATTCCGTTAAGTTGAGGCTAATCGCTGGTAAGGTTTGATTAGGAACATCAAGATTCAATCCTATTCCTCCTCCTACATCATAAAAGTCAATAACTTCATCAAGATCGTTATATATTCCGTTGTGCATATAAGGTGCAGAACTTTTTACGTTTCGTACAGTTGGTGTTTTAAATGCATGTTTGTAGAATGGGGCTTGTTCTTTTAATATGTGATTCATGTACCTACCAAGATCCGGATCAATATGTTCGGGTTCTTCAGAACGATTTGGAACCCCAAGTACCTCAGATTCACTTTCGGCATATTCAGGAGGGAGAAGTCCACTGAATGTAGGCGGAAAATGACAGGTACCACAGGATGCTTTTCCCATGAAAAGATTAAATCCTTCAATTATAGATTGGTCGTCTGACTCAATCTCTTTTCTGATCATTTTATCAAACGGGGAATTGAAAGACGTCAAACTTGCAATAAATGCACTCATCGAATTAGTTATTGTGTTTTTTGTTATTCCCTCTTTGCCGTATACAGCAATCATATCTGAATTGAATTCATTGTCTTTTCTTAAACGAGATATTATAGTATCATAACGTGTATTAAATTCGATTGGGTTTAATACAACATGATCCATTTGAAAGGCAAGTCGATCTACTCTCATATCGTGAAAGTATCGTTCAGCAAAAACGGCATTTAACAGGGTAGGTGAGTTCCTTTTACCTGCACCTCCATCTACTAGATTTTTAGATCGTGGTAGTCCATCAGTAAAAGCTTTGCCTGGATGATGACAACTGGCACAATTACTCTTATTATTCCTTGATAATCGTTTGTCAAAGAAAAGTGATCTTCCAAGTTTAATTTGGTCCTCAATTTTTTCGTTCGTGTATTCTGAAAAATAAGATACATTCAAAAAGTCTTGCGCATAGAGACTAGAGGCTTCATAATTCACGGGTCTTTGTAATTTTGAAAATCGTTGGTTAGGTAGCTCTATTCTTAACCTCTGTTGAAGAGAAAGAGAGGATCTCCAGATTGGATCTAGATTATTCGTAATGAAATCAAAACGATCAAAAGAATCAAACGCTCCATCATTAAGCTTCAAATATGCTTTCTCTGATTGTTTGAGCGATTGTTCAAGCATTTCTTTAGGAATGAACTCACTATATTGACTTATTATTGCTGAATAGCTTTTAAAGAAAAGCGCTGCGTCTTTCAAACTTAGATCTGGATTTCCGGGTGAATCGAAACCAGTTATCCCCATTGTATTAATGCGAATTACTCCGTATCGTAAAGCTTCAAAAATTATTGGATCATTGATGTATTGTTGATTTATCAGACCATTATATGTTCTCAGATTTTTGATGAACATTTCTACTTGTTTTGCAAGATCCGAAAGCTCCTCATTTCCGTAGATCATTTCTTCCATTCGCTGTAGTCCCTTGGGCTCTAGAATAGTCATGTCGGGAACTTTCTTCTGTAGTTTAGGTAAAGGGGCACCATTTATAGACTGAGAGAATGTTTGTGGATCTAAATAGTAATAAATAAACTCTAATTCCTTGAAAGTTGATTTCATCTCATGGAATGCTGACTTTATATTCTGAGTGTCTGTATCAGAACTTAATATAGCTTTAAACGCTATAGATTGTTCGATCGTGCTATCGTGTTTTTGTTTTATCCATTGAATACATTTCAGGTCGGGCGCATTCATTGTTATCGAAACTTCTTTATTTCTTTCAAATGAAATTAAAATCACACCGATGAAACAGGTAATTATAATCACTAATTTTCTCATATCATTAAACTAAATAATCCCCAGCGGACTTAACCGCTGAGGATATTACATTGAACTTTACTTATTGTTACTGAATAATCAGTTTTTTAGTTTGTCCTTTTTCATTTTTGATGTAGTATGTTCCAGGATTAACACCCATGATATCTATCATTTTTGTGTTGCGCTCAACTTTGATCAGTTTTCCCTGACTGTTGTAGATCGCGATATCCATTTCTTCATCAAAGTTTATATACCTTGAAGTAGGGTTAGGGTAAACATTGAACCCGTTTTCTACTGCTACTTGCTCTTCTAAGCCAACATCATCAATCTTATCCCATCCTGTCAAAGCAATTGTCAAGGAGTTATTGTAAGGGAAAGGGTTAGCTGTTGAAGGGTGCTGAGAGTTGAAGAATAGTGTTTTTCCATCTGGCGTAGCACGTACACCTGTGATCTCTGCACCAACTGGAGTTTGAGCTATTCTTACTAGATCATTCAAGGTTGGGTTTTGGATCGTCATATCAAGTAAGTACATCTCACATGATCTGTTAGAAATACCAGCAGGCATTCTACCGTGTGATGTTCCATTTAGGTCCTCACAGATCACCATGTATGTTGTTTGATCTACAGTCATGAATGTTAAACCATCAGGATTTGATAAGTGAATGTCTGGATAACTTGAGATCGATACATTCGGATTGTTGTGATATTCTGGTCCTGCCTCTAATGCAACAGATACTTCATCATTACTAACGTCTAACATGATGATTCGACCATAATAATCAACATAATCACCACTCATTGGATCAGTTCCTTGTGCAGCAGCTCTGTCCTCATGAAGTTGAGCAACAACACCACCTTTGTGCATTTCATCGATCCATCTTCCTGCAGGATTATCTCTACCTGTTTCAGTAAGATATATGTTTCCATCACTCTCGTTGTAAGCTACCCACTCTAGTCTGTTGAACATTGTTGCTCCAGCATTCAAAGCCTCTTCTTCGTAGTTCAACATTTTATCGAATTTACCATTGTCAATTTCGATCCATTTCGATCCGTCAAATCCGTTTACGTTGTAGATTGAAACAGAACCGTTTAAATCGTCTGGCTCATTTGTTGAAACTAAATATGGTTTTCCATCTGGGCTATCAGCGCCATCTATGAAGATCAATCCTTCAGGACTTTCGTCAACTCCATTTTTGTTGAAGTAGTGCACGTATTGAGAATTCGCAGGATCAGTTATGTCATATACCATAACACCAGCAGATCTCTCAAGACCAATGAATGCGAAAGTTTTATTTCCAACTTGACCAACAGTTACAGATTCAGGTTCACTTCCTTTATCGTCATCTCGATTATCAGCATAGTTTTCATCGAAACGCTCTGCCATGATCTGACCGAATTCATTTCCACTATCATAAACGATGTTTCCGTTCATATCCCAAAGTGTGAAAGAACGTGCTCCATATGAATATAACTGGTCAAAATCTCCGTCATCGTCTGTATCACCCATTGAAGTAGTGATCTTCAATCTTCCAAGATTTTCATCTTGCTGTAAAACTGCAGCATTAGGGAAAGCAATTGGGTCAAGATCTAGATCTCTTACACGAGCTTCTTCTGAATATCCATCGTAGTCTCTTGCGTCTCCTTCGTTCGCAGTAATTATGTATTCATTACCCCCAATGGTTACTACTTCAATTGCATCTGGCATGTACATACCAACAAGATTGTCGTATTGAACAAAGTTTCCGATCATTCCGTCATCGTCCGATGCGTCAATAGCATTTTCAGCTAAAGAATAATCTTTGAAACCAAGTGCAATTACGTCAGAGATAGTAGCAGTTTGTAAGTCAATTACAAGTATTGCGTTGTTTTCCTGACACGCAACAAATGCAGTTGTACTGTTATCATTTATCGCTACATATTCAGGCTCTAGATCTTCAGCAATTGTTGAAGGGATAACTGAATTCATAACGTGTGAACCGATTGAGTATAGACTATCCTGAGGATACACTCTCCATTCAGAATCCATTGAATTTGTGCCTGCTCCTGAAGCAAAATCAAGATTCCCATTAATAATTTGTGGTTTTCTTACAAGTGTATAATCTTTAGTTGCATCAGTAATTCCTGCTACGTCCCATCCGTCTCCTGGGTCAGCACCCATTACTCCGATCTCGTCTATAATTGTGTAAGTTGAGGCTGTTGCTCCAGCCTGTGTCAATGCGAAGTAATCGTCTCCATTACTTAAAAAAGTAAATGTCTGATCTCCTTCAGCAGCGATATCAGCACTTGCACTTGGGTGATAGATTACGTAAGTATCTCCGTCCGCTAGCATTGTACCTGGTGCGAAAGTTACGTTATCAGGGTAATCAAATTCCCCAGCGTTATCACATCCATTGCTACAACTTGATAAAGAGTAGTTACTTAGGTCTACAGCCGCACCTGTTCCATTATAGATCTCAATATACTTGTTATTTGAACTTCCTTCACCGTATTCTGAGAAGAACAGATCAGATGAATTCGGACCAGGTTTCTGTCCAAAGATTCTAACACCTTGAACATCGTTTGTTGTTAATCCACCGAAAGTTACATGAGTTACTGAGGCACTTGCTGCTCCGTTTGAAACATCAATTATAGATACCGATCCTTCTGGATCGATCATATAATCATCTGTAGGCTCACCTTCATTCGCAACAACAACTTTGCTTCCATCAGGTGTGAAGGTTAACATATCTGGAAGTACTCCAACAGTTACTGAGTTGATCAATGAATAAGTATCATCAAAGAATAATACTTTACCATTGTTTTGAACTACAGCATCAGGAATAGAAACAGCAATTACACCATTGTATACTGCTACTGAAGTAGGCTCACCATGAGCGGAAAGGTCAATAAAATCGATACTATCCAGTTGGTTAGTATTAGCAAAAGAACTAACTAGGATCCCTTGATCATTACTGTTTGTGGAGTAGACTCTTTCATTCACTTCGTCATATGCAGAAATTTCAGAAAATGCATTTTCCAATGATGTACGGTGTGATAACCTTAAGTGTTGGTCATCTTCTCTATATGCGTACAATTTTCCTGATGTAAAATCTCCAGGTGTGTCTGCAACGAATTTTGAGAGGATTCCTGGTGTATTATCTGCTCCAGTATAAACAGTCTGATCATCTGGCATAATAACACCACCTTCAAAAGGTTGACGCCCCCAGTTGTATTGTTTACGGATGGCTACTGCTTCTTTAGGGTCGATCTCAACCATCCAGTTGAAGTTTTCAAACTTTTTGATCGTTTCACCATCGGCGATCGAGATTCCAGAACCATTTATTGTGAAGTCAGTTGTATCAAGTACACCTGCACCATCAGCAAAAATAGATGCATTATCACTTCTGAACCACTCTTCTGCAGTCCAAATACGTCCATCTGCTTCAGAAGTAATACCACCACAGTTCATTCCTGTTTCTCCAACTGTATTGGCAAAATCAACGTTGAAATATTTTCCAGTTCGTCCATCAGCAAGTGTTTGTTCAACAACTACGATAGAATCAGTTTGAGGATCACGACGTATTTTAAATACAGTCATTCCTCCACCATCACCAATGTTAGGATCTGCAGAGATCATTTCGTGGTTTACTGATATCCAACCTAAATCATCTGAATTAGGATCAGTATCTGGTGTAAATCCGATAAAGTCGTGCCATTGTTTTGCAGGATATGCTCCAGCTGGGTTTCCGTAAGTGGCAGTTGTTTGGACAGTGTCATGTCCACCGATGAAGATTACTTGTTTTTGAAGTGGAGAAGCCGGAACGATAACTTCGTCTGGCACCAATTCAAAATCAATTTCTGGGTCAAATCCGATCTGGGCTGATAAAAGTCCCGTCACGAATAGCGAGCTCACTAATGCAAATGCTCGTTTTGTTAAGTACTTGTGTTTCATTTTACTACAATTATGAGGTTTAATTCGTAGCAAAATTGGAGAGGAATCCCACGGAATAGATAAATGTACTTTTATACATAGATTAAATCTATTCGTGCCTGTTTTAAAATAATATGAAATACTAGGACTCAAGTATTAAAGGATGGTTAAAGAGATTAATTCAGTTTAAATCAGATTTAGAGAACCATGAGTTCCAAAGGGATATTAAGCGAGTCCAATTCTATTTGAGTGATGTTAATATATTATTCGTTAAATGAAAAATACATTATGAAGAAGGATCAAAAAAAAAGCGAGTCGTTAAACTCGCTCTCTGTTTTGTACCCGGGGCGGGAATCGAACCCGCACTCCCGAAAGAATTGGATTTTGAATCCAACGCGTCTACCAGTTCCGCCACCCGGGCATTATTTGGGGACTGCAAATTTATTCAAATATCACTTATCAGCAATGGTAAAAGGAATTATTTTTTGATCTCATTTAGATTTGAAGTAATTAGTTCCTCAATTTTACTCTTGGATTTGTAAGATTTCAGTTTATTTTCAAATCGGACTGCTGAACCTCTGTCTTCTGTGGTCAAGTAAAAAACAAGCGCCCAAGGTCGATAGTGCTTGGTTGATCGCACATAGCCACTGTTGTGACGTTTAATTCGATCTATGATATTATTTGTTTGACCGATGTAGTATCGGTCGAATTCATTACTGTATAGGATGTATACTGAATAACTCATATGATTTAGGTTTAGGTTAGCACTACCGAAAGAATCCCGATTAGAATCGGGACGCGTCTACCGGTCATACGAATCAGGAATTCCCTGGAACCGTTTAATTTATCGAAATAACACTTATCAGCAATAGTAAAAGGAATTATTTTTTAATCTCATCAATCTCTATCGATAATATTTTATCACAGAGAGCACAGAGATATCAGGAATAAAATGGTTTAGGAGAGCACAGAGCATGCACGCGCTGGTTCTCTAAAGTTTTAACGTTTAATCAAAAACCTACTTTGAAAAGAACTTACTCATTGAACTCAAAAAAGTAATTGTCTCCGAGTGCTCTGTGTAATATTAAATAGTAGGTAGTACAGGATTATTATTTACCTGTCTCTTCCTTATTAAAGTGATTCCAGCCTTGAGCCTTTAATTCAATTGCAGAACCTTGCTTATCGATCATATATAGACCGCTGTCCTTTGATGTAAAATGACCAATTACTGTCATGTGAGGATTTCCTTTGATCTTATCGAAATCTTCCTGTTTGATCGAAAAAAGAAGCTCGTAATCTTCACCTCCATTCAAAGCACAAGTTGCAGGATCAACATTGAAGTCGATAGCAGTAGTAGAAACCTTTGTGTCAATCGGAAGCTTTTCATCATAGACCTGACAGCCTAGTTCAGAGTTCTTGCAAAGGTGAAATAATTCAGAAGCAAGCCCATCTGAAACATCGATCATCGCCGTAGGTTTAACATCTAATTCCTTTAGAAATTTAAGAACATCTTTTCGAGCTTCAGGTTTTAGTTGTCTTTCTAATAAATAGTCGAAACCATCTAGATCAGGTTGTATATCTGGATTAGCTTTATATACAGATTTTTCTCTTTCCAATACCTGAAGCCCCATATAGGCGGCTCCCAAGTCACCGGTAACAACGATCAGTTCATTTTCTTTAGCTCCACTGCGATAAACTACTTCATCTTTCTTTGCAGATCCAATAGCTGTAACCGAGATCATCAATCCTGCTAGTGAAGACGTTGTGTCACCACCTACAAGATCAACATTATAGATCTCACATGCCGTATGAATACCGTCGTATAGTTCTTCTAAGGCTTCTTTGGGAAAACGGCTTGAGACAGCTAGGGAAACTGTGATTTGCTCCGCTGTTCCATTCATTGCATAAATATCAGATAAGTTGACAACAACAGCCTTGTATCCAAGATGTTTCAATGGAGTATACATCATGTTGAAATGTATCCCTTCAATCAGAGAATCAGTTGATACTAAAGTTACATCATCAGCGTTTTTTTCAATGACTGCAGCATCGTCTCCAACCCCAAAGATCGTCGAATCTTGTCTTTTTTTCGCTTTCTTAGTCAGTAAGTCGATCAATCCAAACTCTCCAATCTCTTCTAATGAAGTTCTTTTATCTTCGCTCATAGTCTTCTATTTTATGCGGTAAGGGCGCAAAGTTAAGTCCTTTATCTCGAACGATACCGACAACCTCAGGAATAATTTCCATAATTCGGTCCTTCGTTTTATCGTTTTCATGGAAAACAGCAATATCGCTCTCGCCCAATCCATTTTCGAAACTTTTAATGATCCTTTGAACTGGATAGCTTTTGTCCCAATCGTAACTCAAGTAACTCCACATGACAAGTACATTCGATTGCTGAACGTATTTTGCTTGTTTTTTGTTGATATCCCCTTTTACTGGTCGGTAAAGTCCATGGGGGACTAGAGCTTGAGATTTTTCAAAATTAGATTGAAACGCTCCATATTTCAATTGCTTATTTGAAATGTGTTTGAAACCATGATGCCCAATTGTGTGACCATCATCAACGGCCTGCTTTAATAGCTCGGGATATTCTTGAATATTCTCACCATTCCAGAAAAAAGTAGCTTTGATATTTTCAGACCTTAAATAATCTAATAGGCCAGGAGTAATATCTGGATGCGGTCCATCATCAAAGGTCAAGTAGAAATCAGTTGTAGGGCCATACCAAACGCGACGTGGATAAAACCACGTCACGAATTTTGGAATGCGCAATACTCTATTCATTCATTGGATCTGCTGGAGCTTCTTCAGCAAGACCATTCTCTTGCAATAGCGCCATGTAAAGATCAGTAAATTCCTGAGCTTCTTCTCTCATTTTACGAACAACAGTTCTTCTTCCTCTTGTATCGCTAACCTCTCGCTGAGATAATTCTTTTGCAATACCTGGAACGACTTGTTCAGAAAGTCTTCTTTCAAGACTATTGACATAATCACCTAGTGCAGACTCTGGATTGTTCAAGTACACTTCTCTATACGTTCTCAGGAAATTCATTCCAAACGCAATAAATGCTTCTTCATTTTTATAAGCGATCATAGGGTCACTATGCTCAAAATAATTCATCATTGTTTCTAGCTGCTTGATGTATTTTTCAGCTAAATCATCAGCCAATTCATTTTTATCTACATCATACAGCACTTTGATGTACTCAGGCATAACTCCATCAGTATAGATTTGCTGTCCGTTAGGAAGTCTTCTACCAATTCCTCTTGGTTCTCCGAAATCAAATACCTTATCGATCGGTAGCTTTTCTAATGAATAAGAAATTACCTCTGCTACTTTATCTGCATTTTCCTGCATTTCTTTTTTCAACTGGGCTACATTTCCTGTTGTATCTCTTTCAACTTTAGATTTTGCTCTTCTATATGCTGATACATAATTTGAAGCAAGATCAATGAAGCTATTTCTATATTGATCTGTATGTCTTCTAACATAGTAATCCACTAAAACACCTTCTTCAGAAAGATTTGCGTAATCGTATTTGTTGATGATATTTTCATACATCTTCTGTCTTCCATCTTCTTCTGCTATTCCTTTACGAAGTGGAGACAGTCCATGAATTTGTCCGTAATTCTGAACAAGACCTTCTGCGTAAAGTGCCTTGGCAACATCTGAACCTCCAGGACTTGAGAAGTATACTCCTCTTGTCCAGTCAAAGTTCGCTAAAATGTCCAGCATCATTACTTCTTCACGACTTAATCCATTTACATCACTTCGGAACAATCCCCCTTTTCTGAAATTAAAACGTACTGCGTCTCTGCAATCTGAAACTTGGTCTTCTTTAATAACACCAGCTTTAACAGCATTTTCAGCGTTAACTGGCAAGACGAATCCAGAAGAAGGGAAGTATCTCAACTTACGACCGTCTTGTCTCGTGATCATGTTATCATCGTTTCGAACGAATTCCATGGCATAATCGATCGGCAAATAATCCCATTCTTTAGTCCAGGAATTTGCAGCTTGTTGAAGTTGCTTGAGAATATTTTCATTTACACTGATCACATTTTTACTAGCATCATTGAAAATTCGACGAATGAATACATTTAATTTGTTGTAATCATCATAACCAGGATTATCTAATTGTTCGCTCATTTCAACTTGCATTCGATCAAGTATACTTTGGGCATCATCAGAGTTACCCGACATCTGTTGTAATGCTCCCGCTAAACCTCTTCTCAACCTTATAAGTGAGTTTTTGAAGATCTCTGGGTTTGCTTCGATCTTTTTCTTTATGATCTCTTCTGATTTCTCAGGAGACAAACTTCTTTTATACGTCTCATAATTCAGGAATAGAACGTAATCAGTGTTTCCTGCGCCCATCAAGATCTGATCTTCTCTAAACTTAATTGGAAGAGGGTCAGACTCATAAGCTCTCATCATCATTTGTTCAGTGTACCAATCAGTTTGCATCAACGAAAGGTTAGCCACTCTAACATCTGTACGTACTCCTTCAACTTCTTGTAAATACCATAATGGGAAGGTGTCATTATCACCATTGGTGTATAATATTGAATTTGGTGCACATCCGATTAAATAGTTGTAAGCTAAGGATCGTGCAGGGGTTCGATTACTTCTGTCATGATCGTCCCAACCCTGCATACCCAGTATGATCGGAGCGATCAATCCAAGAATAGTTGCTAATCCTGCAGCTCCGACTCCTGGTATTTTTGCTTTCTTCAGGATGGACATTATTGCAATGGCTCCACCTCCAATTGCGCCAATGATCAATACTGATAGAGTTGCCGGCATACCATCACCTCCCAGGTCTGAGATCAAACAAAGGAATAGAATACCTACATAGGAGATTCCTAACTTTTTGTATTCATTAGTCTTGAAAGATCGATATGCTTCAAACAAGCCGTATACACCTAGGCCTATCCATATGGCGAATGCATAGAAAGACGCGGCATAAGCATAATCTCTTTCACGAGGCTCAAAAGGTTTCTGGTTCAGGTAAACAACAATTGCTAAACCTGTAAATAAGAATAGCAATAGAACCACGAAAGCATCCTTTGGAGCTTTCAAGAAATGAAAGAATAGCCCGATCAATCCAAGAATAAGGGGAATGAAATAAAACTTATTATTACTTGGGTTTTCCTTGGTGAAATAAGGAGCATTTTCTCCCGTTGCACCCACACGCGGCTCATCAACAGAGCTGAATCCAGAGATCCAATTTCCTCTCAATTCAGAACCATGTCCTTGAATATCATTTTGACGTCCCGCAAAATTCCACATGAAATACCTCCAATACATCCAGTTTACCTGATAATTCATGAAGAAAGTCAAGTTCTCACCAAATGTAGGTATCGGTCTTCCATCATCACCTATTTGATTACTCGAAACTCTTCTATCTGGGTTATAACCTGACCAGTTTCGATAACCTTCTGCTCGATTAGGATCATTTCTGAAATACATTCTTGGGAAGAAGGTATTTTGAGCATATACAGGGATCTGTTTTTCTCTAGTATTTTTATTCGTTATAAAATATTTATGTACTAGCTCGTAGGACTGACCACTATTTTTAACGTAATTCTCTGCGACTGCTTTTTCTCTAAAAGCAGCAACTTCAGATCCAGTTCTAGATGTTACAACCCATCTTTTATCGTAGACAGGAGATCTGTCTTTGTACTGTGAGCTAGGAGCAGGCTTAGAGTTGTAAAACTCTCCATATAGAATCGGCCATGAACCATACTGCTCACGTTTTAAATAAGCGTGTAAAGTAACTAAGTTCTCAGGGTTATTTTCATCAAGAGGAGGGTTCGCGTTTGATCGAATAACGATCGTAGCAAATGAACCGTATCCAATAAATAACATGATCAATCCAAGAATAACAGTATTGGCAACTTTCTTTTGTTTTCTTCTTGTGTATAGTAGTCCACCAACGAGAACACCAATCAGAAGAATAAAGAAAAATGCGGCTCCAGATCCAAAAGGAAGACCAAAGCTATTTACAAATGTGATCTCAATGCTTGACGCTATGGCTATCGTACCTGGAATGACTCCGTTTTGTATGAAAGCAAGAACCAGTACTCCGATAACACCAGTGATTATAAAAAGTCCAGGAGACACCTTTTCTTTCATTTGGAAGAGTACCACGTACGCGATACAAGGAAGAACAAGAAGTCCAAGTAAGTGGACACCAATAGCTAAACCGAATAAGAACATGATCAACACCATCCATCGTAGAGGTCGTACTTCGGGTCCGAGCTCACCTCTTTTGATCATGGTCATTTCTTCGTCCCATTTCATTACAGCCCAGAATATAATAGCCGTGAATAAAGAAGACATCGCGTATACCTCACCTTCAACAGCAGAGAACCAGAATGATTCAGTAAATGTATAGGCCATTGCACCAACAAATCCTGCTCCGAGAATAGCTACTTTTTGTCCTCCAGTCATTACAGCTCCATCCTTTTGAGCGATCTTCTTACCTAACATGGTAATTGTCCAGAACAAGAATAAAATGGAGAATGAGCTACTGAGTGCTGACATTCGGTTTATCCATAAAGCAACATCAGCTTCAGAACCTGCGAATAGAGAGAACAGGCGACCAATTAACATGAAAAAAGGAGCACCTGGCGGGTGACCAACTTCCAACTTGTATGCAGCTGTTATATACTCACCACAATCCCAAAGAGATGCAGTGTCTTCTACTGTAATAAAGTAAACGATTGTAGCAATCAAAAAAGCTAACCAACCGAGGGAAATATTCAGTTTCTTATAACTCATAGTGATAATTTGAATCGCACGAAGTTAAGAATAATCAAGTAGTGAATGAAAATAAGGTTTTAAAATTTCTTAAATTCCTAATGCAGTGATTTTCAAAGAAGATAACGGGTATGTGAATTTTTTTTATCCCGCTATTTGCAGACAGAGAAAATAATTATAAATTTGCACCCGCAGAACGCGCCAATAGTTATTTGGAGAACGTTGTGAAACTGTCCCATGGTGTAACTGGCAACACGTTTGGTTTTGGTCCAAAAGAGTCTAGGTTCGAGCCCTAGTGGGACAACAAGTCAGATTAGAAGGTGAGCATTGAGTTGTTCACCTTTTTTGTTTTAAAAGGGATTAGGGCGAGAAGCCTGTGCCGACAGGAGCGAAGCGTAACGTCGGTAAGCCCTAGTGGGACAACAAGTCAGGTTAAAAGGTGAGCATTAAGTTGTTCACCTTTTTTTTGTTTTATTGAGAACGGTAGATTGGACTAAATCCTGATCCCAATTATACATACATCATCCAGTTGTTCAAGATCACCTTTCCAGTTCATAAAGGTTGTGTCAAGAATCTCATTCAACTCTTCCATGCTTTTGTCTTTATTCTCGATAAGAAGATTCTTCAGAGTTTTGTATTTGAATTTCTTTCCTTTCGGTCCGCCAAACTGATCCACATAGCCGTCAGAGAATATGAAAATTGTATCTCCTTCATTGAGTTGAATCTCGTGATTTGTAAATTCCTGAGCATACTCAAAGTTTCCAATAGGCTGCTTGTTTGCTTTTATCTCCTCAACCTCTGTTGCATCTTTACGGACGATCCATAGTGGGTTGTGGGCACCGGCATAACTCATTTTTTTTGTTTTCAGATCAAAAGCGCATAGTGCCGCGTCCATACCATCCTTAACTTTGTCTTCGCCAGACTCAAATGTTTCTTGTACTAATATGGATAGGCGATCTAGAATATCAGCTGGCTCCACTAAATCGAATTCTTTTACGCAGCGGTTTAGGCCATTTGCACCAACAACACTAACTATCGCTCCAGGCACTCCGTGACCTGTACAATCAACTGCACCAATGATCACTTTTCCTTTATTCTCACTCATCCAGTAGAAATCTCCTGAAACAATGTCTTTTGGTTTATAATAGACTAAACTGTTTGGGAACGCTTGTTTTATTCTCGCCTCAGTAGGAATGATAGCTTTTTGTAATCGGAGAGCGTAGTTTATGGAGTCTACGATTTCCCTGTTCTTTTCTTCTATAACGTGATTTCTTTCCTTTAATTCACTAGTTCTTGCTTCAACTTTATCTTCAAGATTATGTACCAGATCAGAGATAGAATGTTGCATATGGATAAAGCTTTTCGACAAGGTTCCGATTTCATCACCTCCTCTAGGGTCAATTTCAACATCAAGATCCCCATCCGCTAATTCCTCAGCTCTTTGGGTGAGTTGTTTCAGAGGTTTTGTGATCTTACGAGAAATGAAAAGTGAAGCAATAGAAATAGAAATGAGTAGCCCAATGAAGATCACGATAATATTGTTCCTAAGATCATAGACGTGAGCGAAGGCCTCATCTTTATCTATCTCACTCATGATCACCCAGTTCATGCCTTCAATGTCAAGAGGTTTATAAGAAGAAAGAACTTCAACCCCTCTATAATCTTTGAAGATCTTAGTATTTGACTTTCCGGATAAAGCGGCCTTCGTTCCTTCTGTTTTAACTTCTTGTAATCCAACAGTACTCTCAAACGTAACGATCTGATCAATTATAGACTGTGGTGTCCCAATTTCTTTGATCATCTTGAGATAGTTTTTTCGATCTTCTATGAAAAATCTTGATTGATTTCTTAGTGTGAAATCGTCAGCAACAATATACGTTTCCCCACTCTTGCCAAGACCAACTTCCGACCACTCATGACGACTGGTCATGATGTCATCGATCTTTTTAATTGGCATTTGGAAAATTAATGTACCTATGTTCTTACCCTCATGAAATATGGGGGTTGAAATAAAAGATGCTGGAGCATTGTACGAAGGTATATAAGGGGAGAAGTCTACCAACTTTACATAATTACTATCCATAGCGCTTCTCGATGCTTTAAACGCTTTAGCAATATTTGAGTTTTTATACGGGCCATCTAAAAGTGAGGTCCCAAAATCAACTTCTTTATAAACAGAATAGACAATATGTCCTGATTCATTGTCAACCAAAAAGATATCGTAATATTCAAATTTTTCCAGATAAGATCTGATCAAAGGATGATACTCCGCGTGTGCTTGTGTGTAGAAGCTCTCATCATCAGCTTTGTTCAAATAATGCTTTCTACCAACAGGATTTTTATTGTGTGATATATAAAGATCTTGAAGGACAACAGCAGACTCGTGACTCGGCCAATGTCTTTCAATGTTTTTAGAAATTAAGGTGTCAGTATTTAGTCTTGGAAGATATTCATCTGTGTAATAACCCTCTAGTCTATTTTTATAGTTTTCGATGTCAGTTGATGAATAATCTGATATGTGATCTATTGTATCAAATCCTTTTTTAAAATCTAACATTGCCTCAACAATAGTATGCTCTTCGGAGAAAGTTATGATCTGATTGCGGATATCCCTGAAGTATCCTTCGATCTGACTCGCTTTCATTTCTCGAACGGCAGTAAGTCTATTGAAAGACTCTTCTTCCAAAGAGTTTTTTCCTTTTATATATGACAAATATCCAATTACCAATATGGATAAAAAGGCAATAAAGAAAAAAGCTACGGTTAGCTTAAACCCAATTTTAGTATCATTGAATTTTTTTACAAATCCCACTGTTCAACAATTTTATCACAAGATACACAACTTCTATAATTTCTATAATCGTTTTGTATATATTTGATGATGTGAAGTCTATAGAAACAGATCGCTTAATAGTAAGTCTTAGGGAGGATGGTATCGTGCATGTTTACACGAAGGACCGTGTGACTATAGATATAGATTGTCAAAACGAAATGAAACGATTGTACTGGGAGATCACGGATATTCCAAGACCTTTTATCTTTTCGTCAGGAGAGTTTCTTTCTCTTACCCGTGAGGCTCAGAAGAATGCAAAGACAATGGAAAAAAATGTTCCAGTGGCAGCCTCTGCACTTGTCGTTAGAAATGTTGCACAAAAGCTAATGGCTGATTTCTACTACAAGTTTGACCCTCCAAACAACCCTTTGAAGGTTTTTAGAGATTTTGAAAAAGGGTTAGATTGGTTGAAAACATTACCTTGCTACCAGAACTTAGAAAAATAAGAACCTGATGAAGTACTTTGTTTTGTTGCGCGGCATAAATGTTGGCGGTAACAAGAAAGTTGTGATGAAAGAGCTCAAGCATTTATTTGAGAATAAAGGTTATTCTGATGTATCCACCATATTAAATACGGGGAATATATTACTACGATCGAACAATGATATTGAACGTGTAGAAAAAGACATAGCTGAAATCCTTGGATCTAACTTCGAATTTGATATACCTTTCATTGTTTACAGAGGAAATGAGTTGATACAGTTTTTAGAAACCGAAAGCGTAAAGCAACTGATTCAGACAGTAGAGAAGGGAGATAAAGTCATTTTTACGTTCGCTCGTCATTTGAAAAAAGAGGAGCTTCATGAGCTAAAAGCAACAGATGAATTTGAACTGATCCATGCTGATTCGTCAATAATTTGTTTATATTTTTCGGTTAATAAAGTCGGCACTCCAGCCGTTATGAAGGTTTTAGATAAAGCACTTCAGAAAAGAGGAACATCTCGAAATTTGAATACGATCAAAAAGATAATCAAAAAACTCGAGGAATTATGAAAAGAGTAACAGGAATAGGAGGAATATTCTTCAAATGTAAGAACCCAGAAATGATGCGTGAATGGTACAAGAATCACCTGGGTTTGAATACAGACCAATATGGTACTGTCTTTATTTCAGGTGGTAAAGATTCAAATGAACAATTTACATCATGGAGTCCATTTGAAGAGGACACTTCATATTTCTCTCCATCTAAAAAGGACTTTATGATCAATTATACGGTGGAAGATCTTTCAGAACTATTATCCGTATTAAAATCAGAAGGAGTTGAAATAGTAGGTGAAATTCAATCATTCGAATACGGTAAGTTTGCCCATATTCTTGATCCCGAAGGGAATAAAATAGAACTATGGGAACCGAAAAGTAAAGAATTCAAACAAATGGCTACTGCTGTAACTAAATAATTCGATCGATATGAAATGGCCAGAAGAAGTGAATTATTTGAGAACGATCATTCTTGAAAATGAATCCGTTGAGGAAACAGTGAAATGGGGTATACCTGTATTCACATACAAGGGAAAGAATATCGTTGGTGTTGCTAAGTTTAAATCTTATTTCGGACTTTGGTTCTATGATGGAGCATTATTGAACGACAAAGACCAGGTTCTTATTAATGCCCAAAAAGGGAAAACAAAGGCGTTGAGACAGATCAGGTATAACACTATTGAAGAGGTTGATAGATCAATAATATTAGATCTCTTAGATCAAGCATTAAAAATAGTTGATTCTGGGAAATCATTCAAGCCCGAAAAATCCACTACGGATATTCCAAAAGAACTTAAAGAGGCTATGGAAAATGATGACGCTTTGAATAGATCGTTCAATAACCTTACCCCATACAAGAGAAAAGAGTATTGTAGTTACATTGGTGATGCGAAGCGTCAAGCAACACGTCAAAAAAGACTTGAGAAATCAATTGATCTGATTCTAAATGAAAAAGGACTCAATGATCAATACAGATAAGCAATCTTAGAAGAATCCGTAGCCATAGCCATTATTCACACGGACGCGATTAGATAGCTCAACCTCGAGCATCAACTCCTCGATAGCTTCTTCTAGTTTTCCTTCTTCGTACATCACTGATGAAACATCCAGATCATCCTCATAAGTGTAATTCGATTCAGGATCTACGAAATATACAGCAATTACCGATTTTGAACCATAATTCGAAACAGAAGTATATATGTAAACATCTCCCCCTTCCATGTAAGTGTCTTCATTAACTTTCGAATGAAACTTTAAGGAATCTTTATTGACCCTGTAACCACCATTCTCAATAGCGTAAGAGTGATAAATTAGTTCTTTTTTAGGATTTAAAGCTTCAAATAAACTGTCTTGAACACCGGGAATATAATCTGCCCAATCGAAAAAGACATGAGCATATGTTGTATCATTTATGACTTCTTCTACTTCTTCAATGGTATAAGGTAACCCTCTGTTAATTCTTTTCGACAAGAAATTTGCTTTGAACCTTTTATCTGAAATCGTGTCAAGCTTTTTAGTAATACCTGAGAATCTTTCTTCTGCATCATCGTGCAAGAGTAGTACTACCCCAAGGTCCAACATATCTGTAAGAATATCATCGGTGTTATCATCTGAAAACGCAATCTTTCTTAAGTTTTGTTTGGCGGTTTTTTCCAGCTTTTCTAAAAACTCGTCTGATAGATCATTTGAAGAAAATGAACCATTTAGATTCGCTCTGCTTATTAGATATACAATTCGTGGTAAGAATTCGTCGAAGTCTGTTGCAAACTGTTCAAGCTGACTTAAATGGGGTTTGAGTAAATGAGTACTATCTTCAAATGCTCTAAACATATTGTACAGATCGTAATCATCATTTGTCATGGGTGGGTTGTCAACGATAATAGAGACAAACTTCTTTGTTGATTCTTCGGTTCCCACTTTTCCAATGTCATCTAAAATTGCAACCTGAATATCTGGATTGTCTTTATACTTTTCATAAAATTGAGTCAAGAAACTGAGGTAATCATCATTTTCCTTAAAGAAATAGGAATAATCCGAAAGCAGCTGAATTCTTAGTTCATTATCTATGATCTCTAACGTATCATTCAATAACAATTTTTCTAGATCTTCTAGATCACTTTCATCAAATATCACTTTCCCAAGTGATTCTTTGGCTTGTTCACTGATTTGATATTCATCTGACCTGATGTCCTCAAGCCAATCACTACCTTTCTTTCGAATAACAAAGTTGTTTTCATTTGATCTCGTTTTTGGGCGAAGACTATTAAATATTTGCTTAGAAAACTTAGATCGAGGTAAAGTCGTATCATAGGCTGTACTAATTGTTATGAACACATTACCTATTATGATGTCATTATAGTGAAGTACACGGTCAGTTCCATGCTTAGAATATCGATATTCGATTTGATAAGAGGTGTCTGTTTTATTCTCCGAAACTATCTCAGGAATGTAATACAATGAATCTTCACTGAATTTTAAAAGAACTCTATCTTTAACACCTTCAAGACCTTCTTCCAGTGAGTAATATTCATTTAATCTGCTATGTTTTAAACCAACTACTTCACCAGTTACTGGATCTTTAAATAGACGTGTGTTGTATTCGCCTTCAAAGGAACGATCCAAAGAATCCTCTCTGTTTTCTGCTTCTTTGAAATCATCTCTCAACGATTTAAATTCAGAGTATAAGAGTGAATCTAATGACCCATCGTAATACGAGGAATAGCTAATATCTAATAATGTGTCATTTTCAGAAATCAGTTCTAAACCTTTGTAATTTGGTGGTGTTTTGGAAAATGAATTGAACATGTTTTCCGCTTCACTTTCACTATTTTCTACTATGATCTGATAATAAAAATTATGGTAGATCTGGTAATAGACATAAAATCGATGATCATCTTTTTCTAGAGTCGCACGAATTGTTTTTTTATCAAGATCAACGATCGTGTCATTAATTTCGTACTCCAAGTCTTCTGCCAGTGATCGAACTAAGTAAGTTAGCTCAAAATGATCCTGTTCAAGTTCATTTAAGTCTTTTAAATAAGCTGACCTAAACGAGAAAAAGTTTCCATTATCCGTTTCACCATTTATATAAATATCGCTTTTATCACTTTCCGCGATTACATAGTTTGTTGGAAGGTCAATTTGAATACCTAGCTTGTCTAAGTTGTTGGATTTCGATCCAGTACCTACCTTAATGCTATTGAAATAATTCTTTACGTTCTTATCTTTTATAAATGATTTGTTACCACTTGCCTTAAAAACTAAGATCTCTTCTGGTGTATCTATGATCAACTGTTTTAAGTATCGATTACGCGATAACTCTGATGTTACTTCAATCGCCTCATAATTACCTACAGAAGTACTCTTTTGCTTCGAAATATCTCCAGGTGTTGCGAGGTAGAGGATACTATCAATATAATTCAACCCACCTTTTTCTCTGTAATTTTCTCCGTAAGGTAGCTTACTCATTCGTTTATAACTGTAATAGGCACCATTTGAAAAGTCAGGGAGGAAATACGACTGAATCATATTTTGATCAAGTCCTTGATTTTCTGGATAAAACTCTCCGATACTTTGTAAGCTAATTCTCCCATCCTCTGAAGTGTAGTTCTCCATTGGAACGTTGACGGAAGAAGCTTTTATTTTATTGAATTTTTTGTTTGAACTTGATGACTTATTGAATTGTACAGCCTCTACGGTATATCCTTTTGAGCGGAGCATTTCGATCATTCCATTTTCCCCTGCGAGATGGGCAGCTCCTACACCTGCAAAAATACTAATTTTGGGCATCAACGAATCCATTGCAACTACCATGTTGTCATTTCGAATATCCAATAGGTACTTGCGGTAGTTATTGGAGAATTTTTCCGTGATCATACTATCCAAAGTGTTTAGATCACGTTCTAAATATGCAGTTTGTAGATCTCCCTGATTAACGCCGTTGCTTCGGAATGTAACTTCATCATCATCATCTTCATCAGGTAAAGAAGCTCTCCGCGCTAAAAAGAAAGACTCAGTGAAATTCTCTAAACTGTAAACCTCTTTCCCCTCTTTTCTGGCTGTTTGGAAAAGAAACATATCGAGATAAGTAGTTTCTTCATAGTCTTCATTACCATAATTGAATCGATAAAGTAATTGATTTACAATTCGATCTTGAGGAGCAAGAAACTCTTGAAATCCTTCCAGATCATACTGAGGGACTCTTGAGAAGCGGTTATAAAATCCACGATCAGCGAAACTGGTTCTACGATTATCAATGACACTCGTTATACGTTGAACTTCATCTCCTCTATAAAAGTCTAACCAAACCTCCGGATTTGTTTCCAGTGCGATCGCATCTACTGATGATAATGCATCAAAGAACTCGTCCCCCAGGTTAAATGCAATTTTGCTACTAACATGCATTGTTCCATATAAGTAGGATGGCTTTTCTAAACCATTTCCATCGATTTTCCAGAGTAATGAAGAATAATCTTCCTGCGCGTTAACAACAGAGATATTTAAAATAAAAAATAAGGCGGTTAACTTTTTGAAAAAAGGTGTGTTGAGCATAAAATTATTTTATTGAACGACTGACAATATAACGAAAATACGCCAGATTGTTACTGTATTCTAGCTATAGATTGATACGAGAAACCATAAAGATTTTGGTCTATCTGGATAAAAAGCTGAAAGAAAAGATGATAGACTCAAGATTATAGGATCTCCAAAACATCTTCCGGAGGTCTTCCAACTTTAGCTTTATCTCCATTAACTAGAATAGGTCGTTCGATGAGTTTCGGAAATTTAAGCATGGCATCTATCCATTCTTCATCACTAAGTTCTTTGCCTTTGAAGTTTTCTTTATAATCCTTCTCTCCCTTTCTGATTATAGAGGAAGCTGGGACATCCAGTTTTTTAAGAATAGATTTTAATTCCTCTTTAGAAAGCTCATCTTTAAGATAAAGCCTTACATCAGGGTTAATACCTTTCTCTTCTAAAAGTTGCAATGTTTGTCTACTTTTTGAACAACGTGGATTGTGAATCAGTTCCATTTTATCCTAGTTTTCCTTTTAAGTTCTTCATAAATTTCGATGCATAAACAAAATCAATGATCTCTTTATTATCGGTTTTGATGATCTCCTCTTTCGTACCCTGCCACCAGTTTCGTCCAGTATGAATAAAAACAATATGATCGCCTATCTCAATCACACTGTTCATGTCATGCGTTATCACTACAGTAGTCATATTATACTCGTAAGTGATCTCTTTGATGAGGTTATCGATCAGGATCGAAGTACTAGGGTCCAAACCTGAGTTCGGTTCATCACAAAACAAGTATTTCGGATTCATTGAAATCGCTCTGGCTATGGCAACACGTTTTTGCATACCACCACTACATTCAGCTGGAAGAAGTTTATTTCTCCCAGAAAGGTTTACTCTTTCCAAACAGAAATCTGCTCTCTCTTGCATTTCAGCTTTAGACATTTTAGTAAACATCTTGAGCGGAAACATAATATTCTCTTCCACAGTCATTGAATCGAAAAGCGCTGAGCCCTGAAACAACATCCCAATCTCTTTTCGGATTTCCTTTCTCTCTTTTCTATCCATCTGAGAAAAGTCCCGACCATCGTATAACACATTCCCATTATCAACCTCAAGCAGTCCGACAATACATTTGGTTAAAACAGATTTACCTTGACCCGATTGACCTATGATAAGGTTTACTTGTCCAGCCTCGAATTGTGCAGAAAAATCGTGTAGAACGTGATTTTTCCCAAAGGATTTATTTATGTTTTTAACCTCTATCATTACAGCAGTAGTAATTGAGTCAGAACGAAATTGGCTAATAGTATACAGATACTACTCCATACAACTGCTTGAGTTGAAGATTTACCAACATCAAGAGCACCACCTTTTGTGTAATATCCAAAAAATGACGAAACCGTTGTAATAATGAAAGCAAAGCAAACAGTTTTCACCAATGCATAAACAATATCTCCCATTTTGAAGAAAGCCCGGATCCCATAAACGAATTCTTCATGAGAAGCAAGGTTTGTGGTTGTTACTGCTAAATAACCTCCTACAAGGCTGAGACCCATTGAAATAATGATCAAGAATGGGAAAAAGAAAACCGCAGCGATCACCTTTGGAAGAACGAGGTAACTTAAAGAATTGACACCCATGATTTCCAACGCATCGATCTGTTCTGTAACTCGCATAGTCCCAACTTCAGACGCAATATTTGAACCTACTTTACCTGCCAGGATAAGCGAAATGATCGTAGGTGAAAATTCAAGGATCGTACTTGATCGGGTAATATAACCGATCGTATATTTAGGAAGTAGGGGACTATCCATATTTGAGGCAGTCTGTAGAGATATTACTGCTCCCATGAAAACTGAAAGAATAGCAACAATAGCAAGAGAATTAATTCCAATTGTTTCGATCTCGGAAAAAGTTCGAGTATGATAGACTTTAAAACGTTCCGGACGTGAAAACACATACCGAAGCATGCCAAAGTACTTTCCTATACTAACAATGTAGTTCATGGTTCCCGCTAAATTAATAGCTTATTCTTAAACACCATCCGAAATTGGTAAAAAATCAAGTAATCCATTATTTTTGAGGTATGGTAAAAGCACGTGAAAAAATTGCGAAAAGACTTTCAAAATACCTGCCATCTGCTTCTCTACCGTATGTGATGGATCTGCTTTTTTCCGAAAGCGTCCATTTTAAAGTAACCAAACCCAGATCTACAAAGCATGGTGACTTCAGACCAGCTCACAAAGGTAAGCCTCATCGCATAACAGTGAATGGTAATTTAAATCAGTATGCATTTTTGCTCACAACAATCCATGAGTTCGCCCATCTTACAACACATGTTAGTTATGGGTTGAGAGTAAGCGCACATGGAAAGGAATGGAAATCTGAATTCAAACGATTGCTAGAGCCAATTTTAGATCGGGAAATATTACCAGATGATATTGAGGAAGCATTAAAAAGGAGTTTACACAATATGAAGGCTTCCACTTGTACGGATAAAAATTTATATCGAGCGTTAAAGCGATATGATGACTCTGCTGATAATTCAGTACTTTTGGAGCAGTTAAACGACCGTGATATTTTTCGTTTAGGAAAACGTGTTTTTAGAAGGGGAGAGTTGAGAAGAACTCGTTTCATGTGTGAAGAAATTAATTCGCGAAGAATGTATCTCGTTAGTGGTTTGGCTGAAGTAGAAAGATATTATGAAACAGGAAATGAAAGATAATTTTGCAGTCATTATGGCTGGTGGTGTCGGAAGTCGATTTTGGCCGATGTCGGTAGAGGAACGACCAAAACAATTTTTGGATGTTCTTGGAATTGGTAAAACATTGATACAAATGACCTATGAGCGATTAGTGCAAGTTGCTCCGGCTGAGAATATTTTTGTTGTTACCAATGAGAATTATGTTGATCTAGTAAAATCCCAACTACCAAAACTGAAGGGAGAACAGATATTAACTGAACCAGAACGCAAAAACACTGCACCTTGCATAACATATGCAGCTGCTAAGATCTATTCAATAAATAAAGAAGCCAATTTGGTTGTTGCGCCTTCTGATCATCTTATCATGAAGGAGGAGAAGTTTAAGGATATTGTCAACAGAGCGATAGATCAAGCGGCTTTGCATCATCGTTTGTTAACGTTAGGCATCAAACCGAATAGACCTGATACAGGATACGGATACATTCAGTTCCATCAAGATGGGGATACCATTGGAGGACAGGTTTACAAAGTTCGTCAGTTCACCGAGAAACCTAACAGAGAGATGGCAGAGATCTTTCTGAAAAGTGGAGATTATTACTGGAATTCAGGAATTTTCGTTTGGAAGGCTAAGACTGTGCTTGAGGCTATACAAAAGTTTAAACCAAAGCTATACGGATTTTTCTGTGATAATTTCTCAATTTATAATACTCCTGGAGAAACTGAATATGTCAACGATGCATTTAGGAATTGTGAGGATATTTCCATTGATTTCGCCATAATGGAAAACGCAAAAAATGTTGATGTGATCCTGGCAGATTTTGATTGGAGTGATCTAGGAACATGGTGTAGTTTATCTGAGCATCTTGAAAAAGATGTAAATGGAAACAGCGTTTCTGGAGAGAAAACATTCATGATCAATTCCAATAACTGTCTTGTAAATTTACCTGATGATAAAGAAGCTATTATTCAGGGTCTAAATGATCATATTATTGTTGAATCTGATAATCGCCTTTTGATCCTGGACAAAAAAGATGAACAGCATCTAAAGAAATACTTGAAGTTGCTAAAAGAGCAATTAGCTGATAAATAATAGCATAAAAAGACACGATAATGAGTACACGAATGCCTGAAGACTTTTATTCAGATGGTGATGATAAACCATTCTTGAATTGTAAAGTTTGTGAGAGAGAATTGAATGGGAGCGGCGTGCCTTATACAATTGAGAAGGCGTATAAGCGCACACAAGAAGGTGAGGATGTTACTTTGTTTGAAGTAGCTATCTGTATTCCGTGTGCTGAAAAACAGGCTCAGAAAATGAGCAAAGAATCAAGAAGATACCTGGCGTCAGTTATGGGAAATCAGGATTTTTTTGAAAAGCGTCAGGGTCTTTGGGAGAACTGGGAAGAAAATTGGAAATCAAAATGTATTTTCTCTGACAGCGAAGTAAAGCAGAATGATGAATACCATATCGTAGGGCATTTTCAGGATGGTGAGTTACTTCCTCAACAGGCTCCTTTCTTAATTGGCCAGGAAATGATCGAAGAGATCCAGGAGAATTTATCACCCGAGACTAAAGAAGAGATGGATCGTTTTGGAGATCAATTCTTAGGTCCTGATCCAACGATCAAGGCACTTATGGAAGATTCCCAGTTTGTTCTTGTCTAAAAGTTTAGACTCTGTTTGTAGAATTTTCTGATCTTTTCTGGAGATCTGCCTAACATGAATGACCAATGGCTCCAAAGGTTTACCATATTCACTTTGAAATAGGAGTTCTTTTCATATTTTCTCGCTGAGACAACAACCGGTTTTTTCATGATCTTGAAAAGGTGTTTTTTGTTCAATCTTTTTATGAAATCAAAATCTTCCATAATGCTATAATTTTCATCAAAACCATTAAGCTTTTCAAAAACTTCAGCCTTTACGAAAAGCGTTTGATCACCCCCACGGCAAAACATGAAGTTGAACTGTGTCCACCACGCATTAAACTTTAGCATCAAAGATTTTTTATCAAATTTAAAACGGTAACAACCCGCATCAGCATTGTTTCTAATACTACTTTCAATATCAGATCTGAATGATTTTGGTGGTAAAACATCAGCATGAACGAAATAATACACATCTCCTTCAGCTTCTGAAGCACCTATATTCATCTGGTATGCTCTCGAAGCTTTTTTTGAAACGATCGTTTTTATTCCGTATTTCTTTGCAATCGAAACCGTTTTATCCGAACTTTCAGCATCCACTACGATAATTTCATCGTATGTATTGATGAGCGGAACAATTACATCTAATAATTGAGGTAATTTTTTAGCTTCGTTTAAAGTTGGAATTATTATTGATAACTTCATTTCAAACCCAAATTAAAAATTAAAACAAGATGAAAGCATTAACATACAGTATTATATTCACTTTTTATTCCCTGTCCATTTACGCATGTGATTCAAAAACGGATTTTGTTGAGAACACGAGTACTAAGGAGATTGTTCAGGATAATACAGAAGAGGGAGAAGAAAGTCATAGTACATCACTACATGCGCATAAACTATGGGATGAGCTGACAAAAAAACATGTTACTTCAGCGGGATTCGTTGATTATATAGGTTTTGTTAAAGACTCAGTTAAACTCAATAAATACCTTAACATCTTATCAAAGAACCATCCAAATAAGAATTGGACTTCAAACCAGAGAAAGGCATATTGGATCAACGCTTATAATGCATATACGATCAAGTTGATCGTCGATAATTATCCCGTAAAATCAATTAAGGATTTGGGTGGATCGATTTACAAAGTGAATACTCCATGGGATATTAAGTTCATTAAGATAGAGGGTGAAGAATATGACCTCAATAATATTGAGCATAGTATTTTGAGAAAAGAATGGGAGGATCCTCGAATTCATGCAGCAGTTAATTGTGCATCTGTTTCTTGTCCGGCACTAATGAAAGGAGCCTATGTAGCAAGTCGTTTGGATCAGCAACTTGATACTCAAATGAAACGATTCATACTTGATAAGAGTAAAAATACTATCAGTAAGAATAAGCTAAAGCTCTCGAAGATCTTCAAATGGTTCTCAGGAGATTTTAAAAATGTTGCTCCATCAGTAATAGCGTATATCAATAAATACAGTGATGTTAAGGTTAGTGAAGATGCTGAAATTGATTACTTTGAATATGACTGGAACTTGAATGATTCAAAATAATCGACTTAAAACTATATTTTTGTAGCATGAAAACAACACTATACTTACTTGTGACACTCTTGTTCGCTGGAATTGGAGTAAGCGCTCAATCTACGAACATGAACGAAGGGTATATCAATTTTGACATTGATGTACAGGCTATTGACACTTCTCGAAATGCTCAACAATCTGCTGCCATGATGAGAAATAGCAGTATGGAGATCTTCTTTGCAAAAGATCTCTCGAGAGTTGATTTTACGTTAGGAAAGATATCTCAAACCTCAGTTCGGATCAATAGAAAGACCAATAAAGGTGTGTCTCTTTCGAATACGGTCATGGGAAAATATGCAACAACTGGAACAGCCGAAGAGTTGGAAGGTGAGAAGGTTGAGGTCTCAACTGAGAATATTGATATCAAACCTTTCAATGAATACAGAACAATTCTTGGGTTTAAATGCCAGAAGCACGTTATGGATAACAACGGTGTCTATACAACTTACTGGATCACAAAAAAGATTAAGATCGAAGGAATGGGAGAGGGGATAGTGAACCCTAATCTACCTGGATTCCCATTAGCTTTCACATCGATAAATAATGGTTTGAGAATGCATTTTCAAGCCTCGAATTACAAAGACATCGTTCCGAATAAAGCTGATGTTTTTTCTACTGATGTACCAGAAGATTATATCCTAACTCAGGGAAATTAATTTTTGATAACATCTATTTCTACAACCCTGTTCAGTTTGTGTTGCTCATCTGAACAATCTTCACCGCAATCGTAAGGCTGATCTGTTTCACCCTTGGCTTCGGTAACTATGTTTTGATCAGTGAAACCTTCTTTGATAAGCATCGACTTTACTGAATTAGCTCTCTTTTGAGACAACTTCAAATTGTATGAACTTGATCCTCTGCTATCAGTATAAGCTGTCAGTCGTATTTTACATGATTCACAGTTTTCGAATAGTTCGTTTATCGATTCGATATTTTTATTAGATAGACTCTTATTCAATTCGAATTTATCGAAATCAAAGTATACATTTTTTGTTTTCCAATTTGCTATGAATTCATTTGTGTTGAAAGTGTCTTCAATGATTTCTTCGCGTTCAAATGTTATATAATATAGATCATCATCTCCTGTTCCATCTGCTCTATTTGAAACAAAGATTGCGCTATCTTTTTTAACATAGGTAAGATTGAAATCATCTTTCAGTGAGTTTATTGGAGCTTTGAAATGATCAATTTCAGAATCCTCAATCGGTAATTTAACTTTATATATATCTAGTCCACCGTATCCTATTCTTCCAGAAGATGAAAAGGTGAGCATGCTGTCTCCTTGATACATAGGGAACATTTCGTGTCCTTCTGAGTTTAAAGATTTCAGTGGTTTAGGTTCCATCCAAACACCGTTTTTCAATGACGTAGTATAAAGATCAGAACCTTTCGTTCGCGAACCAGCTTTTGTAAAAATTATTTGATCTCCATTAGGACTGATTGTTGCGTGAGCGGTAGAAGATGTGTCTTTAATTCCTGAAAATTCAAAAGGAGTAACATTTTCAAAACTATTGCTCGATGTTAGTTCAGCCCAATATAAGTTAGGAGCTCTTTCAAGAGGGTCTTTTGATAAAGGATAAGAAATGGTTAACAAAGCCTTAGTCGACTCAGGTAAAAATGCAATTGAAGAAACCGAAGCCATACTAGAATCCTGCATAAAAATATTTCTGTATTTACCATTGATCAAAATAGATGGTTGGGTTAAGAGTAATTCTGCAAACGAACTATTATCATCTCCGACAACTCCCATCATTTCTTGCATTTTATCGTACCCAATCTCTTTAAATCGAATCAACTCCCCATTATAAATCCCTCCAGATAGATCGGCCATTTTTCCATTTGAGTTAAACTCATTAAATGCTACAAATTCCTCATCATCCCAATTCACGATCTCTCGACAAGAAGCGATCTTTATATCTACATTTTCCTCTCCATCATTTTCTTTGTAGATCTCGTAAGCTTTAACTGCTTTTGAATAGTTCCCAACTCCACGATTGGCGTCTCCAGAGATCAAATAGAACATTGGTTCTATTTTTTTTGCGTTATTGATCAGTTCTTCACAAACTGGTTGGCAAGCTTCAAAGTTTCCGTTTACGTAATGAGAATAAACTAAATGTTTTAGATCTTCTTCCTCAAGACCATTAGCATCGTATTCTTCCTGAAATATTGTCGCGGCTTGTTCATACTCATAGTTATTGAAGAGTTTTCGAGCATCCGACAAAGTCTGTGATAGACTAGTAAATCCTATCAACAAGGTAAGAGCAGTAAATAAATGTTTCATTATATTCTAGGTGCGTAGATTCTGTTTCTTTTCAACCAAGGAGTAGAACCTCCTCCGTCTTTGAATATTTGTAATTCTAAGAATATTTCATGAGAACCTGTAGAATGGTTTATGATATCTGATAATGTATAATCATACGCATAACCGCATTTGAATGGTCCAAACTGAACACCACCAAGTATGACAACAGCATCCGTATGACGGTAACTACCACCTAACCAAAAACGATTCTTGTAAGTTGCTATTGCAGTAACATCAAACTGGAAAGTTGTAGTTTCGATCATTTGACCTAAACCGGTAAGTTTGATTCCAAAATCGTTATCGAATGAAAAGTTATATCCACCGAGAATGTAATAATTACGAACTAAAGGGTTTACAAATACATTATTGAACTCGTATAAATCCCTTTTTAATTCAACAAGATTATGCGCTGAAAGTCCAACGAAAGCCTTGTCTTTGAAGTAATAAAAAGCTCCAAAATTCACATCAGGAACCATTTGATTATTGAATCCTCTCTCTACAGCTGGATCTTCTGGTAGATAAGTCTCCATTTGAGTCGCATCCATCATATGCTGAGTTAGCGATAATCCTAGACCTAGCCCCAATCTATGATCACCTTTTCTATCCATTTGAAGGTGATAAGCTCCATTAATGTTCATTCCGGATCTTCTGCTAGGACCAGCAACATCATTAAAGAATGTTCCACCTAAACCGAAATTATTCCCCAGGTTTGCATGTGAGGAGATCGATTGAGTTGTTGGAGCTCCTGGGAACCCTGCCCATTGTTTTCTGAAATTAACTTGAACAGGAATATATTCCTTTGAACCAGCTGCTCCTGGATTCACCAACATCTCGTTGAACAAATATTGCGAATTCAGCGCAATTTGTTGTCCGTAAGCGCCACTTCCTAAAGCGACTAAAGCAAGTATTAATAGTTTTCTCATGCCTATCGAATTATCGTGATATTACCTTTTAATATATCGTTATCGTCATTATTTAAATAAAGCGTCCAGTAGTATACTCCTGCAGGAAGCTTTTTACCATTATATGTCCCATCCCACGGAACATATTCGTTATCAATTTCGTGAACTAGATTACCCCATTTATTGAAAATTCTCATTTTCAAGTCAGGGTAAAGCTCCATGTTGTCTATTACCCACGTGTCATTGTAGAAATCTTCATTTGGAGTAAATGTATTCACGGGGTCGATACAAGCGATCGGATTAATTCCAACATAGACTGAATCAGTAAGATCACATCCTAAAATATCAATGATCTGTACAGAATGATAGTCATTTGTTAGCTGTTCAGCATACTGACCAATAGTACCATTTTCCCAATAGTATTCATACCCCCCATTTCCACCACTTGCGGTTGCATATGCTGTACCATCAAATTGATCCTCACAAGTAACATCGGTTGTTTCAAAGGAAACTTCAAGAGGCTCTGGTTCAGTAATTTCTACTTCGAGAGAATCCTCACAACCATTCTGGTCTACTATGTCAAGTGAATAAACACCTGCGGAAATATTAGTTAGATCTTCTGTTGTTTCACCATTCGACCAAAGGAAATCGTATGCTGGAGTTCCTCCTGTTACTGTAACATCAATATTTGCATCACCGCCTCCACTACAACTTACGATGTCAAAGGTATATTCAACTACTATTGAATCTGGTTGCTCGATCTCTAGGAACATCTCATACTGACATCCATTAGTATCTACAATTTCCAACTGATAGATCTCTGCTGGAAAGTTTACTAGATCTTCTGTTTGAGCAGATAGTGCAAAGTCAGAATTATACCATGTGTATTCGTACGGTGCTGTACCTCCAGTAGGTGTAATGTCAATAATACCATCTGAAAGTCCGTAACAAGAAACATCGGTTATTACTTCATTTAGTGTTACTGGATCAGGTTGATTGATCACAACAGTATCAGAAACTTGACAACCGTTGTTATCTGTAACTTCAAATACGTAAGTTCCAGCAACTAGATCAGTCAATAAAAGAACAGTATCCCCAGTTGACCAATCAATATCATAAGATGGTGTTCCCCCAAATACGTCAAGGAGAATTTCTCCGTCAGTACCATCGTTACATTTTACATCTTCTGTTACGAATGAGTATTGAAGGCTATCTTCTGGTTCAGTCAACTCTATGCTATTGGTTGCCTCACAACCATGGTCATCAGTAACTGTAACATCATATTCACCTGCTGGAAGATTGACAAGATCTTCTGAAATCAAACCATTACTCCACGCATATGTGTAAGGATTAGTACCACCAGTAACTGTAAGATCAATTGCTCCTGTATTGTCTCCATGACAGAGAATATTTGTTCCAACTATACTGGTTTCAAGTAAAGGAGGCTCAGTGATCGTCAAGGTATCAATAGCCTTACACCCATTTGCATCCGTCACTTCATATCTGTAGTCATCTGCAACATATCCAATTAAATCCTCACTTGTTGTGCTTAGCTGGAATGAACTACTAGCCCATTGAAAAGTGTAGTTTGGAGTTCCTCCAGATACTGTTAGGTCAATTTCTCCGTTAGATTCACCAAAACAATTCACGTTAGTGATACTATTAGTTACCGTTAACGGCTGAGAAGGCTCAGTTATTACAACATTTCCTGATTCAGTACAGTTGTTATTGTCGATTACAGTGTAAGTGTAAGTTCCTGCTAAAAGGTCAGTTATATCTTGAGTTACTTGACCAGAATTCCAACTGTATGTGTAGTTTGGAGTTCCTCCAGTTACTGTTAGATCGATCGAGCCGGTATTATCTCCATGACATAATACTTGCTCAGAACTTACAGTAACGGCAATTGGAGAAAGAGGCTCTGTTACCGTCTCAGTCAATGTTTCAATACACCCGTTGTCGTCAGTTACCTCCACAGTATACTCTTCAGCTGGAATACCAGATAGGTCCTCTGTAGATCCAACTGTGTTTGGAATACTATTTGTCCAAACATAATCAAAAGGTCCAACACCACCACTCACAGAAAGGTCGATCTCCCCATCAGAACCTCCATTACAATTCACATCGGTCACGACAGCACTTAAAGTTAATAGCGCTGGCTCTGTAACAACTTGTGAGGCAGTGAATGTACAACCTTGAGCATCAGTAACCGTTACCTGATAAGTTTCTGCAGGAACATTATTTAAACTTGCAGAATTTGCAGTTAAGACTGTTTGGGAGTTTTGCCAAGAATAACTGTATGGAGTAGAGCCACCAGAAACGGAAATACTCACTGTTCCTGAAGAGTTACCATTACAAAGTACATCAACTGCACTCATTGTACCAGTAAGTAAAGCGGGCTGACTGATGACATACGTCTGTTGATAAGTACACCCTTTATTGTCTGTAATAGTTAATGTGTAAGAACCTGATGATAGACCGCTAATATCTTCAGTTGTTTGCCCGGTATCCCAAGAATATCCGTAAGGAGGAGTACCTCCCCAAACCGATACATCTATGGATCCAGTTGAGTTACCAAAACAATCAACATTTGTTGTTACCGCAGAAGCGTTAAGAGCTTCAGTTGGTTGTTCGATCACGAATGTCATAGAATCAGTACATCCTCCGTTAGGAGCTTCAACTACTATTTCGTAAGTGCCTGAAGGCACATTTGTTAGATCTTCAGTATTCCCAACTGATGCACCTAATCCGTTTTCCCATTCATAAGAGTAAGGAGTGTTACCTCCGGAAACACTAACATCAATACCACCAGTGTTATCACTGAAGCAATTTACGTCCGTTACTGTACCTGTAATATTAATTGGGTCTGGTTCTGATACAACATAGGCGCCAACAACCGTACAGCCTGAAACATTATCCTTAACTGACACAGTATAAGTCCCGGCACTCAGGAAGTTTATTGTACTTGTGGACCCACTCCCAGAGGAACCATTAGACCACGTGTGAGTGTAATTACCACTACCTCCAGAAATGATAGTTACAGTCGCCGTCCCATCTGAAACACCGTCACAAGATGCATTTGTTCCTGTAACTGAAATTGTTGGACAGGCAGGAGCAACTGATTCAGCGCTTCCATAATTGATAACTCCAACTAGAAATAGGAGAATTAAAATTGAATTTTTCATTTGATTAACGCACTATAGTTATGTTACCTGTGTATTTGTTATCCTGTTCATTTGATAAAATGATAATGTAATAGTACACCCCTGCAGGCAGAGCTTTTCCATTATGTGTACCATCCCATGGCTCATAATCACCAGAGGCAGAGAATATCTCGTTACCCCACTTGTTAAATATTTTAACTGTATGATTAGGATATAAATGAATATTCTCAATGACCCAAGTATCGTTATACAAGTCATCATTTGGAGTAAATGTATTCGGAATGATCAAACACTCTTCATCACTTGAGATAATATCAAACTCAAAGGTATTCGAACAACTATTGACATCTGTAATTGTCAGTTCGTAGAAGCCAGGACCAACATTTTCAAGATTTTGATCCATAGTTCCATTAGACCAGTTGTAAGAATATGGAGCAGTTCCACCAAATGGACTAATATATATCGCTGCATCTGTTTGATCTATACAACTAACTGGGATCATGTCGTAAGTTATTTCAATTTGATCAGGTTGATCAACGTAAATATCCGATCTGATCGTACAGCCTTGGTCATCCACTGCGAGGAACGTGTATGTATCGGATGTAAGTCCTTGAATATCTTCACCAGTCATTCCATTACTCCAGGTTACGGTGTAAGGATTAGTACCTCCAGTTAAGGTAAGATCGATCTCACCGTCAGCGCCATCGTAACATGTCACGTCTTGAACAGACGCCTCAAACTCGAAAGGATCAGGTTCGTCAACGAATATTTGCTGTTCAAATACACAACCATTTTCATCAGTTACACGAACTAAGTACTCTCCAGTCGGAATACTGTCAATCGTTTCAGAAGGGTTATTCAATAGTATTTCATCTTGATTACCCCATTCGAAGTAATAGGGTTGAACACCTCCTGAAATGTTGAGCTGAACTTGTCCATCACTATATCCATAGCAGCTTGGGTCTGTAATGTCAATAATAACATTCAATTCAGTTGGCTCGTTTATTGTCGCGCCAGAGAATGCAGTACATCCATTTGCATCAGTTACCGTTAAGGTGTAAACACCTGCAGCCAGACCATCAATGTCTTCTTGGGTTGCTCCGTTAGACCAGCTGTATGTGTACGGAGCTGTACCTCCAGTTACATTCGCTTCTATCGAACCGGTAGATGCCCCAAAGCAATCAACATCTCTTCCCGTTGTAGTCACAACTAATGGAGCAGATGGTTGAGTCACATTAATTGTTTCCTGAATCTGACATCCATTTTGATCAGTTGTAGTTATGGCATAATCACCTGTTGAAATAGCTGTCAAGTCTTCTGTTGCTGCACCGTTTGACCACGAGTATGTGTAAGTCGGAGTACCTCCAGAAACTGTAACATCAATTGCTCCTGTTGAAGCACCGTGACAATCCACAGCTGTCGTAGAATATGTTAATGACAATGGTGCTGAAGGCTCATCAACAAAGCTAGTTAAAGTGTCTGTACATTGATTAGCATCTGTAACAGTAACAAAGTAAATATCACTTTCTAATCCATTTAGATCTTGAGTTGTATCAGCATAAATGTATGTTGAACCATCAGACCATTCATAAGAGTATGGGCCAGTCCCTCCTGTTACGGTCAGATCAATACTACCATCATTTCCGCCATGACATAGCACATCTTGAATTACACTTGAAAGCGAAAGAGGAGCCGCAGGTTCAGTTATTGTAACTGTTGTTGTTTCAACACAGCCAAGATCATCTGTTACAGTCAATGTGTAAGATCCAGCCACAAGGCCACTAACATTAGCCGTTGTTGCACCATTTGACCAGCTGTAATTGTAAGGTTCTGTTCCACCTGAAATTATTGCATTTATTGAACCTGTATTATCACCAAAACAAAGGACATCTTCTTGAGTTGTATTGATCGTCAATGCTTTTTCAGGTTGTTCAATTACGTAATTGAAAGTTGCATTACATCCCTGATCATCTGTGATCGTTAATGAGTAACTACCTGCTGCTACATTTGATAAAACAGGAGCCGTTGAACCATTTGACCAAGCGTAGTTGTAAACTGGTGTTCCTCCTGAGATTTGAGGATCGATCTGACCCGTTAAGTCTCCGAAGCAGTTAACGTCTGTAATAACTTCATTACTTGCTAACGGAGCTGTAGGTTCTGTGACAGTTATAGATAGTGAATTCGTACAACCGTTTTGGTCCGTCACGTTCACAGTGTATATATCAGCGATCAATCCCGTTGGATCTTCCCCAGAGAATGACAATTGGCCTTGTGTATCACCAAACCATTGATATGAATATGCACCTGTTCCTCCTGTAACGCTCAAATCAATTTGACCATCGTTTCCATCGAAACATGAAACGTTCACGTGAGTTTCAGTCAAAGCTATAGGCTGACTTGGTTCACTTATCACATATGTACCAGTACTTGTACAGCTGTTTTCATCTGTTATAGTTATTGTGAAAGATCCTGCAGGTAAGTTTACAATATCTTCTGTTGTTTCACCATTTGACCAACTGAAACTGTAAGGTAAGGTTCCACCGATTGTATTTACATCTATAGAACCTGTGCTCGCTGCATTACAATCAACATCATTAACAATTGCAGTATGCGTCAGTGCGAACGGCTCATTTATTTCAACTGAAATAGTTTCAGTACATCCATTTACGTCTTCAACGTCTAAAGTATAAGTACCAATGTCCAGTCCAGAAATATCTTCTGTCGTAGCACCATTTGACCAAGTATAGGTATAAGCACCAGTTCCTCCTGAAACCGTTACATCAATACTTCCATCATTTGTAGGGCCAGCACAAGATTTATCTTGCTTTAGGAAGGTTACAACCAGACGTGCAGGCTCTTGAACAATATCCCCTTGGAATAATTGACAGTCGTTATTATCTGTTACAGTAACTTGATAAGAACCTGCTGGAAGACCAGTTAAAGTTGTGCTATTTCCCCCAGAAGAGGTGTTACCATTCGTCCAATCATATGTGTAAGGAAGAGCATCTGTAACAGCGCCAACATTAACTGTTATGGACCCATCATTGCCTCCCCAGCAATCGACATCATTTGCAATAGCATCAATGGTAAGCTGATTTGCAACCATAGTAAATGCAGCAAAAGTTGTATCCTCAAATCCTTCTAAACTCCAGGTTTCGTCAAACCAATCGTATTTAAAACTACCAATTGGTATAGAAGTTTCCCATAAAGGACCAACAGATAATGACCAACCAGGGAATCCGATAGGAGGGACAACTATTTCCGGAGTACATGCTGTGTAAGTACACCAACACCATGGACAACTCCAAGATGGACATGGATAAGGTATAGGAATACAAATCTCAGGGATAGTGAAGCCCGGAATCACAATTACTTGAGGGACTTCAAATCCAAATTCAAATGCGCTCATTAGGAAGTCGAATGATACCGAATCGTATGTATGGTTTCTAAATCTACCATCGATGGAATATGTCGGTGTGATATCCAGCTCTTCAAAATAACAAGGAAATTTATAATTTATGGTTTCTCCAATTTCAATATTTATAATACTCCCCTGCTGGGTGGACGATGTGTTACCGTCGGTATCAGTAATAGAGTAGTCGACAGCTACTGGGAACTCAAACTTTCCATAAACGGTAGGTGTAAAATCAAAGCACTGTTTATTCGTGATATTCGCATCAAAACTAGCTGAGAAAAAGTTCCAGGTAATTTCGGCAATACCAAGACTCTGACTTCCTGACAAATTGGAGATAACTGTTCCGAAAACACCAACAGGTCCTGGCACATTAGATAGTATTCCACCAAGCAGTTGGAAGATCTCTAAGTTAAGATTAAAGTATGCTGAATCATTACATGAAGCCAAATCAGTACCATTCACTAATTGATCGTTGGCATCAGGCACATATGGAATTGTAATTTCACCTGAAAGTCCAAATCCTCCAGGTATCTCAGCAGGGAATCCGGGGCCTATGTAACATTGCCATGGAACAAAGTTAATTGGAGATGTTGATGGACTGGTTTCAACGGGCAAGGCTTGAGTACCTGAGAAATTAGCAATTCCTTCAGCAAGCGTACCAACATAAGGCGGTAGCTGTGCAGGTCCTAAAAACCAAACTCCAATATGGTTAGGAGGAACATTTGGTGCAGTTGAAGCCCCATTACTACTTACAGTAACTAGATTAAGCGTCTGTAATCCTGTGTTGAAGGATGGAATGATCGGGAAAGTTGTACATCCAAAGAAACATAATTGAGCAGATGCAGAAGCCCCCATTTCAAAATAAAAATCCCAGAAAAACTCACCCGCAGAAGGATATAACGTTTCCATATCATATCCAGAACGAACAGTATAGTCAGTTTGAATAGAAACATCATCCCCTTGATCATAGGTTGAGTTTTGAGGGTACTGTAATTCAATGTTAACCGGATAATCTACTTCGACTGTTCCAGAGGTAAATCCTTCAATTCGTATCTCACTTCCGATCCTACCAGAAAAACTTCCGCTTAATGCCCCTCCAAAACTTTGACCCGCTATCGTAAAGATCCCAGAACTTCCTGTATTAAAACTAACGTTCCATGATTCATCGAACAGTGTTATAGTCTGATCTAAAGTGATGGGATTAAATGAAGGTCCCCACATGTTTTGAACACCAGAGTTAAAGTTAGCCAGATGGTTTATTGTTGTGGTCTGTGCTTTTACCCCATGGGAGAAAGCGCAAAGTAGTATCAGTGTAGTTAGTATGCGAGCTTTCATCTATCAAGGATTAAGAGTAATTGTCTTTATACTTTTCAAAATCTCCATTTCTACTAGTTCCTCAAGCATCTTGGGATAAGTAATATTAAGCCAAAGTGTTGTTGAGAGATCTCCAGCATAAACCATGTATCTTACATATTTATTGCCTTCAAGTTCGAACCAGAATTTGTATTGAATTCCTTTGACGCCGTGATCAGAAACGAACTTCTCTTTTGATATGAAATTGAGTTTATTCTTTGCAAAAAACTCATCAGTCATCCCTTCATCTATTTTTAAATAGTTGGAATTTTTGATCAATGTCATAATGATCGCTGATGAATTTTGAATGCTTAAATATCCATTAAAAGCATCTGACGGCTTAAAGGTTGCAGGAGGCTCTATCATGCCAAGGTCTGCATTCGCAGTTTCAGGCATAACAACTTTAAGTGAGTCATCTGAAACTTGTGCAATTGTCAAACTCGACAACACAATGCAGATAATTAACACGGTGAATTTCATAAGTCTAAGTAGTGTATTTGGAGCCAAAAATAATACAAATTTTCTCATTTAACATTTTATTTATTTTAATTCTCAATTTCTTGGAAGACAGAATATTTTGTAACATTTTTGTTGCATTAATTTGACTGGTTTAACCAGAAAAAACTAATTCTACTTCTTATGAAACGATTCATCCTTGGGCTTGTAGCGCTTTTATTAACGGGGCTTCAGGCGGAGGCAGCAGATCACTTTTGGGTAGGTGGTCCGGGCGATTGGTCAGATGCAGCTAATCATTGGGCAAATGCCTCCGGAGGAGCGCCAGGTTCTGCAACGGTTCCTGCTTCTGGAACTAATGCTATTTTCGATGATAACTCAGGACTTACTTTACCAACGGATATTGTTAATATCGACGTTGCTCCAGTTATGGATACCTTGATATACTCAGGGATGTCAAACTCTTTCGTTTTTAATAATTCTGGGTTTGATTTTACTATAGAGCACTCGCTCATAGGAAGTGTATCTGGTGTAACTTTTTCAGGTACATGGGGAGAATTCGTTTTCACTCCTGCAACAGTTGGAGAGATTATCACATCAGGAGGTACAATATTTATTCAGGATTTTAGATTGAACGGAACGGAATCTGTAGCTTTAACAGACAATCTAGATCTAACTCAGGGTGATCTTTATATTGACAACGGGGGCTTTTTGACTAATGGGAATGATATCTCTTTAGGTTCTTTCTTGAGTACAACTGCAAATACAAGGGATATTGATTTAGGAGCGAGTACAATTAGTGTATTGGAAGGAGTTTGGACTGTAAATGGTGCAAATTTGACTTCAGCCTTTACGAATTCAACTTTGTTATTAGATGATACAGCGGGTTCTGCAACACTAACAGGAGGAGGTCAGGCGTATAACATTGTTAGATCTCAGACTGCGACAACATCTGAAGTAGTGGACAATAATTCATTCGCTTTACTTGAATGTCAACCTTCTACGACTTTACTTGTAAATAACGGAGATGTACTGACTTGTGATTCCTTGATCATATCTGGAACATGTACAAACCCATTTATTTTTAGTGAAAGTGCAAATGGCGCAGATGCAAGTTTTCAAAAAACTGGGTATCCAATAATTGAGTTAGCCAATATAAATATTACTGGAGTTGACGCTTTGGGTGGGCTAACTTATGACCTATCTCTATCTGATGTTGATAATAATAGCACAGGATGGACATTTGCACCAGCAAATTTCTATTGGATCAACGATTCAGGGAATTGGAATGATGTGAATCAATGGTCTAATACCAGTGGTGGTGCAGTTTCTGGTTGTATACCAAACGAGGCTGATTCAGTTTTCTTTGACTTGAACTCATTTAGTGGAGCGAACCAGACGGTTGTTGTAGATGATACTGCATATGCGGGTTACATTGATTGGACAGCGGTTATTAATGCTCATACGTTTAGATTAGACTCTTCTGTTTATTTGCATGGTGATATGTTATTAAACGCTGGCTTAACAATTAATCGTGGACTAATTTCGAGCGCAGTCATTGTAAGAGAGACCTCTACATTGACAGTAAATAACGCAACTGTCGACTGTAACTTCAACATCTCAATGGATGCAAATACTGAATATTTTGATCTTGCTGATGACCTTGTAACCACTGACTCAGCGAGTATCATTCAACTAAACGGGAGATTCAGAACAAACGGTAATTTGCTGAGAACAGGTTCAATAATTACTGCGAATGACCCCACGTCTGGAGCAGACCAAAGAGAAATTGATATTTCAGGATCTCAAGTTGAATTATTCAAAGAATTTAATGCTTTCGGAGATACTGTTTTGAACGTGATTCCGGGTACTTCAGAATTGTACATAGGAGATAATTCTGGATTTACAAATAATTTGATCACGGTAGGGAATAGCTTCGATAAAGTCGTACTAGACTTTGAAAAAATCAGCAACGCACAAACGCTTCAAGGTAATAATCAGTTTAACAAATTGACGATCACGGCAGGATCAGAGATCTATTTAGAGGACGGTGCAACACAGACAATTACAGACAGTTTGGTTGCCATTGGAAATTGTCTTGATTCAATAACTATTCATACGTTAGATACAGTTGGATTGGCAGTAGCGAACATTAGTAAAGCAGGAACAGATTATGCACTTCAATGTTTAAATATTACTGGTATTGAGAATACAGGAGATCAGTTGACAACTTATTTTTCTAGTGATAAATCTTCAAATGTCAATTGGGATTTTGACGCGTCTCCTCCTATAACGACATCTTTTCAACCGGATAGTACACTGAGTTCATTCTGTTATGGCCAAGATGTATATTTTGAGAATACATCTACACCGCTAAATGGAACGATCAATGATCTTACTTTCGAATGGACTACCGGAGATGGATCTCTACCTATAGAAGATGTTGCTGCAACAATAGAAGCATATAAAACGGGGGAGCCACTAAGTTATGCTCAAACTACGGGAGTTTCTTCAGATGGATTGAGTCAGTTGACTAGCTGGACTGAAATTTCTGACCCTCAAGGATTATTTACTGCTGCCTCTGGCGAAGCAAATACAAATGCTGGTAATGAGAATATGAGTTTTAATGTGACAGTTGGTTATCGATTAACTTTAGTAAATGGTTCGGCAAGCGATGTTTATTTAGTTGATATGGATTCAGATCCCGATACTGTTTCTTACAATTATCTTCCAGAGTTTAAATTATTCAAAAATGGATCTCAATTCGGTGTTGGTTCTTCTCAATTTGCTTTTCCTACGCACAGATTTGAAGAAGATACATTAAGTCCCGGTGATACTGAAATAGGTGCAGATACAGTTTCTTTTTCTTTGGTAGCTCAAGAACTTTTGCCTTCAGATCTATTAACAGCCCACATGGGTGCTAAAGTTACTTTCGACGGTTATACTTCTCAACCTAGATGGAAGGATGGAACTCTCGTTTCTGATGCTGATGCGAATGTGACGTACAGAATAGACGTTGATACAATATACGTAAGAGCGATTCCAACAACTCCCACATATGAAATCGATGAACTTGTTCATGAATTTCAAGATTCAGGAGATTCATTGATCGTAGAATTAAATGCGATTGATACGCGAAATTTCTGTGAAGTAAAGGATACTTTTTATATTGATATTATTCGACCTCAGCCGAGTTTATTAGCCTCAATCACAGACTCAGTGATCTGTCCAAAAACTGAGGTTGAGTTTGAAGCATTTAGTACAGTTGATACCACTCAATTTGAATTCTTTTATAATGGTGTTTCACAAAACACCCCAAGTGTAAATGATACATTATTGACAATTTACCCGATTCTTCAAGGAGATTCGATTTCTGTTCTTGCTTATGAAGGTGGTTGTGTTAGTGACACGACTCCGTTTTACGTTTACGATCTTTATGCAAGTCCAAGTTACACGTGGAGTAATACCTCTACTGCAGAGGTGATCTGTCAGAATGATACAGTTGAGTTTACGTCGACCTCGCCTGACTCGCTGAACTCATTCCAATATTTAGTTAATTCTAATTCAGTAAGTGGAATTCAGGATTCAATTGCGACATATCTGACCAACGGACTTAATAATAGTGACGTAGTTTCAGTTGTTATCATAGATACAAATTCTTGTCAAGACACGGCTTCAGTGACTTTCACTGTTAACCCTTTACCAACAACAACGCTGGTTGAATCATCGGGGGGGAATGTAATTTGTGAAAATGATGAGGTAACCTTTACAGCATCTAACGCAGATCAATATGAGTTCTATTTGAATGATACGTTGGTTCAAGGTCCTTCAGCGACTGCGACCTGGATGACGGATTCTATAACTGTGAATGATACAATTTCCGTAACTGGTTATACGACCGCTGGCTGTTCGTTTGAAGCCCCAAGTGAATATACATATATAGTTAATCCCGCGCCAGCTATAGTTTTATCGAGCTCAGATGCTGATAATACGATTTGTTCAGGTGAGACCGTAACTTTTTCAGCTACAGGAGCTGCTGTTTATGAATTCTTCATTAATGGTATTTCAGTTCAAGGGCCTTCGACAATTAATAATGTAGCTATTGATACACTTTCAAATGCTGATGTTGTTTCCGTTCAAGGTTCAATATCTGGTTGTTTAGGAAATGAACCAACAATATTAATGACTGTCAATACTGCACCTACAACGACATTAGTAAATGATGATGACGGAGATAACGAGATCTGTCAGGGAACAACAGTTAACTTCACCGCATCCGGAGCTGCCAGTTATGAATTTTTTGTAGATGGTGTTTCGCAGGGAGCTTCATCTCCACTAAATACTTTCACATCGAGTACCTTACAAAATGGTCAGACAATTCAAGTAGTTGGAACAAGTAATGGCTGTACAGTTACGGATTCTGATATCTTTACTGTATTGACGGTTCCTAATGTCTTGATGACTTCTGATCATCCTAATAACATTTTATGTGATGGTGACGCTATTTCGTTTACAGGGTCAAATGCCGCTAACTATGAATTCTTTGTGAATAATGTTTCAGTTCAAGGACCTTCAAATAACCCATTATTGTCGAATCCAACATTGAACATAGGCTTGAATGATGTTGAACTAGTTGGAGCAGGAAATAATGGATGTACGGATACGAGTCAGGTAATTCAAGTTCAGGTAAATCCAATTCCAACTATTACGGTTACGAGTTCAGATGCCGATAACATTATCTGTGAAGGTGAAAGCGTAACATTCACAGCTTCAGGTGGAGATAATTATCAATTCATTCTTGATGGAACTCCACAGACAAGTATGTCTCCATCGAACGTATTTACAACAACAAACTTAGCTGATGGACAACAGCTAATAGTTGATGCTCAATTGAACGGATGTGAAAATGTTTCAAATACGATAACGACTACTGTCAATCCATCTCCTAACGTATCACTTACATCAACAGATGTGGATAATGTATTTTGTGCAGATGATATAGTTGATTTCACGGCTTCTGGAGCTAACAATTATGAGTTTTTTGTTGATGGAGTTTCTCAGGGAGCGCCATCAGCTGTAAATACGATCAATTCTTCTGGTTTTGCAACTGGAACATATCCTGTTTCGGTTACTGGAGAAGCGAGCAACTGTTCAACAACATCAAGTGTAACGATTACGGTGAATCCTTTACCAACGGTTTCTATTGTGTCTTCTGATGCAGATAACTCCATATGTCAAGGTGAAACGGTTGTATACACTGGATCTGGAGGAGATCTATACGAGTTCTTCATTAACGGTGTTTCTCAAGGTTCACCTAGTCCTACTGCCAGTATCAGTATTAATAACTTGAATGATAATGATGTAGTTTCAGTTGAGGGTTCTTCTTTCTCAGGATGTACGTCTTCTGATGCGTTTGCAGCAATTGAGGTTCTTCCAATTCCAAGTATTACTTTGACTAGTTCTGATGCCGATGCTCAAATATGTGATGGAGAATCTGTGACATTCAATGCTTCAGGTGCTACGCAATACGAATTCTTTATTAATGGAACTTCGCAAGGGCCTTTATCACCAATAGATAACATTACGACTACAACATTGAATAATGGCGACATTATTACGGTTGAAGGGGAGAGTTCAGGATGTTCCTCTACATCAAGTTCGATTAGCTTCCAGGTTTATGGTTATCCAATAGTCAATATGACAAATAATGAAGATACAGTGCTTTGTGTTGATGAATTAACTGATTTGACAGCTAATGGAGCAGATGAATATTTATTCTATGTAAACGGTACTCCCGTGGGTACATTTTCACCAGTAAATAACTTTAATTCGACCTTGAATAACGGTGATGTAGTTACCGTGGAAGGTCAAACAAACGGTTGTGCAAGTTTCTCGTCAGCAAGCATTGATTTTGCGGTATTCAATTATCCAACGGTTGTAGCAACTTCTTCAGATGCTGATCTAGAGATCTGCTTGAATGATACAGTTACGTTCACAAGTTCTGGAGCTAATGAATATGTCTATGAGATCAATGGTTTGCAAATCGGAAGTGATCAAATAGGAGATTTTGATACGGATCAGATTTCAAACGGAGACTTGTTTAGTGTTATTGGTTATAATGCTCATTGTGCCTCAACTCCAGTAGATTTCACATTTGTGGTAAACGAAATGAATCTTGGTTGGACCATCTCTCCTTCAAATATGATCTGTGAAGGAGATAATGTTGATTTCACAGCTACTGGTGCTGATGAATATGAGTTCTTTGTAAATGGAGTATCTACAGCTGCTCCTTCACCAAATGACACGTATAGTTCATCAGCGTTGACACATCATGATGAAATAACATTCATTGGATACAATAATACAACAGGATGTAGTCAGCAGTTCAGCGATTATGTGATAATGAATGTTCTTGACCAACCAGTAATTACTCCTTTATCAAGTACTACTTTTTGTGAGGGTGATTCTGTTATTCTGGTAAGTAATGCAGACTACGGAAACAGCTGGTATCTTAACAATAATTTGATCACAGGTGAAACCGATACTTCTTTTGTTGCTGATACAACAGGTTCATTTACACTTGAAGTTTTGATGGGTGGAAACGGAGACCTTTGGTCATTAGGACAAAATGCAGCTGGAGTATTTGCCAATGGAAACTCATTTAACAGTGATGTACCTACGCCGTCTACAAGCGGATTAGTTTTTGATGAGATAAGTGCTGGATTTAATTTCGTCATGGGTATTGATGAGAACGGTGATCTATATGGATGGGGTAATAATTCAACTGGTCAATTAGGAAATGGAACATTTACAGCGGAAACGACTCCAATTGCAGTTGGAGGATTAACAGGTGTAAAAACCATCGCAACAGGTTCAAACAGTACAATGGCTACTATGCAGTCGGGAGAAGTATATGTTTGGGGTAACAACATACATGGTCAGTTAGGAACAGGTAATACCTCTGTAATAAACTTCCCTTTCTTGAATCCGAACTTAACTGCTATTGATACGATAGCTGCCGGAAGATCTCACTATGTGATCCTTCGAAATGATGGTACAGTTCAGACGGTTGGAAATAACGATTATGGACAGCTTGGAGATGGAACTTTACTTGGTAGCAATTTACCGCTTAACTTAACGCTTACCGATATCGTAACTGTTGGAGCGAGTGAGTATTCGAGTTATGCTATTGACAACAATGGTGTGATGTATGTTTGGGGTAACAACGCGTCAGGTCAACTTGGATTAGGTGATCTAGATAATAGACTTACTCCAACAGCTTCTGATCTCGATAATGTAGTAAGCGTACAAGGTGGTGCGAACCATACAGTTTTCTTAACAGATGAGAATGAAGTTTATACCGCAGGAGGTAATGCTTATGGTCAATTGGCACATGGAAATCAGGATGATAGCAACATACCAAAACAAGTTGATCTTGTCGGTGTAAATATGATCGCTGCTGGACAATATACAACATTGATGAAACGTACAGATAATTCAGTTTTCGCTGCAGGAAATAACACTGAGAATCAAATTTCTGAGGTGACTGATACAGCAATTGTTTCTCCAACTCATATGAGTAGCCTCGAAGGGGTAACGTTTGTAGAGTCAAGTCAGAACGCTTCTCACTTCTTATTTGGACAAAGTAATGCTTGTGTAAGTGCACCTGTTGTGACAGATTTCTTACCTGCACCAGAGGTTAACATCTTAAGTGATGGTGATACTTTATCAACTGATCAACCTGGAGCAGCAAGTTACCAGTGGTATTTTAATGGAAACCCAGTAGCAAATGGATCAACACCTTCGATCGTAGCAAATAGTTCTGGCACGTATCAAGTTGAGGTGACCTATGCCAATGGATGTACATCAATTTCTGATGACTATATTCATAGTGTTACAGATGTTAAAGAAGAGTTAGTGAACTGGATAAGCCTATATCCAAACCCTACAAAAGACATTCTGAATATTGAGGTAGGAAATGGCGCATCAATTGACAAGTTGAGTATCGTTGATAATATAGGAAAAGTAGTATTCGAAACGGAAAATGTAGTTGATAACATTGTTCGTTGCCAGTCGTTTGAGAATGGAGTTTATTACCTGAAAGTTACGACATCAACAGGAAGCTTTATGAAGCGATTTGTAGTGAATCACTAATAAAGAAAATTGTTGTAAGGATATCGCTCTTTGAAGATTCTCTTGATCTCATCGTAGAGTATATCTTTAAACTCATCAAAGTTGATCTTTTCTTCTGCGGAAATGAATACAACTTTATTGTTGTTGAGTCGAGCCATCCATTGACGTTTAAGCTCTTCTAAAGAATAATTCTCTGGTCTCTTTTCTTCAAGATCGTTTTCATCTTGAGGGACATATTTGTATGCATCGATCTTATTGAAAACAACGATGGTTGGCTTTTCTTCTTTATCGATCTCACCGAGTGTTTCATTTACAACCCTGTAGTGATCTTCGAAATTTGGATGAGAAATATCTACAACATGAATAAGAACATCTGATTCCCGAACTTCATCAAGAGTTGATTTAAAGGATTCCACTAGTTGGTGAGGAAGTTTTCTAATGAATCCAACTGTATCCGAAAGCAGGAAAGGTAGGTTTTCGATCACAACTTTACGCACTGTGGTGTCTAACGTGGCGAATAATTTATTCTCGGCAAACACCTCTGATTTACTCAGCGTGTTCATGATCGTGCTCTTCCCTACATTCGTATAACCTACAAGAGCAGCTCGAACAAGTTGGCCTCTATTTCCACGTTGAACAGCTTTCTGTTTGTCGATCTTTTTCAGTTTCTTTTTGAGAAGCGATATCTTGTCTTTAATGATCCTTCTATCTGTCTCGATCTGAGTTTCACCAGGTCCGCGCATACCTATTCCACCTTTCTGACGTTCTAGGTGAGTCCACATTCGAGTCAAACGGGGGAGTAAGTATTCATATTGAGCCAATTCAACTTGCGTTTTGGCATGAGCAGTTTGAGCTCGAGATGCAAAAATGTCTAAGATCAGATTACTTCTGTCCAGAATCTTTACATTAAGTATTCTCTCAATGTTTCTCAGTTGTGAAGGTGATAGATCATCATCAAAAATGACCATGTCGATTTCATTATCGATCACGTACTCTTTGACCTCTTGCATTTTCCCGCTACCAAGAAATGTTTTAGGATGAGGCACCTGAAGTTTTTGTAGAAACTTCTTTTTTGCTACTGCTCCGGCCGTTCGCGCTAAAAAAGCTAGTTCGTCTATGTGCTCTTTACCCTGTTCCTCTGTTTGATATTGAGTGATCACTCCCACCAATACGGCTTTCTCTCCTTCTATTCCTTCTGTTATCTTTCCTACCTCCATTAATGATCTCGAAGTGTTTTAACGTGTTTGATCAAAGCATTCAATTCCTCTTCTTCTTTGATTATAGATTTGTAAGGCCCCATTCCCTTGTTATTTCCATATAATATAACTTTTCGAATAGAGTCTTCGCTAATCTTACTCACTGAAAGGTCTGCTGCGTTTCCTGCTTTTAACTTTCCATTTCCACCGTGGCAAGAACTGCAGTATTTTTGATAAACGCTCTTACCCGGGTCCTCCGTAGAAGACAGTTCTGTACTACCCTGTTCGCTACATGAAGAAACGAAAAGAGATAAAACAACAACTAAAAGTATCCAGCTCCAAGTGTTTCGTAGATAAATGGCCATGGAATTGCAATAAAAATTAATATCAAACCTAATCCATAATATCGAAGAATAAGTTTGTGTTTCTTATCAGGATTTGGGTGTTTCTCTGCTCGTTTTCTGCCTAAGGTGATCAAAATGATCGAAAGTAGCATTAGAGCTATATGCTCAACTGCAAAGAATCTCAAATTGGCATTACCCATTAGACCTTCAACGAATTGTACTTTTGGACTAACGAAATATAAAATAAGTCCCAGAACCAATTGAATGTGCAATGAGACCATTGCAAATAAATTGATCAACTTATCCTTTTTTTGGTATGAATTCTTGTTCATATTCATGATTGCATTCACGATAGCAACAAGTAACAATACCAATACAATATATCTTAAACCAGAATGTGCTGCAACTAATCCGTTCATATTACTAATAATTTTGTTCAAAGATACCGAAAAACAAACTATTAAGACATGGGTTTTGTTTGATTTCGTTATTTTCGAAGCGGAAAATATTATTCTATGGTTAGATCTCTTTTTGTTTTTATTTTCATCCTTTCGGCTTTTTTATCTTTTGATGGGATCGCTCAGATACCCGTTCCGGAAAATGGGGTTGAATCATCAGAACCAACGAGTTATGTGCTTTCGAATGCTCGGATCATTGTTGATGCAGAAACAACCATTGGAAAGGGTTCTCTTGTTATAAAAGATGGTCGAATAGTTGCCGTAGGAAAACTTGTAAAACACCCAGCTGGATCAGTAGTGATCGATATGAAGGGGAAGACAATTGTTCCCTCTTTTATTGAAACGTATTCTTCTATCGGACTTCCCGATCCATCGAAAACTAAATGGTCTCCAAGGCCTCAATTAGAAAGTAAGAAAGAGGGAGCTTACTATTGGAACGAATCGATCAAGCCCGAGGTGAACGCTGTAACACTTTTTAAGAGTGATCAAAAAGCTTCCAAGGAATACCAGAAAATGGGATTTGTTGTTGCCGCTACGCATGTTCAGGATGGGATCATGAGAGGTGCAGGCCCAGTGGTTGCGCTAGGAGATGTTGATTCGAGAGAAGCGGTTATTCGGTCAAATGCAGCAGCTTATTTCTCATTAAAGAAAGGATCTTCGAGACAAACTTACCCTTCATCTCAAATGGGTTCGATCGCATTATTCAGACAAGCGATGTATGATGCGGAATACTATAAAGAAAATAAGTCTTGTAGTCCCAGAAACTTATCACTTGAAGCGTTGAATGAACAACTAAATGCTCCTATGATCTTTGAAGTGGAAGACAAGCTTGAAATTTTCAGGGCTCGTAAAATTGCCGATGAGTTCGATTTGAACTTCACAATAGTCGGAGCCGGCAATGAGTTTGAAAGAATTAACGAACTAGCTGCATTGGAGGATCAACGTTTGATCATACCTATTATTTTTCCAGATGCTTATGATGTTGGAGATCCTTATGTTGCAAGACAGATATCATTGGGTGATTTGAAAGAATGGGAATTAGCACCAGCAAACCCATATTTTTTGCGCAAAAAAGGAATCGAATTTGCCATAACTTCTAAAGGACATAAGAAAGCATCTGATTTCTGGAATCATTTGCATAAATCGATGGAGAACGGGTTGACTAGAGAAGATGCAATCAGATCGCTGACCTCAGTGCCTGCTTCAATTTTGAATATTAGCAACGATCTTGGCTCTTTGGAAGAGGGTAAATTAGCGAGCTTCTCAATTTTTGATAAGGATCCATTTGAATTTAAGAATGCTGAGATCCATGAATCATGGTCTATTGGAAAACAGCATGTTTTGAAGCAAGAGCCATTAGTTGATATTAGGGGGAAATATCGTTTTTCGATTGATAGCTCATCATATGTTATTGAACTAAAAGGTCAAGCAGAAAAACCTAAAGGATCTTTAACTGCTTACAAGACAACAGTTGATTCTTCACAGACTCCTCCTGTCGAGAAATTAGACACCCTAAAAATCAAAGTAGATGTTACAGTTGAGCGAAAGAATGCTAATTTTCATTTTGACGTAAGTGACGATTATTATGATGGTGTGATCACACTTAATGGTCAATATAATCAAAAGATCAATGCTTTTATCGGTCAGGGAATGTTACCAAGTGGTCGATGGATAAAATGGACAGGGATACAGCTGGAAAAACCAAAGGATTCTAACAAAGAGGAAAACGGTAAAGTAGTTATTGACACTGCGGACATTAGAAAGATCTGGTATCCGAACATGGCTTACGGCTTTGATACCCTACCAGAAAGCCAGACATACGTCCTTAGAAACGCAACGCTTTGGACCAATGAGGATGCAGGTATTGTTGAAGAAGGTACTGTTATCCTTAAGGATGGTAAGATCGATTTTGTTGGAACAGGTAATTATTCTATTCCTGCCGATGCTATAACTATAGATTGCAAAGGGAAACATATTACAAGTGGAATCATAGATGAACATTCTCACATAGCTATATCTAAGGGAGTGAATGAGGGAGGACAGGCGGTTTCTGCCGAAGTTAGTATTGGAGATGTTGTTCGATCAGATGATATTAATATTTACCGTCAGCTTGCCGGAGGTGTTACAACATCTCACCTATTGCATGGATCGGCAAATCCTATTGGTGGTCAATCCGCGTTAATTAAATTGAAATGGGGATATTCTCCTGAAGAAATGTTGATCGATAACGCACCTAAGTTTATCAAATTTGCACTTGGAGAGAATGTGAAACAGTCGAATTGGGGGGATTTTCAAACAGTGCGTTTTCCTCAGACTAGAATGGGAGTAGAGCAAGTATTTTATGATGCATTTATTCGCGCCAAAGAGTATCAGGAAAAATGGCAAAACTACAACGATCTATCCCCTAAGAAAAGGGAAATGAAAGGTGTTAAAAAGCCGGCTAAAGATCTTGAATTAGAATCAGTATGGGAAGTGGTGAATAGTGAACGCTTTATTAGCTGTCACAGTTATGTTCAGAGCGAGATCAATATGTTGATGAACGTTGCCGACTCTATGGGATTCACAGTGAACACATTTACGCATATCCTGGAAGGTTATAAAGTAGCTGATAAGATGGTTGAACATGGAGCAGGAGGAAGTACATTTTCAGATTGGTGGGCTTATAAATATGAAGTTCAGGACGCCATTCCGTATAATGCTTCTTTGATGAATGAGCAAGGTGTATTAACAGCAATTAATTCTGATGATGCAGAAATGGGAAGAAGGTTAAATCAAGAGGCAGCAAAAGGAATTAAGTATGGAGGTATGACAGAAGAGGAGGCATGGAAAATGGTTACCTTGAATCCAGCCAAACTATTGCATCTGGATGATAGAATGGGAAGTTTAAAAGAAGGAAAGGATGCGGACATAGTTGTTTGGTCTGATAATCCCTTAAGCATTCAGGCTAGGACCTTATTTGTATTCGTTGATGGAGAATTACTATACAGTGATGAGGCATTAGGGATGCACCAGCAACGAATTGCAGAGGAGAAAGCACGGATTATTTCAGCAATGTTAGCTTCAAATAAAAGAGGAGAGAAGAAGCGAACATTCAAAAAGGAAAAGAAGAAACATTGGCACTGTGACACTTTAGGGGAGGAGGCACATTAAAATTTGAAGAGATGAATAGACTTTTGATAATACTTTTGCTCGTTAGTTTTTCTTTTGGTTCGTTATCTCAAGAGAAAATACTATTATCCAGAGCCACTGTGCATACGGGAAATGGAATAAAAATTAATCAGGGATTAGTTGGGATACAGGATGATAAGATCATTCTGGTCGAAAACGCACTTACTTACTCGCTTGATAAAGAGGTGTGGGATACGATCATTGATCTGAAAGGAAAACATGTTTATCCTGCTTTTTTTGCTCCCAATTCGAATTTAGGTCTGACAGAAATAGATGCCGTTCGAGCAACAAATGACTATGACGAAGTTGGAGCCTTTAATCCACATATTCGTTCGCTTATAGCTTTTAATGCTGAATCTAAAGTCAGTGCAACCGTAAAGACAAATGGAGTACTTTATGCTCAGGCAGCACCCACAGGCGGCATTATATCTGGTTCTTCTTCAGTAATGAAACTAGAGGCGTGGAACTGGGAGGATGCCGTTGTAAAAGCAGATGATGGTATTCATTTGAATTGGCCTGCAACGCTTCAAGGAGGAGGATGGTGGGCAGAGCCAGCTCCAAAAAAGAAGAATAAAAAGTACGCTGAGCAAGTAACTCGTATTGAAGATTTCTTCAAGGCAGCTAGATCTTACGCTAAGAAGCACGATGAGTTTGATCAGCGTTTTGATGCTATGCAAGAGGTGTTCAATGGAGAAAAGAGACTTTATATCCACGCAAATGAATTGAAAGCACTTATTGACGCTGTTGATTTTTCAAAAGAAATGGAAGTACAGTTTCCTGTAATTGTTGGAGGTTATGATGCTCATCTGATAGCTAGAGAATTAATTGATGCAGAAATACCAGTTATCATAAAAGGTGGGCATGAGTTACCTCAAAATGATGATGATCCAGTTGATATGCAATACCGACTTCCAAAAATGCTTAAAGATGCGGGAGTTAAATTTTGTATTCAAAGTGCAGGAAGTATGCCAACCATGAACTCTCGTAATATTCCATTTTTAGCTGGAACTGCGATGGCATATGGTCTATCAGAAGAGGAGGCAATTCGATCAGTGTCTCTCAGTACGGCTGAAATACTTGGTGTAGGTGATAAAGTAGGAAGCATAGAAAAAGGAAAATTAGCATCGTTATTTGTTAGCGAGGGAGATGCTTTGGACATGAGAACCAATGATGTCACAATGGCCATGATCAACGGTAAGTTCTTAAACCTTACCAATCATCAAATTAAACTGTATGAAAAGTACAAGGAAAAATATGAGGAGAATTAAATAGATTATTCTTCATCCATTTTCTTCTGTACTTCTTGTGCTGTTTTTTCCACTTTTTCAGCTCCTGATTTGATCCCTTGTTTGACGCTTTTCTCTATATCATCTCGCAACTCTTTGGTTTCTTTTTCAGTTTCCTCAAGTAGCTTTTCCCCAGCTTCTTTAGTTTCCTTAGCTGTTTTGCTAGCCGACTCTTTCACATCATTGATTTCTTTTTGAAGATCTTTACGTTTATCATGATTGGATTGATCCTGATCTTCAGTGCTACAGGAAAAAGTTATTGAGAATGCTGCTGTAGCAATAATAATCTGTTTTATTACTTTCATTTTAACTTTATTTTTAGTGTGTTTTTAAATTTTGCGTTTGTTCTAAATTAAAAAAAATGACTTTCCAGCGATCAAAAATGTCTTTTAAGTGTTACATTTGGTAGAACAGATTTATAAACCAAAAAATTACAAAAAAATGGCATTTGAATTACCAGATTTACCTTATGCACACGATGCACTAGAACCACATATTGACGCGAAAACTATGGAGATTCACCATGGAAAGCACCATGCTGGATATACAAGTAAACTTAACGCGGCGATCGAAGGTACTGAACACGAAGGAAAGTCAATCGAGCAAATATTAAAAGATGGAAAAGGAGTAGCTGCAATCCGTAACAACGGAGGAGGTTTTTATAACCACAGCTTATTCTGGAAAGTGATGTCTCCAAACGGAGGTGGAAATCCATCAGGAGAATTGGCTGATGCGATCAACAGTACATTTGGATCGTTTGATAAATTCAAAGATGAGTTTTCAAAAGCTGCTGCAACGCAGTTCGGTTCAGGATGGGCATGGTTGTGTGTATCTAACGGAAAACTAGAAGTATGCTCTACTCCAAATCAAGATAATCCAGTTATGGGAGAAGGTTGTGAAGGAACACCTATCCTTGGATTAGATGTTTGGGAGCACGCATATTACTTGAATTATCAGAATAGAAGACCAGATTACATTGAAGCATTCTTTAATGTGATCAACTGGGATGAAGTAGCGAAGAATTACGCTGCAGCGAAATAATTCATTCAATAATTTTAGAGAGAAGTGGGGTCCAATGGCTCCACTTTTTTATTGGAATAAACTCGTTACGTTCGAAGCAAAAAGTTTTATAGAGATCGCTAATAGGATAATTCCAAATACTTTTTTCAAGATAGCTACTCCTCCTTGACCAAGCATTCTTTCAATACGTCGAGTTAATTTTAAAACGATAAGCACAACCACCATATTGATAAGAATAGCAATCAAAATATTGATCATTTCATATTCTGCTCGCAATGAGATCAAAGAAGTCATTGAACCTGCACCGGCAATGATCGGGAAAGCAAGTGGAACAATTCCAGCGCTCTTTCCTTTAATAGGTGTTTCTTTAAATATTTCAATACCCATCACCATTTCTATCGCCATGGCAAAAAGAATAAATGCACCGGCGACAGCAAATGATTCCACATTAACTCCAAAAAGTTTTAAAATACTTTCTCCCGCTATAAGAAATGCAACCATGATGATCAGCGAAACCACTGTGATTCGCATAGCGTGAATATCTCCCGAGGTTTCCTTGATCTTTATAATTATAGGAATAGATCCGATAATATCGATTACGGCAAACAATACCATGATTGCTTTTAGAATCTCGTTTAAATCAAATCCTTCAAAGAAATTTTCCATTTGTATCTATGTGTTAACCTTTTTCAAAAAAGTTGGCAAAGGTAATCCATTCTTTTAGATATATCACAATGAAATTAATGAAAGAAATTTTCTTTTAAGCGCTAATAATCAATTAACTTTGTGGGAAACACACGAATTTAATATGAAGTTACTACTATCTCTAGCGATAATATCGCTGTCTTTCTTGTCTGTTTCTCAGAATAATATTCAATCTAACATAGAAAAAGAAGATCTTACTTCCAAGGAAGAGCAATTGGGAATGCCTTTTACATCTGCCAATTATCCTGGTAGTTTAACGCCTGGTCAAACTTATTCATTCACGCTGACTCCAGATCATTTATTTTCTTGCTTTGGAGTTGGGTTTTCCGCTCAAAACTTTTCAATTGATCCAGCGCTATTTCTTGTGTCATACCGAACTCAACGAGAGAATGGAGAATGGTCAGAATGGTTCGAAACAGAAGCAGAGATAACTCCTGAGGAAACACCTACGAATAAATATTGGACGGAAGCATTATTTACTCTTGACGCAACAAGTCAGCGAAAATTAGAGATCAAACTATCTGTTCCAGTTGAGGTGAGCTCAGTTCAAGTGGATCTATTCGATGGTAATTTTAAAGGTGATGTAATTGATGATCAGCAAGACGATTCTCGAGATATTGATCAAACGAATATTCAAAATCTACCCAAAAACAACTGTCCAGAATTTCCAACAATGATCCCAAGATCTGATTGGTGTGGTGGGTCTGCTCCTTGTTGGCAGGTGAATTCGGCTTATACACCAACTTACATAAACGCTGGTCACGTTGTTATTCACCACGGGGCATCTCCAAATACTTATACTGACGGTCAGGCTGTAGTTCGATCATATTATAATTACCATGTAAACACCTTAGGTTGGGCGGATATCGGATACAATTATATTATTGATAAATACGGAAACTTCTATCAGGGGAGACATAACCCAAATCTACCAACTTCAGATGTAAGAGGAGCACATGCAGGGGCAGCCAATGGAGGATCTATAGGTGTGAATTTTCCTGGGAACCTAGACGTTACTCTTGCTACAACTGTTCAATTGAATAAACTATACGAACTACTTGCTTGGTGGTACGATTATAAAGCTATTAATCCACTAGGATCTTCGAATATGCAAACTCAGGCTTATGGTGTTCAGTACATGGAGAATTTGACATGTCATAGAGACATTGGTAATACAAGTTGCCCTGGTAATGATATGTATGCGAGAATGGCCTCAATACGACAAGAAGTTCAAGATGTAATTGATAACTGTAACAACTTAAATGCTGATGCTGTAGCTCCTACTACTGGTGTGAATAGTACTTATGAATGGAGGGGATATGACTTTTGGGCTGAATTTGATGACACCGATAACCCTGGGGGATCGGGAGTTGATCGACAGTTTTATCAGGTTCTCGAATACGATGGTACTGAATGGAGAGGAAATGCTGAAAACGGCTTTTTCAGTGATAATTTTACATCTGCTATACATCCAGACTGGACAATTCAAACAGGAACATGGTCGATAGATAATGGCAAGCTATTTCAGTCTGACGAAAATGAAGGAAACACGAATATTCACGCTGCAGTAAATCAGAATGCAGATCATAAATACCTGTATCAATGGTCAGGTATGATGGATGGAAGCGGAACAAACAGACGTGCAGGAATTCACTTCTTCGCTGATGATCCAACTTTATCGCAGCTCGGAAATTCATACATGGTCTATTTTAGAGCGGATAATAACTTAGTTCAGATCTATGAAGTAGATAATAATAATATTGTATTGGTTTCTGATGTTCCTCATACAATTGATGCAGGAGTCTGGTATGATTTCAAAGTGACTTATGATCCTGCAACGGGAGAGATTGAAACGTATATTGATAATGAACGCGTCTCTTCCCACATTGATGCCACACCATTAACATCAGGTACACATATTTCGTTAAGAAATGGAAATGCGCTGGCTTATTTTGATGATTTTAAAGTTCGAATCGATAGAGATTTTCAGGAGAAAATTCTTGTGGGACCTCAAACTACAAAAGATGCACGTTACGAATCTCCGAACCAGCAGCAAGATGCATGTCGTGTCAATTCAATAGTTATCGATGGAGCTGACAATTGGTCTGCACAAGCGGCAAAGAATATTTATGTGGACTGGACAGATCCTACAACGGCTGGCTCTGTTTCGAATAACTGGCAAACGCAAGACTTTACAACTACTTTTACAGATGAAGACAACACTAATGGAAGTGGTATTCAGAAAGCATTCTATCAGGTCATTGATTTTGACGGTACCAAATGGAGAGGCAATGCGGATCTAGGTTTTTATTCTGACAATTTTGATATCGGAAGTATAGATCCCGCCTGGACAGTTGAAAATGGTAGCTGGAATGTTACAAATGGTCATTTGGAGCAAACAGATGAAAATCTGGGAAATACAAATATCTACACGTATGTGAAACACGACCTTTCAAATAGATATCTGTATCACTTCCAATTAAAGATCGACGGTTCTGGTAATAATAGAAGAGGAGGAATGCATTATTTCTGTGATGACCCGACTGCTACAAATAGGGGTAACTCATATTTTGTATGGTTCAGACAGGAGCTTCAAACATTAGAATTCTACAGTGTAAGTAATGATACGTTTACTCAGGAAAAAGTAGTTCCAATAGAATTTGATGCTGCTACCTGGATGGATGTTAAAATTGTATATGATAGAATTACAGGAGAAACGTTTGTTTATAAAGATGATAACTTGATTGGAGAATGGATCGATGAAACGCCATTACAAACAGGAGATTATGTATCGTTTCGTAGTGGAAACTCGAATTTCGCTGTTGAGAATTTCAAAGTATATAGATCGCGATACCCTTCTGTACAAGTTGATATAGGTTCACCATCTTCGGCCATACGATATCAAAACCCATCTCCAAATACGATATCGGCTAAGGTCAAATCGATCATTCAGGATACGGCACAAAATTTATCTGCTATTGATTACCTTGACTTGAATGTTGATTGGACACCACCAACAGGACTCACGACCATATCGGATGTTTCTTCTGTTGATGCTGATACATTCTATACAGCTAATGAGATCTCAGCTTACTGGAATCAAGCTGAAGATCAGAATTCGGATATCAATTATTATGAAATGAGTGTTGGTTCGACATCCGGTGATTCTAACGTAGTAGCCTGGACGAATGTTGGAAATGTGTTAAACTACACTTTAACAGGTTTATCATTGACGCCAGGAATGGATTACTATGTGAATGTTAGAGCGGTAAATAATGCTGGATTAAAATCTGACTACATAATTTCTGATGGTCAATATTTGGATAGTGATGTTGGACTTTCGAGTGAAACGCCATTCGGGAATGTAACAGTCTATCCTAATCCATTTAGTGAGAACTTTCACGTTCAATTTGATGACCCTTCAGTAAACGCAACGATCGCGCTTTATGATGCTAATGGAAAGTTAATAGATGAATGGAGTAAATCTGAAGGTGAATTAAAAGTAGAGTGTGAAACGGATAAGCTGTCAAAAGGCATGTATGTTCTACGTATTAATTCTGGAGATCATTACTTTGAAAGAAAATTAATGCATTAATATTATGAACCGATGAGGCTTTAATGTGTACAGCACAAAAAAAGCCATGAGATATTTTCTGTTATTAGCATCGTTTGTATTCATTTTTTCAGGTAAAAGTCAATTAGTTAATCAAGCCCGTCAAGGACAGGAGAAAAAGGTTCAGGTAGCTATATTGTTTGATACATCTAACTCTATGGATGGGTTGATCAATCAAGCAAGGGCGAGAATCTGGAGTATCATTAATACATTATCAAAACTGGAGTATCAGGGAGTTAAACCCTCTTTGGAGATTTCACTTTACGAATATGGAAATAGTGGATTGTCAGAGAGCACTAAATTTATTCGTCAACTTAATGGTTTTACAACTGATCTAGATTCTATTTCATCCTCTCTATTTGCACTATCGACAAATGGTGGTAAAGAATATTGTGGAAGTGTTATTTCAGAGGCTACCAAAGATTTGGATTGGAGTGAATATACAGAGGATATAAGATTGATCTATATCGCTGGAAACGAGCCTTTCGATCAAGGGCCTGATGATTATAAGAATGTATTGAAGTATGCCCAAGATAGAGACATCTTTGTAAGTACTATTTATTGTGGTCCTTACGAAAAAGGAGTGGAGGAACTTTGGTTATCTGCTGCAGAGAAGGGAAGAGGAAAGTATTTGAATATCGACAGTGACAAAAAGATCAAACATATTTCAACGCCTTATGACGACACGATCAGAAAGTTGAATACAAAGCTTAATGGAACTTATGTTTCTTATGGTAGTCATGGTAAGGCTAAAAAATCTATGCAAATGAAAGAAGATGAGAATGCTGCTGACATGGCTCCCTCCAGTGCTGTTGAAAGAACAGTGAGTAAATCTAGTGGATACTACAAAAATGAATCCTGGGATCTGGTTGATAGAGTCGGGGACGATGAATCAAAATTAAAAGATATTAAAGCCGATCAGCTGCCGGAAGAATTGCAAGGAAAATCGGATAAAGAGAAAATGGCTTACCTGAAATTGAAAGCGCTCGAGAGAAAAGCGATCCAAGATAAAATTCAATCGTTAGGAGAAAAAAGAGCGGATTTCATCAAAGAAAAATCTTCTGAGGAAACGGATGAAGATGATGATTTTGGAAAAGCAGTTGAATCTTCGATCAAATCGTTTGCCTTAGCTAAGAACTATGTGTTGAATAATTGATATTTCAATCTCTTTTTATTATAATTTTGTGAACCAAATAATATATAATGAAAAGAGTATTAGTAGTATTGAGTATTTCCATGTTAACATTATTTTCTTATGGGCAATCTTATCAGACGGCGATAGGACTCAAGGGAGGAAATGTTGGAGGAGGAGTTGCCGGTGGAGGCGGTTTTAATATCAAACATTTTTTTGCCGGGAGTAATGCCATTGAGGCCACAGTAGGTTTGGGTCGTTATCATTTCAACGCTCAAGCTCTTTACGAATGGCAGCATGGACTTGACGAGTCTATTGGTCTTGACTGGTACGTTGGCCTTGGAGGTACAGTTGGTTCATGGAGAGGAACGTGGACGAATCATCCGGTTTATGGTAATACATATAGCAGAGGATTTTACCTTGGAGCTAATGGAGCAGTTGGGTTAGATTGGAATCTGGAAAGTGTATTGAATTTGCCTTTAGACATCGCTGTAGATGTTGGTCCATACTTTGGGATCATCAATTCTGGTGCCTGGGGATGGGGCGGCGGATTTGCGCTTAGGTATATTTTACAATAAGATCATTAAATAGATAAAACTAGAAAGAGGGCAGTGAAGCCCTCTTTTTTTATTCCACATAGCTCAATTTGAGCATATTTGATTTCCCTTTAGATTCGATCGGCATTGATGCTATGTTTATAACAAGGTCTCCATTTTTTAAGAAGCCTTGTTTTTTAAGCAAGTACTTAATATCAGCTATGGTGTGATCTGTACTAACCATCTTATCATAGAATAATCCTTTAACACCCCAGATCAAATTGAGCTGTGTTAGGATCTCTTTATTACTTGTAAATACGAAAATAGGCGCTTTTGGTCGCTGAGAAGCAATCTTATAAGCTGTATATCCTGAAAATGACATCGTAACAATAGCCTTTGCATCAACACGCTGACCTAAACGGGTTGCGTTGAAACATATCGAATCAGATATAAATCGCTCCTGATTCTTTTCCGGTAACTCTTCTTTATGATAAATAGTATCAGACTCTTCAATTTTTGAGACGATCTTACTCATAGCTTCAATAACTCGAACAGGAAACTTTCCAACTGATGTTTCCCCTGAAAGCATTACAGCATCAGCACCATCAAGTACTGCATTAGCAACGTCGTTTACTTCTGCACGTGTAGGAGTATAATTATCAATCATACTCTCCATCATCTGAGTTGCAACGATTATCGGTTTAGCATGCAAATAACATTTCTTGATCAGCATTTTTTGTACTAAAGGAACGTCTTCCATAGGAATTTCAACTCCCAGATCACCTCGGGCAACCATGATCGCATCTGTCTGACGAATAATCTCTTCAATATCCTCGATTGCTTCAGGTTTTTCGATCTTTGCCACAACTCTGGCTTTCTTTTTATGCTTCTTAACAATATGTTTAAGCTCAATAATATCTCTCGCGGAACGAACAAATGATAGTCCGATCCAATCAACATCTTGTTCCAAAGCAAACTCAAGATCTTTGAGGTCTTTTTCTGTTAGTGAAGGAAGTGAGATAGTTGTATTTGGCAGGTTTACACCTTTATTGGAAGAAAGGACTCCACCGTGCACAACCACCGTATTAATTTCGTTTTCACCATCAGTTTTCACTACTTCCAACTCAAGTTTCCCATCATCGAGCCTGATTTTCTCTCCAGGCTTAACATCTGCAGGCAGTTGTGGGTAATTAATGGCAAATTTTTCAGCAGTACCTTCAAAATCATCAGTCGTAACGATCGTTGCTTCTTCACCTGAGATTAAATCAACTCCGTTATCCTTCATTTTTTGTGTTCGGATCTTAGGTCCCTGTAAGTCTGCTAATAAGGCAACATTCAATCCTGTTTCTTCATTCAATTCACGAATGTTTTTGATCACCTTCTTATGATCAGCGTAACTTCCGTGAGAAAAATTCAGTCGGGCAACGTTCATACCTTCTTTCATCATTGCAAGAAGTGTCTCTTTTGAGGAGGAGGAAGGTCCTATTGTTGCTACTATTTTTGTTCTTTTCATGTTTTTTTACATTCGTCAAAACTTAAAAAATCAGTTTTGAACTTGATTTTAATTCACTCGGGTCAAAAATAAACGCGGTCAAGATACTCGATATCTCCCTAACCTTCGTTAAGAAATCATCAATTTCTATGATCCCCGCTTCTCTGATCACTAAGAAATAATCGATTTGACTTTTCTCAGGTATCAGATAATGACTATTGTGTTTGTTCTTGATCAAGAAATACTCGATCGCATTTGTTTCATCGAACCATTCATAAAATGAGTGAGCTGATACAATTTCTCCTTTTTTACCTGAAACCATAAAAGGTTCTAATGATTTACTCATGTGCAAGTCAAGGTGCTCGTTCAATGCCCAACACACTCTGTAATCACTTTGATGACTACATAAACCTATAAGATCAAAATTGAAATCATCCTCAAGTTGTAAGGTGTGTTTAGCCATGTTCTTGAAACATCTTTAATCTCCCAAAAGTAACTATTCTAATTGCACTGAACAACTATTTATTTTTGTTCAATTGTATACCAGATCACGGGATTTCCGGTTTTTGTTGGCGTCAATTCAGGGTGTCTCAATTTTAACTTCCCTAAAATGGAAGCCCTTTGTTCATCTTCAAAGAGAAATTCACGTTTATTATAACCGTAATATCGAATCGTATATTTTTTGAATCTCTTTAATCCTTCAACTTTTAATTTTTGAGGTTTCCAAGAGATATTCACCGGCTCATTAAATGCTGGATTATCAATGTAGCAATTGCTTTCTCGATCTAACTTTACTCCGCTTGATGTATGTGTATTGAACGTTCTATTATAAATATATCCGGCCGCGTTAGTTCGTGTTGAGTCTATCAAGTATTGTTGTTCCTTTAATGCTTCCCTCGATCCTTTGTATGGACTTTTAGCTCTACCTTGAATATATTGATCATCGAAAATACTAAGAAGAGGATCATCATTGTAATAATTGCTTGCATCTATAATGCCAGACCAAGAGCGTCTTTCATCTTGCGGCTGTTTATTCGAAGGATGAGGATAGTTGAATGCAGCCCAAATGTAATGTCCTGCTGCCCCGGAGAATGCATATCTTTTTATGTCGATCTGATGGCCTTGTAAATCCGAACAGATCGGAGTTCCATCACCATGATCAGACTCCCCAAAGATGACAGGCTTGCCATAGGTGTCATGAAGCCTCTTAATAACGCAAGCCATAGAGTTTTCTCCTTCTCCACATTCATTATTTGACGATCTCTTTGACAGAATTGCTTTTGCAGGACTAGAACTGTAATATGAAATTGAGATCACATCAATGTTTTTATCATACCATGTGCTATCTATCTGTTTGGGTGTGGATGGTGTCATATGAGAGTGAATTGCTGAACTCCCTACTGGAAATCGCCCAACAGCACCGATCAATTTATAGTTCATGGAGAGACTATCTTTTATATATGAAGCCAGATCTGAATGATATTTATAAGCCGCTTTACGCGCTATATTTCCGGCTGTTCCCATGCTATCATAAGGGGTGATATGTTTAAAACCATCTTGATCAATATGCCAGGGTTCACTCACCAATTCAATTAATGAAATCGCAGTGGAATATCCCCAACGAGCCATCATGTATCTTGTCTTTTCTCTCAAGTATTTAAAAGCTTTTTCCTTGAAGATCATATCCGAAGGATCTTTTGAATTCAAAAGTTTGGAATATCCTGAAATGTGGTTGATGTCTTTGTATGGCCATACCGTTTCGTCATACCAATAATCTGTAAAATCATACTTGAATTGATAATAGTCCCCGGCTCTCATCATCATTGTATGGTACATTAGGTTGAAGTCGATTAGTGCGCCATTTTCTTCGCACAATTCAACGATCTGATCAACTTCCCAAGCAAAATGTTGACGATCTTGGTAATACCCGACCTCTTCAAACTCCATATCTGTAGAGCTTGGATGAATAAAAAACCTGAAGTGCTTACCACCATTAGCTAGATACATCTGCACCATATTGCGGTATTCGACCCATGCATTTAGTTTCAACTTCTCATCTCTATCCTGGCTGTATGTTAGATTGTTATTGACATATGGAGAAGGTAAGTTAACTCCAGTAGGAATGATCACTTTTCCATCCCGTTTCAGGTATTTTTGAGTTTCGTGAATCCCAACATGTCCTCGTTTTGAACTTTCATTAACGACAAACTCTGTCTCATTAATAATGCTTCGCTCTTTGCCTTGAATACTTGAATATATGATGACTTTCCATTTACCTGACTTGGGGGGTGCAAAACGAATTCGAAATGGATGTTCTGTCTTTTTTTGTTTCCAATGACTATTGATCTTGTCGCGCTCAACTTCAGTATACCAAAATGCAATACCCTTAATGATTTCTCCTGATGTCTGATGTATGAAATCAGCTGAAATATTGACATCCCAGCTTACAAAAGGATTCAACCCTTTTCTGTTGTGTGGTTCACCACCCAAATATCTTTGAATTTCTGTAAGGATCTGTTGAGAAGGAGTAATTCCTATTTCTAGTCTATCGTTCTTCTGTATTTCTTGTTCAGGGGTTAAAACGTTAATCATCCAACCTCTTGAAAAGACTGGTGAACAAGAAAATAGGAACAGCATTAATACTATAAAACCTGCTCGCATTTTTTATTTAAATGTAATTATTTTAACTCAAATAGAACAGGTCGACTCGGAGCAGCATCGTTTTCAAAATTGGCTACCTGCAAGTTTAATAGATAGCTGCCATCCGAGATCTCATTGCTAACATAAATGAGTTCTGTGATCGTTCGTTCGAAATTCGGTTTGTCAGGAACACCCCAAAAAGCGTGATGAAAAGCGAGTTCGCCGTTGTCAGCCTCCTTATCCACACTAGGCAAGTCAACTAGTAGATGTTTTACTCCTAGTTTATTCAATCGTGTGATACAATCAATAGAAAAATAAGGCGGATTCGTGTCCGAGTAATTTTTAGAGCACTTTTCATCGCTATTAGGCAGTGTACGAATGATCAAGGCCTCGATTTGTTCGATTCCATCAAGTTGATTTAATAGCTCATCCGTTATGACTTGATCTCCATCGATCTTTTTAGGTTCCACTGAAATTACTTCAGCAAAACAAAAGAAATTGTCAATATGATCATTAATAGAATATATTTTCTCAGTGATATGTCCTAAACACTCAGTATGAGTTCCATGTCCATGTGGATTAAAGAAAATATCACGGAAATTAACATCTCCACCTTCTTTAACAGCACCGATCCATCCATTTGCACGCACTGGTTCGAACGTAGGGGGATCAACATACCAAGCCCTTGGATTTGTTTCATCTCCTCTGAGTGATATAGAAAGGTCCAACCCTTTACTTAGATCTGCAGTTTTTCCGTTTTCAAGCTTGATGATCATGGAAGTAAATTGATCATTTGTCTGTAACGTGATTCGAAAGTTTCATCTCCCGAGCAGCCCATCGCAGTTTTCTGATTATAGAAGTACTCAATTCTATTCTCAGGGCTGGGATGAGTACTTAGAAACTCAGGAACTCCAGAACCTCCATCCGCTTGAATTTTCTCGAAGAATTTTGCTCCTCCAGCGGCATCATAGTCCGTAGGGCACAAATAAGTGACGGACGCCTTGTCAGCTTCAGTTTCATGAGATCTTGAGAATTTCAACCCAATTATACTTGTTGTTACTTGTTTGATCATTTCACGCTCTCCAGCCAAAATACCGATCAAAGTCTGAACTCCATAAAGCTTCGTCATTTGGCGAGTTGAATGTCTTCTGTCTGCATGTCCAATTTCATGTGCAAGAACCCCAGCCAATTGCTCCTCAGAATCAAGATATTTCATCAACCCTGTGTAAACGTAGATGTAACCTCCTGGAGTACAGAATGCATTTTTGGTTTCGCTATCATTAATGATCTGCAATTTCCATACGAATTCATCCTTATATTCAACTTTACCTGAATTCAAGATTCGATCCCGAATGTCATAAAGGTATTTATAGATCTTTTGATTACTTGCACTATCAAGAACTGGATATTCTTGTGGATTATTTGCAATTTCTTGAGCAACCTGCTGACCAAGTTCTCTGTCCTGTTGAACCGTAAATAAGTTCAGATCAGGCATTCCTCCTTCCTTAGAGGTTCCACAATTTGATAAAATAGCCATTGAGCAAACTGCTGCAACGGAGTAAATTAAGTTTTTCATTTGTCAATTATTTGATATACAAAAATAGCGAGTATTTGGGTAACGAAACCCAAAGCGTATCCAAATCCAACTTGCTTTAATGTATGTGCATTAAGATACACTCTAGCGCTTAGAACAAGCCCACCTGCAAGAAATACAGCAATAAGTGCGTAAATAGAGAAATACTCCATTCCAGTGTAATACATAAATACGAATCCAGCGAGCGCGCCCATCCCAATTCCATGAAGGCTGATCTTCATGACTTTAGTGATATGGAAAGCGATAAAACTTGCGAATGCTCCTCCAATTGTCATACCCATTATTACAGATGGGATCATCGCATTATTGGGCTGATATAAAAGAAATAAATAGAGTATCAAGCAGTAAAAAGTCATTAATGCTATCGGAGTCATTCGTTCCTCACGATTTTCCATGGACAAAGATGTGATAGTCTTATTCAACCTCAATACGATGAAAGACAATCCAGGAGCAAAAACGATCAAAACGGTGAATAGCAGAATGAATAATAATTTTGCCTTCAAAGGATATTCGTAAAGTGAATCCAAACGAAGAAAAGATTTCGGTGTAGAAGGAACGAATAGAACGATCAACAACCCATAAACTGGAGTAAATAGAGGTAAGAATAGCCAGGAAAGAAAATTTGAAACTGCACGCATTAGAGTTCTTTTCTTAATCTTGCTACTGGTATATTCAGTTGCTCTCTATATTTAGCCACTGTTCTTCTGGCGATATTGAACCCTTTATCTTTCAATAATTTCGCAAGCTTTTCATCAGTCAGTGGTTTGCGTTTATCTTCATCATCAACCGCTTCAGTTAGTATTTGTTTAACCTTACGTGTAGAAACTTCTTCTCCAGAATCAGTTGAAAGAGACTCAGAAAAGAAATGCTTTAATGAAAATGTACCATATTGAGTTTGAACATATTTGGAGTTCGCAACTCTTGATATTGTAGAAATATCTAGGTCAACGATCTCAGCTATGTCCTTAAGGATCATCGGTTTTAACATTGTTTCGTCACCAGTTTTGAAGTACTCTTTTTGGTAATTCATAATAGCCGTCATTGTTGTAAATAATGTGTTCTGACGTTGACGAATAGCATCAATAAACCATTTAGCGGACTCGAGTTTTTGCTTAACAAAAGTCATCGCTTCTTTATCCTGTTTCTTAAGTTTTGCTCCTTCAGAATAGTTTCGGAGCATCTTTTCATAACTCTTACTTACCTTTAGTTCAGGTGCATTTCTGCCATTCAGTGTAAGTTGTAACTCTCCTTCAACTTCCGTGATCTGGAAATCAGGAACAATTTGCTGAAGAGATTTTGAAGATTCTTTTAATGAACCTCCTGGCTTTGGATTCAAGCGAATAATTTCCTGTATTGCATCCTTCAGATCTTCTTCAGAGATCTCCATTTTTTGGATGATCTTCTTGTAATGCTTTTTAGTAAACGATTCAAAATGATCTTGTAGAATCTTAAGTGCAGTATAACGAGTTATGTCACCATCTAACTTTCGATCCATTTGAAGTATCAGACATTCTTGAAGGTTTCTGGCTCCAATCCCTGCTGGGTCAAGTTTTTGAACATGTTCTTTTAATACTTCTTCCAACTCTTCCTCCGTTGTCATCACATTTTGTGAGAAAGCAAGATCGTCGACAATAGCTTCAAGTTCACGCTCAATGTAACCAGCATCATCGAGGTTACCAATGAGGTAGGTTGCGATCAACGCTTCCTTTTCAGTTAACGCTTGAAGGTTTAACTGATTGACTAATCGCTCCTGAAAAGATTTTCCTGAAGACAGGGGGATGGCTTTTTCATCGTCATCTTTACCCTTATTTGATACAGAAGTTTTGTAAGACGGTTCATCATCACTGAGATACTCGTCTATATCGAAATCCTGTTCTTCCTCGATCTGATCATCATAATCATCCTCTTGCTCGAAATCATCCTCAACTTCCTCTTTCCCTTCTTCTAATGCTGGATTTTCTTCAATTTCTTGCTTGATGCGTTGATCCAGTTCCATAGTAGGCACTTGAAGTAACTTCATCAGCTGTATTTGCTGAGGAGAGAGCTTTTGCTCTAACTTCTGTGATAATGATTGTTTAAGTGCCATCTACTAATTAATTCTTTCGTTTAATTTAATTCTTTTTTATGAATCGCAAGCGTCAAAATTAAAATTCTGCATTTTGAGGTGTTCTCGGGAATGGTATTACGTCCCGAATATTCGTCATACCTGTTGCGAACATAACCATACGTTCAAATCCCAGGCCAAAACCTGAATGAGGCACTGAACCAAACTTACGAGTATCTAGATACCACCAGATCTCTTCTTCATCAATATTGAAATCAGCACATTTCTTTTTGAGTACGTCTAAGCGTTCCTCTCTTTGAGAACCTCCAACGATTTCTCCAATTCCAGGGAATAAAACGTCCATTGCAGCAACAGTTTTGTCATCATCATTTTGACGCATATAGAACGCTTTGAATGAAGCTGGATAATCTGTTATGATCACTGGGCAATTAAACTCTTTTTCAACCAAATAGCGTTCGTGCTCTGACTGCAAGTCAGTTCCCCATTCAACATCGTACTTGAATTTACGCTTCTTATATGGTTTAGAATTTCGAAGAATATCTATTGCTTCAGTGTATGTTATTCGTTTGAAGTCGTTATTGGCTACAAACTCTAGTCGTTCAATTAAACTTAGTGGATTTCTATCCTTCTCTGGTTTTTGCTTTTGTTCTTTCAGATCACGATCGTTCAAAAACTTCAAATCATCTGCGTAGTTGTCAAGAACGAATTGACACAAGTACTTTAAGAATGATTCCGTAAGATCCATGTTATCCTCTAAATCCGCGAAGGCAACCTCTGGTTCGATCATCCAGAATTCGGCAAGGTGTCTGGAAGTGTTTGAATTTTCAGCTCTAAATGTAGGTCCGAATGTGTAAACCTGACCTAATGCCAATGCTCCAAGCTCAGCTTCCAACTGTCCAGAAACAGTAAGGTTTACAGGTTTGCCGAAAAAGTCTTCTTTGTAATTAACATTTCCTTTATCATCCTTTGGAATAGAATCAAGATCAAAATTTGTCACGTGAAAAGTCTCACCAGCACCCTCTGCGTCTGATCCAGTAATTATCGGAGTATGTAAATTATAGAAGCCTCGGTCATTAAAAAACTTATGGATCGCAAAGGTTAATCCATGACGAATTCTAAAAACCGCACCAAACGTATTCGTTCTAAAACGCAAATGAGCCTGCTCTCTAAGGAAATCAAGTTTATGCTTTTTCGGTTGCATTACCGTCTTTTGAACTTCATCAGGATTCACATTCCCGATAATTTCAATAGCTGAAACTTGAACCTCATGCGATTGACCTTTTCCTTCTGACTCAACTAACTTACCATGAACCGCGATTGCAGCTCCCGTGGATACTTGATCCAGAATTTTTTCATCATAAGATTCGTAATCTACAACCGCTTGAATATTATTTATAGTTGAACCGTCGTTCAATTGAATAAAACGATTACTTCGAAATGCTCTTACCCAACCTTTAACTAGAACCTCTTTTCCAGTAGTAGGTTGATCTAATAAATCTTTGATCTTTGTGCGCTTCATCTGATGCTATTTTAATGCTTGCAAAAATAGAAAGAATCAGCACATATTATTGATAAATCAGTGAATTTCAAATTAGGGAATTGGCACTTCTGATTAGACTATTCTGCAGCTATTGGTTCTTTAGACATCTTTCGTATCGTTTTGTGCACATGAGAAATACTGCAATTGAACTTCTCCGCTATCTGACTAAGTTTCCAGTTTTCAATGATACGTAAATTGTAAGCTTCTCTTCTTTGTTCAGGGTTTAAGGGATCCTGACGCCCCATGGGTTTAGCGCTACCTTTAGGACCATATTTTTTTCTTCTCTTTTTCCAAAGGTCTGAATTATCCCTTTTACCAGTTTCAAAACCTTTCTTAATGGATTCAGAGTAAGACGACCACGCTAAGTTTTCTACTGAATTGTTTGTGACATCGTTGTCTTTATGGATAACGATCTTATTTTTCCTTGGATGATCATTTTTGATAAATGCTAATGCTACAGCTTTGTGAGGATAGACTGTTCTTCTCTTTCCCTTGTTGTCAATGAGGTCAGTCATTAAAAACTCGTTTTTAGGGTGTTTCCTTAAACGCTTGATCTTGCTTTTGAGATTTACGACGCGACCGGATTTATACTTCTTAACTCTCTCTTTTGATCGAATTTTTCCAGTGTTCGAGATCTGATAATCCTTAAAACCAGGTATTTCCTTCCATTTTTCCTCCATGTCGTAGCTTTCAACTCATAACACCCTATTCTTTTTTTTGTTTAAGAAAAAACGTAAATAAGCATACAAAAATGGATTATATGAAATTCTGTTGACCTCAAACTACTGTTAACTGTTCAGTATTTTCTATTACTTTAGCAGGAATTGAATACATTATGTCAGAACAAAAAAGAACAAAAGCACAAGAGGCTACTCAAGCGATAGAACGCATTTACATTACTATGCGCCATTTATTTAATCGAGGTTTCTACAAACCTATGGGGGTTTCAGGAACCACTTTGAGAGAAGGATTACTTGAATTACAACCTGAGATCTATGGGACTATCGCAGAAGAGAAAGTTGAACTGAATGGTTTGGTCTATGTCCTGGATCGTTTACCTCAAGGAATAGAAGAGTGTGCAGTGATCAATTTGACAGGGGATGAAGGCTACAGCCTTTCGCAAATAGCCCCGATCATTCCGCCAAAGAGACGCAGGAACTGTTATCGTATTGATTCTAGTCAGATGAATATTGAGATAACCAGAGGTCGTTCAGATATTTATGATGTTCTGACTCATTTGACATTTCTATTCATAGAATCGCACAAGATCGCCAATCGTGTGGTGATAAATGATGAGGGGGACCTAACACGTGAATGGAAGCTTTTGGAACAAACCATTCTTAAAAAGAAGATAACAAAAGAAGAGTTAGAAGTTGCGTTGGTGCACACTGCAAACATGCTTGGAAGAACCTTTGAGGAAGTATTGAATATTTACAATGATCTTAAAACACCTCAACATCCTCACCGATTTTTAAAGACGATGTATTGGCTTGGTAAGTTAGCTATAGAGGAGGTTTTAGATCGTGAAAAACGTTTGATTATGTTTAGCCCAATCCTTAGAGAAAGATTGGGACATCATATCCATGGTGAAAGGTGGGCGAATAATGTGAAATCACTTTTGGAAGAAAAAGATCTATTGGATAGACCGATCCATATTATTAGTGCCAATATGCATAGTGTGATGAATTTTCTGTATGCTAAACAAACACTGAAAAAGGACGGGAAAAAGATCAATAAAAAGAATACGTTTGAAATGTTAAGTCAGCCCGAAAATGGTAAACAACGAGAGACAATAAAGAACCTGGCACTGAAAAAAGGAATGATCTATTACAATGATACTTCCGGAACTAATATCGATGTGCAGATCTTCGACCTTTCTAAGGTTGAACTTAAAGAGAGTTTTTTGTCGGCCAAAAATCAAGTTAGTGTGATCATCGTAATGGATTACGCGTTCGGAGAGCAGGCTTATGAAACTATGGATGAATTACTCAAACCATTTAAAAAGGCTAAGAATGGACCTAAGAAATTAGATATTCGTTCTGTTTCAATCATGGGGAAGGCAGGAATACTCTCAGGAGGTAAAGGAGATCTTATGATTCCTTCTGCACACATATTTGAAGGTACTGCAGATAATTATCCGTTTGAAAATATCTTGTCAGCTTCTGATTTCAAAGGTGAAGGTCTGGAAATTTTCGATGGTCCAATGATCACTGTATTGGGAACATCTCTACAGAATAAGGAAATGCTCAAGTATTTTAAAAAATCTACTTGGGGAGTCTCTGGTTTAGAAATGGAAGGTGCACACTATCAGAAAGCAATACAAGCGGCTTCCAAAATAAGGAACAGTATATCTAAAAACGTTAAGCTGGCTTACGCCTATTATGCATCCGACAATCCGTTGGAAACGGGTAGCACATTGGCCTCTGGTGGTTTAGGTTTGACAGGAGTTAAACCAACTTATTTAATTACTGAGAAAATCCTAGAAAAGATCATAGCATAAATTAACACCTGAACCCAGTTACGTTAAATATGCTTGTTTTTTTGTCTTGCTTATAACTGTTTTTATACATTTGAACAAATAAGTAAAAAGTTCAAATAACATATTCAGTTTTGAGTACTTCTAAACATTCGATCCTATCAAAGTCTCGAGAATTATTCGAGCAACACGGTTATGGCAAAACTACATTAACCGACATCGCTAAATCTATCGGGAAAGTTAAATCTGCTCTGTACTACTATTTCAGTGGTAAGGAAGAGATCTTTGCTCAGATCGTTAGGGATGAAGCTGAACAATTCTGGAATTCTTTAGCAGCTGAGATCGAAACAGCGGATACAGTTGAAGATAAACTTCACTTATATGTTGAAACTCGAGTTGAATTGATGCAGAAGATCGCTAAACGCTATCATTTCCTGAAAAAGGAATTCTTTGAGCTGATGCCCATCGTCGAAGAAAATAGAAAAGAGACGGATCGGCTTGAAAAAGATACGATCACAGTCCTATTAATGGATTATCCGAAATATGAAGGAACAGATGAAAGCACAGTTCGTTTTAAAGCTGAGATGCTCGTGAATACGATCAAAGGTCTGGAAGTTCAAATGTATGTAACTGACCAGGTTCTTATCGATCAGAAATCACTTCCAATTTTCAGTGATGTTCTTTTAAACGGAATACTATAAACCTTGATAATAAACTATAAAACAATGAAAAATTTACTACTCTCAATTACCGCGATTTTAGTTGCCGTAATTGCCTTTTCACAAAACCATCCTATTGGTCATACAACCATAATGTTTGAAGATCCTGAACGAAACAACAGACAGATCGAAACCGAGATCTACTATCCTGCAACTTCTGCCGGAGATGACACACCTGCTGTGAACGGCGAGTTCCCAGTTATTGTCTTCGGTCATGGATTTGTGATGGCCTGGAGTGCATACGAGAATTTATGGACTGAATTTGTTCCGCGAGGTTATATCATGGCGTTCCCGCGAACAGAGGGTAACGCGTTTTCTACGGATCACCAACAATTTGGTTGGGATCTTGAGTTCTTGGTAACCGCCATGCAACAGCAGGGAGCAGATCAAAACAGCGTTCTCTTTGAGGCTGTAGCACCTGAAACCGCTTTGATGGGACATTCTATGGGAGGCGGAGCTGCGTTTCTTGCTGCAGATTCACTTTGTAATAATGGAAATCAAAACCTAAAAACATTGATCGGTCTTGCTCCAGCTGAATCAAATTCAAATGGAGTTTCATCAATAGCATCTGCCACTGAAGTTACAGTCCCTTCCTTTATCTTATCAGGAGTTCAAGATGGAGTAACTCCTCCAGCTGATCATCATATTCCAATGTATAATAACTTAGCAAGTGATTGTAAAACGATACTACATATTATTGGAGGAGCACATTGTTATTTTGCCAATAGTAATTTTAACTGTGATTTTGGGGAAGGAACATCTTCTACTGGTATTTCCATTTCGAGACAAGAACAACATGATATTACGTTTGATTTTGTCAATTTGTGGTTAGATTATACACTTAAAGCAGACTGTAACGATTTCACGGTGTTCAATGATTCATTGAACACGACACCTCGTGCAAATCATGATCAGGTTTGTAGTGGTCCAATATCTTTTGAGACATCAGAGACGGCTACTATTTGTCAAGGAGACACTTACACATTCCCAGATGGTACAACAAGCACAAGCTCTACTGTTCACACGAGTACTTTATCAACTTCAGGCGGATGTGATAGTTTAGTTGAAACTACACTTGAGGTTGTGACGAGTTTTAACACTTCAGAATCTGCAACGATCTGCGAAGGAGATACCTATACATTTCCTGATGGAACCACTGCCACGAGTTCAACTGTTCATACGAGTAATTTGGTGTCCACTTCAGGATGCGATAGTATTGTCGAAACAACCCTCAATGTAACCTCTGTAAATGTAGGTGTTTCAAACTCCAATGGTGTTTTAACTGCAGATGCATCTGGAGCAACATATCAATGGATGGACTGTGATAATGTTACGCAGATCAATGGTGAAACTTCACAGACGTTTACTCCAACGGTTACTGGAAATTATGCTGTACAGATCACTCAGAATGGATGTACGGATATGTCAGAATGTGTTGAGGTTCAGGTTTCAAATCTGGAAAACCAGGAAATAAAATTGATCAAAATTTATCCGAACCCAACGTCAGGAATTGTTACGCTTGAAGTGGATCAAACTGTACATTTTAAACTTTATGATCTTCAAGGAAAGCTAATCTCATCATCGGTGCTTCAAGCTGGTTCTCATAAACTGAATGTTGCAAACTCACCGGGCGTTTATTTTTGGGAGGTCTCTTCCGACCAGAATTTCTTGCAGCGAGGTAAGTTAGTAGTTGAAAGACCATAGGTTGCTCTTGATCTTTGATTAACAGAAAAGTAAACTAAGGAACACAACATTATTGGACAACACCTGTTTTTTTGATAATGAATCGGGAATTGCTTACTTTTGTAAATCATTTCAAGAAAATAAAGATAAATGAGCGAAACACAAGAAAAATTGAACTACAAGGTAAAGGACATTAGCCTTGCTGAATGGGGAAGAAAAGAAATAAAATTGGCTGAGGCTGAAATGCCAGGTTTGATGTCATTGAGAGAAGAATTTGGTAAGGAGAAGCCTTTGAAAGGTGCTCGAATTGCAGGATGTCTTCACATGACGATTCAAACAGCGGTATTGATCGAGACACTTGTTGAATTGGGAGCTGATGTAACATGGTCCTCATGTAACATTTTCTCAACTCAAGACCATGCAGCAGCAGCTATAGCAGCAGCAGGAATTCCTGTTTTTGCCTGGAAAGGGATGAACGAGGAAGAGTTCGATTGGTGTATAGAACAAACACTTCATGCATTTGAAGGAGGTCAACCACTTAACATGATCCTGGATGATGGAGGAGACCTTACAAACATGGTGTTTGATAAATACCCTGAATTAACAAAAGATATCAAAGGATTGTCAGAAGAGACGACTACTGGTGTTCACCGTCTATACGAAAGAATGAAAAACGGAACACTTGTAATGCCAGCGATCAACGTAAATGATTCGGTTACAAAGTCGAAATTTGACAATAAATACGGATGTAAAGAATCACTAGTTGATGCTATTCGTCGTGCTACGGATACAATGATGGCAGGTAAAGTTGCTGTTGTTTGTGGATACGGTGATGTAGGAAAAGGTTCTGCAGCTTCATTGAGAGGAGCGGGAGCTAGAGTTATCGTTACTGAGATCGATCCAATTTGTGCGCTTCAAGCAGCAATGGACGGATTCGAAGTAAAGAAACTAGATTCAGTTGTTGATCGTGTTGATATCGTTGTGACAACTACAGGTAACAAAGACATCGTTGTTGGTCGTCACTTCGAAGCAATGAAGGATAAAACGATCGTTTGTAATATTGGACACTTTGATAATGAGATCGATGTTGCATGGTTGAATTCTAATGCTCAGAACAAATCTGAGATCAAACCACAAGTTGATCTTTATGAATTAGGAGGAAAAGAGATCATTTTATTGGCAGAAGGACGTTTAGTAAACTTAGGTTGTGCTACAGGTCACCCGTCATTTGTGATGTCAAACTCTTTCGCTAACCAAACTCTTGCTCAAATGGAGCTTTGGAACAACAGCGACAAGTACAAAAATGAGGTTTACATGCTTCCTAAGCACTTAGATGAGAAGGTTGCTGAGCTTCACCTTGCGAAGATTGGGGTTGAGTTAGAATCTCTTTCTAAAGATCAAGCTGATTACATCGGAGTGAATGTTGATGGACCATACAAGCCTGAACATTACAGATACTAGAAATTAGTAAAACTCAATATAACGGCACTTCAGATGAGGTGCCGTTTTTTATTTACCTTTGATCAGTGGAGAATCTAGATCTTTATATAATGTCAGGTCTGTACATCTTTGCAGGATGTATGCACTTTGTTACGCCCAAGATGTTCAAACGTATCGTGCCACCTTATATTCCTTACCGAATGGCAATGGTATACGTATCAGGACTATTTGAAGTTCTATTTGGAACTGGGCTTATCTTTGATGAAACGAGATCTTGGTCTGCTCTAGGATTGATACTTTTACTAATAGCGGTTTTTCCTGCAAACATCTATATGGCAAAACGGTTTAGGGAGAAGGGACATAAATACACCTGGGCAACATATGCCAGATTACCTTTACAATTTTTGTTGATCTATTGGGCTTATCTCTACTGGTAGTTAGTCCTGTCGAACCGCTGTTGCTCGGAAGATCTTACCTTCCTTAACTTCGTAGATCATAACCAGAAAAAGGATCTTTCCTTCACCCTTTCCACTTCTTCCGGTGATTTTCTCGTAATCAATAACCTTGTTACCGATTACAGTTCTGTTTAGGACTTCACTATGCAAGTTGGGAGATCGATCAAAAAGATCAGCATATATTTTCTTTACAGGAGAGAAGCCTTTAACACTTGGGATAGTATCTCCTAGTGTCCAGAGTTCTATATCTTCTGAAAACACATCCATAAATGCATCAATATCTTTTGCGTTGTAAGCATCCAGTTGATCCTGTACAACTTCTCTGGGTGACTGGGAAAATGAAGTTAACGAAATGAGTATTGTGAGAGCAAAAATTAATTTTCTCATGATAGATCGTTTACTTCGAAAGGATTAAAATTACTCAAAGATTCAACTTCTTTGATTGTATTATTTTCCACTCGTAAAACACGTCCAGGAAACTTTTCAACTAAACTCATGTCATGTGTAGCCATAAGCAATGAAGTTCCTTCTTTAGCGATTGCGATGAGCAGTTTCATTATAGATTCAGATGTTTCCGGATCTAAATTTCCTGTGGGCTCATCAGCAAGGATCAATTCTGGCTTATTTAATAAAGCTCGGGCTATTGCTACACGCTGTTGCTCACCCCCTGAAAGCTCATGAGGCATTTTATAAGCTTTGTCTTCGACACCAACCATACCTAGTACCTCAAGTCCACGTGCTTCCATTTCTTTTTTCTTTTTCCAGCCAGTGGCCTTCATAACAAAAAAGAGGTTTTTCATCACCGAACGATCAGTCAATAATTGGAAATCCTGAAATACAATCCCAATCTTTCTTCGTAAAAGAGGGATTTCTCTTTTACGCAGCTTTTTGAGATCGAAACCAGCAACGGAACCTGTACCATCGATTAAGGAAAGATCACCATAAAGTGTTTTGAGAAAACTACTTTTTCCAGATCCTGTTTTTCCAATCAGATAAACAAACTCTTTCGATTCAATTGAGACATTGATATCGTGAAGAACAGTTACGCGTTTTTGCTCTACTCTTCCTTGCTCAATATTTATGACCTTTTCCACGGATTCTTGGTTTTTACAAATATCCATAAAATTAACCCTTTTTATAAAAGTCCTCAGTAACAATCTTAACAGAATCGCGTTTATAACTTTTGGAATACACATCCATTCCTTAAGATATCCTCTATATTTTTAACCTTTTGATGGAGTAACATTTAACAAGATTTTATCATGTCAGCATTGCGCTCGATTTTATTGTTCTCAGTTCTATTGACAGTAGTTCCTCTGTTCGCTCAGCGATCGGAGAATTATGCGAGTGAATACGCTGATTTTTACAGGGCCGAAGAGCTATTTGCTAAAGAGCAATACAGTGCAGCGAGAAAAGAGTTTAGTCTTTTCCTTCAAGAATTCAAGGATACTGAAGATCCACAATACATCAAGGCACGTTACTATGAAGGTCTTGCAGCTCTACATCTGTACAACAATGATGCGGTTAAATTACTCAGGGAATTCATAAATGAATATCCAGAGAGTATTTACAAAAACGACATTTATTTTAAAATTGGTCAATATTTCTATCAAAGAAAAAAATATCTAGATGCACTAGAGTGGTTGGATAAAACGGATAAATCAGCCTTGGAAAACGAAGTGATCGCCGAGTATTATTTCAAGTTAGGTTATTCAAACTTCCAGTTGGGAAATTATAGTGAGGCGAGAAATGCATTCTATGAAATTAAGGACGATAGTTCAAATTATAGTCCACCAGCGCTGTATTATTATTCGCACATTGCTTACCAAAATAAAACTTATCAAGAGGCTTTGGATGGCTTTCTTAAATTACGTGACCATCCAACATTTAAAGATGAGGTGCCATATTATATCACTCAGATCTACTATTTGCTAGGTAATTTTGAGAAAGTAACTGAATTTGCCCCGGACTTAGAAGATCAATCTGTTGATAAGAATACAGCAGAAATGAATCTGCTCATCGGTGATGCATATTATAAGATCAAGAAGTATGATGAAGCCGCTGCGTATTTGGAGGATTATGATCGTCGTAAAAAAACAACCAGAGAACAGGACTATGCTTTAGGTTACGCATATTATAAGAGTCAGCAATACGAGAAGGCAATTAAAATGTTTGATAGGGTCTCAAATGTTGAGGATGGATTAGCACAAACAGCTTTATATCACATTGCTCAGTGCTATATGGAAACTGAAGAGTTAAACTACGCTAGAACTGCTTTCGAGTCTGCATCACTAATGAAGTTTGATGCTAAAGTTCAGGAAGATGCGCTTTATAACTATGCAGTCCTTTCATATAGACTTGACTATAATCCATATAACGAAGCGATCTTCGCTTTTGAATTGTTCCTTCAGGAATTTCCTAACTCAAAACGAAAAGAAGATGTCTTCAGTTATCTTGTAAATGTTTATTCGAGCACCAAGAGATATAAGCAGGCTTTAAACTCCCTGGATCGAATAGGTGATCTTAATATTCAGTTAAAAACAGCTTATCAGATCATAGCTTTTAATATGGGGGTAGAGAAGTATGAGCGTGGATTGTACGAGGAATCAATGGGAGCATTTGAAAAAGTGGATAAGTATGATGTTGATCCAGAGCTGACGGGAAAAGCACTTTTCTGGTCTGCTGATGCACTATACATGTTAAATGACTATCTCGGAGCAATAAAGAAGTATCGCGATTTCTTAGCTGTTCCGGGAGTGAATGATCGAGAACTAAAACAAGCGGCATATTATAATATCGCTTACGGTTACTTTGAGATCAAAGATTGGACTCAAGCTATCCAATCATTCAGAACTTACACTCAGTTATCTGATCTGAAAGATGAACAAAAAGTGGCCGATGCCTACGCAAGGATTGGTGATTGCTACTATACTCGTGAGACCCCTGATTTTGAAAAATCTGCATTGAATTATGAAAAAGCACTGTCTTACAAAAAGGACAATCAGGATCGAGTGCTATATTCTCTAGCCAAAGTTTACGGATTCCTTCCAAATAAGAGGACAGCCAAGATCAACACGTTACTTGATATCATTAATAATCATTCGAATTCTTCTTATATGATTCTATCAATTTTTGATGTTGCGATCAGTTATAAGAATGAAGGAAATTACACAAAGGCCTTGAACTATTTTGATCAGATCGTTAGAGATTATCCAAATAATATTCTGGTTAAAGATGCGCTGATCGAAACAGCTGATATCAAATTCAAGCAAAAGAAGTACGAGCAGTCGGAAAGTTATTTTAGAAGAGTACTGAATGAGTATTCTTTGGATGATGCAACGTGTAAGAGAGCGACACAAGGGCTGATCGATATTTTTAAAGCTACACGAAGACAAGCAGAGATCAGCACACTGAGAACAGAATATGCATGTGCTGAGATCAGTGAGGATGATGAAGAAGCGATATTCTATGAGGCAGCTAATGAGCTATATTTAAATGAGAATTATGATGAAGCTATACCGGAGATCAAGAAATACCTGGATCGTTATCCGAATGGAAGATTTGCTATTCAATTGCTCAGCTATATAGGTGATATTTATTATCAACAAGAAGAGCTAGATCAAGCGCTTGTCTATTACGAGAATATAATTGCGCGTCCTAACTCTGCATTTACTGAAGAGGCTTTAGTTCGAGCATCTAAGATTCTATATAATGACGAGAAATACGACCGTGCTTTACCTCATTACGAAAAGCTAGAAGACTTGGCCTCAACTCCTCAAGTGATATTTAATACTAGAGTAGGTTTGATGAGGTGTAATTATATTCTTGAAAACTTCGAAAATGCTGCCGAAGCTGCTCAGAAAGTATTGAAAGATGAATTATTGGATAATGAGACAATTCGTCTAGAAGGTAATTATATTGCTGGTATGTCACTTTTCAAGACCGAAGAATACGAGGAGGCAATTCCTTACTTGAAATGGACTGAGGAAAATACTGGAAAAGTAAGAGGTACAGAGGCGTTGCATACTATGGCAAATGCATATTATGAATTAGAGAACTACGAGAAAGCCGAGGAGATCCATCAACGTCTGATGAAGAGAAAACCTGCATATGACTATTGGATTGCAAAATCACTTATTCTGCAGGCTAGGGTATTCATTGCCACTGACGATCTATTCCAGGCTGAGAAAACCATCAACTTGGTGCTCAACAACTATCCTATACAAGATGATGGTATAATTGATGAAGCTGATGCTGTAAAAGCAGAGTTGATGCAGTTAAAAAGCACAGAAAAATCCTTAGAGGATGATACAGACCGAACTATTGATTTAAATGAAGGAAATGATGAGTAATATAATTCGACATATTTCAGTACTGCTTTTCGTTTTTCCTGTAATCGTATTTGGTCAGACTGAAAGTGGGGATGTAGAAGTAATAACAGATTCTGATCGCTCAATACCACCGGTAGATCGCATTGCCATGCGACCAAAAATGATCGATACGGCAATTACTTCACCAGTTGTTGATTATCCATTACTTGCCTTGCAGGCAGAAACTTCTTTCGAGATCGATCGAATTGAGCCAGCGAACATCAGGCATCGACCTCAATTATCAGAGCTCTACAGAGGCTATGCTAAAATTGGAGGAGGAAGTAGGTTAATGGGACTGGGTGAAGTTTACTATAACTCTTTACGATCAAGAAAATATCATTGGGGAGTCCATGCGAAGCATCTCTCAGAATGGGGAAGAATCCCTGATGTAGCTCCTTCTCAGTATGATCGTACAAGTGGATTACTTTTCGGTAAAGTTGAAGAACGGAGATATTCTTACGGAGGTCAATTAGGTTATAAGAACTATGGACTTCATTATTATGGCTTTGATAATGTCGACGCACCCCGAGACAGTATTTCTCAACGCTATCAATCGATTGATTTTAATGGTTTCTTTGATTCTCATAAAAAAGATAGCGCCATGCTGAACTATAGAATTGGTATTGATTATTCGAATTTTATGGATCAAAAACCAGCGGAAGATTCGCTTTCGAAATGGAGAGGTAGGGAAAACTATGCTGCGTTAAAAACGAGATGGCAATATAATCTTAGTAGCAATGTACTTCTTTCTAATTTGAGAGCTGACTTGAACGTACTCTACAATGATTTCCGGTATGGAATTCCAGATAGCTCGCTTACGGCATTAGATAGTGGATATGTATCGAGTAACACAGTTATTCAGCTTAAACCAGTTACGAGTTTCTACAGCATGAATGAAAAATTGCAGTTTAAAATAGGAGGTGAACTAGCAATAGATATTCACGATGAAACCCGGGCGTCACTTTATCCGATCGCTGAAGTTAAATATTCACTATTTGATGATCTCTTTATCCCTTATGCGGGAGTGCAGGGAGGATTACAACAGCAACGTTTTGCACACTTGGCTCGAGAAAATGAATTTATTGGTTCAAATATACAACTGAAGAATAAGCAACGCTACGAGTTCCATTTTGGTATTAAAGGAACTTTATCTAGCCGTATGAGTTTCAATATTGGAGCTTCATTTTCAAACAACAGGAATCAGGCATTATTTATTAATGATACCATCTACTCGTCAGGTAATCAATTTAGGGTGATCTACGATACGATCAATACTACGACTATTTCAGGTAGTTTATCTTATCAGCAAAGCGAAAAACTGAAGATCGATGGAATAGCAAGGTTTCACAGCTATCAGGCTCGAAATAATCCGTTTGCATGGAACTTGCCACAACTGGAGTTGATCACACGAGGATACTACAACATTGCTGACAAATTGATCGCGAAAGTAGATTTTACGTTGGAAACTGGTAGACGAGCAAAAGTTTTCGATTCGTCAATGGAAGGAGTAGAAGAGCAGGATGGACAATTTTACAAATCATTAGGTGTAATTCCAGATGCTAATATTGGTGCTGAGTTCAGATATACAAAACGAATTTCACTATTTGCAAACTTTAACAACATTGCGGCTCAGCGATATAAGCGTTGGTATGGTTATCCAGTACAAGGATTTCAGTTTATGGCTGGAGCAACGTTCAGATTCTGACAAAACCGCAGAAAATATTAATTGTCGTTAAGCGTTAGTTGAACAAATTTTATTATTTGTCTGTTTTGATGACAGCAAAAGTAACTGTACTTTTGTTTTAATAATGTAACGAATGGCAAACTATCAAGCTGGTCCACTATTAAAGGATATTAATAATCCTGCAGATCTCCGAAAGTTAACGGAAGATCAACTACCTCAAGTAAGTGATGAGGTAAGACAATACATCATTGATGTTATCTCTGAGATTGGTAATTCACATTTTGGTGCGAGCCTTGGTGTGGTAGAGCTTACCGTTGCGTTGCACTATGTATTTAATACCCCGGAAGACCAATTGGTGTGGGATGTAGGTCATCAAGCGTACGGTCACAAAATACTAACTGAGCGAAGAGACGTATTTCATACCAATCGCATTAAGGGTGGAATCAGTGGTTTTCCAAAACGGAGCGAAAGCGAATACGATACATTTGGTGTAGGACATTCTTCAACATCTATTTCTGGTGCATTAGGAATGGCTGTAGCCAATAAATATAAAGGAGAGAAAGATCGTCAGCACATAGCCGTGATCGGTGATGGAGCAATGACAGCCGGACTAGCATTTGAAGGATTGAATCATGCAGGTTTTGAAAAAGACGCTAATCTATTGGTCGTTTTGAATGACAACTGTATGTCTATCGATCCTAATGTTGGTGCCTTAAAAGATTATTTAACTGATATCACAACTTCTCACACTTACAATAAGGTGAAAGATGAAGTTTGGAATATGTTAGGAAAACTTTCCAAATTTGGTCCAGATGCCCGCACTGTTGTAAGCAAGGTTTCTTCAGCATTGAAGGGAAGTCTTCTGAAGCAGTCGAACATGTTTGAGTCGCTCAACTTTAGATATTTTGGACCGGTCGATGGACATGATGTTATCGGATTGAAAAAGATCATGGAAGATCTAAAAGATATTCCAGGTCCAAAGATCCTTCACTGTGTAACGAAGAAAGGAAAAGGATTTAAGTTCTCTGAGGAAGGAAATCCAACACAATGGCACGCTCCTGGAGTATTTAATAAAGATACAGGTGAGATCGTTAAGATCGTTCCTAAATCTCCTCAACCACCAAAATATCAGCAGGTATTTGGTCATACGATCGTTGAGCTAGCAGAGGAGAATGATAAGATCATGGGAATAACTCCTGCGATGCCTTCAGGAAGTTCATTGAACATAATGATGGAGGCAATGCCAGATCGCGCCTTTGATGTAGGAATTGCAGAGCAACATGCGGTTACATTTTCTGCCGGGTTGGCGACTCAAGGAATGATCCCATTCTGTAATATTTATTCTTCGTTTATGCAACGTGCTTATGATCAAGTGATTCATGATGTTGCATTACAGAACTTGAACGTCGTTTTCTGTTTGGATAGAGCAGGATTTGCTGGAGCTGATGGTGCTACTCACCACGGAGCATACGATCTGGCATACATGAGATCAATTCCGAACATGACCGTTGCAGCTCCGATGAATGAAGCTGAATTGCGAAATCTGATGTTTACGGCCCAACAAGATGATATGGGACCATTTAGTATCCGTTATCCGCGTGGTAAAGGAGTGATGACGGATTGGAAAACAGCAATGAAACCCATCAAGGTTGGAACGGGTAGAAGAGTGACTGCAGGAGAGGATGTAGCTATTCTATCCGTTGGTCATCCTGGTAACTTTGCTCAGGAAGCGATAAAAGAGCTGAAACAACTCGGTGCCTCTGTTGCGCATTACGATATGCGTTTTGTGAAACCATTGGATGAAAATCTTCTACACGAAGTATTCTCGAAATTTGATAAGGTAATCACAGTTGAAGACGGATGTTTGATGGGTGGAATGGGTAGTGCTATCCTGGAGTTTATGGTGGATCAAGGGTATTCTGCCAAAGTAAAACGACTAGGTATTCCTGATGAATTTATACATCATGGAACTCAGCAAGAGTTGTACAAAGATGCAGGATTCGATACCGATAGTATAATCAAAACGGCAATTGAATTATTACCCGAACTGAAAACAGATTTAAGTGATGAGACTAAGCAGAAATATTCTGTAGGTTAAAACAAAACAGAAATAAAAAAGTAAAGGGCGGATTCTTCCGCCCTTTTTTATTTTCAATTCGCTAATATTTAGCTTTTAACAAATACGTTTTTCGGTTCTGTAAAGAATTTCAAAGCTTCCCAACCACCTTCACGTCCAACACCAGATGATTTTACACCACCAAACGGAGTTCTAAGATCACGAACTAACCAAGCATTGATCCAAACAATACCTGCATCAATTTGATCGGCCATACGATGAGCTCTTTTTAAATCACTCGTCCATAGTGTTGCGCTTAACCCGTATTCCGTTGAATTAGCCATTTTTAATACTTCTTCTTCATCTTCGAAAGGAGTAATCGTAACAACGGGTCCAAAGATCTCCTCTTGATTTGTGCGACATGTATATTCCAATCCTTCAATAATTGTAGGAGCGATGTAAAAACCTTTGTCGTATGGAGCATCTAATTCAACACGGTGTCCACCTGCCAGTACAGTTCCACCTTCTTCTTTTGCTAAATCAATATAACTCAACACTTTTTCCATGTGAGGTTCTGAGACTACAGCTCCTAATTGAGCTTTAGGGTCTTCTGGATTTGAAACCTTTGTTTTTTTGATCTTCTCAACGAAAGCTGTTTTGAACTTTTCATAGATACCTTTCTGAACAAAGATTCTCGAGCCACAAAGACAAATTTGTCCTTGATTGGCAAAACTAGATCGGATCGTTGTTTTTAACATTTCATCAAAGTCACAATCATTGAAAATGATGTTCGGATTCTTTCCTCCAAGCTCCAATGAAAGTTTCTTAAACATAGGTGCTGCAATCGATGCAATTGCTTTTCCTGTGGCTGTTCCTCCTGTAAAGGAAATTGCTTTAGTGTCCTTATGTCTTACAATAGCATCACCTGCATATTGACCGTAACCATGAACGATATTTAAGACACCTTTAGGAAATCCAACTTCGTCCATCACTTTACAAAGCAAATAAGCAGTATACGGAGTTACTTCAGATGGTTTAGCAACCACACAGTTCCCTGCTGCTAATGCAGGTGCTATTTTCCATGTAAATAAGTATAAGGGTAAATTCCATGGTGAAATACATCCAACTACTCCTAAAGGCTTTCGCAGGGTGTAATTCACACCAACACCGACCATATTATGAGATTCGGAAGCGAAGTGCTGTATTCCCGTTGCAAAGAATTTAAAGTTTGAAACCGCTCTCGGAATATCAACGTGTTCTGCAAGTTTGACTGGTTTACCATTATCTCGACTTTCGGCAGCAACGAATTCACCCATACGAGCTTTGATACCATTTGCGACCTTCATCATCCAGTCACCACGTTCTTCATTACTCATCGTTGACCAAATTGGAAAAGCTTCTTTTGCAGCATTTACTGCTTTTTCAACATCTTCTGCTTGTGAGTTTGGGATTTGAGAATAAACTTCTCCTTTAGCAGGTTCTATATTGTCAAAAAATTTACCTGCTGTTGGCTCTACAAAAGCACCATTGATATAATTCAGAATTTTCTCCATGTCTATTTTCCTTTGGTCGGATAAAGGTAAGAAAAATGGTGGGTAGGTATTTTACTTTTGGCCTAATTTTCCAGCTACAAACCCAGTGGTCCAGGCCGCCTGAAAATTATAACCTCCTGTGATGGCGTCAATGTCAAGCACTTCACCAGCAAAGAATAATCCTGGACAAACTTTGCTTTCCATGGTTTTCATATTGACACTTTCAAGACTTACACCACCACACGTTACAAACTCTTCTTTGAAGGTTGTTTTTCCTTTGACCTCGTATTCATCGTTTGTTAAAACATTGAGAAGCTTATTGATCCCTTTTTTTCCGATCTCTCCCCATTTTCGATCCAATTCTAGCCCGGCTTTCTCGACTAAAAAGTTCCATAGGCGAGATGGAAGGTAGTAAGCCCGGATATTCTTCAGTTGTTTTTCTCCAAACTGCTCTAAGAGTCTGTTAAGTTCATCTTGAACTAATTGTTGGTTCAGTTCATTCACCCAGTTTACTTGAACAGTAAATGTATAGTTTTTCGCTTCTAAAACTCTAGCTCCAAAAGCAGATAGAACCAGTATTGAAGGACCACTCATTCCCCAATGAGTGATCAGTAAAGGACCATTAGCGGTAAGATTCTCTCCTTTTATACGGGTGATGGTTTCTTCAACGACAACACCCATTAATTCAGTAACTTTTTCATCAGGCATATTAAAAGTGAATAAGGAAGGAACAGGATTCTTTATTTTGTGTCCCATTTCTTCCAGCCAGTCCAATCCTTTTCTTTTCGGACTTCCTCCAGTAGCCACAATTACTTTATCATATTGGAAAGAGTTATCTCTCGTTTGCAAGCTAAAACCGTCAGCGTTCCTCAGGATAGACTCTATACCTACTTGAGTTAAAATTCTTACACCTAATCGATTGCACTCCTCAAAAAAACAATCGATGATTGTTTGTGAGTCTTGTGATCTTGGAAAGATACATTGGTCTTCTTGCGTAACGAGTGGTACACCCCTGGATTCGAACCACTCTATGGTGTGTTTAGTGTAAAATTCTGGAAAGATTTTCTTCAACTGCTTTCCACCCCTCGGATAGGCCCTGCTGAGTTCGGCAATTGATGAACATGCGTTAGTAACATTGCATCGACCTCCACCTGAGATCTTAACTTTCGAAAGAACTTTTTTAGATTTCTCAAGAATATCCACCTGATAATTAGGGAAGTTTTCTTTTACGCGAATTGCCGTAAAAAAACCTGCTGCTCCACCTCCGATGATCGCAATTTTCATAGGGTACTAATGTAAGATTTTTTATTCTCAATATTTTCTATATTTTAGTGTAAAATTTATTAGCATGAACCACCTTAGTATAGTTGTTATAACCTTATTTATTTCTTCTTTTTCTATCGCTCAATCAGTCTCTGATGCTGTTGCTTATTTTCCTTTTGACGGGAATGTTCAAGACGTTTCGCCAAGTTCAATTTCAGCAACTAATAATGGTTGTGTTTATAGTTCAGATAGAGATGGTGATATAAATGAAGCTTTGTCCAATGATGGTAACTCCAACTTTGTTTCATTCAATAATAATGCTGTAAAAGTTGATTTACCCATTACAATATCTGTTTGGGTAAATATTAGTAACCATTCATCGAACATGATTTTTAGATCCGATAATGAATATAATAATTACTATGGTTATTGGATATTATGTAATCCATCAGGTAATATTTCCATGTCTATTAGTGGAGGATTAGGTACTGCTAATTCATCAAACCGAAGAACGTATAGAACTTTTGAGTCGCTTTCGGAGAACACTTGGCACCACGTTGTTGGGATTATTCGGGACTGGAATGACATGGATGTGTACATTGATTGCATAAAAGCAACTGGAGAGTACACAGGTAGTGGCTCGACAACAATGGTTTATTCAAACTTTGACTCAAGAATAGGTTCAGACATCGGAAACAGTCTGAGTCCGAATGGTACATTTATAGATGGTTCAATTGATGAACTTGCCATCTGGGATAGAGAATTGACTGAAACTGAAATAAATAATCTATGTAGACCTGAATCACACTTAGCTGTAAGCGAAGAAAGACATATTGAATTCAATATTTACCCAAATCCAGCAACAAATCTCTTGAACATCAGTGCCAAGGGAGGAAGTTTTGACAAGGTAGAATTATATGGTGTAGATGGGAAATTAGTGTTGAAGAGAACAGGTCAGAACTTATCATTTATTGATCTTGAAGGCATTGATAAAGGAACCTATTTTATAAAGATTTTTAATGAAAACAACCTTCTCAAAACTAAGAAGGTTGTTAAACATTAATTTGGGTCTTTTGAATACGCTTTTAGTCCAATGACGAGTACATCATCCGTCTGTTCATTTTTCTGTTTCCAATTACTAAATACGTAGGATAGAAAGTTACTTTGTTCTTTCATTGGAATGTCATCCATTGAGCATAAAAGATCCTTTAATTTTTTCTTGGTGAATTTTTTATTTCTCTCTCCACCAAACTGATCAGGATATCCATCAGAGAACATATATAATCGATCATTTTTTTGGAGTACCAAATGATGATCGTGGAACACCTTTTTTTCAAAGTAGAACCCTATTGGATACCTATCTCCTTTGATCTCTATGAGTTCTTTTTCACGTATAAGAACTAAAGGTCGATACGCTCCCGAAAAAGTCAGGTTGTTGCCATTCACTCGTATTAAACCAATGTCAAAACCGTCATTCGCACCGACCGTACCATTACCTTTAGAGAATGATTGAGATAGCATCTCGTCTAACGCCATCAGTATTGATGATGGATCGATTATTTGTTTATTGAGAATAACTTCTCGCAACATTGTATTTGCCATAACAGTCAGCATAGCACCTGGTATGCCGTGCCCTGTACAATCAAGTGCCGCTATGTAAGTTCCATGTTCATTTTCTCCAGTCCAGTAAAAATCTCCACTTACGATATCCTTAGGTCTATAAAAAACCATTGATTCATGTCGATCATTTACCATTCCTGTAAGATCAGGTAAAATAGCATTTTGTAAATTTTTCGCATAATCCAGACTCTCTCTGATCTCTTTGTTTTGGTTTGCCGTCGCCTTATGTTTTCTAAGGAAAGTTATTTCGTTCTCTTTTTGCTGTGTTATATCACTTCCTGTTAAAAGAACAGAGTTGTCTTCTATACGTGACAAATGACACTGTATCCATTTCTGTACCCCAAACTTATTTTGAAAAGTATGCGTGAATTGTACTTCAGTTTCACTTGATCGTAATGAGAAAAGAGCAATTTTTCTCTTCAAAGACTTAAGTTCGTTTTTGCTAACATGATAGAATAGATCATTACTGAGATCATCTATTTCGTAACCCAAAACACTAAGTGAATATGGATTCGCATATTCGACTTCACCTGCTTTATTTGTTAATAAAACAAGGCTTTTAACGTTGTCAAGAACAGATTTAGAAAGTAACATGAAAAAGGATTTATAAATTCGTAAAAACTACTCAGGTGGTCGTCGGATCTATCTACAGAAGCGATAGAAATTCTCGTCGATAATAATCGTCGAGAAATACGAATTCATAATATTTTTTCCTTTCAGTATCATTGATGGACACAAAGATATAAAGTTTTTAAAATCAGAACTATTGAAAGAATATTAAATTAATGTTATCTACCTTAAATCTTGCTTTGTCGATAAATTGTGATTCTTTAATTACATTCGGTTGGGATTAAGTGAATATTACGTAACTTTGTGTGAAATTTAATTTGAATGACGATGATTTTAGGAATGTTCGGTCCCTGGCAGATCGTTTTAATCGTAGTAGTGATTCTTTTACTTTTTGGAGGTCGTAAGATTCCTGAGTTGATGAAAGGACTTGGTAAAGGAATGAAAGAATTCAAAGACGCTACCAAAGGGGAAGACGCGAATAACAACAATTCTGAAAAGGATAACGACAAGAAATAGGTAAAATCCCTGATTCATGTACAAGACATTTACTGACGTTAAGATGGCCCTTGAAAAGGGTTTATCAGTAGAAGATATTCTCAATAAATACTTGGAAAACATAGAGGAACGCAAAGATCTGAATGCGTTCCTTGAAGTTTTTGAATCATCTGCTCGTGAAAAAGCGAAGCAAGTTGATGAGAAAATTCAAAACGGCACGGCAGGTCGACTTGCAGGGATGATCATAGGGATCAAGGATAACATTTGTTATAAAGACCACAAAGTATCCGCTAGTTCAAAAATTCTAGGTGGATTTGAATCGATCTATTCAGCAACTGTGATCGAGCGATTATTAGCGGAAGATGCTGTCATCATTGGTCGACTTAATTGTGACGAATTTGCAATGGGAAGTTCTAATGAGAACTCGGCATTTGGTCCAGTTCGAAATGCCTTAAATGAGGATTTTGTTCCGGGAGGTTCATCTGGTGGTAGTGCTTCAGCTGTAGCCGCAAATTTATGCACAGTGGCACTTGGAAGTGATACTGGAGGTTCAATTCGTCAGCCTGCATCGTTTACTGGAACTTTAGGATTGAAACCAACTTATGGAAGGGTAAGTCGATATGGTTTGATTGCTTATGCCTCTTCTTTTGATCAGATTGGTCCAATTGCGAACAATATAGAAGATATCGCTCTTGTTACTGAAATTATTGCTGGAGGTGATGAGTACGACAGTACGGCCTCCACAAAACCTGTCCCATCTTTCGAGCCTAAAGGATTATCAGGTAAACTCAAAATTGCATACATCAAAGAAACGCTAGATTCAGAAGGTATAGATCCTGAGATCAAAGCTAGGATAGAACAACTGGTAAATTGTTTAAGAGCGGATGGTCATGAGCTTATACCTGTTTCTTTTCCTTACCTTGATTATATGGTTCCGACTTACTATGTGCTCTCAACAGCAGAAGCGTCATCGAACTTAGCAAGATTTGACGGAGTTCATTACGGATATCGTTCTGAAGATGCCGAAGGGGTTGAAGAAACGTATGTAAAATCGAGAACTGAAGGATTCGGAGCTGAAGTTAAACGTAGGATAATGACTGGAACATTCGTTCTTTCTCATGGTTACTATGATGCTTATTATACAAAAGCTCAAAAAGTTCGACGATTGATTCAAGATAGAACGAAGGAGATATTAAGTCAAAACGATCTAATACTGCTTCCCACAACACCGACTACAGCATTTGAAATCAATGCGGTGAAGGATCCAATTCAAATGTATCTTCAAGATATCTTTACAGTACAAGCAAACTTATCAGGTAATCCAGCGATATCTTTACCAATTGGACAGCATCCGAATGGAATGCCGTACGGTCTTCAATTGATCGGTAAACATTTCGAGGAAAAAGAATTGATAGATGCTTCAGCATTCTTAATGGACTTCTGTTAGGTATGAAGAATTTCTCAAGACTCATCTTAGTTGTAATAATTCTTGCTCCATTAATGAGTAAGGCACAGAGTTCATTAAGTGACTCCTTAGATACGCTTCAACATGAGCGTTTTATTCGCGTAGTTGAACAAACATTGAATGCATATTTCGAGGAGAACTCATCATCGGATGCTAAAACTGATTCAATTATTGAAGCACTTGGTTATGATGAAAGTGAAGTGCCTTCATTTCCAGACTCCGTTTATTGTGAGCGATTAAGTTTGATGAATGAGAAGAGCCCGTTTCAACTTGATTGTAATGAAGACGTGTTGAAGGTGATCGATTATTTTACACGTAGGAGAAGAACATTTACAAGTATAACATTAGGAAGATCGAAGCTTTACTTTACAATGTTTGAGGAGAAGCTTTCTCATCATGACATGCCTATAGAGCTTAAATACTTATCTGTAATTGAAAGTGGACTCAGACCACAGATCAGATCTCGAGCTGGAGCTATGGGTCTTTGGCAATTCATGTATCGTACAGGTAAAATGTACGGGTTGAATCAAAATTCTTACATAGATGAACGTATGGATCCTGAACTTGCAACAGAAGCTGCTTGCAAATATCTAAAACAATTGTACAATATGTATGATGATTGGAATATGGCGTTGGCAGCATATAATGCTGGACCTGGGAATGTAAATAAGGCAATACGCAGATCAGGAGGTAAAATGACCTACTGGGAGATCCGTCCTTTCTTACCGCGAGAAACCAGAATGTATGTTCCTAATTTTATTGCTATGTCTTATATGATGACCTATCATGCTGAGCACAATATTAGACCGAGAGAAGCAAAGATCAATGATTTTGAAGTCGATACGGTATGTCTTCGAGATGGTTTGCATATGAAAGTGATCGATTCGCTGATTGGTTGGAATGAAGAGGATATTCAAGCATTGAATCCTATTTATAAAACAACCTATATTCCGAAAACAGATCCACCACAATGTATTAAGATACCTCAGCAATATGTTAGTGAATGGATCGCTCTTGAAGATAGTATTTATGCACTTGATTCGACTATATATGAAGCGGTAGTTGAAGAGGAAGGGGAGGAGCAAACTTCCATTGTGCATTATGTAAGAAGAGGTCAAAATTTAGGCTTTATTGCGGGCCAATACGGTACAACTGTTCGAAATATTATGGACTGGAATAACTTAAGATCGACTCGGTTGAGTATTGGACAGCGATTGACAATATATACCACGGCACCTCCTCCAAAGAAGAAAGTTGAAAAGAAAAAGACTCCGGATAAGCCAAAAAAGGAGTTTAAAACTCCTACAAAAGGAACGCTCTATGTTATCAAGAATGGCGACAATCTCTGGGATATCGCTCGTGCGAATGATACGACCGTTTCAGAGCTCCGTCGCTTGAATCCGGGAATAGACTCCTCTGACCTAAAAGTCGGACAAAAGATCAGAATTAGATAATACCGCGATTTTGTATTTGCATGGTCATTCCTTGAAATTTCAGCACGATTTTTGATTAAATTTGAGAAAAAGGTCTTATGCAAAAGCATTTAATTTTCTTATCAGCGATTATTTTCGTCTCAATTCTAACTAGTTGCTTAGATGAGGGTAAACCCGATTCAAAACCAACTGAACCGATTGTAAAGCAAGATTCAACGAGAGGCTATAAAAGAATCCGAATTGTTGATGGAAAATCGATCTCTCAATATGCAGGTAAGCCAGGTAGATTGATGATCATAGCTGATAATGGAATGTACACGGATGAGATACAACAATTATTCGACTCAATATTTGCGAAGGAGATCAGACCATATTACCCTAAGCATCCTTATTTCGAAATTTATCAGCGAACACCAAAAGAATTTTCTGAAAACTCAAAGAGGCTAAGAAATGTGATTAAAATAACTGTTTCGGAAAAAGTACCTGAAGGAAAGCCTAGAATGGAGGTAAGGAAAAATTACTACGCAAAAACACAGTTATTTACCGAGATCTACGCTCATGATATTAATGAGCTATACACTTTTTTAGAGGACGAACTATTTAGCTTATTTAAACTATACGAAACACAAGAATGGAAAAGAGAGTTCTATCGTCATCAACGATCAAAGAACCAATCCACGAAAAGAAAACTAGCTAGTAAATTTGGTATTCGTATGGAATTACCTGACAAGTTTCGGTATGAATCGATCGATGATCAATATGCTATCATTTTACTCCCAGATCGCTCTCGTCAAATGGAAATGAAAGTAGGTGATGCACTTGGGAGCACAAAAGCAAATTTTATTCAAAGTGGTATAATGGTCTGGCAATACCCGTTTAAGGATTCAAGTCAGATGAAACCTGAAATGCTTATGCAGAAAAGAGATACAATCTTAAAGTATCACGCTAAACATGAAATTCCTGGAGTTTACATGGGAACTCAAGATCATCCGGCAGTTTTACCTGAATTTGAAAGGTTTAAAGTGAATGGAATTGAAGGGTATCAGTTTAGAGGATTGTATAAGTTTACAGGTCGTCTCGAGCCTTCAGGAGGGAAGTTCTGGAGCTTTCACTTTAAACATCCTAAGCGTAATACAGTAGTAGCTGTGAGTGGATATCTTGACGCTCCACCTACGATGTCAGCAAGCTTCGACTTGAATCGAATAAGAGCAATTATTTACTCGCTGAAACTTGTGGATTAGAGATCAACAACCTTACTTTTTATGTTCTATTGTCAAAGAGTATTGAAACATTACTGACCTCGGAGCTTCCATTTTCAAAGGCCTTAAAGAATACATATTGTTGAGTAAATTCGCTGCGATCAGAGCAAATTTATGTTTTTTGTTCAATGTATAATTGACACGTGCGTCAATGATCCAAGTTCCATTGTTGTTTTCCTCAAAATAATCCATGTACTGTATATTTTGAATTGTATTAATGATCTCAGTAGTTTCTTCAAACTTCTCTATTACTAGATCGAGGTTCTCCATTTTACTGAAATATTTGACCGTCGCTCCAATCGAAAATTTATCATCGAATGTATATGCAAGATCTGCTTTCACATTGTGAAGAAATCTGTACTTCAAAATATTCCCATCTGGATTCAATGAAGTGTTATTGAAACTATAACCCTGTGCTTCGACGGGATTTGAATCATATGCATAAATGAGATCTGGATTCAGTGTTTTAGGAAGAATATAATTATAACCAGTTATAAATGTCATTTCATTTTTTTTGTTGAAACGAACTTTACCAGAGAAGGATAGATCAATTCCTAAGACTCGAGACCTTCCTGTATTCAGGAATTTAAAACCAGCACCAGTGGGAGAGTTTGGATCCCAAAAACCAAATAGATATTCGATCGTGTTTTCATACTCTTGCCAGAAACCAGCAATATCCAAATATCCATAAACAGGTCCAACTTTTACTCCTTGTTTAATTCCTACCTCACTATTCGAAGAGGTTTCAGGTTGTAGATCTGGGTTAGGAAAGACGCCAAAATTCCCTATTCCAGTTTGGATAAACCGTTCAGTAATAGTTGGGAAACGATAACCTTGACCGTAAGACATTCTCAGATAAGTTTCCTGATGTAGCTTAATATTACCTCCCGCTCTAAATATTGGTTTAATAGCTGTTACAGTATCATTTAAAGCATAATACTCCATTCTACCCCCTAGAGATACATTAACTATTTCCCACATTTTCTTCTCAATTTGTCCGTAACCTGAAACATTCAACAGTGTATTGTCAGGCGTACCAGAGCCGGCATATAATTCAGCGTATGAATCTGTGAAAGAACTTGAAATTCCACCAACGAACTCCAAATCAGCTAAGTTTTTGTACGATCTTTTGAATTGGTAGTCACCGTAGTAAAGAACGGAGTTATTCGATTGATTAGCAGTTATGTTGTTGTCAGTATACAACAACCTACCTCTTAATTTGTGAGATGCCCCAGTTTCCTGATCAAAATGAATGAACGGGTCGATATTTGCAATTGTTTGTTCATGAAGGAATACTGCACCTGGATAGCCTTGGAATAATCCACTCGTATCATTAAGCCACGCGAAGATCATGGGAGATTGACTGATCATTCCGTTTCCATTTACACCATAAGATAAACCTCTGTATTTTTTTGATCTATGTCTAATATTGAAATTTAGTCTTGCTCTTCTAGAGCGCATTTGTTCATTTGAGAAGTTTGAAACAGTATCTGGATAACTCTGCTCTATAAAAGCATCCTGACGTGGCGGACCTATATAGCCTTCATCATAATTCAGGTTTCCACCTATAACAATATCCCAGTTTTTGATTTTTCTAGAATGAAGAAAGTTCATTCCATTGATCATTGAGGGTCTATCCTGCCAAATTTGACTTGTATCCCTGGGGAAACTGTATAATCCCGAGTACACATTTATTTTGGTCTTAGGTGTTGTAGAAGGATACTTCGTCCGAATGTGTATTGCCCCTGATAAAGCAGAGCTTCCTGCTAAAACTGAGCCAGCTCCCTTTACTACTTCGATTTGCTTTATATTTTCAACTGGAATAAAGCTCCATTCAGGTCGACCGGCATCACCAGAAAGTAAAGGCATATCATCAACGATAACGGCTACCTTACTTCCAACGCCAAAAGTAAACCCACTACCACCCCTTATTTGAGGCTCTCCATCCATTATGTTTAATCCTGGTGTTTGATCAAGTATGGTTTCAACACTTCTTGTATTCTTGTCTTCGATCAATTTTGGTTTGATCACCTCCAAAGAAACTGTTATATCCTCTGGTTTTTTATCGAATTTACCAACGCGTATTTGCACCTCTTCAAGTTCTCTGACTTCTTCGTAGCTTTTAAGTACTATATCGTGTTCAATAAAACCATTATTGGGAATAACGACATTGAAAGTATCTGTGATTTTATCGGTGAAACGACAGATGAGACGAACTTTACCTACCGGCAATTTCAGTTTATAATTTCCCTCAAGATCAGTCGTAGCACCTATGGTAATATCACCTTTATAGATGACAGAAGCTCCAATTAACGGAGCTCCTGATTCATCTGATACTTTTCCTATTAATGTGCCTTCCTGACCTACGGAGAAAAAAGAGATCAAGAAAAAAAGTGAGAGTATACGTAACAAATCATTTTATTTTAATGAACGTAAACTTTTTTTGTGAACTGATTTAATCCATCAGTTATTGTTATTAAGTATAAACCAGAAGGTTGTGTAAAGAGTACATTTTCTTTGCACTCTCCTTGCTGAATCAATTGACCTGCTATGTTTGTAACAGTGTAATTCTGATCTGATAAACCATTGCTATTAAAGAAGCGAAGTTCTCCTGAAGAAGCGTTTATAGATGTAAGTTCTGTATTATTCTCATCGATATTGCTAGTATTGTAAACCAAACTAATATCATCGATCCATAGTGTACTTCCTGTTTCGGATATAGTGCTGTCTCCTGAAGCGATCGTTGTCAAAATATATTCAGGAGCCTGTGGATCATAATAATTGAATTCTTTTGAAAATCGGGTCCAGCTTGTTTGTTGAGTAGTAAACTCAAACTTTGCTCTCCCGATCATATTATTTTCAGTTCCATTAAAAGGTAAACTACCTTGACTAACATGAAGTACAACCTCAATTTTTCCCTTATCACCGTTTTGAGGTTCATATTTATACCAACCTATGATACTATCTGGTCTACTCGTGAAAGCAGTGTGCCATTGAGGGTCATTAGGATCTGTAAAAACATAGCCATTTTCAGGGTTAAAGTCTGCATGAACTCTTCCATTAGTAAGAAGACCATTTGCTTTGATACCAACAAGCGGTACTTCTTTTACCTCTAGACGAGCACAAGTACCACCATTTCTACCAGTATCAGGTGATAAAACAGAAGGTGCGGTAGATGCTAAGGCATCTGCTGTTTTTAAGGAACTCCAATCTACGGGTTCTTCTTCAGCAGTACCTTGATTCTCCCAGGCTTCAAAGTCGCCATTTTCAATTTGTTGTTGAGCAAAACCTCCTAAAGCAAATGTAATGAGGTAAAAAGCAATAATTATTTTTTCCATGGTAATAGTGTTTATTCAAATATGAAATAAAAGTAAACTATTTCAAAAATATATAATACAGAAGAGCAAAGAATTAATTAACTGACAAGGTGTGAAAAGTATTAAAATCAAAAAGACTCAAAAAAAACTTAGGAGAGTTCTTTACTCCGAGGTAGAAGTTTTTTCTGAGTCTAATCTGCAAGTGTTTTCGAAAAATATTGAACCCCTTCAATAATATCGAATAACCTTTCTATCATAATAGACGCATTCTTCTACTAAAGGGTTGTTCAATTACTCTATATTTTTTAAAAGACATCAATTTTTCAATTTAACAGAACTTTAGAAAATAACTATTGTCACTGTATTCATTGACATTACATTAGTGTGAATCAAAACATTAATTATGAAGTATTTAAAAGAGATTTTAGTGGCTAGTTCACTTTCTTTAATGACTCTGGGAGGGGTAATTGCACAGGAGCAAAAAGTGGCGGTTCAGCCCCAGCAAAATAATTCACAGGAAACAGAACTTTCAGACGCTGAACTAAAGAAGTTTGTGAAAATTTATAAGTCGGTTCAGAACCAGAATAAACAAGCTCAACAGCAAATGGCGAAGACTATTCAAGAAGAGGGGATCACCATTAAACGATATCAAAAACTTGCTCAGGCAACAAAAAAACCTAAATCTGATGTAGTGGCTACAGCTGAAGAGAAGGAGAAAATGAAAGCAATAAATGAAGAGTTTAAGGGGATTCAAAAAGAATTTAAAAGTAAAATTACTGATGTAATTACAGATGGTGGAATGACCACGAAGAGATACCAGCAAGTATATCAAATGATAAGGACAGATAAAGAGTTACAAGCAGAATTTGGTGAGTTGATGCAAGGTTAATTCTTTTAAATTAATAGTTTAACAAGCCTTTGTTTTAGTCGTGAATATTGAATTGTTCACGACTATTTTTTTACTTTAGAGAAAAAAACAAATGAAAGCACCTTTTAACTTATTCAAATGGATTGAGGAGAATAGAGATATTCTTAAGCCACCAGTTGGAAACAAAAATTTGTACAAAGAAGCAGGTGACTATATAGTGATGATCGTTGGTGGCCCAAATGCTCGTAAAGACTATCATTACAATGAGTCTGAAGAATTGTTTTTCCAGCTTGAGGGTGATATCTTAGTGAAAATTCAGGAGGATGGACAATCAAAGGACGTTCACATAAGAGAAGGTGAAATGTTTCTGTTACCTGCTAAGATTCCACACTCACCGATTAGAGGTGAAAACACTGTAGGATTAGTTATAGAAAGAGTTAGAAAAGGAACAAGTCTTATGGATGGTCTTATGTGGTTTTGTGATAATTGTAATCACCCCTTAAAGACATATAAATTCAAGCTTGAAAACATTGAGAAGGATTTCCTTCCTCGATTTAAGGAGTTTTATTCATCTGAAAAAAACAGAACGTGTGAGAAATGCGGGACTGTAATGGAGACAGATGAAAGATTCGTTTAAAGAAGTTTTTAACTCTTGCAATTTTGAAACCAGAACTATTTGGTACTCTTGACCTTTTAATTGGATTTGGCTGGATCATTCTAGTCTTTGGGGTTGCGTTCTGGATATATCTCGTAAATTCTACTAAAAAGCATTTCCGCTGGTATTTGCCGAACTTAGGCTTTCGCATATTATTTGGTTTACTTTTCGGGGCTGCTTATGCAATTGTACTTACTGAAGGAGGTGATACCATAGCATATCATGATGGCGCATTTAAACTAAGTCAACTATTCTGGGATAGTCCCTCTGAATATTTCATGGAAATGTTTTCAACCCCTGGTTCTGATACAATTCGAGAGCATTTTAATGAAGAGACTGGTTATCCACCGTCTTGGATATATCGTGAGCCTGAAAGCTTTTTTGTTTGTAAGATCATATCAATATTTTCATTGCTATCTTTCAATAGTTATGTCGCCATGACCATTATGGCTTCAACCTTTAGTGCGTTTGCTTCTTGGAGGCTCTTTAAAACGTTGAAGAGATTTGACGCATGTCCGAAATGGATCATAATCGTTGCTACAATGTTTGTTCCAACGGTAGCATTTTGGTGTTCAGGAATATCGAAGGATACGTTCGTTCTCGGAGCTTTTTACCTTATATTCTCATATCTCTACCCTCTATTTATTTACAAGGAAAGACTTAAACTAAGTAGTTTGCTAGGGATATTATTTTTTGGGTTTATCCTTTATCATCTGAGATCATTCATGTTATTAGCTATAGCACTACCTTTTATTATTGCCCTTTTATTCAGGTGGGCAAAACTCGTGAGTGAAAACGTTGTATTACTCTATGTTTATCGAGTTTTGATTGCGTTTGTCATGATAATCTCCGTTATTGGTTATGTCCAATTTACAGGAGGGTCAATAGTGGAAGAGAATGAATTGCTTCAAGAGGTTGTTGTCATCCAGAAAGACTTTGCTCAGAACAAAACGTATACTGGATATAGATATGACTTAGGTATTGATGATTACTCAGCATGGGGAATGATCAAGGCGACACCTTTGGCAATAATTACAGCTTTTTATAGACCATTTCTTTGGGAGGCAAATAGTGCTTTTCTTTTGATAAGTGGTTTAGAAAGTATGTTACTACTTTTTCTAACTTTTAGATTCTTCTTCTTATCAGGAAATTTAATCAAACATCTGAAGTTTATTGGATCAAAAGAATTATTGATATTCTCTATTCTTTTCGCGCTAATTTTAGGGTTTTTCGTAGGCTTTACATCAGGATTATTCAACGTACTTGTGAGGTTCAAAGCACCGATAATGGTATTTATAATTATATTTTTTGCTTCAAGGAACAAAGAAGAGAAAAAGCTAAATATCTAAACTAGTGGTAGAAACATTTATCGGGATCACCTAATGAAAAGGTCAGCATCACACCAAACATAGAATACCAGTCTTTTGTAGCACTATTTCCTCTACTTCCGACCATTGGATTTTCAGATAGTGAGCGATCGGATAATCTAGCCGCAATGTCACCATTTTCTTGAGCTAAAAGATCGGGTTGTATGTAGTTTCCTTCACCAACATCATCTAAATAATCTGTAAATGTTTTGCGGATTCCATATTCGAAAGAAACAGCTGCTCTTTGACCAAGATTAATTTTGAAACCAACACCTAAAGGCACAACCAGTTGCGTCAAATTATACTGATCTTTTTCGGATAATGAGCTACCTTGACCTTCAGTACCGATAGGTTGAAGTTCAATTTGCTCACCGTTGTATTCCGTCGTGGGATTCATACGAAACACCCCTATATCTATAAATAAGTAAGGTGAAAAGAAATGATCTGAATTCCCAAGTTTATAATTCTTGTAATTAAATTCTATACCTCCTGTAAGCTCATAAATATCTGATTGGAAAGACAGATTTCTATTGATCTGTAAATCGTTGTTAGAATCACTGTCATACCCTTCTACAGTACCATATCTAAACGCTCCTCTTAACGCAATCCTTGAATTAATATAGTATCGATATATTGCACCAGCAGATAAATTTGTCCGTCTAAAATGATGAAACTGATTGAGATCTCCAATGTAATATGATCCTCCAACCATAAAACCAAAAGACGATCTCGATCTAAAGTTTTCAGATTGTGCAATACTATCAATCACGAAAAGTGAAAGAATGAAAAGTGTAAGATATTTTAAATACTTGATCATGCAACAACTCTTAACGCGAAATACTGGACAATATTGTACTTATCAATCATTTCTTTGATCAATACCCCACATCATTTTATTTCTGATCGTATCGAGGAAATTATTTTCTTCAAATTTAATAACATTGATCATAAAATCAGCCTTGTACAATGTTACTTCGGTTCCATTTTTAACTGATTTTGAATGGGAGTCCAATGTCATTAAGAATTTTCGGTCCCTTCCAAGAACTTTTAATTTGATCGGCATATGGTCAGGAACAACAACAGGCCTAACATTCAGGTTGTGAGGAGCGATAGGAGTTAGGATGTGAACCGCACAACCAGGTGTAATTATTGGACCTCCACAACTCAAACTATATGCAGTTGAGCCTGTCGGTGTACCAACGATCAAACCATCTGCCCAATAAGAATTTAAATACTTACCATCTAAAGAAGCATCTACAGTGATCATCGATGAGGTGTCCTTTTTATGAACCGCCAACTCGTTTAACGCGAGGTTATCATCGCCAAAAATATTATCCTCTGTTTGAACCCTTAGCAACGATCGTTTTTGAAAAACAAAATCTTTATTCTTTACTCGTTCAAGGGTTTTCTCAAAATCTTCAGTACTTGTGTTAGCAAGGAATCCTAAACGACCTGTATTTATACCGATAACAGGAACCCCGGAAGATCTAATGTAGCTAACGGTCTTTAAAAAAGTTCCATCTCCACCAATGCTAATCGCAAGATCAATACCTGTAGAGAAGTCGTTGTAATGATTAAAAGTTTCGAAGTTAGAGCCTATACCAATTTTCTTTTGCAACTTCTCGCAAAAGGAAGCCTCGACAATTGGTTTCCAGTTTAAGTCTGATAAATGCTGGAAAAACCTCTTAAAAAAAGGAACTTCATGTTTGTAGATCTTTCTGGAGTATACAGCTACATTCATGATTAAATATTTAGGTATTTCATCAATTCATCATATCTATCCTTGAGATCTTCGTGATGACTATTTCTCTGGTAACTTGCTTTTACGTGATAGTCGTATCTCTCAAGCGCACGAATGATTCGACCTAATTCAACAACATTGATCTTTAAGGTAAGCTCAAGTTTTTTTGAGGCTTGACTCGAGGTGATAAAAGCGCTTAGTACTTTAGCGCTCTCGCTTTCAATGATCTGAGAAATCTGTCCCAGCGAATAATCAGTGTCATTCATCTCGAGCACGATAATACCTCCAGTTTCTTTTATACTTCCCGTTTCAGCGATACGTTGCATTAATGTAACAATACCTATACTACCGAGGAAATTTTCTTCTTCGTCGAGAACCGGTACAACTGTCAAATGATCATCAGATGCTATAGCAAGTACTTCATAAATATGAGAAGTCCCTTTAACATAAGGTCTAGGTAGATGGTCAAACAATTCATGTAGTGTTTTGCTGACATCATTCTTATCTAAAAGATCATCTTCAGAAACGAGCCCAACAAAGTTCTCACCTTTTAAAACTGCCAGGTGATTTACCTTGAACTCTTCCATCCATCTCAGGGCTACCTCACCAGTATCCGTATGCCTTAGCGGTGGAATTTCTTCTGTTATTAATTCTATTGCAATCATTGTATTGACCAAAGTAGTAATTCTACATTAATGTATATAACTTTGTCTGAACAAAATTTGTGCAGATCATGACCAACTTAAGTGTTAACGTAAATAAAATTGCAACATTGAGAAATGCAAGGGGTGGAAATACCCCAAATGTGACGCAAGTTGCGATCGACTGTGAACGTTTTGGAGCTCAAGGAATAACCATTCATCCCAGACCCGATGAACGTCATATAACAAAAAAGGATGTTTACGATCTTAAGGAGGTTGTAACCACAGAATTTAATATTGAGGGTTATCCGAATGAAAGGTTTATGCAACTAATTGCGGATAATCTTCCAGAGCAAGCAACTCTAGTCCCCGATCCTCCCGGTGTATTGACTTCAAATGCCGGCTGGAATACAAAAGAGAATAAGGAATTCTTAAAGGATATTTGTGATAAATTAAGGGCTTTGGGAGTTCGGAGCTCAATTTTTATTGAGACTGATCTTGATATGATAAGAGGTGCTGCGGACATTGGAGTTGATCGGATCGAATTTTATACAGGTCCATTTGCAGAACAGTACCATAATAATGCAGATAAAGCTGTACATCCATATATTAAGGCAGCCGAGTTGGCCAATGAATTAGGAATAGGGATCAACGCTGGGCATGATCTAAATCTTAAGAACCTCGGTTTTTTTAAAAGGTCGATTCCTGGACTTTTGGAGGTAAGTATTGGTCACGCATTAATTGCTGATTCACTTTATTTTGGATTAGAGCAAACAATTTACAAGTATAAAGAGTTACTCGTAGACTAGAAAAGTCATAAGTAATGAAATTACATTATAAGAAGTTAGGAGAAGGTCAGCCATTGATAATTCTCCATGGATTATTTGGATCTTTAGATAATTGGCAAACGCATGGTAAGAAGTTAGCCGAATATTTTGAAGTATATCTTGTCGACCAGCGTAATCATGGTAAGTCAGGTTGGAGCGAAGATTTTAACTACGACTTCATGGCTGATGATCTGAATGAATTTATTGAAGAGCATAATCTAGAAGATGTTATTTTAATAGGCCATTCAATGGGAGGTAAGACCATTATGAGATATGCTCAGAAGTATCCAGAAAAGATCGAAAAAATGATTGTCGTGGATATGGGAGTTAAGTCTTACCCCATTCATCATGATCAGATCATAGAGGGACTTAAATCAATTGATCTAGAAGTTGTGGATTCGAGGAGTGAAGCTCGAAAAATGTTATCTAAATATGTAGAAAACGAATCCATTCGACAATTCTTACTTAAGAACCTGTATTGGGTTGATAAAGGCAAGTTAGGATGGAAAATTAATATACCTGTTCTAGAAAGGGAGTTGCCGGTAATCACTGAAGCTTTACCGCAAAAAGAATCGTTAATTGATGTTTTATTCGTTTCAGGTGGTCAATCAAATTATGTTATCCCTGAGGATTATGATTCTATTCGAAAGTACTTTCCTTTAGCAGACTTTCATGTAATAGATCGAGCAGGACATTGGATACACGCTGAAGCACCTCAAGAATTTATGGAAGAAGTACTTGGCTATTGTCTTAGATAAAAAAAGCCCGCTATAAAGCGAGCTTTCCAATTTTTTCTGAATCTTATATTATTCCTCTGATTCCTCTTCAGTTTCCTCAGTTGACTCAGGTTTGTAATCCATACGGACAACTTCACCCTCAGTTCTACGATTGAATTGGTGAAGTTTTTCAAACAAGTCTTTATCTTTTGACTTGAACTGATTGATATATTTTTCTGTCAATTCAATTGCTTCGAACTCACCTTTTGGTTTCTTTACTAGGTATTTACCATCCTTCAGATAGACCATTCTTGGGCTGTTTTCTCCCTGACCTTCTGGAACTAAACGTTCTGCAGCAACACCTTTTTCATTTACAAGGTAATCAACACATGACTTCGCACGAGCTTCTGCAAGTCGCTCATTAGATCTTGCTGATCCACGACTATCCGTGTGAGAAACAAGCTTAAGAACCATTCCCGGATACTCTTGAAGTAATTCATATACATAGTTCAATGAATCCTTTGAATTAATAGAGTCCTCAATGACCATAAGTTCAGCACTACCCAGTCGGTAACGAACCTCTGGTAATACGATCGGAGTTTTTGGTAATAGGTTCATTTCTACAATGAAGTTTTGATCATACTTCAAACCTACTGTAGAGAATTCCTCTGAGTCATCACTTGGATGAAAACCTTCTTTCGGAAGTACCTTAACTGTATAATTAGTTTCTTCGTTGATGTAACGATCCCCATTTGGTTTCTTATCCCAGAATACTGTACCATCAGAATTAGTAACTCCTTTAAATGAATCTCCGCCTTCTGCAGATACTTCAACAGTTGCTCCTTCTATACGTTCTGATCCACCAACTTTAGTTACGATAACTTTCAGGTCAAACACATTTGGTGGTAATTCATAAGACCAAATATCTGGAAGTCCTCTTGAACCTCTAGAACCGCTTCTATTTGATGTGAAATAACCATGACGCTCGTCTGTTTCTGTTAAATGGTAGTCATTCATGTCAGAGTTCAATGGGGTTCCTAAGTTTTTAGGTGCTTCAAATTTCATTTCACCATCTCCTTTTGCGGCTCTGAATAGATCCAGTCCACCAAGACCTTTGTGACCATCTGATGAGAACAATAGATCTCCATTCAGTGCGTAAGTTGGGAATAATTCATCTCCAGGAGTATTGATTCCCGGCCCTAAATTTACTGGAGTTGTCCACGAATCTTCTCTTCTTTGATATTTTGTATACCACAGATCCTTTCCTCCCTGTCCTCCAGGAAGATCACTTGAAAAGATAAGAATAGAAGCATCTTCATTAGGGCATGGGTGACCAACACTGATCGAATCATGTGAGTTCAAAGGTAGTTTCTTAGGAATTGACCAGGATCTACCTTTTTTCTCCGCTGTCCATATTTGACATCCTAGGTCAGATTTTTCAACCGTAGGACAACGTGTGATATAAAGATTTTTGAATCTACCATCAAAAGCCATCGTACCTTCATTAAACTCTGTATTAATACTATCAGATTCAAATAATTTTGGTGGATTCCAATTGCCAGATCTATCTTTCTCAACTTCCCAAATATTAAAATACCCTTCACCTGTAATTGGATCTTTTCCACTTCCAATTGGTGCTTTTCTTGTTGAACCGAAAACGAATGTATTACCTCTTCTACTCGAAACAACAGGAGCCATGTCCATCCCTTCGTCATTGATCTTGAATTCCGCTTTAACCGTATATCTCGTTCGGTTATCTTTCATGACCTGAGCCTTCTCAAGAGAATTTAAAGCGTTTTTAACTTGCTTGTCATCTGGGACTAAGGCTAAGTACTCTTCATAGTTCTCCTTAGCTTTATCATACTCACCTTGTTTTCTGTAGATGTTACCAATTCTGAAATAAACAGTTGGATTTTCATTGAAATGTTTCAAGTCAATTGAACGCTGGTACCATTCAATAGCCTTTTCATCATTAAATGCTTTTTCATATGAGTAAGCAGCTTTATAGGCTAAGTCGGCCTTCATCGCTACAGCTCTTTCATTTCTTGGAGAGATACGATCATAAGCTTTTGTTAAAAGATCAGCTGCTTCGAAATATTTTCCACTTTTATAGGCCGTTTCAGCTTTCTTTATTGCTGCAGGTTGAGCCAGGGCCGTAATACTGAACAGCAATGATAATACGATAGCAAAACTTTTCATTTTCATAGACTAAAGGAGTTACGTATAATTTCCCGAAAGAAAATAAATTTAAAATTAAACATAAGAAACATCTCTCATCAAATGTCCCTTCGTACAATAACTCTCAAAAATAATTAAATTTCTTTTAACTGATAGTTAAATTCAGATAGAGTTCGTTATATTGTTAATAACGAGGTTTGTAAAACGTGTGAAATGAATCAGTTTCTCCCTGATAAATAAGTCCTCCAGCGTTCAAGAACTTTTTGAAAAGGTTCGGGTATTTCTGAGTCGAATCGCATGTATTTTTTCGTCTTCGGATGCTCAAAACCTAGTGTTTTAGCATGCAGAGCCTGGCCATCAAGCAATGCAAAGCTGTTCTCGATAAACTGTTTGTATTTGGAGAACGTTGTTCCTTTTAAAATTTTGTCCCCTCCATATTCCAGATCATTAAATAATGGGTGTCCAATATATTTCATATGGGCACGAATCTGATGAGTTCTACCGGTTTCGAGTTGACATTCAACAAGAGTAACATAGCCGTACCTCTCTAAAACTCTGTAGTTCGTTACGGCATGCTTACCATGATCGCCATCCGGAAAAACAGTCATTAATTTTCGATTCGTTAGTGATCGGCCCAGGTTTCCTTCTATCCTGCCTTTATCATTTTCAACATCTCCCCACACTAATGCATGATACTTTCTTTCGGTCGTTCTATCATAAAATTGTTTAGCGAGGTGGGTCAATGCATGCTCTGTTTTGGCAACAACCATTAAACCAGTTGTATGTTTGTCAAGTCGATGAACTAATCCTGGTCGTCCATAATAATCATCCTGTTTGGCAGGAAGATTCTCAAAGTGGTAAACCAAAGCGTTTACTAAAGTCCCAGAATAATTACCATAACCTGGATGAACGACCATATTCGATTGTTTATTTACAACGATCAAAGTATCGTCTTCATAATGAATATCAAGCGGAAGGTCTTGAGGGATGAGCTCTAACTCACGAACAGGGTAGGGTAGTACAATGGATATCTCATCTTCTGGCTTTACTTTATAGTTCTGCTTTACGGATTTACCACCAACTAAAATGCTTCCATTCTTGGCGGCTACCTGGATCTTATTCCGAGAAGTATTAGGAATTCTATCCATCAAAAATTTATCGATTCGAACAACTTCCTGACCTTTATCAGCTATGAATTTATGGTGTTCATATAGTTCTTCACCTTGGTCATTTTCATTGTCAAGATCTTGACTTTTATCTTCCTTCATCTCCTATCTATTGAACAACTAGCTTCTTGGTTACTACAGGCAGATTATTCTTAACCACTCTAACAAAATAAATTCCGCGCTCAAAGTGAGAAATATCAATATTTGAAGACTTCGTGGTAGACATCAATACTTGACCGCTCATGCTGATCAATTCATATTTGACAAGACCATTAATGTTCGTTTCAAACGAAACGTGGTTTTGAGTTGGATTAGGATAGATCAGTAGTTCAGGTTCAATAATATTGGCTTGGTCTTGAGGTTCGAAATCGGATATTCCAAGTAAGTAATCAAGTTTACTGGTAACCATAGGGCGCATCATTAAAGCACCAGGGAAACTTGCATTATTCCAAAGATTACCCCCATCTACACTCCAGAAAATCTTATCCGAAACATCATGGTTTTTATCATAGCCTATATTCAATCTCTCTTCGTCAATTTGACGCATCCCTATGTAGAACGTCTCACCAACACCTACTTTCATTGTATCTTCAAAATAATAAATAGTGAATTTGTTTCTGTCACTCGTATATTTTGGTTGTCTTGGGAAGAAAAACTCATCTTCGTAGATTAAATTACCTGGTTGGCCACCGTCGTCATCCCAAACCGAAAGAAGAAATAAGTTGTTTGAAACATCCACAACAGAAGGAACGAAGTGGATTTGGATTCCAACCAAAGAATCTGACTGATAGGCATCAAACTTATATGCTAAAAGACCTTGTTCACCAGTTACGCCGTATGCTCTTTCCGCTGTTCCATCATCATAGGCGTAATAATTTTCAAAAACCTGGGTACCAAATGTCGAATCGTTTAACGCATAATTTGGAAACTGAGCATTGGCGATACCTTCGTAATCAAAATAGGCAGATGTATCATTAGGTAACGTCTCATCATATGAATATCCGGAACTGAAATCATGCAGACTAGTATACGTTGTGCGAGGTTCATAATTGATGTTTCCGCCAGAAAGATCAGATGCATTTAACACATATGACCCTTCCAAATTTCCGTCTAAGTAAACATTGACAGCGCCATTTTGATTGTTTTCAGTCAATTCACTTCCATTTCTTACTGTTACTTCAACATTCGAGCTCATTTTACCCGAAGGATTGTTTCTGTAATGTTTCCATGGCACACTTGTGTAGGTTTCTAACAAGGTACTTATCGGATATACAAAGGCAAAGTCTTTAAATAGTGTATCCTGATAACCTGAAAGTGGTCTCAGATTAACATAATCAATATGAAAATGATCTATTCCTCCGGCTAACGAACCGTAATTCATAAATCTAAATTGAAAGCCTTTCTGAAAATAATCCATGTTCGTTATAGGCAAATGAGCTACTTCGAAATCAGAATTTGAACCTCCCGAAGTACTCCAAACCCTTGTCCATTCATCATTTGTAGGAGAGTAAAAATCAAGATAAAGTGAATCCGTTTCTTCAGGTACTTCTCCAAATCCTTCGCGTTGAACTAAGAAACTGAAGTATACAGAATCTCCAGGTGCATCTGAGGACAGATCGAGCGGTTTCGATAATAATGTATCTGCAGTGCCGGGTGTTGTAGATCCAAAAATATACGGGTATCCCGTTTCATCTAATCCATCGAAAGTTACAACTCCTAAAGACCAAGGCTCTACGGCAAACCTATAGTTATGATAAGCATTGTCATTAAGCCAAAGTTTATTTGGTTCATTTATATGGGCAACAAAGATCCTTGCTGAATCCTGAACGTACTCTGGGTCGTTCAGCCAAACTGTATCGGGATCGTTTGCACCACCTCCAATCGTGTCATAAACATTAAATGGAGGATATCCATACGTTTGAAAATGATTCGGAGCGTAATCAACAAGATCATCAAATAAGAAACGAGTTGAATCAAATGGGTAATATATAGTTGTATCGTTAACAACATCATATTCAGCTCTGAATGTACTGCTATCTGTAAAAATTGAGTTTGGCGCCAGCGGTTGTTCTGTCAATTCATCTAATAATCTGTGATATAACGTATCGCTGACATTAGCATCACCTGTATTCGCATCATAAGATTGGAAGTTGTTTCTTGAAAATTCATCGAAGAAAGGAAGACTCAACGTATCTGTAATGTATATAAAGGTACTGTCAAAACTATTTGAAAGAGCTTTTGATACTTCCTTTTTCTTATGAAATAGATCGGGGTTAGACATAATTGGCCCTTCCTCATCCTGAGAAAAACTGATCGTCCAAAAGCATTGGATCATAAGCAAGAAAGCTAAAAGTTTCTTCATGTTATTGATCTTCTTTATTCTTCGGGCTGGCAAATATAGTGATCGTGGAACCTGCTGGAATTTTACTACTGTCAGCAGCAACAGGAGTTTGTTTCATAACAACCGCGGAAATACTATCTTGTTTAGTTTCACATTTATTACAAACACTAAATAGCCTTAAACCTTTTAGACCTTTTAAACGCTCTTCTGATTCTTTTATTGTCAGACCATAAAGGTTGGGAACAACAACTAACTCTCCTGTGGTTTTCTCTCCTACGGTCAATTCAATTATAGAATTTATTGGTACACGCTGATCTTTTGTGACTGGCTTGCCTCTGTAACGTTGTCTCAAAACACTACCCTGATCTTCATTACTCGGTACATAGTTTATTTTGGTTCTTAGTCCTTGCGTTAAAAGTAATGCTTCAGCAAATCTTTGGCTCTTACTTACAACTAAAGGGACTGAGACTAGTCTTGATCTTTTGGAAACTCGCAACTTAACGATTCTACCAGATTTAACCTCTAACCCAGAAGAGTCTGTTGGAGCAGGACTTTGATAGATAATTGTGCCTTCAACTATATCTGGATTATATACAGAATCGATAACTTCATATTTTATATCTGCATCTCCAATCAGATTATCTACATCACTCACTTTATTTCCAAGGAAATTAGGGACTTTTATTGATTCTCCGAATCGAGTATAGCTATCGAAGTAAGCCAAAGAACCCCATATGATTGCAACCCATGCAACGATAATAAGAACAACATTTATGATGAACTTCTTACTGATCAGAAAATTTCCAAGTTTCTTTAAAAATCGCATTGTACTGATGGGTCAACGAGTAAATGCAACAAAACTAATGAAATTGTTCAAATGAAATTTAAAAAAAATGTGAATACCCGCTGTCTCTGATTTTGGACACTGTTTCAAAATTATTCATAATAAAGTGCTCATAACTTTTGGAGGTATTCCGACTGAGACTCCTGAATTCTCATTTACTTCGTAAAAAAAGGAGATGTTGAACGTAGGTATATTTTGTGGTGGTTACTCATCAGAGTATGAGATATCATTGAAAAGCGCAAACATGATCTTGTCACACCTACCCAAAACCTATAATGCTTTTTTGGTTGAGGTAAATCGTGATGGATGGTTTGCTGTTTATAAAGGTGAGAGATGTGAGGTTTCAACTAACGATTTTTCTTTTTTATCTGCTTCTGGGGAGAAAATGAAGATCGATCTCGGACATGTTTATATACATGGAAATCCTGGTGAGAACGGAAAACTACAGGCGTATTTTGAAATGAAAGAACTACCTTTCGTGAATAGTAGTGCTTTATCTTCTGAATTGTCCTTTGATAAATGGTTCTGCAATCAGTTTCTCAGAGGATTTAACATTCCTGTCGCGAAGGCGGAGTTGTTGCTTCAAAATAAAGTCTTTGATCCTCGTAGCATTGCCGAGAAACTTGGGCTGCCTCTATTTGTTAAGCCGGCGGATTCTGGATCGAGCTATGGTATATCTAAAGTTTATGATCTTGAAGATCTCAAGCCAGCAATAGATGAAGCATTTAGAGAGGGGAGGACAGTGATATGTGAGTCATTCCTAAAAGGTGTTGAAGTTACATGTGCCGTTTATGAGAATAATAATGGACTTCAAGCTTTACCATGTACAGAGATCGTTTCGGAAACTGATTTTTTTGATTACGAGGCAAAATACCTTGGTAAATCAAAAGAAATCACACCTGCAAGAATATCAGATGAGCTAACCAAAAAGATACAATCACTTACAAAGGATATATATGGTTTGTTGCAGATGAGATCTTTGGCGAGAGTTGATTACATGATCGTTGATAATGAACCGTATGTTATTGAAGTAAACAGCACCCCAGGTTTTTCAGCTGAATCACTTGTTCCAAAGATGTTGGACTATGCCAATATAAGTATTGGCGATTTTTGGAAAGAAGTGTATGAGTTTGAGCTTGAACGGTTTAAAAAATGATTAAAGGAAACCTAATTCTAACTTAGCCTCTTCGCTCATCATCTCTTTATCCCAGGGAGGATCAAATACAATATTGACTTTTGCAGACTTTACTCCATCAATTGAGGCAACTTTATCCTCCACCTCTTGAGGCATAGATTCTGCTACTGGACAATTGGGAGAAGTTAATGTCATTTCAATATCGACATGCTGATCGCTGTTGATCTTTACTTCATAGATCAAACCGAGCTCATACACATCTACAGGTATTTCTGGATCATAGATCGTTTTCAGAACATCAATTATTGTTGTTTCTAATCCTGCGTCTCCCATTAATTTGATTTTTTGCAAAGTTAAGACTCATTCTAAACAAATGAAATCCTTTTATTGTTTTGATCTGTGCTAAGAGAGAGGTTATCTGGTAATTAATTCGATCTTTCTTTGTTCAAATACCATAAAATAGGTATTTTTGCAGAGGTTTTAGTCTTTATTTAAAATAAGTCTAAATAACTTTAAATAAAAGCGCGATATGATAAAAGTAACAGAATCAGCACGTGATCAAGCGATCAGATTGATGGCTGAGTCGGGCGTAGAGGGAAGTTTCATTAGAGTTGGTGTTCAAGGAGGAGGATGCTCAGGATTGATGTATGATCTTGACTTTGACACCGAAGAGAAAGAAGACGATAAAGTTTTCGAAGATAACGGAGTAAAGATCGTAGTTGATAAAAAAAGTTTTCTCTATTTGGTAGGGACAACTTTAGATTACTCTGGAGGTTTGAACGGAAAAGGTTTTGTTTTTAAAAATCCTAATGCCGATAGAACTTGTGGATGTGGAGAAAGCTTTTCTATTTAATAAAATTGAAAAAACTCAAGTATGGGTTATACAGAAGAAGAATTAGCAAAAGACCTGGAGAAGCAGGAATATAAATTTGGATTTACTTCAAATTTCGAATCTGATCGTGCACCTAACGGGATCAGTGAGGATATTATCCGTTTTATTTCTGCAAAGAAGGAGGAGCCGCAGTGGTTGCTTGAAAAACGGTTAGAAGCATATCACGTTTGGAAAGAGATGAAAGAGCCAGAATGGGCTCATGTTCATTATGAAAAACCAAACTTTCAAGATATATGTTACTATGCTGCTCCAAAGCAAACTAAGAAATATGAGAGTTGGGATGACGTTGATCCAGAGATGAAGGAAACCATGAGTAAACTTGGTATATCTCTTGAAGAACAGCAGCGTTTGACAGGAACGGCAGTCGACTTTGTAATGGATTCAGTTTCTGTAGCAACTTCTTTCAAAAAGAAGTTGAATGAACTCGGTATTATTTTTTGTTCCTTCTCTGAAGCGGTTCAAGAACACCCTGAGCTTGTTAAAAAATACATGGGAAGTGTTGTTCCACATACGGACAACTTCTATGCGGCTTTGAACAGTGCTGTATTTACTGATGGTTCTTTTTGCTACATTCCTAAAGGAGTTAAATGTCCAATGGAGCTTTCAACATATTTTAGAATTAATGAAAGCGGAACGGGTCAATTTGAAAGAACACTTGTAGTTGCTGATAAAGATTCGTACGTATCTTATTTGGAGGGTTGTACAGCTCCGATGCGAGATGAAAATCAACTTCACGCTGCGGTTGTAGAATTAGTAGCTTTAGATGACGCTGAGATCAAATATTCGACTGTGCAGAACTGGTATCCAGGTGATAAAGATGGTAAAGGAGGTGTTTACAATTTCGTGACCAAGAGAGGAATGTGTGAGAAGAACGCAAAGATATCCTGGACTCAGGTTGAAACTGGTTCTGCTGTAACCTGGAAGTATCCATCATGTATTTTGAAAGGTGATAATTCTGTTGGTGAATTTTACTCAGTTGCCGTAACCAATAATTATCAGCAGGCAGACACAGGTACAAAAATGATCCATTTAGGAAAGAATACGAATAGCACGATCATATCTAAAGGTATTTCAGCTGGGAAATCTCAGAATTCGTATCGCGGTCTTGTTCAGATCCATGCGAATGCAGAAAATGCTCGTAATTTTTCTCAATGTGATTCCTTATTGATGACAGATCGATGTGGAGCACATACTTTTCCGTATATAGAGTGTAAGAATAATTCGGCTAAAATTGAGCATGAAGCAACTACATCTAAGATAGGAGAGGATCAAATTTTCTATTGTAAGCAAAGAGGAATTGACGAGGAAAAAGCCATTGGTTTGATCGTTAACGGATATTGTAAAGAAGTATTGAACAAACTACCAATGGAGTTTGCTGTTGAAGCACAAAAATTACTGGAGATTTCACTAGAAAACTCCGTAGGTTAAATTTGAATTATTAAAAGAATAGAACGAATGTTGACAATAAAAAACCTTCATGCTTCTGTAGAGGAAGGAGCAGAAATCTTAAAAGGATTAGACCTTGAAGTAAAGCCAGGAGAGGTTCATGCTATCATGGGACCAAATGGAGCAGGTAAATCTACTTTGGCCTCTGTTCTCGCTGGGAAAGACGGTTATGAAGTTACTGAAGGATCTGTTGATTTCGATGGTAAGGATCTATTGGAACTTGAAACTGAGGATAGAGCTAAAGAAGGAATGTTCTTGGCTTTTCAATATCCTGTTGAAATTCCTGGTGTATCAAACATCAATTTCTTGAAAACAGCGATCAACGAGATACGAGAATATAAAGGTGAAGAAGCTTTGTCTGCAAAGGACTTCATGGCAAAGGTGCGTTCGGCATCGAAAGTTGTAGATCTTGATCCAAAGTTAGCAAGTAGATCAGTTAATACTGGATTTTCTGGTGGTGAAAAGAAAAGAAACGAGATCTTTCAAATGGCAATGTTGGAGCCTAAACTTGCTATTCTTGACGAAACTGATTCAGGATTGGATATTGATGCATTAAGAATTGTGTCAGACGGTGTGAACAAGTTGAGAACTAAAGATAATGCAGTGATAATCATTACTCACTACCAACGTCTTCTCGATTATATTCAACCAGATTTCGTGCATGTTCTAGCCGATGGTAAGATCGTAAAAACAGGTCCAAAAGAACTAGCGTTGGAACTTGAAGATAAAGGATATGATTGGTTAACTGAAGAAAACCAAACGGTATAATTGAATATGGAGGTAGTGACTGAAAATAAAGTATTGTCTTTTGTTGAAGGCTTCAAGAAGCCAGAAACGTTAACATCAACGAGAAAAGAGGCGATTCAGGCATTGAATGCCATGGATTTCCCTACAACTCGTGTTGAAGACTGGAAGTATACTCGTGTTGGTAGAATAACCAAAAAGAACTTTGTTCAGAGAGAAACAGCATTGAAGAGTATCGAAAATCTAACGATTGATGGTCTTGACGCTCATGAGTTGGTTTTTGTAAATGGTTATTTTAATGAAGCACTTTCTTCGATCAAAGAAGATCAGTCAGTTTCAATTGACAGAATAGATAATATTTCTGAAGAATATTATGCTGGTCTTGTAGAAGATACTGAAGAAAACGTATTCTCTTTGATCAATAAAGCATATCAAACTGGTGGCGTTTTCATTAATGTGAAGAAAAATACGAAAGCAAATCGACCGATTCATTTGATACACCATGTAACTGGTGAAGAGACCATTGCAAATGTGAGGCATTTTGTTCAAATGGAATCTGGATCAAAGGCCGAGATCGTGACTAGTTATTCTTCATCTTCTGCACCAAATGCATTTTCCAATGTTGTTTTCGAAGGTCACCTCGAATCTAATGCGAATCTTACTATCCAAAAAATACAGCGAGAGGAGAAAAATGTTTTTCATATCGCCAATGAACTTTTTGTTCAGGATGAGGGAAGTAACTTCACGATCAATACTATTACAACTGGAGGTTTATTAACCAGAAATGGCCTTAATGTTTTAGTTGAGGGAGAGAACTGTCATACTGAAATGAATGGAGCATATTTAGGAGTTGATAAACAACATATTGATAATCACACGCTGATCGATCAGATGTATTCTAATTGTACCTCAAGTGAGACATACAAAGGTGTAATGGATGGCAAATCAGTTGGTGTTTTTAACGGTAAAGTGATCGTTCGTCAAGATGCTCAGAACATTGAAGCTTATCAATCGAACGGAAATGTTTTGTTATCTGATCATGCTTCTGTGAATTCAAAACCAGAACTTGAGATCTATGCAGATGATGTACGCTGTTCGCATGGATCGACTACCGGTCAAATCGATGAAGATGCTATCTTTTATTTAAGGTCGAGAGGTATTTCGAAAGATAATGCAAAGAAGCTTATGGTTGCTGCATTTATTGGTGATGTTTTAGATAAAATTACAAATGAAGCTTTGAGAGCTTCTATAGATGAATTGTTCTTTGAAGAGTACGGTTGGAAGTTTTAGGTTTCGACGGAATGGTGTTTTATTTAGATGAATAACGTTAAAATTCAGATAAGTAGTGAAAAATAATAATATTTGTTTTTCACTAAAATCTTTAGATGGTTATTCATCATACTATTACTACAAACGTTGCTGAGTTATCATGGCAAGATGATTTTATTTTAATAAAATTCATTCAATCTGATGCTGCTTTTGACTTAGAAGAAGCCAAAAGACAATATGAGGCAGCAAAATCCCTAGTAAATGGAGAAAAATATCGCGTTCTAATAGATGTTAGAGATGTGAGTGTCTCTCCAGAAAAAGAAGCACAAGAATTCTTAAGTAAAGTTGAGGAAAAAATAGCTGAGGCAATTTTGGTAAATAATTTAGCCACAAGAATTATTTCTCAATATTATATAACAAAGAATGAAAGAAGCCCTGTCAAGATCTTTACCAAGAAACATAAGGCCATAAAATGGCTTAAAGCTCAAGGCTAAATATTCTACTGCAATCATTTACTTCTTCAACGTACTCTTCAAACAATAGTTTGGAGATAATATACAAGAAATGAAAACAGTAGGTTTAGATATATCAGCAATTAGAAAAGAGTTCCCGACTCTATCAAGGAAAGTAAATGGTAAGCCGTTAATATATTTTGATAACGGAGCGACAGCTCAAAAACCTAGTTCTGTTATTGATCGAATAGATCAATACTATAGAAATGAGAATGCAAACATTCATCGCGGTGTACATACATTGAGTCAGGAAGCAACAAGTGCATACGAAGAAGCTCGAATAACTATTCAGCGTTATTTAAATGCTAAGTATGAGCACGAGATAATTTTCACAAAAGGTACTACTGATGGAATAAATTTGGTAGCCTTTTCTTTCGGAGAAATGTTAAACGAAGGAGATGAGATCATAATTTCAGCCATGGAACACCATTCAAACATTGTTCCCTGGCAAATGCTCTGCGAAAGGAAAAAATGTGTCCTGAAGATCATTCCGATGGATAATACAGGTGAACTCAAGTTAGAGGAGCTGGATAAATTGCTGAGTGAGCGAACTAAACTTGTATCTGTCACACATATTTCTAATTCTCTCGGTACGATAAATGACATCAAAACAATAATTACTAAAGCACATAACGCTGGGGCTAAAGTCTTGATCGATGGAGCTCAAAGTGTTCAGCATTTAAAGGTTGATGTTCAAGAATTAGATTGTGATTTTTATGCTTTTTCAGGTCACAAAATATTTGGTCCAACCGGAGTAGGCGTGCTATATGGGAAAGAAGAGATCTTAAATGAAATGCCGCCTTTCCAGGGAGGTGGAGATATGATAAAAGAAGTTACGCTGGAAAAAACGACTTACAATACACTTCCTCATAAATTTGAGGCAGGAACTCCAAATATCGTTGGAGGAATTGCTCTGGGGACAGCTTTTGAATTCTTGAATGAGCTTGACATGGGCGCAGTCAATCAGTACGAACAAGAATTGTTGAATTACGCGACTAAACAGCTTTCAAAAATTGAAGGAATTAAGTTTTATGGTCAGGCTAAGAATAAAACAAGTGTTGTTTCATTCTTGATCGATGGAACTCATCCTTATGATGTAGGAACATTACTCGATAAACTCGGAATAGCTGTGCGTACAGGCCATCATTGTACTCAACCGGTAATGCAATTTTATGATATACCGGGAACAATTAGAGCTTCTTTTGCTTTTTATAATACTTTTGAGGAAGTGGATCAAATGATTTCCGCGTTAGAACGAATCATTCCAATGTTAAAAGATTGATGTAATGAGTATTGAAGAAAAGGAACAATCGATTATCGATGAATTTGCCATCTACGATGATTGGATGGATAAGTATGAATATATTATAGAATTGGGAAAAGATCTTCCCTTGATTGATGAAAGTAAAAAAACGGATGATCGTTTGATAAAAGGTTGTCAATCGAGAGTTTGGTTAGATGCGGAAAAAAAATCTGGAAAAATGCACTATTCGGCTGATTCAGATGCAATAATTACCAAGGGTATCATCGCTTTACTTATAAGAGTGCTAAATGAAGAAGACCCTAAGGATATTGCTAAAGCAGAACTAAATTTCATAAAAGAGATCGGTTTACAAGAACATTTATCACCTACTCGATCAAATGGTTTAGTAAGTATGGTTAAGCAAATGAAGATGAATGCACTTAAGCAAGTTTCATGACATTGAGCTATAAAAAACTGTCCGCTACGATCATAATGCTTTGTGTGTTCTCTATGCTTTCATGCAGTGATCCAGAGTTAGATCGTTTGATGGATGATTATTGCAACTGTATCCAAAAAGCGAGATATGACCAGTCAATGCGCTATGAATGTATTGAGAAAATGGATACGATTAAAAAGAAATATGAGAATCAACCTCGTAAGCTTCAATCTGTATTAGAAAAAACAGATGAGTGTTATTGATCTTTTATCGGTTACTTACCAATACTTTCTAAGAAACGCTTAAAATTAGGATTTTTCGCCACATCATCTTGACCAAGAATAAGCAAAGACTTTGGACGATTACGCTCAAGCCACATTGTGAAGTTTGAGTTGGTAGCAGCTAAAGTACCATTAATATCAACCTTATAACCTGGTTTGTTATTCTCAGTCAAATATTCGTGCGTCTCTTCGTCTTCTTTTGAGAAGTTATGATTCTCGTGAAAAACAACAATAGCATCAACGTCATCAACAAGATCGTTATTTTTTTGGTCAACCGGAACTGCTTCAATACGCTTTCCCTCGGTCCATTCTGTAATAGACTTACCAAACTTATTATCTTCTATAACGTAGACTGTTCTTATGGTCATTTCTTTAGCACTTTCGAACGTTCACCGTTCAAATAAATGGACGACAAAAATAATCACTTCTCGATAAAAACAAACTTATATGAAGGAATAAAACTGAGAAATTTCAAGTTAGGTAAATTTACGGATGTTAAGCCTCGATGTATTTGTAGCCAACTCCTTTTACTGTTTTGATATAGTCTTTGCCGATCTTCTCTCTTAACTTTCTAATATGAACATCAATTGTTCGATCGCCTACGATTATATCTTTACCCCATACTGTATCAAGTATAATGTCACGCTCGAAGACCTTTCCTGGTTTTGAAGCCAATAGAGCTAATAACTCAAACTCTTTTTTAGGCAGGTGAATGATCTCATCATCCAGTGATACAAGATACTTCTCTCTATCAATGGATAATCTCGGGTTTTCTGAACTTTTCTTTTTTGATTTGGATTTTCTTCTTAACAAAGCGTGGATCCTACTTATCAAAACTTTTGGCTTCACAGGTTTTGCAATGTAGTCATCAGCGCCAGCATCAAGACCTGCAATTTGACTGTAATCCTCATTTCGCGCTGTTAGAAAGCAAATAATAACGTTATCATACTTTGAAGACCTTCTAATATTGTCGCAAACTTCGATACCATCCATGTCTGGCATCATGACATCCAACAAGATTAAGTCAACATCGCTTTTACTATTTTCCAAAACACTCAACCCTTCATTTCCATTTGCAGCTGTGCTTACTTCGAAACCTTCTTTTTCAAGGTTGTAGGAGAGTAACTCACGGATCTCTTCTTCATCATCTATTATAAGTACATGCTTCATGGTATTATGTTTTGGTTTCAAAAAGCCAGTTATCGGAGTAATTAACTTTAGTCAAAAATATGAATTTTTTAAGTGTTCGAGTAATATTCTAAAACTACAATTAACTTTAATTTGAAACTGAAATAAAGATTACTTCATCGTAATCAATTCAAAAATCGCAATAAAAAACTCATACTATTGTATTCCTAAATTCGTATTTATTAGAATTTAGTCGATATTTAATCAGTCTTGAACGTATTTAAATAAATGTTAGCTACACTTGGTACGATAAACAAATAGAATTTGTAGATAAATCAGGTTTGTTAGAATTGATAGATTATAAGAATATATGATTCTTGATTTTTGAGCAAATTGGAAAACCTTGTAATTATCCATTGCTGATATCAACTTTCGACTTATCTTTGCGGCAGTAGTAGTAGGTTAGGTTGATTAGTGTGATAAGAGCTTGGAACGCCCGTTCCAGGCTCTTATTTTTTTGTGTAGATCTTATCTTATTAATTATTTTAGTGAAAAATCGAATAAATTGACAGAATTACCCCTTGATTTTACGAAGGTTCACAAAGAAAACTTTGTCCAAGTAGCCCTGGATACATTTAAGTATCAGTATGATCGAGTTAAGGTTTACAGAGAATACTGTGATCATCTTAAAGTTAGCGCCCCTCGTAGTATCGAGGAGATACCGTTTTTACCGATTCGGTTTTTTAAATCTCATAAAGTAGTTGAATACGATAATCAGTTTGAAAAGATTTTTAAAAGTTCCGGGACAACAGGTTCAGTAAGAAGTCATCATTATGTTTCAGATCTACGTCTGTATGAAAGATCATTTACTCAGGCTTTCAAGAAACTTGTTTCAGATCCAAAAGGAGCTGTGATCATCGCGTTACTACCAAATTACATTGAGCAAGGTGATTCATCTTTAATTTATATGGTAGATCATCTTATTAAAGATACGAAAGACGAAAGATCTGGATTTTATTTGGAAGATATTGATCAATTTGAAAACGTTTTTCAAGGGTTAAAATCATCAAACAAGACCATCATCCTTATCGGTGTATCATTCGCCTTACTTAGATTGGCAGAGAAAGGAATTGATCTGAAAGGCACTACGATTATTGAAACGGGTGGAATGAAAGGCAGAAGAAAGGAAATTATAAGAGAAGAACTCCACGAAATTCTCAAGGCCGGTTTGAATGTTGATTCCATTTTTTCTGAATATGGAATGACAGAATTACTTTCTCAGGCTTACACGGATGGTTCATCATTTTTTCATTCACCCGAATGGATGAAAGTATTAATCAGAGATGTTAATGATCCACTCACATATCTTCCGGAGGGTAGGACAGGAGGTGTGAATATTATTGACCTGGCGAATATTCACTCATGTTCTTTTATTGCAACCGATGATTTAGGAGTGAAGAAAGATGAAAAATTTAAAATTTTAGGTAGATTTGATCAAAGTGACATTCGTGGATGTAATTTATTGGTAAATTAAGAAAAGGGAACATTTTTTGTTACTAATATTGTAACGTAAACATTAAAGAAGTTAAAAATGAGATTATTAATTGCTTTATCATCGATTATCTTGCTGGGAAGTTGTGCTATGCGTGTTCCATATACAACTGAGATCAAGAAAGATTTTGATCTAACTCCTGATAAACTGAAGAAGGTTCAGTTCTATACATCAGAAACGATTATTCTTGAAAGAAGCGACGATCAGGAAGTTGTTTCTACAACTGGTGAGGACGGAGAATTAGTTTCTTCTGAGCGTTCAACTTCTGAACGAATCGTGATTCCTGCAAATCGACCATGTGTTTTTGAGGAAATGGAAGAGGACGGTACGATTCAGATTCGTTTTGAAATGGGGGCAGGACGTGTTTTGCGCTTTAAAGAACGTAAAAACATCTCCAATGGACGATTCTACCTCGAAGCACAATGGAAAAATGGTAAAGGTGAACTAGACTATGGAGGAACTGTATATTATGCAGTTAGAAGTAGTGCTTCTGCTTATTTGATGGTTAAACTTAAGAAATGGAAGAAAAACCAACGAAAAGATAGAGTGGTTAAAGGAATGAAGATTTAAGAAATAAAAGCAGCTGACTTAATATTTGATTAACAGCTGTTCCTTATTTTTGAAAAAATAGAAGAATTAGGAGGTCAGTTTCCAGCTTTCCTCCTTTTTTAATGGAAGCTATCGGGAAAATGAAAAAATTGATCAATAGAGAATTAAGCTGGTTATCCTTTAACGATCGTGTTCTGCAAGAAAGTATGAACAAGGAAGTTCCGTTAATCGAAAGACTAAGGTTTTTAGGTATCTATTCTAATAATTTAGATGAATTTTTTCGAGTTCGGGTAGCCAATCTTCATCGTATGATGGGAATAAGAAATCAACGAATAGATGGTTTCAAAGGTTCAGCTAAAGACCTTCTTTCAGTTGTTCAGGACACGATAAAACAGCAAAGAAGATATTACGACATCTCTTATCAACGATTACTGAAGGAGATGGAGGATCAAGGCATTTACCATTTCAATGAAGAGAACATCCCTGAAGAAATAGAGCAAGATCTTTACGATTATTACCACGAAGAGATCAAGCAGGACATAGTTCCGATCATGCTTGAAAAGAAAAGGAAGTTTCCTCGACTTCGAGATAAAGAGATCTATCTTGCTATAAAGATGGAGTGTGGTGAAAAGAAAAAGGTTCGCTATGCTCTAATTCAAGTACCATCACAACACGAGCGATTTATTTCTTTCCAAAGAGGCGAAAAAGTTTATGTTATTCTACTAGATGATGTTATAAGACTATTTATGAAAGAGGTTTTCGCCATTTTCGAGGTGGATACCATTGTAGCATATACATTTAAGTTTACCAGAGACGCTGAGTTAACACTAGATGATGACTATTCCATTTCAATGTATGAGAAGATGGAAGAAAGTATTGAGCAACGTAAGAAAGGAGAGGCTCTTCGATTTGTCTATGATCGAAATATGGATGAAGACTTACTCAAGTTTTTAAAGAAGTCTATAGGTATCGAAGGAGAGGATCATGTTGCTCCTGGGGGTAGATATCACAATTTCAAAGACTTAATGAAGTTCCCTTCTTTTGGGAATTCAGATCTCGTTTTTGATTCTCAGCCTTCAGCTGAATCTCCTGATTTTAAGAATACAACGTCTGTTTTAAAACGAGTCCTGAAAGAAGATGTTCTATTGCACTATCCTTATCAGAAGTTCGATCATCTAGTCGATTTATTGCGTGAAGCTGCCATAGATCCAAAGGTTAAAGAGATCAAGATCAATATTTATCGTGTTGCAAAGCGATCTCAGGTCATCAATGCACTCATCAATGCGATCAAGAATGGTAAATTAGTTACAGTTGTTGTGGAGCTTCAAGCTCGGTTTGACGAAGAGAACAACATGTATTGGTCAAATATAATGAGAGAGCACGGGGCGAAGTTGATCTACGGAATTCCTGGGTTAAAAGTTCATGCGAAATTAATTCAAATAACTCGTGTTAGTGGTCGAAAAGAACAACTCATAACACATGTAGGTACAGGAAACTTCCATGGTGGAACAGCTAAGGTTTATACTGACTTCAGTTTATTAACTGCCCGATCAGAAGTTGCAGGAGAAGTGAAGAAAGTGTTTAATCTTCTTGAGAATAATATTGAGAGAGCAACCTATAGGCATCTTTTTGTTTCACCTTTTAATACCAGAAGAAAGTTTAGTGGATTGATCAATCAGGAGATCAAAAATGCGAAAAAGGGACTTCCGGCAAGTATTGATATCAAATTAAACAATCTGGTTGACAATTCATTGATCAATAAACTATGCGAAGCGGCTTCATTGGGTGTAAAGATCAGGATAATCGTTCGAGGGATCTGTTGTTTGAATCCCGAACAGAAAAGGCTTAAAGGAAACATTGAGATCATCAGTATTGTTGGTCGATATCTGGAGCACGCTCGATTCTTCATATTTCACAATAATGGACAGGCAAAGTATTTCATATCTTCCGCAGATTGGATGACTCGAAACCTGGATAAACGTATAGAAGTTACAGCTCCGATCGTCTCGAAAAAAATTCAGGAGGAATTGAAGTTTATTTTTGAAACACAATGGAGTGATAACGTCAAAGCTAGAAGAATTGATGCAGATCAGCGCAATCGTTTTGTAGAAACAAAAAAAGGTGAGAAACGATTGAATTCTCAAGAGGAATTGTACGATCATTACAAACGGCTTTCGATCGACTGACACTATAGTCGCTTTACCTTTCTATCTAAAATATTTTTAGTAACATTACAAAAAGTGTTACTGATTTGATATACGCCGCAATAGATATAGGTACGAATGCCGCCCGACTGCTTATCGGAGAGGTTACCGAAAACAATGGACATAGTTACGTTAAAAAGATCTCCTATACCAGGGTACCTTTACGTCTAGGTTTTGAGGTGTTTACTAATGGACTCATCTCAGATGAAAAGAGAGAACAATTCATTAAGACGATGAAAGCCTTCCAATTGATCACTGATGTTTATCAAGTGAAGGATGTCAGAGCATGTGCTACTTCGGCAATGCGAGAAGCTGATAATGGTAAGGAGATTAGAGATGAGGTATTTGATAAAACAGGTCTTTCTATTGATATAATCGAAGGGGAAGAAGAAGCGAATATTATTTTTTCAACCTTCTTTTTACTTGCTTTTGACAAAGACTCGCCATTTATTGTAATTGATGTCGGAGGAGGATCTACTGAAGTAAGTGTATTTGAAGAAGGAAAGCGAATTGCCGGAAAATCATTCAAGGTTGGTACAATTCGAATGATAAAAGATAAAGTGGACACAAACGTTTGGAAAGAGATCGACAACTGGATAAATAATACTATCGATATAAACGTGCCTCATAAAGTGTTTGCTACTGGAGGTAACGTTAACAAACTCCATAAATTACTCGGAAAAACATACATGGAATCAATTGCATATTCGGAACTTGATTCGATCTACAAAGAGCTTAAAAACATGCCTCTCGAGAAACGTATGTCAGAATATCAATTGAAACCTGACCGTGCAGATGTTATTGTTCCAGCATGTGAGATCTATGAATATATATTGCGAAAACTAGATTGTAAAGAGATATTCGTTCCTAAGATCGGACTGAGTGATGGTATGATCTACGAGATGCACAAGAAACATCTTCACTTAGCATAAATATAATTACGGCTGAGTAATTTTCTTACAGGTTTTTCAAAGACCTCATAGGCAACAGCACTCCATATTATAAGGGTTATCACAAATAATATGAACATACCTGGAGATAAAGGACTACTCGATAAAGAATGTTTGAAAAACAAAAAGACAGGAAACTGCCACATATAAATTGAGTAACTGATCTCCCCTAAATATCTCAAAGGTTTCCAGCCAAAGATCACATTGAATATTTTCTTGTCCAGTGCAAGCCCAATACAGATCATTGCAAATACAGGGATCAATCCACCGTTATGAGTAAATTGACGGTAGTAATTTTCAACGTTCATGATCATGATAAACCCTACGATCCCTAAAAAGGCAATCAAAGAAAATAGTCTGCTATCAATATTTTTTTCTTTTAAACTATGAATCCACTTACCGCATAAGAATCCAGCGACAAAAGTTGAGAAGTGAAAAGGAGGGAAGTAGAGTATGAATTGATCAAGAAAGAAACGATCAGGTTCATAAATGTGAACTACGGCAATATAATGTTCTATCGCACCAAGTATAATTATTAGAAAGGCCAAGACTAAAAAGTAGGAGCGTTTCATTTTTTTGTAAAGCCACAGAATGATGGGGAAGCTCAAGTAAAAAAAGAACTCTACGGATAAAGACCACGAGGGGAAGTTTACTTCTAATGCATATCCTGGAGTCCAGGATTGTAAACCGAGCATATTTAGAATGCCATGTAAAAATGTAGGTGCATTTCCTTCAGCAAAATAAAGTGTGATCAAAACAATGAAAAAGGTCAACAGATAAGTAGGGTATAATCTAAATAAGCGTTTTAACAAGAAAGCTCTAGGGCTTGTATTACTATTATAGTTATAGGCTAGTACAAATCCAGAAAGGAAAAAGAAAAAACTTACTGCAACAGCTCCATGGTTATAAACCCCTCCAAAAAAGGAATCATTAAAGTAATCGAGATGTAGACCAAAATGGACAACTACTACCAGCATGGCTAGAATGAAGCGCGGAAAAGTTAGCGCATTCAAATATGCTGGTGTTTGTTCCTTCATGAATTTTATTCTACTATGATGAGGTAATTGTTTTTCTTACCTTTTCCTAGGAGAACGAATTCATCATTGATCAATTGTTCTTTTGTAATAATAAAATCCTCTTTGACTTTCGATTTATTAACGCTAATCGCATTTCCTTTTAGCTCACGTCTCGCTTGACCATTGGATTCTAGAAACCCAGTTTTTGCTGAAAGTGCATTAATAATTCCAAGTCCATCTTCAATTTCAGATCTGGATACTTTTGCTTGTGGAACTCCATCAAAGATCTCCAAAAGCTCTTTTGAACTCAATGATTTGATATCATCTTCAGTAGATTTTCCAAATAGAATTTTAGATGCTTTTAAAGCTGTTTCCAGGGCCTCTTTAGAGTGGACCATTACAGTTACCTCTTCAGCTAGTGTCTTTTGCAATAAACGTTGATGAGGTGCTTCCGAATGTTCTTTTACAAGCGCTTCAACCTCCTCTTTGCTAAGCATAGTAAAGATCTTGATGTACTTTTCAGCATCTTCATCTGATGAATTCAACCAGTATTGGTAAAACTTGTAAGGAGATGTCCTTTCTGGATCGAGCCAGATATTTCCACCTTCAGTTTTTCCAAATTTTGTACCATCTGCTTTAGTGATCAAAGGACAAGTTATGGCAAATGCCTTACCACTTTCTTTACGACGAATAAGCTCAGTTCCAGTAGTTATATTCCCCCATTGGTCTGATCCACCCATCTGAAGAGTACAATTCTCTTGTTTATATAGGTGAAGAAAGTCATAACCCTGAACAAGCTGGTAAGAGAATTCAGTAAATGACATTCCTTCATTTCCTTCACCAGAAATCCTTTTTTTAACTGAATCTTTCGCCATCATGTAATTCACAGTGATATGTTTTCCAACATCTCTAATGAATTCCAGAAAAGAAAACTCTTTCATCCAGTCATAATTATTTACGAGGATAGCTGAATTATTTTGGCCATCATCAAAATTTAAGAATTTTGATAACTGTTCCTGAATTCTTCGTTCGTTATGTCTTAAAGTTTCTTCATTAAGAAGATTTCGTTCTTGTGACTTCCCTGATGGATCACCGATCATTCCAGTTGCTCCTCCCAGTAATGCTATTGGCTTATGACCAGCCTCCTGAAAATGTCTGAGCATCATTACACTAACGAGATGGCCAATGTGTAAGGAGTCGGCAGTTGGGTCAATACCAACATACGCAGCCTGCATATTTTCTGCTAAATGTTCATCAACACCCGGCATCATGTCGTGGATCATTCCTCTCCATTGCAATTCTTCTATGAAATTCTTAGCCATCACTGAAATTTTTTTCAAAAATAGTATTGATTACCTAATTCTACCAATGCCAGGCACTATTTATTCCCTCTTCTGAAATAAAAAAAGCCCGGGTATAAACCCGGACTTTTCCAAAAATAGAGATTAAACATCTACAGTCGTTCAATGACTCCTGCAGCTCCTTGGCCGGTTCCCACACACATGGTAACCACACCGTATTTTTCATTCCTCTTTTTCAATTCATTCATGATCTGAACCGTCAGCTTTGCTCCTGTACAACCAAGAGGGTGCCCTAGAGAGATCGCCCCACCGTTCACATTTACTATATCTGGATTAAGTCCAGTTTCACGTATTACTGCCAATGACTGTGATGCGAAAGCTTCATTCAGCTCTACTAGATCAACATCATTTTGCTTAATACCTGCCATTTTCAGGGCTCCAGGTATAGCGTCTACAGGACCGATACCCATTATGCGAGGCTCAACACCTACAACGTTATAAGAAACAAGTTGTGCAACAGGTTCAAGATTTAATTCCTTCACCATTTCTTCAGACATTACAAGCGTAAATGCAGCACCATCACTTGTTTGAGAAGCATTACCAGCCGTAACAGTTCCTTTAGCATCGAATACAGGTCTTAGTCTACCAAGAGCCTCCATTGTTGATCCTTTTCTTGGACCTTCATCTGTATCAACCGTATATTTTTTAGTTTGACGTTTTTCATTCTCGTCAAGGTATACATGTTCCACTTCGATAGGTACAATATCATCTTTGAAACGACCAGATTCAATTGCTTTGATTGCTTTTTCGTGAGATTTCAGTGCAAATTCATCCTGATCTTCTCTTGAAACTTTGAATTGTTGTGCAACTGCTTCGGCAGTCAGACCCATTCCCCAATACCAAGTCGGATTGTCTTTTCCAACTTTTGGGTTTGGAACAATTCTCCATCCTCCCATGGCCATTACAGACATAGATTCAACTCCTCCTGCGATTATACAGTCTGCCATTCCAGCATTGATCTTTGCACTTGCGATGGCAATCGTTTCTAATCCAGAAGAACAATATCTATTCACTGTCATACCCGGAACTTTATCTGTATCTAAACCCATCAATGAGATCATACGACCAACATTAAGTCCTTGCTCTGCCTCAGGTGTGGCGTTACCAACGATCACATCATCAACACGAGTAGGATCTAATTGAGGAACTTCTTTCATTATATGTTTTACCACATTCGCTGCTAGATCATCTGGACGATAAAAACGGAATCCACCTTTACCTGCCTTACCTACAGCTGTTCGGTAACCTGTAACTATATATGCTCTGTTTTTCATTATTCAATGTTTTTAATATTCTACTTTAACTTTTAGTTTCTCAGCACTTTCCCTTTTTTAACCATGCTTTCCAAACGCTCAAGCGTTTTTCGCTGACCACAAAGTTCAAGGAATGCTTTTCTTTCTAGATCGAGTAAGTACTGCTCAGAAACTTGAACACGCTCAGAGATATCACCTCCGCAAAGGACGAATCCTAGTTTTTCTGAGATCAACTTATCATGTTCTGAAATGTAGTTTCCAGACAACATTGAGTGAGCACCAACGTAAACTATTCCTAGACCCTCTTGCCCCATGATTGTAATATTCTTTTCCTTAGGAGGAGCAGTATAGCCTTTATTTGCCATTTCTAAACACGCCGCTTTGGCACGAGTGAGCTGATATTCTCTACTTACGATAACTTCGTCAGTTCCTTCTCTTAAGTAACCAAGATCAAAAGCCTCATGCGCAGAGGTAGCAACTTGTGCCTGACCGATCGTTAAGAAACGTTCACGTAAACGGTTAATACGAATGTCTCCATCTTTCAATTCTTCTGAAAAACGTTTTGCGAATTCTTTCGTTCCGCCTCCTCCAGGGATTAGACCTACTCCAAACTCAACGAGACCGATGTAAGATTCAGCGTGGGCAACAACCTTATCAGCATGCATCGATAATTCACATCCTCCTCCAAGGGTTAAGTTATGAGGAGCAACAACTACAGGGACATTCGAGTATCGGATACGCATCATAGTATCCTGAAATGTCTTAACCGCGAAATTCAATTCGTCGTAGTCCTGTTCAGCCGCCATCATGAAGATCATACCAACGTTTGCTCCAGCACTGAAGTTTTGACCTTCGTTGGAAACAACCAGACCTTTATGCTCTTTTTCCGCAAGATCAATGGCTTTATTGATTCCTTCAATAACCCCACTTCCAATAGTGTTCATTTTCGTATGGAACTCTAAATTCAATATTCCATCACCCAAATCTACAACAGTTGCATCAGCATTTTTCCATACTGTATTTTCTTCACGCAACGTATCGAGCATCACAAGATCTTCTGTACCTGGTATAACTTTATACGAACTACTTTCTATATCAAAATACTGCTTGCTACCAGATTCTTTTTTATAGAATGATGTAGCACCAGCATCTTTCATTTTAGCAACCCAATCAGCTGCCTTTTTTCCTTGTTTTTCTATGAGCTCAAGCCCTTTATCGAAACCGATGATATCCCATGTTTCAAAAGGTCCTAGTTCCCATCCAAAACCAGCTTTTATCGCATCATCGATCTTGTAAAGCTCGTTTGAAATTTCAGGAATTCTATTCGTTACATATGCAAATAAACCACCAAACATCTGTCGATAGAATTCACCAGCTTTATCCTGACCATTAACCAACATCTTCGTTCGCTGTTTTAGGTCGTCAATTGGCTTTGCCATGTCTAGCGTAGGAAACTTAACTCGAGCTTTTTCTCGGTATTCTAATGTCTCCAGATCTAAAGAAAGGATCTTTCTGTTTCCTTCTTCATCTTTCGTCTTTTTATAAAAACCTTGACCTGCTTTAGAACCAAGCCAATTGTTCTCCATCATTTTTGCGATGTAATCAGGAAGTTCGAAAAGATGCTTTTCCTCATCATTCGGACAATTATCTTTTAATCCATTTGCTACATGAACTAATGTGTCCAAACCAACAACGTCACAAGTTCTGAAAGTAGCTGATTTCGGTCTTCCTAATACAGGTCCAGTTAGTTTGTCAACTTCCTCAATATTCATGTCAAGGTCTTTCACAGCATGGAATAGAGCCATGATCGAATAAACACCAACTCTGTTCGCAATAAAAGCAGGTGTGTCCTTACACAATACTGTTTTCTTCCCTAGGTATCGACGACCATAGTCCATGAAGAAATCAATGATCTCTGGCTTAGTTTCTTTCGAAGGAATGATCTCCAATAATTGAAGATATCTTGGCGGGTTAAAGAAGTGAGTACCACAAAAATGTTGTTTGAAATCATCAGAACGACCTTCCAACATCATATTGATCGGTATACCTGATGTATTCGTTGTGATAAGCGTTCCTTCCTTTCTGTATTTTTCTACATTTTCAAACACTTGCTGCTTGATATCTAATCGCTCAACAACAACCTCAATGATCCAGTCACTATCGGAGATTTTTGACATGTCGTCCTCCATATTACCAGTCGTAATTCTAGACGCAAAAGACTTTTTGTAGATCGGAGAAGGTTTCATCTTTAAAGCTGACTGTAATGCATCATTTACAATGCGATTACGAAACGCTTTATCATCTTTTGAAACACCCTTCGCCTTTTCTTTGTCATTTAGTTCATTTGGAACGATGTCAAGTAAAAGGACCTCCACGCCAATGTTCGCAAAATGACAGGCAATCTGGGATCCCATAACCCCTGAACCAAGAACGGTTACTTTGTTTATTGTTTTTTCCATTCGGTATGTTTTTTTATTCGTTAATTAGTTAAAGAAATTGATCGTTTTTAATTCGTCTTCAACATGTTCATCTACCAAATTCATTACTTCAAAAAATGTTTTCAGTTTTTCCTTTGGTATGGCATGTAGTAGTTTTTCATTAAATTCAACAACGACCTGTTTCACTTGTTTACGTAATTTTATTCCTTCCTCAGTTAAGAATATCAATACTTTGCGCTTATCTGATTTGTCAACTTCCCTATAAATATATCCTCGAGTTTCCATGGTTTTCAATGTCCGTGATAAACTCGTTGGCTCCATTCCCATTCGCGGACCAAGTTGGGTACTTGGAGTACCCTCCTTATCTACGATCAATAAAATGAAACCTATTGACATCGTCAGACCATGCGCTTTTGCTTTTTGATTATACATTCTCGAGATCTTATGCCAAGCATGTCTCAAATTAAAATCAATATACTCGTCTGCTTTTGAATCATTCATGACCCATAAAAATAGTAAAATTATTAAGCGCGCACAATAAATTTTGATAAAATATTGATCCTGAAATGCATTGTTAATTCAAGTCATAGAATTAGCGCTTGAAAAGGGCTATTAAATTATAAATGAGTTAACTGAGACTCCTGTATCGAGCGCGTGCTTTAGTAGAGAATAGACTTCCGGGATAGTCTTTCATTATTCGGAAATAATAGGATTTTGCTTTTTCGAGATCAAAAAGCTGATCTTCATAGATCTTTCCTAATTTAAAAAGAGCATCATCTGCAAGAATGTCATCAGCATGTTTATCAGCTATGATTTCTAGTTTTTCGATTGCATTTTCCCATTCTGCCAAGAATATATAGGCATCTGCTTTACGCATAAGAATGTCATCTTTTAAGTTGTGATCAGGAAATATATCTATGATCGTATCATATAGTTGAAAAGCACTATCATATTTATGTTGTTCGAGCAAAAGATCAGCTTGAGCAAATTGTTGCATCGCCGTATAATTAGAATCAAGACCTAAATTATCCGTAATTAGTATAGACAGGTTCATCGCATCGTTAGCGATCAATTTACTTGTTGACTCTTTTAAAACGTCAAGTTGGGACTGAGCATATTTAAAGTTTCCATCATAATAGAAAATGCGCGCATTTTTAAACTTGGCTTCTTCACCAATAGATTCATACTTTAAATTTTCTTCGACTTGCATGTAGAGTAGGGATGCTTCCCAAATATCTCCTTCAAGAACTAGAATATCCGCTAGTAGGATCTTGACTTCTGCTCTTCCAACATCCGAGTACCTCGGGAAATTAAGAGCCTCGTTCAGAATCTGTTTTGCCTCGTCTTTTTGATCAGCATAAAATGCTTGAATAAAAGCTAACTCCTTAATTACGGGGATAGCTTTACCGTTCTTTGGAAGTCTTTCAAGTGTGTTTTTGTACTCACTGATCGTTTCTTTTAATTCCTCGTCAGTATAGTCATTATTATTTGTGATCTCCAAGTAACGAGTGTTCAGAAGTAATTGTTCAGCTACGAAATAATAAGGAGATCGCTCACCTAACTCGACTACGTATTTAAATGCTTTTCTGGCCGTACGGTAATCTTTATTTTGACTAGCGATCTTTCCCATTTCATAAACATGTCGACCGTCGTTAGAAGTTCTTTTATCCAGCGCTTTCGATTGAATAAGAGCAGCAGGGAAATTCTTTCGTTGTATAAGCGACCAGATCAATAATTCAGCATATGAAGACTCATTTGGGTTTTGTTGAATCGTTTTGATCAAGTTATTTTTTAGCATTTCGAAACTTTCACTGTCTGGAGAATCAAAGTCGATCATTCGAGGCATCAAACGTTTTAAGGTTGATATCATGTTCGGATTGTAGTCCAGTAATCCCAAATACTCCTCGATCATTTTTTCGGTATTCCCCAACTCTCCATATACTCTCGCAAATTGTACATTCAAAGGATATTTACCCTTAAGTTCCCTTCTCCCATTTTGTAATACGAGAAGTGCTTTTTCATTCATACCTCGTTCGGAGAAAGCTTTTTGTGTATTAATGATATCTCTAGGGTTGGGCTCAACATTTTCGATAATGTTTTCGAATGTTTTCTCTGCTCTTCGAGAGTCTCCTTGTCTTGAATACTCTTCCCCTAGCATTACTTTGTAATCGTAATTGTCTGGGTAGATCTTGATCTGATTTTGAATAAGGTCTATTGCAGATTTGTCTTCACCCAGATCTTTTAAGCAGTTTAGGTATCGGCTAAATATAAATTTTGAAGGGTCTCGATCATATACCTTTTCAAGATAAGGTATAGCTTTCTCACAGTCACCTTCATTAACGTAATAATTTGCCAATTGCTCATCTGTGTTTTGAGCAATAGCAAAAGGGGTTGTCGTTAAGACAACAAGAATTAAAAGTATATTAATCTTTTTTCGCATTCAACAGGCTGTCTGCAAAATTACTAACGATCGGATGCAGTGAATCGTATCTTTTATAAAAAGTTTCGTTCGTTTCTACGTAGTACTTGAGTACATTCTTAATATCATCAATTTTTTTCTTTTCAAAATCAATATATTCTTGATAACGTTCTCTCTCTCCAACACCATTTTTAATATCATGTTCGAGATCGTCTACTTTTTGTTTCACCTCAGGAATAGATTGCTTAGCTTTTGCGAGATTCCCCGAGTTTGATTGTAGTGCTTTCATGATCTCCTTGTAATCATTCATCATTTCAGCTACCGCATAATCTATTGTATCCGGAAGATAATTGTTCTTAACCTTTAGTATAGTGTTGTCGATCTTCATCGAAATGTTCTCACCACTTCTTCGGTTGTCATTAGAAATAATGTTCTCCAAACTATCAAGTTCATTCTCCATCGAAGTTATTTCATTCAGATAACTTTCCTTTTGCTCATCTTTACAGGAGAACAAAGCAGCTACGATAATTAAGGATAATATTGATCTCATCTTTTTTTCTCTAAATTAATTACTAGTCAACGAAATCGTGAATAAATAACGCTAAAAATGTGGTGTAAACAAAAAAAGCTGCCTTTTCAGACAGCTTTTATAAGTATGTAAAAGTTATTATAGCTTTCTAGCTACTTCTTTTTCTTCATAAGCTTCGATCACATCACCTTCTTTGATGTCATTGAATCGTTCAACATTAAGACCACATTCATAGTTGTTCTTAACTTCTTTAACGTCATCTTTGAAGCGTTTCAATGAACCAAGTTCACCTTCATGTATAACAATTCCATCTCTGATCACACGGATCTTAGAGTTACGTTGAATATAACCTGAAGTCACAAAACAACCTGCAATTGTACCAACCTTGGAGATCTTGAATGTTTCTCGAACTTCTGCTGTACCAACGATCTCTTCTTGAATATCTGGAGAAAGCATACCCTCCATTGCTGATTTCAATTCATCGATAGCCTTGTAAATAACAGAGTACAGACGAATATCAATTTGTTCTTCCTCAGCCAGCTTTCTTGCCGGAGCAGTTGGACGAACCTGGAATCCAATAATGATCGCGTCTGATGCCGAAGCGAGGTTAACATCTGCCTCGGTGATCGCACCAACCGCTTTATGAACGATATTAACTTGAATTTCTTCAGTTGATAGTTTCAATAAAGAATCCGAAAGTGCTTCAATAGACCCATCCACGTCACCTTTAACGATAACGTTAAGCTCTTTAAAGTCACCGATCGCAAGTCGTCTACCGATCTCATCAAGCGTAATGTGTTTCTGAGTTCTTAGTCCTTGTTCTCTGTAAAGTTGCTCCCTGCGTGTTGCAATATTTCTTGCTTCACGTTCGTCATCCATTACGTAAAACTTATCACCGGCACTTGGCGCACCGTTAATACCAAGGATCGAAACTGGAGCAGCAGGAGTAGCCTCTTTCATGTCCTGACCTTTTTCGTTGTGCATTGCACGAACACGACCAGAATATCTACCTGCAAGGATAATATCTCCTACTCTTAATGTACCTTCTTCAACCAACATGTTTGTGATGTAACCTTTCCCTTTATCAAGAGAAGATTCTAACACAGTACCGTTGGCATTCTTATTAGGGTTTGCTTTTAATTCTAAAAGATCCGCCTCCAGAATCACTTTCTCTAAAAGTTCATCTATGTTTTCTCCCTTTTTTGCAGAGATCTCCTGAGCCTGGTATTTACCACCCCAATCCTCTACAAGGATATTCATATTAGAAAGCTGTTCACGAATTTTATCCGGATTAGCTCCTGGTTTATCGATCTTGTTGATCGCAAATATCATTGGTACACCCGCAGCCTGGGCGTGTGATATTGCCTCTTTCGTTTGAGGCATTACATCGTCATCTGCAGCAACAATAATAATTGCAACATCGGTTACCTGAGCACCACGAGCACGCATTGCCGTAAAGGCTTCGTGACCTGGAGTATCAAGGAAAGTTAATCTTCTACCATCAGGACGTTTAACAGAATAGGCACCAATATGCTGGGTAATTCCACCTGCTTCTCCTTCCGCAATGTTTGCACTACGGATGTAATCAAGTAAGGATGTTTTACCGTGATCAACGTGTCCCATCACCGTGATGATTGGAGGTCTATCTTCAAGATCTTCCGGTTTATCTTCTTCAACTGGAATAGAATCCTGAACATCAGCAGAAACAAATTCTACCTCATAACCAAACTCTTCAGCAACGATCTGAATCGTTTCTGCATCTAAACGTTGGTTGATCGATGCGAAAATACCGAGTGACATACAAGCAGAGATTACTTCTGTTGATTGCACATCCATCATCGAAGCTAATTCAGAAACAGTTACGAATTCCGTCAATTTCAAAATTGACTTTTCTCTTTCTTCTTCCTGAAGCTCTTTCTCACGTTTCTCGGCAGCACTGTCACGTTTTGCTCTTCTGTTTTTGGCACCTTTCGATTTTCCTGAACTTGAGAGACGTGCAAGTGTTTCCTTAATTTCTTTTTCAATGTCTTTTTCAGTGATCTCCTTTTTCGGTTCAGGCTTTTTCTTCCCTTTACCTCTGGCACCTCCACCTTTCTTAGACTGTTTATTTACATCAACTTTCTTGATGCGCTTACGCTTTCTTTTTTCGCCTTTGCTTTTCTTTTCAGATTTTTCTGGAAGATCGATCTTACCAACTACTGTAGGACCAGATAACTTTTGACGCTCCGCACTTATCTTCTCGCGAGCCTCTTTTTTAGGTTCCTCTTTTTCATCCTCCTTTTTCTCCTCAGCTTTAGGCTCTTCTTTCTTTTCAGCAGGTTTCTCCTCTTTTTCCTCTTCTTTTTTACCTGCTTTCTTTTTATCAGGACGCGTTTTCATATTCATGTTGTCGAGATCAATTTTCCCAACAACAGAAACTTTCATGTCGTCTTTTTTATCAGAACCTTCATCCTTAGCAGCAACCTCTTCCGTTTTCTCTTCTTTCTCCTCTTTTTTAGGTTCCTCTTCAGACTTTTCGTCAGCTTCACTAGTGGCCGGCTCTTCTGACTTCGGTGCTTCTTCCTCTACTTTCTCTTCTTCTGGAGCGTCCTTCGTTTTTAAAGATACTGTTTCTCTTCGCTCTCGCTTGATATCTTTATTTTTCGCTTGCTCCTTCAAAGTTTGATCATCAGCAAATTCTTCGCTTAGTATTTCATAATGCTCTGGCTCCAATTTTGTATTAGGACTTGAATCAATATCAACCCCTTGGGAGCCTAAGAATTCCACTAACGTTGAAATACCTACGTTTAATTCTCTAGCTACTTTGCTTAATCTTTTTACTTTACCGGCCATATAATTGCGTCCTGTGTATTAATCTTAATTTTTAATTAAAGTCGTCTAAGTTAAGGTTTGTAAATTATCTATTCAAACTCTGACTCTAAAATCTTAAATACCTCTTTGATGGTCTCTTCTTCTAAATCAGTACGTTTTACTAATTCTGGAATTTCTATTTCCAACACTGATTTCGCAGTATCACATCCAATTGATTTCAACTCATCAAGAATCCAGCTATCGATCTCATCTGCAAACTCTTCAAGGTCAACATCTTCAACGTCAATTGCTCCTTCACGATAAACATCGATCTCGTATCCTGTCAATCGTCCAGCAAGTTTGATGTTAAATCCTCCTTTACCTATCGCAAGAGAAACTTGATCTGGCTTAAGGTATACATTAGCTCTATCCTCTTCTTCCAAAAGCTCTACTGAACTGATCTTAGCAGGGGATAGTGCTCGTTGAATGTACAACTGCATATTATTTGTGTAGTTGATCACATCAATATTTTCATTTCTCAACTCACGTACAATACCGTGAATTCTAGATCCTTTCATACCAACACAAGCACCAACTGGATCAATTCTATCGTCATATGATTCAACTGCTACTTTAGCTCGTTCTCCTGGAACACGAACGATCTTTTTGATCGTGATCAATCCATCAAATACTTCAGGAACCTCAAGCTCGAACAAACGTTCAAGGAATTCTGGAGCTGTTCTCGATAGAATAATAACTGGTGTACTGTTACGCATGTCAACCTTAGCAACAACAGCTCTGATCGTCTCACCTTTTTTGAAATAATCAGAAGGTATTTGCTCAGACTTAGGAAGAATTAGCTCATTCCCTTCATCATCCAAAATAAGGATCTCTTTTTTCCATACTTGGTATACCTCACCATTGATAATATCACCAATACGATCTTTGTACAGCTTGTATAGCTGATCTTTTTCAAGATCAAGAATTCTTGAGATCAAGTTTTGACGAAGTGAAAGAATATTTCTTCTTCCAAAATCTTCAAACTTAATTTCCTCTGATACTTCCTCTCCAACTTCAAAATCTGGTTCGATCTTAATAGCATCTGAGTAAGCAATCTCTATATTCTCATCTTCAACTTCTCCATCAGGAACAATCTCTTTGTTTACCCAAATTTCGAAATCTCCTTTATCAATATTGATGATCACGTCACAGTGCTCATCTGTACCATATTTCTTTTTCAGAATAGAACGAAATACATCTTCAAGAACGCGCATCATCGTCTGACGATCGATACTTTTAAACTCCTTAAATTCCGTAAACGATTCTATAAGATTAAGGCTATTCATGATTTCCTCTTTTTAAATGATATAACAATTTTTGTTTCTTTTATTTCATCGAAATTCAACTCGTGATCTTTAACCACTGTTACTTTCTTCTTTTTTCCTTCAACTCTTTCTTTTGAAGTTGTTTCAACGGTTATTGCGTTTTCATTCACAGACTTCAAAATCCCTTGGATCTTGCCATTTGGCTCTAATTTAACCTTGACTTCTTCACCAATATTCTTTTTATACTGTTGAAGTACCCGCAATGGTTTATCAAGTCCCGCAGATGAAACTTGCAATTCAAAGTCCTGTTGATCACGATCCAAGTTGTGTTCAACATTTCGGGAAACAGAAACGCAGTCTTCAATGGCAACATTCCCTTCCTCAGCATCTAACTCGATCTGAATCACGTTGCCAGAAGATACGTTGATCTCTACTATGTAAAGACCTTTATCCAGCTCGTCTATTCTTTCTTGAGCTAATGCTGTTACCTTCTTTTTATTAATCATAATTTACAAAAAGAGGGGACTCAGCGTCCCCTCATTCTTTCGATTCAATATTTAAATCAGTGCAAATATACAGTAATTAATTTGATTTTCAATAGTAATATTACAGATCTTTTATTCATTAAGATTTCTGTTTGTTAATTCTTAACCACATTAAATCCAACACTCATACCGATCATTCCAGAGTTCTTCATGCTCGAGTAAAAAATATTAACTGGAATATTCAGTCCACCAGCTTTAAATGTTCGTCCAACAGCCATTACCCATCTTGTGTTTAATTTAAAGTAATCACCTCTCGTATCAGCGTTTTTAGTTATGTCATAGGCTGGTGGTGCAGTTTCACCTGCCTCAGGATCATAATTGTTGAACTCAGAGTTTCTAAACTCACTTTCTGTCCAATATCGTCCTTGCTCTCCGTAAAGTCCTTCTGTATCAAAAAACCCTCTACTTTCTCTTTTGAATCCTATGCCAGGACCAAATGCAAATTCCCATCCTGCTTTTCCAAATCTTAATCCGTTCATTAAAGTTAAAGAAGGTATTGCAACACCTTGTTCTAATCCAGAAACTGTAATGAGAACCTCTCCAAGCGCTGAGAAATTTTCGGTTCCTATGTACTGTTTTTCCATTTGATATCCGATCATACTAACTCCAGGGTAAATTCCCATTCCTCCTTGTGATTCTGGACGTGTTGCAAAATCTCTCAAATCACCTGATAGAAAAGAGTATCCAACTCTAGGTCCTGAGTTATTAACCTTGTTGATGTTCTTTTTAATAATAGGCTGGTCATCGTGGACGATCCGGGCTACAACTTCTGGATGCATTTCAATATTGTGCATTTGACGTATTAATACTTGAAGCATTCGCTGGATTTTATCTTTATCGTCGATAAACTCTTTCACGTCGTTTTTAACGATCTCTCCAGAATTCACTTCAATGATCTTGATGCTAATTACTGTTTTTCCTCCAAAGCCTAATAGACTTGTAGCAACAATGTAATCAACCTCGACGGCCTTACCAAGATCTATTAAACAGTTCTTTCCGTAACAGTTGTTTGTGAATCTTTCATCTGAATCGATACCCTCTTGGATGTCAAACTCATCATAAACTTTGTACTGGTCTAGTTTGATCAGCTCGATCTGGATCAGTTTTGCAATTATCTCCTTGGAAACGCTGATGTTATCCACATTTGGAAGTGCAACGGCAATGGTAGATTTAGAATTTTCTTCTTGAGCGAATGAGTGAATGAAACAAATTAAGCTCAGTACTATAGTAGTCATACATTTTTTCATATCAAAAGTTTTAAAGTTTAGATCAAATGTAATGCTGACTAGTTCTGAATAGAAATTGAATATTACAACCAGAAGAAAGGTATTTGCGTTTTTCGCAAATATATAAAGGTTGATGTTCAGCCGAATTATAACAATAAGTCCGCTTCAATTTTACTTTTGAACTGATCTATGGTTCTATCCAATTTGTGAAAAAAGGAATTTCGATCTTTTTCATTCGTTTGACTGATGATACTAGAGTTTGAAAGTTGACGATCAAGTATGGACTTACTTTCATTTACGTAAGTAGGGTCCGAAGTATGTAAAAAGTTAAGATGATTGTGAACGACGTAAATACCTTTCTCTTCTTTTGCTTCGTAGTAGTAAGTGTTATCAGCATTAACAGTATCATTCAAGTAGAGGTTGAATTCGTTTCCTTGCGCTGGTGCTTGCTGTCTATATATGAATTTTTTGCCTATTTCAGCTTGTTTTTTGATATGATAAGCCATCATTTTAATCTCATCCATCAATTGTAATGGGTACTCAGGATCTTTGAAAAGGTGAGCGCTAGAATAATATTGGATCTGACGCATGAATCCCTTTAAGAATTCTGGATCATAACATTCGGTTGTAGGGATCTTTACATATCTCTGAAGAATTTCATACCCAACACTGTAGGCATGATCAGTTAGCTTTTCTTCCTCAAATAATACGTTTTGGTATTCCTCGATCTGCAAGTGAGATTTAGCCCAGTAGAATAATCTAAAACGAGTAAGGTGTGGGAAATTAAGTAATTGAAAGAGTGCAATGTTGTCGACAGTCAGTGTGATATGTGGGTTGGTAGCTTCACTTAATCTTCTTAGTGCATCCACTAATCCATCCAGGTAACTGTCAAAACTAAAGTCATAATTGTATAGCGGACTGTACTCAAAAAGCACGTTGTTTTCTTTTAAACTCGCGAGATCATCAAAAGAAATACTGAAATAATTACAGATCTTTTGAACTTCATCTATCGTAAGCGGAGTTTCACCTCTGTTTCTTCTGTATGCAGCGTCAATACTTATGCTGAGGAGCTCAGATAAAACAGATCCGATATTATCAGTTTTGCTAATCTTACTTTTAACAATGTTCAGCAGTTTAGCTTGAATATTATTATTCATATACCAAAAATAAAAGAAAAATCGGTCTTTGATCAGGCTCTCTAAATTTCACCCATTAAGTTCAGGGTTTCTTTTGAGGCCATTTGCTCAGCGGCTTTTTTGGAAGATCCTGTACCTTTTCCGTAAGTTGTGTTGTTTATAGAAACCTCAACTTCGTAAGTCCATTTGCCCTCATTCAGCTCTTCTCGAAGAGTTCTAAAGTCAATTTTAAGATGGTTTTTCTGTGACCAGATGTAAAGTTTACTTTTGAAATCGATTTCTTTTTCCAAAAGGCTTGATAGGTCGACATGCATTCTAAACACGTTGTGGTGGATACATTTTTTTACTGCTGAGTATCCTCCATCTAAATAGATCGCTCCAATGATCGCTTCGAATGCGTTTCCTTCTAATGTAGCGAGCCTAATACTTCTTCCTTTTTGATAAATGATGTGATTAGCAATGCCCATCGAGTTTCCAATCGCTGCAAGGGACTTACGACTTACAACTTTTGCCTTGATCTTTGTTAAATATCCTTCGTCTTCATCAGGAAACTTATGATAAAGGTAATCAGCGATTACGGCGTCTAAAATCGTATCTCCTAAAAATTCAAGTCGCTCGTTTGACTCAAGTTTTTTGGAAGTATTCGAAATGGATTTATGTGTTAGGGCGATCTTAAAAAGGAGAAGATTCTTTGGACGATAGCCGAATTCCTGAATTAAAAAACGAATTAGGGCAAGGTCCTTTTCACTCTTTGGCTGAGAACGAAATGAAAACCACCGCTTCAAAACGATTTACATTAATTTTTTGAAAATAGCCGACGTGTTATGACCACCAAAACCAAACGTGTTTGAAAGAGCAACATTCACTTTTCTTTCCTGAGCTTCATTAAACGTGAAGTTTAATTTGTTATCGATCTCTGGATCATCTGTGAAATGGTTGATGGTTGGCGGGACAATATCATTCTTTACAGAAAGGATACAAGCAATAGCTTCAATTGCTCCGGCTGCACCAAGTAAGTGTCCCGTCATTGATTTAGTTGATGAAATATTCAGATTGTATGCATGATCATTGAAGACCTGCTGAATGGCTTTCGTTTCAGCGATATCACCAAGTGGAGTGGAAGTACCATGAACGTTTACATAGTCCACCTTATCTGCACTCAATTCAGCATCTTTTAAAGCTTCGATCATTACGTTTTTCGCTCCCAAACCATCTGGATGAGGAGCAGTCATGTGGTAGGCATCACTTGACATACCACCACCAGCTATCTCTGCGTAGATCTTTGCACCTCTTTTCTTAGCGTGCTCATATTCTTCTACGATCAATGCTCCAGCTCCTTCACCAAGAACAAATCCATCACGGTCTTTGTCAAATGGTCTTGAAGCAACAGATGGATCATCGTTACGAGTAGAAAGTGCACGTAAGCCATTAAACCCACCTACACCCATTTCGTTTACAGCGGCTTCTGAACCACCTGTAACAATGGCGTCAGCTTTACCTAAACGAATAAGATTAAAGGCATCGATAATAGCATTAGTTGAAGAGGCACATGCCGAAACAGTTACATAGTTCGGCCCTCTCAAACCATACTTTATTGAAATGTGACCAGCAGCAATATCTGCGATCATTTTAGGAATAAAGAACGGGTTGAATTTAGGAGTACCATCTCCTTTAAAGAAGTTTTCACATTCATCCTGGAATGTTTTCAATCCTCCAATTCCAGAACCCCAGATCACTCCAATTCGATCTGGATTTGGAGATGAATCCATTAGGCTAGAATCAGCCATGGCTTCGCTTGCGGAAACCATGGCGTATTGTGAAAATTGATCTAATTTTCTAGCTTCTTTACGGTCAATATGATCTTGAACATTAAAGTCCTTGACCTCACAAGCAAATTGCGTTTTAAACTTGGATGCATCAAATTGTTGAATAGGTGCAGCGCCACTTTTACCTGAAACTAAACCGTTCCAATACTCCTCTACAGTATTCCCTAGTGGAGTCAACGCTCCCAATCCCGTTACAACAACTCTCTTCAATTCCATGAAAATAATGCTCGTTAAAAATGCAATTTACTGATTTAGAAATCTCGCTTACTTAGCGTTTTCTTCAATGTACTCAACTGCTTGACCAACAGTTTGGATGTTCTCAGCTTGATCATCTGGAATAGCAATGTTGAATTCCTTTTCAAATTCCATGATCAATTCAACTGTATCTAGTGAGTCAGCTCCTAGATCATTTGTGAATGAAGCTTCTGTAGTTACCTCAGCTTCTTCTACACCCAACTTATCAATAATAATTGATACAACTCTTGACTTAATATCAGACATTTTAATTCTTTTTAAAGGGTTAATTCAGCCTGCAAAGAAATAATTTATGTTTTGAATATCAAAATTTCTACACAAAATAATATCCACAGTGCTATCCGCGTGCATTACAAGGTCATAGCGCTATATACAAATACCGAATCAACCTAAATTCCCTGCAATATACGAATTTCTTTTTTTCGTATTTGCTAAATCGATTCATGTCCACGCTATTTTAGTGACGCTATTACATTCCGATATAAAACCTCTACCTTTGCGGAAATATTTGATAACGGCAACATGAAGATTAAGTCAGCGAAATTCATCATTAGTAACACTGAAATTGAAAAATGCCCAGCTCCGGATCGGCCAGAGTATGCTTTTATCGGTCGCTCAAATGTTGGGAAGTCATCATTGATCAATATGCTTGTTAATAATAAAAAGTTGGCTAAAACTTCAGGTAGACCAGGAAAAACACAATTGATCAATCATTTTGAGATCAATGAGTCCTGGTACCTAGTCGATCTCCCAGGTTATGGTTATGCGAAGTCTTCTAAGATGAATCGATATAAGTGGTCTAAGTTCATAGAGGAGTATCTAAGGAAGAGAGAAAACTTGATGAATACATTCGTTTTGGTAGATAGTCGTCATGAACCGCAAAAGAATGATATTGAATTCATGAATTGGTGTGGTCACAACGAGATTCCTTTTTCAATTGTGTTCACGAAGATCGACAAACTCTCTAGTTCTAAACTTCAAAAGAACATGTTTAATTACAGAAAGGAACTACTGAAGTTCTGGGCAGAGTTACCACCGGTATTTACAACATCCAGTGAATCTGCATTCGGTCGAGAAAAGCTACTGAACTATATTGAGGAGATCAATTCAATGTACGAGAACGCTAAGTCAGATTAGCGTCTGAATTTCCAACGGCTTGTATAAATTGAGGTTCGAAAATCATCTAAAACCTCATTTCCATTTCTACCTCTAAATTTCCTGATGAACTTGAAGTGACCTTTGCTTTGCTTACGTTCAAACTCTTGCTCAAATATCGGTATGATCCCCAGAAAATATACTGTCTTACCATCAATTTCAATTGGTTGAAGAACGTCCTCAACTGCAATCGGGTCAGCCATCAAAAGATGATTTTGTTTCATTGATGAAGATAGAGGTTTAGCTGGGTTACCATTCGAAAAAGTGTGCCCGGGTCCATACCAAGTCTGTTTCTCGATCAGATGGTTTGCCAACTTTTTAATTTTCTTTATTGGCCAATTCATCTTTTCATTATCAACATCCTCAATGTTCCAGTAACTCGGAAGCGCAAAATAGATCTCTACGTGTCCGCGTTCTGCAAATTTTTCTGGTACGGGCATAGTATAGCTCGAGAGACCATCTGTCATTAATAGTTTGATTGGAACTTTGGTTTCTATATCTATTAATAGAAGGTCAATATTATCCCCAGTTTCATCTGGTAAACTAGTTATTCGATGATTGCCGATCCTTTTCCCTAATGCTTCCGCAACTGATGTCATATTAATGAATCTTTATGGAATCCACTTGATATCTTTGAAGTTCGGTTTACGCTTTTCCAAAAACGCATTTCTTCCTTCCTTTGCTTCATCTGTCATGTATGCCAGTCGAGTAGCCTCTCCTGCAAAGACCTGTTGACCGACCATACCATCATCTGTTAGATTAAATGCGAATTTCAACATTTTTATTGAGGTCGGAGACTTTTCTAGTATTTCCTGAGCCCACTCGTATGCTGTTTCTTCAAGATCATCATGAGGAATAGATGCGTTTGCCATTCCCATTTCTACAGCGTCATCGGCCGAATAATTTCTGCCTAAGAAAAAGATCTCTCTAGCTTTTTTCTGCCCTACCATTTTAGCAAGGTACGCTGAACCATAACCACCATCAAAACTGGTAACATCAGCGTCTGTTTGCTTGAAAATCGCATGTTCTTTACTTGCCAAGGTTAGATCACATACTACGTGTAATGAATGTCCACCACCAACAGCCCAGCCAGGCACAACAGCAATAACGACTTTAGGCATAAATCTAATTAGTCGTTGAACTTCGAGAATGTTGAGTCTTGGCATACCTTCCTCATCAACATAACCTTGGTGACCTCTTGCATTTTGATCACCACCACTACAGAAAGAATAAATTCCATCTTTAGTAGAAGGACCTTCTGCTGAAAATAGTACTACACCTATGTTCGTGTCTTCTCGAGCATCGAGGAAAGCTTCGTAAAGCTCGGCAACCGTTTTGGGTCGAAACGCATTCCGAACATTCGGTCGATTAAATGCAATTCGAGCAACCTGCCCCGACTTTTTATATGTTATATCCTGATATTCTTTAACTACTTTCCAATTTGCAGATGCCATAGTCTAAAAATTTTGCCGTGAAGGTAATGATTTTTGCTACTTAACAGTTAAGTGTGGTATTGGTTTACATTCTAAAAAGTTGTTCAACTTCATTCTGTATCCTCTAACTGAATAGAAACTTTCCATCCTCTGGATGTTAGTACATCGAAGTAATTGGTCAGGGAAAGAGCATTTTCGAAAATCTTCTGAGGAGAACTAATTACTAGATGATTTTTTTCTTTTAGTGAAATACCTTTCGGGAATTTATGAACGGATTCTTTTTGTTCTTCCTCAAGAAATAACATTAGTTTTCGCAGGTGCTCCACGCCTTCATTATCAGAAATGTTAAAATCCTCAGATTTTACGGATCGAATAAACGTGATTTTATCTTTTGCCCTTGACATTAGAACGTTTAGCCTTCTGTGACCCTGTTCCTGATTTAGTGGACCGAATCTCATATTAAACTTACCATCTTCATCTTTAGCATAACCTAATGAGATGATCAGATGGTCACATTGATCACCTTGAACATTTTCGAGCGACTGAACAAATCCGGGATAATCTTCGTCCATCAACAAATCCACAGTTTGTGGAGGGAGTTGATTTAAGATTGTGGTTAATTGTTTTTGACTAAAAGCTACGATTCCAATGCTACCATTTTCATTTTTGAGCAACTTCTGAATCTCTTTGGCTGAAACCTTTGCTTCTTCCTGATTTACGCGATCAATGAATTTTCCTTCGGTATTGATGAGGTGAATAGGATAATTTTCAGATGGTTTTGGGAAAGTAGTTAGCTTGTCCTCATAAAAATACTTGTTACTAAAGGCTATTAATCGTTCATGGGAAGATCTGTAGTGATTCGTCAACATTTGGTTTCTCCAATAGAAGCTTGATTGATGAAGTAGATCATGAGTGGATGTATTTTTTGATTGAAAATAAAAGCTTGGTGCCATCTGTTCACTGTCTCCAGCAACAATTATTCGCTTCCCTCTCTGCACCCCTCCCAGTGCATGAGGCAATGGTATTTGACTAGCCTCATCAAAAATGACCAGATCAAAAGAGTGATCTATTGGAAGACTGCGGGCAACGGTGTATGGACTACAAAGGAAGATAGGATGAAGTAAATGTATCCAATGTTTCGCCTCGCTTTCAAGAAGGTCATAGATCGATGGGAAGACTCTTTTTTTTGCGAATGCCTTGACTAGAATTGACTTACCTTTCCTGAGTTCTTTTTTAAATCGCTTTTGCTCCTCATTTAATTTTCTTGCTGGTATACCTAGCAATGATGAATAGTCTTCAAAGTTTTGTTGTATACTATCAAGAATGAATACTCCAAAATGTTGATGTTCAGCTTTTTTAAGCTCGATTATGTTGTTTAGCTTAGCTAGAAGCGCAGCATTATCCATTTTTGCGAGCTCTGGAAATCTCCCGCTAAATTGATTCCAATGACTGTAAAGGATTGTGTCTTCTGCTTTTTTAATGCTACTCGTAAGCCTCCAAACCTTTTTTGTTTTGTCACTTATCGATTTGATCGAATCTAGGTTAGCTGCTATTTTACCTAAACGAGAGATCAATTTCTGAATGATCGGTTTGATAGATTTATTTGGTTCGATAAGTATGTTTTCTACGATCAAACTATTGACTGAACTCAACTGATCTGCAAGTTTCTTATATTCCTGAAGTTGTTCACCTGTGCATTTTGTCAATTCCTGAATGATGTTATTATCGACCTGTTTTGATCTTCTAATAACATAATTGATATGTTCAAGTTCTCCCATATCATCTGATAAACCAAGCTTTCTAATTGCTTGTTTTGTTTTTATCAGCTCATCCTCTTTCTTTTTAAGATCGATCAAGTTTTGAAGTGTAGATCGAGCATCTTTCAGGTCTAGATCAGTATATTTCAAAAGTTTCTTTCGCTGAAATCGACTCCTTAAGCCAAATTTACTGCTACTTGCGAGAACACTGATGTATTCCTGGAGTTCAGATAGACTAAAATTCCTTTTCCAATGTTTTTTTTCGTCCTCCAGAGCTGTACATTCTTCAGTCAGCTTTATCAGGTTATTGAAGTGCTTTACAAATTTCTTTTGTATTGAACTATTTGGTTTGAATATCTCTGGAGAAATTAATAGATCGTCATAGAAAAATAGTGATGCAATTCCTGACTTCTTCATCATTTCATCTATCGACTTTCTTGAAATTTCTGGTATTGAAATTTCTTCGATCAGTGATCGTATCTTGATCAATTTTTTTTCTAAATGGGCAATATCAGATTCAAAAACAGAGGATTTTAAATACGTCCATTCATCACTGAGATCTTCTATTTCTAATTTTTTCAACTGTTCCTTATCTGATTTCCAAGTAGGGATATCAGGAACATCGGCGAAAAAATCAACGCTTTTAAAGTTTGAATTACGACTCATGGACTTGAATTCTGAATAGTTCACGCCTCCAATAAGTTCTGGTTGACGAAGTCGTTCGAGCGTTAGGTCTAAACCATCTAGTGCAAACTTTGAAGGCGTTGAGAATTGTCTTTGAACTTTTTGACGATTTTCCAGAAGGTTCCAGGTTTGTTCTAGAGACCGAATAAAGTCCCTGGCATTTAATTCGTGATGATGAAGTAAACAAAAGTGATGTAAGTCAAAACTTTTCAGTTTATCATAAATAACCTGGAGAGCAACTTTCTTTTCAGCCACTAGAAGAGTACTGTTGTTATTTGCAACCGCTTTGCCGATCAGATTGGTGATCACTTGCGATTTACCTGTACCAGGTGGTCCTTGAACAACCAGGTTTTCAAGTCGCGCTTTGTCGTAAACAGCTTGTTGGTCTGAATCGCTATTGAAAAGTTCCCCCTCATTAAGATCTAGTTCACTTTGATCTTGCCCTTCATCGCCCAACAGTTGCATGGTTCCATGTGAAAGCTTATTCAGTTTTTCAATACGTTCTAATTCTTTTACCAGAATAAATCGATGAGGATGCACGTTTGCGATCCACTGACCAATTGAAATTTCGATTTCGAAACGATTAGAAGAGCACCAATCTTGAAATTGCTCAGTGTCTTCAAATTCCTCAGTTAAATTGACGAGTTTAGTGAGGTAAGGATTAAGATAAAAAGCCTCATTTTGTTCAATATCAAAGTTTTGATTTAATCTGTTTTTTTTGATAGAACAGTTCGCTATGAATAAGGGCAAAGTGTAGCTTCGATTATCTAAGTCAAATTTCACCGTGTTTTTGCATACTCCAAAAATGGGAGTTCCTGATTCTTTGATCGACTGTTGATGAGCTTTGAAAAGTTTATTGATCCTTCTTTCGATTGGAAGGCTTATTTTTTCGTTTTCTATGATCTCTTTCCCGACCTCGAGAGCATTTGTATCAGGGTCTAAATTTACGAGAACATCAGTTTTATTCGGAGCAAGAAGTTCTTCTTTCCATTGTGATATTTGCAGTTTGATGTTCATTTTCGTATGAATACGAAAGTAGCAATATTTTGGGTAGATTGGAAAACTCTACAATATCCATTCAAGGATATTGTAGAGTAATAAATATTATTTCTGCCAATCTATTTTTCTGGAGAAATACATTACAATTGCAAGAATCACAAAAAGTCCTATACTTCCTGACAATAGAGCGTAGCTTTCCATTTGAATGATAACATAAATGTAAGCATATACTAAACTCATAGTTGCTATTACAAAGAATAGTAGTTTAAATTTTCTAAGTAGAGAGTAGGAGTAAATGCTGATCAATGATATCGTTGAGATCGATGATATTAAGTAGGCAATAGAAAAATTGGTATGTTCAGTGATTGAGAGTAATAGAGTATAGAATAATACCATAGCGATACCGATCATGGCATACTCAACGATATGAACATTCAAATTATTAATCAATTGAATTAAAAAGAATGTCATAAAAGTTAAAGCTATAACCAATAAACCGTATTTCGATGCTCTTTCATTTTGTTGGTATTGATCAACAGTTACCATTAGTTCCAAGCCGAAACCATGTTTTGATAGTGCTGGGATATTATTGGTGAATGTTTGTGGTATAGGACGATTGAAATGTAAGATTTTCCATTTCGCCTCGAATCCATTTTCAGAAATGGTCTTGTCGATAGGTAGAAATTCTCCATTAAAACTAGGGTCACCCCAATTCGATTTCACATGAAATGATGAGGTTCGGCCAATTGGAACAAATTGAATTGATTCACTACCATTATATGAAATGTCGATATTAAATGATGTGCTATTTAATCTTTGCGCAATTTTTGAAAGGTTAATTTCTTGCGTTTCGAGTGATTGTAACTCAGCGTTTCTGTTTTCAAATGAAGGTTGAAATTGATATTCTCTGTTATTAAACTTCACATTAATATTATTTCGAAATTGTAGATTAGACGTTTTCAATATGAGTTGAGCCTGCTCCCATTTCACATCATCCATAGAAACTTTTAACTTTTTGACATTTTCGAGATTAAAATTTCCACGCAGATTGAAATCACCTTTGAATACGACAGCGTCATAAATACCACGATGTTTTTTGCTAGCATCAACATCGGCATCAACATTATAATCTTCAGGTAAAAGATATGCATCAAAACTTTTTGTTTCAATATCATAGTAAATGTTCCCTTCTGGATCTTTCTTTTTTCGTTTATACCTTTTGATATATGGAACCTTCAGTATTGGTCCGTAAAACTCTACATCTCCGCCCCACTTCGATGAGATCTCTTTTTTAACATCTTCCTTTCTAAGTTTTCTCTCTTGGGTTAGATGTTGGACGAATTGAAGTGGTATCAACATAAAAAAAGCTAGTACAGTGACTAACCCTAGTTGTACTGATTTGGATTTCCAGAAACTCTCTTGAGTATTCTCTTTTTTCATTTTTTCTTCTTTCATAATACATAATTAAAAGTACTTTGAAATACAAAGTACATGGTTAAAAAAATTATTCTTGATTTAGCAATTGCTCTAATGCATGCAGATGGTTTTTAAATGCTTTTCGACCAGCTGAAGATATTTTGTACCTTGTATTTGGTTTTTTGTTAACGAATTGTTTTTCAGTGATTATAAAATTTTCTTTTTCCAGTGCCTTGATATGACTAGCCAAATTTCCGTCAGTTACACCTAATAATTCTTTTAATCGTTTAAACTCTAGAAAATCGTTAACCATTAGTGCAGACATTATGGCCAGACGAATTCTGTGATCAAAAACTTTATTAATATTTTTTAGAATATTTTTCAATTTGTTAATGTTGCCTATCGTACTTGAAATACATTATTGATCCATAAAAAATGTGTAAAACCCCAAAACCAAAAGCCCAAAAGTATAAGGAATTTCCGGGAAACGCAGTTGATAGTAGTCCAAGAGTGATTTGAGAAAGTCCCAAAAATAAGATGTCTTTATGAGTGTATTTGCTGGCATTTACACAAGATAGACCATAGAATATCAGTGTTACTGGACCTATAAGTCCATAAATTCGATTGCTAATCAATAGAAAAATGAATATTCCTCCGGTTACCAGAGGGATTAAAAAGTTGAATAACAATCGTTTCGATACAGGGTTCCATATTGATTCATTCGATTTTTTTGCTTTTCGAAAGGTCAACAATAAGGCCGTGAAAACTGATAAAAGCAGTACAACTGAAGCCGTTAGAAGAATCATTTTGAAAGTATAGCTTTCAAGCGTTATATACTCGCTATTATGATTTTCAATTAAACGATAGACTAGAAAAGAGCCAAGTAGGGCATATATACCAGCCAAAATACCAGATAATCCACTCAAAGATAAAAACTGAGTGGATCTACCCATAATTTCCTTTATTGTGGCTAGGTTTTCGAGATGTTCTTTTTTATTCATAGAAAGTACTTTGAAAAGCAAAGCTAGTTAAATGAAATTGATTCTTGAAAATTCATTTTTCCAACAAATGTTAATTTATTGCACATAATTTAAGTTTATCTGAGATCTTTAAGATGACAACCTAAATACTAATTTAGGGTCTGAATGACATTGAATCAAGATTGTGTTAACTTCTCCTTTAGATTTATTATTTTTGAAAAAAATACAGGACTATGGGATGTTCAAGTTGTGGCAGCGGAGGTGGAACGCCGCGCGGTTGCAAAAATAATGGAACCTGTAGCTCTGGCGGATGTGATAAACTAGGCGTTTTTGATTGGTTAGCAAACATGCAATTACCCAATGGAAAAAGCCAATTTGATATAATTGAAGTACGATTTAAGAATAGCCGAAAGTCCTTTTTTAGGAACTTAAAAGGCTTATCACTCAATGTTGGTGATGTAATTGTAGTGGAAGGAAGCCCTGGTCATGATGTCGGGGTGGTATCGATTGTAGGGGAACTCGCCAGAATACAGCTTCAGAAAAAAGCACCGAATTTTAAAGTTCATGAAGCCCGTCAGGTTATTCGTCTGGCTTCTCAAGAAGATATTGATAAGTGGGTAGCTTCTCGTAAGCGAGAAGATGAAACCATGCACCGTGCCAGAGAAATGGCTCTTAGACTTAACCTTGATATGAAGATATCTGATGTTGAGTTTCAAGGGGATGGTTCCAAAGCGACTTTTTATTATACAGCAGAGGGAAGAGTTGATTTCCGACAGTTGATCAAGGATATGGCAGAGGCATTTCGTGTGCGTATTGAAATGCGTCAGATCGGTGCTCGACAGGAATCTGCGCGTCTGGGAGGAATTGGATCTTGCGGACGAGAATTGTGCTGTTCAACATGGTTGACTGATTTCAGATCTGTTTCTACAAGTGCAGCTCGTTATCAGCAACTTTCACTTAACCCACAGAAGCTAGCAGGACAGTGTGGAAAGCTTAAATGTTGCCTGAATTTTGAGTTGGACATGTACATGGATGCATTGAAAGATTTTCCATCTACTGACATTAAATTAAAAACAGAAAAAGGTATTGGTATTCATATCAAAACGGATGTTTTTAAAGGTTTAATGTGGTACCTGCATCAAACAGATGATGTAGCTGGTCCAAGTCTTATTGCACTTTCACCTGAAAGGGTTAAGGAAATCATTGCTCTGAATAAGGATGGGAAAAAGCCAATGGATCTCAAGGATTTTGAAGAAAGTTTTGAGATCGAGACTCCGGATTATACGAATAGTGTAGGGCAAGATGATCTAAATCGCTTTGACCAGAATTTCAAAAAGAAGAAGAGAAAAGGCAAGAGGAGAAAACCTTCCAATCGTGGAAAAGGTGGGCCTAAAAATGAAGCAAAAAAAGGAGGTAAGAAACCTCAAAATAACAAAGGCAAGAAATCGAATAACGATAATAATAAATCAAATAATAAGTCGAAGAACTCTAATAATCCGAAGAATACAAACAAGAAGAGAAGAAAACCAAATAAAAAAAGAGGAGGAGGAAAACCAAATAAGCCAAATGAAAATAACTCGAAATAACGTATTCCTTACATTGGGACTTCTAGTGCTGACTATAGCTTTAAACAGTTGTGGAGAAAAGGCATATTACGATGATGTTCACAGTTTTGATGATGAAAGCTGGGATAAGTCTGATACAGCTTCATTCAGTGTGAGTGTTGACGATACAACGAATTTATTTCAGTTTAACCTTTCGTTGCGTACAACTACAGAATATGAATTTAGTAATTTATGGGTTTATGTTTTGTCAACTGCACCGGACGGTACAACATCAAAAGTAGCTCAAAAACTACCTTTAGCGCGGCCAGATGGATCGTGGATCGGTAATGTGTCGGGAACAGTTGTTCAAACCGAGGTGAAGTTTGCAGCTAAACATTTTCCGTTAAAAGGAGACTATCAGTTTGATCTGATCAATGCAACTCAACAGGAATCAGTTGATCATGTGCTTGATGTGGGCTTAAGAATCAAGAAGTAGATCACATGCCTGTTTTGTAATCATCCCTGTCGAATTCAAATTTGTGTCCGATACTTAAGATGTGAAATCTTCCTGGATTCCCGATATTGAACTCGTAATCATATCTGTACTTTACTGAGATCTCATGATCGTCAGGTAGGTTTATATCAATTCCAAAGGCGAATCTATACTTTACAAACTGTTTGCCGTCCTGACCATTATTGATGTTATAGTACCACTCACTTTCTAATTGTGGGTCGATCTTAAAATTATCAATGTTGTATTTCAATGTCGTTTTAACTCTAAATGCGTTATCGAAATCAGGTTCATAGCGAGCACTTCCTCCAAAACGTCGAAAACTGTATTGCACCCTCAAACGAGTTTCAAACTGAAATCTTCCAAACTCTACCTGTGGTTCGGTGTTAAAGTTCATACGATGACCTCGAGTTCGTTCATAGCTGTCGCGAGATTGATTGAATACCCATCTGTAATCCATACTCGCACTAAGCCAATCCGCTATATCATACTTTGCAGAAAATTCTGGAAAGAGTTTATCATATCTGCCGTGGTCATAAAAACGAGAATTAAAGGATCCTTCAATTTCCAGGTCTTTAGTGAATATAGTCGTTTCAATGCCTGAAGAGAGCCACAATCTATTTTGTGATATCACTGCAAAACAAAGACTTGTAAAGATGACTATAATGAAATATCTCATTTCTCTATGATCAGGTCTGGAGCGACAACGGAAGAATTATTATTCTCGATAGTTACAACTTCTAACACCTCTTCATCACCTGAAGGGCAACTGTTACAATTCTGATATACAAATATCTTGTAAGTTCCTTTTGTTAAGAATTGAAACCTATATGTACCATCAAAACTGGTATCATAATCATCATCATAATAATTATCTTCAGTACCATAAATAATATGAACGCGTTCATCTTGTGCTGGATATTCTGCGATCAGATCCCCAAACGCATCATAATCACGAATGATCACTTTTCCGACGATCTCGGATGACCCTCCTTCACCTTCAACCTTCTTACATGATGAAAATGAGAATAATAATCCGCTAAAAAATAAGAGTAATCCTAACTGTTTCATATTCTGTTTCAATACATTAATAAACCTAGTTGAAGCAACTATATTCCACTAAAATTAGTCATTAATTAAGTAAAAGTTTAATAAATTATTAAATTTAGATTAAAACAGTACAAAATGAGGGTGTTTCTATTCATATCTGTTCTTTTTTCTTTCCAGGCTTTTTCTCAAGTTGTGATCAATGAGGTTTCGTGTTCGAACCGAACAATTGTACAAGATGCTTTTGGTGAGAATGAAGATTTTGCTGAGCTCTATAATGCAGGAGCTTCAGCGGTCGATCTTTCTGGTTATTACCTTTCAGATCGTTCTACGAATTTAACAAAATGGCAAATTCCTGCGGGTACTTCAATTCCTGCCAACGGTAGATTAATGATCTACTTTTCAGGACGAAATACAGTGCAAGGAGCAGAATTGCATCCGAAGTTTAAGCTTTCTCAAACAGAGGGAGAATGGGTGATCCTATCGAATCCTGGAAGTAATGTTGTTGATAGTGTTCATTTAATTAATAAGATCACCAAGGAGGATCATTCATTTGGTAGGACAACTGATGGTGCGAATTCCTGGTCTTTGTTTCCTACACCAACACCAAATGCTTCGAACTCCGGAGCAACGAATTTTTACATGTCCCGACCTTCATTTGTTCAAGCCCCTGGTTTTTATGTAGGGCCACAAAATATTGAGATCTCTGTTCCAGCAGGGGCTGATGTACGATATACATTAGATGGTTCCATTCCAACAGTAGCATCGACACTATACGCCGGACCAATAAACATAACTACAACTACAGTAATTACGGCAGTTAGCTTTGGAGCTGATGAACCAAGTATTCCTGTTTCACGCACCTTTTTTATTGATGAAGACCATAATTTACCAGTTGTATCTGTAGCAGGTACGGGTGTTTTCGACCTAGTAGCCAATGGTAATGGTGGTAGTTTTGAGCCAGCTGGACATTTGGAATTGTTTGAAGAAGATGGTTCTTTTATTGAAGCTGCTATTGGTTCATTTAATAAGCATGGAAATGACTCCTGGGCTTATGATCAGCGAGGTTTTGATTATATCGTACGAGATGAATTTGGTGACAATCATAAGATCAATCATCAGATCTATCCCAATAAGGCAAGAACAGATTTCAAACGAATTATTTTTAAACCAGGAGCGAATGATAATTATCCGGCAGCGGACGGGGCGCACATTAGAGATGCATTTGTTCAAACTCTCTCACAATATGCTGATCTTCGTTTAGATGAGAGAACGTGGAGACCATGTGTGCTATATTTGAATGGAGAATACTGGGGTGTATACGAAATGCGTGAGAAGTATGATGATCACAATTTCACGGATTACTATTACGATCAAAATGAATTCTATGGTGAGAATCAACAAGGGATTCAATTCCTGAAAACATGGGGTGCTACCTGGACAGAATATGGAGCTCCTGATGCACAGCCTGACTGGGATGCTTTGCTGAACTTCATTCAGAATAACAATATGGGAGACCCAGCTAATTTCAACTATGTGGATAGCGTATACAATTGGCGATCACTTATTGATTATTTCGTTCTTAACTCTTTCATAGTATCCAAAGATTGGTTGAACTGGAATACTGCATGGTGGAGAGGTAGAAACCCTGATGAGACAAAAAAGAAGTGGAGGTATACGCTATGGGATATGGATGCTTGTTTTGGACATTATGTGAACTACACGGGGATACCTGATGAGTCATCTTCAGCAGATCCTTGTAATGCTGAAAATTTACCTGATCCTGGAGGGCAGGGTCATACGCTGATCCTATCAAAATTGATCAATGAAAGTGACATTGTTTCTCAATTTTATAAAACAAGATACATTGATCTAAATAACACTTATTTTTCTTGTGATTATACGATACCACTACTGGATTCAATGCTTAATACATTTGCAGATGAGATGCCTCGTCAAATTCAAGTTTGGGGAGGAACGCAGGCTGGATATGATGCAGCAGTTCAAAAATTGAAGGATTCTATTCTAGCTAGATGTCAAGCCATAAATGATGGTCTTGTTGATTGCTATGATCTTGAGGGTCCTTATGACCTTACAATTGATGTGACTCCGGTTGGTGCAGGTGAAGTAAAGGTCAATTCAATTTGGGCTCCTGGCTTTCCGTGGAACGCTGAATATTTTGGAAATATAGAGACGCTGTTAAAAGCATCTGCAAATCCTGGCTTTACGTTCAGTCACTGGGAGTATGATGTTGGTCCGTTAAATGCACCCGATGAAGAAGATACAAATAGTGTTGATCTACAAGGACCTGATTATATAACAGCTGTATTTATCGAAGATGAAGATCCTGTTATTGAAGGTTTATCTGGAGTGCATGTTCCCAATGCCTTTTCACCCAATTCAGATGGGCACAACGATTTCTTTACTGGAAAAGTCGGGACAGATGTTGCAAGTCTCGAGATCGTAATTTATGATCGATGGGGGAATCAAGTTTTTTATTCTGATGAAAAGAGTTTCTCCTGGGATGGAAAATTCAATGGAAATTTATTGAATACTGGAGTTTATGCTTACGCTATCAAAGTCACCTACTATGATAGTACAGAGCAACAGTTGAGTGGTAACATAACATTGATAAGATAATGAGAGCATTGATCACTAGTATTTTTGTCTTGTTGTCCATCATTTCGTGGTCACAGGATATACATTTTTCTCAAAATGCACAAAACCCGCTTTGGATCAATCCAGGAGCAACGGGTGTATATAATGGATGGGAGCGAGTTGCTATTAGTCACCGAAGTCAATGGCTCGGTTCAAGTACTCAGTTTCAAACCACGGCATTCTCTGCGGACGTGAATTTCTTCAAAACTCGCGCAAACGATAAAGCACATTTAGGTTTAGGACTCATGCTGTGGAATGACATAGGTGGTGATGCGAACTATGGAAGTAGGCAAGGAATGTTAAGTGTTTCCGGAATTTTACCAATGGGTGGAGGTCATCAGCTATCTACAGGTTTACAAGGTGGAATTGGAATGAGAGGAGGAGATATGAATTCTCTTGTATTCTCTGATCAGTGGAATGGTGAGACATATGACCCTTTGCTTCCTACCGCTGAAGGAACTACACTTCAATCTAACAATTACTTCGACATGTCATTTGGTATTAATTACCTCTATGACGGGAACAATAGTACGTTCGCCAGAAATGAAAGTGTTCAGATCCAAGCTGGATTTGCAGTATTTCATGTAAATCAACCTGATGTTAAGTATAATGGTTTGACGAACGATTTCATCTATAGAAAGTATGTTGGACATGCTTCTTTTGTGAAGGATTTTAGTGGTTCTAAATGGAGTGTAGACGCCAACGCCGTTGGAATATTTCAAGGACCACAGAGTCAGATCACTTTAGGCGGTTTAATGAGATACAGACTATCAGAAGGAACGAAAACTACTGCTTTGAAACAAGAGGCATATTTTGCTGCAGGTTTATATTATCGAGCGGGTGATGCAATTATTCCAGCAGTTATGATAGACTGGAAAGGATTTAAGTTTGGAATCTCATATGATGCAACCATCTCGCCATTAAGAAATTCACATAGCGGGGGATCACTGGAATTTTCTCTGGTTTACAGAAATCTTCATCATGCCTTATTCAAGAAGCGCAGGTACTAGATTTAATTTGAGAATTTGTATTTAAAAATACACCAGATCGCACGGAAACCATCTTTCCAGCCAATCTTCTTCCCTTCTTCGTAAGTTCTTCCATAATACGAAATACCTACTTCGTAGATCTTAATTCGTTTAACCTTTGCAAGTTTGGCGGTTATCTCAGGTTCTATTCCAAAACGATTTTCTTTGATGTTGATGTCCTTCGCAATAGAAGACCGAATCAGTTTATAACAGGTTTCCATATCTGTTAAATTGAGATTGGTCATCATGTTGCTCAGTCGAGTAAGGAACTTGTTTCCGATCGAATGCCAAAAGAATAAAATACGATGTGGCTGATGTCCCATAAACCTTGATCCATAAACAACATCTGCGTTGTCCATAAATACGGGTTTCAGAAGATGGTTGTATTCCTCAGGATCGTATTCAAGGTCTGCGTCTTGAACAATGAGATAGTCTCCAGAACATTCCTGAATGGCACGATTGATAGCTGCGCCTTTCCCCATGTTCTTATCTTGAGAAAATAAGCGAATGTCAGCGTCTGGATTTGACTTGATAAATGACTCAACTTTTTCTACAGTTTTATCTTTTGAGCAGTCATTTACAATGATGATCTCTTTTGCAACATTATCACGCAGGTTTACCTCTAAAACTTTCGTTAAAATTGCTGTTATGGTATCCTCCTCGTTGTAAGCAGGAATAAGAATAGATAACTTTTTGATCATTAGAAGCGGATTGGACTAAATATTCATTTCAGGTATTTCACCCTCAACAACAAGATCTCCAGCTGTAGCTTCTTTGATCTCTTCTACTGATACTCCCGGAGCTCTCTCAAGCAAATGGAACTTACCGTTTCTTACTTCGAGAACGGCCAGGTTCGTAACGATCTTTGTCACACATCCTACTCCAGTCAAAGGAAGGGTACATTCTTTCAGTAATTTTGAATCTCCTTTCTTATTTGTGTGCATCATGGCAACGATAATGTTCTCAGCAGAACCAACTAGGTCCATAGCTCCACCCATACCTTTTACCATTTTACCAGGGATCTTCCAGTTTGCAATATCTCCGTTCTGAGCAACTTCCATAGCACCAAGTACAGTTAACTGAACATGTTTACCACGAATCATCGCAAAAGAAGTGGCAGAGTCAAAATAAACAGCCCCTGGTTTTGCAGTGATCGTTTGCTTTCCAGCATTGATGAGATCTGCATCTTCTTCGCCTTCGAACGGATAATTACCCATTCCCAGAATTCCATTCTCTGATTGAAATTCTACTTGCATATCTTCTGGGACATAATTGGCTACAAGCGTTGGAATACCGATTCCAAGATTTACATAATATCCATCTTCGATTTCTTGAGATATTCTTTTAGCGATACCAATTTTATCAAGTGCCATACTTCGTATTTTTCGGAGTTAACTTTGCTCTCAAATATACGTTTTTTTGTGGCTCAAGAATGAAAATATTCAGCTAAATCAGGAACATTGATCCGAGAATTTACTAATTACTTATTGATGTATACCACACTCTCTATTGGCTAGCGCTTTTGTTGGATCGTAATAGTCAAATTCATTTTCTAGCTCGTGTTCTGATAAATAAACATCTAGATCGTCATCACTGTGGTAATAAAATGGACTGACTTTTAGAACACCATCACTACCTTGTGATAGAATATCAATTGAGTCTCTGAATGCTGTTTGTCCTTTTCTTAGATTAGTGAACCAAACGTCCGGGTTGTGCTCATTCATTGCTCGCTGGAATGGTTCTAATTTCACTTGCTCAGAAAAAAGCTTGTGCTCTGGTGTATCAACTTCAGGTATTCCAAGCACTACGTTTCTGTAACCTACAGATTGTTTTGGAACATAAATATCGATATTGAGATCAAGCTTTTCAATGATCTGATGTGCATGACGATACGTTTTAGAAGTATTATATCCAGTGTCACACCAAATAACTTTTATACTCGGATCAACCTTGTGGACCAAATGAAGGATCGCTACTTCATAAGGACGAAAGTTAGTAGTTATTACCGGGCGGTCAGCTTGGTTCAGTGCCCATTCTACGATTTGAATAGGACTGAAGTCCTTAAGTTTATTATTCTGTTCTTGTATATTCATCATTTCTTTATTTTCCCCATTTAACCTGATTCCATGCTCGTTCGTGAATGAAATAGAGTACCATTTTCGTCATGAGTTCAATTGATCCAATTGAAAATGCGAGTGTTAACTCACCAGTCAGTAACCATGAAATTGTGATCGTATCCAATGTTCCTACAACCCTCCAGCTTATTGCTTTCACAATACTTCGTAGTGGTCGTTCATCTGCAGATGATTCTCTTCTCTCTTGACGTTTATTTCCTATAAATTGGTCTAAAATCATAACTTAATTTATAAACCCTATCGGAATAATAGGGAAACAAATGTAGTCATTTTTTTAGAATGAAAAATGTTTAAGAAGAGAATTCTAGTTTAATTGGTCTCAGACACGAGCTGCGCAAGACTTTTATTTTTTAGGACGCCGAGTGTACTATCACGAACTTCTAACATCAATTTATGAACTGTGCACTTATCTTCGTCAGGGCAATCGTCACACTTCTCATAAAAATTCAAGCTAACACATGGCACCATAGCTATCGGACCTTCAAGTTGTCTAATAACCTCACTCATCATTACATCGCTTGCTGATCTAAGTAAATAATAACCTCCACCTTTTCCTTTTTTAGCACCTAGAATCCCTGCTTTTTTCAGCGTTAATAGAATGGACTCGAGAAACTTGTGAGAAATGTTTTCTTCTTTTGAAATAACAGCGATCTGGACAGGGTTTTTATCTGAAACCTTGGCGATGTAGGTCAGTGCTTTTATTCCATATTTAGTCTTTTTAGAAAGCATTCAAGTGCAATTTTTTAAACTTTAACTGCAATAATACAAATATCATCAACTTGTTCATGTTCTCCTCTCCATTCGTTGAGCTCTTGTTTTATTCGTTCTCTTTGTTCGATAAGAGGAAGCTTATGGATTGATAAAAATAGCTTTCTTAAGCGACTTGGTTTAAATTTCTTTCCTCTTGGTCCACCAAATTGATCCTGCATACCATCCGTGAAAATGTAGATCGTATCACCTTCATTTAGTTTTACGTCATGTAAGGTGAAATTGGTTGGTTTTCTATGTCGACCAACAGGCTGTTTATCTGGCTTGATCTCCTTGATGACTTCATCATTTTCACCAATTATCCATAAAGGATTGTTGGCTCCTGCCCATTTAAGTTCTTTTGTTTTTCTATTCAAAGAACATAGAGAAATATCCATTCCATCATTCATGTCATCATCACTCTGAGAAAATTCTTCCAGGACTAACTCTCTTGTTTTGTTAAGAATTTTTTCGGGTGAAGTCAAGTCGAATTCTTTAACACTTCGGTTCAATGCATTATGACACATGACGCTAACCATAGCTCCAGGAACTCCATGTCCCGTACAATCTGCAGCAGCAAAAAGAATCGTGTCATCTAGATGCTCCATCCAATAAAAATCTCCAGCGACTATATCCTTAGGAAGGTATAAAACAAAAGATCTATCCAGATATGATTTTACTAATCGCTCGGGTGGCAAAATGGCACTCTGTATACGTTTCGCATAGGTGATTGAGTCCATGATCTCTTTGTTCTTGTGTGAGATGAGCTTGTTTTTAAAACTGATATCCTTGTTTTTCTTTCGAAGTAATTTCTGGCTCTTTACTTGCTTATTGTGGCTTCGCATAATCAGGAATGTCAATAATAAAATACCTAAAAACCCTCCTGACATTAGTTGTTGAGATTCATTGATCTCACTAAGGAAATCACTCTCAGGAAGAGCGATCAGTATCATGAAAGATTGTTTTTTACTTAGCTTGAACTCTTTTACAACACCCCACCAGGTTTCCCCCCCAGAGTCAAAAGCAAATGGAACATCTGCCTCTTCATGATTTAGTACAACCTGCATTTCCTCCATCTTTATTTCATCAGTAGGAGAAAGTGTCTGATCAAGATCACTATCAATGTGAGCATTATGCGGAGCACCAATTATGAAGGCTTTATTTTTAGTGGTAATTAGCACTTCACCATTTGGTGTTGGGTGAAGATGTTTTGTGAAGTCATTTATCTTTTCCAAGGTTAGATCTAATGCAAGAATTACATGAAGAGAATCATTGTAAGGGTCTATCCATGCTTTCGAAACCGTAATTCCAGGTAAACGGGTGGTGTTGAACATATATGGATCAGTCCAATGCACATCTTCCAGGTCGTGATCTGCCCCCATGAACCATGGTCGTGATCTAGGATCATGTTGAGCCGTATCTGTCCAAATTGAGTCTACATGTACCTTGTTTCCATTGATCTTATACGCCTTCCAGTACTCAACAAATCCCTTGTGATCAATATCAATCTCTCTGGAAAACCACTCTTTATCTTCACCTAACAGTATGTCGTGCTCAAAACCTTCATTCGTTGCAATTCCTAGTGAAGAAATTTGATCATAATTCTCTATGATTGGAACGAATAACTTATTGTAATCTGTTTGATTGAATTCATGGATCGGTTTCATCTGAGCCTGAACGGAACTGGTATTCAATTGATTTCTTACCGGTATAAAAAAGTCTTCAAGCTTATGTTGTGTCTTATCGATAGTTTTATCCACAAGTGACCTTGCAATATCATTTTTTGTGATGGATAGCTCATATACAATGTAGCCCATGATCAATGCAGATAAGATCAGTGTGATCACTGCAATATGTTTTATGATCCTGTCAATCTGGGCTTTCATTTTTCACTCTTGAGTAAGTATAGCTTCTGTGAAGTGAAAGTAGTAAAAAATCATTGAACATGAAAAAGTATAATAAGTGACAAAAGTCATTGGTTTTCAGATCACGACGGTATACTTTTGAATTAGAAATAAAAACACGAAATATGAAAAAACAATTACTTACTTTAATTACATGTGCTACAAGCGGTATGCTGTTTGGTCAAATGGGTCAGATCGCAAATGGCGGATTTGAGAACTGGACAACTGAGACAATTGCTGATACACTCTTAGATTGGGATGATTCTAACGGTGAACAACCTGGTCCTGCAACGGTTTTCCAGTCTACAGATGCAGCGGATGCCATGTATTCTGCTGAGATCGGTGCAGCTACATTCGGACCCAATGATCAGGATACTACATTCGGATATATCTATCATGGGTCAATTGGATCAAATGGTCCCGATGGTGGGATAACGTACGCAGATAATTTTGATGAAGTGCAATATCAATTTAAAGCAGATCTAGCGGTTGATGATACGCTATATCTTTTGATAATCAGATTTAATTCTGGTGTACCTGGTGGACTTGAGCTTTATCCTGCTGCTTTTGGTCAAGTTAGTACATGGACTCAAGGAAGTATAAGTGTTGCAACGGGAACACAGGATGAATTGTTCATTGGTTTTGTCATGGGTGATCCTTTTGGAGACGCAGCTCCTCAACCTGTTTCAAAAGCATGGATAGATGATGTAAGGATGTTTGATGGAGGTTCGGCAACAACAGATCTTCCTGATCCTAGTTTAGAAAATTGGAATACAATAAGTTCTGAAAACCCAGATGACTGGTACACTTTGAATGAGTTAATTGTTCAGGCTGGTTTACCGGCAAATGTTACAAAAACAACTGATGCTGCGAGTGGTTCATTTGCTGCTGAAATGACTGTTTTGTATGAGCCTCAAAATCAGGATACGATCGGTTCTATCGTTTCATTAGGTCCTATCAATATTCAAAATATGAATCCTTTTGAACCCGCTCCATATGAAGCAATGCCTGTTGAGCTTACGGGATCTTACAAATACGCTCCATCTAACTTAGATGCTGGTGCTGGACTACTTTTGGAATTTTATCAGGGAGGTTCTGTTCTGTACATCGACTATCAAGCTTTCACAACAAATGCGACGTATACGAGTTTTACACTTCCTATTACTCTTTCTGGCACTCCAGATAGTGTTTTGATGTATGCTTTTGCTGGAGAGAATCCAGGTAGTGTTTTACATTTAGATGATCTATCCTTTAATGGAGGAGATGTAGGGTTAGAGGAGCAGTTTTCAACTCAGACTATGGTATATCCAAACCCTGCTCAAGAAAATATACACCTTAGAACTGACGCAAACAGTGAGTTTCGTTTAGTTGATATTACTGGAAAAGAGATAAAATCTGGAACTACTGAATCACTCATTACAACTTTTGATGTTTCAAAATTAAATCCTGGAATCTACTTATTTCAGTTGACGAGAGATGGTAAGATCCAAACGATCAAGTTTGTGAAGAAATAGATCGAAATTAATTTACCTTAGAAACCTTTCTGAATTCACTTTCAGGAAGGTTTTTTTATGATCATAAGTTCAAAGTTTCAAACCTTTCTATCTTTGCGCTGTTTCAATTTTAGTATTTAGAACAGATCCTATGAAAAAGACCGGAGTACTTTTAATTCAATTGGGAACACCAGATAGTCCAAAAGTTAGTGATGTACGTAGGTATTTGACTGAATTTTTGAACGACCCAAGAGTAATTGATCTTCCGTGGTTAGGGAGAAAGTTATTGGTAAATGGAATTATCGTTCCCTTTCGTGCTCCGAAATCGGCAAAAGTTTACAAGGAGCTATGGGAGATGAGCAACAATGAATCCCCATTGCTAACTTACACGGAAAGTAAGAAAAAACTGTTGCAAGCCAGATTAGAAGGAGAGAATGTTACAGTCCATATGGCTATGCGTTATCAGAATCCATCTATGGAAAAGGTTCTAGATGAAATGCGTCGTGCGAACTACGAAAAGATCATTATTCTGCCTTTATTCCCACAATATGCAAGTGCCTCTGGAGGATCTGCGATTGATAAAGCAATGCGTATCATAAGAAAATGGTGGGTCATTCCTGAGATCTCTATCATTTCAGACTTTTACGAGCATGAAGCATATATTGATGCAGTAGTTGAACGGTCAAAGGAATTCAATATAAAGAATTACGATAAGGTCATGTTCTCGTATCATGGTCTTCCTGATCGTCATGTTGACAAGGTTTATGATGATGGTTTGTGTGAGGATCAACCTTGTGAAACAGAGATCAACCAAAAAAACAGATTCTGTTATAAAGCACAATGTTATGCGACTACAAGATTGATCGCAGAGAAGATCGGATTGTCAGAAGGTGACTATACAGTTGCATTTCAATCTCGATTAGATAAGAAATGGTTAACTCCATTTTCTGATAAGGTAATAGAAGAGTGGGGGCACGAGGGAGCCAAAAAAATCCTTGTTTTTAGCCCTGCTTTTGTTGCGGATTGTTTAGAAACTCTTGTAGAGATCGGAGTAGAATACCAGGAAGATTTTGAAAAAGTAGGAGGAGAGAAGGTACAATTAGTTCCAAGTACAAATGATCATCCACGTTTTATTGATTGTTTGGAAGATCTGATTCGAAAACGACTTTAATCAATTACGTTTTTCTTTTAAATCTCCATTTACAACCAAACACAACTTCTGGAGAGATATACCCAAACTTCTGGAAAGCAAAACTTTGATTATTATCAGGTCGAGTCTGAACTCTTGTTTGATGTATGAAACCAGCAGCAAGGTTTGCCTGAAGGAAAATATGATCAAAAAACAATGCTCTCATACCAGGGTGAATGGATAATCCATATCCGGATATAGAAACTGTTTTACGTGTATGTAATCCAGCAAAATTGAAATCATTGAACGACAGCATGAATCCTGAGGCGATTCCCAACTGAGATTCTAATTTAAACCAATCATTTTTCCCTTTTCTCAGCAGTTCGTCAACTCTATTCACTTCAATACGCATATAGTTAAGACCATCTGAATTTTCGTAGTGGATGTACTTTGTATTCGTTAACATTTCCTGGTCACTATAATTTCCAGTCCAACTTGTATTGATTGTATCGTCAATATGTCCAGTCAACCTGATCGTTTGCTTGTTGTTCATCACGTATTTCATGTGATCATATCCTAACGAAACGCCCCAATGATCTCCAAAAAAATAACCTATTCTACAGTTGAACTGAGGAATTGTGATCTTTTTAGGGTCGAAATAAACTTTAGGATTAAACCTTTCTGGATTGTCAGATGCTTGAAGATCATTCATCGTGAAGTTATAACCAGGCCCAACACAGGTTAGATCACTTTTTGTATAAGCGCTTCTATTATAGCCCCAATAAAAGTAAAATTGATTCTTGGCAGAGAAATCGTCTGTTTGAGATAGTGCCTCTAGATTGATCAATGAAAAGATCATTAATACTAGTACAGAGGAATGTTTTAAAAAGGAAAAGGACTTTAGCATCTCAAAAAAATATGAAGCAAAGATAAACTTTTCTTTTTTAGTGCTCATGAGCCGTTTTCAATGCTTTTCTATACTTTTGTTCTATGACAACTTTTAGAGATAAAGTGGTATGGGTAACAGGTTCTTCTTCGGGAATAGGAGAGGAGATCTGTCGTCAGCTTGCACAACAAGGAGCTAAGCTAATTTTATCTGCTAGGAGTATTGATAAATTGGAGGAAATTAAATCTGAATTACCTCATAATGATTCACATACTGTTCTTCAGCTCGATCTGAATGAAAATCAAGGTTATGCTGAATTGGCAGAGCGCGTAATTGAAAAGTACGGTCGTATTGATTACTTGTTCAATAGTGGTGGAGTATCGCAGAGAAGTGAAGTATCGTCTACTTCAATGGATGTTGACAGAAAGATCATGGAGATCAATTACTTTGGGAATATTGCTTTAACGAAAGCTGTTCTCCCTGTAATGCAAAAACAAAGATCAGGTCATATTATTGTTACATCTAGTATTGCCGGTAAATTTGGTTTTTATTTGAGGTCAGCTTACAGTGCTTCAAAGCATGCACTTCATGGTTTTTATGAAAGCTTACTTTTGGAGGAAGCAAAAAACAATATATATGTGACCATCGCATGTCCGGGAAAGATCAATACTCCAATTTCGAAAAGTGCCTTAAAAGGTGATGGGTCAGCACATGGGGAAATGGATCATAATCAAGAAACAGGGATGTCTGTTGAAGAATGTGTTAAACAACTCATTTCTGCTACTGTTAAGAGAAAAAAGGAGGTGTTGATAGGAAACAAAGAAATAAAAGCGGTCACACTAAAACGCTTTTTCCCTCGACTATTTTGGAAAGTCATAAAAAATCAAAAGCCAACATAGATGAAAATTTTAATGGTTTGTTTAGGTAATATTTGTAGATCACCTCTTGCGGATGGTCTAATGCGAAAAAAGGTGAAAGATCATGGACTTCCAGTTGAAATAGATTCTGCTGGAACTGGTGATTGGCATGTAGGCGAAGCTCCAGATCATCGCATGCGAGCAACAGCTAAATCAAAAGGAGTTCCTATTGATGAACTCAGAGGAAGACAGTTTAAAGTAGAGGACTTTGATCGTTTTGATCGAATCTTCGTGATGGATCTAAGCAACAAGGAAAATGTTTTAAAGCTGGCACGAAATAATTCAGATAAGGAAAAAGTTGATCTTCTGCTCAATTTGAGTCACCCAGGAGAAGATATGGAAGTTCCAGACCCTTATTTTGGAGGAGAAGAGGGTTTTGAGCATGTTTTTCAATTAGTTGATAATGCTACGGACCAATTAGTGAACGATTTAAAAGCGACCTATGGCGAAGGGTAAATTATTTTTAATGCCTATGACCTTGGGTTCGGATGAGGTGGACCATGTCATTCCTGATGAAGTAAAAGCATTAGCAATAAAAACAAGGTTTTTTGCAGTTGAAAATATTAAAACAGCTCGAAGATATTTGCGAAGACTGGATAGAGAATTTCCAATTGATGATAGTGAGTTTTTTATTCTGAATAAGAAGACTAAACCTTCTGAATTATCAACAATGATCAAGCCTATCTTTGAGGGGAATGACGTCGCTATAATTTCTGAAGCAGGATGTCCTGGAGTAGCCGATCCTGGAGCGGATCTTGTTGCATTTGCTCATCAAAAGGGTGTATTTGTAAGTCCGTTAACTGGACCATCATCAATTCTACTTGGATTGATGGGGAGTGGATTTAGTGGACAATCTTTCATCTTTCACGGATATTTGCCAAGGGAACGAAAGCAACGTATTAAAACGTTCAAGGATTACGAGAAAACAGCAACAAAAACAGGGCAGACTCAAATTTTCATGGAAACACCTTATAGAAATATGAATGTTCTTGAGGATCTTTTAAATGAATGCATGGACACAACATTTCTTAGCATAGCGTGTGACCTTACTTTGCCTACAGAGAGAATTCAGACTATGACTGTTGCGGATTGGAGAAAACATGCTTTTGATCTTAGTAAAAGACCAACAATGTTTTTGATCGGTAGACCTTTCTCAAACACTGGTCGCTAAACTAGAGCCCAAACGATGGCAATACCTCCTACGATAAAGCAGTAAATTGAAAACCAGGACAATTTACTTCGTTTAACAAGAGCGATCATCCAGGTACATGCGACAAGTCCAGTTAGAAAAGCGGCGATAAAACCTATCGATAATTCTAGAAAGGGAACATTTTCAGCTGAAAACGCACCGTCGAGTATATCTTTGGCCATTTTCCCCAATATCAATGGAACAACCATCAAGAAAGAGAACCTAGCAGCTTTCTCTCTATCTATTCCAAGCAATACAGATGTTCCGATCGTTGCTCCCGATCGAGATATCCCAGGAAGAATGGCGATAGCTTGTGAAATACCAATTATAAATGCCTTAGGGTAACTAACACTATTGTTTGTTTTTTTAGCTCGATCCGCCAGAAATAATAAACCTCCTGTTAGGATAAGCATTGTTCCCACAAGAAGGATCTGACGATCAAAGAATGTTTCAATCACATCATCCAGAAAGAAACCAACGAGTGCTGCCGGGATCATAGAAATAATGATCTTCATTGAGAAATTAAAGGACTCATTATTTTTAAATTTAAATAGGCCACTTATGATCTCAGCAACATCTTTTCTAAATACAACCACCGTACTCAATGCTGTTGCAAAATGAAGTACAACTGTAGTCATCATACTTTCCTCACCTATCACTTCCCCGCCAAACATAGCTTTAGCAAGCTCAAGATGTCCACTGCTGGATACGGGAAGAAATTCGGTTAAGCCTTGAATGATTCCTAATATGATCGTCTCCAGTAAATCCATAAGTTGTTTAATTAGGAAGCGAAAATACAGATATTTTGATTAACACATCAAGCTTTGTCGATCAATTCAATTTACAAACTCCGAGCAGTCTTCAGACGGTTGAAAAGTCCCAGCACCCTGTTGATATACAAGAGAGGCACCTAAGTGTCCGACATAAAGGAGGAATGACATGCCTACGATCAAAAGAATCAAATTTATAACTCTGATAAAGACGCTGAATCGATCTCTGATCCAAAACAATTGGGCTACGGTTATTATGCTTGCAGCGGTAAATAAGAAAGAGGTAGTTAATGCTGAGTTTTCATGGTCTTTTAATACTCTTGGATCGCACAATTCCCTGGAAACAATGCCGTCGGCAGCATCACCTGTGAAAACGGCTATCCATGCTCCAATCGTTCCGATGATCAATAAAAATTGAGACGCCGGTTTTATCCAGTTCTGCTTGATAAGAAATGAAGAGATGAAGAGTAGGGTAGCGAGGGTTAGGGCAACTATAGGAAGGTGAACAGAAAGTGCATGAAGCACTTCTGTTCGCCATATTGAAGGAACTGAATCCATTTATTCAATAATATTTACAGATAGAGGGTCTAAACGTTGTCCAACTTTTTCAACTTCTACCTCAACTTTTTGCCCCTCTTCTAATGCAGAAAATTCAGCATTTTCGCCATTTTTAGTAAGTACAGTTTCTTCGATGAAGTAGAGCTCTAATGTTTTGTCATCATCCGTCTTTACATAGATCTCAGACTTCTCTGCTTCAACTTCGGAAATAGTTCCTTTGTAAGTTCCTGATTCTACTGCGTCAGTACTTTCTCCACAACTTGCCAAAAATAGTAATGTGAACGCAGATAGGATAGATATTAATTTCATGATCAATTTATTTTTAGTTCAATCACAAATTTAGAAATACCATGATCAAATCCTAGCGCGAGAGCTGTCAAATGCATTACTCATTACCCATCGTAAAAATACCTCTACACCTCCTCGAGCACTCGATACTTCTCTCAATGAAGAGAAGAGGTTGAAGTCATAAGCCATACCGGCATCAAATTGTCCGAAACGAACAGAAAATCTTGAAATCAATGCATCTTGATTACGATAGAATAGACCTAAAGCAAGAGATGTTCCACCAGGTTGTCCGGCAGCTGATGTCTCCTGACTTAAGAAAAACCGGTAATCTGTTCCCAGTAATAATTCCATATTTGGTCCCTGGAACTGAGCGTATACAGCTGGTTCAACAGCCATTTTGGTTGTTCCTATTCCAATTCTTGCATTTGCAAACCCTGACCATCTAACATAAAGTGGATCCTCTTCAACCCCGATGAAGGAGAAGTTTGGTCTATTTACATGATAAGCAGCCAGACCTATATTTACAACTGTACCATTGTTGTTTCTTGACTTTGGTTCTGGGCTAAATCTATACAAAGCTCCAGCTCCGACATCAAAATACGAAAATGTTGGGTTATTGAAAACCTCACCTGAAGACAGCGTTGGGTTAAAGTCTTCTCCATCATATTGGGCTCCCCATTGTCCTCCGCTAATGGCAAGTGAACGTTGGCCGAAGCCTGTATTCATTCCTAATCCGATAGTACTATTTTCGTTTACTTTCAAATGATAGGCTGCATTAATGGCAACATTGTTCGAGCTCATCGACTGTTCTCCAGCTTGATCATTGAAAAAATTTAGACCAATAGCGAAGTTTCCATTGGCATCTTGATTACTATTTGGTATTCTCATGTCGGCACTAGCACCTATCGTTTGAAAAGGTGCTGCAACAGCGTTCCACTGGCTGCGGTAGTTTATATTCGCCTGCACGTCAAAATTTGCACCTGCCAGAGCGGGATTTAAATTTTGAGGTGAATAATCCATTCCTGAGAAGTGAATATCCTGCGCAAAACTGAAACAAGTCAACATTGCTGCTATTGCTGTGGTAATTGTATTATTCTTTTTCATAGTAGTTTCGTTTTATGATTAGCGGATAAGTTGAATATTACCTGATTCCGATTGTTCTTCGCCGTTTTGATCAACATAGATCAACTTATAGGCAAAAACTCCCGTATTCAGTTGTTCGTTTTTGTAAGTACCATTCCAACACATCTCAGGATCATTCGAACGATAAACTACTTCTCCCCATCTATTGTAAATGTTTATTTCAAATGATGTCAGACATCCTCCATAAACACATAGTTCGTCATTTTTTCCATCATTATTTGGGCTGAACATATTTGGGACAAACACTTTTCCACAAGGGTCATCTACAAAGATCTGAACAGTGTCAGTCTCTGAACATCCATCAGCCGTTTGGATCGTGACGATGTATGTTGTTGACTCATCTGGACTTGCCACTGGATCAGGACAATCAGAGCATGATAGATCATCAGATGGAGACCATGAATATGTTTCTCCAGAAACATTTGGATCTACAGTTGTGCTTATGTTTACAAGATCACCTGGGTCGATTGTTACGGTATCAGGGGTTACAACTGCAGAGAATCCACCTGTAGCATTAACAACAAATAAAGTATCAAATGTACATCCCTGATCATCAGTGATCGTCAAGCTATACGTTCCTCCAGAAATATTCAGTAGAGAATTTGTTGTCTCATTTCCTGGAGACCAATCGTAGGATAAGTTTCCATTAGCTCCACTTGCAGTGACGATCACATCACCGTTGCTTTGTCCACAATTTGCATCATTCACCGTGGCTGAAACATCAAAAGGTGCGGGTTCATTTATGGTAATATTCGCAGTTCCAATACATCCAGCATCATCCGTTACCTGTACAGTATAATTTCCTGCAGAAAGTCCTGTTGCAGTTGCAGTAGTCTGGTTTGATGGAGTCCACTCGTAAGAGTATGGTGATGTTCCTCCAGTTACATCTGCTTCTGCACTTCCTGTTTGTCCATTTGGACAGTCAACATCAGAAACATTAATGATTGTTACCGCTGGACCATTCACTGCACTAACATTGACTGTTTCTGAGGCAGAACATCCGGTGTCGTCAGTAACAGTGATCTGATAACTTCCTGCTCCGAGATTAGTTGCAGTAGCAGTTGTTTGACTATTGGCGTCATCCCACTGATAAGTGTATGTTCCAGATCCGCCTGAAGCGCTTACCGTTGCTGAACCATCGTCAACCGTACATTGAGATTGAGTAGTAGATGTCGTTAGAACGATCTCGGTAGGTTCATTGATAGTTACAGTTTCAGTAGACTCACAGTTGTTATTATCTGTTACTGTTACAATATAGGTATCTTCTGTTAAACCAGTTGCGGTCGCAGCGTTACCTCCAGAAGGTGACCAACTGTATGAGAAAGGTCCATTTCCTGTTGCAGAAACGGTTGCTTCACCATCGGCTTCTCCAAAACAAGATATGTCAGTACCGGAAGCTGATAAAGTTGCTGGTTCATTTACAGTAATTGTAACACCAGAACTAGCAGAAGTACAAGAACCAACTGTGATCTCCAAAGAATATGTTCCATCTGCAGCAACTGTTACACCAGTTAAAGTTGGATCTTCACTTGAGCTTGTAAATCCATTTGGTCCAGTCCAGCTGTATGTAGCACCAGAAACGGTATTTCCAGTTAACTCTATATCATCACCTTCGCAGACAGCCCCATTTACGGCACCTGCAATAGCGGTCGGAACCGGATCTACACTAACGGTGACGTTGTCTCCAGCTGAGGAACATGAGCCCTGCGTAATAACCAAGGTATATGTTCCTGCTTCTGAACTCGTCGCATTGTTAATAGTAGGATCTTCGTCAGAGCTTGTGAAACCATTTGGTCCTGTCCAACTGTAAGTAGCGCCTGAAACGGTATTTCCAGTTAATTCGATATTATCTCCTTCACATATAGATGTTGATGTGGCGTTCGCATTTGCAGTTGGTGTTGGATTAACCGTAACATTCACATTATCTGTTGCCGAAGTACAACCATTGTTAGTGATTGTCAAAGAATATGTTCCATCGGCTGCTGTAGTTGCTCCACTGATCGTAGGATCTTCATTTGAACTTGTGAAGCCATTTGGTCCAGTCCAGGAATAAGTCGCTCCAGAAACTGTATTACCTGTCAATTCAATATCATCTCCTGCGCATATTGTATTTGAAACAACTCCAGCATTTGCTGTCGGATTATTGTTTACCGTAATATTCACATTATCTGCAGCAGAACTACATCCACCAGAAGTAATCACCAGGGAATATGTTCCAGCGTCTCCAGCAACTGCATTTGATATAGTTGGGTCTTCATTTGAACTAGTAAAACCATTTGGTCCAGTCCAAGAATAAGTCGCTCCTCCTACAGTATTACCAGTCAATTGAATATTATCTCCTTCACAAACGGTTGTGCTTACGGCAGAAGCAGATGCAGTTGGTCCGGCATTAACAGTAACTGTATAATTAGCGGAGCAACCTGCATTATCTGTGTAGGTGATTACTGCTGTGCCTGCAGACTGACCTGTCACATTTCCACTATTGTCAACGATAGCGACACCTGTATTTGAGCTTGACCATGGATTACTGCCAGCTGGAGTCCCTGAGCCAGACAAAGAAATTGTTTCACCAGTACAAGCTGTCGCGGGGCCTGAGATCTGTGGGTTCAGATCCAATTCATAAATGATAAAGGCAGGACTTGTTGTTCCTGCATCAGGGTCATCATTCGTGTCATCATAATAAGCCCCGTTTCCTGGGTTAAAAGTAGTTATAGATTCTGACCATGTTGAACCACCAATATAAAGTCTGTTGTCGAGAGAAGAATGTGCGATTGTTGGTTCTCCCATATCGCTACTAACATAAGAAGACCATTCTGCTGAGAAGTTAGCGTCAAACTGCATTAAAAATCCTTGTCCACCTGTTGCTTGATTATAACCAGTAGCAGATGGTATTGTAGCATGACTATCTGATCTTGAGCTTACGATAAACTTATCACAACCGGTAAAAACTGCATCGTATAATAGATCACCACTTGGATCATCTCCCCAGTATGTACCCCAGTTACGTGCTCCGTCGTTGTTAAACTTTATAATGAAGCTGTTGAAATCCCAGAATGAACCTGAATTAGGATCATTGTTTGCTGGAGCCGTACTCATATTGTAAGCTCCTGTGAGGTTTTGTACCGGAAAGTTAGAACTATTGGTACCTCCAATTACGATCAGGTCCTGTGTGTCTGGATCAATTATTACACGAGATCCATTACCCATCTGACTTTTTAGTCCATCAGAGGCATCTCCACCGTATAATGTATGCCAGATCAGTGCACCACTAGCATTGAATTTACCTATGATCAGATCATGGTTACCCATGGCTGCTGAATAAGTACTTTGATAGTATGAGCCTGGATAACTTTGTAAATGAGTATTCGCGGCTGTAGGAGAAAATGTATTATTCGCTTCACCCACAAAAAATATATTGTCGTTATCGTCAAAAGTAACGTGAAAATTATCCGTAGTATTTGGCCCACCTAAAAATGTCCCCCAAATTAGATTGAAACTACTATTGAACAACATGATATGCATGTCTTGATAACCACCATTTACAGCTTGATTATAAGCGCCAGGACGATTCACGATCTCAGGGTTTCCAAAATCATATGTTTGTTGTATGATGGCTACTAACCCAGAATTACTGGTTGCTACACTTGGCTGAGAACTCGTGTGAGAAGGGAATGCAGTTGCATGAAGCAGTTCTCCCGTATTTTTATTTATTCTCAACCAATATGGATCACTACTCGGTGCACCGTAATAGTAACCACCTCCATTAACTAAAGGCGCATCTGTACTTAACTGACTTCCTACAAAATGTAGAGTTGTACCATGGATAGCAAGTGGATCTGTTGCGGTAGACCAGTCAATCGAAGTTGAGCCACCGTAATATGTTGCCCAAACTAAATTTCTGTCTGCATCAAATTTTGCGATGTATAAATTGTTTGAAACATAGTTTTGGAAGTATGCTGATCCACCCGGATCTACAGTTGGGTAATCATTTGCATCATCATTGATCCACCCCTCTAGAAAGTAGTTTCCAAGATCATCTGCAATTGAAGAGTAGTAATCCAGCTCATTATCTCCAATAGATCCTTCAAAATAAGTCGCCCACGAGAGGAAAGGATCAATGGTTAGTTGCTCATACGATATTTCCTCCATTTTGAATTGGATGACGTTTTTTTCGTTTAGATCGTATTGAACTTTAACTTCTTTGTTTTTATCATCGTCAAGAAACGATAAAGGTATATCCTCTACAAGCTTACCAAATTCTGTAACGATCTGAAGTTTACCTTCACTGTCTATCTTCACTTCTTTAGCACCTGCGTATTTGAATTTAATATCTCTAATATTAGCACCTTCTTTAAGGATGAAATCATATTTAAGTCCATTTTCAGTAAAGTGAAAAATCAAGTCTATGTCAGGATAAACATCATGGTAACGCACTGTATTGAAAGAGCTCACATTTCGAATGTTTTCTCGCTTATTTAGAAAAAAGTTGGTGTAATGATCTGTTTTTTCTTCACCTCGAATTTCAACTTCAGAATTTGTTCCGATCAATTGAAGATCTAACCTGTGAAAAGTTGAACCCAAAGTCGATTTGATACTGTCTCTCAGATCCTTGTTGTTTTGGAATTTGGGCTGAGAGAAATCAAACTCCTCCTTTTCCCTAAAATTGAATACGACCTTATCTTTCTCGAAGAAAACGGAAGCATTTCCAACTCCCGCATAATAATCAACTTCGGGGTGAAAGTTTTGGTTTAGATCGACCACTTGGCCTTTGTTCTCTAAAAATTGAGCGGTTGATAATAAAGTACACGCAACAGCGCATATTAGTAGCAGTGCTTTATGCATAGTAGTAGTTTTTGTTTCGAATATACAAAATATAACATCTTGATAGAAGTCAATAATTAAGAATTTTCATTGAAAAAATATAAGGTATTGAAAAACAGTCGATAGAAAGTAACTTTTGTCTATTGTTTTACAAGTAATCATCGAGTTTAGAAATTACTTTATCTCTTCATTCAGAGTAAATCTATACTATCTTTGTCTCGAATGGAATTACCTGTTAAGCAACCGACATATAGATCGATCATGAACTTAGCGGTTCCCGCTATGTTGGGAGGTATAGTAGAACCTGTTCTTTCATTAACAGATCTTGCTGTTGTGGGAAACATTGGTAGTGATGCGTTTGATGCCAGTAATGAGAATTTATCTGCGGTCGCAGCGGTTGGGTTGGCCGGAAGTGTTCTTTCAGCACTTGTCTGGATCTTTGCACAAATGAAAAGTGCGATCTCAGCTGTAGTATCTCAAGCTTATGGTGCGGGTAGAATGCGAACAGTGGGCTCTTTAATTCCCCAAATGATCTATTTTAATGCAGTTGTTAGCTTGATCGCAATGGTTGGTACTATGTTGACTTCAGGACTGATCTTTGAACATTTGCTTTCTGCATCTGGTCCTATTTTAAGAGATGCTGTTGCTTATTATGATATTCGGGTAATGGGCTTTCCATTTACATTGATCACTTTTTCTGTTTTTGGAGTTTTCCGTGGAATCCAGAATACGGTTTGGGCAATGATCATATCAGTTGTTGGAGGTGCGTTGAATATCCTGCTTGATTTTGTTTTAATTCTTGGTTGGGGTGGATTTATTGATCCTATGGGTGTTGAAGGTGCGGCTTACGCTAGTTTTATTGCTCAGTTTGTAATGTTTGTACTCACTCTTTATTTTCTTGTTTTTCACTCTAAGATCAAGCTGTTTAATACGATCAAACGATTAAACCCAAAGTTTCCAGAACTACTGCTAATTGCCGGGAATTTGGTATTGAGGACACTGACACTAAACATAGCTCTAATACTAACTCATAAGTTTGCTAATATTTACGGGACAGTTCAAGCGGCCACTCATGCTGTCATTTTGAATTTATGGTTGTTTTCAGCGTTCTTTCTTGATGCTTTTGCCACTGCTGCAAACGCGATGGCTGGTAAGTTTTTAGGGGCTCGTGATAAAGCGTCCATGGAGCGAAATTTACAGCGAAATTTATTGCTGAGTGTACTTGTTTCCTTTTTGCTAGCGGGTGTTCTAATGATTTTCGATCGTTCCATAATGAGCTTGCTGATCGATAATGATGCGGTTTGGGAAGTTTATCCGGACGTTCTTTATCTTTTTGCGATCTGTTTACCAATAAACGCTGTAGCTTTTGCACTTGATGGAGTTTTCAAAGGAATGGGTATGGCGAAGTTCCTGCGTAATGTCCTTTTCATCTCTACTTTTGCAGGATTTATGCCTGTGCTGTTTATTGGGCACTTCGTTTATCCAGGGTTGGAAATTGTGTGGTGGTCGATAATCGCATGGATGCTATTGCGATCAGCAATTCCATTCTTTTATTTCAGGTATTGGATAAAACGATTCGAATAACTCTATTTGGTTAACGATTTGAACACTGCTTCCAGACTTTTTTCTTCTCTTCGAAGTGTAAGTATCAACAGATTTTCTTTTTGAGCATATTCTGCGATTGTTTTTCGTGCATCAATATCAACAGCGGTTTCCAGCAAGTAACAATTATCTTCTACAACCTCAACTTTCTTCACGGCAGCAATTTTGCTTAATTGATTTCTTGTTACGGCACCTTCAAATTCAACATAAACAACTTGTGTTTCCTTATCGGATTGAAGTTCTTTTGCTGTTTCGTTGGCTACAAGCTTACCATTTTTAATAATGATCACGCGATCACATATTGCTTCAACTTCCTGCATAATGTGAGTGGAGAGCATCACGGTCTTTTCTTTACCGATCTTTTTGATCAAACCACGAATCTCTTCTAATTGGTTTGGATCAAGACCAGATGTTGGCTCATCGAGAATAAGCACTTCAGGATCGTGAATAATTGCTTGTGCTAATCCAACTCGTTGTCTATATCCTTTTGAGAGCGCACCGATGATCTTGTGCTGCTCTTTCTGCAGTCCCACCTGTTGTATAACTTCTTCTACACGCTCTTTTATATTCGAAAGTTTATAGATCTTTCCTATAAAACTTAAGTACTCCTTTACATACATATCAAGGTATAAAGGATTGTGTTCTGGAAGATAACCGATCTTTTTTCGAACTTGAATAGAGTCTTTTACGATGTCTAAACCACAAACCTCAACATTTCCTTGTGTTGCCGGAATGAAGGTTGTTATGATCTTCATAGTTGTTGATTTACCCGCACCATTTGGCCCAAGAAATCCAAGTATTTCTCCCTTTTTAGCTTCAAAAGAAATATCATCAACTGCGGCCTGTTCACCGTAGTACTTTGTAAGATGTTTAACAACTATCGACATACGCTTTCGATTATTAAGCGAAGATAGGATATTGCCTTTAGCTGGCAACAATTCAGTGTTAAAATGTGTAAACAGCTATTCGTGGATAGCGAACTGTAATTATTGAGGTTAATCTTCTTCTTTAGGAATGACGAAAACTTTAATTCTAAGTTTTTCTTTTCGACTTGCGTTTGAGTAGATCTCTATTTTACGATCCTGCATGTAAAATTTCCCTTCAGTGTTAAAGGTAACGCGAATAGAATCTTGTTCACCAGGAAGAGTAGGGGCGTTAGGATAATCGATCTTTGTACAACTGCAACTTACCTTAGCGTCATTGATGGTCAAAGGTGCGTCACCAGAGTTTTCGTATACAAAATAATGCTCAAGTAATTCACCCTCCGGGGTTTTATCCCACTTGTGAGTTGTACTGGATAAAAACTTAAATTCCGCCGATTGGCCGAAACCAATGGCGGAATTAATTGCTATAAATATGATCGCGAAATATAGCTTCATTCAATTTTAGTTATTCGCAGGCGCTCCACTTTTGTTTACTGGTGCTCCTCCTTTAGGTGCTGCTTCAACAGTACCTTTAATACGAATTGTTTTAGTCGGTGCATTTGTCGCATTTGATTGAAGTGTTACACTTTTTCCAAATGGTCCAACACGCTTAGTATCGTATTTTACTTTGATCACTCCAGTTTCTCCTGGTGCGATTGGCTCTCTTGGCCACTCAGGTACAGTACATCCACAAGATCCTTTCGCATTCGAGATCATTAGTGGCTCATCACCTGTGTTCGTAAAAACGAATTCACACGAACCGTCACCATATTGCTTGATCGTTCCGTAGTCGTGTGTTTCTTTCTTAAATTCGATCTTTGCTCCTCCTTCAACTTCCGCTGCTTCTTGAGCAAATACTCCGTTCATTCCAACTACTGCTGCTAGCATGAATGATAGTGTAAATAATACTTTTCTCATCTTATTCGTGTTTTTAATTTTAAGTTTCAATATCAAATATAGTGCAATAATCCTGCCTGTTAAGAATTTTAACAAAGCGTTAACAGCTACGATTCTTTTTCATTCTGTGCGTTTGCAATGGAATCTTCTATTCGTCTAAGCTCGATCAACTCTTCAAACGTTTTATCGATATGCTTAAGTCGGAACTCATAAGATTCTTTTTTCTCCTCTGAAAGATTTTCTTGTTTAAGCAATTCTTCCAGGTAATATTCCATCTTTTCAGTATCGCGTTGATCGTAATCGTAATAGTTCAATTGCATTTCCAATAACCCGATCTTGTTTTTGGTTTCTGGAAATTTTGCAAGTAAAGTATCTCTCCATTTAGCAGCCTCTTTCTGAACACCGATCTGCATATATAGAGATGCGATCTTGTCTACAGCGCTTTCCGCTTTTTCATGGTCTGGATACATTGAAAAGAACTTCTTGTTTCGATTGATCGCTTCATGGTAGACGATCTTATCCACTTTGTAAGAATCATCTTCCATTTTTTTATCGATCATCGTTTTTAAAGAATCATCGATTTCTTGAATGGAAGTTAATATTTCTTCCGCAGATTCGACTTGTTCTGTTTGATCTCCTTCTGAGTCAGAGTTTGATCCGCAACTAGCTGTAAATCCTATGGCTAATAAGTAAAAAATCCAATTTTTCATTTCTCTTATTTTGAACGTTTTTTAACCGGAAACTTCATTCTATAAGCTACATCAACGTTTCCTTTGGAGATATTGTTTAATTTTTTATTTAATAATCGTTTTTTAAGTGGACTAAGATGATCCGTAAATAAAATTCCATCTACATGATCATATTCATGTTGAACCACTCGTGCCGCATATCCTTCTAAAACATCTTCGTGAAAGTCCCAGTTCTCATCGTAATAACTGATCGTGATCTTTTCTTTACGATAAACATCTTCACGGATCGTTGGAATACTGAGACATCCTTCCTGAAAAGCCCAGTCTTCTCCATCTTCCTCTTCAATGATCGGATTGATGAACACCTTCTTGAAGTCTTTTAATCCCTCAGCTTTAGGATCTGGATTTTCATCATCTACATCATCAGCAAAAGGAGAAGCATCAACAATAAAGAGGCGAATCGACCTTCCTATTTGAGGTGCAGCTAAACCTACTCCACTGGCTTGATACATTGTTTCAAACATGTTTGAGATCAACTCCTGAAGCCCTTCATAATTCTCATCGATTTCTTCAGCTTCTCTTTTAAGAACTGGATCTCCGTATGCTACGATTGGTAATATCATAAAACTTTGGTTCTATTTTATTACAAAAATAAAAAATCTACGACCAATGTTATAAAACTGAATCAACGAATTGCTCGGCGATTGAAAAGGACATAGCCGAAACTTACTTGGGTTATAAACGGTTGTTCCTGTCTAGGAAAATAATTTGTAGAGATACGCAAAGGCCCAACAGGTGAATGGAAGATCACAGAGCCACCGGCCATTAAAGTTCCCTGTTCAAAGTTTTCATTATATCCAAAACTGCCGTCATCAAAAGTAACGATCTGTTTGAAAGGCTGGAAGAAATATGGATCAATTCGAATATCGACCAAATCATTAATAGAGAATATGATATTCAAACCAGCTCCGATATATTGTGGAGCTCTATATTCTTGCATAAACAAAGTTCGACTGTCGGGTAATGGTGAGAATTCCGTTGTTGCGAGAATCGATGCTGTATAATTGGAGAAAAGCGATTGGGAATTAAATACTGACTTCCCATATACACCTAGTCGAAACACATTTGAAAATTTAAAGTATTTTCTGGCTTCTAATGAAAGGTTGATCCACCTATGGAATTTTCGAACATCATAATCCTCATTGATCGTATTCCCTGATAAACTCTGTTCTTTACCTTGTACATATCTAAAACTGAAGTCGATAAAACTTCCTTCAGATGCCCATTGTTTTCTGTTTAGTGTGTTGTGTTTTAGTGAAAGAAATGCAGACTCACCAGTAAAAGTCGTGAGATCGGCTGTATCGGCACTTGAGAAATTTAGCGTTTGGTAGTACTGGTCTTCATTTTCGAACTTCCTGAAGTTCAACTCCATCTTACCTGTATTCGTTAAAGGCATTGCGATCTTAGCTCCGTAGTACAATTCGTTTTGCACCAGGAAAGATGGTTTAGCATCTTCAAAGAAAGTTGATGAACTCCTAAAATAATCCCATCGATTGAGTACGAAAAATGGACTTACTCTAAAAGGAAGAATTGTAGGCATATCATAGTCAGCTGACACTTTTGTTGATCCATAGAATTTCCCAAAGTAAGATTCAGTATGAAGTTGGAATGCTCCTTTGCCCAGATCAGAAAAAGATAAACCAATGTAAGCTGTATTCACTGGCCTGGATGAGAAATGACCTCCCACACTTAATTCAAAAGGCTTCTCTTTACGCACATCTAAATTTAGTTTATACGTGGAGTCACTGCTTTTTGACAGGGTAGGATACATATATTTCACCTGCGGTGTCGCATATACCCGAAAATACCTTTTTGTGAAATCTGTTTCTCCTAGATACTCACGCAATGTATCCCTCATAAAACTTCCGCGGATAAAAGAAATATCGTCTTTATCAGCATGAGATGTTGTTATTTCATTGATCGAAAGAGGCTTTATTTTTGAACGAAATTCATGTCTTTTCTTTTGTAATTCATCTTTTGGCATCGTTTTACTTAGTGCAGCTTTGATACTATCGATCATTGGTAGAGTAGATTCATATCCTTCCTGGATAGCCTGCTCTGCGCTACTAAAGTTAAAGGTCGAAATATCAGTTTCTGGAGAAATGATTATTCCTGCATTACACGGCAGGCTAAAGTCTGTTGGACGCATCAACATGTTTGTGACCTGACTAATAACATCGTCTTCAGTTGGAGGCGCAGCGTTATATGATACATTACTACCAATAATATAATCCACCATGAAATCTTCGTAGATCACATCAGCAGGGAAGTTATTGTATAGTCCACCATCGAAAAGTAGTTTCCCATCGATGCGAATTGGATTCACATAAAAGGGGTAAGTCATAGAAGCACGAACAGCTGCATTCAGATCACCAGAACCAAAAACTACACTTTCTTTTTCTCGAATATCAGAAGCGACACAGCGAAAAGGTACGAACAGAGAATCGAAATTATGATCAACAGCGGCACTGGTTCTCCCCAATAGTTTAAGCATTTCATAATCTAGATATGACGGTGTCATGAAATTCGTTGGTAAAGACTTTTTGAAGATACTGTCCTTTGAAAATGCCACATTTAACATCGATGCATCAGGTTCTTTTTCCCGAAGCAGAAATTTTTCTTCTTCTGTATTGATCCCGCGAGTCATTTTCTGAAACTCATCAGATAAAATGTAGGCTTTGATCTCTTGAGGTGAGTATCCACAAGCATACATAGAACCTACCAAAGCACCAGCACTTGTACCCGTTATGTAATCGATGGGAATCTCGGCCTCCTCTAAGGCCATAAGAACACCGACGTGAGCAATACCTGTTGCACCACCACCGCTAAGCACAACGCCAACACGTTGAGCTGATGTGGTTAAAGGTAAAAGCGATCCGATAAGGATCAAAAAAAGTGCGATCTTCTGTTTCAACAACTTTTAAATGAGTTAATTTGTACAAATTTATAAGTTTTTCCCGCTAAGAGAGAAAAAATGATGCTTACACTCCTGGACCATATCGGTGTTTTTGTTTTCGCTATCAGTGGAATGCTAACAGCAGCAGACAGAAGTCTTGATATTCTTGGAGGTTACATCATTGCATTTATAACGGCACTTGGAGGAGGAACGTTGAGAGACTTACTCTTAAATGTTGATATCGCCTGGATGGGTTCTATCGTTCAGGTTTCCATGGTTGTAGCAGGAGGTACATTCGGAATACTTTTCAGATCTTACTTGAAACGGCTTCGAAGAACACTGTTTATATTTGATACAATTGGTATTGCCATCTTTACGATCATTGGAGTACAGAAAGGTTTAGCTCACGAGCAGTTTGGATTAACTGTTGTTTTTCTTGGAATGATCTCAGCTACTTTTGGTGGACTCATTAGAGATGTATTGTGTAATGAAATACCTTTGATCTTCAGGAAAGAAGTTTATGCAATCCCTTGTTTGCTTGGAGGTACATTGTTCTTCCTAGGGAATGAGTTGGGCTGGGGAGATGCACTCTGGCTAGTTTGGGTTTCTATAGCGGTGATCATAACTTTGCGAACACTAGCTGTTGTATTTAGCTGGGAATTACCATTGATCCGAGAGATAAGAAAATAGTATGAAAGATTTGACGATTACAGTAAAAACCCTTTATGGTTTTGAAGATATTTTAACAGAGGAGTTGAACGAGCTTGGTTATCAAGATGTAGAGAAAAGTAACCGATCCGTTCAGCTTAAAGGAAGCTGGAAAGATGTATATCGTCTAAATTATTTATGTCGACTTGCAATCGCTGTTTTGGTTGAGATCGATCGTTTTCATATTCACAATGAAAATGACCTGTATAAAAAAGCCAATAAGATCGACTGGCCTTCATTTTTTGATGTTGACAAGTCGTTTTCAGTTAAAGGAGCTATTTTCTCAAAAATATTTAATCACACGAACTATCCGATGCTCTTAGTAAAAGATGCTATCGTAGATAAATTTAGAGATAAGGTTGGTGACCGTCCGAACGTTGAACTGAAATCACCTCAGGTTGCAATTGATGTTTATATATCAGATAAGCAGGTCGTAATTTCATTAAATACCTCAGGTGTACCTTTATTTCAACGAGGTTATAGACAGCAAACTGGTGAGGCTCCAATGAATGAGGTTCTGGCAGCTGGATTATTAAGACTTTCGGGATGGGATAAAAAAAGCACTTTAGTTGATCCAATGTGTGCTTCTGGAACGATCGCAATCGAAGCGGCACTTTGGGCAGCTGATATTCCAGCGATGATCGAAAGGCATCATTTTGCGTTTAGAAACTTCAACAGTTATGATGCTGACATTTGGGCTGAGGTAAGGAAAGAAGGTAACAATCGACCGATAGATCTTGGATTTCCTATAATTGCTTCAGATATTGATGCAGGTATGGTGCGTAAGGCTCAGAGAAATGCACGAGTAGCACCCATCGGTAAAATGATCACTTTTAATACCAGCGATTTTCATGACTTGGAACCGCCAGAAGAAACAGGAACGTTGATCATGAATCCACCTTATGGAGAGAGGATGGGAGATGAGGTCATCGAGATGTATGAAGAGATTGGTGACACGTTCAAGCAAAAGTACGCAGGATATAACTGCTGGGTTGTTTCATCGAATATTGATGCTATTAAGCGCGTAGGATTAAAACCAAACAAGAAGATCAAGGTCTTCAATGGTAGTTTAGAATGTAGCTTCAGAAAATTTGAAGTGTTCAAAGGTAGTTTGAAAACTGATTCCTCAAATACTCAAGAGAATGCATCAAAGGATGATGATCGAGAGACCAAAAAGAAAGAACCAAAGGAGAAAAGAATCGATCGCTACAATCGTTTAAAGCGCGAAAAGGAATTAGAATCTAAAGTTGAAGAGGCGCCAGAAGTTCAGGAAGAAAAGAGAGAAGAGGAAACCGCGAAGAAAGAGACTCCAAAACCTGAAGAAAAGAAGGAGACGAGTAGAGGAGCATCTAAATATGCTCAGCGCAATCTGAAATACACGATAGCTGATGACTCAGATAAAAAAGAGGAGCAGGAATCAAGGTCTTCGACATCCTCTGATGAGTCAAAGAATAAACAACAAGACGATCAATCTTCATTTAAAGAAAAGATCGAAAAGATGAAAAAATATCGTAAAAGGGATTAAGCTAATTCCTTAGTCGGTGTATAGTCGAACAATTTCATGAACTTGATCGCTTTAGCTACTTGTTCAGGAACATCTTCTTCCCACGAACTAGCGTTAGCTTTGATCTTAGACAGAACATCATCGGACATAATGTGAAGTAATTTTCTATCAAAGTCTTCAAGTGCTTCGATCTTATTATTCACCACCATATAGTCGAGTAGTCCCTTCAAACGTTCTTCTATACGAATATCTTCAAGTTGATAAAGATCTCCCGTCTCAACATTCGTTGCTGGATAAACATAGAGCTTTACGTTATGACCAAATCCACGTCCGAAAGCCTCAAGTAATCCTCCGTTTAGATTCTGGTAATACTTTTCATCAAAGACAGTATGTAAGTTGTAAATACCGAGGATCACTCCCATTTTTCGACCTCTTGAGAATTCACTCAAGTAATCAACCATTTTGTAGTATTTCAAATAGTTGGAGATCATCACCGTATGACCTAAAGAACCTAGTAGCTCAGCTCGATCTACAAAATCCTTATCGGAGATCTTTCCATCAGCCGTGAGATCTTTTAGGGTTAACTCAAATACCTCTCTTACATTATCTTCTTCAACACCTTCTTCTTTCAAGTACTTTTTTCGGGCACTCGACACCATGTCGATATGAACCTTAGTTACTGGGCGGAAGCGACCTCTGATAAGAAGAATGTTCTTTTTATAAAGCGCGTTTGCTGGCTGAAGGACTTTACCCGTTTGATCGAACATTGTCGCTTCAGTGATCCCTCTTTTCACGAGGTTTAAAGCGAGAATTCTATTGTCAACATGTTCAAAATCAGGACCGTCAACACGTAGCATATCGATTTCCATTCGATCACGCGGCAAACGATGAACAAGTGCATTCATGAAATAATCGAGTTCACCATCAGAATGAAAATATGCAGCATGAATAAGGTTTACACCCAAAATACCAAGAGCATCTTGCTGAGCTCTATTGCTTTGGTCGTGCATCTTAACGTGAAGTATAATATGATTCGGTTCTGTATTTGGTTTGATCTGGAAACGAATTCCAACCCAACCTTGACCTTGATTTGTCTTGTGATAATTAAGCGACTCTACAGTATTACAGAATGAGAAAAACTTAGTGTCTTCTCTTCTGTCTTGTAAGTTGTCAAGCATAGAATCATACTCGATCTTCAGCATGGTTAACAGACGTTCTTCACAAACATATCGTTTGGCTTTACCGTAAATGCTATCTGATACTTTCATATCATAAGCCGAGTGAGTAAATGCAATGGTACCTGAACTACCTCCAGCTTTAAAAAAGTTAGCTGCAGTTTCCTGACCCGCACCAATCTCTGAAAATGAACCAAAGATGTCTGGAGTAAGGTTTACTTTCAACGCTTTCTCCTCCGTTGTTAATCTTCTTCGATCTTCCATGCTACATAGTTTAACGTTATAACAAATTAACTAAAATTCGGGCAGACTACATAAATTGACTACCTGAACTTGGTGACGGATCAACTTATTACTTGTTAGGGTCTTGAAAATCAGGGTTGTTGATAAACTGCTGATCTGTGAAAGTTTTGAGGAATGTGATCAATAATTGTCTTTCCTGGGCATCCAACTGCACACCACCCTGGTGGGCAAACTCCATTAATGGATCAATAGTCGAACTTTCGACCAGTCCAGTCGAATAGTGATTTACTACCTCTCCGAGATCGGAGAATCGCCCGTCGTGCATATACGGAGCGGTCAATTCAATATTTCTAAGCGTCGGAACTTTGAATTTCCCAGCATCGTTTGGATTACCCGTAACTAACATTCTTCCAGGATCATCTTCGAAGGAAGCATCAAGTCCATTGTTAGCAAACATATTAACTTGAGCCAATGCGCCGTCATGACAGTGAAGACAGTCACCAGCACTTAAACTAAAGAATACATCCATACCAGCCCACTCTTGAACAGTGATGTTGTTGTAAATTTCCTGTTCCTCTGCGGTTAATGGCAGACTATTCTGATACTTATACATAACATCGTATTTCGACTTACCAGAGATCAACGTTCTTAAAAACTGAGCAATTGCTTTAGCTACATGTGTAGAATCAAAATCTTCAACGCCAAAAACGGTGAAAAATTGATTGCGGTATTCCACTTCAGCCTTTAACTTTTGAATGGTTTGAGCCCAGCTTTGATCCATTTCGTGAGAAGCAATAACCGGTTCAATGATCTGTTCCTCGAGAGTCTCATCCCGACCATCCCAGAAGAAATCTTCTTGCCACGCTAGATTGATCATCGCCATCGAATTTCGATTCCCAAATTGACCGTCGATTCCCTGAGAGAATTGATTGTTATCAGAAAACGCATATTCTTGTTTATGACAAGATGCACAAGCGATCGTATTATCTCTACTCAACTTTTCTTCGTAGAATAATTGTCTTCCCAGTTCAACTCCTTCAACAGACATTGGATTCTCTGCTGGAATTGGCATTGCTGGAAAATGGCTTGGTACATCAGGTGTGTATGGAGTGATTGAACGCTCAACCATATCCTTTCGACATGAAGTAGCCAAGATCAAAACTAAGATCAATATGAATGAGAATTTCTTCATTTACTGCGTACTTAATGATGTTGTAAAGTTCGAAATAATTTTATCACTTAAGGCTTCTTGTCCTGGCATTGTGTGAGATGTTCGCTCATTTTTTATGTCAACATCTGCTGTATCACCGTCAAACACTTTGTAAAGATCAACAGTTAAATTTGCCTCATACAAGGTATTAGAAACAGGTTGCCAATTCAAATCATTTAAAGATACATTCTTTAACAATTGATCTGTTCCTGCGTGGTACAAAAAGTTTGCTATATCCTGACCAGTTTGTCCTTGGGTCGTATCTGCACGTCCTTCTATCATTAAGAATATATATCCAGTATTCCATCCCCAATGCATATCATCTGTATTCAAGATATTTAAAGGATCATCTGCAGGTAACGCCGACGGATCTTCATGATTTCGATCAGCACCAACACCCACATTTGCTGTAAGACTAGGGAAATTTGAATAATCTCCATCTCCTTCCCAGATCAAACTGGGATCATCTTCATATTTATAGACCATTGAAGGTGTGAGTGTAGTATTTCCATTCTTAATTTCAGTAAGAATGAAGTTCAATTTCGTAAACTCGATCGTATAACCTTCCTGAGTTGTATAACTCGATTGAAAATCCAACGGTTGTCCATCATAAGAAGGCACTAAATTCAATCGAACCTTCATCGTATCGTCGACAGGATCATCCGTATCGTCTGGATCATCTTTACATCCTACTAAAACTGCTGATATTAGTAAGCTGAGAATAAAAAGTATAGATAGCTTCTTCATACTATAAATATAACTAAAACATAGGTTCGTGGCAAGTTATAGCCCCTTCAATTCATGTGTTTTGTGATCGAAAGTGACATAAGTAACATAACAAAGCCTTGAATGTTGATAAATCCTAAACGTATGAGTGATTCATTTCGTTGGTTTAATGTATATTGAAACCATGTTACAGCAGAAGCCTCTCACAGTTTACAGTGCATCAGCAGGTAGTGGAAAAACGTTCTCACTGGTCCAGGAATATCTAGGACTTACTATCGATAATGGAAAAGGCAAGGATCCGTTTAAGCACGTCATAGCCATGACCTTTACGAATAAGGCTGCATGGGAGATGAAATCCAGAATTATTGAAGCGCTGGATATGTTGAGTAATATGGATCAGCTCTCTGAGGAAAAAAGAAAGAAGGCTGAAACGATTCTTAAACTTACGGTAGAAGAAACAGGATTATCTGCTTCAGAGATAAAAGCAAATGCTCAGCGGACATTAAGTGGGATCTTACATAGCTATGAGGAATTCCATGTTATGACGATCGATAAGTTCAGCCTAAGGCTCATCCGAACATTCAACAAGGATCTTGAGTTACCGGAGGACTTTGAGGTTGTGCTAGACGAGAATGAGATCATCGAGGAGGTTGTTGATGAATTACTTTCTAAAGTTGGTAAGCCCGGATATGAAGAAGTGACTCGCTTGACCATTCAATATGCTAAATCCAATTTAGATGAAGGAAACAAGTGGAACTTTCGTAAAAAGTTGATCGAATTTGCTCAAGTTCTGACGAAGGAAACAGAGCAGTCTTTTATTCGTCTTCTACTGGAAAAGAAGTTTGATGCGGAAGGCTATGCTTCAATTAAAGCGAATAAAAATGAGATCACTTCTAAGTATGAACTTGCCAAATCTGATCTTAAGAAGTATTTCGATTCGTTAAATTCTACAGCAGAAGATTATCCTGGTAAATCCAGAGGGATCTATGCTCATTTCAGTAAACTTGATGAGCGCTCGCTCGATAATCCAAAATCAATTTCTGATACAGTATGGAAAACAGTGCGGGGCGAGAATATTAATGATGATCACAATGTGGATGAGGTCCTTCTTGAGAAGACCGCTGCATTTTTTGAGTTGGAAGCATCACTGTTGGATAAATATTATTTCTACAAAACGCTGCACAAGAATTTCTTCGACATGGCGCTGCTCAAATACCTGTATGAGGAATTCGCAGATTATAAAGAACGAAATAATGTGATTGGGATCTCAGAATTCGGTTCGATGATCGCAAAGCTTTTGAATAAAGAAAGTGCACTATATGTTTACGAACGACTAGGAACAAGATTTCATCATTTCTTACTTGATGAATTTCAGGATACCAGTCGTTTGCAATGGTTAAATTTGATTCCATTGGTTGAAGATTCGATCGCAAATAATCGCAAAAACTTGATCGTAGGAGATCCTAAACAAGCGATCTATCGATTTAGAGATGGTTTGGTGGAGCAGTTTGTAAGTCTACCGGGAATTTTTAATCCAGAAGGCGATCCTGAAATCGAGCGAACCTCTCAGTACTTTTCGAGGATGGGAGAAAAGAAACCGCTAGATTCAAATTATCGATCGAAAGAGGAAGTTGTCGAATTTAACAATGCATTTTTTAGATCATTGATCAGTCAATTGCCTGAACATTTTGCTGCTTACTACGCGGATATCCAACAAGAACCGAAAGGAGGTAAAGGCGGATACATTGAGATCGAGCAATTTGAAGAAGGTGATGAAAAGATCAAAGATCACGTAGAAGTATTTACACTGAAGAAGATCAGAAAATGTTTGGAGCAGGGTTATCAGCCGGGAGATATTTGTATTCTAGTTCGAGCGAAGAAGTTAGGTCGTCAACTTGCTCGAACCCTTGCAGCTGCAGAAGAACAATTTAAAGTGATCAGTGCAGATAGTTTAGCCGTAAGTGCAGATCAAACGGTTCAATTTGTGATCGACTATTTTACGGTTAGAAAGAACAGTTCGAATAAAACTGCTCAGATGAAGTTCGCAACGAGCTATTTCCGCGTTCGGGAAGAAGATCCAGTTGTTGCGATGCAGCCGTATTGGATCGAAGATAAGATAGGTCGATTTGATTTTGAGTCGTTTGTTGATGAACATTTTGGTGGCGAAGACAAGCTATTCATGAGCTTTGAAAATATGTATGATCTCGGACAGAAACTTGTGTTACTCATGAGGCTGAACATGCTGAATAACCCTTATTTGCATCACTTGATGGAGATCCTTCAGCAATATGATCTTCGCTTTGGTCCTGATCTGAGAAGTTTTCTGGAGCATTGGGAATCAACTGCGCATAAGGAGAATATTCAACTTCCAGAAAATGATCAGGCGATCAAACTCATGACGATCCATAAGTCAAAAGGATTGGAGTTTCCAGTGGTGATCATTCCAGATCTAACGTGGGAGATCAAACCACACAATAAAAAGCAGTTCTTTGAGGTAGAAGATGAATTACTTCATGTTACGCTTTCGAGCAATAACGTTCCGGATTATGTTGAGCAATCACACAAGGTCGAATACGAACAGATACTGTTGGATTATATGAATTTGATGTATGTTGCATTTACAAGAGCGGAAGATCGTGTTTATGCCTTGACTGATGCCAAGTTGCGTGCTAAGAATAGAAAGCGATACTCAAAACTGAGTCAGTTGATCAATGAATCGATTCAGGGTCTCGCTGGCGAATTAGATATGACTCAGGATGAAGGGGTTTATTCATTCGGGAAGGAGCAAAACATTTCCAGAGAGAAAGCGGAAACGACAGGATTTATGCCTGAAGAACTTCACGACTTTCTGTGGTTCCCTGAAATTTCATTACAAGACGAAGAGCTGAAGGAAGAAGAGGTTATATCAGATGATCAGCGATTCGGAAATCAATTGCATTTATTGTTTTCTCATGCAACTTATTTAGAAGATATGGAAGGTGCCATTGAAAAGCTTAAAAAGCAGGACTTATTGGATCTTTCCTTTGAAGATGAATTGAGAAAAGTTGCAACAACAATTTTACAAAAAGAAGATTATCAGGGACTATTAAATGGAGTAGAGAAGATCTATAATGAGCAGGATATTTTGATCGATGAGAAACATGTGAAACGACCTGATAAATTGATTAAGACGGATAAAGGTATGATCGTCATTGATTTTAAAACAGGTAAACCGTTGCGTAAACATGAAACTCAGGTAATAAATTATTGTACGGTCCTGAAACAAATGGGACTTGAACATGTAGAAGGTTATCTTTTGTATACGCAGGAAGTCGAACTTAAAAAAGTCATCTGAGAAATATAAAATTGTACTTTTGACCAAAGAAAAACCACAGATTTATGATTGATTTTTTACTAAGCGGTGAGGCTATAATGGCATTGATCACGTTGACATTCCTTGAGATCGTGCTTGGGATCGATAATATCGTTTTTATTTCTATTGCTGCGGGAAGATTACCAGAGAACAGAAGAAAGAAAGCGACTAATTTCGGATTATTGTTAGCGCTTGTTCAACGTGTGATTCTCTTGATGTTCGTGTCGTATCTTACGAAATTAAAAACACCGTTCTGGGAAGTCGATCAGGATTGGATCAGTTTCTCACTAAGCTGGGAAGCATTGATCTTAATTCTAGGTGGATTTTTCTTATTGTATAAAGCGACATCTGAGATCATGGATAAGGTAGAGATCGATGAAGAAGGGGAAGTCGATAAAAAAGCCAAAAACAGTTCAATGGGTCAGGTATTGACACAAGTTTTACTGATCGATCTGATCTTCTCACTGGATTCTATTCTGACTGCAGTAGGTATGACGAATGGAATGTCACCGAATCCAAATCATTCTTTAGTATTAATGATCATCGCCGTTGTGATTTCCATGGCCGTAATGATCCTGTTTGCTAATAAGATCCGTCTCTTTATTGAGAAGCATCCAAGTATGCAATTGTTAGGATTGGCGTTCTTGATCTTGATCGCATTCTTACTTGTTACAGAAGGTGCTCACTTATCTCATGCTGAAGTATTTGGTAAGCACGTAGGAACGATTCCGAAGGGATATCTTTACTTCGCGATCGTATTCTCGCTGGCCATAGAGTTCTTGAATATCCGAATTAGGAAGGTAAGAAAGCTTAAGAAAAAATAGATTGGTACGCATTTTGTTAATTATTTGTTAACTACAAATCTTTGACATATGCGATATCTATTATTCTTACTTGTTTTCGTTGTCAGCTTACACAGTAGTGGTCAAGACAACTATTATTTTATTCCCAGAGGAACGCACTTTTCTTTTGGACCTTATTCAGCGGTACCAACCAATGGAGTGTTATTCCCAAATAAATATGCGGACGATCCGACGATCGTGCATCAAAACATGTTAAGTGAATGGTATACTCCGGGGTTAGGCGGATTTGTAGATGTAGCCTATAATTTTAGTGAGTTTAGACCTTTTCAGCTTGGTGGAAGTTTTAGATGGCAACGGTTGTTCAACGACCTTGATAAGCATACCAGAACTTTGACAAGTCAATATTATGTGCCAGATGTTGATTGGCGATATAGAAGAAGTGTTCGCTATTTCAATATTAATCTATTCGCAGATTACTCATTCTGGAATTACCAAAACCTATATTTCTTTGGAAGAGGTGAAGTTGGTGCCGGAATCTATCGCATGAAAAACAAGTTTAACTGGTCAATGGATTTTCAAGATTCTACAAATAATGGTCCCCGAATCAGAGAAACAGATTTTGTGTTCAGTGGTGAACTAGCTACTGGAGTAAGATGGCAGTTCAATCATAATTCATCGCTATCACTGAGTGTTGGTTATCAAGTACAGAGTATTAATGATTTTGTAAGAAGAGCATACATGAGCAGCTTACAAGGGCACTTGACAGATGATCATTATTACCCACAAGATGAGGATTTTTATGAGACTTCAAATTACGGTACGCCGAGACCTGTAAGAGTTAAGAATGAGTTTTTGTATTTGAAACTTGGATTGACTCACCAGATCACAGGAGAAGGATTTAAACGATTCATGGCTGAAAAACCAGTATTGTATTTATATCCTAAAGATACAACTAATGTGCATGTTGAGCTTGCTTTAGATGAAGATCATGAGATCGCTTATGATTATCCGAAATATGATGCAAATGCAGGTTGGAATGTACGTGTGAGTCCAAATGGTATGATGGAACACAATGATCGAAACTATTACTGTCTGTTCTGGGAAACAGAAGGACCTGCGATCGCAAAAGATCTCACAAAAGGATTTGTAGTTGAGAAAGAAAATGCTCAGGCATTCCTGGAAGAGAAGCTGCATCAATTAGGTTTGAATGATAAGGAAGCGAATGAGTTTATTATTTACTGGTTGCCAAAGATGGAACAGTCTCCATACAACGCAGTGTATTTTGCAACAGAAGAATACGAAGCAGTTTCACAGCTCAACATTACACCGACGCCAGATCAGATCATTCGTATCATGATGTTGGTGGAACCATTGGATGCGCCAATTAAATTAGATGAGCAAGTACTTCCAGCTCGCCCAGAACGAAAAGGATTTACCGCAGTAGAGTGGGGTGGTTCACAAGGTAAGTTTTTTGAGAAGGAGTTTGTGGAGTGGTAGTGTTTTGCGGCTATGAAACCGCTGCTATTTTTAAAGTTAACGATAATTTTAAAAGTGATTGATTGAGCTGAGGATGATTTATCATGCGAAGAGAGATCGTAGCAGTGTTTTATTGGCACTGTTATAGGTATTCTTCAAATATATTTTTCACAAATCCAGTTCGTGATTTTCTTAAAATAACATGCATGTCAGTAGAAGCAAAAGAGTTTGTGAAATCTAAAACAGCCTCAGCAAATTCTAATAAGAAGTCTACTTCATAATCGTCCATTTTCATTTTACTTCGATCAAACGCCTCATTATGAGCTAATATTTTATCCCGCCACGTTCTAACCTTATTAAGTGATGATTCGCTATCATTTTCTAGTTCTTCGATTCTGTCTAAACACCATTTTAAATACTGATTGCAATTAGGTATTGGTTTTTCAAAGTGGCTAAAAATATTTGTATGTCGATCGAGAAATTTTGGCCACTGTGAATCGGTGAAGTACTTATTCTTTATGGATAAATCTGAACTTATAAGCTGATTGATTAGCTTTATTAGTCTCCGCGTTTTGTTTCTTGATTTACGGTCATAAATTTTGGCAATATGCAATATGGTATTATCTCTGGAGGTTCTTTCCATATATCCAAAGAGTTCCTTCAAATGATCAGGAGTGTCATTGCTGAGATTATCTTTTATTTTCCTTAACTCTAAAAGGATATTGCGATTATAGTATGCATAACCCAATTGAACCGCTAATCCTTCACCTTGCTGATCCTGTATGTTTTGCATGTCTTATTACCTATAATTGTTATTGTGGCGCGTTTTATTTAAATATTCACTTTTACTTTTAGCTCCCTATCGTCTCTTAAAAACAAAACAAGTATGTTGTCAGAGTATGAAAACCCTTTTTCATGGGGGCTTGAGTAGTCTAAGTACTCAATTGGAATAGCTACGGGAAAATCATCGTGCGTAAACTTTTCCTTTTGTACCTGTCCGTTTGAGAAGTTCTTTAATTCCAAATATGGTTCATAAGTAACAGTATCCAAGTGAAGTGACATAAAAATAGTATTTATAGTGTCAATTAGAAACTGTCCACCATACTCACCTTCAAACTTACTGTTTAGAGGAGCTAAATAATTTGAAAAGCATGAAGTTCCACAACCACTTACAAAACAAATGAAATTTTCATTTCTCCAAACTGGTCGGGGAACCCCTGGATTGTAGTTCAAGCCACAAGAAAAGGAATATCTATCGCCAAGTTTATTACTGAATTCCTTATATGAATACATAATTTGAACTGTTGAATCAACTTGATAATATCTCACAGTAACTCCTTTAAATTCAATCGTGTCTTGTATTGAATTTAATATAGCACACTGTGATTTTGAAAACAGTGAGAAAAGTGAAAATATTAAAGTTAAGATCGTCTTCATATTTAATGCGCTACAACGGTTTGCAAATAGGCGCATGGCCGGAACTTCACGCGCTACACTTGTTCGAAATACGATGCTTAAATTTACTACTTCCATTTTGTAAGAGCGCTTAACCCCGGCTTGCGATTATTTGCTGTTATGCTAATCTTTCTGTATTGTTCAAGTTCTTGTATTACATTTCTCAATTGAATCATGTGATCAGACCAAAAAAAGTGTTTCGTATTTATTTCACCAACGGTTCTGTTTTCTAGTGTATTTCTAAATACTATCTTCTGGCGCTTTTCATTGTCCTCAGTAACAGAATTCTCGATGTAAAACTCAAAGTCCTTAGTTGGAATTTCAATCTGCTGTTTTTTTGAATAATATAGATTGGTTAATTCCATTTGAATCACGCTGTCATCATATTCAATTTTCACAATGTATTTAATCTTTTGATTCTTAAATATGATATAAATATTAAGAATCACTACAGCGAATACAGATAAACCAATTTGCACTTCCGGATGCTCGATTAAATACTGAATTATCTTGAAAGACAATCTATCTTCCGCATCAACACCTCTACTTCTTGAGCCAGCCATCATAGGTCCAAAAAACAGCATTGCAAATGTACCAATGAAAGCAACAGCAGATTTCATAAGGTGTTCCCAAATGATATAACTATTACTTTTTGGTCTGGATATTTCAAGTACTTTCTTCATTGAGCATAACTTATTTATATGTACCACAAAATTGCACAATACACGCTGATTTGGTATGTATTGTACACTTTTATGATACAATATTTATAAAGATACTATTTATTTAAAGTTCTTCAAATTCATAAGCCGAACAAGAATATGTCAAAAGAAAAGGGAGCCTATTTTCAGACTCCCTAGTTTTAATATCTTGTGATGGATCTACTTCACCCGGTTCTTCTCGGTAATGATCATTGTTTCTCGACGTGGACGACGTAAAATTGCTTCTCGAGCGATCAATAATACTTCCTTGATCTTTTTGTCCAATGGTACCTGGATCTCAGAGTCTTTACTTACTTTTTTACCGTTGATCTTCCATTTCACACGATAGCTTTCCGGAACGTTTGCTTTGATCGTGATTTTACCTTTGTAAATGTTGTAATCCATCATTTCAAACTCTCTGCTCATCCAAAATGATTTCCTCCAGTTCTTCTGTGGATCATGTACTGTATTTGAAGCCAACGTTGCAATATTTCGGGCTGCTTCTTCTTTCACCTTGTAAGGTATTCTCGAGAAATTGTTGATCGTTGACTCAAAGATCATACTATAGAACGTAGATGCGATCAAGAATGATCCATATTGACTCTGATGATAATTGTCTTCGTAGTATAAGTTTACATCTGGATATTCTTTCCGGATCTTGCTCCAGATGTATCCAACAGGTGCAACCGCAACCTCAAAACTATCTGCAAATTCTATATACTGATCGTGCAGTCGACTTTGCATTTCGGTGTAGTCAATTTCTTTTTTTTCGGTTTCCAAAAACATACCATTCTTGTAACCCCATGTCATGAACAACATGATCTTTGCATTTGGAACATGATGTCTAATACTATCGATCATTTGCTGACCGTAAGGAATTGTTTTACGGTTCAACATACTGTCGGGGTAGAGAGGCTCATAACTTAACCCTTGCAGAACAACATAATCCCATGGCTCAGCTGCGATTTTTTGATACGTTTTAGGATTTGTTGCGTGATAGTGCCAATCTTTCCCACCTTCCGTTACTTGATCTGTGTAAAGAGAAACTCCTTGAGATCGTGCAATCTTCTCCAAACGTTTTGGCATATCGTAGTTCATTGTGAAACTGTTACCAATGAACAATACGCTTTTTGTTTGAGCAATACCGAATTGCACAATCAAGATAAGTACTATGGATAAAATTGTTTTCATCATTGTTTATAATGCGAAAATCGCGCCATACTTCTACTTATATAACGTATGAATGCCAATTTTGGTTAAAATTATCCGGCAATTGTCTAGTAAAATACGGTATCTGTTTATTGAATGGTGTAGAACAGCAATAATGCAGACTTAAGGATTATAGATCCTTAGCGTTTGTCCACCATTGTAGTTGGTCATATACTGTCTAAGTCCCCACTCTGTGTCGCCATCGACGATAGAACCGTCGTACAGTGAAAATCGAGCATTCGAACAAGGGTCATTTAGGATCAAAAAGTTGTCAGGATCCGTTACCAAACCTGATTCACAATCAAATCCGTCTGGGGCGGGTGAATGACGATCAAAAGCAACGAATTCATTTACACTTCTGCGATAGACAACTAGTCCTTTTGAACCTGCGCCATTAACATATGCCCATCCACCAACACCTTGAAGATCGCTGTATGAAGGGAGGGTAAGGTTGATGTTCGCGTCAAACGTAAAATAAGGAACGGGGTGCTGGTTGTTTTTGGTACAACCAACAAACATTACTAATATTGTGAGTATGAATAACTTTAAAGTGTTCATGTCGAATTACGCTACTGCGAAGTTATGATAAAGAAAACGTATTTCATAATCACAATATTGCTGTTAAGCTTGTTTTTCTTGAATACAAGTTGTGGATCTACAGCTCCGGGTTATCATCCTACAGTTGAAGAGGCTGAGGAAGCGAGAGCCAAGGAGAAAAAGAAAAAGATAAAGGAGCAACGAAAGGCAAAAAAGAAAGCCGAGAAACGTTTTTGGAAAATGCAATCGAAAGAAGTCAAAAAGCGTATTCGAAAAACCAGAAGAGAAAGAAGGAGGAGAGAACGCAGAAGAAAGCGTAATTGGGGAAAGTAAAGATCAGTCAAGTTCTGTTTGCGCAAACGATTCCTCATCCATGAATGACCAACTTTTATTATTTCGATGATGTTTGGCGAGATAGATCTGTTCTTGCTGACCTTTTGTGGGGATAAGAATAGCCTTGTTTTCCGTTGAAAAAAGATCCATCAGCGTAGAATATCCCGCTCTTGAAATAACAACCTCAGTTTTGAGTAGCAAGTTGATGAAATCATCATGTTTGGGTGACCTCACGATCTTAAGATGTTCTGGCGAAGTATCAGGAATCTTAATGTCTGGTGGTACAATGATCACTGAATATCGATTTGTACGTTTTAACTTCTCAAAAGTTAGTTCAAAGAATGACTGGTTGTACGGTTGAGGTCCGCTAATTATTGCAAGATACCGAATGGTTTTAGTTCGTGGTACGTAGCGATCCACCGCATCATAATCGAATCGCGAACAAGCACCAATATATTGAGCGTTTCTCATCTTCGAACGACTTAACTTTCCAGCGAGTTCATGCTTTTTGGTATCAGGAATCCATATTTCATCGAACTTGTTGAATAATTGCTTATTCCAGAGCTGTATTGGGAAATAGAGTGGAGATAATGGTAAGTTAACCTGATGCGAAATGATCACATTCTTCTTTGAAGTCGACCTGAATCCAAAACGCTGATCGGATATGACAACATCAATGTTGAACTTATTTACAAGATCATCCACTTTACGTTGTTCTTTGCGCTGAAAATCCATGAGCTTTCCAAGACGCTTTGTGAAATCCATGATCCAAAGTCCTTTACCATTGAATTTGAAAGGGTAACCTTCGTGCGGAATATACCATTGCGAGGGAAAGTAATTTCGGTAAATACTTTCTTGCTCAGCATTGCAACAGATATAAACCTCATTGTGCTTATTGAGTTCCTTGATGATCGGAATGGAGCGCGTAACATGTCCCAATCCCCAATTCAATGGACTCAGTAAAATACGTTTGTTTCGAATCGAATTTATTGGAGCTTGATACACTTCAAACAGAAGATTTCTATTTTTGCAGTACAAGTTAACAAAAATGGCTAAAAACAAATTGTTTCGATTTGCAGAGATGAAGAAAATGGATCACGTTTTCGAACCTGCAATGGATGACATCAAGAATGATAAAACGGGATATAATGGGAATTGGAGGAAAGAGGTTTTCAAGAATGAAAATCCGATTGTTCTCGAGTTGGGATGTGGAAAAGGAGAATACGCTGTTGGGTTAGCTAAAAAATATCCAAATAAGAATTTTATTGGTGTTGATATCAAAGGGGCCCGTATGTATGTTGGGGCCAAGCAATGTGAAGATGAAGGAATTGAAAATGTTGCTTTTTTAAGAACTAAGGTCGACTTTATTGATAAGCTTTTTGCAGAAGATGAGGTAGATGAGATCTGGTTGACGTTCTCGGATCCTCAACCTAACAAACCGAATAAACGATTGACATCTAAAATATTTGTGGATCGCTATCGTAAAATTTTAAAAGAAGGTGGAAAGGTTCACTTGAAAACAGATAGTGATGTGTTGTTTGAATCGACCGAAGAGCAAATAAAGGAACACGGATACGATTGTAGTTTTTTTACCTGGGATCTATATCGTGATATTCAGGAGATGCCAGATGATATTCATGACATCCTTCACATAAAGACGCATTACGAAGAATTGTTTACCCAGCGTGGTCACCAGATCAAGTATTGTCAATTCAGGATCCATTGATCGATGAAATACAGCGAACAAACACAAGATTTTTTTGAGCAGGTTTACCAAGTTGTTCGACTCATTCCTAAAGGAAGAGTTACTAGTTACGGGAGTATTGCAAAAGCTTTGGGTACACCAAAATCAAGTAGAATCGTGGGGTGGGCGATGAATGCTTCACATAAGCACCCTGATATTCCAGCACATCGAGTTTTAAACCGAAATGGATTGCTTACGGGTAAGATGCATTTCGAGTCTCCTACTAGAATGCAGGAGCTTTTAGAAAAGGAAGGTGTGAAAGTGGAGAAGGATAAAGTAGTAGATTTTCAGCGTTTGTTCTGGGATGTTCAGGAGGAATTAGGGAAAGGGATGTAGGGTTGGTAGCGTGCCTCTGGCACTTATTTCGCACTATTGTGCTTAAAGACGGTCTTCGACCATCTTTGGGGTAGATCATGCCTACGGCATTCTCAGGGTGTGTTATTCGACGGACTGCGATCATCTTTACGGTAGATCATGCCTACCGTATTCTCGGTGTGTTTTCTCGACGGTCTTCGACCATCGTTAATGATTATCATGCCTACGGCATTTACATTGCGAATGCTGTGTGCCGGATTGGTATTTATTTGTTTTCATCGGGCGGTCTTTGAACATCTCTGAGAGAGATCTTGCCTGTGGCATACTTTTGACTGATTAAGTGCTAGCTGCACGGTAAATTTCGCACAACGGCAGAATGACGTTGTTGCGAAATTTTAATAGGAGTCCCTAATTGCCGTAGGCACGATATTTAATTCTATTTTTTAAATCTCATTATCCCATTTTTTCTTAACTTATAGTAGAAAACCACCTTATGCCTAATTCTTATGTAAAAATGTATGTTCACGCCGTTTTTGGAGTGAAATACCGTCAAGCCTTATTATCTAAACAATGGAGAGATCGACTGTTTAGAAATATTGGGAAAATCATAAATGATGAGGGATGTCGTGAGATCATAGTCAATGGAGTTGAAGATCACGTTCACTGTTTATTCTTCTTGAAATCTGATGTGAAATTATCCAGAGTAATGCAACGAGTCAAGAGTCTGTCCTCAGGCTGGATAAATAAAAATGGCTTAACGAGATGTAAGTTTTCCTGGCAGTCCGGCTACGGAGCTTTTTCACACGGCGAATCTAGTGTTAACACGGTAATAAGATATATCGAAAGACAGGAGGAACATCATGCTAAAAAGACCTTCCATGAAGAATATATTGATCTGTTAGAGAAATTTGACATTGATTATGATGAGAGGTATGTATTTCAGGAGTTGGAATAGACGGAGTATTGGATCGTGCCTACGGCACTTGGGGAGTACTGTCGTGTGTAGAGATGGTCTTCGACCATCTTTTCGGCAGATCATGCCTACGGCATTCTCGGTGTGTTTTCTCCAAGGTCTTCGTTGAGTTTTGAGGTAGATCATGTCGATGACATTCATGAGGTGTTAACCGGCGGTCTTCGACCATCGTTAATGATTATCATGCCTACGGCATTCTTTTAACAGGAACCCTTAAGTGCCGTTGGCACGATAATCAGAGAACTGATATTCCTTTTTTGATGCCAGACTTATTCTTTAGGTGCTCTTTTAATGAATTTGTACGATGCATATTTCCAAAACTATCTTCCCATATTGCTGTTTAATCAACAGAATATAGAAATCATCATTACATTTGCATCTATGGTTTTTGTTACTGGCGGTACAGGATTAATTGGAAGTCATCTTCTCGTGGAGTTGGTTCAAAAACATGACCTTATTACGGCCATTTACAACAATCCTAAGAAAATTGAGACTGCTCGTTCCGTGATGAAATATTATCTGGGAAACGAGGCTTCGGCACTTTTTGATAAGATTACCTGGAAGCAATGTAATATTCTTAATGTTCCGGAACTGGAGGAAGTAATGAGAGGCCATTCAATCGTCTATCATTGCGCAGCCACAGTATCTTTTAAGCGTCGTGACTTTTCGAAAATGATCAAGGTAAATCGCTATGGTACGGCAAACATTGTGAACATTTGTTTGGATCAGAAAGTAGATAAACTTTGCTACGTAAGTTCAACTGCAGCAGTTGGGAATAAGGATATCCCTTCAGATGAGTTTGTGGATGAAAACGGAAAATGGATCTTAACTGATGATACGAGTGGTTATTCTATTTCTAAATATAGCGCCGAAAAAGAGGTTTGGAGAGGAATTGAAGAAGGCTTGAATGCCGTTATGGTGAATCCATCAGTTGTTTTTGGAGCAGGTAAATGGACGGAGAGTTCTCTCGTTATATTTGATACGGTTCGAAAAGGGTTGAAGTTTTATTCTCCAGGTTCTAATGCTTTTGTAGATGCCAGAGACGTTGCGAAGATCATGACAACACTCGTAGACCGTGATATTCAAAAAGAAAGATATCTCTGTGCAGGTGCCAACGTTCCATTTAAAGAGGTTTTTGATGGTATAGCAAAGAAACTAGGTAAGAAGCCACCAAAATATAAAGTGAGTCCTCTGTTGATGGGGGTAGCCTGGAGACTAGCCGTTTTTTGGTCTGTGATCACTTTTTCAAGCCCAGCAATCACTAAATCTTCGGCTAGAAGTGCGTTCAAACGCATTAAATTCAGTAATGCAAAGATTAAAAATGAGATCGGTCATGAGTTTTATTCTCTTGATGAGATGATCGAGAATGCAGTTCAGGGAAGAGTAGAATAGGATTTTAAGCCTGTAGCATCGTGTTTATTCAATGCTTTTTCTACTTTTGTGCAAAGTTTCGATGATGTTGAAATCAATGACAGGATATGGTAAGTCGACTGCGTCACTTGCCAACAAGAAATATACGATAGAGATCCGCTCGTTAAATAGCAAAGGACAGGATGTCTACCTCAAATTACCAACAGCTTTCAAGTCAAAAGAGATTCCGTTACGGAAAATGATCGGTAGCGCTCTTGATCGCGGTAAGATCGAATGTTTACTTTCGGTCGAAGTTACTGAAGGTGAAAGCAATGTTGAGATCAATAAACCACTGATCAAACAGTATTATGCTGAACTTTCTGGAATTGCTGAAGAAGTTGGTGATGACTCATCAGATCTTATGGCTTCTATTTTGAGAATGCCAGATGTGTTGATCACCAAAGAAGAAGAGGTTGATGAAGAAGAATGGGCATTTGTTCGGCAGTTGATGGAGGGAGCTCTTGAGAAGATCAATTCATTCCGTGCTAAGGAAGGTGAATCGCTAACTGAGGATTTTAATCAATGCATTGGAACAATAGAAGATTTACTTAACGAAGTTCCAGAATTTGAAGATCTGCGTATTGATATTATCAAGGAACGGATGCGTAAGGGATTGGAAAAACTGGAGAACGGAGCAGATGAAAATCGTTACGAACAAGAGCTGATCTACTACATTGAGAAGTTGGATATCTCAGAGGAGAAAACGCGCTTACAACATCACCTCGATTACTTCAGAGACACCATGAAACAAGAAGGAGCTAATGGTAAGAAGCTTGGGTTTATCAGTCAGGAAATTGGACGTGAGATCAACACGCTTGGAAGTAAATCGTATCATGCTTCATTACAGAAGATCGTGGTTCAAATGAAAGATCAACTAGAAAAGATCAAAGAACAAGTACTCAATACGCTATAAAATCGATGGATTCGCAAAATTCAGTTCAAGGAAAGTGTGTGATTTTTTCTGCCCCTTCTGGCGCAGGAAAGACAACGATCGTTCATCGTTTACTGGATCGAATGGATGATCTGGCGTTTTCGATCTCGGCCTGCTCAAGAGAACCACGGCCCAATGAAGTTAAGGATAAAGATTATTACTTTCTATCTGTTCAGGAATTCAAAGAAAAGATCGATAATGACGAGTTTATTGAGTGGGAAGAAGTATACAAAGATCACTTTTACGGGACACTAAAATCCGAAGTCGAGCGACTCTGGAAAAAAGGAAAAACGGTTGTTTTTGATGTAGATGTCTATGGAGGAATTAACTTGAAAAAGTATTTTGGCGATGACGCACTAAGTTTCTTTATCCAGCCACCTTCCATTGAAGTTTTGGAAGAGCGTTTACGGAATAGAAAGACTGAGACGGAAGAAAAAATACGTACTCGACTTAAAAAAGCAGGTGAAGAGCTTCAGCAGCGTGAACAATTTGATCGAGTTGTCGTTAATGGTAATCTAGACCTTACAGTTGATGAGGTAGAGGATTACATCAAAGAATATCTAGGATAATGAATATTGGTTTGTACTTCGGGACGTTTAACCCTATCCATATTGGGCATTTGATCATTTCAAACTATATGGCTGATTATACAGATCTTGATCAGGTTTGGTTAGTTGTGTCTCCGCAAAACCCATTGAAAAAGAAGAGCTCACTATTGGAGGATTATCATAGGTTGGCGATTGTAAAAGTCGCAATTGATGATAATATGAAGTTGAGAGCGAGTGATATTGAGTTTAATATGCCTAGACCTTCTTATACTTCAGATACGTTGGCATATATCAAGGAAAAGCATCCGGAGAATCACTTTCATTTAATCATGGGTGAGGACAACTTACGCACTTTTCACAAATGGAAGAATTTCGAAAATATCCTTGAAAACCATAAGATCTATGTTTACCCTAGAGTGCTAACAATTCAAGAGGAAAAAGAAGTGGAGGAGATCGGTTACCTACCGGAAAATGAACTTCAGAAACACGATAACGTTGTATTGTGTGACGACGCACCGATCATGAAGGTGAGTTCTAGTTTCATTCGTCAAGCGATCAAAGATGGAAATGATGTTCGTTACTTACTCACAGATCCTGTCCACAAGTATGTGGAGGAAATGAATTTTTACCGTTAAACTTTTGTTAAGCAGAACTTTTCACCGTTTTACTTCGTTTATATGTTGTGAAATGGATATTGCTCATACTCCCGATATTTTTGCTTTCGAACGAACACGTCAGTAATACAACCGTGAACTTAAAGATCAAGGGAGTATCATCATTATCCGGAAACCTTATGATCGCTGTTTACGAGGATGAAAGTAAGTTTCCTAAGTTTGGTAAAGGAGATATAAATATCGTTCACGCTGTCAAAAGTAATAACCCGAACATCAAAATATCAGATCTAGTTGTCGGAAATACGTATGCCATAGCTGTGTTTCATGATGCAAATGGCAACAAGTATCTGGATAAAAACTTCTTAGGCATACCCACTGAGAAATATGGTTTTTCGAACAATGCAAGAGGTACATTTGGACCACCATATTACAGTGATGCGAAGTTTAAGGTTTATTCAGGACAGACGTTGTCAATAACTATTCAGTAAGACGCCCTTTAAGCGCTCTTTTTATTTCTGAAAGTGTTGGTTCATCTTCGAAAAAGAAGAAATACGCCCCGTCGCCAAAGTCTTTGTAACTAGGAAGCACCTTATTTTCTGGTAACTGCTGAGCTAAATAGTATACTTTCTTATTTTCAACACACTTAAATAAGGCAAAAGAATGTTCTTTCAGCTCGAATTTTTCAAGTAACTCGATCGTTTTGTTCGGATCAAAAAAGCTGTCTTCATAATGATCAAAAGAGATCAATCCAATGATTTTCTCAAAGTCGAAAACTTCATAAGTAGGCTCTCCAGAAACGGCCATAACTTTTGCATAGGCAATAGATCCCATGATGTTGTTTTCTATCCATCTCCTATCCTTGCGATCCAGTTTTCCCTGTAAAACATTTTGCCATCCTAATTTAACTCCCTTTCTAAACTGTTCATTTTCCTGAACTATCCATGATCCAATTAAACTATCTAAGAACGACTCACGATTGTCTATATCACTTTTAAAGATCCATTCAAAATACCTGAAAGCTGCCCATTCCGGTTGATCAGAGGATAACATGGCGTTCACAAAATCCTTTTTCATAAAGACCTCCCTGAAAAACGGATAAGAAGATAATTCCGCCAAGTGGAATGATATTTTCCAGCTTAAACTATCCAAGATTGATGGTTCAAAGGCCGACCAAATTTCAGCAAGAAATGCTGGTTCTGTTTTGAGTTCATCAAGTAATAATTCTTTGTTGTTCCATGATATCCCTTTCTCATTAGCCGAACTTGCGATTTGATTGAAAGCTAACGTGTTTTTCTGTTTTGCACAGTAGTAGAGAAGTGCCTCTGTGAGCAGTTCTGAAGCATTACGACTTCTTTGATTCCACAGGTCAACAGGATCTAAGGTATTATTCTCATGTTCGGCCAATTTATAAAGTAGGGTATATTGAAGAAAAGCATTCTCATCATATTGCTCAAAAAGTGAATCATGGAGAAGCAGTATATCTTCTAAATGTTGCTGATTTACATGGTCGTTCTCTACAAGTTGGGCGATACCTTTATTGCCACCATTGATCAGTTCTGTTTTGATCTTTTCGAGGTTAATGGAACTGATATCAGCTGAAGATGATGTTTTGAACTCTATACTATCCAGAAAATACAGTTTTTTATATTTCTCGTCGAAAGCATACGGATAGATCATGTTACTTGTTCCGATCGTTCGATTCTTCAAAATGATTTTCCCTCTCAGCATATTTTTAGATTCAGTATAATGAATTGCATAATGCATCGTTGGATGTTCATTGTTCAGATCAAATGTTGAATCAATAGAAACCTTTAGTGTGTCTTTTGGCCATATGACTTGATCGATCAATAATTGCTTGGTAGGTTTGTCAGAAAAGGCCCAATCCCTAAACTCCTTTTTGTAAGCTTGAAAGATGATCACGTTCTCTGGATCATTCATCAAATAGTGTTTCGTATTTCTATAGAGGTATTTCTCGTCGTAGGACTGAGGTGAAAAACCATGTTTCGTGACATAGCTGGATAAGCTTGCATTACTGATCCTTTTCTGATCGATAGTTGCTTCCTCGCGAGGAGGATTAAACTTGACTTCTGACAAGAACTTCCTCGCTTCAATACTATCATTACCTGTGTATTGTGCATAGTGAATCACATTACCTATTAGTCTCATTTTACCGAACACCTTTCGACCCATTCGCAGAGCACTAAAGTATTTTTCACTAAAATCATTTGATTTATTGAAATCATAGAAAGATATACTATCACCAAATTCCTCGATCAAGTAATCTCCATAGTCGATATCGTCTAAATAGAGCGAGTTGTTTGTGATCTGATTTTCGTATACATAAACTGATTTTTTGGCATAAGGATCAAACCATTTGGCATACCAATAACTATCGGACTCAGTTGCATCTTGATACGTTTCAGCGCCTTTTGGTAGTTTAACCCTCAAGGTATTTGAAGGAGAATAAACCAAGGTGTCGGTAACGAATTGACCTTTATTTTTAGGCCCAAATGAAAACGTTTCAAAAAATTTGAATGGGCGGTCTGAATTCACAAATCGATAGCCTCCTGTACAATACAAGGTATATAGAATATCATTTCGATGAAAGGCTCGCATCCAATAAACATTGTTGCCACCACGATCAATTCGAGCTTGATAAGCTATTGTTTTATCATCAAGTTGAATGGAATCGAATCGAGAAATATGCTGCGGCTCAGTAGTGAAATACTCCATAACTGTCTCATCTAGATCCGTTATCACCTCATAATGATGCATGTTTAAGGTGTATGTATTTCCTTGTCCCATTTCACGATACTGTACGATTCTATTTCCATTTTCCTGATCGGTAATGACAGGTTTCCCAGTAAATTCTATTTGGGCTCCGAATTTTTGATCCGAATAAAAGTAACCTGAACACTTATCGAGTTCTTTTTCAGCTTTAGACTTTTCTGAAGTAAACGTTGAGTTTACTGGATTTACGGTATATCCTTTCTTTTTAAGAAGTGGAACAATTCCTTCAGGCCCCATGAGGTGAGCAGCTCCAACTGCACAGAACACTTTTTGAGATTGCATTAATGTGTCCAATCCATTTGCCATAACGTGATTCCTATCGACTAATAATTCATCATATAAGTTGAGATAACGACGAGTAGATAGTTTCGTGAAATCGTGAAGTTTGTTAGCTCTTCCCTCCAGGTAAAGTTTTTTCATTTCCTCTTTTGAAGGCGTATCAATATATCCTTCAACGGTGGTGTCGATCTCATTGTTTAAACCAATACTCAATTGATCTTCTAAATCCTCAAGAGGATAGAAACGTTTATTGCAGTTATCGGCGATTTGTTTAAAATAGAGATCGATAAATTGCGGCCTTCCATTATCTGATCCATATCCCGTAAACGTTACTTTGTCCCGATTCGAAAAAGGAATGACCCAATCGAAAATATCTTTCCCAAAATTGAGCGAAGAGTAATCGTAATATGCATCATTAGCCATCAACTCGGTGATATCCGCTTCAAGCACAATGGCTTCTGCACCTAAAATAGCTTCGTAAAGTTCTACAGGAAAGTTGAAAACATCAGGATCATTACTGTGATATGTACCAAACAAGAATTGCTTCGATTCTAAACCATTTCCTGAAATTTCCCAAAGAAGTTTGTAGTCTGAACGGTCGATGCTATCAGATTCCTGAGATACTCCCTGAAGAGAGAACAATGCAAAGAGTATTGCCAGGTACAAACATCGTAATATCGTAAACACAACTATTTAACGCCAAAAGAACCTAAAAGTTTCACAAGTTCGGCGTAATTATTTGTGCTCAAAAAGCTGGCCATTCAAATAAACGGATTCAATGTTGTTTTCCCCAAAAGAATATGGAATTCTTGCTAAAGCGTTCATTGGTTTGGTGATCAAAATATTTGCTTTTTTTCCAATACTTATGGATCCATGTGTTTCAGCAAGATCCATGGCGTCAGCTGAATTTATTGTGATTGCATTCAACGCTTCGATCGGGGTCATGTTCATTTTAGCACAGGCCAAAGAGGTGAGAAACTGCATGTTGCCAGATGGCGCTGAACCTGGATTATAATCAGATGCAATCGCCACAGGTAAATTATTTTCGATCATTTTTCTGGCCTTTCCATATGGAATCGATAAGAAAAATGAACACCCTGGAAGTAGTGTTGGAATACACTCTGATCCTTTCAGTGCATCAATATCACCGTCATCCATTTCCTCAAGGTGGTCAACAGATCTTGCACCTCTATCCACAGCAGATTTTACACCTCCCATAACAGAAAATTGATTGACATGCACCTTTGGTGTAAGGCCATATTTTGCGCCAGCATCAAGAATTTCATTCATTTCATCAACCGTGAAATAATTTCTCTCACAGAAACAGTCGATATAATCAGCTAATCCTTCTTCATGAATTTTAGGAAGCATTTCGTTGATCATAAGATCAATATAACCTCTTCTGTTTTCTTTATATTCTTTCGGAATGGCATGAGCTCCTAAAAAAGTAGCCTTGATTGTCATTGGAGAAGCTTCTTTCAATCGTTTTACGACACGAAGCATTTTTAATTCCGCTTCAGTGGTAAGACCATATCCAGACTTGATCTCAATCGCTCCAGTTCCGTATTGCACTAGTGAGTGAATTCGATTCAATGCGTCTTCAAAAAGCTGATCTTCATCCATGTGTTGAAGTTTACCAGCGGAATTCAGAATACCACCTCCTTTTAATGCGATCTCTTCGTAACTCAGACCTTTTATACGATCCTCGAATTCCCCTTCTCGGGTATCTGCAAAGATGGCATGTGTATGAGAATCACAGAATGCAGGTAAAACAAATTTTCCTTCGGCATCGATCACTTGAAGGTCTCTCCAATCAGTGATTCCTCCCCAGTCATCCATACTTCCATAAGCCACGATCGTATCATTTTCAATGGCCAAAAAAGCATTTTCAAGCATGTCATCGATCTGCATAGCAGCTCCTGCTTTAGCTTTAGTTAATTGGTCATTTACCTGAAAAAGGCCTTTTATGTTTTTGATCAAGATCTTGCTCATTCCCTTACGTTTTTTTATCCGGTTTCAAAATTAATTAAAGGTTGGTGCAATCCAAATCTAAATTTCGTTCGTAGATGGTTCAGAAGCTCAACATGTAGCGTTAGTTTCTTATGGTTTAGTGTAGATGGCTGGACACCGTAGTAGTGTGTCTGGCCATTTGTTTTTTAGGCGGTTTTCTATCGAGATACTTTGAATAAAAAAGAATCCACACAACTGCTTACTAAACAAACTATTTTCGTTATTTTTGTCCCCTCAAATCAAGTCGCTATGTCTATTGAAGTAAAAATATTCGCGGGACGCGCTTCCAAGCATTTAGGAGAGCAAATAGCTAAAAGCTACGGTATTGCTCCAGGAAATGTAATTGTTTCTGAATTCAGTGATGGAGAATTTCAGCCATCATTTGAAGAAACAGTGCGTGGACAGGATGTTTTCATCGTTCAGTCGACAATGCCACCAGCAGACAATTTAATGGAGTTGTTGTTGATGATCGATGCGGCTAAGAGAGCTTCTGCCAGAAAGATCATTGCCGTAATTCCTTATTTTGGTTTTGCTAGACAAGACCGAAAGGATAAGCCTCGTGTAGCGATAGGTGCAAAATTGGTTGCGAACATGTTGACTGCAGCAGGAATGAACCGATTGATGACAATGGATCTTCACGCTGATCAAATTCAAGGTTTCTTTGAAGTTCCTGTTGATCATTTATATGCTTCAACAGTATTCTTTCCAGAAATCCAAAAAATGGCAGAGTCTGGAAATGTTGTAATGGCAGCACCAGATGTTGGAGGAGCGAAAAGAGCAAATTCATACGCTAAGAAATTAGATCTTGGACTTGCGATCTGTCATAAGCAACGTAAGAAAGCTAACGTGATCTCTGAAATGACAGTGATCGGGGATGTAGATGGAAAAGATGTTGTTATTGTTGATGATATGTGTGATACTGCTGGTACATTGACGAGAGCTGCTGATCTTTTGATCGAAAGAGGAGCTAAAAGTGTTCGTGCTTTCTGTACGCACGCTGTTCTTTCAGGTCCAGCATACGAGCGTATTGAAAACTCGAATATTACTGAATTGATCGTAACAGATACAATTCCATTGACAAAAGAATCTGATAAGATTCGCGTGATCAGTGTTACTGAATTATTTGGTGACGTGATCCAAAAGCTCGTTCACAACGAGTCGATAAGTAAGCATTTTGTAATCTCATAATAAATAATAAAATGAAAACAGTACAATTGAGCGGTTCGCCAAGAGCGAACGTAGGGAAGAAGGACGCCAAGGAGGTTCGACGCAATGGAGGTGTTCCTTGTGTACTTTACGGTTCAGGAGAGCAAACGTATTTCTCCGTTCGTGACGTAGACATGGAGAAATTAATTTTCTCTCCAGATGTATATCAAATTGAAATTGATATCGATGGAACTAAGAAAAAAGCGATCATTCAGGAGCTTCAAATGCACCCTGTAACTGATAAGCCAGTTCACGTTGATTTTCTTGAACTTCAAGATGATAAGCCAGTAAAAATTGGTATTCCAGTAAGAACAACTGGTCGATCTAAGGGTGTATTGAACGGTGGTCGTTTACAAGTGATCTTTAGAAGATTGAATGTAGAAGGTCTTCCAAAAGATCTTCCAGAGATGGTTGAACTTGATATTTCTCCATTGAGAATTGGTCAGTCAATCCGAATCAGAGATATTGAGATCCCTGGTATTAAGTTATTGCATGCTTCTGACGCAGTAGTAGTTTCCGTTAAAATGGCACGTGGTGCAGTTGACGAGGAAGACGAGGAAGAAGGAGAAGAAGGTGCAGAAGGAGAAGAGGGAGCAGCAGAAGGAGAAGCTTCCGAAGGAGGAGAAGAGAAAGAAGGATAGTCTTCTTACTATATATTTCTTACAAAAGCGTTCCAGAAATGGAGCGCTTTTTTTGTAACCTATTTTTTACGAGTGGATTATGATTATAAAACACCATGCAAAAACTCCTTGTTCTTTTATTCGTTCCACTTCTTTTTTCGAATGTTCAAACAACTGAAATATCTCATTCAACCGATCTACATGCACTTGTAAGTTCTGGTGAAGTAAAATGTGAGATCTTGACAAATGGTGGATATAACGAATCTTCTATTAAACTAAAACTTATAAATAGTGGGAAAGGTAGAAGGGTGCTGATTCCGGCAGGCACAAGGTTTACAAGTTCGCTCAGTGAAGAACAGGATCTAGTTATTCCGGAAGATCTAATTGTTGCTTTACCCCGAAATACGGATAAAGAATACAACGTTGATGCCTACTGTGTGCAACAATCGAATTTGTCACCATCTGAAGGAGAATCGTTTGGTTTGTCAAAAGAAACTGATCAAGACCTGTTGAAAGTACTCAACTTTATGAGTGGAAAAGAGTTTGAGACAGATATAATTCAAGATGCGATCTGGTCTGTGACAGATGGTTCGAGCATAGCTAGTATTGACAGGAGCAATCCAAAGTGTGAAGAACTTAGAAAATACTTATCTGAAATTACAGGACAGGAAGATGTTTGGTACGACCTTGATAGAGATCATTATGCAAATGAGTCTCGAGAAATCGTTGCTGAAACCAAAGAGGTGTCGGGAAACATAGCGTATGAAGCTACGCAAACTGGTAGTGTTAAAATGCAAGTGACAACAGAAGAGGGGAGAGTAATTCGAGAATTAGGTGGAGGGATGCCAATTTCCCGTTTAGGTAAATATAAGTTTCGTTTTAGCATGAAAGTCCAAGGTTGGGATCAAGGTGTTTATTTTGTTCAACTGAAATTGGGAGATAATGTATTTCATTAGGTAGCTTTTGAAGTCTAAAGATAGAATCGTCTTTAATTTTTAGAAGACTCAACCATTTTTGTATTTTTAGCGTCTACTGTTCAGCGAACAATTGATGCTTATGAAACGAATCGTTCTATTTTTTGTAGTTATTGTCTGGTCTTTTATCTCAACAGCTCAGGATGTTCATTTTTCTCAGATGAGGTTTTCGCCTTTTACGGTGAATCCAGGACTTGCGGGATTAGAAGGTAAGATCCAGGGAATTGTGAACTATCGATCTCAATGGAACAGTGTTGCTGCTCCGTTTACTACTCTTGGAGCGTCTTTCGATATGAGATTTGAACCTTTTCGTCGAGATGGCGGTTATTTGGCAGGAGGAATTAACTTCTTTCATGATGTTGCAGGCGACCTTAATATGACGACGTCTAATGTGAATCTCAACCTTGCTTATCATTTACCTATTAATTCTGAAAGTACGATCGGTCTTGGAATGCAAGCCGGATATGCTCAGAGAGGCTTAGGAAGTTCTGATGGACTGTGGGAATCACAATACAACGGGTCAACGTTTGATCAAGCTATCGCCAGCGGTGAGTCTTTTCAGTCGATGAATTTTGGTCATATAGATGCAGCGGCCGGAGTTGTTTACAATTATAATTCTTTATCGAATAATTCATTCAATTCAGGAGGGTTTAGATTATCTGCAGGATTGTCTGTTTTTCATATAAATAGACCTTCCTATTCTTTTATCACAGGTGGAGAGGATGATCTACACATGCGATATTCTGGATTTGTTCGTGGAGCATTCAACTTAGGAGATTCGAAATGGCAAATGTTGCCGGGAGCATATTATCAGCAGCAAGGAGGTCACCGCGAGATCTATGCAGGTTCATATTTTCAATACACGATCAATGGCGGGTCACAACGAACAGGATTCAAACAGAATTTCTCCATTGCATATGGTGCTTACTATCGTTTAGGCGATGCATTCGTGAATAAGTTATTAGTCAATTTTGCGGAATACAGTATTGGTATGGCTTATGACTTGAACGTTTCTTCACTTACGCAGGCTAGTCGAGGAAGAGGAGGTATCGAGTTTATGTTGCGATACAATCTTACTGAGATGAGAACCACTCGAGCGAGGATCAATTAAAAAACAAAAGGCGCCCTCTCGCACGCCAGATGTTCTCTCTACTTTGTATTTTAATTTCTAGAAGTTCAGACTTAAACCTGCTGAGAATGGTGCATAGTCTGGTCCTTTATTTGATTCGAATAGACTATTCAGACCGTAGTTTGCAAACACCGTGAAGTTACCTACTCCCATTCTAACACTTGCATCGATCAAGAAAGGATTCAAATGATAGTGTCCTTTATTGATGTCTTTTCTCTTTTGATCCTGGATCACATACTTTTGCTTTAAACGCGATCCAATTCTGTAGCTAACAACTGCACCTGCAGAGAAGTGAAAGCTTTTGTCAGGATCATTACCTGGCATCAATGTGAAGTAGATTGGTGCAGAGATATACGATGCGTTTAAAAAGTTCTTATCAAATGATTTTGTACTGTCAGCAGCATTAAAGATCGTCGTGTCATTATATGCTAATGTAGATGTAGTCGACTTAAACGCATATCTGTTAAATCTAAATCCAAGTCCGGTGAAGAATCTAAACTTTTCTGTTCCAATTCCAGTGTTAAACTCCCAAAGATTAAGATTGATCATGAAGCTCTTTGCGTAATCCAACTCTAGATAAACATTGTTAGGATCGTTATTGATTCCAAAATCGTTTGAAGTGAAGTATCCGTTCATTCCGAATTCTAACCCTCTCCAGTGATTAACATCCCACTTTCCGTCGTCCTCATTATCTCCAATGACAACAGTAGTATCTTCATCGTTATCTGTTGTAATGGTGATCACTCGACCTTTATATGAGATCTTTGTTGTGTCCTGTTCTTTTTCTTCCTGAGCATAAACTGATACTCCAATTAAAAGTGCTAGTAAAACTGTAAATGTATTTTTCATAATTTCTCTATTTTATTTTCCTGTAAGACGACCAACTCTTTGATTTGTTACAGCAAAAATTTATTTTTTTGCAATTCTTTCAAATTTGAAGTCACCAAGCTGAAAAACAGTGCGTTTGCGGTCATCTTCTTTGTTTGTAGAAAGTACTGGTTGATCATTTTTATTGACGCTTGCCAATGTATTATTTAATAATCCTTCAAGATTTGGCTTACGTTCTTCATTCAATACTTTTTTACGTTGCAAGTAAGCTGTTGTTAACTCCATTATGGTTGGAATTTCTTCTTTGATCTTTTGATTTGCCTTCTCATCTTCGGTTTTTTCCTTTGAAAGTGAAGGATTGATCGAAGCAACAATATTATTCAGCTGATTTGCCTTTATAGTTGAAACTGACTGTTTATTATTTGGATCTTGTCCTTCATCAGAATGAAGTTTGATTGTTTTCCCCGAATTAACTCGATCACCGTTATTTTCAGTGCCAGAAGAATTATTTGCTAATGAATAAGAGTTCGTGAATGTCGCTTCATTATTAATAGTAGCGTTTTTATTGCTTGTATTAAATTGGATCTGATCAACTGAATGTCTTTCAACACCCATCTGAGCCAAACCATTCATGTCGTATTTGTTTTCAGGTTTGAATGGATTGATCAGGAAGAACAATGCCATTGAAGCAGCAGCAACTCCAATCAACCAGTTGCGTGTTGCAATCGAAATTATCGGTGTTTCCTCATTTAGCAATTCATTTTTGTGAGGATAAATAATAGTCTCTTCTGGAAGTTTCGCTCTCTTGAACTGATCAAACTTTTTTGCAAGTTCAGGATGAGAATCAACAAATGTGATTACACTTCTCATTTCGTCATCTGAAAGATCACCTTCGAAATAAGCTATAAAGAAGAATTCATGATTTTTTTCATTGATGGTTTCAAAATCAATAAGCTCTTTATCAAATTCATCTTTAGGGGCGGTAATTGAAACATCATCCAATAAAGATAGTGTCTCACCATCGTCCAATTCTGGGTGTTCTTTTAGGAAAGTAGTGAGTTCAGCCTTTTGGACATCTGAAAGGTTCCCCTCCCAAAGGTCAAGTAAAAAGGCTTCATAATTTTCTTTATTGATCTTCATTATATTACTGCTTCTAATTTTCCAATATATTTTTGTAGCTGTTTTCTGGCTCTATAGATATAAACTTTTACCTGTGACGCGTTCAGTTCGAGAATGTCTCCAATTTCATCATAACTATATCCTTCATAGTCGCGCAATAAAATTGCAGATCGCTGAATCTCCGGAAGAATTGCTAAAGCCTTATTTAAAATTTCTTTTAGATCAGTTGTTTCCTGACTGAATGTTGGCTCTTTATGATATTCATCAATGGATATCACCTTATTTTTCTTCTTACTATCTAAGAACTTATTGTAGACAGTTCGGAATAAATATGACTTAACTTTTTCGGCCTGGATCGTTTCTCTTTTGATCCATACTTTTTCAAAAGCATCTTGAACGAGGTCTTGAGCTGTTGATTCATCCTTACTTAATTTAATTCCGAATCGATACAACCCGTCGCTATACTCTTTTACTGCGTTATTGTATTCTTTCTTGTCCACGTTTTAGCTTTATTTTCACTAGCAAGACGACCAACTATTCAATAAGTTACAGCTAATTTTAATTTTTTTTTGAAATAAAAAAAGCAGCTGAAAATCAGCTGCTTAAATTTTACAAAATTTCTTAATTAATGTTGATAGGTTTTTTCAACACTTCCATCACTGTAATATTCGAAAACAATACCACTGTAATTCGGTCCAACTTCCTGACCATTGGTATTCACGCGTTTAACAATAGAAACATCAACTTTATTATTAATTCCTATAACATTATACTCTTCTTCTGTACCGTCGTAATCAACTTGTATCAACTTGTAATAGTTTATTCCACTTGGAGGATTATCGTGATCTGTTGCATAACTTTTTTCTTCAGAAGTTGTTCCATGTCCGTCAATCTCTCTTATTTTTCTCCAACTGCTACCGTCGGTAGAATGCATGATCAAGAAATGGGAATTATTGTCTTCGGAAGCAGTTTTCCAATACAATCGGTTATATTCATTGAATGCTTCTCCTGTCCACTGAAGCAAATCGACTGGTAAAGGACAATCTATATCTACAGTTAACGTTTTTGTGTATTCACAACCAAATTCATCTGTAATTCGATAATCGTAATCATAAGTTGTCGTTGCACCTAATGGAAAACACAAATTGATCGTATTTGTAATAGATGTACCTTCGCAAGTAACTGTTCCTGGACATGGGTCTGGTCCCGGATCTGTAACCGTTGTGGATGTTTGAGTCTGAGAACCTGATGCTGGCACGCTTGGTCCACCACCACCATGAGGCTGCCATACTACTGAGCTAATATCAGGTGTGGCAGTCTCAAGGTCTTTATAACAAGCTTCAGGGAATGTTAAACTCCAGCTAAACAAAAAACCATCATCAGCACTTAAGAAATCGGTAATTCTAATCTTCCAAACACCATTTAGCGGTGCTCCATCAAGATCACTAAATGCTCCTCCATCTGGTAAATAGGTTCCAGCACTGTAACTGCTTCCTCCTTCACATGTACCTGTATAATCAGCACAGCTACCTGTCGCAGGGGGTGTGAAAAGATTATCACCCCAATTATCTGTTGCTGTTGAAGAAACACAATATTCCGCGCCACAACCTTCAACTTCATCGTCAGCGCCGTTTGTACAATCTCCAAAATTTGTACCTGCACCTGCCTGATCAAATAAGGTCATTGCTGTTCCATCTGGTGCAACCAGCTCTATTAGTAAATCTCCAGAGTACGAATGCTCTAAATTGAAACATACGTCTGGATAACATCCAGAAGATACTGTAGCGCCAGTTGGAAAAAGTCCAGAGTAATCTGAAGTTGATTCATATGAGTTACCTGCTCCATCTGGCAGTAGGGTAACTGTAGTTGATGGAGTTGGTAATCCTTCAGTATAATTTTGAGATGTTCCTACAGCAGTTAAATCTACACAATTATCACACGTTGCAGATAATGGATTTGGTGTTGATCCAACCGTATCAGGTGGGGGTAGTACTCTGATGATACGAGTCACGGAATTTGTACTTTCACAGCCTAGAGGGTCTATACTAGTATTATTATCACGAACCAATAAATTCGCAACATAAACACCAGGAGCATAAGTGTGAGAAGTCGTCGCTGTGCTAGTTGTGTCCAATGTACCATCACCAAAGTCCCATTGATATGAAGAAAGACTCCATCCTGGTTCTGCAGTAGAAGCTGAACCATCGAAATTCACGGTCAAACCATCTGGGTTATCAGCTTCCGAAGGGCATAAATTTAATGTTGTGGCATCGGTTAATCCACCTGTTGGGAATTCACAACCGGTTACACATGAAATTTCAGCTACCCAACCTGGACCAACAAACGAACCATCTGATGTAAATTCAAAAGTTATACATCCATCTGGACTTGTTGAAGTAATCGTAAAGGAACCTAAGTCATCACAGTATATCTGTTGTGCCGGACCGGTATTGCTATTAGCCATCCACAATGATAGGAAATCAATACATGTTCCTCCACCACCTTCTGTGTCAAATGAATTAAAAGAAACTTGTACAGCTTGACCAGCAACATCGGGACAGAATGTATATGTATAAGACTCATTACTACTGTAATTACCAGAAACACCACCACCGTCGGTCCAAACATAAGTATTTGAACAGACATCATTAATTGTCGTATTGGTCGTGTTATCTGTACAGGTTATTGTTGGATCTATTGTGTAAGTGATCGTTACTTGACCATCTCCTCCATCTCCTCCAATTTCATTATTTCCAGCACCTCCGGAACCTCCACCTCCAGGCGTAGCTCCATTAAGACCAGGGTTCTTAGAATTTACCGAAGCACCTCCAGCACCACCTCCGGCACCTCCAGCATCACCTCCAGCACCACTTACTGCAGTACCTCCAGAAATACCTATTCCTCCAATATTACCGTTAGCAGAAGAGCCAGTTCCACCAGCGCCGCCGACTCCAGAAGCACCTCCACTAGCGTTAGTTCCACCTTGACCACCTGTAGCTGTAATGATTCCTCCAAAATCAGTATCTCCTCCATCTTGTCCACTTATCAAAGCTCCCGCACCGACTGTGTAGGTGAATTCTTGACCAGGGCTGACTGCGATTGTTGTTGTAGAGTAACCTCCACCTCCACCTCCACCTCCGGCAGATTGAAGCGGGCCACTTTGTTGGTCACCGGCACCACCGGCGCCACCACCACCCCAAACTTCAACAGTGATGGAAGTAACATTACAAGGTACAGTAAAAGTTCCAGAGGTATTGAAACTCACGGTAGTTTGAGAAAATAAATGTGTCCCTAGAAAAATAGAAACAACGGCAAGTAAATATCTGAATAGCATTTATATAGTCTTTAATAATTCAATAATTCCTCTTTCATGTCCTGATCATAAAAGTAAATGGTCCAAAGCTGGTCCGTCGTTAGCGCACATTTTACTCGATGAGATAATTCATCATAATAATTCTGAGCAGCTCTGTAGTAGTTAAACTCATCTGGATTGTTTAGCTCAAGAGTTGTCCATTCATCTTCATTTAGTAATTTCAGAGGTTTCGCCTTAATAGGAGAGTTTTGATCATATTGATTGATAGCATCTAATTCTTGTGAAATATCGATTTCTGTTATTCCTTTTGTCTTTGTTTTGGCATTGGGTGGAAGATTAGTAGTTTGCCCATAAGCCAATAATGAGACCATACAAATCATCCCGACAAGCACAAATTGTTTAAAAATTAACATAACCTAGTTTTTAATCTATTATAATTAACGTAGATTATTAGATTTTGGTTGCCTAGGTAGTTATTTAACTAATTTAATGTCTTTTGAGAGTCGGAAACAAGTATTTTAATGGTCCTTATTCTAGAAGGTTTACTTTTCGGAATATAAAAATTCAAGCAAGGCTGGTACTAAACCCTCATGAAGAGGCAAATTCGGATCATAATAGGTCTGAATATTTTTAGCTCTGTCTGCAGGAGCAGATTTCAAAACATGATTCATTCCTTTAATCAGCTGTAAATCAGAGTTTGATGAAGCCGCCAACATTCTACCCTCAGACTGATCCACTTGTATATCTGTAGTTCCTTGAATCACCAAAACGGGAATATTCAGTTTTGCAATTTCAACTACTGGATCATAATTCATCCAAGAGATTAAAAATGGTTGAATGTCTGGTCGGAAAACTGTTAAAAGTGGTGAGGGAACATTATGAGTAGTGTCGCCACTCCTCATGCTCTTCAAAATTCTTTCAGTATCTTTATAGTATTCATCAGCTCCTTGTGCCAGTTGTTTTTCTAAGATCTTATCTATCGTATTTCCAGCTCCTGCAAGAGATATGAAACCTTTGATATTTGCTCGTTGTGCAGCGATCATTCCGATGAGGGATCCTTGTGAGTGACCGAGCAAATAGATGTTTTCAAATCCTTTTCGATCCAAAAAATCGATCCAATGCTCAACATCCTTGACTAGATCTTCAAACCTTAATTCTCCTTCAGGGACTCTCGCATCTTTGCTTTCGCCAATTCCTTGTTTATCATATCTTAAAGATCCAATATTTTTTTGTTGTAGTGAATCGGCGAGAATGGAGTAAGCATTTGATTGAAGCATCATACTATTTCCATTACGATCTGTGGGTCCCGAACCGGGTATAATGATCACGATAGGAGCGTCTTTTCCTGATTTCGGGGTCAGTAATGTGCCGTACAATTTACCGTTATCAGTTTTAACCTTTACTTCTTTACTTTTTTGAGCTGCAACACTCAACGTGAAGACTGAAATAAATAGTAAGCCTAAAATTGTGATCTGGTTCATCGTACTAATTTCTTAATTTCGTTTTTGATTAAAATCAAATGTATAATAATTGTACTTAAATGCAGAATTCTACTTTCATTTTGGAGGATGATCAAATGATGCTGGTGGGTGTTGGAGTTTCCAATTATGTGTCTGGTAATTTGAGCGAGTGCAATGATTTTATTCAAAAGAATAGTGGAGAGTATATATTTGGACTCATTTCATATGATGTGAAAAATCAGCTTGAGCGCTTGACTTCAAATAATGAAGTAGGTGTTGATTTCCCCGAACTACTTTTTGTTGTTCCAGAGTTTGTTATTCAAATAAATGATGATAAGATCGATTTTCTTAAAGGAGAGTCAAACGATTTGATAGCAAAAGACGTGGAGCGACTCATCAATTCAAAGACTAATAATGGTGCACTGAATAAGGTAGAATTAGAGCCCCGGATCTCGAAAGATGAGTACTTATCGAGTGTGAATAAATTGAAAAAACACATTCAGTTAGGTGATATTTATGAAGTCACATTTTGCCAGGAATTTCGAGCTGAGGATACGAAAATTGATCCTGTAAATGTATATAAGCGGTTGAGTCAAATCACAGAGGCTCCATTTAGATGTTTTGTGCAATGGGAACACAATTTTTTATTATCAGGAAGTCCAGAGCGTTTTTTGAAAAGGGAGGGGAATAAGCTTTTCTCACAGCCAATCAAGGGTACTGCTAAAAGAAGCGACGATAAAGAAGTCGATGAGAAAAATAAAAGATCATTACTAAAGAGCTCTAAAGAAAAAGCAGAGAATGTAATGATTGTAGATCTTGTTCGAAATGATTTATCCAGAATAGCTGAACGGAATTCCGTAAAGGTTGATGAGTTATTTGGAGTATACTCTTTTAAAACGGTTCATCAATTGATCAGCACGATTTCTGCAGATATAGAAAGTTCAACGTCTTTTGAAGAGATCATTAAAGCCTTATTTCCAATGGGAAGTATGACAGGTGCTCCAAAGATAAAAGCAATGGAGTTGATCGAAAAGTATGAAAACTTTAAACGGGGTATGTTTTCTGGATCTGTAGGATTAATCATGCCAAATGGAGATTTCGATTTCAATGTTATCATTCGAAGTATATTATATGATCAGGAGAAGAACCTGATCTCTTGCCCTGTTGGTGGAGCCATAACAATTCAATCTGATCCGGAGGCTGAGTATGAAGAATGTTTGATCAAATTAGCAGCCTTAAAAAAAGCATTAAATCCGTGATGACAGAAAGAGTAGAATATTGGATTGCATGTAGTGGAGGAGCTGATTCTGTCGCACTTGTTCATTTAATGAAAGAAGCGGGTAAATCCTTTGGTGTTTTACACTGTGATTTCCAGTTACGAGGTGAAGACTCAGATAAGGATCGCGATTTCGTTAGAAATTTAGCAGACGAGTTAAAAATTCCATATCGTGAAAAAAAGTTTGATACTTTAAAGTATAAAAAAAAGAATAAACAAAATACCCAGCAAGCTGCTAGAGAACTGAGGTATGAGTGGTTTGAGGAGATAGCTAGAGAAACAAATGCACTTATTTGTTTAGGTCATCACAAAGATGATCAAATAGAAACATTCCTCCTTCAATTGAAAAGAGGCGGTAAAGTAAATGGTTTGAGTACAATGCCTCAATTTCGTGAATGTTTTGTTCGACCATTACTTAGCTATACTAAAGAAGAACTTGTGCAATTATGCAAAGTCAATAACTGGGCTTGGAGAGAGGATAAGTCGAATCGATCAAATCAATATAAGCGCAACTTGTATCGTAATGCATTAATTCCTTTGTTGAAAAAGAATGATCTTAGCTGTATTTATGAGTTGACCGATCATTTCAAAGAGCTTAGGGGTCGATTGGAGCACCTCAAACTATTTTCTCCTAATAAATATGGAGCTCATGAAATCTTAATCGATAATTGGTCAAAGCTTCCTAAATGGATCAAACATTTGTTAAACTCAGAATTAAGCTCTGGAGTATTTCCATTAAAGGAGATCGAGAAACTTTGTAATTCAAAAAACGGAGCGTCTTTTAATTCTGAAGGCTTGACAATTGTAAAAGACCGAGATAAGATTGTTTTTTTCGATGATCTGATCGATCAAGATGTTAAATCGATAAAGAAACTAAGTGTTAATGATGGCTTAACTCATCAAAAAGGGATATACGTGGATGTTGCGAAAATTGCAGGTGAACTAAAGGTAAGATCATGGAATAAAGATGACCGAATCAAGCCTTTAGGAATGAAGGGGACAAAGTTCGTTTCAAAGTTTCTAAAAGATCAAAGTGTTCCTAGTTATGCCAGAAAATTACACAAGATCGTAGTTGATCAAAACGAAACAGTTGTGGCAATTGTAGGAGGATGGATAAATGATAACGTTGCGCTGAATGTCAATACAAGTGAAGCATATTATATTGAATGCTAGTTATTAACCTTATCTAGTCCGTTTCTAAAATTATTGTTAATAATACGACGTTTGACGAGGATTCGGTTTTTTTATTTTAAATTTGTCTGTAACTAAAAATCTAGCAAAAATGAAAATGTTTAAAACTTTGTCACTCGCACTATTAGCAGTGGCGTTCGTATTAGGTTCATGTAGTAAGTATGAAGAAGGACCTTCTCTTTCTTTGAGAACGAAAAAAGCACGTATTACAGGAACATGGAAGGTTGATAAGTATGTTTCAGAGAATGGAACGGAAACTGAGTCTAACGATGATTCAACTATTGAAATCGAAAAAGATGGTACTTATACAGTTACCTCTGGATCTACTTCGTTCTCAGGTACATGGGAATTTAATTCAGATAAATCTGGAATCATCACAAGTTTTGAATTTGGAGGAGTTACTCAAACTGATGAGATGACGATCATCAAATTAAGAAATGATGAAATGTGGTTGACTGATGATGAAGATTATGATGCAAGTGCTGATCACTACGGAGGATACGGAATTTACGTTCCTGCATAGTTAAGTGTGCATTAGGATATTAAGAGGTGTTCTGGATTGAACACCTCTTTTTGTTTTTTAAGGTTTTCTTTCCTGCTACTTTGTTATATTTGCTAGTTACTTAAAATAAAATTCCTGTATGAAGAAAATTCAAATGGTTGATCTTATTACGCAATACCAAGAGATCAAATCAGAAGTTCAGTCGGCTATTTCAGAAATCATGGATAAAGCTCAATTTATCAATGGTCTGGCAGTGCACGAATTCAAAGATGGACTTGCAAATTATTTAGGAGCAAAACATGTGATTCCATGTGCTAATGGAACTGATGCTTTGCAAATTTCTATGATGGCATTGGGACTTCAGCCGGGTGATGAAGTAATAACCCCTTCATACACTTATATCGCAACTACAGAAGTTGTAGGTTTACTGAGGCTAAAACCAGTTTTTGTAGATTGTGAGAAGGACACATTCAATATTTCTTCGGAGGCAATAGAAAAGGCAATTACGCCCAAAACAAAAGCAATCGTTCCGGTTCATTTATATGGTCAATCATGTGATATGGAAGCCATCATGGATATTGCTAAGAAGCATAACCTTTATGTGATCGAAGATAATGCACAGGCCATTGGTTCTGATTATACTTTCTCAAATGGGGAGACGAAGAAAACAGGAACAATCGGAGATATAGGATGTACGAGTTTCTTCCCTTCTAAAAACTTAGGCTGTTATGGAGATGGTGGAGCGATTTGTACGAACAACGATGATCTTGCCGATACTTTAAGAATGGTTGCAAATCACGGTCAGAGCAAACGATATCATCATGATATGGTTGGATGTAATTCGAGATTGGATTCAATTCAGGCAGCAGTGCTAAATGCAAAGCTGAAAAGATTAGATAACTATATTGATTCAAGACGATCAGCAGCTAATTATTATGACGAGGCATTTGCCCAAGTTGATAAGATCACCACTCCATATAGGGATGAACGAACCAAGCACGTATTTCATCAATACACTTTACAATTGGCTGATAGTGTTGATCGAGATGGGCTTGTTGAGTATCTAAAAGGAAAAGATATACCTGCTATGATCTATTATCCTATTCCTGCACACGAACAGAAGATGTTTGCATCTCTCGATACGGAATGTGGAGATCTAACGACAACAGATTGGTTGACAACCAGAGTTATTTCTCTACCAATGCATACAGAGCTGGAGGACGATCAGTTGAAATATATAACAGATTCAGTTATCGAATATATCCGTTCATAACTTACATTTTTAAACACTACTTACAACAAGGTCAATTAATGGGACGTAAAAAAATATTAATAACTGGTGCAGCTGGATTCTTAGGGTCGCATTTGTGTGATCGATTTATCAAGGATGACTACCATGTGATCGGTATGGATAATCTGATTACTGGTCGTCTTGAAAATATTCAACATCTATTTCCTCTTGAAAACTTCGAGTTTTACCATCATGATGTATCGAAATTCATCCATGTTCCAGGAGAACTAGATTATATATTACACTTTGCTTCGCCGGCTAGTCCTATCGATTATCTAAAGATTCCTATTCAAACCTTGAAAGTTGGATCATTAGGAATTCATAATTGTCTTGGTTTAGCTCGTAATAAAAAAGCACGAGTATTGATCGCATCGACTTCTGAAGTTTATGGTGACCCAGAGGTACATCCTCAAAAGGAATCTTATTGGGGAAATGTAAATCCAATTGGTCCTCGAGGAGTTTACGATGAGGCAAAGCGTTTCCAGGAGGCAATGACTATGGCTTATCATACTTATCATGGTTTGGAAACACGTATCGTAAGGATATTTAATACTTATGGTCCACGAATGAGGCTAAATGATGGCAGAGTTTTACCTGCCTTCATTGGTCAGGCGTTGAGAGGAGAAGACTTAACTGTTTTTGGAGATGGAAGTCAAACGAGGTCGTTCTGTTATGTTGATGATTTGATCGATGGAATTGTGAAGTTATTGCACTCTGATTATGCTGAACCTGTCAACATCGGTAATCCAGATGAGATATCTATTGGTTCTTTTGCTGAAGAGATCATAAAGTTGACAGGAACAACTCAAAAAGTTACTTATAAGGAGTTACCGCAAAATGACCCAAAACAGAGACAGCCAGATATTTCATTAGCTGAAAAGATCTTGGGGTGGTCGCCAAAGGTGTCTCGTCAGGAAGGATTGAAAATAACGTATGAATATTTCAAAAATCTATCTGAAGACGAGCTGTATAAGAAAGAACATAATAATTTTGAAGGATATATTAAGTAACTATGAACTACTTTGCACACGAATCAGCTGTAATAGATGAAGGTTGTACCATAGGTGAAGGCACCAAAATTTGGCACTTTTCTCATATCATGCCAAATTGCACATTGGGCAAACAATGTAATATTGGTCAGAACGTTGTTGTTTCTCCAGAAGTTAAATTGGGAGACAACGTTAAAGTTCAAAACAACGTTTCTATATACTCAGGAGTAGAGTGTGAAGATGATGTTTTCTTAGGGCCTTCTATGGTATTTACGAATATCGTTAATCCAAGAAGTGCGGTTGTACGTAGAGGTCAGTATAGTAAAACGTTGGTTAAGAAAGGCGCATCAATTGGAGCGAATGCAACAATAGTCTGCGGACATGATATTGGAGAATATGCTTTTATTGGTGCAGGAGCGGTAGTTACTAAAGAGATAAAGCCATATGCGTTGGTTGTTGGCAATCCAGCAAAACAGATCGGATGGATGAGTGAGTACGGACATCGATTAGAATTTGATGAAAGTGGTATCGCTGAGTGTCCAGAAGGAAGAGAAAAGTATAAGCTGGAAAACGATAGAGTAGAAAAGATTTAAAATGATCGAAGATAAAGTAAAATTCATTGTTGTAGGTGCCGGTCACATCGGTAAACGCCATGCAACAATGATATCAAGAAACGAAGAATCGGAGCTGATGGCACTTGTTGACATCAAACCAAAATCTGAACTGGGTTTAGATGATTTTGATGTGCCATTTTTTAATGATGTAAAAGACCTCTTGAGTTCTGATATTGAATATGATGTGGCATGTATTTGTACTCCGAATGGACTTCATGCAGAACAGAGTATTCAGTTACTTGAGAATAACAAGCACGTGGTATGTGAGAAGCCTATGGGTCTCTCAAAGGATAATTGCGAACGTGTTATTTTCAAAGCGTTACAAATGTCTAAACATGTATTTTGTGTAATGCAGAATAGGTATTCTCCCCCCTCTGAATGGATAAAATCTGTGATAGATGATGAGGTGTTAGGGAAGATCCACATGGTTCAGTTGAACTGTTATTGGAACAGAGATGATCGCTATTACAAAAAAGGAGGCTGGAAAGGAACCTCAGTTCTAGACGGGGGAACTTTGTTTACACAGTTTTCTCATTTTATAGATATAATGTATTGGCTCTTTGGAGATATTAAGAACATTCAAGGGAAATTTGAGGATTTTAATCATAAAGATCTGACTGAGTTTGAAGACTCTGGATTTGTAAGCTTTGATTTTGTACAAGGTGGTATGGGCTGTTTGAACTATTCCACTGCGGTGGCGAACCAAAATCTGGAATCCTCTATCACTATAATTGGTGAGAATGGATCAATAAAGATAGGAGGTCAGTACATGAACGAGGTAGAAGTATGTAATGTGAAAGATTATCAAATGCCTGAATTGGCTCCTACTAATCCTGGAAACGATTACGGAGCATACAAAGGTTCTGCGGCTAACCACCATTATATTATTGAAAACGTTGTCGATACACTTAAAGGTAGGACAACAGCAACTACAAACGCTTTAGAAGGATTAAAGGTTGTAGAAATTATTGAACGAATTTATAACGTAAGAGATGAGCAATTCAAAGTACGATAAGATATTAAACGGTGAGGAAAAACTTGCGGTAATAGGATTAGGCTATGTAGGTCTTCCAATTGCACTAGAGTTTGCAAGAAAAGTAAAAGTGATTGGTTTTGATATCAACGCTGATCGGGTTGAGATGATGAAGAATCATGAAGATCCAAGTAAAGAATTAGATAGTAGTGAGTTTGACGGATGTGATATTGAATTTACAGCGAATACTGATGATCTGAAAGATGCAACATTCTTTGTAGTTGCTGTACCAACTCCAATTGATGAGTCTAATTTACCAAATTTATCTCCTCTACTAGGGGCTTCACGAACAGTCGGGAAAGTACTAAAGAAGGGAGACTACGTAGTTTTTGAATCAACTGTTTATCCGGGATGTACAGAGGAAGATTGTATTCCAATCCTAGAGGAAGAATCTGGTTTGAAATTCAACGAAGATTTTAAAGTTGGTTACTCACCAGAACGTATTAATCCAGGGGATAAAGTTCATACACTACAAAGTGTTGTTAAAGTTGTCTCTGGAAGTTGTGACGAGTCTTTAGAGAATATTGCAAAGATCTATGAGTTAGTTGTTGACGCCGGTGTTCACCGAGCTCCTACGATGAAGGTAGCAGAAGCTGCCAAGATCATTGAGAACACGCAAAGAGATGTGAATATTTCATTGATCAATGAGCTTTCGATCATTTTCAATAAACTGGACATCAATACATATGATGTTCTTGAAGCAGCTGGAACGAAATGGAATTTCTTAAAGTTCACTCCTGGTCTTGTAGGTGGTCACTGTATTGGAGTTGATCCGTATTATCTAACACATAAGGCAAAACAAGCGGGCTACCATGCTAAAGTGATAAATAGCGGACGATATGTGAATGACTCGATGGGCTTTTATATCGGTAAGCAATGTGTTAAGAAAATGATCGCTCAAGGCAAAAACATGCGTGAAGCAAAAGTTCTTGTGATGGGAGCTACATTCAAAGAGAATGTGAGCGACATCAGAAATTCGAAAGTTATTGATGTGATCAAAGAATTGCAATCGTTTGCAGTTCATGTTGATGTTATAGATCCGCACGCTTCAAGCGATGAGTTGAATCATGAATACGGAGTTTCACTGGCTAGCGAAGCAGGTAATGATTACGATGCAGTTATTGTAGCTGTAAACCATAAAGAATACTGTGATATACCGGAATCAGAATTTAAGAATTACCTTAAAGGAGGGAAAGGAGTTTTTGTTGATGTGAAGGGTATATACAAAGACAAAATTCAAGACCTGGAATACTGGAGCTTATAAATGAGTAAGAACCGAAACATACTTGTTACTGGTGGAGCAGGTTTCATTGGATCCCATGTTGTTAGGAGGTTAGTTAATAATTATCCATCCTACAACATCATTAACTTTGATAAGTTGACATACGCTGGGAATCTTGAAAACCTCAGTGATCTTGAATCAAGATCCAATTATGCTTTTTATCACGGTGACATTTGCGATGCTCATCAGGTAAAGGAAGCATTAAGGAAGTATGAAATAACAGATGTGATTCACCTGGCGGCTGAATCTCACGTAGACCGTTCCATTTCTGGACCTATGGAATTTGTTCAGACGAATGTACTCGGTACTGTTAACTTGATGAATGAGTGCAGAGCATTTTGGGATGATCTAAAAGGGCATATTTTTTATCATGTCTCAACTGATGAAGTATATGGTAGTTTGGGAGATGAAGGTTTGTTTGAAGAAACTACCGCTTACGACCCAAGAAGTCCATACTCAGCATCAAAAGCAAGTTCTGATCATTTTGTGAGGGCTTATCATCATACTTATGGATTAGAGATCCGTATATCCAATTGTTCGAACAACTATGGGAGTCATCAATTTCCGGAAAAGTTAATTCCACTAATGATCCATAATGCGGTTAATGGAAAGGAACTACCTATTTACGGTGACGGAAAGAATATTCGTGATTGGTTGTGGGTTGAAGATCATGCTTCTGCTATCGATACGATCTTTCACCAGGGTGAGAACGGTGAAACATATAATGTTGGAGGATTGAATGAATGGACAAACGTTGATCTGGTTCATGAGTTATGTTCTATAATTGACGATCGACTTGGAAAAGAAGCAGGATCTACAGCCAAAAATATCGTCTTTATAAAAGACCGAGCAGGGCATGATCGTAGATATGCAATAGACGCCACTAAATTAGAGCAAAAACTAAACTGGAAACCTTCAATTACCTTTGAGGAAGGATTGGCTTCCACGATTGATTGGTATCTAGAAAATCAGGAATGGGTCAATAACGTGGTTTCTGGTGATTACCAGGAGTATTACAAAGAACATTACAAATAATTGAAAGTATGGGATTGCTATCGTCATTATTTGAGTCGAAGAACAAAGAGCCTTATGACTTGAGTGATATAGCAGTTGATATGCACAGTCATTTGATTCCCGGAATTGATGACGGTGCACAATCCATGGATCATTCAGTTGGAATGATCTTAAGGTTTAAAGATCTGGGGTATAGAAAGCTGATCACGACTCCTCATATAATGTCTGATTATTACAAGAATACACCAGAAATCATAAATAATGGACTTTGTGATCTTAGAGAAGAGCTAGATAAACTTGGTGTAGATCTAGAAATTCAGGCTGCCGCAGAGTACTATACTGACGAGTTTTTTATCGATAAGATAGAAGAAGGTAATTTGTTGACATTCGGTAAGAACAACGTGCTATTTGAGTTTTCATTTAGTGCTAAACCTCGACTAGTAAATGAGGCGATTTTCGCCATGAAGAATAATGGGTATCAACCTGTCTTAGCACATTTTGAACGTTATTCTTTTTATCTCGATAACGGAGAGAAAGCAATTGAGGATCTAAAGAATAGAGGAGTGCACATTCAAATGAATCTAAATTCATTGACGGGCCACTATGGTAAACCTATCAAAAAACAAGCTGAAATGTTAGTTGACAATCAATTCGTAGACTATGTTGGTTCTGATTGTCACCGCATCGAACACTTAGATCTACTGGAAAGTAATTTGTCCAACCCTTACTTTCATAAGCTAGCAAATCTTGACCTTAAAAACAGGAATCTTTAGTTTATTGGTCCCCTGCATTTGATTTGATCTCATCGATCTTTTGCTCCAATGTTTCTACTTTATTGTTCAGTTCTTTTAGTGCTTCGATCAAAACCGGAACCAATTGTTGGTAATTTACAGCCTTGTAAACAGTATCATCACCAAGGTTGCTATATATTGCTTTCTCTTCGATCATTTCAGGAAATAGAACTTCAACTTCCTGAGCAATAACACCATACTCTTGTCTTGTTCTCTTTTCAGCTTTACCTTCAGTGCCCCTATGTTTTGTTGTGATCGTGTAGTATTTACCATTCAATTGAATGATCTTACTTAAAGCACTCTCTATAGGCGAAATATTTGACTTCAATCGCTTATCACTTAAATTAAAGTTCCCTGCACCAATGGCAAAAACTGACCCATCTATACCGACATCAGCAGTGAAGTAACCAGCCCATCCTGTAGTCGTGTTTGTAGTCTGTCCATAAATACCGTTGAAACCAATTCCATATGTTCCGATAGCTAGAACACCGCCACCTCCTGCAACAGGGTTATTACCGTAAACGCCATAACCTGCGCCATTGGTTGATTCACCAACCACACCATTTACTCCAATTCCACTCACACCTGAACCACCGGTAGTTCGTAAATTATTTCCATATACAGCAGCAGTACCAGTAGCCGTTGAAGGAATCTGACCTGCAACTGCATAACCAGCACCTGTATTCTGACCGAGGATAGCTGAATTAGTTGCTCCTGTACTATTAGTTTCTCCCTGAATTGCTGGGAATCCATTTGTAGAATTCGTGTTTTGTCCTCTAATCGCAACTCCGGTGTTGGAATTTGTGGCATCAACACCAAAAGAGTTTGCTTCTGGAGTATTCACTGCAAGAGCGGTGGTATTCCCACTTGCATTATTTATTTCAACCGAACCGTTGTCTACTGTAATAATGCGCCCAGCTCCTGGTCCGCCTTGATCATAAGCTTGATCTAAAGTGTTCGCGCCACTTCCTCCTGATCCATCTTGGGCGATGATCTGCCATGAAGATCCATCCCAAACATATGATATCCCGTCATTTGAATTGTAGTAAGCATCGTTTAGGTTCGGAGAAACCGGTGCAGCACCGAAAGTACCTAACCAATTCAATGAAATCCCTGGTGTACCTTGTGGACCCTGTGGTCCGGCTGGTCCCTGAGCTCCGGCTGGTCCTTGAGGACCTTCAAGATTTGGTGTTGTGAATGTTGAACCGTCATCATAAACAAAAGTGAGTGTGCCATCTCCATTATCAATAGTATTAACTATGCCATTTCCATCTGCTCCTGTCGGACCCTGAGGTCCTGCTGGTCCCTGAGCTCCCGGAGGTCCTTGCGGTCCTTCGAGATTTGGCGTTGTAAATGTTGAACCATCATCGTAAACGAAAGTAAGCGTACCATCTCCGTTATCAATCGTATTAACTATACCGTTTCCATCGGCTCCGTCGGGCCCTTGAGGTCCTTGTGGACCTTGTGGTCCCTGAGGTCCCGCTGGTCCTTGCGGTCCTGCCATATTATTTGTAGTGTATGTAATTCCGTTCTCAAAGATGAAAGTGGCGGTACTGTCACCGTTGTCAACGATATCTAAAATACCATTTCCAGCTCGCTCAGTGTATAGAGCGTAGGGTACACTCCAAAGCTGCTGAGTTCCCATTTCTTCATATTCTCCACTTAAGTCGATCTCTACTTTTAAAAAGTGTAAACCAGTACTCCAATCGATGTCAGGAAAATCATCCTGACTCAATTGAAATCCTTTTCCAATGATGAGTTGGAAAAGTCCGTTTTCATCAGTTGTTGTAGTGTGTTCTTCTTGATAGGCAGTATTACCATCAACTTGATCCTTTAAAATTGAGAATCGAACTTTGATCGTTTCATTTCTAACAGGAATAGTAGTAGCATCAGTACCAGGAATTTCAGAATTTGAAAAATCCATAGCTACAGCCTGATAATTAATTCCTTGAGGCGGAGCTTGCGATAATAAGCTAAGGGAAAAGCAAAACACAAATAAAAGTAAAGCGTAGTTTTTCATGATCCGTACTGAATTAAATTTTTAAACCAATGCCCAATAGTGCACTGTGATATATATTTCGAGTTTTTTGTTCTTCTAAATCATTTTCAATGTGATTGAGTCCAGCACCAAAACGGTATTCCAATGACAAACTCAGTTGATCTGTAATATGTGTGCTGAAATTTGCTAATCCCTGAGCACCTATTTCAAATCGAGTCATTGACTCTTCTTCAACTATAGAAAATCGTTCGTTTCCGATCATTTGTTCTCCATTGAGCATGTAGCCAATCGTAAAACCTGCACCAGTTTGAATTTCAAATCTGTCAGTTTGTAGTAAAGAATAACCATAAACTAAATTGAAATTGAAATAATTCATTTTCCAACTTACAGATGTGTTTTGAATCGATTTTTTAGCTCCAGCTTGTCTCATCTGTAGTTCAGGTCGAATCGTATGACGCGTGCTAGTAAAAGAAGCGTTCAAACCAAATGCATTATACATTTGATATTCTAGGTTTTGATCCTTCTGATCAGAAGATGTAGTGAAAAGAAAATTCGAAAACTGTTTTCCTCCATTCAATGAAATTGACCTAAGGGAAAAATCTTGGGCATCAACATGTGAAATGAAGAATAATGTGAGTAAAACACTTAAATAAAACCTTGTCATTTCGATCTAATTAAAAGTTTATGTGAAGTAACTGTTGTCTGATTCATTAGTCTTAAAGTATATAATCCAATACTAAGAGATTTATTTGTTTGAACGTTGAATTGGCGTCCTGAATCGAAGGAGCTTGAATAGCAAAGTTTACCTGTAGCGTCAAACAATTGAATTCTGACTTCTCCTTCTAGCCAATCATCTGATATTAAAGTGAAATTCCCAGCATTGGGGTTTGGATAAACAGAGATATTCAGATCACCTTTTTTACCTTGGATCGAAACAGGTTGTTGAAAACCTTGTCTTAATCCAAAAGATTCATTTTTAAATGTATTAACAAGTGATGATTGACCAACACTGCTTGATAGCTTAATTTCTTCTGAACTCATAATACCACCAGAAGAATTGATCGAGCTACGCGCAACTTTAAGCTGACCATTGCAATTGATAGAAACAAAAAAGAGTAGTAGAAATAAATACTTCATGATCATCGTGTGAGAACTAAATTTAGTAATAATATCACTAATATGAGTATTCGTAGTTGAACAGTTTGTAGTACATGATTATAAATGACAGAAATTCAATAGTATAAGAGGTCTTTTTCCTCTTTGTTAAATAAATATTAAGAAGATTTCCTTTTTTAAAAGGATTTATATTAATTTGGTTATCACTATTAACACTATTATTTACCATTATGAGACTACTACTACTTTGCCTTTTTTGGCTATCTGTGCATGCACTAAATGCACAAGTTTGTACCATTGATTATACACAAACATCTCCTGGAATATATCCAGATACCCTGCCATCTGCGACAGTTGGTGAGTTTTATGATACCGACATCTCATTTTTATTTCCAACTGATACTGCAGGGTTTGATTTTACAAATTTTCAGATCGTGAATGTTAATGCTCCTGCTGGACTTCAATGGGAATGCAGTAATGATGCGAATGGTTGTAACTACGATCCTCAACAAGATCCTTATGGATGTGCAAGGGTATGGGGGACTCCAACTATCCCAGGACAGTATACAGTAGCTATTGATGTGATTGCAGATTTAACGATCCAACAAAATAACCCCGTGACTTTTTATGTTTACTTAGAGGTATTACCTCCAGCCCAGACAAATGCGGGATTCACTATGTCTCCTGGTATAGGTTGTGGAGAAACAACGGTGTCATTTACAAATAATAATCCTAGTGGTAATTATGTTCCAATTCCGAACATTACTCAAGGATTTATATATTCCTGGGATTTTGACAATGGTAATCTATCCAATCAGGAGAATCCTGTCGATCAGACCTATACTGCAACTGGAGAATATATCATAGACTATTCTTGTTTAATTGACACCTTCGGATTCTTCCTGGAAGGAATAACATTGAATAGTGTTAACTGTACTGACGCAATTGGTTATGGAAATCCAGATCTCTATGTTATCGTATATGATGGAGGAGGCAATGTTGTTTATGAGAATGAAAGTTCAGCAGATGATAATGATCTGCCTGTATCATTTACGATGAATGTACCGCTTACCAATCCACCTTATAATGTTCAGGTTTGGGACGATGATGCAGATAACTTATTTGGTACTGCTGATGAAAACTGTGTGGATAACTCTGAAGGCTCGGGAGCACTCGTGACATTGAGTCTCCCAGCAATTGATGCATACGGAGTTACTTCTCAAGTTGGTTCTAATGGATCACTGAACTTTACTTATGATATTAATAAGCCTACTATAGAAATATTAGTATCCGATACGTTAAATGTTTATGGAACTCCTCCTATTCCTGTAGTGAATTCGGACCTTAATATTCCTGAACTATCTACTCCAGACCTTGGGTACGATTATCAATGGTATCAGGATGGAAATGCTTTACAAGGAGAAACAGGAACTACATTGACACTAACTTCAAATGGAGACTACTGGGTAAGTGCCACAGATACTAACGGTTGTTCAAGTATTTCGGATGTATTTACTTATAACAACGCGAGTTTATCAGCATTCGATCTCTCAGAGGTGAATATTTATCCTAATCCAACAGAGGGTAATTTAATTATTGAGCTCGGAGATACAGAAGTTTCAGAGATCGTAGTAACTGACATGCTTGGTAGAACACTGGAATTGATCAGCACTGGAAAAAATAATTCTGTCCAGATTGATCTAACTGGTTATAATGACGGTGTATACATGGTAACATTCAATACCGCGAATGGAACTTTAGGTTCTAGAAAAATTTATAAGAAATAGATTGATTGTTTACAGTTAAAAGCAAAGCAGTAGAACTTAATTGTCTACTGCTTTTTTTATTGTATAACTTATAAAAGATAGTGAAGGTCGATTTTTTCAGAATAAAGAATATACACGAAATAGCTCATTTTCGGTTAGTTAGGTTTTACTTAAGTTAAGAAATGTTATCGAAAAAATTACACGACCTCTTAAAACAAAAAAGCCAGAAACGTATAAACGCTCTGGCTTTTGTGCTCCCCCTCTTGGACTCGAATGATGACGAAAGATTGTCATCATCTTGATTTGTCTCACAACATCAAGACCAAGGACCCTTCCCGATGAATCGGGATCAGATGCTCTAACCGAGTTGTCCATTTTTAATGACATCCTCTATATACTTTTTGCTTTTCATTCTTTTAATTTGCTTTTCAGCTTTTAATGCTGAAGATTTATCCTCGTAAGGGATTGTGATCATCAATTTCCAAGGTCTCCCTCTCTTACTCCAAATTTTATTTTTGTCTGAATTGTGAAATAACAATCTTTTCTGTACATCTGAAGTATAGCCAATATAGTAGCGGTCAATTTTTTCAGAATAAAGAATATACACGAAATGGCTCATTTTCGGTTAGTTAGGTTTTACTTAATTTAAGAAATATTATCGGAAAAATTATAAGACCTCATAAAACAAAAAAGCCAGAAACGTATAAACGCTCTGGCTTTTGTGCTCCCCCTCTTGGACTCGAACCAAGGACCCTCTGATTAACAGTCAGATGCTCTAACCAGCTGAGCTAAGGAGGAATAAACTCTCTATTTCAAAACCTGCTGTGAAAGCAAGTTGTATTAAATTCTTATTTCAACCATCACTTCAGACGTTACTGTTTTGTGATGTGCGGCTGCAAATATAGTTAATTTATTTTCTTAAAAACAAGCGTTCTTTTAAAAAAAAATACCTCTCTGTGGATCGCTTCGTTTACGAACCAGATATTCAATTTCTTACAGCAGCTATTAACTATCGATCAGACGCTTTAACTGTCATGACTGGTAGAGGACTAGATTTAATAACATCACTTGTTTTTGATCCATTGAAAAGACGTGCTAATCCTCGTCTACCTTGAGTTACGGTTGTAATTATGTCTGCGTTTACTCGTTGTGCAAATTCATTAATTCCAGTTTGTACGCTGTCAGCAGAGAACACATGACAATCGAAGTCCTTAAGTCCTTCTTTTTTAGCGAAATCCTCCATAATATCTAGCATCGGTCCGGAATAATAGAAATCATCCCTTGTTATGATCCGAACTAGATCCACATGAGCGCTGAAAAAGTCAGTGATTTTAACGATATTCCTGAAGGATGTCTCCACACCGTCATCGAAGTCACTAGCGAAGACCACTTTTTTGAAACTTGGATCTTTCACTTCGTCTTTATCTGTTAGTACAGGGATCTTAGAGAGTCGAACTATTTTATCTGTATTACTTCCTACAAAGAAATCATTGACATATCCCGAAGATCCATGGGTTCCCATAACGATGAGATCGATTCCATGTTTTTCTGCCTGCTCGACAGTCGATTCATAAACACCGCCAAATTGGATCCCCTCGGCAACATTAATTCCTGAAAGAAAATCCTGGCTCATCAATTCTTTGAAATCTTTTTTGGCTTTCTTCAGAATGAACAGCCCTTCAGCTATATCTTGTTGACTTTGTCCTGGAATCACTCCTGTTTCATAAGTTGGAATATCCACAACATGTACAAAGTATAAACGCGCATCAAACTTTCTAGCGATATCTGCAGCTAGCTTAGCCGCATTCAATGCGTATTTTGAAAAATCAGTAGGTACAAGTATTTTTTTCATTGATTCGGTTTTTGATTTTCAACAAATTAATGAAAACTATATAGCCTAGAAAATGAGATTCATCACTTTTCACAATGATTGAATGCCTGAATTTGATTCAGAATCAATTAAAAACAGATACTATGTAAGGGTAAAAAACAAAAATAGCGGTTACAACGGCGAAGATACTGGCGATCAATACTGAACCTGCGGCTATATCTTTAATTGTTTTTATTCTGTTATCAATCTCAATAGAGTAGAGGTCACAAAGTTTTTCAATACTTGTGTTTAGCGCCTCTAGTGATAAGACGAGTGAGCTCGTGAGTATAATTAAAATCCACTCAATCCTACTTATATTAAATAAGATACCAGCAGATACAACTAGAATAAGACAAACGAGTTGTACTTTGAAATTTCTTTCGTGTTTCAATAAGGAAAAAAGGCCTCGGAATGCATGCCAAAATCCGAACATCATAATGGTCTATTGAGCAGTCTCCTCCAGGTTGTTTACCGCTTCGACTCTCACCACTTCTGGTGAAACCTTCTTAACAGCTTCCTCAAGTCCGGCTTTCATAGTCATAGCACTCATTGAGCAATCTTTACATGCTCCAAGAAGTTTAACTCTCACCACTCCATCTTCCGTAACTTCGACAAGTTCCATATCGCCACCATCTTGAGCGAGGAAAGGGCGCAATTGTTCAAGTGCTGACTCTACTTCTTTCGTTACAGTTTTGACATCTACTGCCATACTATTGCTTATTAGTTTGCTCTACAAATTTACGGACTAATTCATCAAAAGCCTCAGAAATTGGGGTGTTTTCCTGGAATACAGCTGGTCTACCAATATCGCCGGACTCTCGTACGCTTTGAACAAGCGGAACATGCCCAAGAAATGGCTTACCCATTCCATTTGCCAGATTTTTGACTCCATCACGACCGAATATGTAATATTTATTATCTGGAAGTTCAGCAGGTGTGAACCATGACATATTTTCAATTAAACCTAATACCGGGACCTTTATATTATCCATATCAAACATAGTCACACCCTTTCTTGCATCAGCAAGGGCCACTTCCTGCGGAGTAGAAACGATAACCGCTCCATCCAAAGGTACTGTTTGAACTAATGAAAGGTGAATGTCTCCTGTGCCAGGAGGTAAATCAACGATCAAATAATCTAATGCTCCCCAATGCGTATCAGTAAACATCTGAGTTAATGCTTTTGATGCCATAGGGCCTCTCCAAACCACAGCATCATCTGGATCCGTAAAAAAGCCGATGGACATGATCTGAATGCCGTAAGACATTACTGGAACCATTTTCTTTTCGCCATCAACTTCAATGGCAGTCGGTCGTTCTCCAACAACATCGAACATTGTTGGCATCGATGGTCCATATATATCTGCATCAACAAGACCAACTTTGTAGCCACTTTTAGCTAGGCCAGCTGCCAAATTTGAGGCAACAGTAGATTTTCCAACTCCACCTTTTCCAGAAGCTACAGCTATTATGTTTTTCACCTCGGGAAGAATCTTTCTTCTTGCTTCCTTTGCCTCTTTAGGCATTCCTTTTACTGTCGTTTCGATTGAAACATCATCTCCCAATATTCTGTTCAGTGTGAATTTCACAGCCTCCTGCATTCGCTTTCTGGCGTGCATGGCTGGGTTCACGACATTTACTGTCAAACTGATCTTATTACCTTCGATTCTAAGATCGTCGATCAAATTTTGAGAAACTATATCTTTTTTAAGGTCGGGTTCGATAACATTTGAAAGTGCATCCAGAACCTGATCACGTGTTAATTCCATTATAGATTATTTGGTACAAAGTTAATGTTTAAATTCTCGAATTCAAGCACTATTTACACTTGCGAAATTCTATGCTAAAACAGTCTTTTTTAGTAATTGTTGAAACTGTTTTTGTCAAAGTTGTATCTTCGTGAGAAAGCACACTATAAATGAGATCAATAAAATACCTTTACATTGGATTGGGAATATTAATAACCGCTTTATTCTCATGTCAAAATGAATCTTCTGAGAACCTTAACCTCGATCAAGAAGATGAAAAAGTAGATACATTATCAAATGATCAGATGATTGGTGATTCGGTTTCTGTAGAAGAGAATGGAATGAAGTTTACTGATGAGATCGCTTTCGCAAAATACATTGCAGATGCATTTGAATCAAAGAATTTTGAGTTACTTCAAGAACATACATCAAAGGAAGTGCTTTTATCTCCTTACGCATTTATAGATTCTGGATCTGTTCAAAGGTTATCTGTGGATGAAATGATCGAATTGAAAAATAATGAAGACAAGCATTTTTGGGGTATTCAAGATGGCACGGGAGATTCCCTAAACATGACATTAGATCAATATCTGGATAGATACGTAACAGATTTTGAGATTGGGGATACTTCTGTAGTAGCGTATAACAAGGTTTCTGAGCCAAGTCAGCGCGGAAATGAAATGCACAACGTGAGTGAATTTTTTACTGATCTTAATTTGGTAGAGATCCACAAAGAAGCTACTGATGATATGGGAATGAACTGGAGAACCTTGATCCTGGTAATTAAATCAACTGAAAACGGTTTCAAACTCCGAGGAGTGATCCATAATGAGTGGACTATTTAGTTTTGACGAATTGGAAAAACATACTGGGACCTGGAATTCTATTTGCAGCCACAGCTATAGGAGTTAGTCACCTGGTACAAAGTACCAAAGCAGGTGCATTGTTCGGATTCAGTATGATCGGATTCATTGCACTTGCCAATTTATTGAAGTATCCTTTTTTTGAATATGGTTCAAGATACGCTGCAGCAACGGGTGAATCTATTATTAAAGGATATTACAAGCTTCACAAATGGTGGCTGTATGCCTACTTAGCAATTTCCGTTGTATCAATGCTTTTTGTGACTGCCGCTGTTGGAGCGGTGACGATAGGTTTCATGGAGAATCTTTTTGGTCTTACAAAACTTACTGGAATACCCAACTTCACTCATTACATCCTCTTCTTTGGATGCACGCTTCTTTTAATTTTTGGAAGATTCAATGTGATGGAAAAGCTGATCAAACTATTAGGTTTAGTTTTACTGGTCACTACGATATTAGCATTTTTTGCAGCATTGTTCAAAGGACCGTCAGCTGGATCAGAAGTAGATATGTTTCCGGCACTATCTGGAGATGGTTGGGCGTTTTTACTCCCGTTAATGGGTTGGATGCCAACAGCAATTGATCTTTCTACATGGAATTCGCTTTGGACCGTTGAGAAAGTAAAACAATCAGGATACAAATCGAGTGTCAAAGAAGTCACTAGAGAGTTCGGTTTAGGATACTGGATTGCCGCCATTCTTGCATTCTTATTCATGACAATGGGAGCCCTTTTGGTATATGGGACGAATATTGAAGTTCCGTCTTCAGGTGTTGCATTCTCCAGCTTCGTGATCTCGCTCTATACTCAGTCCATCGGTGAGTGGTCCACATATATCATATCAATTGCGGCCTTTTCGATTATGTTTTCCACTTTCTTAACTGTAATTGATGGATTTAGTAGGGCGCTGGATGCATCTGTATCACTAGCGGTGGGGGAAAACAGTCAGCGCAAGTTTCTACCTGGGCTTTCTAAATGGATGCCGGCTGTTGTTGCAGTAGGAGGTCTAGGGTTGATCTTGGCTTATCAAGGAGACAAAGACAGCTTTTCATTGATCGTTAACTCTGCGACTACCTTATCATTTGTGATTGCTCCTTTATTTGCAATACTCAATTTTCGATTAGTTCGAGCGGATAAAATTGGAAAAGAGAATACTCCAGGTATATTTTTAAAAGTTGTGAGTTGGATAGGAATCTTTTATCTCTTAGCATTCTTGATCTGGTTTCTTCTGTATTAATTCAACATTAGTCTAACGTTATTCAATGTTCATCTAATAATTGTTTTTCTAAAGACTTTACATCCAACATCTTCCTGATCATTCATTAAATTCGTAATGCATTTTTTTGTATATTTAGGATAGTAAACTTTAAAAACTGTTATGTCTGTTACTGAAATATCTGAGTTGAATCAGGCCTTGCGAAAGTATTTCGGATACGATCAATTTCGAGGAGAACAAGAATCGATTATAAAAAGTATTCTTGCAGGACAGAATACATTTGTCATTATGCCAACGGGTGGAGGGAAGTCAATGTGTTATCAACTCCCTGCTCTTTTATCTGAGGGAACAGCCATAATTGTTTCTCCGTTGATCGCATTAATGAAAAACCAGGTTGATGCAATTCGAAATGTAAGTGAAAATGATTCAGTGGCACACGTACTGAACAGTTCTTTATCGAAAACTGAAGCTAATCGTGTTAAAGCGGATATAAAAGAAGGTAAGACCAAGTTGCTTTTTGTTGCTCCTGAATCGTTGACAAAGCAAGCTAATATAGACTTTTTTACTTCTGTTAAGATTTCATTTTTCGCTATTGATGAGGCTCACTGTATCTCAGAGTGGGGGCATGACTTCAGACCTGAATACCGAAGACTTAGAGAAATATTTCAGGCAATTTCGGATGTTCCGATTATTGCCTTGACTGCAACAGCTACTCCAAAAGTTCAACAGGATATTCAGAAGAACCTAAACATGTTAGATGCGAAAGTTTTTAAAGCATCTTTTAATCGCGACAATCTCTACTACGAGGTTCGTCCAAAGCGAAATGTTGAGAAGGAGATCATCAAATATATTCGTAAGAGACAAGGAAAATCAGGAATTATATACTGTTTGTCTCGTAAAAAGGTGGAGCAGTTAGCAGAAGTTCTGCGAGTTAATGGAATTAACGCTCTTCCTTATCATGCGGGAATGGATGCCGCGACAAGAGCAAAGCATCAGGATATGTTCTTGATGGAAGATGTAGATGTAATTGTGGCGACTATTGCTTTTGGTATGGGTATCGATAAGCCTGACGTAAGATTTGTTATCCACCACGATATACCTAAATCATTGGAGAGCTACTATCAGGAAACGGGTAGAGCAGGTAGAGACGGTGGTGTCGGGGAATGTGTTGCTTTCTACGCATATAAAGATATAGAGAAACTAGAAAAGTTCCTTCAAGGAAAACCTGTTGCAGAGCAGGAGGTAGGTCGGCAATTATTGTTTGAGATCGTCTCTTATGCTGAAACTTCAATATGTCGGAGAAAGTACTTATTGCATTATTTCGGAGAGGAATACGATGACAGTAAGTGTTCAGATATGTGTGATAACTGCAGAAACCCGAAGGAGAAAACAGAGGGTAAGTATGATGTTGTAAAGTTGCTTAAGGCGGTTATCGATCTAAAAGAAATGCAGAGAGCTAATCATATTTGTGCTCACTTGAACGGGGAAGAAACTACCGAGATCAAGTCTTATCGACATGATCAGTTACCTACATTTGCGTCAGGAAAAGATAAAGACAAGAAATTTTGGAATGCCGTTATTAGACAATCTTTAGTTACAGGACTTATTTCCAAAGATATTGAGTCATATGGGATCATAAAGATGACACCTAAGGGTCATGAATTCCTGGCGAATCCAACTTCTTTCATGTTAGTTAAGGAGAATGATTACAGTGCGCTTGAGGCGGAAGAGGCTCCTGTTAGCAATGGAGTTAAAGATGCTTTTGATGAAACATTGTATCAAGCGTTGCTTGACCTTAGAAAACAATTGTCGAGAGAAAAAGAAATTCCTCCTTTTGTGATCTTCCAGGAAGGAAGCTTGAAGGATATGTCTTTTCAGTATCCAATTACAAAAGAAGAACTAACGAACATACAAGGAGTAGGTCAAGGTAAGGCACGAAGATATGGTGCGCCATTTTTGAGCCTGATAAAGAATTATGTTGAAGAGAACGACATTGAACGTCCTCAGGACATGGTCGTGAAATCATTGGTCAATAAATCTGGGTTGAAGGTTCAGTTAATCCAAAACATTGATCGAAAGTTGCCATTGGAAGATATTAGTAAATCTCAGGGTAAATCAATGGATGAGATCATCGAGGAAATAGAAATGATCGTAAACTCTGGTACTAGGGTGAATATCAATTACTACATAGATGAGATTCTCGATGAAGATAATCAAGAAGAGATCTACGATTACTTCTCTGAGGCTGAAACTGATTCCTTAGAAGAGGCATTCGACGAATTTGACGGCGATTATACAGAAGAAGAACTAAGATTAATGAGGATCAAGTTTATGTCTGAAATGGCGAATTAACATTCTGAATTATAGAATTTTAGTTTTTTTGAGTTGTTTGTAATAGTTGAATTGGTTACCAAGGCAACCTAATTCTCTTTATTGATCGTTACAGTAATATGAAACGTGCTAAAATCATACTTACTCCCCTTTCAATACTCATCGTATTGTATGCATGTGTAAAGGAAGATTGGAGTCGGGAAGTAAATATTCCTTTTAATAGTTCGACTGATTTTGAGAACAATGCTGAAATCGGAAACAATCGTTTGCTTGTGGATAGCTCGATGTTGACTATTTCTTCAATTCAAATCCAGGGTGAAAGACTTCAGGGTGATGACATTAATAAAATTATTTCCTCTAATCAAATATTAGATCTTGTAAATGATATTGGATTGAAGGATCTTAGGCTTCCTATTGGAACATATACTTCTCTTAAGTTGAAGGTTCAGCTAGGAAACAATGGTTATTTATCTGGGGTGGTTGAAAAGATAAACGGAAACCCAGAACCTAAGAATCTATTACTTCCTCTAGATTATCAGGGAGAGGGGTTTGAGCTTGATTTACTTGGAGAAAAAGAAGTGATATCTATTGAAGAAAACAAACAAGCGTTGAATTTGAAATTTAGTTTACAAGAGACTTTGACAGGTGTAGGAGTTGGTCCATTCAATGGATTGTTAACTGCCAGTCAATCACAAACAAATATTGATGTAACAACGATTGCTGGACAGAATTTTTTGATTAACTTTAAAGAACAATTGCTTGAGAACTCAAGCCTGATAATAGAATAGTTTGGATAATACAAATCGTAAAAAACTGGTTAAGAGATGTTTGAGAGGAGATTCTTCTGCTCAAAAGGCACTCTACGATCTTTTTTCTGACGATATGTTCAAAGTATGTCTCATGTATGCTGCTGATTATGATGCAGCTAACGATCTACTTCAGGAAGGTTTTTTAAAAGTTTTTCAAAAATTAAATAAGTACAAACCCTCAGGTTCGCTTGGAGGATGGATTCGGACGGTGATAACGAATACATGTATTGATCATTACAGGACAAACAAATGGGATAAGAACCGTAAATTGCTCGATAATGATTATGAAATGGATACGCTGCTTGTTTCATTCAACGAGGTTGAAAATAGATTTAAAGAGGCAGATTTTTTAGCCATTATAAAAGATCTACCAGAGGGGTACAGAATGGTGTTAAACCTTTATTTTTTAGAAGGCTATAAACATCAGGAGATTGCTGAGATGTTGGATATCTCGATTGGAACGTCGAAATCACAACTGTTCAAGGCAAAGAAATATTTGAAGGAAATACTGGAACAAAAACTTTCTAAAGAAGAGATCAGTAAATATGAAGGATTGGGTAAAAGAGTGGTATAACGATCAGTTTAATAAGATCGATATTTCGCCTTCCTCATCGGTTTGGGATAATATTTCCCGTACTATGGAGGACTGGCCCAAGCACTGGTATGCTGCAAATGCCACTGATCTCGGAACTAAACCAAGAAAGCAGACTTGGGAAAATCTTCAGCAGAATTTAGTACATCAAAATAACATCCGATTATCAAATCGATTTACTTATGGTCTTGCCTCGGTTATTGCCATAGTTTTATTGGTGATACCATTCAAAATTGATGATTGGAATTATATTAACTCATTTGGTAGCTTAACTTCTAAAGAGCTTTTTGATGGATCGTTTACTGAAAAATCCGATTTGAGTAGAAATGTTTCAAGCAATGTAGATCAATCATTAGATCGTCGTACTGGATTGTCAAACCAGGAAAATGATAGAACAAGGTTATCAAACCTTCAGTTAGAGCCGAAACTTTTTGAATTCGAAGTTCGAACCAGTTCAAATGAAATGAACTTGGTATCGGCAAATAGATCAACAGATGTTAGACCTGAACCAATTCTTGCAGAATTACCTATTTTGAATTCATTAAATAAAGGTCAGTCAAAGCGTGAACTTATTAAACCTAATCGATATTCAATAAAGGGTAATTCGATCAGTGTAGCGGTTTCTCCGCAACTTTCAGTGTTAAATAATCCTCTTACACAGAATGCGCTCAATTCGGAAAACGAGAATATCGCTCTTCTTCCAAGTATGACCTATATGGTGACTGCAGGAAGGAAGTTTAACGAAAGAAATGGAGTCAAGCTTGCGTTATTAATGAATAACAAGAAGTCAATGAATACCAATTCTTATGATGAACAACGTAGTATTTCTTTAAACTACACGAGTTTAGCTGCTTTATATACAACTTCATGGAAAATTGGAAACAAGGGTCGTTTCAGGTTTAATACCGAGGCTGGTTTTATTGCGGGTCTATCATCTCAGAGTACTGTTATGTTCAACGAGGAACGAATAAACTACCTTGAGGAAGGATATGGTGCCCTAGATGCAGGTGTCATATTAGGAACATCTTTATCTACTTCTCTAAATGATCAATGGAGTATTGAGGCAGGAATTAATTCTCAAATGGGTCTGATCAATATCTTCAAAGGAACAGAACAAATACCTGCTGATTATTTTAAGACAAATACTCAGTCAATCGGACTTAACTTAGGTGTTACGCGCAGATTCTAATCCTTAAAGCAGGATAGCACCATCATCTGCATACCAACTTTCAATGCCTCGTGATCAATGTCGAAACGTGAGTTATGCACTCCATGAGTTATCCCTTTTTCCTCATTTCTAACACCAATTCTAAAGAAACATGTAGGAATCTCTTGTGCGTAGAATGAAAAATCTTCTGCAGTTAGTCGAATAGGAAGCTCATGAACATTTTCACTCCCTAGCCAGTCATTTGCTCTTTCAACGAACTTCCTTGTTAATAATGGATCATTTTCCAAAAATGGGTACCCTTTACTTATTTCGACTTTTGCTTTTGCGCCATGAGCCTGAGCAATTAGTTCAGCCTGTTTTACAATTTGATCTAAAGCTTCTGCTCTCCATTCTTCATTCATTGTTCTGAAAGTCCCCTTAATGTGTACATGCGAAGGAACCACATTGGTTGCTCCAAGTCCTTCGAAATGTCCGAAGTTGAGCACACATGGTATTTTTGGATCACATTTCCTGCTTACGATCTGTTGAAGAGAGGTAATGATCTCAGCACCAACTAATATAGAGTCGACTGTTTCGTGAGGAGTCGCGCCATGACCGCTTTTTCCATAAATATCAATATATACTTCATCGCAAGATGCCATATATAATCCCTCTTTCGTCCCAATTTGTCCGACAGGCATATCTGGAAAAACATGGAGGGCATACATTTCTTTTACAGGAGGGTCATTCAAACAACCTGCATTGATCATCAAACTTGCTCCTCCTGGATTTTTTTCTTCACCAGGTTGGAAAATTAATTTGATAGGATCTTCCAGTTCATTTCTCAGTGAGAATAGAATCTCTGCCGCACCGAGAAGAACAGATGTGTGAACATCATGTCCACAAGCATGCATTACACCTTTATTTTTAGAAACATAAGGAACGTCATTTTCTTCTAAAATAGGCAAGGCATCGATATCTGCACGAAGCCCAATACAAGGAGATCCCTGTTCATGGTGATCACCTTCGATTAAAGCAATAATACCAGTATCCGCTACTCCTGTCTGATGATGAATGCCAATAGCACTTAACTGATCAGAAATATACTGCATGGTATTGTGTTCCTGATATGAAAGCTCAGGATGCATGTGCAGATGTTTCCGATACCCTACGACTTTTTCGTAGATTTCCTCGGATTTTCCTTTTATTCTAGATTTAAGATCATTATTCATTTCTGATGTCAATTATTCCAGTGTAGATCATTCTAAAAGCCACATATGCCATTATGAAACCAAATATTGTTTTCACTAAAGCTGGTGACAATTTTAATGATAATTTAGAACCAAAATATCCACCAACAACGAATGTCAAGGCAATAATAGACCCGTAAAGTATGTTGACCTCTCCGGCTTTGTAATAATTGTAAAATGCTAAGATCCCAATTGGAGGCAACATTAAAAATAGTGATGTACCCTGAGCCATATGCTGAGAAAATCCAAAAGCATAGATCAACATCGGAACGATCAATATTCCACCGCCGACTCCTATAAATCCACTTAGAATTCCAGCAAATAATCCGATCAAAACAAGTATTACTAACGATGAGATGGACATTGTATTCTTCATTTTAAACTAAAGTACAATTTTGACAGGATATTTTGGGCGTAAAAAATTAAAAGTTCAATTCGTATCAATCTGATCTGCCACACCAAGACGTTTTACCTATTTTTGTGTTTCAAATGAAATAATTGCTGATATGAATATTGAGAAGTTTACATTCAATCCTTTGCAGGAAAACACTTTTATCTTATCGGACGAGGACAAGAACTGTGTTATTGTTGATCCAGGTTGTTATTTTCAGGAGGAGAAAGAATTCTTGAAAAATCATATCGAGAAGGAAGGATTGAAAGTTGTAGCGCTTTTAAATACTCATGCGCATTTAGATCATATAATGGGTAACGCGTTTGTAAAACGCACATACGATGTCGATTTGTATCTCCACAAGGAAGATGTCATTACCTTGAATATGGGAGACCAGAGTGCCCAGGTTTATGGCTT
>CEQS01074336.1_pt1 | contig 242634 bp, 206 predicted proteins | sample 530981 | NCBI WGS metagenome assembly CEQS01 (sample SAMEA2621176, study PRJEB7988) | marine metagenome | biome: marine biome (ENVO:00000447); feature: mesopelagic zone (ENVO:00000213); material: "saline water (ENVO:00002010), including plankton (ENVO:xxxxxxxx)" | depth 800 m
AATCGACCCGAACAATCCGGATGATGTTGCCTTGCGTAGATTGGAGTTTACAAACGATCCAAATGATGTATTGTTGGGTGATGGAACTTGGGGAACAGTGAACCCTACTGGTGGAGGTGCATTTGTTGAGTGTACAGACAACTCTGGTGCTGCAGATTTAAACGCAGATTCCAAAGTCAATTTAAATAATAATCAATTGTACTTTGAGAATAATGATGCACTAGGTTTAAATCATGTAGGAATTGGATATAATTGTGGACAAAATTTGGAGGCTAAATTAAGTGTTTTACAAATTCATCCGGCAACAGTAAATCAAAGTACTACAGCTATATCAGGAATAAACTCTGATGTAACGAATGATATACTTAACACGTATGTCGGCGTCTATGGAGAAGCAGATGGTGTTCATCCGCCACAATTGAGACCTACAAATATTGGAGGTTTTTTTGCTGCTACCGGAGCCGTTAGAAACTGGGCAATGAAGGCCACGATTGAGAACAACCCATTGACGTCATCACAAAACGTAGGCTTAAGGGTTGAGGTAACGGATGATCAAGCAACTGCAAACTACGGAATTAGAGGAAATGTGAGAGGAGCTGTTAATTCTTCAACAGTTGGGACTTATATGACAGCTTCTGGTTCATTTACTAACTCACCAGGTCTAACGAATGAGACACGTGGTGGAGTTTTCGCTGGTCACGGTGCCCAAAACAGAAACGTTGGAGTTATTGGTAGTACTAGTGGATTTGCTCCTGGATTCACGGATCCTCAAGTTAGTGCAACGGAAGAGCGATTTGGTGTAATGGGTTTTGCTAAAGGAGCTGCAGGAGGAAACTATGCAGTTTATGGTGAAACTGATACAAGTTTCCCTAATTCTTACGCAGGTTATTTTGCAGGTCCGGTAGTTATGAATCAATCCTCTATTTGGAGTGATGAGAACCTTAAAGAAAACATAGATCAAATTGAAGACACCGATTCGATAATGGAACTATTGAATCCAGTAAGCTTTGATTATAAGCAAACTGGAGATGGTGAACGATTGAATCTGCCTTCAGGAAAAAGAATGGGGTTTTTAGCTCAGCAAGTTGAACAAGTATTTCCTCAATTTGTAACAACTGCAAGACACCCTGCTGAATTGGATAGTATTGGAAATATAGTAAATCCTGCATTTGATTATAAGGTTTTAGACATGCAGCAGTTTGTTCCTTTTCTGGTTAAGGATGCTCAGTCAAAATCTGATAAAATTGAAAGTTTGAGTCAAGAACTAGCTCAGAAAGATTCACTTCTAAATGACGTAAATGCTCGCTTAACCCAGCTAGAAAACTGTCTAAGTAATCTTTTGCCGATTTTGTGTCAAATCAATAACTCTGCGATACAACAGAATGATGAGAAAACGCAAGAGGCGTTACTCCACCAGATCGAGGTAGAATTATTTGATGGTGAAAACATCATCTTGGAGCAAAACATTCCTAATCCTTTTGCCGAAAGAACAGTAATTAATTATAGTATTCCTGCAACAGTTGGTGAAGCAAAACTATTATTCTACAACAATGAAGGAAGAATGATTAAAGAAGTTGCTATCAATGAAAGAGGAGCTGGACAAATTAATGTGTTCGGAGCAGAACTCAGCAAAGGAATATATTCTTATACGTTGATTTGCGATGGAAAAGTAGTTTCAACAAAAAAGATGGTGAAGCAATAATTCCATCCATCTTATTATAAACTTAGAGCCACGATTTTTAAAGTCGTGGCTTTTTGTATTCGACTGACTGAAACAGTTAAAGCGATTAATTCAGTATATTTAATGCTGTAATTAACTCGCTATATTATGAAGTTTATTGTCGTACTCCTGCTTTTAATCATGATCTCTTGTACAGAGATTGGGTCAAATTATAAACATAATTTCAAAGACCAAGAACTTCAGGGGAAAATTGGAGGTAAAGAATGGGTATCAAAAAATGGTAAAGCATCCTTAACTCAAAGAGACTCTACAACAACCTGGTCGTTTCAATTTTCAGATCTTAGGGATGAAAATGCACCATGTTCATTTTCTTCATATGATATTGGTAAAGTCATGTTTTCAACTAAGAATATTGACCCAGGTGTTAAGAAGTTAAAGATGAGCTTCAATTTATCTAAGGCCCAGACAATAACTATGGTTTATGATCAGGATTCTGCCAAAGGGCCAATGAATAAAATTGCATTGGAAGGCGCTTTTGAGATAACTGAATTCGATACGGTCAACAAGAACATCATCAAAGGACGAATGGATATTTATTCGGATGATGACAATTTTGTTAATGGTAATTTCGAGGCTACTTTTTGCAAGAATTGATTATTTGTCCTTCTTTTTGAATACAGGAATGTCTTCTCCTAACTGATAAACACCTCTTTTAGGTATAGTCAGTTGAATTCCCGCCTTATCAAGTGCTTTTTTAGCTGTTTCTAATTGCTCCCAATACATTGGCCAGTAATCTGCTGAATTAACCCAGGAACGAGCGGTCACTTCCATTTCATAATCTCCGATTCTTTCTAACCATACATCTGGTGCTGGTTTACTTAACACCCGATCATCTTCAGAGACGGCGGTGAGTAAAACTTCTCTGATCTTATCAATATCCTCTTCAAATGAGAATTTTAAGAAGAGATCGATTCTTCTAATGGGATTCATTGTTCTGTTGTCAACATCACTATTTGCAACATTCCCATTAGGCATTGTAAGGATACGTCCGTCAAACGTTTCTAATCGTGTATAAAGAATATCGATCTTTTGCACTTCTCCCAACTTACCATTGACTTCTATTAAATCTCCAACACGGAAGGGTTTAAATGCAAGTATAAGTACTCCTCCTGCAAAATTCGCCAAACTACCCTGTAAGGCTAAACCAACAGCAATTCCGGCTGCACCAAACAACGCAATAAACGAAGTGGCTTGAATTCCCAGAATTATACCAATTACAGCAAATAAAAGTCCGTATAGGATGAAAATAGAGAGGCTTTCAATAAAGGTGCGTAATGAGAGCTCTATTTTCGTTTTTCTAAGTAGTCGTTTGATCAGGCTTTTGATCAGGCGGATAAGAAGAAGACCAACGATCAATGCTACTATAGCTTTGATCGCAGTCGGTCCCACATCTTTAATGAATGCGAAAAACTCTTCTTTTATATACGTTATATAATCTTTATCCAATCGCTATTTCTTTTTGAATGCATTGATGGCATTAATGGTAAAATCAGATAGTACCAATTCTCCACTTAACGCCGCTCTATCAGATAACAACTGATCCCAATGATCTGTTCCTTGCCAGAAAACATCTTTTAGAAGTTTCATGGCTTCTGGATTAGAGTCGGCTAATTTATTTGCTAATGTATCTATAGCTTCATCCATTTTAGCAGCGTCATCAAAGATCTCAGCGTATAGTCCTTTTTCAGTGGCCCATTCTGCTGATTGCCATTCAGTCGCGTTAATAGCCAATTGGCTCATAGCAGAAGTTCCTACTTTACGTTCTACAGCTGGTCCAACAACGAAAGGTCCAATTCCTATAGCAAGTTCGGATAACTTGATTGCAGAAAATTTAGTTGCATAACAATAGTCAACAGCACTGGCTAATCCAACACCTCCACCAACTGCTTTTCCTTGAACTCGTCCTATGATCAATTTAGGACATTTTCTACATGCATTGATAACATTTGCGAATCCCATAAAGAACTTCTTTCCAGTGTCCAGGTCTTTGATTGAGATCAGTTCATCGAAACTTGCTCCTGCACAGAACGCACGATCACCTTCAGATTTTAAAACGATCACTTTTGCTTCATCATTTTGACCAATTTCTGTTATTGTGTCTGCTAGTTTTTTAAGTACACGACCGGGAAGTGAGTTACTCAATGGATGATGAAACACTACGGTTGCTATTCCTTTAGCATCGATTGAATATTTTACATCTCCCTGGTTAACTGCGTCTGTATTACTCATTGTTCTATTGTTTAATTTGATATCAAAAATAAAGATTTGACATGACTTGACGATTCACAGTTGTTAAAAATAAAAAAGCACGTCTATCAAAGACGTGCTCTTGTGTGAGTAGTGCAATAAAAACGGCACAATTATTAACCACTACACATTTCGCAGTTATCTGGATCATCCAATGAACAAGATACTTGCGATTGAATTTCTTCAGTTGTCATTGGCTTTTCTTCACCTTTTCCTTGAGCAGTAACGCTTTTATCAACTGTAAATTTGATTGCGTCTGTTGCTGCCTTAGTTCTAAGGTAATACATACCTGTTTTCAATCCTTTTTTCCATCCGTAGAAATGCATTGATGTTAATTTACCAAAGTTTGCATTTTCCATGAAGATGTTCAATGATTGAGACTGACAGATGTATGCTCCACGATCAGCAGCTTGTTCAATGATATCTTTTTGAGAAAGTTCCCATGCCGTTTTGTACAAGTCTTTTATCTCTTGTGGGATCTCTGGTATATCCTGAACTGAACCGTTTGCTGCCATCAATTTTTGGCGCATGTTATCGTTCCAAAGTCCTTCTTTAACAAGGTCGCGTAACAGGTGCTTGTTCACGATAATGAACTCTCCTGAAAGTACACGACGTGTGTAAATGTTAGAAGTATATGGTTCGAAACATTCGTTATTTCCTAAGATCTGTGCAGTAGATGCTGTTGGCATAGGAGCAAGTAACAATGAGTTACGAACACCGTGCTCTTTTACCTCTTCACGAAGCACATCCCATTCCCATCTGTCTGTTGGTTGAACATCCCACATATCAAACTGGAACTGTCCTTTAGAAATTGGAGAACCTTCCCACGTTTCGTATGGTCCTTCTTCTTTTGCAAGATCTTTAGATGCAGTCATCGACGCGTAATAGATCGTTTCAAAGATCTCTTTGTTCAATGCTTTCGCTTCAGCTGAATCAAATGGCATACGAAGCTTGATGAATGTATCTGCTAATCCTTGAACACCAAGCCCTATTGGACGGTGACGCATATTTGAATTACGCGCTTCTTCTACAGGGTAGTAGTTTCCATCAATAATTCTGTTCAGGTTCACAGTCGCCTGATACGTTACTTCGAATAGTTTATCGTGATCAAAACCATCTTCAGTTACATATTTTGGTAGGGCAAGTGAAGCAAGGTTACATACTGCTACTTCATCTGGAGCTGTATATTCAATGATCTCTGTACATAGGTTCGATGATTTGATCGTACCCAGGTTTTTCTGATTTGATTTCTTGTTTGCTGCATCTTTGTACAACATATAAGGAGTTCCAGTTTCGATTTGGGATTCAAGAATCTTAAACCAAAGATCCTGAGCTTTGATCGTTTTTCTTCCTTTACCTTCTTTTTCGTATTTCGTGTAAAGTGCCTCAAACTCTTCACCATAAGTATCAGATAATCCTGGACACTCATTTGGACACATTAATGTCCACTCTCCATTCTGCTCAACTCTCTCCATGAATAAATCTGGAATCCAAAGAGCGTAGAATAAGTCACGTGCTCTGTTTTCTTCCTTACCGTGATTTTTCTTCATTTCGAGGAAATCAAACACATCTGCATGCCATGGTTCAAGGTACATTGCGAAAGAACCTTTACGTTTTCCTCCACCTTGATCAACGTAACGAGCAGTATCGTTAAATACTCTCAACATTGGTACGATACCATTTGAAGTACCGTTTGTTCCGCGGATGTATGATCCTTTTGCGCGGATATCGTGAATTGACAATCCAATTCCTCCAGCAGATTGAGAGATCTGAGCACAGTTTTGAAGTGTCTCATAAATTCCTTGAATACTGTCTTCTTTCATTGTTAACAAGAAACATGAAGACATCTGTGGTTTAGGAGTACCAGCATTGAAAAGTGTTGGTGTTGCATGAGTAAACCAACCTTCTGACATTAAGTTGTACGTTTTGATCGCAGAATCGATATCTTCTTTGTGAATACCAACTGCTACTCTCATCAACATGTGTTGAGGACGTTCAGCAATTTCTCCATCTAACTTCAACAAGTACGAACGCTCTAGCGTTTTAAACCCAAAATAATCATAACGGAAATCACGATCATAAATAATACTTGAGTCTAAACGCTCTTGATTATTCTTGATCACTTCGTATACATCATCTGCAAGTAAAGCAGCGTTTTTCCCTGTTTTAGGATCTACATAGTTGTAAAGATCCTCCATTGTTTCAGAGAAAGTTTTCTTCGTGTTCTTGTGAAGGTTTGACACAGAAATACGCGAAGCTAACAAAGCGTAATCTGGGTGTTCAATAGTTTTGGATGCTGCAGTTTCAGCTGCAAGGTTATCCAATACACTCGTTGTTACTCCGTCATAGATCCCTTCGATTACTTTCATAGCAACGCTTTCAGGCGATACTAATGGGTCTAGACCGTAACACATTTTCACGATACGCGCCGTGATCTTATCAAATTTAACTGGTTCTTTTCTTCCGTCTCTTTTTATTACGTACATGCTGGTAAGTTTATAATGGGTTTAATAAAATGGGTTCTAAAAATCTTCATCAGTACTGAAAGATTGATCCTCTTTTCCTGACATAACGCCTGCTTTCTGATACTCAGCAACACGCTTCTCAAAGAAATTCGTTTTACCTTGAATCGAGATCATGTCCATGAAATCAAATGGGTTTGTAACGTTAAATTCTTTTTCGCACTCAAGCTCCAATAGAAGTCGGTCTGCAACAAATTCTATGTATTGAGACATAAGGTCAGAATTCATACCGATCAATTTAACTGGTAGCGCTTCAAGAATAAATTCCTTCTCAATTTCAACAGCGTCAAGAATGATCTCACGTACCTTCTCTTTAGACAACTTGTTGTTCAAGTGATTGTTGTATAATAGACAAGCGAAGTCACAGTGTAATCCTTCATCTCTTGAGATCAACTCATTAGAGAACGAAAGACCTGGCATTAATCCTCTTTTCTTCAACCAGAAGATCGAACAAAACGATCCTGAGAAGAAGATTCCTTCCACAGCTGCAAATGCAATAAGTCGTTCAGCAAAGTTTCCTTCGTCGATCCAGCGCAAAGCCCAATCCGCTTTTTTCTTAACGCAATCCATTGTTTCGATTGCATTGAATAGACCTGCTTTTTCTTTAGAATCTTTAATGTAAGTATCGATCAATAAAGAATATGTTTCAGAGTGAATATTCTCCATTGCAATTTGGAAACCATAGAAGAATTTAGCTTCAGTATATTGAACTTCGGCTACAAAGTTTTCAGCTAAGTTTTCATTAACAATTCCATCTGATGCAGCGAAAAATGCCAATACATGTTTTACGAAATAACGTTCATCGTCATTTAATTTGTTTTCCCAGTCTACTAGATCTGGTGAAAGATCGATCTCTTCAGCTGTCCAAAAGCTTGCCTCAGCTTTTTTGTAGAACGCCCAAATATCATCGTGCTTGATTGGAAATAAAACAAAGCGGTCTTTGTTCTCTTCTAAAATTGGTTCATTTTGTGCCATTTGTTAACCGTTTTTATTGTGCAAAAATATGTTGTTCATGCAGCCCGTTCTACTGCATTACTTGTTTAACTTATTACGTTCAAATTATAGTGCTCGGTGCTTAAAAAGTCGACCAAAAATAGTAGTTCATTTTGTGGTCTCAGAGCAATACAAAAGTTGTCAAATATTTCCGCTCTCACAATTAAAGAAATTCACAATTTTTAGTTTCAATTGTGGATAAAATTTTCAACTCCTTGATTAGTGCATGAAGCCAACATTATTAACATCAATTTAAAAGATATTCACAGAAATTTAATCTTGTTTATCTATAAATAATATTATTTTATCCCTCGAGAACTTCAATTAATCGCCGAAACCCTTTGTATAAGAACGCTCTATAAAATTAAGCGAAAGTTTCCCCACGAAAAACGAAAATTGGTGTATCTTAATAACAATTGATTGTTAAATAATTAGGATAAATTTAAAGACCTCATGCGGAATAAGGCTTTGACATTTTTGAATGAATCAGTAAAAGGATTTTTTTCTCTTATTTATCCAAATAACTGTGTCATCTGTGGTACTGAATTACCAGATCAAAATGACATGATCTGTTTTAAGTGTTTTGGTGATCTTCATTATACTCATTTTGAAAAATATGATGAGCCAACTAAAGCGGATGAACTTTTTTGGGGAAGGATAAAAATTGAACACGTTTATTCTTTACTTTTCTATGAAAAAGGAACAACTACTCAAAGTATCTTACATAAGATCAAATATCAAGAAGGACAAAAACTTGGTGAGTATATGGGAAGACTTATGGGTAAAAGACTTTTAGCTTCAAAATGGATAGAAGAAGTAGATGCCGTTTTTCCTATTCCACTTCACTCAAAGAAGAACTTCAAACGTGGGTATAATCAAAGCCGATTAATTGCAGATGGATTTTCGGATGTCGTTTCTATTCCGGTGGTTGAAGGTATATCAAGAAGAAGGCATCATGAATCTCAAACAAGAAAAAGCAAGGAGGAACGATGGGAAAACGTACGCTCCATATTTCAAGTCGTACCTGAAAAATGCGAAGACATCAAACATGTCCTGATCATAGATGATGTGTTGACAACTGGTTCGACTCTTGAATCAGCGGCTCAAGAAATAAAGACTTACAATCCTGAAATAAAAGTGAGTTTCGCAACAATAGCTATCGCGGACTAACTTCTTTTTTTATACCCGCAGCCGTAAGCATCATATTGTGCAAGAACGTGTTTTCTATATAAGGAGGTAAAAGTTCGCTTCCCGGTCCATATGCTCCAACTTCAACATAATCAGAAGAGTGATGCATATCGGCCCAACCAACAGACGTATAATTTTTTTGTATCCGAGCCAATTCCTCAAACGGTTTTTTATAATCATCGTACATCTCTTCTTCATCCAGTGGATTGATCAGGTCGATCAAGTACTTTGCTTCTTCATCAGAAACCTTATAACCTTGTGCAAACGTGATGAGTTCTTGAAGCATTTTTGGAGTGGTATCCTTTGTAATACCATCCATTATCCATTTGTTTGAATGCTTGAACTCTTTTATTCGATCAAAATTTCGATCAGCATTTTTACCATAGAAAAGTCCTGGATTTGCATTTCCATGGTCTGTGGTCACAATGACCAATGTCTCACCATCTTCTTTAGCAAAATCCATGGCTACTCGAACCGCTTCATCGAATGCCAATTGATCATAAATAAGTCCTCCAGTATCATTTGAATGTGCTGCCCAGTCAACCTTACCACCTTCAACTTGCAGAACAAATCCATTTTGATTTTTCTTCATTTTTTCGATCGCAACAGCCGTTAGATCGGTGATCGTTGGAGATGTTTTCATCAATTTTTCATCATTGAGTCGATCTACAGTGTATGGTAATGCAGAAGTATTAAAAACTCCAAGTAGAGGTTTTTCTGTATTCATTTTTCCACGTAATTCCTCCTTGTTCTTAGCAACGGCATATCCAGCTTTTTCAAATGCACCGTAGACATCTTTTTTATCAGATCTTTCAATAGATGAGAAGTACTCATGTCCTCCACCCATCATAACATCGAATTTGAGGTCTAAATATTTAAGTGCGATCGAAGCTTGGTCTTTACGAGAGGCTTGATTCACACAAAAAGAAGCGGGTGTTGCATGGGTAATTGGAACCGTTGTAACACATCCTACAGCCTTACCTTGCTCCTTAAATTTTTGAAGAATAGGTTTAAAATTCTCTCCTTCTTCACTAACGTTTAACGATCCGTTTGGAACACGTTGTCCCCCTCCCCAAGCTGAACCTCCTGCGGCAGAATCTGTAACGAGAGAACTTGCAGAACCAGTGTCCATCATTGAACGTTTAAATGTACCATCCATGATGTTTTGAACCCATGTTGAGCGCTTTCCCATCATACGCTGAGCAAAGAGATCGGCCATATTTAATGTGCCGGCACTCATCCCATCTGAAACCAGGAAAATGATATTTTTTGCTTCACCATTTTGTAGTGAATCATATAGTTGTGATTGATCCACGTTATTATTCGAAGCAAGCAAAAGTGGTGAAACTGCGACTCCTGCAGCTGTTAATGATGAATTTTTGAAAAAATCTCTTCTTTTCATAGTTATGGGTTTGAAACAAATATACGATTACGTCAAGTAACGTATGTTAATGAAAAGTAAAAACTGCCAGGAACTAAAGATCAGAATCATCCTTATCTCCACTTGCTTTTCTTTTGCGTTGAAGGTAAGTGGAACGAGATATTAGGAATACTCCTAAAAATATCATTAACATGTAAGCGATCTTTTCAAGTGAAATTGCTCCAACAAAACTCTCTGTCCAGCCAAAATAAGCAAATAGCACAGTGAATATCATGACCAACATAGGTTGCGTGTAGATATAACTTCCGCTTACGCTAGGTGACACATGTTTGATTGCAAAAATGTTGAGTAAATAGGTTAAGAAGGTGGCTCCAAAAATTACGTATCCGATCTTTAGCCAAACTACATCAGGAAACAAACTGAACTGAGCTTCACTGAGATCTGACCATACACCGGGATAGCAAAGTATAAATCCAATCCCAAAAATAAAATTGTAGGTGATTACAGTTAAAGGTTTATACTTACTCATAAGTGGTTTAACAATAACCAGATATATTCCGAAAGACAAGGCGTTTATAAATATGAAAAGGTCACCCATTGGAGAATCGAATCCGGGTTCTTTTCCGAGTGTTGTTAACGCTATTGCTCCAATTGCCCCAACAAAGACACCAACTGCTTTTAATATGGTAATTTTCTCCTTAAGTATAAAATAAGACAGGATAACGACTAAAATTGGCGTTGAAGTCATAATGATCCCTACATTAATTGGTGAAGTTAATTCGAGACCATTAAAAAAGAAAAGCTGATTCATAGCCACCCCAAAAAACCCTGTAACTGCGAGTCTTGGAAGATCTTTACGATTTACTTTTTCTCTAATAAAGATCAAGAAGATGGCAATAAAAAGAAGGGTAGTTGTTACCGCCCTAAGAAAAATAAAAGCATTTGGCCCTAAATAATCCGGCATTACTCCTTTTGCCAGAAGATGATTCGCTCCATACAACATGTTAAGGGCGAAAAGCGCAAAATGGGCGAGTATAACTTTATTCATGAAGCGACTCGTATGCTTGCTTAGCGGCTTCTACAGTTTTTTTCGCATTTCCAACAAACACTTGATCTTCCAGAATGATAAAAGGTCGTTTTAGAAAAGTGTATTCCTCTAACATGTACTTTTTATAATCCTGTTCTGAAAGATCCATTTCGTTAAGACCCATAGAACGATACTTCATTGCACGTTTACTGAACATTTTTTCATAAGACCCAACTTTGCTTTTGATAAAATCAAGCGTTTTCTCGTCAATATTTTCTTTTTTGATGTCTTGAAGCTCTACATCATCTCCTGGGTTAATTTCCTTTAGGATCTTTTGGTTCGTATTACAACTTGAAAGGTGAAATATTTTTTTCATGACGGGTCTAATGTTTAAACTGTTGCTGGGCGTTCTTGTAAACAACTCATTGCTTTTTCAACCATTTGAGAAGAGCCTACATAATAACCACATCGTTGGTGCAGTTTTGTTGGTTCGATCTCCATAATTCGATGATGACCATCTGTTGCGATACCGCCAGCCTGTTCTGCAATAAATGCTAGAGGATTACATTCGTATAAGAGTCTCAACCTTCCTTCTTTCCAGTTGTTCGTAGTTGGATAAATATAAATTCCACCTTTAAGAAGGTTTCTATGAAAATCCGCAACAAGCGATCCAATATATCTTCCTGAATATGGCCGGTTGGTTGAAGGATCGTCAGCACGACAATATTTTACGTAATCTTTTAATCCCGGGTCACATCGATCGAGATTTCCTTCATTCATAGAATATGTTTTCCCTGTCTCCGGCATTTTGATATTTGGGTGAGAAAGACAAAATTCACCGATTGATGGATCTAATGTAAATCCGTTTACTCCTTTTCCAGTGGTATATACAAGCATAGCAGAAGATCCGTAAAGAACATATCCTGCAGCAACTTGTTCAGTTCCCTTTTGCAACATATCTTCTTTCGTTGCTAATGTTCCAACTTCTGATTTTCTTCTATAGATGGAGAAGATCGTTCCAATAGATACATTAACATCTATATTTGACGATCCGTCAAGTGGATCGAAAAGAACAACATACTTACCATTTTTCGAATGTTCTTCTTCAAATGCCACAAAATCTTCATTTTCTTCTGAGGCGATACCACATACTTCACCTCCTGTTTTGAATGCATTTATGAATGCTTCATCGGCGATAACATCCAGTTTTTGTTGCTCTTCCCCTTGAACATTTGTTTCACCTTTTGCACCCAGTATGTCTACAAGTCCTGCACGATTCACGTCTCGATTTACGATCTTGGAAGCGATCGAAATGTCGTTAAGCAGACTTGTTAATTCACCTGTTGCATAAGGGAAGTCCTTTTGTCGTTGCATTATGAATTCACTAAGAGTGGTAATTTTTGCCATACCAAGAAATTTTTTACAAATATCGTGATTTGTCGGGACATCTCCCGAACGATTTCTGAAAACATCGTTGGAGCGGTTGAATTCTGATAAAATCAATTATTTTTGATGTATGGATGCATTAGAAAAATTCAAAATGATCTTTGAGCCAAAATTGCTGGAAGAATTTGAAGAAAAAGCTACTGAAGTTGAGATAAAAGCAGGGGAGACCATATTGGATTATGGTCAGATCGTTAGAAGTATGCCGATCATCGCCTCGGGAACAGTTAAAGTATCTCGAAGAGATGAGGACGGTAAGGAAATACTGTTGTATTACGTGAATGCTCAAGAAAGTTGTGCAATGACATTTACTTGCTGTATGGAACAATTTCCGAGTGAAATTAAAGCCGTCGCAGAGGACGATGTTGTAATGTTGACTGTACCTATCTCTGTAATGGATGAATGGCTCCGGAAATATTCTACGTGGAAGAGTTTTGTGATGGGTACGATCAGAAGTCGTTTCAACGAAATGTTACACACGATCGATCAGATCGCATTCCAAAAACTTGATGAGCGACTGAAACATTATCTTCAACAAAAGTCGAAACATTCGGGATCCAAACTGCTCAATTTATCACATGAAGAAATTGCACGAGATCTAGCCACTTCGCGAGTTGTGATTTCTAGATTACTCAAAAAAATGGAGAACGATGATCTCCTTTTATTATATAGAAATCAGATTAAGTTATTGAGTGCGTTCGAAATGGAAGAAACCGCATAATCTAGTGCTAACAATAGAGGAAATATCAAAAAGTTATCGTCGTCAAAAGATTTTGCACGACATCAACTTCAGTGTCAAGGAAGGAGAGATCCTGGGATTATTAGGACCTAATGGTGCTGGTAAAACTTCCCTAATGAGGATTATTAACCAGATCATTGATCAGGATAGAGGACATATCCTCTTTAAGGGAAAAGTAATGAGGTCGGCAGATCTTGCGGAGATCGGTTATCTTCCAGAGGAACGAGGGCTGTATAAAACGATGTCTGTGCACAGACAACTACTTTACCTTGCAAGACTGCGTGGTATGAGTAAAAAGGACGCGAAGCAACAGATCAATTTTTGGCTAGAGAAATTTAGCATTGAGGATTGGGGAAAGAAACGTATAGAGGAGCTGTCAAAAGGAATGGCTCAAAAGATCCAGTTTATCGCTACAGTTCTTCACGACCCTTCACTATTGATCTTAGATGAGCCATTTAGTGGATTTGACCCTGTGAATATAGAATTGATCAGGGATGAGATCAAACGTTTTAAGAAAGAAGGACGAACTATTCTGATCTCAACTCACAATATGAATAGTGTTGAGGCGATCTGTGATAGAGCAGTACTCATTAACCAAGGAGAAATGCTACTCGAAGGAAGTATAACAAACCTTCGGGATCAACATAAAGAGGGTTTATATGAAATCTGCTTTGAAGGCAATATGATATCATTTGCTAATGCTTTATGGGTAGGTTATGAAATTATTGAAAAGATCGATAAAGGAGAGAATCAATTTTGTGTTCGGTTGAAAATGCGAAAGGAAAACTCAATTAACGACCTCTTAAATGCGGTGATGGGTCAGGTTAAGATCTTATCGGTTCATGAGGTTTTACCGGGAATGGATGAGGTCTTTGTTCAGCAGGTTCAACCTAAAAAAGAGGTCGAAGATGAATAAGATACTACTCATAGCAAAAAGAGAAATATGGGAGCGTCTAACCACACGGTCTTACATCTCATTAATGATCATTGGACCGTTGGTAGTACTTGGTTTACTCTACATATTTTTGTCCTCCACTGGTGCTAAGAAGCAGTCTTGGGAAGTTTTGATCATGGATGAGACTGAACTGTTCGAAAACAAACTTAACCCAAAGAAGGATCCACTTTTTTCGATCGATTTTATCAATGCTTATATTGACTATGACGAGTTTGCGAACGATAAGAAATTTCAAAAATACGATTTGGCTGTATGGGTAAATGAGCGCGTTCTAAAGAATAAGAATGTAATTATTTCCTACAGGTCAAAACCGTCGGAGCTGGTACAAAGGAGGCTCGCGCATCACGTTGAGCGAAGGTTAGAGGAAATATTGGTGAAAGAGTTCAGCTCAATGTCTCTGAAAGAGTTTAGAGCGATTAAACAACCACTTCAATTCTCACTAAAAGACACCTATGACCCAAGAGATAAGAGGTCTGAGACTTCAGGTTGGGTTGGTTTTGTGTTCGGCTCGATCATCATCTTTTTTATCCTTTCTTTCGGTATGACGATGCTTCGAGGTGTCGCTAAAGAAAAATCTAATCGTATAGTTGAGGTACTATTGTCCAGTGTATCACCAAGTCAGCTGCTATCTGGCAAGATACTGGGAATTGGTTTTGCGGCATTTATTCAATTTGTTGTATGGGGAGTCCTCATAAGTTTAGGGTTGTGGATACTTCGCATTGTGTTTTTCCCAGACCTATTAGACCCTGCTATGGTAGCCAATCAACTGGGCGAGCAAGCAAATGAAGTAAATAGTTTTGCTCAACAGAGCCCTTTTGTCGAATTGATCTATAAGCAAATTCAATATTCAAATATGCTTGTATTCTTTTCGCTATTCTTCATTGCAGGTTATTTGTTTTACAGTGCGTTCTTTGCAATGATCGGTTCATCAGTAGGTTCAGAATCAGACGGTCAGCAATTTGTTATTCCAATCGTAATGATCTTACTTCTTGCAATTGTCGCAGGATACTATGAGATCTATTATCCCGACTCCTTACTCAGTGAATGGTTAGGATATATTCCTTTTACCGCTCCAACAGTCATGATGGTTGAGCTATCATACGGTTTTTCTAATGGCGGAGCCTGGAAACTATATTTGTCATTATTCATATTGATGATTAGTGCTATAGTTTTCCTTATTCTTGCATCCAGGATCTATCGAAACGGAATACTACAGTTTGGTCATCGTCTGAAATTGCCCTTATTGTTGAGATGGATCAAAAAGTAAGGTGAATGAGAGTTGCAGTAATTGACCTAGGGACAAACACCTTTGATTTGATCATCGTGGATCGGGATGAAACCACGAATAAGTTTTCTGTTCTGTACACCGATAAGTCCTTCGTTAGTCTTGGAGAGGGCGGTATAAATGAGAAAAGGATCACGAAGTCTGCAACAGAGCGGGCAGTTTTCACAATTGAGCATTTCTTCCAAGCCTGTCGTGAGTATGAAGTAAAGACTTCGAATATCTATGCGTTCGGAACTTCAGCATTGAGGGATGCAAAAAACACTGATGAATTCAGCAAAACAATTCAGTCTTCTTTCGGAATAAATATAAAGGTCATTGATGGGAATTCAGAAGCCAAGATGATCTATGAAGGTGTTAACGGGATTCATTCTTTTACTGAACCCTCTTGTATTATGGATATCGGTGGAGGGAGTACAGAATTTATATTTGCCAATTCAAGTGGTTATGATGAGGTTATCAGCTTAAATATTGGTGTTTCAAGGATTCTCCAATTGTTTGATATACCGGGTAGAATAGATAGCATCAAGAAACAAGAGATAGTATCATTCATGGAGGATGCTGAGGATGGGTTGTTTAGCAGATATCATAATGAAACTTTGATAGGTGCAGCTGGAAGTTTTGAAACGTTTTATCAACTTGTAACTGAAAACACCTCATATGACGATTTTTCAACTCATGAAATCCCATTTGATGGACTGATCAAAGTGCTTGAGGGTTTAATAGCAAGCGATCTAGAGGAGCGTGAACAGAACTTCTGGATTCCGAATTACAGAAACAGAATGATTCATATTGCTGCTTTGCAGACGCTGTGGGTAATAGAAAAGCAAAAAATAAGCCGCTGTGTTTTTTCACCAGCGGCTTTGAAAGAGGGGGTCTTGTTCTCGTCTGTTTGATCTTAATTATTTCTCTCTAAATGTAAGTATTGATGTCCCGTGTGTTCTTCACCTTGAAGATCAATGATCTTATAGGTGTAGAAATATACTCCATCTGTTACCGGTTTTCCACTAAAGTCGTTTCCATCCCATCCATTACTTGGATCTAATGAGGTTATCTTTCCTACCATATTCCCCCAACGATTGAATATTTCTATTTCTACGCTTTCTGCATTCGAAATATTCATATGGAAAATGTCGTTTGTACCATCATCATTCGGTGTGAACCCATTAGGAATAACATAGTTCAACGGAGACTCTTCGACAACGATGAATAAAGAAGATTGATCAGCACAATCACCATTTGAAACGACTAAGATAACTTCGTAAGTTCCAGTAGCATTGTATGTTTCAGATTCATCAGTGTTAGATGGATTACTCGCAGTAGAACCATTCCCAAAATCCCAGTCATATGAAGTTCCATTTGATGATTGATTTGAAAAATCAACTTCCAAAGGAGGAGCACCACTCATTGGAGTAGCAGAAAAATCAGCAACAGGTTGAGGAATAGTATTAACATCAATTTGGTCAGTTGCCGAACATCCGTTTGCATCTGTACCAGTAACAGTATAAGTTGTGGTTCCGGTTCCAGGAGTGAAAGGTGTTCCATCAGTTACTCCATTATCCCAAGTATATGTAGTTGCTGTGCCACTGCCGCTTAGTGTCAAAGATTCACCTTCACAAATAGTCGTATCCAGCCCAGCGTTTACTGTAGGATTAGGGTTCACCGTTACATCCACTTGATCTGTATTTGTACATCCTGTATTTGTGTTCTCAGCAGTTACTGTATATGTTGTTGTTCCTACTGTAGGTGTAAATGAAACACCATCCGTTATACCATTGTCCCAAGTATAAGTATCAGCATTTCCAGACGCAGTTAATGTTGTGTCCTCACCATCACAAATAGTTATGTCAGGACCTGCGTCGACTGTCGGAAGAGGGTTGACAGTAACCGTAATTTGATCTGTATCGGAACAACCAGCACTGTTAGTTCCAGTTACTGTAAAAGTCGTAGTTGCTGTTGCGCTAAAAGGTACGCCATCAACACCTCCATTATCCCAATTATAGGTTGTTGCAGTTCCAGAACCAGTGAGAGTGATCATTTCTCCTTCACAAGCCTCAAAATCGGCACCTGCATTAACAGTTGGTAAAGAACCAACTGAAACATCAACTTGATCAGTGTTTTCACATCCATTGGCATCAGTACCAGTAACTGTATAGGTTGTGGTTCCTGTTGGAGGGGTGAAAGAAACACCGTCTGTTACTCCATTATCCCAGGAATAAGAAGTTGCGTTTCCAGAGGCAGTTAATGTTACATCTTGGTTGTCACATACGGTAACATCAGATCCTGCATCAACTGTAGGAAGAGGGTTTACGGTAATTTCAATTTGGTCAGTATTTTCGCATCCATTCGCATCAGTTCCTATTACTGTAAATGTGGTAGTTGTATTAGGGTTAACTGTATGTCCAGCGCCAGCTCCCAAACTATTATCCCAGCTGTAGGTCGCTCCACCTGATGCAGATAGGTCAGTACTTTCTCCGTCACAGATAGGGTTTTGAGTAGCACTTGCTGTTATGGTTGGTAAAGAATTTACGACTAGCGTAATAGTTGCAATACTATCGCAAGTTGCAGTTGTAAAAGTTTGCTGATAGGTTCCTGCAGTCGTTTCTGTATTACCATGAATAGTTGCACTTTGTCCCTGACAAATTTCTATTGTTTCTGAGTATGTTATATTGGCCTGCTCTGTGACATTAAATTGAGCAGAAGTTCCCGAACAACCATTGGCATCAGTAACAGTTACAGTGATCGGATTGTCTGCGTCAGTTACATTCGTGCTCTGTGTTCCGGCTCCATTTGACCAAGAATAATTACTAAAACCTGCCTGTGTAGAAATGGCTGCTGTATTTCCAGCACAATAAGTTGAAGATCCTGTAATCGTTGGAGTAGGGTTGGGGTTTTCAGTTACGTTGTATTGAGCAGAAGTACCTGAACAACCATTGGCATCAGTAACAGTTACAGTAATTGGGTTATCAGCTGTTGTAACAGTTGTATTCTGAGTGTTTGCGCCATTAGACCAACTGTAACTACTAAACGCACCAGTTGAGATTGACGCACTTTGTCCTTGGCAATATTCAGTATCTCCTGTTATGGTCGGAGTGGGGTTAGGGTTAACTGTGATCACTTGACTTGCTGTACTCACTTGTCCACAGTTATCAGTTACGATTGAATATAGAGTAACTGTTCCTGAGTTAGGGAATGTAATACTTGTATTTGCGCCACTTCCTACAGAAGGAGACCCTGATGGGTCAAAGCTCCAATTATATGTATAAGCCGGAACCCCATCTTGAGCGGATGTATTGACATTGATGCTTCCACCTTCACAAACAGTCGTTGATGAAACGTTAATTGGGTTTGAGATATTTGTATAATCGATCGTTTGACCTGTGATCGTCATTGTCCACGGAGAAAACGCCCCAATATAATCGTTGTTACAACCAGCTGTACCCCAACAACTTCTAAAAAACTGCATTGTGAAGTTAACATTTTGAGGACTACAAGATGGAGCTGGCAAGCATGAACCTAGATCAGAAAAAACAGATACGTTTGTTCCTTCACATGTTCCTCCTCCCGTTAAGTTACAAAACCAATAAAACCCTGCCTGACTAGGACTCACACAACCTCCAGTTGCAAATCTAACAGCCCCTTCATTTAACCACGCGCCATTAATTGCTTCATATGTGAATGTCCATAAGACATCGTCAAAAGTCGCATTTGCTGGTGCAGGAACTGTTAGGAATTGATCACAACTATTATCAAAGTTACAGCTCGCATTATATTCTGATCCAGTTATTGATGCTTGAGCTAGAGTGTTCGAAGCAGAAACCAAAGGGTCAATGATTAATTTGTATTGATCTTTATACTTATTTATCCATTCTTTAGGAACGATCATACTGATCGAATTCTTAGATACAGCATACGGAATTTCCTCGATCATAGATTTTTCTCCGCCTCTTGGATAAGCCACTGCTCTACCATATTGTGCTATACCTCTTCCATCACTGCTAATAGCAATGTCACCAACACCCTTTTGTCCATTCGGAATTGGAATAAAATCCAATTCAGTATTTCCGTTAGTATTTATATCATCTTTGAAAATGAGTGCATCATAGTTATTGATCGAAATCTCGTTGATCACGAAATTTGTTTTAATAGAACCAGGGTAAATAATCAATTCGGCGTCAATTCCAGGAAAAATATCAGTTACGTAAACACCATCTTCTCCCGCAGAATAATTTGTCCAGTTAGCTTCACTGACCTTAATTTGCTCATCATTTAGGGTCTTGTAAAGTGACCAGTTATTAAAAGAAACTTCTCTAATACCTTCTCTAATCGTTACGCTTTGATCGTTACAATTTATTTGTACCTCATTGAGATAAAAAGGAGAAATATATGATGATGGCCCGTGTTCTTCAAGTTTATGCTTGATGTTAACCCACTTTCCATTTACCTTATGGTGGAGTAGACCCTTTGCTTTCTGAATATAAAAACGTGTTGGATCTTCAATATCAATAAAATGTCTTAGATCTTTTTCTCTCTTTGAAAGGTCTTCAACACAATTCCTGCAAGGGGCGTTTTCGAGCAAAATCCCAAAATCAGGATGATCATAATAAGATTCATCGTTGTGTTTCTTCCAAGCTTCTACATTTGAAGCCCTCTCTGAATCAAATGTTTCAAAGTTCCTGGCTTTAGAAGTCATTCCTTCTAATGCAGATTTCTGAGCAATAGAAAATTGAGAGAGAAAAAGAGAGGTCAACAAAAGTAATGACCAAATAGAATTGGTTCCTTGAGTAGTAGTCATCAATTAAAAATTAGTGTTAGCTAATAAGTAACGTCAACCAGTCGTAATTGGTTGCACGCTAAGACTAAAAATAATCAAAATACTTGTCTCGGTTTCAACGAACTACACTTCCGTTTTCAAGATCTTTATCCGTGGTAAGAAATGAAAGTTCACCTTTTGTGTTTTCGCCCATCAAAATCATACCATTAGAAACTACGCCTCTGATCTTTCTTGGTGGGAGGTTTAAAAGAACACTTACTTTTTTACCAATAATTTCCTCTGGAGAGTAATGTTGAGCAATACCAGATACGATTGTTCTCTTGTCCAAACCAGTATCCACAAGTAGTTCAAGTAACTTATCTGCTTTTTTTACCTTTTTGGCTTCCAAAATTTCCCCTACCCGGATATCCATACCTAAAAAGTCGTCAAAAGGAATATCCTCTTTTTGAGGTTCATGATCGCTTGACTCACTTTCCTCTGCAGTGCTTCTTAGAATTGCTTGTTCTTCTTCCACGAAATCATCCTCGATCTTCTTGAACAAAATGCTTGGCTTTTCAGTCTGTTCTCCACTTGAAAGAAGGTTAACCTTTCCGGCCTGACTCCATTCAAAACTATTCATTCCAAGAAACCCTCTTATTTTTCCAGCTGTTTCAGGCATAAACGGATCAAGAAGTATAGAGAGATTTGCAGTTACTTGTAGCGCAATGTTCATGATCGTCTTTACTCTCTCCTTGTCCGTTTTAACTAATTTCCAAGGTTCAGTTTCAGCTAAATATCTATTACCAATTCGAGCAAGACCCATAACCTCTGCTTGAGCCTCTCTAATTTTATAACTGTAGAGTTTTTCCTCGACTTTTGCGGGGATGTTTTTGATGAATTCAATGACTTTTTGATCTTCGGCTGATAAATCGCCGCATTCTGGAACTACTCCATCATAATATTTCTGGGTGAGGACTAAAGCCCTGTTTACAAAATTCCCAAGTACATCAGCAAGTTCATTATTTACCCGCGATTGGAAGTCAGACCAAGTGAATTCGCTATCTCGACTTTCCGGGGCAATAGAAGTCAATGTATATTTTAATTCGTCTACTTTATCAGGGTGTCGTTCTAAATATTCATGTAACCAAACTGCCCAGTTTCTTGAAGTAGAAAACTTATCTCCCTCAAGATTCAGGAATTCAGATGCAGGGACATTATCTGGCAATATAAAGTCGCCATGCTCTTTCAGCAGTATAGGGAAAATGATCGCATGAAAAACGATGTTGTCCTTTCCAATGAAATGGACTAGCTTTCTATCTCCTGTCCAATAGTCTTTCCAATTCTTATTTTGTTCTTGTGCCCATGCTTTTGTAGCAGAAATGTAGCCGATAGGTGCGTCTAGCCATACATAAAGTACTTTTCCATCAGCACCTTCTAATGGTACTGGGATACCCCAGTCCAGGTCTCTAGTCATGGCTCTTGGTTGCAATCCACCATCGATCCAACTCATACATTGACCAACTACTTGCTTTCTCCAGGTGTTTGGGTCATGTTGTTTTTCACCATCAAGTTTGCCTTCTTTTATCCATTCAGAAAGCCATTTTTCATGTTTTTCCATCGGAAGGAACCAGTGAGTTGTCTCTTTCAAAACAGGAGGTTTTCCACTTAGTTTTGATACAGGATTGATAAGATCGTTTGGGCTTAGAGCGGATCCACATTTTTCACATTGATCTCCATATGCCTCACCATACCCACACTTAGGGCATTCTCCAGCGATATATCGATCAGCTAAAAACTGATTATACGATTCATCATAGTATTGCTCATTCGTTTGCTGAGTAAACGAACCTTTGTCATGCAATTTTTTGAAAAAATCCTGAGCTGTTTCTTTATGAATGTCTGTAGTTGTTCGATGAAAAATATCGAAATCAATACCGAATTTTTCAAAAGAATCCGCTAGGATCTTATTGTATTTATCCACGATCTCTTGAGGCGAAACATTTTCTTTTTTTGCACGCAAAGTGATTGCAGCTCCATGCTCATCACTTCCACATATGAAAGCCACGTCGTGTCCTTTGTGCTTTAAAAACCGAACAAATATATCGGCAGGAAGGTAAACTCCAGCAACATGTCCCAGATGAAGCGGACCATTAGCATAGGGCAGAGCCGCAGTAATCGTATATTTTTGTTTCTCCATTGATCGTTAACTTTCTGAACGGCAAAGATAATGGAAACCTATAATTGAGACGAAGTAGAATAGATCAATCTTCCTCATATTCTTCAAGTCCGTAATTCTCCCCTTTTTCAGTTGCGGGAACACCTTTAACCAACCATTCTGGAGCAGGCTCTCCTTGTAGAAAATGATCAAAGAATTGTCGCATACGAATACTGAGATCCATACGGTTGGCGTTCTTCATAAGATTATGTTCATCACCATTGTAGTTCAGCATCCAAACAGGTTTATTTAGTCGTTTCATTGCCGTAAACATTTCAATCCCTTGATACCATGGTACTGCACCATCTCCGTCGTTATGCATAATTAGTAAAGGAGTCTCAATCTTTGGAACCCCAAAAAGAGGAGAGTTCTCAACATAAAGTTCTGGAGCTTCCCATATTGTTTTGCCTATTCTACTTTGAGTTCGCTCGTACTGAAACGCACGATTCAAACCTGAACCCCAGCGAATACCTCCATAAGCGGAGAACATGTTGCTAACAGGTGCACCAGCCATTGCAGCAGCATATCGGTCGGTCATTGTTATAAGCTGAGCAGTCTGATAACCACCCCATGACTGTCCCTGAAGCCCCATCCTCGTACTGTCAATATTAGGATAAAGATCTAGTACGTGATCTGTTCCACTCAAAATACAATCATACGCGCTTTTCGCAGGGTGTCCTGGTTCATAGCGAACGTCAGGAATAAACACGACATAACCAGCAGAAGTATACTCTGTTGCATATATTATGGAAGCTGTAGGCTTTGGGATGTAATGGTTGTGTTTTCGTTGAGTATAAAGCTCGTAGAAATAAACCAATAGTGGATAGCTTTTCGTGCTATCAAAGTTTTCAGGCTTATATAACAACCCTTCTATCTCTTTTCCTTCATAGGTGGTCCACGAAACCTTTTCAACGGTCGGCCAGATATATTCGCTTTGTTGAGGATTGGCAACAGATATTCTCTCAGGGCTTTTGAAAGAATGATCAGTCAAATAAACATCTGGATAATCTTTTACATTCATTTGTCTGAAGATAACCTCATCAGAATTATCAGCTTTTCGGATACCTAGTATTTTATGATCTGTTTCGTAAAGCAAAGTTAAGTGCGGATCAATTCTATTTTCAACATAATTGTATATAGACTCATTCATAGTTTCCTGGTTCGTACCATGAACATAAGTCTCCTCAAGATCAATGTAAACACTATCTCTATTCCATCGTTTTAGTCTGAGCTCAGTGTTCATGTATTCTCCTTTACGCTGTGTTAAACAAGTTAGTTGACGTCCAGTGAATTCATATTTCCAAATATCATATTTACTATGTAATACAATCTCAGTTGGGCTCAAGAACCCGTATGTTCCGATAGGTCCAGCTTTAAAAGGCATTCCGTTGATGTCACTTTTCCACTCTACTGAATCTTTCATAAAACAAGTCATACAGTCAGAATCTCCTGTTTCAGTATCGAGGAAATAATAATTGTTGCTGTCACTTAGGAAATAGACAAAGTACTGTCCATCTGGAGAAATCCCTTGATTATAGTTAAGTTTTTCAGCGATCACTTTCCTTTCTCCCGTCTTAAGATCAACCAAGTAATAATCACTTGGCCACGGAAAAGACCAGTTATAGGTCTGTGCATATTGCTCATTACAGTAACCCATGGCTACATCTGAATTTCCTTTGTTCAGAATACGAATATTCATCGTATCATCTTCAAGTATTACTAGATCATTAGATGATAAATGAACAACGGTTAGATAACTGTCATTTTCGTCTCGCTTTTTTTCCAGGAGTTGCTGAGGTTGAAGGCGATTGTTTTTATAGTGCCAGACATCCAGTTTGGCCTTCTCGCTTTTGAGAAGTGTGTCTTCTTTTTCTTCCTCTGGCATATCAGACAATCCCAGGAAGAGTTTCTGTTCATTCAGTGAAAAATACGGTTTGTAGTGCTTGCTTACGTTCATTGCTTCCGAAAGATCGGCTCTCTCAGAATGTACTAGTCGTTTCGATTTGTTTTCACTTACATTCCATGTGAACAATGCGTTTAATTTATTTTCGCTTGTATCTGTCGAAGCAACGAAGGCAAATTTTCTACCTTTTTCACTAAAGTTCATCTGATCTACAGCTGTAAAGCGATTTGGATCTGTTTTTAATTCAGCTGTTTTTAGGTCTAATAAATGTATTTGAAAACTGTCTGCATCTTCAACTTTTTTATGTGTTACCATAGCGAGAGCGTTACCCTTTTTACTAAGGACATATTTGACTACATGTTTATATGAAGATTTGCTACCTTTAGATAGATCTTTTACAAATAAAGTCTCACCCTTACTACTGATCTCTTCTTCCTCTTTTTTCTTGCCGAATAACTTACATTTTTTCTTTTTCGGTTCAGGTTGTTTTAAAGAATCAGCTTCTATGCGATATGCAACAAACGGTGTTTTTTCAGATAACTTGAAATCTATCAAGTTTGGTATATATTCACTCGAATCTCCAGAAAGGTATAAAATTCCCAAAGTGTCTTTTACCCAATTGTCTTTTTTCTCTTCTTTCAGTTTAAGCGTTCTAATCGTATCATACCCCGGATCGAGCGAAAACACCAAAACGTCAGTTCCTTGACTGAAATGACCGTTTTTACCCCTTTTTATTGAATCATGGGCTTTTGTTTTTGTGTTCAACCAATGTAAATATCCATCTCCACGGTGAGGGTTCACTTCATAACTAACATAGTCTCCATTTGGAGAAATGATCGATCTTTTTACAGATTTCCAATCATTGTAAACAGTGTGGTCGATAACTTTTTTTTGCCCTAATAACGAAGTAGTTATAAAAGCAATAGATAGTGTAAGGAGTATTTTTTGAAACATTGAAAACGTTTTTTTGAATCAAATGTGAATAGCTTGTTACAAATATTGCAACACCAACGAAAATAGTCAAAATATTGTGATAACCATTTCTTTAGGACCTTTGTGATATAGGTGTGATTTTGAAAAAACATTGTTTAAATTAGACCACTCTTTAAAAATCTCAGAATGAAAGCAGTATCAATTTTAATCTCATTACTTATTATTTCTATTACGTCATGGTCACAACCTCTATGGATGAGGTATACAAGTATTTCTCCGAATGGAGATCAAATATTGTTTTCGTATCAGGCAGATTTATACAAAGTAAAAGCCGAAGGTGGTTTAGCAATTCCGCTAACTCAATTTGAAGGCAGAGATTTCATGCCGATCTGGTCTAACGATGGAGAGAAAATAGCCTTCGCATCTGATCGATATGGAAATTACGATGTGTTCATTATGAATAAAGATGGTAGTTCATTAAAGCGATTGACTTATCACTCTTCGAATGACTATCCTTATGCTTTCAGTCAGGATGATAATGAAGTTATTTTCAGCTCGACACGACTTGACGATGCGAGCAGTGTATATTTTCCTTACGGAGGTCTGCCGGAAGCATACAGTATTTCAGTTGATGGAGGAAACCCTAAACAAGTAACTTCTGTGCCGATGGAAGAAATGAATATTAATAGAAAGTCGGGGAAATGGCTTTATCAGGATAAGAAAGGATACGAAGACCCTTTTAGAAAGCATCATACTTCTTCGGTTACGAGAGACATTTGGATGTATGATCCTGAAAAAGGTGAATACGCTCAATTGATTGATAGACCTGGAGAAGATAGAGATCCTGTTTGGATTGATGGAGTGTCATTCTATTATCTGAGTGAAGAGTCAGGATCGTTCAATGTTTGGCGATATTCTATTGCATCACAAACCAAAAAACAAATCACCTTTTTTGAAGATCATCCTGTTAGAAACCTTAGTATGAGCATAAATGAAAAGCTCTGTTTCAACTATGATGGTGAAGTTTATGTTTTGAATCGAGGAGGAGAGCCTAAGAAGTTAAACATTGTTATTCAGACAGGGGATAGAACAAAAGACTATGAATTAATTGATAAAAGTTCTGGTGTATCTGAGTTTGACCTCTCTAAGAATGAAAAAGAAATTTGCTTTGTCCTTCGGGGAGACATTTTTGTAGCAAGTCTTGAATCGGGAATAACAAAACGTATTACCAATACGCCATATCAAGAGAGAAGTGCAAGCTTTTCACCAGACGGGAGATCAATTTTATTTGCTGCGGAAAAAGACGGTCATTGGGGAGTTTATAAAAGTTCGATCAAGCACAAAGATGAGGAGTTCTTTTTTAGTTCAACTGTTTTAGTTGAAGATGAAGTAGTGGTTGATACTAATGAGAACTTTCTTCCAAAGTATAGTCCTGATGGAGATGAAGTAGCTTTTTTATCGGAAAGAACAGCACTCAAGATCATAGATCTCGAAACTGGAAAAGTCAGAACACTGCTTGATGCAGATAAGAATTATTCATACTCGGATGGAGATCAATATTATGACTGGTCTCCAGATGGTAATTATATCCTATCAAACTTTCTAACGCCAAGAAGTTGGATCTCCCAAGTTGGATTAATTTCAGTTGATGGAAGTGATGAGATCATTAACCTAACAGAGTCAGGTTATGGTGCATCAGGAGGAACATGGATGATGGGAGGAGAAACCATGATCTATTACAGTGGTAGGAATGGAATGAAAAACCATGCTAGTTGGGGATTCCAGGGAGACGTGTATGGCCTGTTCTTCACTCAGGAATCTTATGATCGTTTTCATCTTTCAAAAGCTGAATTGAATTTGATCGAGGAAAAACAAAAAGAGGAAAATAAGGATGATGAAGAGACAAAGTCAGAGATCACGATCGATTTTAATGGTCTAAAAGACAGAAAAGAACGGTTGACGATTCACTCTTCAAATTTAGGGGGAGCCGTTTTAACAGATGATGGCAAGCACCTTTATTACTTGAGTAGTTTTGAAAAGGGATATGACCTCTGGGTTCATAGTTTTTACAAAAATGAAACTAAGATAGTTGCTAAATTAAATGCGCGTCAAGCAGGGAACTTAAAACTAAGCAAGGATAATAAAAAGTTATTCCTGATCATTAACGGTTCTCCCCATGCGTTGACCTTATCAAATAAAAAGAAAGAAAGAATCAAATTTTCTGCTGACTTTGAACTGAAGGGTGCACAAGAGCGCGCTTATATCTTTGATCACGCATGGAAACAGGTTGAGGAGAAGTTCTACAAGAAAGACCTCCACGGTGTAGATTGGGATTTCTACAAAAAGGAGTACGAGAAGTTTCTCCCACACATAAACAACAATTACGACTTCGCGGAGATGTTGAGTGAGTTACTTGGGGAGTTGAATGCATCTCACACAGGTTGCAGGTATAGACCAAGGAGAAAGAATGGGGATCAAACCGCTTCTTTAGGAGTAATTTACGACTCAGAATACACCGGAAAAGGGATGAAGATCCAGAAAATACTTGATAAAAGTCCGGCCGCATTTAATGACAAAATCAAGAAAGGGGATATTCTGTTGGCCGTTAACGATATTGTTATTTCCGAACAAGAACCGCTTGCTAAATTGATGAATCGATTATCGGATCAGTTAACACGATTCAGATTCAAGAGAGGTAAAGACGAATATGATGTAGTTTTAAAGCCAATTGGTCGACGTAAATTATCCAACCTGGCTTATCATCAATGGGTCAAAGACAGGGAATACGAAGTAGATTCAATTTCTGATGGGCGTCTTGGGTATGTGCATGTTCGAGGTATGAATGATGCCAGTTTCAGGGTTGTTTATGATAAGACTTTAGGCAAGTTTTCAAATCGCGAAGGATTAATAGTGGATACTCGTTTCAACGGTGGAGGATGGTTGCACGATGACCTCGCTACATTTTTGAATGGTGAAAAATATTTCGAATTGTCACCTCGTGGTCAAAATCTAGGCGCCGAACCCATGTTTAAATGGTATAAACCATCAGCTGTACTTATGGGAGAGGGTAATTATTCTGATGCCCACATGTTCCCTGAAACCTATAAAGCTTTACGAATCGGAAAGTTAGTAGGAATGCCTGTTCCAGGAACAGCAACTGCTGTTTGGTGGGAAACTCAAATTGATCCAACTCTAGTTTTCGGAATTCCTCAAGTTGGAGTTAAGATCAATGATGGTAGATATCTTGAGAATAAACAACTAGAGCCAGATGTTAGAGTTTCTCTTACTCCAGGCAAAGCTATACAAGGTATTGATGAGCAACTAAATGCAGCGATAAAATTGTTGCTAGACTAGACTATATTTTGTGAAATTAGTTTCTGTTTCCAACCCTTTCGTGAAGATTGTCGTTTTTATAGGTTACACGACATGTTTGTTAACATTTCGTTACTAAACTTTTTATATATTTGTTCAAAAATTAAAGAATTATGAAGAAAATTTACGTTTTAGCTGCTATGGCTATGTTCGGATCATATACGATCGGACAAAGCAAAATGATGCAGCAAGCAGATTTTTCGGGTGTTGCACCAGCTGATGATGCGGTTTACACTCCGAAAGCACAAGGTATTTCTCTTTGGAGCAGTACTTTTGATACACCAGCAGATTGGACAATCGGTGGTGACGGTCAACAAGGTGATTGGGTAATTGGAACGAACGCAGATCCAATGATCGTTACTGATTATACTTTTTATGGACCAATGGCATCAACTACAGCGAACGATGGATTTGCATTTTTTGATGGAGTTCCATTTCTAGTTAATGGAGCTGTTGATCCACAAAATGCATGGATCGAGATGACGAACCCTGTAGATTGTTCAGGTTACAATCGTGTGATCTTATCATTCGAGCAGCGTTACATGGCCTTCAATAGTGACTTTACTTACGTTGAGGTTAGTGTTGATAATGGTGCGAGCTGGCAAGGTGCTGTAGACGTAAATGCTGATGTTCCAACGAACAATGACCCAGCAGTACAGAATACAATCTACCAAGAGTTCCAGGTGAACGGTGCAACTCAAGTGAAATTCCGTTTCAGATGGGAAAACGCTAGTGATGATGATAACTTTGGTAGTGGTTATGCATGGATGGTTGATGATGTAAACGTATCAACGCTTCCAGATAATGATATCTCAACAAGTCAGCAGTACTACGGAACAGCTGGATTGTACTATTTCCAGATTCCAGAAACACAAATAGCTCCTATCGATTTTACAGTTAATGTAAGAAACGCAGGTATCAACGCTCAAACAGGAGTTCAATTAGAGGCTACTGAAACAGGAGGTTCTGGTTACACTTCAACTTCTCCAGCAGTATCTGTAGCACCTGATGCAACAGATTCATTAGTTGTTGCTTCAGCATTTACTCCAGCTGGTCAAGGAACATTCAATGTTGATTTTGCTATTTTGAATGATGCAACTGACGATATTCCAAGTAACAATCAATTAGAGTCATATGCTTTTGAAGTAGGTCAAAACATCTACGCAAGAGATACTGATAACCCAGGTGGATCACTTTCTGGTTCTGGACTTACACCTCCAGTAACTATTGAAGTAGGACCATTATTCGATATTTTTGCTGCTGATGATCTTTATGCTATTGACGTTACTTTAGGAAGTACTGTAGCTGAAGGAATCGAGATCTATGGTACATTGTATGAAATCGATCCAAACGCGGCTGATCCAGTATTTATCGGAGAAACTGATTACTACATGACAGGAGCTAATGATGCTAACGCATCTTTAACGCTTCCTTTCCCTGCAGTTCAACCTTTAGAAGCTGGTAAAACTTACATGGTTACTGTAGCTTCTTTTGCGACTGATTTCTCAGTAGCAACTTCAGGATTTTCTCCAGATGGAACATCATTGATTTATGGTGACCTTGGTTCTGCTGGTGTAGCTTGGTACTTTACTAACTCTACTCCAGTTGTAAGAATGAACTTTGATGAGTCTCTTCCTCTTTCAGTAGAGAACAATGAGATCTCTGCATTGAAAGTTTCTCAATATCCAAACCCATTCGCTAACGAAACAACTGTAAACTACAGCTTGCAAGAAGCATCTGCTGTAGATTACAACGTAGTTGATATGGCTGGAAATGTAATTATCTCTGGATCTGAAGGAAACCAAACAGCTGGTGAGCACTCTTTCACTATTGATGGAGCAGCTTTCGCTAACGGTGTTTATTTCCTTGAGCTTACAGCAGGAGAAAACAAAGTTACTCGTCGTTTGGTAGTGAATAAATAATTCACCCAAGACAAAGCATATTGAGGGGAGTCGAAAGGCTCCCCTTTTTTATTAACATTTATTTACATGTCCATTACAACATTATTGAAATTGCTGTGTTATTACAGTGTTAGGTTTCATAAGTAGTAGTGTTAGTTAAAGAGGAGAGGACGCCCGTTCTCTCCTCTTTTCATTTTTTAAAAAAGGATTAACATTTTTTTTGTTTGACCGTGTAACAAATCAAGATATTTCGAGTTTATATAGGTAACAAGTAGTAGTTAGGTTTCATAAGTAGTAGTGTGAACAAAAGAGGAGGCGCCCGCCTCCTCTTTTCGTTTATTTATTTTTTCGTTGAACAATATTAATTTATCCGTGTTATTTAAGCAATTGGTTTTTATGGTAAACGGTTTATTTTATTTAGAAAGCGGAGAGTTGATTTTCTTTCCGCTTTTTAAATTGGCACAATAATTGGAAAAATATTTAAAGTTAGGTTTCATAAGTAGTAGTGTTTGAGAAGAGGAGTTGACGCCCGTTGACTCCTCTTTTTCTATTATAGTCCTTGATGCGAAATAAGATATAATCTCCTTTAAGAATCAATGGAAAAGTAACTAATTTCCCTTAAATTCGCAGTGATTTTGGCTGCGCATGTCAATCTCCAGTTAACAAATTATTTTCATGAAGAATATTCGAAACTTTTGCATCATAGCTCACATTGATCACGGAAAAAGTACATTAGCAGATCGTTTACTGCAGACGACTGGAACGATTTCTGACCGCGACATGCAAGAGCAGGCATTAGATGACATGGATCTTGAAAGGGAGCGTGGTATCACAATCAAGAGTCATGCTATTCAAATGGATTATAATCATAATGGAGAGGACTATGTATTGAACTTGATCGACACTCCAGGACACGTTGATTTTTCATATGAAGTTTCTCGATCTATAGCGGCTTGTGAGGGTGCTTTGTTAATTGTAGATGCATCACAGGGTATTGAAGCACAAACCATTTCAAACCTGTATTTAGCTCTAGAGCATGACCTGGAGATCATTCCTATCTTAAATAAGATGGATCTACCAGGAGCAGAGCCTGAGGAGGTAACAGATCAAATTGTTGATCTGATCGGATGCGATCCAAATGATGTTATCCCAGCTTCTGGAAAAACAGGATTAGGTGTAGAGAAAATACTTGACGCTGTTATCAATAGAATACCTGCTCCAGAAGGAGATGAAAAAGCTCCCCTTCAAGCGATGATCTTTGACTCAGTGTTCAATCCATTTCGAGGTATTATTGCCTATTACAGGGTAATGAATGGAACTATACGAAAAGGAGACAAGGTTAAATTCGTAAATACTGGGAAATCCTATGATGCTGATGAAATTGGTATTTTAAAGATGGAGCCAGTTCCTAAAAATAAAGTTTCAGCTGGAGATGTAGGTTATATCATTTCTGGAATAAAGCAGGCAAAAGAAGTAAAAGTAGGGGAAACAATTACATTACTTGAAGATCCTTGTAAAGAAGCGATCAAAGGTTTTGAAGATGTTAAACCGATGGTATTCGCGGGAATTTATCCAGTTGACACTGACGATTTTGAGGAGTTGAGATACTCTATGGAAAAATTGCAGTTGAATGATTCGTCCTTGGTCTTCGAACCGGAATCTTCCGCTGCACTAGGGTTTGGTTTTAGATGTGGTTTTCTGGGAATGCTTCATATGGAGATCATTCAGGAAAGACTTGAACGAGAGTTTAATATGACAGTTATTACGACGGTTCCCAACGTATCGTATTTCTGTTATATGAAAAAAAATCCTGAGGAACGAATTATCGTTAATAATCCGTCAGAACTACCTGATCCTGCAGGAGTAGAGTTTATTGAAGAACCATACATCAAAGCACAGGTTATAACGAAATCTGATTACGTTGGACAAGTAATGAACCTTTGTATTGAAAAACGAGGCGAGCTTCAAAACCAAGTTTATTTGACTCAAGACAGAGTTGAAATCACATTCCACATGCCAATGGCAGAGATCGTATTTGATTTTTATGATCGATTGAAGTCTGTTTCCAGAGGTTATGCTTCTTTCGATTATTTTCCAATCGGCTATCAAAAATCAGATCTGGTTAAGATGGATGTTCTGCTGAATCATGAACAGGTTGATGCGTTGTCTGCATTAGTTCACCGTTCAAATTCTTTTGATCTGGGTAAAAAGATCTGTAACAAATTGAAGGAGCTTATTCCACGACAACAGTTCGAGATTCCGGTACAAGCAGCAATTGGGGCTAAGATCATCGCTCGTGAGACGATCAAGGCTTTACGTAAGGACGTTACTGCAAAATGTTATGGTGGTGATATTTCTCGAAAGCGAAAATTACTTGAGAAGCAGAAACAAGGAAAGAAACGTATGCGTCAGGTAGGTAAAGTTGAAGTGCCTCAAGAAGCCTTTTTAGCTGTTCTCAAGCTAAATGATTAGTGAAATTCTATTTCTTTCAAAGAACTGACAAACTTCATTTCTCAATACAACGTACAATTTAGTACAATTGTTAAATTTGTAGGAATAGACTAACAATTGTGCTCGAATTAATCATTAAAGGGGTAGTAACAGGACTTGTACTAAGTGTAATGCTTGGTCCGGCCTTCTTTTTATTGCTAGAAACTAGTATACGAAGAGGTATACGTTCTGCTTTAGCATTTGATGCAGGTGTTCTTTTCAGCGATGTTATCTACATTGTTGTTGCCTATGTTTTTTTCCAGCAAGTAGAAGATCTTTCTACAGGAGCAGATAATGCAATGATTCGAATGATCGGGGGAGGATTATTCATTGCATACGGTTTGATCACTTACTTCAAAAAAGTGAAGTCTATGCAGATGGGCATTAAGCCCAATGGAAAATCTTTTGCTGGTCATTACTGGATGTTGTTCGTAAAAGGACTTCTTCTAAATTTGGCAAATCCACTGGTTGTGTTCTATTGGTTTTCAGTCATGGCCCTAGGACAGTCAGGAGCGGAAACGGTCTTCACCGGTTGGGATATGTTCTTTTTTATCGCAGTTATTCTTATTACATTTTTCTCGATCGACGTTCTAAAGATCATTGGCGCGAAAAGATTGAGACCTTTCATAACCACTAACCTGCTTAGATCATTGAATCAAATCACAGGTGCTATTCTAATGATCTTCGGAATATTTCTAGTCATTAATAGCATCATCATATGGATGCGCTAGATAACGTAACTATTAGAGATAAGAATCGTTATTAGCTTAAGTAAATCAAGTACTCAATGAATAAATTGATCCTATTAATTCCAATTCTGTTTTTCTCACTTATCACTTTTGCTCAAGAGATAAAAAGAGAGAATTTATCTAAGCGTCAATATTTCTATTACGATCCTATTAATAAGACAATGGTTGAAAGTGAAGGGTATTACTATGTTGATGAACTAGGGGAAACTACATTGAGACATGGAAAATGGAAATTCTATGATAGAGAAGGCACCTTAGTCGAAGAGAGGAGTTACTATAAAAATGATCTTCAAGGAGAAGTTAAAACGTATTTCACGAACGGTCAGTTGAAAGATGTAGGTTATTTTGAAAAAGGTGTTCAGGATTCAATTTATCAAAAATATTATGTGACAGGTGACACAGCAGAAGTCGGTTATTATCATGAAGGAAACCCTACTGGTGAGTGGAGATATTTTTATCGTGATGGAGCTCTAAAACTAGTTGAAGAGATAGTAGATTCAGTATCATATGTATGGCAGTTTTATGCTGCTGATACTGCACATACTCAAACCGTTACAGACGGTAATGGTGAAATGGCGGATTATTATACAAATGGGGCTCTAAAATCCTGGTACAATTATAAGGATGGTCTAAAACATGGACCATTTGAAGAGGCTTCTATATATGGATATTACCTCATGAAGGGGGAGTTTCGTGAAAACCAACCACACGGAGAGTGGCGCTATTATTATTACACAGGAGATCTTGAAAAAATATCTCATTATGAAAATGGTAAACTTAACGGCTCATACAAGTATTTCTATGATAATGGAGAACTGAACGTTAGAGGGAACTTTATTGATGGTGAAAAGTCTGGTCAATGGACTTGGTACACGAATTCGGGGAAAATAGATATGCAAGGAAACTTTAAAAAAGGTTTGCAGCATGGAAAATGGACTTACAATTACCCAACGGGAGAACTTTCTTACAAAGCTGAATACAAGGAAGGCCTTAAAGACGGCACTTGGAAATACTTCTATAAAGACGGTTCGAAGTTCAAGACTGGAACTTTTAAGGCAGATAAGAAAAATGGTACTTGGAAAACATGGTATGAGAATGGAAATCTCTTGATGGAAGGTGATTATAAAAATGATAAGGAAGAAGGAGAATGGAAGAACTATTGGGAAAATGGGCAATTAAAGAATATTGCAAATTTTACCAATGGAGAATTAGATGGAAATTGGACATCGTACTATAAATCAGGTGTTAAGTTAAACGAAGGCTCCTATGATCTAGGTCTTAAAACAGATGAGTGGAAGATCTATTTTGATAATGGTATGCTCAAAGATGTTGAGAATTTCAAGATCATAAAGTCAGAGTCTAAGAGGAAATACGGACCAATGAAAGACCGTGTTCAGCGCGTTTCGGTTAAGCATGGTGAGTTTATTTCATATTCGGACAGGGATTATAAAAAGACGTTAGCTGGAAAATACAAGAATGACGAGAAACATGGTGAATGGATCGCCTATCATCCAGGAGGTGAATTGCCAGCCGTTATATCAAACTATAAGAATGGTAAACTGCATGGTCCGATGGAAATGTATTCCTTCAAAGGAAATCAACTCATCTCGGTTGTCAATTACAAGGATGGGAAACAACATGGAATGGTTAAGGTGTATAATGAAAAAGGAGAATTGATAAAGGAGGAAAAATACGAGAATGGTATTCGCGTGATAGAGGGAACCAATTCAGGGACATCATTTTCCCCTGGTGGACGTTAAACTATCTTGAACTTTAATATTCGCAATGCATTTAACGTACAGGCTCCATAGAAAATGAGCGAGAACATGGCGATATCACTAAAGTCAAAACCATAATCAAGTAGAATTCCAAAAGCTAGCGGTCCTAATGCAGTTGAAAACACCATAACCGTAGTAAACAAACTTCGAACAGATCCTATAATTCGAATACCAAATAATTCGGCAAGAGCAACATTTTTGACTGTACTACCAAACCCATTTGTGATACCTATTCCAGCAACAAGAGCTATATAGACCCACGGATCTGTAAAAAACATTAACGCCAAAAAACCTAAACAAGCAGGGAGTAAGTATATTGGAAAAAGTGATCTTCCTGAAAACCGATCAGCAAGAAATCCAGCAAAGAGATTACTTAGTGCGTTACCAATGGCATATGCTGTAAATCCTGCGGCAATAAAAGTAGGTGTCCAGTTATTGGCCAGCCCTAATTTTAGTTTAAAAAGTAAAAACCCTGTTCCTATGCTTGCTGCTGCCAAACTACTTGGCATTATCACCCAGAATGCAGGTGTTTTCATTACCTCCCATGGCCTTGATTGTTTTTCCTCTTCTTTTGAAAAAGGTGCAGGAATATATTTTCGCAATTGAGTAAAGTTGACGTTCTTACGCAATAAATAAATAGCCAAAGGGATGCAGACAATTACAAAACTTAACGTTGTCACCAATGTATATCTCCATCCAAGAAACGCCATGAGTGAAACGAGAATTATAGGCAATATAGCTTCACCAAATGGATGACCTAAATTCGCAAGGCTAATCGACTTCCCACGTTCATCATCAAAAAAACGAGCCATACTTGTAATGGCTGTATGTGAAAGTAAACCTTGCCCGAATAGCCTTAATCCATAGATCGAAATAAACAATAGAGGAAGAAAGTAGGACATGGATAATAGTCCCATGAAGAAGACCAAACCGATCATGACTATTATCGTAAACCGGGTTAATCTAATTTTATCAATGAATCGACCAGCCCAGGTAATAGTAAAAGCACTTGCAATAGTTGCTCCTCCGTAGATCGAACTGAAAAGGCTATCACTGATCTCAAAAGCTTCCTGGATATACGGAACATATAGAGAGATCAAAAACGTTTGACCGAAACTCGATAAGAAGGTTAATAGAAAACCAAATCCCAGTAAGTATTGGTTACGCTTTAGATATTTTCCAAGGCTGCTCACTCCCGCGAAAATAGTCTTTTTAATGACCTACATGCTCACAGTGAATTATCCAACCTTACTTTTGTCAATTAGCTTTCGACTATTTTACGATCAGTTTAAGAATTTCTGATTGAGTTCCTTCAACAACTTGCACCAAATACGTCCCTCGTTTCAGAGAAGAAATATCTATTGGTAAGTTCTCGTTGATAATGTTTTCGCTTTTGACAACCTGTCCGGTAATACTGAAGATCTTGAGTTCTGCATTACTTGAGAAACCGTCAATAAATAATTTATCACTCGCAGGATTGGGATAAATCGATAGCGATAATTGTTCTTCCTCAATACCAACGTTATTGCCACAGGCCCCATTTGCACAGTTCGTAACTGTTCCAGCAATAGTTCCCATATCAATATCACAAATACTTCCAGGAGAAGCGTCGCAGATATCTACCGTACCATTTATTGTGGCATTGTTTACGAAACACATGTTAACACAGAAACGACCTGTTGTTCCTGTAACTGTTCCGGCTCCGTGAGTCCAGTTAGAGCAGCTTACATCTCCATCATTAGTAAAATCTCCGTTCGTAACGAATTCGCTACAAACGATGGTTGCACCTACTTCATTTGAGGAGATCGTTGAACCAAGTGTTATTAAATTACTTACGTTGATAGCTGCATTACTCTTATTTATAAAGTTTGAACCTCCTGTGGAAATGATATTCACGTCTATCAATCCATTGTTTTCAAATGATAAATTAGCCGTAAGGGTATCAGCCAATATTGATCCAAAGTTTATGTTATATGTACTTCCAGCTCCAAAATGATCCCCATTAACTTCACCGTAAACCAATGATGAATCACCACCAGTAATAAAGTATTCTGCAGTCATATTTCCAAATCCTTTATAATTACCATTAAGTGTAAAAGTAGTATCGGATATGATTTCTGCATTAGTACTAATGATAAGCCAATTAGTATTAAGACCGATCAAGTCTGTAGCAGAAACAATATGGTTAATAATAACTGTGTCTTCATTCACAGGAACTCCTGCAGGATTCCAGTTATTTGCATCAAACCAGTCTCCATCCGCAACTGTAGTTTTTATGGTAGCGAAAGAATAAGAAATTGAGAAAAGGGTTAGTAGAAGTAGTAGTTTTTTCATAGCTATTAGTTTAATAAGCTGGTAATCAAATAGTATGCCAGTAAATGAAGGTAAAAAATCTTTGATTCGAAAACAAGTTTGAAAAGAATCTAATTGACTTGCTAGGTTAAAGCCCGAAAATAAACATCCCTACCATGAAGTAAATGAACAGCCCCACTACGTCATTAAGGGTGGTAATAAAAGGTCCTGTTGCAACGGCAGGATCAATTTTGTATTTATGGAGAACTAAAGGGATTAGTGTTCCGAAGATCGCTGCAAAGACTATTACTATAAAGAGTGCGATACTAACCGAAATACCTAAGGTCATACTTTGTAAAAGCCAGGTTACCAGAAAAATGACAGATCCACAAATCAAACCATTTAGTAAACCCAGACCAGCCTCTCTTTTAACTTTGGACCAAATACTGCTAAACTGATTAGATCCGTTGGCAATTGACTGAACAACTATCGCACTGGATTGAACACCAACATTTCCTCCCATGGCGGCAACGAGAGGGATGAAGAATGCCAAAGCAGGTATTTTTCCGATCTGACCTTCAAAGTTTCCGATCACCTGGGCACCAAGGATTCCTCCCAACATTCCAATCATTAACCAGGGTAATCTTGAGCGAGACATTCTCCATATACTTGCTGAAGCCTCCACATTTTCAGAGATACCAGAAGCCATCTGGAAGTCTTTATCAGCTTCCTCACGAATGACATCTACAATATCATCAATAGTAATGCGTCCAACAAGTTTCTTTTGAAGATTTAAAACGGGTATAGAAACGAGGTCATATTTTTCCATGATTCGACCTACTTCTTCTGCCTCAACATTCGTAGTAACATATACCATGTTCTTATCTTGAAAGATATCTTTGATCTGCGTTTTTGCCTTTGCAAATAATAAAGACTTGAGTGATAGAAAACCAACAAGTCGATCTTCTTCATCAACGACATAGATCGTATATACTTTTTCAACTTCTTCAGCCTGGCGACGTAACTCGATAACACAGCGGTTCACAGGCCAGTCCAGTTTAGCTCTTATGAACTCGGTCTGCATCAGACCACCGGCAGTATTCTCATCATAGTTCAAAAGCTTGACAAGCTGCTCAGCATTTTCGCTTTCCATCTCCGCGATCACTTCAAGTTGGCGATCAACCTCAAGCTCACCTAAAATATCCACGGCATCATCGGAGTCCAGGTTTTCGAGTTGCTTCGCAAGTTGTTCAGTGGCAAATGATTCTACAAATTGATAACGGACTTCATCATCCAGCTCCATCAGAACATCACCCTGAAGGTCATTGTCCAAATGAGCAAAAACGAATTTTGCTTCATCATTATCAAGCTCATCAATAATTTCAGCTACGTCCGCTGGGTGAAGATGGATGATCTTTTGGTCGATAAAAGCACTATTGTTCTGTGCGATCAATTCTCGCACTTCATCCAAATACTCTTTTGTTAACTCGAACCGCATCCTCGGAAAGTTTGGCCAAATTTAAGAAAGAAAAACGCAATTGCCCGAGTGATGAGGTTTTTTATACGGTATGCTCTGAAACAAAACGCGTCAATTCAATAAAATCTTCGACGCTTAATTTTTCAGCTCTTTTTGACAAAAATGGGTGATCTGGAAGCTCTTTAACATCAACAATAGTCTTTAATCCATTACGAATTGTCTTTCTGCGTTGGTTGAATGTTGATTTTACAACCTTTTCGTAAAGGCTTTCATCAACTGGGAGCTCGTCACGTCGGTTTCGCGTACAACGGATCACACCAGATTTTACCTTTGGTGGAGGATTAAATACATTTTCGCTGACTGTAAAACAGTATTCAATATCGTAATATGTCTGTAGCATTACGCTCAGAATTCCATACTGTTTTGACCCTGGTGACTCTGCAACTCGCTGTGCAACTTCCTTTTGGAACATACCCATGATCTCAGGGATCTGATTTCGATTTTCCAGGCATTTGAATAAGATCTGTGAGGAGATATTGTAAGGAAAGTTACCGACAACTGCGAAGGGTTCATCTCCAAAAACAGTTGTAAAATCCATTTTCAAAAAGTCAGCTTCGTGAATTTTTTCATCTAACTGAGGGTAGTGATCTTCTAGATATCGAATAGACTCTAGATCAAGATCAATTACATGGAAATTCAACTCTTCTCGCTCAACAAAGAATTGAGTTATCGCACCTGTCCCCGGACCGATCTCTAATACATTTGTTACACCTCGAAAACCGATAAAACTATCAGCGATCTTTCGGCTAATGTTTTTGTCAACGAGAAAGTGCTGACCTAAGTGTTTTTTAGGTTTAACACTCATTCACTCTTGAATTCATCAATTACTGATAGTAAGGTCCTAAAAGCTGCAAATTTTCCCTGAAATTTCTCCGTATGCTCAGCTTGTAACTGAGGAGCGTGTTTTTCTTGATAGGTATTAAGATCCTGCTCAGAATAAGAAAGATAAGTAATTGCATAAGTTACTCCACCTTGTTCTTCCCCATGAACCCTGCATAATCGACTTTCCTTGAAATGACCAGTGTTCATTACATCAGGAATATGTGTTTCTCGCATCCATTTTAGCCATTCGTCGGCCACATTTTCATCAATACTTACTGTTACATTGTAAACTACCATGTTACAAAGTTAATGAAAGAACTATAAAAACTGTGTTTTGAAAAGGGGTGATCGAGTTTTTCGATTGAAAAGAGAAAAGTATCGAGATCATCCCTTAGCAATAGAAAAAGCACGCAAGATGTTCTGCGTGCTTCGGGGTTCAATGTTCAAAAACAATTTTATTTTTTTGCCAGGTTACCTACTAAACCTTCCCATTCAACTAGGTGCATTTTAACGGTACCTACAGGAATTTTAGCTTTCACTAGAACTGGAATCCTGTTCGCATCATTCGTTACCCAAAATTCAACATCATCATCGTTTTCAAAGTAACGACCTTCTTGAACAACAGGCTGGAATTTCAAACATTCAAAAGTTCCTTTTCTGATCTTGATCTCTTCAGTTCCAATATACTTTACTTTTAATGGCCAGATCTCTTCGTCCATAAAACATTTAAAAGTAGTAACATCACCAACTTTCATGTTTTTAAAATCCAAAGTTCTTGCATAGTAAAACGAGGAGATCATATCCTGTATACCCATTGGAACTTTATATTCTTTTCCTTTATCGTCAATTACTTTTTGCTTATCCTGACGGAATTTATATTCTTGATTGATCTCATATCCACCTTCATTTACATCTCGAACAAATCTCCAAGGAAACACACCAGATTTATCAATATAAGACTCGTAAATATCTTCTACTTTGAAAAACAGACTGAATGCACCAAGTGTTTTCCCTTCCCCTTTAACATGGTATAAAGGACGACCACTTGCACCTTTTTCAGATGTTTCATTAACTGTAAGCACAGCCTCACCCGCATCCATAATTCCATAAGTAATACGGTAACGAAGCTTCTCACCACTTTTAAAACTTTTCGATTTTACTGTAGGGTAATAGATCTTTGTTGAACTTGTCATTCCTACGATCAAGCCCGCGACAGTAAGTATTGTGATCAATTTCTTCATGGCGTTCATTTTTAAATTCACATAAGAAGATACAAAAAATCTGCCAAAGTTTTTAGAACGACCGTTTAAACCAAGAATTCCGTTTCACCAAATCGTTCTTCCACTTCATCAAGTGTGTCAAAGATCTCGTTCAGATCAAAAGTAGTTACTAGCTTTGTTCGGTAGGGTTTAAAATGAGGAATTCCTTTGAAGTAATTTGTGTAATGACGCTTCATTTCAACAATAGCGAGCTTTTCGCCTTTCCACTTTATACTCATTTCTAAGTGGCGCTTGGTTACTTCAACACGCTGTTTCAACGTTGGTTTAGGGAGGTGCTTCCCGGTCTTCTGGTAATGCTTTATCTCGTTAAAGATCCAGGGATATCCAATGCTCGCACGACCGATCATCAATCCATCTACACCATATTTGTCTTTGTATTCTACTGCTTTCTCAGGTGAATCAATGTCTCCATTACCGAAAACAGGAATACGCATTCTTGGATTATTCTTGACTTCGGCAATCAACGACCAATCTGCCTCGCCTTTATACATTTGTTTACGTGTACGTCCATGGATCGAGATCGCTTCAATACCTACATCTTGTAATCGTTCTGCTACTTCAACAATGTATTTGGTGTTATCATCCCAGCCTAAGCGAGTTTTAACCGTGACTGGTAGATTCGTGCTTTTAACGATCTCTTTGGTCATACTGACCATCTTTGGAATATCCTGTAATATTCCTGCTCCTGCTCCTTTACAAGCTACTTTCTTTACAGGACAACCATAATTAATATCGATGATATCCGGATTCGTTTTCTCGGTGATCTCAGTAGCTCGTTTCATACTTTCGATGTCACTTCCGAAGATCTGAATTCCCACTGGACGTTCATACTCAAAGATATCAAGCTTTTGAACGCTTTTTACTGCATCTCTGATCAACCCTTCCGATGAAATAAACTCAGTATACATGAGGTCTGCCCCATTCTCTTTGCACAAAGCACGAAATGGCGGGTCGCTCACATCCTCCATTGGAGCGAGTAAAAGTGGAAAATCACCAAGTTCTATGTCGCGAATCTTTGCCATTCCTTGTTTAAAGTGGGTACAAAAGTACGTGGAAGTACAGAAAAAACAAAATAGAAAACGCCTTCTTGACTTCAGTTGCCGTAACAATGTAGCTTTTATACTTACAGGTTCGATGAAATCTTTCTATTTTTGCAGTTCAAATATTTGAGTGCTATGTATAGATCACACACCTGTGGAGAATTAAGAATTGAACATGTCGGAAACACTGTAACGTTGGCGGGATGGGTTCAGCGAACGAGAGAAATGGGAGGAATGACTTTTGTCGATCTTCGCGATCGCTATGGAATCACGCAACTTGCTTTTAATACAGAAGATAACGACGATCTAAATCAGGCTGCACGTAAACTAGGTAGAGAGTTCGTTGTACAGATCAATGGCGAAGTGATCGAACGCTCAAGTAAGAATAAGAATATTCCAACAGGTGAAGTTGAGATCAAAGTAAATGAACTCAAGGTATTGAATGCGGCGAAAACACCACCGTTTACGATCGAGGAGGAGACAGATGGAGGAGATGAGTTAAGAATGAAGCATCGCTACCTGGATATTCGAAGAACTGTAATTCAAGAGAAACTAAGATTAAGAAATAAAGTTGCACTTGAAACTAGGAAGTATCTTGATGGAGAAGATTTCATGGATGTTGAAACGCCATATTTGATCAAATCAACTCCAGAAGGAGCACGTGATTTTGTGGTTCCGAGCCGAATGAATCAAGGTGAATTTTATGCCTTACCTCAGTCACCACAGACATTCAAACAGTTATTGATGGTTTCAGGAATTGATCGCTACTATCAAATTGTGAAATGTTTCCGTGATGAAGATCTAAGAGCAGATCGCCAGCCAGAGTTTACTCAGGTGGACTGCGAGATGTCTTTTGTCGAGCAAGAAGATGTTTTGAACACATTTGAAGGTTTAGTGAAGCACTTGTTTAAAGCTTGCCGTGGAATTGAGTTTGAAGGAGACTTTCCGAGAATGACTTTCGCTGAGGCAATGGAAACATACGGTTCAGATAAGCCAGATATTCGTTTTGGTATGAAGTTCAATAATCTGAACGAAGTCGCTAAGAATAAAGGCTTCAAAATATTTGATGAAGCTGAATTAGTAGTAGGAATTGTAGCAGAAGACTGTGCGGTATATTCCAGAAAACAATTAGATAAATTGACAAAATGGGTACAACGACCTCAAGTAGGTGCGAAGGGACTCGTTTATGTTAAGTATAATGAAGATGGTTCATTCAAAAGCTCTGTAGATAAATTTTACAGTCAGGAAGATTTAAAAGAATGGGCCGATCACTTGGGTGCAAAACCTGGTGACTTATTGCTTGTCTTAAGTGGAGAAGCAGACAAGACACGTAAGCAAATGAACGAACTAAGATTACATATGGGTAATGAACTTGGCTTACGTAACCCGAATGAATTTAAGCCATTGTGGGTGGTGGATTTTCCACTATTGGAATGGGATGATGAGACAGAACGTTATCATGCAATGCATCACCCGTTTACATCTCCGAAACAAGAAGACATAGAATTGCTAGATACTGATCCAGGTAGGGTAAGAGCAAATGCCTATGATCTGGCAATGAATGGAGTAGAATTAGGTGGGGGTTCGATTCGTATCCATGACAGAGATCTTCAAGCACTGATGTTTAAGCACCTTGGTTTCTCTGATGAAGAAGCACAAAAGCAGTTTGGATTCTTAATGAATGCATTCGAATTCGGTGCTCCACCGCATGGAGGAATAGCATTCGGTTTGGATCGTTTAGTTGCAACGATGGGAGGTTCAGATTCTATCCGTGATTATATCGCTTTCCCGAAAAACAATGCGGGTAGAGATATCATGATCGACGCTCCAGCAACGATTGACCAGGAACAATTAAAGGAGCTCGGTTTAGACCTTGATCTTCAGGAAGAAAACTAAAAAACATTATTATGCCAACCTACATTGAGTTTATAGGCTACGCAGCCTCCTTATTTGTGCTGCTTTCATTTGTAATGAAGAAAATCGGAACGCTGCGTACAGTTAATATTATTGGGTGTTCGTTTTTTATCGCTTATGGTATTTTGATCAGTTCATGGCCGATCATTATCACTAATGTGGCGATCGTTTTTGTAAATGGTTTTTATTTGATCAAATACCTAAGAGAGAATGCTCATAAGGCGGAAGGCTAAAAAAACGATATCAATAAAAAGAAAAAAGCGACTCATTTGAGGTCGCTTTTATTTTTGATTTTCATAAGAGGTACTACTCGAAGAAAGTAACCTTTCCAGTTTCTATATTATACATTCCACCTACGATCTTGATCTCTCCTTCTTTTTCCATCTGGGCAAGAATATCACTCTTATTTCTTATTTCCTCTATTGCGTGCTTAACATTTTCATCAGCTACCATTTGAACAGATTCAGGAGCAGTAATATCATCAACTTTTGGAGCAACGACATCAATCGCTGGTTGGATCTTCTTCAATAAAGTAGTAATATTTCCTAGCTCAACATGTTTACAAGCAGATGTAACTGCACCACAACTTGAATGTCCAAGTACAACGACCAGTTTAGAACCAGCTACTTTACATGAATATTCAATTGAACCAAGTACATCATCATTGATCACATTCCCTGCCACACGTGCGTTGAAAATATCTCCAATTCCCTGATCGAAAATTAGCTCTGAAGAGGTTCTGGAATCAATACAACTCAAAATAACAGAATGGGGAAACTGGCCATCTGTTGTCTGTCTCATCTGTTCCAGAAGATCTCTTTGAGTCATTTCATCTTTCATGAAACGTTCATTACCCTCGATCAGTAAACGTTGGGCCTTTTCTGGGGTAAGCTTGCGCTGTGTTTCCTTTGTTTGAGTATTCATAAGTTGTACTATTTCATTTGCAAAGTTATTCAGTTTTTCGGATCGTTGAGTATCAAAACCAACAAACTGAAGGTTCATATTCTTATTTTTTGCTCCCTCGGCAAAGTCAGAGAAAAGATCGAATATATCATAGTCCAGATGCTTGTTTGCTCTCCCATCAATGACAACATCCGCGTTTTCAGGGATTTCGCTTAATTTTTTATGTAAGTTACCTTTGTTAAAGAACGAAACAACTTCACCTAATTTAATGATCGTTGTATTACGAACTCCTTCTTGCTTAGCGATGAATTTAGAGTATAAAGCGTTTTGATAACTCTGTTTTAAAATAAAGAATATTGAAACGATCAGTCCTGCAACTATTCCCCAAAGTAGGTTCGCAAATACGATCACCAATATTGTTACAACAAAAGGTATGAACTGACTCCATCCGTTGTGATACATCTTTTTAAAGAGTTTAATATTGGCCAGTTTATATCCAACGAGCAATAAAATCGCAGCTAGACATGATAATGGTATCAAATTCAATAACCAGGGGAGAAGTATTACAAAAGTTGCTAAGAAAAATCCGTGCGAAATTGCCGAAACCTTGGTTTTTCCTCCAGAATCAATGTTTGCTGAGCTTCGCACAATTACCTGTGTAACCGGCAACCCTCCAATAAGTGAAGAAATAACATTTCCAGTTCCTTGAGCAAATAACTCACGATTCGTTGGAGTTATTCTTTTTTGAGGGTCCAATTTATCGGTAGCCTCAACGCACAATAAGGTTTCTAAACTTGCCACGATAGCCATTGTAAAACCAATGACATAGATGCTCGGATTTTTCAAAATGCTCCAGTCTGGAAAAGTAAGTAAACCATAATAGGGCTTTTCACTATCTGCAGCTTTTATATTCACCATATGATTGTTTTCGAGAACTTCACCGTTAACAACCTCAGTCTCGTTTACAAGAGCGAATTCTGGGAAGTAGCTTTTCAGTATTTCGTTAATGACTATACCGGAGATTACAGCGATCAAAGGACCCGGAATTAGGCTAAGCACCTTGTTTTTCTTCATGAACGGCTGCTGAAAAAGGATCAGAATTCCCAATGCGATCAGCGTTACTAATACAGCACCCATTGTGAAGTTTTCAAAGGCATAACCAATTTCAGAAAATGAATTGTGTCCATCAGTTTGGAAAAACTCCCATTCACCTTCTGGGTTTTTATCCCATCCTAGCGCATGTGGGATCTGTTTGAGAATAAGCGTAATTCCTATCCCGGCAAGCATTCCTTGAATCACGGATGTAGGAAAATAATATCCAATTATACCTGCTCGTACAGCACCCAATATGATCTGAATGACACCAGCGATCACTCCTGCAACAAGGAACGCCTGAAAACCAGCCATCATGTCAAATTCACCCGAAGCGTTTGTTCCCAGTTGTTTTATGCTATCAGCGACTATAACCGCGAGTCCTGCTGCTGGACCTGAAACCCCAAGAGGTGAGCCGCTTATTGACCCAACAACCACACCACCAATTATACCGGCAATTATACCGGCAAACATTGGAGCTCCAGAAGCTAAAGCGATTCCAAGACAAAGCGGAAGAGCTACTAGAAAGACAACGAGTCCGGCAGGGATATCGAATTTTAGATTTTTTATGAAAGAATTTTGCATATAGATAAAAGCTGTTTTGAGCTGTTGATTGCTCGAAATAAAAGATAAAATAGTAAAGACGTCTTTTACGTCCTTTAAAAGATTAAACAGCTGTTTCTGGTGGTTCAGTAAGTTTGTTAGGGCAGTGGTTCTCCCATTGCAAAGAGGAATAGAAAAATACAAGTCTTTTTTCTTTTTTTGCTAGATTACAATGAGCATCATATTGTACGTGATCTTCCTCTTCTTCAAGGGAATCAGTATCTTCATTTCCACTTTCATTTTCTAAAAGATCAGACTTCTCGATAGATTGCTCGGTAAGGGTATCGAATAGAACATCTCCCAAATAAGAAATTGAGTTGCTGAAGAACAACAAAATACTTAAAAGGCAGATCAAACTATATGTCCTTGTGCGAATCACGAGTCCAAATATAGGTTTTTGAACATTGAATAAAAAATAATTATGGTATCCATTAAAACTATATATGTACTAGGTGGCATGAATCTTGGAATTTATGAAGCAATAAATTCCGTAATTTTGTAAAAAAGAGCAGATATGCACAAGCTATTAGTATTTATAACCATTTTGTTTGCGTTTTCAAGTTTTGGTCAATCTGGAGAATGGTGGAAACGAGGACATAACAAAGAAGAGGAAACAAAAGACACAATCATATCTGCAATTACAGAAAAGGATACTGTAAGCTATCAGAAAGGCGAGGTTAAGATCTCTCAGGATCCTAGAATAGAGAAGCTAATAAAATTTAAGGGTGCTAAGATTCCACCGGCAATTGGTCCGAAAAGGGACGGATTCCGCGTTCAATTATTTTTCGATCAAGACAGAAAGGCTGTTGATGAAGCTCGATCAAAGATGCTTCAACTGGATGGAAATGCGGATACTTACATTGAATACAAAGCTCCAAATTACAACCTTCTTTTGGGTAATTATCGAACGAGATTAGATGCTGAGAAGGTTAGAGCGACATTGTTAGAAGAATTTCCGGAAGCTATAATCGTCAAGGATCGAATCTATTTCCCTGAAATAAAAGAGGATAAAGACTAAATAAAGTCAAACCCAGAGACAAAAGCGACCTTATTCTTATCAACTGGTTCGTTTGAACGTACAACAAGTTGAACTTCGTGTATACCATTAACTTTGTGCAAAAGCCCCCAATTGACTTTGTCACTTAGCTTCACCCATAAAGGGTCTTTATTATCTACCCACCAATGAATCACTTTGTGTTGGTTTTTGAAAAGAATTGCACCACATAATTCTTCAAAATAATTCTTGTTTTCCTCTTTTACCCAAACTGAATCTATAACAGTGAACTTATGAGATTTAGGTTTTATCATTGATCCGATAATTGGAACATAAGGGATTAACTTCGTGAGAGTCTTACCTCCTTTACCTGGCAACTGCTCAATTTCCCATTCTGCTGTGTGTGTTTTGGCAAAAGCAACAATTTCATTCTCTTTTTGAATGGCACAAAAGTCCGTTGAGTTTAAGGTTTGATAAGGATGAAAAAAGGATCGGGATTTGAAGTTTTTTTCAAGTAATTCTAAAACCTTCTTTTTATCTGAGATCAATTTGAAGTCTCGACTATTTTTGGGTTTCAGCCTGCTAAATGTTTGTGTTACGATCGTGGACTGGGCCTTGAAGTTAAATTGCTCACTCATCATGAGTGACCGAACATTTTTTGGATCGATATACGCGTAGAACCGGAAAGGACCGTCCTGGTCATTTAAAGCATTTTTAAAGAATTTATTGAGTTCACCCTTAATACCTTTGTTGGATGTCGACTTTTTTTTGGCTGATAAAGCTGACTGAAAAGTTTTGTCAAAAGCGAAATACCTTACGTACCAATCATTCTGACGTCTACAAAAAGTAACATTTCCCAGTACCTTATCGTTTCGGGAAATATTTAGATACAATGGGTTTTCTAACTTTTTAATCCGACTTTCAATACCTCGATGACGATAACGAGCTCCATTTGATCCCAGAACAGTATCATTAAGTAAGTCCAGTATCTCTGGCGAATAGTGCGAGGAGATATTAAATGGAGGCCGAATTCCAAACATATTCTATATACTCATTTCAACGATCTCTTTTGCTTGATCTGGAGTTAGATCACCGCGCTCACCAATTCCATCCCAACCGCGCTCTTCGAATCGCTTTTTTATGATATTCGCTGTGTTGTCTGTTTCTGAAGTATATTGTGATATTGACGTTTCAATTCCAATGGATTCAAAGAAAGTTTTAGTTCGTAGAATTGCTTCTTCACCGCACGAACCGTCTAAACCAAACACCCGCTGCCCATATTGGATAAGTTTGTCCTTTTTATTTTCAAATTTAACTTTGAAGAGGTTTGGTGCAATGATCGCGAGTGTTCGAGCATGATCAATTCCATGAAGAGCTGTTAATTCATGACCTATCATGTGTGTTGACCAATCGTATGCTACACCGGCGCGAAGCGTTCCGTTCAAAGCCATTGTTGCACACCACATCAGATTACTTGCAGCTTTATAATCAGATGGATCCTCTAGTACTTTTGGAGCAATTTCAATCAACGTTGACAATATTCCTTCGGCAATTCTTTCCTGTAGAAGGTTATCAGTTGGATAAGTAAGATACTGCTCCAGTGTATGCATGTAAGCATCAGTTATACCATTTGCTATTTGTCGCTTTGGAAGTGTAGAAACCACTGTAGGATCTAAAAATGAAAATTTAGGAAAGCCTTGTGGTCCACCCATTGTTCTTTTTTCTTTTAGATCACTTCTAGAGATAACTGCACCGGAATTCATTTCAGAACCTGTTGCCGGGAGCGTTAGAACCGTTCCGAAGGGAACAGCATCTGTAAATGATGCATTATCTTTTTTGATCAAAACATCCCAAGGATCACCTTCATACTTAGCGGCACTTACGATAAATTTTGTTCCATCAATAACAGATCCACCACCTACAGCCAGTACGAAATCAACATTTTCACTTTTTACCTGTGACACCGCCTTCATCAGAGTATCATATTCAGGATTTGGCTCAATACCACCAAATTCAATGATCTCATAACCATCTAGTCCTTGGAGCACACGTTCGTAAACGCCATTTTTCTTAATGCTTCCTCCACCGTAGGTCAATAATATCTTACGACCGTTCGTATATTTGCTAATCTCTTCTGAAAGCTTGTTGTACGTTTCTTTTCCAAAAATTACTTTGGTAGGATTGTAGTAATCAAAATTTTCCATGTCTGTTTATTTTTTCTCGATCAATGAATCAAGTGGTCTTCTTACCTTTTTAACCGAGCTATATTTATCATCTTTGGATCTAAAGCCTATGGGACACATAACTACTGCGTTATATCCTTCAGATTCCAGATTCAAATAATCATCTAGTTTTTTTCGATCAAAACCTTCCATTGGGCAAGTGTCTATTCCCTCGGCTGCACACAGAGTAAGCAAGTTTCCGAGTGCAATATATACTTGGTTCTCCATCCAGGCTTGCTGTTGTTCAATAGATAGATTCAAGCTGCCGGAAAGCATTTTTTCATAATTGATCATTGTTGTACTTTCAATTGAAATCTCTCTCGTTTTGGCTGTATGTTTTACGAAGCTACTAACATCTTCCTCAGCGACTTCTTTTTTTCTGCAAAGAACGATGAGGTGGGAACAATCTTCCACTTGTTTTTGATTGAATGCGATAGGTGTGATGTTCTTTCGTGTTTCGCGATCTGTAATCACCATAAACTTCATTAATTGTAACCCCATTGATGTAGGCGTGAGCTGCAGTCCTCTTAGTATTCGATCGAGTTGATCTTCGTCGATCTTTTTGTTTGGGTCAAATTTCTTAACAGCGTAACGCCATTCTAAGGCTTCAATTATATCCATTGTGCTTTGCATCAATTCTTGGTGTAAAAATACTTTATTCGTAATTTATAAAAGGTATTGACTAGAAACGAAATTCGATTATATTTGTTCATTCTCAATTTTAACAACTACAAACTATAAAGAACATGGCAAAAGAAAAGACAAGATATAGTGATAAGGAGCTTGAGGAATTCAAAGAGATTATTAATCACAAATTAAAAGAAGCTCACGAAGACCTTGATCTTTTGAAAAACTCTTTATCTCATAAGGACGATCACGGTACAGACGATACAGGAAGAACTTTTAACATGATGGAAGATGGTTCTGAGACGCTTTCGAGAGAAGAAATGGCCCAGTTAGCTGCTCGTCAGGAAAAGTTTATTCAGAACTTAAATAATGCGCTTGTTCGTATTGAGAATAAAACGTATGGAATTTGCCGAGTTACGGGTAAATTGATCAAAAAAGAAAGACTTAAGCTGGTACCTCATGCGACGTTGAGCATTGAGGCAAAGAATCAACAAAATTCTTAATCCATTCACATCTTGAAAAAACGATACCTAATTACATTTGGTGTTGTCTTGTTAGTACTCATTATTGACCAGGCGGTTAAGATTTGGGTTAAAACGAGTTTTGATTATAACGATCCTAGTGTAGACCTGATCGGAGACTGGTTTAAGCTGAACTTTGTAGAAAATCAAGGGATGGCCTTCGGTGCTACTTTAGGCGGAGGAATGTGGGGAAAGCTTCTATTATCCATCTTTAGGATCATAGCTATTTTTGCAATTACTTACTACATCGTCAAACAGATACGGAAAAATGCTTCTGTAGAATTTTTAGTTGTGACAGGCTTGATATTAGCTGGTGCTGCCGGGAACCTGATAGACTCCATGTTCTATGACTTTGCTTTCAAGGACATGTTTGACCCTTGTATTCCATTCAATCAATTAGAAGGTTCTGGAAATGTAATGGAATGTTCTTATTATGGTTATACTGAAGAGGTTGAAGTTAGACACAGAGGTTTCTTATTTGGAAATGTTGTTGACATGTTTCAGTTTGATGCCACATGGCCATCGTGGGTTCCATGGTTAGGAGGGTCACAGGTGTTTCCTGCTATATGGAATGTTGCTGATGCTGCTATCTCCATAGGGGTAGTGATGGTTCTATTACGCCAAAAAGTATATTTCCCTGGAAAGAAACGTTCTTCAACCCCGAAGAATGATGGATAATTTCCGTTTGTAAATTTATCTTACGGTTAATCAATTTAAGATTCCCAGAGTACTGGTTTTGCTTTAGCTTCGTGGAAAACTATTGAACCATGAAAAAACTTCTATTAATCCCTCTGATAGCCTCTACATTTGCTATAGGTCAAGATATTTCAAATGTCGAGCGATGTATGTCTCATAAAGCCATTGAATACCAAGAGAGTTTAACTCCTGGTTTTAAAGCGCATGTTGATCAGCAATTTAATATCGCAAAGCAACATCATCATACAAAGGCGAACAAAAGCCAATTATATACGATTCCTGTAGTTGTACATGTTGTATATAACACTCAAGACCAGAACCTTCCCGACAGTGTGATATTTCGTCAGATACAAACGTTGAATGAGGATTATCAGCGCTTAAATGCGGATACAGTAAACATGCGTGCTGATTTTGACATTGTCAAAGGAAGTCCAAATATTAAGTTTCAGCTAGCGCAAATTGATCCTCAGGGAAACCCTTCAACTGGAATTACCAGAACAGAAACAACTACTGAAACATTTGGAGATTTAGGATTGATTCAGGGTGATTTCAGCACGTTGGAGCAAGTTAAACAAACAGCTGAAGGAGGACATGATCCATGGGATCAAGATAGATATTTGAATATTTGGGTATGTAATATGGAGATATTCAATACTCCTGCATTATTAGGGTATGCAAGTCCACCTGCAGGTTTACCTAATTGGCCTCCTGGAAGCATCCCAAATATTAGCGATGGAGTAGTGATTCAATATCAGGCATTTGGAGCGAATAACTCAAACTCCCTTGATATGGGACAAGGTCCGATCAACGTACTAGGTAGAACTTGTACACATGAAGTTGGTCATTACCTAGGACTTCGCCACATTTGGGGAGATGGCGGATGTACTGAACAAGATGGGATCGATGATACGCCGAACGCAAGTGATCAATCTCAGTTCGATTGTGATGACACTAAGAATACATGTACAGACAATATTCAAAATGTGGATCTTCCAGATATGATCGAAAACTACATGGATTATTCAGCAGAGGAGTGTCAAAATAGCTTTACTCAAGGTCAGATCGACTTGATGAGAGGAGTACTTGAAAATCAACGTTATGATTTAGTGCATGATAATCCAGCGTCTGTGGAAATTGAAGAGTTGGCTAGTTCGATCTATCCAAACCCTGTTACGAGCGAATTAAATGTAAGTTTTGATAACGGAATTGCCAGCTCAGTTGAAATTTATGGAATGAATGGAAGATTAATTCAATCACACCAACCTGAGAGTTCAGTTTTAACAATGGATGTGAATGCGATGGAATCAGGAGTTTATTTGGTACATATAAAATCAAATAGTGGCCACACTTCAGTGAAGAAATTTGTTAAACAATAAAGCTTTTATTTGTTGAGTTTAGAACCGGCTCGTGAGGGTCGGTTTTTTTATTTTTTAATAAACCAACCCTTCAGACTATCACCAACACCAAGAGTTGTCAGCGTTCCATTCACAATACTTTTGGCTACCTGCAGATGCTTCTTCTTTTCGATTTTATTTCTTAGAACTTCATCATCAGAAGTTTCGGAAATAATCTTTTGCTCGCTCTTACCTTGGCTTTTTCTTAGTCTCGTTAAACTTATTCCTGTCGCTTGGATCTTTTGTTTTTCGAACCCACAATCTAAGAATAGTTTTTTAAGAGTTTTAGGGGTGTAATAAGAGAGGTGTTCAGGATAAACGATCACATTGTAGTCGCTCTTTAAGCGATATCTTAGCAAGGAGTTGAAATTAGGAGTGGTCAAGTAAACCAATCCACCAGATCTAAGTAAAGATTTGAAGTTATTAATTTCTTCAACTGGGTTGTTGATATGTTCCAAAACTTCAAATGAAGTTATTACATCAAAAGAACCTTTATCATATTTAGACGGGTCAAGCTTTCCCTGTTCCACCTGAATTCCTTTGTCTCGACAAATGTTTACTGCTTCGTCAGTATATTCAGTTCCATAAACCTCCCAACCTTTTTTCTTAGCAACTTCAAGAAAATATCCAATTCCTGCACCGACATCGAGAATCTTGTTGGTTTTTCTGAACGATTCAAATCTATCAAGAAGCTCCTCGTATCTTTTAATTGTCAATGGTGACAAGTAGTCGTTTCTACCGTATCCTTGATAATGTTCGATAAGCTCTTGTTCGGTTGGGATTTTTTGAGCGAAAACAAAACTACAATTTTTGCATTTTACCAAATAGTGCTCTTCATACCCTTCAAGCGGTACAATTTGACTCGAACTACATATCAAGCATTTTTTATGCATTTTTCTTGTATTAGTGCTATAATTTATGTCTCAAATACGATCTCACGCCACTTTTTCCAAAGTTCGAAATGATAATACCTGAAATCTTGAAAACCGCCCAGGTTTTGCTAACTAAGTTGAGCAATTTAATTGTATTTATAAGAATATCGATCTTATGTAAGATAATAATTAGCCTTAACTGACTACTTTCCTTACCGTTGCAAAACTTTTTATAGACCTCATCAATCAATTCAAAGCCTTTCTTCATATCACTTAAACTTGCATTGTTGATTCTGTTCATTGCAATTCTCGCATGTTTTATTTCGGGTTCATAACCAAGAATTGAACCTTGATGTTCCAGTCCACACTTCACAAAATTACTGCGTTGAAGATGTTCGAATTTTGATGAAACACTCTCATCGTTAATTCTTACAGAATACAAAACATCACTTAAGTTGCTCATCTTTATTCCGTTTCTGATCATTCTCGTCCAAAGTTCATAATCTTCAACATGCAGGGCTTCCTCATTCGTACTGTAGAAATGATTCATCATTACATCTTTTCGAACGAGAATGGCGGCGTGAGCTATTGGAGTAAAAAAATAACTACTAAGCTCTATTTCCTCCTGAGAATGACATTTCAAATAGTTTTCACCTAGTCTCTTTCCATTCATATTGAGGAAATCGACGTTACAAGAGGCAAGATCAAGGTTGTTATTTATTAAAAACCCATACAATAACTTTATACGATGAGGGTATGATATGTCATCCGCATCCATACGAGCTATATAATCACCCTTCGCTAATTTCAAACCCTTGTTTAATGTTGTTATTAACTTTAGGTTTTGCTCGTTTCTTATTATTCTTAAGCGAGCATCTTTTTTCTTTAGTCTTTCCAGAATAACTAGAGTTTCATCCTGAGACCCATCATCTATACACAAAACCTCCAGGTTAGAGTAGGTTTGATTCAATATGGAATCTACAGCTTGCTCCACATACTTTTCAGCATTGAAACAAGGCATTAATACAGTTATAAGAGGATATTTATCTTTTCCTTCCAATAAGTTTAGTTTTTATATAATGTTTTAAAGGGTTATTCATCGGATACATCAAAAAAGACTTAGTTATTAGCGAAATTTTGGTTAAAAAAGACGCCGACATACTAATTTTAAGGGCAAAGTATTCCCCTAATATTTTCCTTCTCTCTTTACCTGAAGATAGCGGGTATATCTTTGAATTTTGATTTAAAAAATCAAAAGCGCGTTGATTAAACCCTAGGTTTTTATCGTTAAAGTAAAATGGACTCAGGGTTTTCAAAGGAAAATAAGTAGAATTTTCATTTATTAAGTTTCTTTCCTCTTTACATAAACCGTTTTCATCTAGTTCTAATTTTGTATTAATTTGAGAAACATGCGGAGGATCAAAAACAATAATACTGTTTTGAGCTTCTTTGATGGCTATAAAAGGACTTCTTTGTAGTTCTTGATGGAAAAATCTGTATGAATGTTCTGTATGTCCGAAACGTTTATATTTCGCAAAGAGAGTGTGCCAACCGCCAACCTTTTTAAGCCCATCTTTGGTAAAAAAATTAAACTGTGCTCCTCCAAATTGAGAACAAACAAGCGTATAATTATCTTGCTTTAGGACCTCAGTAATATTCGTTGAACCATAAGCCATCATGTGAGGAATGTTCTCTTTATTACTTGTGCTTATGTATAAATCAAAAATTTCTGTGTTTTCTAAATAGACATCGTCTTCGATAAAAAAATAGTAATCGTAATCGGAAAATTTCGTAAGAACTCGATTTTTAGATAAACCGACCCCCTCCCTTTGCTCAGAGTGAATCATTGGAATATCATATTTTTCAGTGAAATCCAGATAATCATTATTTATTCCGTCAACTGCAAGTAAAAAATCGAATCGATCATTGGAATTCGTAAATTTCAAATACTCCCAGATATTTTGTTTAACCAGGTTTATTCGATTACAAGTAGTAATTACTATAAGTGCAGAGTAATCATTCATTATTTCAGGATCTGATTATAAAGTCTCTGAGTTTTCTCGAAGATTGATTCACTAGAGAATTTTGCAAGACAATTCGTTCTAATACTATCTGAGTCAAAGTCAGTTTCAGTAGCATGAATAATACCATTTTTTAAGTCTTCAACTGTGTTCTTGGTGACGTGAACACCATTTTCAATACTAATTAACTCTTCGGTAGTACCCGCATTTAAAGCAATAACGGGTACGCCTTGAGAATGAGCTTCAATAATATTAACTCCCATGGTTTCTTGTTTACTAGAGGAAATCAAAAAGCTTGAGTTTGCAATCGCATTTCGGATATCTTTTCGACTAGCTTCGCCCATGAGTTTAACATTGGATTGGAGCCCTAATTCATTTATCAGATTTTCTAGCTTCACTCTCAAAGGTCCTTCTCCATAAATTTTTAAACAACTTTTTATGTCTGATGATTTCAAGAAAAGATGAAATGCTTTTATAAGTGTAGTTTGATTTTTGACATCAATTAGTTTACCAATATTAATGAAATCCAATCTATTCTCCCTTGTTTTTATTTGTCTTCTACCATCCTCAACAAATAGTGGGTTTAATGGAAGATATATTACTTCATGAATATTTTTGTTACCAATTTGATATAATTCCTCCATTCTATCTCTTTGGTGTTCACTAATAAACATTACACCATCAGCATTGTTGATAATTTTTTCGATGTATTTTCTTTCGAATGAACTAAGCTTATTCGTTTCGTAAATAAATGGTGTAGAAAGTTTCGTAATGACATATTTGATTCTATATTTTTCCTTTAGTTTCATGGCTAAATATCCAGCCATAAAACAGTGATGTGCATGAATAACATGGGGCTCCCCGTACTTGCTAACATAAGTTTCATATGCTTTACAAAAATATCGGAACAGCAAGTCATAATTGATCTTCGTCAATTTGGGTACATATGGATGAAGTTTTAAATGATATGTGGGCAGCTCATTGTCTAATGATATTTCTAAACTGTTTTGTTCACCCTTGATTCTTTTAATAAAAGAGCCAGAATAATCGGGAAATATAAGTCCAACCTGTATTCCATTATTCATCAGCATCCTTGCGTGATCCTCATTAAAAGTTGCAGAAACAGGATGCTCGTTAGATTTATACCAGGCCGGTATTTCTAGTACATGCAAAGTGCTTTCCTTTTCTATCAAAGTGAAATATAGTTATTGAGTTTAGCTCTTCAAAGCTAAAATAAACTTTCCATAATTTTTTCCTGCTGAAAAATTATTATCAAAGAATGCTTTAACATTTTCTTCTTGAAAGGATTTATTATCTATAAATTCATCAAGTGTTTTCGCAATTCGTTCAAGTTTAATATCATGACGCAGTAGCTCACCCGTTTGGTCAGAAACTATTTCATTAATACCTCCGGCATCCACTGCTAAGATTGGAACTCCGTATCCAATTGCCTCCATCATTGATACAGGCAAGCCTTCAGACACGCTGATAGACATAAACAGATCAGGTTTACATGATTTATAGAAGTTATGCACCTCAGTATTTGAAGTATGACCCTTAAGTTCAAACTCAACGTGTTCGGGTAGATTCTTGCAATTTTTTTCCAATTCAGAGAATAAAGGGCCATCCCCGAAATGAATCCATTTTATTTTAGACTTTATTTTACATAACACTTTAGGTATTAAATGGACCCTTTTGAAATCAACAACTCTTGCACATGATACAATTGTGAATAATTCATCACATTTTCTTCTGTTCTTATCAAAGACGGGTCTTCTCACCCCTAAGTAGCTCTGCTTTAATTTTTTATTATAATCAGCCCTATCCAGTTTATCTTTTATGTAATTTAATCCGTGTTTGGATATGAAATAAACTTCATCGATGTTTTTTAATCTCCACTCTAAAAAGGGAACATTCACCGTTGGCCAACTTTCATCATAAATATCAAATCGATGAGCGCGACAAATATACTTTTTGATTTTTCGATTTTTTCTTAAGTATTGTATTGAAAAATTAGCATTGAAGAACCAGTAATCATAAAAGATTGTATTGTCCAAGTCTTTATTCTTCAATTCTTTTTTTAGAGCAGTTCCCTGTATTATTCCAATTGAAATTATATCCAATAATAACTTATGATTTAGCCAAAAACTTCTAATTCTTCTAAGGCTTCTCGCCGAATAGAGTAGAATTTTAAGTGTAAAGAAAATGTTTAACAATAAATGTTTCTTTTTAGGATTTTGATCAGCTTCCGCCATGCAGTTGTTGATTGTTACATTTTCCGGAACGACTCTTTTTTCATTGCTCGGTTTTGTATGTGGAAAAATGACAACCTCTTTGAATTCTCTAGCAAGATATTCAATTTCATTTTCTAGAAAGGGCTCATTTTTATGTCCGTATGGATAAGCCGCAGTGAACAAGAACAGCGTATTATTTTTTTCGCCAGGCATTTAATTTGTGTTTTACCTTATCAAGAAAGGATGGAGGATATTCAATAATTCGATTGAAGTCCTGGTAGTTGTTTTTTCTGAGAACAATGTACTGATAATCGTTGTGCTCAACCCAAATTGGATATGTTTTCAATTCTTCAATAAACAACCCATGTTTATACGTGTTTTCAACAAGAATATCGGTGGTTATTGGTTGATCGATGACTTGCAAAATTTCGGGTTTATTTTTATGACACCACTCTAAATATACTGGATTCGGTATGTGAATAAAAATGAATCCATCGTGAGTTAATACAGAGCTTAATTTTTTAAAAAGACCGTCGTGAAGATCGATTGGAATATGTTCAAGAACATCTGGTAAAATTATAACATCAAACAGCTCGCCTTTGAAATCGTACGCTGTGGCATCTTGAGCTAAGAAGTTGACATTGGACGACTCATAATCATGTTTAGCAACCTCTATACTTTTCGGACTAATATCCATCGCAGTAATACTTCCTTCATCAATATAAGGAATTATGAGGCTAGTAAAAGTTCCAATACCACAACCAACTTCCAAAACATTATGATTTCTTTTTAATCCAACGTTCTGAACCTTTTGGAATATAGACTGGTGTCTGAGGTTGACCCCTATTCGTCTTTGCCTGGCAACATATTCATCGTAAAACTCAGAGATTTTATCGTTTTGAGACATCTAACTTCATTTTTTAGAAAAGATTCTGTTCAAATATACAGTAATTCGTTGTTTAAAGAACGAACGGGTTTTTTTGCCTAAAGGGTTGTTTAAGATAAATTTGAGAATATATAACCTTTTTAACCTTATTGGTATATCTTTTCCAGAATAGACCAAATACTTTTCAGATAGAGCTTTCCGGCGTTCAAAGAAATTCAATAGAGGGTATTCTAATTTCTTAGACAATACTTTTTTCAATCCGGAAACATAATTCATATCCTTTTGATTAAAGTGATAGTTTGAAAGTGTTTTAATGGGATAGAAATCCAGTTTCTTTTTGACGATATTATACTCCAATTCGGAGAATATTGTGTCTTTATACTTTTTAACAGGAGATGAGACATGTTCTGGGTCATGCACTAGAATCATGTTCTGAGCTTCCTCGATAAAGAGAAAAGGTGAAGGAGATAATCCAGCATTTACAAACCTCAACGTATGTTCAACATGACCATACCTTTTTAGAGATGCAAAGTCCTCATGCCAACCTCCAACTTTTTCCAGGCCTTCTGAGGTAAAAAAGTTAAATGTTCCTCCACCATGATCTGCATGAATAATCGTTATTGCATTCGAAATTTTTTCCTTTTCTAATGGCATTGATATAGCAGAGACAGTAAAATGATGATAATTAGATAACAAGGCTGCTTTTATGTGCAGTGAGAAAATACTTGGATCCAGTAATTCAACATCATCTTCAATGAAAAAATAATAGTCATACTGAGAAAAGGCACTTAAAACCCTATTCTTCGAAAGGCCAACCCCTTCTCTTTGCTCAGAATATAAAAGCGGAATAGAATAAGCCGAACAAAAATCTATGTATTCATCATCTTTTCCGTCTAGTGAAAGCAAAAAATCAAAGTTCTCATGATCATTAGAGAATCTGATATATTCTAATGCAAATTTCTTTACCTCATTAAGACGATTGCAAGTTGTAATGCAAATGAGAGCTTTGTATTTTTTACTCTTATCCATTTAGAGTTATTCTAACAACGATTTATATTTCTCTTTCATAGCCTTCTCACCAAAAACTTTGTTGATTGCTTCAATATTATACTTCGCCTGATCCTTGAGCTTGTCCTCTTGTCCCAAAAAAAGATTGAGATGTTTTTTTATTGAGTAGACATGAATATCGTTTGACTTTAAGAACTTGAATAAACTGCTTTCTTCTAGCATAAAAACTGGAATCTTATTAGAAAGTAACCAAAGGATATTTCCCGCTGCTTGAGAACGAACATTAAAAAACACGGCCGCTTTAACATCTCGCATCAACGAGTAGTATTTCTCCGGTTTCAGAAACTTGGTTAACGCTTGAAAACCATCCCCGAACTTCTGGTTGCCATAGTTCTCAACATAATTTATATACTTTGGGTTTCCTCCATATGATAATGGTGCAATTATTTTTAGCTTTAGGTCTAGACTGTGTAAATAATCTATACCGTCGATGTGATTATTAAAGGGTGAAGCAGAGTTGCCCATTAAAATGGTCTTTGCATTCTTATTTTTGCCTTCTATTTGACTAACTTTTGATTGATCTTGTCCGAAATAGTTCCAATTGATCTGTTTAATATTTGGGTTTATTTTTTTTACATACTCGTCAACATCTTCCTGAATATAATGTGCAATAAAATCGATTTTTTTTAGAGCACTCTCCACCTCTCTGTCCTTATTGAATTTTAAACTAGAGTAATGCTTGTGATTAAGGATATTTCTTCTTAGTTGGATTGGATTAAGAGATAGTTCAATTTTAGAATGACTAAATTTACGATTAATGTGTAACGTCTTATTCAAGTAAAACTCATTTTCAAACCGATTCAAACCAAAAACTTCACCTCCGTAGAATAACAGGTACTTTTTAATCGAGTTTATTTTGCCACCGTTTACCAACTCTGCAAAGAGTTTTGGTAATGCATGAAAATAAATTCTTTTAATATCATCTAATTCTGAAACAATTTTTTCTAAGCTATTAATATCCTCATCCGACTTAATAACTATACCGGACTGAACATGTTTAAGTTCTCCATTTGTACAAATAACAATATACTTGTTATGTGAACTTGTAAAACGTTCGGCATAATCTATAAATGGATCCAAAAATTTTTCGTCGTATGATAGATGAAGATTCATACACTAAATTTTATGCATTAATACACATTGGTAGTAATTGAGGAACAATTGTTTTGAGCTAGTTTTCATCAAATAAATTTAAACTAATGTAAATTTTTTTCCCAGTCTCTTCATCAATGAAATATGCGTTTTTGTATCCTTCATGGGTTAAAGCTCTTAGAAGGTCGATAGTTTCTTTAATTGTTTGAGTCTTTGATAAATCAATCTCAAGAAGATCATTAAAGTCTTTCTTAAGATTTATATTTCCGTCACTCTCAGGATCTCTTGTTGCATAATTACCTTCTAAAATATTGGTCAAATTCTTTCGAATTAGATCCAACTCTAAATTTAAAATCCTCTTATACAAAGAACCGGAAGTATCAGATTTTTTGATATCGATTTTTTTTCGAACAATGATTTTCCCATGATCTAACTTCTCATCTATCTCATGTATGGTTACGCCTAGAGGCTTTTTATTAATAATTGAAAACACTTGTGGAAACCACCCTCTGTTGTATGGATTATAACCAGGATGTACATTTATACATCGTACATTTTTAATCAATTCGGGAGGAAAGATCTGCTTGCAATGCAACGAAATTACAAGCCTGTAATCTTTAACTATTTGTTTCCAACCATCTTTTACATTTACAATCTTATGCTTTTTATAAATGGGGTTGTTTTCTATTTCAAAATTACTCTTAGGACTCCTAGCAAAATGGAATTCATTAAGATCTAATTTCAATTCTTCACAAATTGATAAAAACGAACTGCTTAGATATGCGTTATCGCTTAGGATTAATATTTTTTTATTTATTTGTTTGGATGTGCTCATATCTCATTTAGAATTTTGACGATTTGAACTAGGTCTTCATTTAGGAGTCCTGAGTAAAGCGGTAGACACATTACTCTATGAGATATGGAAGTTGAAATATCACAAATACCTTGATTAACATATGGCAGTTCGGTTAGACTAGGATAGAAATACCTTCGGGGGTATATATCTAGTTCATTTAATAGAGTTTCTGTTTTTATTAATTGATCTTCGCTTTTGAAGACAACAGGAAAGTAACTGAAGTTCCATTTTGTTTCTTTTCGAATAGCGAGGAGATCAAGCACCTTTTTACTAAGATGCTTTTGATAGTAGCCAACAATTCTCTCACGATTAGATAGAATTTCTTTTATGTATGGCAAAACGCATAACCCCATTGCGGCTGAGAGTTCACTCATTTTTCCGTTTATACCTAAACCATGAAACTTTAGTGGTCCATCGTGACCGAAATTGTGACTGTAATATACCCTATTAAATAGTTCTTTATCTTTACAAAATATAGCTCCTCCTTCTCCTGTATGAAAAAGCTTGGTTGCATGGAAGCTACATGTGCTTAAATCGCCATATTCAAAAATTGATTTCCCCTTGTATTCGACACCAAAACAGTGTGCAGCATCGAAAATCACTTTTAAATCGTGTTTTTTAGCGATACGTTCTATTTCAGATATATTACAAGGATTTCCAAAAACGTGAGTTGCTAAAATGCAAGTTGTTTTCTCCGTTATTGCTTCTTCAATTTTTGATTCATCTATGGTTAAATAATCTGGATGAATGTCAACGAATACTGGTTTACAATTCTCCCAAACAATGGACGAGGTTGTTGCTACGTAGCTGAAAGGGGTCGTTATAACTTCACCATTTTGACCCAAGAGTTTAAGTGCTATTTGTATCGGTGTAGTTCCATTGTTAGTGCATAGTATTCGAGCTTCATCTAAAGCTAAAAATTTTGCCAACTCACTTTCTAATTCGCAAACTAGTTCTCCCCTGTTAGTTAACCAATTGTTGTCAAATGCTCTTTCTAATATCTTAGAGTATTCGTTTAAGGGAGGAATAAATGTTTTGGTTACTGGAATCATCGAACATATTTTTTTGTTGCTGTCTTGATATATTCATAATTTTCTGAACCGAAAAACTCTATAAGATCAACATCGTTATCACCACGGACCTGAAAATTAAAATCTAGATCCTCTGTTATATCATGTTTTTTAGGCAAGTTAAGCTGATCAACTAGATTATCAATAAAAGTCATTTTGTTTTTCAAAAAATCCTCATACTTGACGAATATACACTTGTCATCACTAATAATTTCATTTTGCTTGTAAACATTTATCCAAAGTGTTGTTAGGGATTTAATATAATCTTTACCATCACCAAAGTGTACTCTCCAGTTTTTGTTAACATCTTTAATGTTGACATTTTTTTTATTACCAGGTAAACCTAAGCGATTTAAAATTGACCTTATTACGTCATGAGGATCTCTGTAAATCATAACGTATTTGTTCATCTCAAAATACGTTTTTAATTCTTTGATAAACAAACTTGCAACGGGTTCTTTTATAATTTGTCTGGAAAATGTGTAAGGATTATGTTTGATGTGATCAATAAGGTGAAGCTCACCACTAAGTAATTTCGAATAATAAGGTTCCCAAAGCATTGGGGTATCGAGAGTAGCGGACTTCCCGCTTCTTTTGGAGATTAGAGCAGTTATCGCCGTTGTCCCTGACTTCTGGACTCCAAATACCCATATAGCTTTTTTATTTGGTTTGGCAAAAACCTTTAGATATTCCGCTTGAAGCTTATATAGAAAACTCTTTGTTTGGTATATTAGACCCATTAAACTTCATATTTACCGGGAATAATCGCAAAGCTTCCAGGTCTATTCAACTTTCCATTTTCCCATAAATACCCCTGAAGGACCTGGATCGAGGCGGCATGAGATATGGTATCATAATGACTTTCTCTTCGAGGTCCAGACCCGGTTTGAACCCTAATATCATAAATTCCGGCCCGAAGGTATAAATTGGGTATTTCTAGCGTAATTTTATTTTTGTCTTTTAAAGTCATAAATGAGGAATTCATCTCATCACTTAAAAAGGCGAGAACGTTGTTTTCATGATCGTCTTGAAAGTTTACACCTATAAAGAATAAAGAGTAATTAATATCATCTGCATATTTTTCGAATGACAATTGTATTCTTAATAAATCTCCGGAAATAACTTCTGTTACCTGATCGCCATGCTCGTTGAAAAAGCGAACATCGATTAATTTCATTTTTTGGTTACCAAACCTATCAGTTCTATCAGATAGAGAAACTTTAGAAGTATTATTTTTTCCAGAGGAAAGATAATACTTTACACAGTCGTTTGCACTTCCCGAAAAAACCGTTTTCCCTTTATCGATAACCACACCCTTTGTACACAAGTTCCTTATACTAGACATGTTGTGACTTACGAATAATACAGTCCTTCCTTCTCCTTTGGAAACTTCTTTCATTTTGCCAACTGCTCTTTTTTGAAAATCAGCATCACCTACTGCTAGAACTTCATCAACAATTAAAATTTCAGGTTCTAAAAATGCTGCAACTGCAAAACCTAATCTAACCTTCATTCCTGAACTGAAACGTTTGATAGGAGTGTCTATATATTTTCTGACACCAGCAAAATCAACAATCTCATTAAGTTTAGAGGTTATCTCGGCTCGAGTCATGCCCATTACAGAGCCATTTAAGTATATATTTTGCTTAGCAGTCATTTCTGGGTGCATACCAGTCCCAACCTCGAGCAAGGAAGCCACTCTTCCTTTAATCTTAATTTCTCCATGAGTAGGTGACGTAATCCTTGATAGAATCTTTAACAAGGTTGATTTTCCAGCTCCATTTTTGCCTATTATTCCTAATACATCTCCTTGCTCAACCTCAAAATTAATGTTATCAAGGGCCAATATGCTATTTGATTCAGACCCTAACTCTTGGTCGTTAATTTCCGCCAGTGTTGAATAAGGATCTGGTCTACCAAGCGTTTTTGCCCATAAACGATTTAAGTCCTTGGATAATGTTCCTGTTCCAACCAAACCAAGGTCATAAACTTTAGATAAATCTGATACTTTAATTACAGTTTTAGACATACTATCTCAAAAATACAAAGAAATGCATTAAACTGTGTCCATAAAGTTCCTTTCAACTTGATTGAAAATTACTATTCCAATTATAGCAACTGATATAGCGAATACTGATGAATATGCTAACCCCCACCAGTTCATTTCACCTGCTCCTACAAACATATAGTTGAAAGAGTCAATTAAATATCCAAGAGGATTATAGGAAACTAATGGATGCAATGAGGTGTTTAAGTCTTTTAGTATTAAATATGACGTGGTTGCAATTCCTGGTGTTACATATTTTAATAGAGGAACTGAAAAATCTATTAAAAACTTTAGATCCCGATATTTAGTTGTAAGTGCAGAAACAATCAATCCAAAGCCTAGTGATATAAGCATGACTATGATTAATATCAAAGGAAAATACACCACCTCCCATCCTATATAAAGTTTGTTTGAACTCAAATAATAAAACGCAATCATTCCTAGTAGCAGAAGAACTTGAATACCAAACTTCATTAGTCCAGAAATTAAAATTGTTAGGGGAACTATTAAACGAGGAAAATATACTTTCCCGAAGACGTGCTGGTTTTCTACGAAAGTACTGGATGTTTTAGTGAACGTGTCCTGAAAATACTGCCATAAAATTGGGCCTGACATATAAAACAAATAACCAGGAACCCCTTCTGGTCCAATACCGGCAAGTTGCCCGAAAACAAACATGTTAATTGCAGCAATAAATAAAGGCTGAATGAAAAACCACATCGGACCTAAAACTGTCTGTTTGTAATATGTAACAAAATCTCTATAAACGAGCATTCTTAGAAGTCCTCGATATTTCCAAATTTCCCTAAAATCGACTTCTAATAAACTACGTTTCGGTCGTATGTGGATATTATAATCTTTCATTTAATTTACTTATTACCAAGCGCAAGTACTTCGATGTGTGTAAATCTTAAAGAATTCGCAACCTTTAACGAAGAAAGTTCGTTTAATTTGTAGGCTTGTTTGTACAAATATATCTTAAAATAATTGATGTTTAGGTTTATTTACATATTACTCCTTATTAATCTACAATATGTGGCGGGACAGCCACTAACAGGAGTAAACCCAAAAAACAATGAATTTTTATCTATAAGCACACCAAGTTTTCAGTGGAATACTTCGAATGCGACCACATATACAATTGAAATTTCTACAGACCCAGTATTTTCCAATATTGTTCACACTGAAATGACATCTGACCATTTCATTACTATATCAACTTCTCTTAATTCTGGCAAATATTATTGGAGAATTTTTGATGGCGGCAATTTTTCACCGATATATTCTTTTAATATTTTCACTCCTTCAGATGATTCAGACCTAGAAGCTTGGCTTGATCCAACATTCGGGATTACCCAGGATGGCATGGGTAAGATATCGAGTTGGTCAGACATCAATGGCGGGTATTTATTTGACCAAGTAACTTATTCTAAACAACCATCATTTGAACCAAATGGATTAGGAGGTCATCCTGAAATAGTATTTAACGGTGGCCAAGTATTGGAGGGCGGAGATGTTCTTGACTTAAATTTGGAAGATGAATCAATTTTTGTGGTGTCTCAAACTACTGGAAACGAGCAAACGTTAATTAGTAAATCAATATTTGCAGGTCAGCCAAGTAGATACTCGCTCTTCAGACGAAACGGACAGACCCAGTTTTTATATCATGATAACGCAAATAGGACAACACTTGTTGATACTGTTGTAAATAATTATGCTTTATACCAAGTTGGAATTAATCGCTCGATAAATCAAGCTCAGTGCAGAGTGAATAATTCGGACGTTCAAACAACAGCGGGACTTGTTAATGGGTACAATATGAACTCTAATTTTAGATTTCTCATAGGAGCTTATAATAACAGCAATGATAATGGTGAGATTTGGCAATTAAATGGATCTATCAGTGAGATAATAATAGTTAATTCAACTTCATCAAACTCTGTTGAAAATATTCGAGGCTATCTGAGATACAAATATATGCCCAAATTAGATCTGGGTTACGATATTTCAATGTACGGTTTCTGCGACACAACACTTTATGCTGGAGACCGATTCGATTCCTATCTGTGGTCAGATGGCTCAACAGCAGACAGTCTAGTGGTATCTGAACCCGGAACTTACTGGGTGGAAACGATTGACATATTTGGTTTTACGTCTGTAGATACAGTGGAAGTTACGTACCCTGTATTTAATTACCCGGCTATACAAACTTACTGCCCCTCCGACTCCATTACCTGGCATACCAATTTCGGACAAGATTACAACTATTTATGGTCAGACGGATCTAATGCGGACAGTCTATCCATTGATTCTCCTGGTGATTATTTCGTGGAGATCACAGATACAAATGGCTGTGTTTTTCAATCAGACACTTTAACTTTTGACGAAGATCCTTTTGAGTCGATCGTAACGCTAGGCCCAGATCAGAATTTGTGCACAGGAAATACGTTGACACTGCAAGACGGAGATAGCTTAGCAGTGGATTATCTATGGAATACATCAAGTACTGACTCTGCAATTGTGCTCAATTCATCAGGAACTTACTATTTAGATGTCGTTAATGAAAATGGATGTGAAGCGTCTGATACAATTGATATAACCATCATTGGAGACGCACCTATTGTGTCTATTGGAGCTCCAGCAAATGTATGTGAAGGTGCAGAATTTAGTTTTGAGGATTTAAGTAACACCACGGACGGCTCATTAATCAATTCATGGAACTGGGATCTCTCAGATGGAACGATCATTTCTGTTGACGATTCAAGTCACATTTACAACACTAACGGAACCTTTAATATTGAACTAACTGTTTCTACAACAGCGGGATGCTCAAACACTACTTCTCAACAGATTGATGTCATTCCTAAACCAGAGATGACATTTGTGTCGTCTAATGAGTGCCAAAATTCATTGATTCAGTTCAATGGTGGACAATTAACCCCCACGCAAATCAGTTCTTGGGAATGGAATTTTGATGATATAATAAGCGGTGCGAACAATGTAGGTTTCGGACAAAATGCAACTCATGTTTACGAAAATGCTGGGGATTATGATGTTATGTTAGTCGGAACTGATATCAATGGGTGTATAGATACGGTAATTCAAACAACAACTATTATTCCTGCACCTCAGGTAGACTTTGATTTTGCTGAAGTGTGCGAGGGAGATGTTGTAAATTTTGTCAATGAAACCACAATAGATCCACCTGGTGTTATTGTATTGTATAACTGGGATTTTGGTGATGGCACTAATTCAGGGCAGTTCGAGCCTCAGAAACCCTACAATGTCGATGGTACGTATACAGTGAGTCTTACTGCGAATAGTAACAACGGATGTATGGGGCAGTCCTCTCAGAGTCTTAAAGTGCATGCTAATCCAATTATAGATCAGGTTATTGAATCTTCTTGTGCAGGGTTAAACACAACCTTCATTGATAATTCTTTTGTTTCAAATGGAAGTGTAGGTCAGGTTTACTGGTCATTTAATAATGGCGCTCCCGTTCAGGGGTTTGAAATTGATGAGATCTTTGAGGATCCCGGAACAGTTCAGGTTGAGCAAACTGTTTTGTCCGGATTTGGATGTACGAATTCGCAAACTTTTAATGTCGAAATAGAGGACTACCTTGATGCATCATTTGACTATTTTCCTAACGCATTTATTGCAGGAACACCTATAGATTTTTCAAGTACAAGTATTGGAGCAGATCAGTATGAATGGGATTTTGAGAGCCTAGGCAATTCTGTTCAACCAGATACAACCATTGTATTTCCAGAATCATCAATAGGTGATTTAATTACTGTTCAATTGGCTGTTGAAAATAGCTTTGGATGTAGAGATAGTATTATAGTTGAAAATCCAGTTCTTGAAAGATCAACGGACCTCGAGGTCAATGAATTATTTTTACAGGAGCAAAATGGGTTCTATACAGTAGGAGTTCGTTTGACTAATAAAGGAACTACTCCGATAAATGAAGTTGAACTGGTTTACAATTCGCCAAATCAATCACCAATTCAAGAGACTTGGGAGGGTCTTTTACTGGCTGGTGAGACAACAATATATGTTTTTGGGGCATCGCCAAGCTCTGCTGTTCCGCTTGAAGATTCAACACAGAATTTTTCATGTGTTCGAGGAACGATATCTGCTCCAACTATATTTACTGAAACAGATCTCTCAAACAATGAAGCATGCACAAGTATTGAGCCTTCCTCAACTGTTTTAGTTGCTCCACAACCGAATCCAATAGGTGAGATTTATACTGTCAGAGTTATTGTAACTACTCCTCAAACAGGATCTCTTATGGTTTATGATGTTCAGGGAAGAAAGGTTGACATTATCTTCGAAAACCATCAGCTCGAAAAAGGATTAAACACTTTCGAGGTCGACGCTTCTCAATATGCCAATGGAGGTTATACATTACAATATACTGGTCAACAACTGATTCATGTGAAAATGATCAAGCAATAAAGAAGTTCGATATCTTGTCGATTGATTTTATTTTAGTTCCTTCAATATTTTAAGCGCCTCAGTTGTGTGCTTATCGAAATTCATTTGTGAGTTGAATACTCCTTGAACCGTTCCGCTTTTATCTACAATATAGGTTACTCTACCAGGGATCAAACCCAGAAGATTTGTTGGTACACCAAACAGTTTCCGAACTTTCTTTTGACTGTCGGCTAGCAAAGTGAAAGGTAAATTGTGTTTTTCCGCGAATTTTTTGTGGCTTTTTTGATTATCACTGGATATTCCAATGACCTTGGCACCAGCATCTTTGAAATCTTCAAAAGAATCCCTAAAAGAGCAAGCCTGCTTTGTACACCCCGGTGAATCATCTTTAGGGTAGAAGTAAATTACGATATTTTGCTGACCAATGATGTCTTCAATATTAACCGTTTCTCCATTTTGGTCCTTCAAAGAAAAAGAAGGACACTTGTCGCCTTTTTGTATTCCCATTAGTCTTGATTTACAGCTTCTTTATAAGTTGATATTGCTTTTTCACGAGCTTCTTTATGATTGACAATTGGGTCTGGATATTGTTCTGTTCCGTATTCTTCGACCCATTGTTTTATATATTTTTCGTCTTTGTCAAATTTCTTTTTCTGACTTTCTGGATTAAACACCCTGAAGTAGGGTTGAGCGTCTACACCAGATGAAGCAGCCCATTGCCATCCTCCAACATTACTTGCTAATTCGTAATCCAGTAGTTTTTCGGCAAAATATCCTTCCCCCCATCTCCAATCAATGAGTAAATGTTTCGTTAGAAAACTTGCAACGATCATTCGAACTCGATTGTGCATGAAACCAGTTTGATTAAGCTCTCGCATTCCTGCATCTACTATCGGGTATCCAGTTTTTCCTTTACACCACGCCTCGAAATGATCCTCATTATTACTCCAAGGGATGTTATCGTACTTTTCCTTAAAGGCATCCGTTGCACTTTTCGGAAAATGATAAATAATCATTTGATAGAAATCTCGCCAGATCAATTCGTTAAAATATTTCTCATTCTTCTGAGCCTGCCTCGCTAGTTCCCGTATGGAGATCGTTCCAAAACGGAGATGAACACTAACTCTTGATGTTCCTCGAACACTGGGGATGTCACGTTTATCATGATATTCCTCGATAGTCTTATTATCAACCTCCCGATCAGGAAAATCAATAAGTTGCTCAGCTTTGAAGCCCATTTCTTTTAAAGAAATTAACTGTTGCTGATCTTTTACCTTCATCAAGCTATCGAAGTACTCTCTTGTAGGGTATGATTTTAGGTGAAAAGGGTTAAGCTTATCCTTCCAGGTTTTCATGTAAGGTGTATAGACTCTGTAAGGATCACCATCGTCTTTTAACACCTCGTTTTTCTCAAAGATGACATGATCTTTCGCCCCAATGAAGTCTATACTTTTTTCAGATAATAGATCGTTTATGTTTTTGTCACGCTCCTTAGCATAAGGCTCATAATCTCGATTTGTATATACTTTTTGAATATCGTATTTCGAAATGAGCTCTTTAAAGATCTCAATCGGTTTTCCATGATAGACCTTTAGGTCACTTCCGTTTTCCTGGTATTCATTTTTGATGGACTCAATTTCTTTATGTATGAACAGAACGCGTTGATCATTTTCCGGTAATTCCTCTAAGATATTGGTGTCAAAAATGAAAATTGGCTGCACTTCCCTTTCGTTTTTGAGCGCCTTATATAATCCAGCATTATCAAATGTTCTTAGGTCTCTTCGGTGCCAGAAAATTACCATGTTATAACTTTTTTATTGTCTTATCAGGTTTAGCATAACTGTATCTACCGTGCTTTTCAGTCTTAAGATAAGTGTCTAAGCCAACACCTCCAACAATTGAACTTTTATCAACTTGTAAGTGACCATCATCTAAAAGGAGAGATTCATCAAAATGTAATTGCTGGATCTTTCCAATTATAAGTTTTGTGTTGTTGGCCTTAATGGGAATAATATCTTCCAGTTTTAACCCCATTTTGAGTGGCGTATGCTTCACAAAAGGAGCGTGAAAACCACCCAGATACTCATGTTCAATTGAAGTTTCTTCAAATTCATCCTCATCAATGTCATATCGAGCTGAGGTTTGATGCGCTTGCATTGCTATTTCCTCGGTGACGGCATTAATTGTATAATATGAAGTACTTTTTATATTTTCATAAGTGTCTCGCTGAACAGTCGTTGGGCGTTGAATGAAACCAACAAGTGGAGGGTTTGATCCCATATGAATGACAGAACTGAAAATTGCCAAGTTTTTATTTCCCTTTCCATCCTGAGTCCCAATTAGGTTCATGCTTTTTATGCCGCTTACACAATTGATCAATTGAGCACGGTATCTTTTCTCTAGGGAGTTTATGTCTTCAAAGGTTAGTGTTTTCAATAGCTAGTCTTTAGTGTATTCAACAAAGTTGTTTTCGGTTTCGTAAAGCCGAACGACCAGTTTGAAGTTCATCAATCGAGGTTTTAATTTTTCGTAGATAACTTTTGCAATATTCTCGGCGGTTGGATTGAGATCTGCAAATTCTGGTACATCCAGGTTGAGATTTCGATGATCAAACGGCTCTTCTACTTCTTCTTTTATAATTTGTTTTAACTCTCCCAGATCGATCACGTATCCAGTATCTGGATCTATTTCTCCTTCAACCCAAGTTTCCAACGTATAGTTGTGACCGTGATAGTTAGGTGAATTGCATTTGTCAAATACAGATCTGTTCTTCTCATCACTCCATTGTGGGTTGTGTAAGCGGTGAGCAGCATTAAAAGTTGTTCGTCTACCTACTTTGATCATAAGTTAGTAATTGTTCTCTTCTGTTTTTTAAAATATCTCTAAACCAAAAAGTATAGTGATTTGGATTCTCTTCAACGTCAGTCATTAGATCCATCATTGACACAAACTTCCAATCCTGAACTTCTTCTGGGTTTGGATTAGGCTTGCCATCAAAATAGCCTGAAAACATATGGTCAAACTCGTGTTCTGTTAATCCGTTTTCGAATTCAACTTTATAAATGAATGAACCGAGGTAGTCTACATCAACAGTAAACCCCATTTCTTCCTTTAATCTTCTTTTTGCAGCTTCTTCCGGCGTTTCGTCCAGTCTAGGATGAGAGCAACATGCATTTGTCCATAGCCCCCCGCAATGGTATTTATCTTTGGCCCTTTGATGAATGAGCATTTCTCCCCGACTATTAAATATAAGAACCGAAAAAGCTCTATGCAGTACACCTTCTTCATGAGCCTTGATCTTTTCCATCGTTCCAAGGACTTCATCATTCGTATTTACCAACACAACCTCCGGTGTACCCATAATTTAAACGAGGTTAAGGCTGTGTTTTACGTATGAGGATACAAACAATCTATACTTTCGATTATCAGCAATTCTAACACGTTGATTGAGGATGACGTGAGGAGGTGTGTCTTTGATCTTTTTGAATAACTTGTAATAATAGATGTATGCCATGTATGTACCGAATCGAGCCTTCTTTGGAAGCTGCTTTATTCCTTCATATCCTGCTGCAAAATCTATCTCTATATCTTTCTCTATTTCCTTTTTTACGACTTCATTAAAGTTTTCCAGATCAACACCTGGGAAATAAGTTCTACCCAATTCTTTATAATCTGCTTGAAGGTCCCTTAGGAAATTGATCTTTTGAAACGCAGAACCCAATTTCATTGCGCTTGGCTTAAGTCGTTGGTATTCTTTTTCATCGCCCTCTACAAATATTTTTAAACACATTAGTCCTACTACTTCAGCCGAACCAAGAATGTACTCTTCGTATGAGTCTTGGTTATACTTAGATTTATCGAGATCCATTTCCATACTGCGAAGAAAAGTCTCTATTAGCTCTAATGGAATTTTGTATTTATTCACTGTTTCTTGGAAAGCATGAAGAATTGGATTCATGGAAATTCCACGTTCGATCGCCTTATAAGTATCGTCTTTAAACTCAGCTAGTAATGTTTCCTTGTCGTGTTCATGAAAAGTATCTACAATTTCATCAGCAAATCGCACAAAACCATAAATATTATAGATCGGCTTGTGCAGATCCTTGTGTAAAAACCTTATTCCGAGTGAAAAGCTAGTGCTGTAGCTTCTCGTTGTCCTTTTGCTCGTTTCGAACGATAATGTATCAAACAGTTGTTTCATAGTGGGCTGTGTTTTTCGCAATGGTTTTATCTACTTCTTTGGCAACGACTTCACCTGAGATAATACTTGGAGGAACTCCTGGACCTGGTGTTGTCAATTGACCCGTGTAGAACAAGTTCGTGATGTTTTTGTTCTTGATCTTCGGTTTCAAAAACGCTGTTTGTCTTAAAGTATTAGCAAGTCCGTAAGCGTTTCCTTTGAAAGCGTGATAGTCGTTTTTAAAATCCTTAAGACAGTAACTTCTTTTATAAATAACATGCTCTTTGATCTTCTGACCCGTTTTTTCTTCGAGTCTATCCATTAGCATGTCATAGTATTTTTCTCGCAATACCTCGTCATCTTCCAAGTCTGGTGCAAGAGGAATTAAAAGGAACAAATTTTCTTTTCCTTCTGGCGCTACAGAAGGATCTGTTTTTGAAGGACAACAGGCATAGAATAAAGGGTTTTCAGGCCACTTAGGCTCTTTGTAAATTTCTTTAGCATGCTGCTGAAAATCTTCATCGAAGAACAGGTTGTGATGCAATAGGTCGTCTATTTTCTTATCTATGCCTAAATAAAATAGAAGGGAAGAAGGGGCCATAAGACGCGAATCCCAATAGCTTTCAGTATAATTAGAATTACCCTCAGCTAGTTTCTGGTCTGTATGCTCATAGTCTGCTCCCGAGACGACTATATCTGCCTCGATCAATTTACCGTTTTTCAATTCAACAGCGGAAATCTTTTTATTCTCTATTGAAAAACCTGAAACTTCATGATCAGTGAGTATTTCAACCCCTTGATCTATTGCAATTTTTTCAAATGCTTCAATGATCTTATGCATTCCTCCCATAGGATACCACGTTCCTAATTTGATATCCGCATAATTCATTAACGAATACAGAGCGGGTGTATCTTTCGGCATTGCTCCTAAAAACAGGACTGGAAACTCTAAAAGTTCAATAATCTTAGGATGAGAAAAATATTTTCTGATGTACTTTGAGAACGAAGAGAATAGATGCATTTTGAAAGCACCCTTCGCAATTCGTAAATCAGCAAATTCAGTCACCTTTAGGCTTGGTTTGTGAACCAAATCATTAATTCCAACATCATATTTATAGGCCGCCTCTTTCAGAAACTTATCTAGCTTTTTACTGCTTCCCGGTTCAAGATCTTCAAACCAAGCATAGAACTCTTCAAGATTTGCTGGAATATCTGTGTGAGTATCATCCTGCCAGTAAACTCTATAACTTGGATCTAACCGTTTAAGATCATAGAAATCTGAGGTAGTGTGACCAAATTGATTGTAATAGCGCTCAAATACATCAGGCATCCAATACCAACTTGGCCCCATATCAAAAACAAAGCCATCGGCTTCGAACTTCCTTGCTCTTCCGCCGATGGTATTATTCTTTTCAAGAAGTGTTACTTGATGACCTTGTTTTGCTAAAAAACTCGCGCTTGAAAGTCCTGCAACACCACTACCTATAACTATGACTTTGCTCTTCATTAATTGTTTCTGTATTTATATTCCGGAAGTAGGTCCATTAATTTCTTTCTTGCTATGAAGATACGACTTTTAACAGTACCAATTGGAATATCAAGCTTTTCTGCTATCTCTTTATATTTAAAACCGAGATAATGCATTTTGAACGGTTCCTTATATTCATCGCTTAACGATTCAAGTTGTTTATTGATCTCTCCATCAGCAATGTAATTGTATGGAGTATCTCTTTTTTCAGTTGAACTATTCAATAAGAATAAATCTTGTGAATTATCAAAAATCGTTTTTGATTTAACCTTACGGCGATACTGATTGATGAAAATATTTCTCATGATTGTAAAGATCCACGCTTTGAAATTCGTTTTAGGAGTATAATAGTCTCTGTAGCGAATTGCTTTCAACATTGTTTCTTGAGTTAAATCTTTCGCATCTTCAACATTTTTGGTGTAGTTCATCGCGAATGCCATTAAATAGGATTCCATCGATGTTAGAGTATCATTAAATTCAACAGTAGACATATTTTTTATTTTTTGTTTAACAAATTCTGATTATCTGTTTAACAGAACCGTGCCAATACTGACAAATGTCAGTTTTTAATATGAATACTTCTCAAAACCCAATGATTAAAGGGGTTTTGATGTAAAAACCGAAGTTAATGAATTTCGAACACCGTAAAGAAATGTGTAAAAAAATACACACTGTGTGGCTGTTATTACACAGTAATAAGCTTGTTGATGTAGTTCAGGTCACTCAATTTGGGTAGAGGTATACTCTCAATATGTGCACCTCCAACATAAATGGGGACAGAAGAATTCTCTCGAATATCCTTCAATAAGTCATGAGTTTGATTTTTATCCTTTCCAGAAACCATTGAAATAACGATATTTTCAGTTTTTGTTTCCGTAATCGTTTTAATTAGAGAGTCTTTAGGGACATCGACTCCAAGGTACATTACATTGTATCCTGCCTTCTTTAAAGCAAAGCAATAGTAAAGCAGGCCAATCTCGTGATATTCTCCGCTTGGCGTTAATAACAAATACTGAACATGCTCACTCGTTGAATGAGGCAGTCGATCAATTGCAACGATAAGTTTTTGACGAATAATATTAGAGATAAAGTGTTCTTGAGAAGGTGTGATGGTATTAACGATCCATAAAATTCCAATCTTCTTTAGAAAGGGGAGCAAATAATAGCGATACACAGATTCAAAACCTTCTTTTTCTATGGCTCTGTCGAGAATTCGTTCGAATTTCACGTGGTCATAAGCGATCAAAGCCTCAATAAATAGAGTTACAACAGCATTTTTCGTTTGATTGTCACTTGAGAGGTGTTCAGCGTTCTGTCTTATCTCTGTATCCGTTAATGCAGCGATCTTCGAAATCTTCCATCCCGCATTATATAGAACAGAAATATTTAAAAGTCTCTTTAATTGCTCCTCATTATAAGACCTTATTTTTGAATCACTTCGTTCTGGCTGAAGAAGATCATAACGCTTTTCCCATATCCGAATGGTATGTGCTTTAATGCCCGACAGTGCCTCAAGCTCTTTTATTTTATAAGAAGACATTTCAAACGTTAATATTAGTCAAAGATATACTGAAAAACAGTATTTAATATTTATATTTACAATCTACATAGATACTAATTTATTTACTATTTTCGAACCATAGCTAAAAATATACTGACATGAAAACGCTACTCATTAATGTATCTCTGCTAGTCCTTGGAGGACTTTTTTTCGCATGTGGAGGTGATAACCCTAAAGATGATGACGGGAATAACACTCCAGAAGTTCAGTATTCTGATGAAGCAGAGGAACTTTATCATTTTGAAGCCTTTAGTTTAAAACCATATGAGATTAATGCATTGATCTATTTGCCAGATGCAACAGCTAATATTGGTGCGGCTACTGATCCAAAAATGGTTCACGAAATGGACGATTACCAATGGGATCTTTACGTAGGACAAAATTTCCATATGCACATCGAGGACTGGGGTGAAGAAGATGCCCTAAAAGCTCACCTGGAAGAATTGAAAGATCAGTCAGCTATTTACGACATTGAATTTCTTGAACAGGAGGATAATTTTGTTTATTACAAATCTACACTTAAAGTAGATGGTAAATCTGCTAAGAGTGATGTTGGAGTAGATCATGTTACTTTCCATGTTGTTGCTCAACACAAGTTAGACGGGATCAACTATATTTTCAGAACAAACAAAGAAGGACATCCCAAGCCAATTACAGACTATATGGCTACTTCTGTTCAGAATGTAAAAGAGATCGAGGACCCAGCTTAGTTTTCTTCGGTTACTCAGATTTAGGCAGACCCTTTTCTTCGTTTCCTGATTTTTCTATTTCATTTGTTTTGAAAGCTGACGGAATAAGATTAGGAACTATCTTTAGAATGATCGGCAGTAAAAGCATACCTCCAGGTAACATAAAAATTGCAATGGCTGGCATTGACTTCATGAGGTCCCTAAACTGATGCTTGACTTTTTCTTTTTCTTCAACGCTGAGTTCTTCACTGATTGATTTGTTCACTAAACTTATCAGCTCTTTACTTTCCCTAAGTTCTTCGATAAATTTATCCTTGTTTCTACCCAGGACTTTTATCCATCTTTTAGAAAAGTTACTATATAACTGTTCATAAGAAGATTGTTCTGTGAGGAAATTCACTTTATGATTGTTTTCGATGACAAACCGTTCTATGAGCATTAAAGCGTTATGCAATTGTTCAGTATCAATCTTGAAATATTCGCACAACTCATATAAGAAAACCATTTCATCATCAAGCGCTGTCAGGTCAGAATGTACGGTGAGTACGGCCATATCTGTTAGGAATAACTTGAACAACCAGCTACATTCCTTTGGAAGGATTATGTCAGATATACCAATATCTTTAGCGTTAAGCTTACGCTTGAATTCATGTGTAAATTCATCTTCTGAATTAGCCGATGATATAAAAACATCGATCAACGTTTGTTCAGGGGCATCAATTGTTCCATCTGCGAGAGATGCAGCTCCTACGGTATAGAGTGTTGCCGACAGGAAATGCTGATAGCTATCGACTAACTTATTATCTAAAAGTAAAAAATCGTGAAAAGCCAATACATCCAAAAAGACAAGACTATTGTTTAAATAATTGACCCAAAACTGATTTTTAATTGTCCGCTTTATATGAACCCTTCTATTCAGAATGTTTTCAACTTTAATTTCAGTAGATTCTTTAAAAAGAAGTTTTAGTACATTAAGTGATGAGTGGTCATGGTATTTCGCATAAAACTCGTGGAGCGTATCAATAAATTCTTGATCAAGGGGCTTGTTTTTCTCAACCTTGTAAACAAAATATAAACTTTCAAATAGAAGGATCTTTAATCGCTCATCTGAGGTCCATTCTTTCTTGAGTTTGTCCTCGATAAATAGAAAGTGGCTTGGGTACCCGAATACAATTCCAGTTCTGAATAGGGTCGTATGCAAATACGAATCCTTATTGATATCGCTGGGCACATGAACATCGGTATCTATCTTGCCTTCTTTGACAAGATGAATGTACATATTGATCCAATTTTTTGATCCTGGTTGAAGCATCCTTATCGAATAATAAGGATAAAATTAGGGAATAATATATAATATCAATAGTTTCAAATGAGCATTTAAATGGTTGATTAAAAGTATAACAATAGTTTCATCGCTATTAATTGAGAAGAATGTAATTTTATAAATTATGATGCGAATTATTTGTTTAATTATTCTATTTCCAACAGCACTCATCTGTCAGAAGCCATTAGCAGATCTCTCCTCGGATCTTGCTGAAACATCAGCACTGATATTGATTGGAGACGAATTTTATACCATTAATGATTCTGGGAATAAGCCAGTGATTTATCTATTTGATAAAAAGGGTCAGATCATACATGAATGTATCGTTGGTAATGCTGAGAATTATGATTGGGAGGCTCTCGCTTATGACGGTCAATACATTTACATCGGAGATATAGGAAATAATAATAATGACAGAAAGAATCTCAAAATTTATAGAGTGAACAAAGATAGTGTGCGAAATTCAGATCGAGTTTTAGCTGAATCTATGAGTTTTAATTATGAAGGACAAAATGCATTTCCACCAGAAAAACAGCATCTCTATTTTGATGCAGAGTCCTTAGTATGCAACAATGATAGCCTTTTCATATTCACTAAGAATAGAACAGAGCCTTTTGATGGTGTTTCACGTGTTTATTCTTTTCGTTGGAAAAAAGATCAATCTGTTGAGGCAAAATATCTGTATGATCTCAATCTTAACCCAACCAACTGGATGGAAGAAAGTATAACTGACGCACATCTTTGTGGAGAAGATCTTTTCATAATGACTTATGCTAAAGTTTATTGGTTTAAATGGAAAGGGAACTCATTTCAAAAGGAAAAGACCTACCTGTTTAAAGGTTTTACTCAAAAAGAAGGATTAACACTAGACAAGAAACATTTCTACATTACAGATGAGAACGAGTCTTTATTAGGCAGTGGAAATAAACTCTACAAGTTAAAACGATGATTGAACTAAGTGATTTTGATGCGGTTATCTATGACATGGACGGCGTTATTATTGATTCAGAACCTTATTGGAAAGCTACGGAAATAGACGTTTTTGAAAAGGTGGGTATCGATTTTGAAAAAGTTGGTGGTGAGAAAACAGTAGGTCTTCGTATCGATGAGGTTGTAGAGTATTGGTACGGTCGTTATCCGTGGAAAGGACTGACAACAGATGAAGTTGTTCAATTAATCATGACGGAAATGATCAACAAGGTATCAAGTCAGGGTATGCCGTTGGAAGGAGTAATAGAGTCAATATCTTTTTTCTCTGAGCATGACAAAAAGATCGGTTTAGCCAGCTCATCTTATCATAATTTAATAGATGCCGTATTGGAGAGACTCGGAATCAGAGAGAGTTTTTCAGTTATAAACTCAGCAGAAGATCTTAAATATGGTAAACCACATCCAGAAATTTATATTAAGACGGCACAAGAGCTCAATGTTGACCCAACACGCTGTTTAGTGATTGAAGATTCTATGAATGGAATAATATCAGCGAAAGCAGCAAAAATGAAAGTTATAGCAATCCCTGATGGAACTCATTCACCAGATCGCCGAATAGTTTTAGCTGATCAGGTAGAGGAGAGTTTAATAACGTTGATCAACTCGGGAATTAAGAGTTGAAGATCTCATCAACTTTTTTAACGCGATAATCAAAGATCTCTTCCAGTTTACCCTTTACAATAATGGGATGAGCTAGCTTTCCTAAGAACCCTAGCGGTACACGATAGGAAACTATATCGGTCATCATTACTCCTTCATCTACCTCTTCAAAATGATGTTCATGATGCCACATGCTGTATGGACCCTTTCGTTGTTCATCCACAAAGAATTTTTTATCATGCACGTATTTGATTTCAGTGATCCAATTCATAGGAATATTCAAAAGCGGAGTCACCTTATATTCGATCATTAAACCTTCATACATTTTTTCTGGGATCTCTGTTTTAACATCGAAACCCATGTAATCAGGTGTGATTTCCTTAAGGTTTTTAGGAGATGAAAAGAAGTCCCAACAGGTTTGAAGATCTGTCTTGACGAGTTGTTTTCTTTTGAGTTGATACATGCCGTTCTATTTTATCTAGAAACAGCAGTATATGATATATGTTCTAGATCTATCCGTAAAAAGGAGAAATCATCAAATAGACAACTACACCAGTGATCGCAACATATAACCAAATTGGAAAAGCAAACCTTACCCATTTTTTATGCTTGTCATAATCACCTTTCCAGGCATGAAGATAAGCGAACAGAACGATCGGGATAACTACAACACTCAACAAAATGTGAGATATTAAAATAAAGTAATATAGGTATTTTAAATCCCCGCCATAAGGAGTGCTATCAGATGTCATGTGATATAAAACATAAGCAACAAGGAATAAAAGCGACAATACCAGGGCAAACTGGATCAGTCGTTGATGAAGGGAGATCTTTTTCATTTTGATCGCCACTAAAGCAAAGATCAGCACAAATGCGGTAATTCCATTAATCGTTGCATAAACAGGAGGTAAAAATGAAAAGTCTAGTCCATCGATCTTAATACCAAACAGCAATGCTACTGCTAAAGGAATAACTACAGATAGGGCGATGATCAATTTACGAAAAGATCGGACTTTTTCTTGACTAGGTAAAGTTCTATTCATTGCTTAAAAGTTTTTTAGCGTCTTTGATCAGTTGTTTTCTGCTTTCCTGATCAAGTCCATCATAAACACCTCTTATGTGCTGTTGTTCGTCAACTAACACAAAATTTGGACTATGTGCAAATCCTCCTGGAGCTTTTTCATCTGCATTAATCAGCAATTGAAATCCTTCAACGCCAAGTCGATGAGTTGCAGCTTCATTTCCTGTGAGAAAATACCAATTGTCGGCTGTGATCTCATGTCTATCAATATATTTCCTTAATCGCTTAGGATCATCCCGATCAGGATCGATAGAGAAAGAAAGAAACGTAACGTCATTAGAGTACTCTGATAGAGCCGAATTAACCTCTTTCATTGCAGAAGTCATAGGAGGGCAGATCGTTGGGCAATACGAAAAAAAGAATTTCACGATCCAGACTTGATCGTCAATGTCTTTAGAAGATAAAAAAGTTGAATCCTGCGTGAGATACTCAAACTCTGGAACTTTGTAAAAAATTGTGTCACCTACTTCATATTCATCAGTGGCTTGATAAACAATGTCATGATTTCCAATATAGGGAAGTCCAGTATTATCTCCTCCCTCTTGAGATTTACTGTTACCGCAGTTCGACAAAATAAATGTCACAACGATCAAAAGAATAAAGATGTAAATTTTACTGATCATTCTCCTCCTTCTTTGCTGCTTCCTTATCATATTGTTTCTGGAGTAAGGCTACATGTTGCTTGTAATCGCGGATCATTCCTTCTTCATTTCCTCTTCTGATAAGACGGAGTTGATTTTTCTTATCGACAATAAGCATAGTCTCAAGGAAAGATTTCCCAGCAAAAGCGGTATCAGAGGTTTTTGTATAGAGATTAACACCATTACTCTCAATGTCATAGATCTGCTTAGGGTCACCAGTAACAAGTTTCCAGATGGTCGGGTCATAAGCTTCAACGATATCATTCATCGTAAACTTCAATTGTTCAAGTTGTTCCTCTTCAACAGGATTACCCTCTTCATCCGTAATAATGGATACAATTTTAACGTGACCTAGATTTCTTTGATTCTTACGATAATCTTGATAGATCATCAAATTGAACTTTGGAAGATCAATTGCACAGTCTTCCGGGCAAAAGGTTTGAATTGTATTAAAGAGCGTAATCTTACCCTTTTGAGTTTCTTGATCCACTACACCACCATTCACATCATTAAAGCTGTAATTAGAGAGCTTCCCGTATACAGGTAACGTTGTGAATTTGTGCTCACACTTGTTGAGCGCGATAAAGATCAAAAAAAGAGCCGGTCCAAAAACCAAAACTAACATAAGTAGAGGTTTAAATCGACCGGCCTTAGTATTCTTTTCAGCCAAAGCTAGTATGTTTTTAATTCTATACTATCGCTACATTTCAGGTCCAACTGCTGTAGCCTCAGTAAAGGAGATAAACATCAAATAAATGATGAATATGATGTAAGGAAGAAGAATGATCCATTTCAGGACTTTCTTCTCATCACCAAGGTGCATAAATGTTAAAACAATGTATCCAGCTTTTAGAAGTGTCAACACGATGAACAATACCTTAACGGTAGTCCACATATCACTTCCTTGCTTAACCATTGCTCCTAATGCAACCTCAACAGCAGTAACTACTGTTAATAGCAATGTTACAAACCAAATTTTCTTTCTTACTTTCTTTCCTTCTTCTTCAGAATGATGAGTATCTAAAGAATATTCATATACGTCGTCTCTTTCCATAATCGTAAAATATTATAATCTGTTATATCAAATAGAAGAAGGTAAATACAAATACCCAAACTAAATCGACAAAGTGCCAGTAAAGACCAGTTTTTTCAACCATCTCGTAGTGACCTCTTTTGTGATATATTCCTTTCAATACACCAAGGAATATGATAATGTTAATTACAACTCCTGAGAATACGTGGAATCCGTGGAATCCTGTGATGAAGAAAAAGAACTGTCCGTATTGTTGAGGACCGTATTCGTTTTGCTCCATATTAGCTCCGTAGATAACGTCTCCTTTTGTTAAAGCAGCGTAATACATATTAACAGAACCTTCTTCTTCAGAGATTCTTGTGCTTTCATCAGAAGGTAGAGAAACAGCGTATTTTGTCCCTGGTTCTTTGATCAATAATTGTAGATTCTTATCAGCTTTCTTATTCACCTTAGCAACTGTACCGTCGTGTAAGTGAATTTTCAAGTTTCCTGCCTCTCCTTCAAGATGACCAGCAACCGCAGCGTGCTGAAAAGCGTGCATTAGATCTCCCTCTTCAGCACTGATATTATCATTTGTGATCAACTCTCCAGCTGCAGGACTGTGAGCACCGGGTTCAATTACTTCAAAACTTTCAATCTCACCGAAATGTCCTTTAACGATCGCGCTGGATCCATCTTCTAATTCAACTCTACCGAAGTGAGTACCATGAATAAAGTGACTCCACTCCCAAGCCTGTGAACCTAAGAAGAAAAATCCTCCAATGATCGTAGCTAACATCCATTTGATCACTCCTTTCTTATCCATTCTATGTCCAGCTTCAACGGCTAACACCATGGTTACAGAACTAACGATAAGTATAAATGTCATAAGAGCAACATACATCAATGGGTATCCATTCCCTAAGAAAGGTAAAGCCTCAAAAGTTTCTTCACCGATCGGCCATTGTCCGTCAAATGTGTAACGTGTGTATCCGTATGCAACAAGTAATCCACCGAATGTTAATGCATCCGATACAAGGAAAAACCACATCATTAATTTTCCGTAGCTGACACGAAACGGAGATACCTTTCCACCCCATGCTGGAGCCGTGTTCATTTCATTAGAAGCGTGTCCTGACATTTTTATGAGTTTTTTGCAAGTTTAATGAATAAAAGTCAAAAATAGTAATAAATATATCCATAAAACACCTAAAAAGTGCCAGAAAATTGAACCTGCTTTTAAACCAAGTGCATTTTTTTCAACTATTTCCCCTGTAAATGAGCGCTTTGTCATTACTAATAACATTATAATACCAGCTACAACATGAAGTAAGTGAAGAATCGTAATTATATAAAAATAGGCTGTACTCATGTCTTTGTTCCCCCTCAAAAGCTTGTTTTGTAGGTTGGCGCTTAACGGTTTGCCATTATACATGAGCGTTCTTTCTTTGTAATCGAGCTCTTTACCATTAAAATAAAGATGGAAATCTTTGCCCATTTCACCACTCACGAAAAAATCAGCTCTATTATCAACTATATTTCTTGCGAGGGCTCTCAGTCTATCTAAGTCTAATAATTGAAGTTTTTCACCATTTGGTCGAACCAATTCACCGTTAGTATATGCCAATGGTTGACCTTTGTAATACAATGAATAGGTAGAGTAGTCAAGATTTTTCGGTATTCCGTCCTTGTCTACATTCAAGAATTGCTTTGCAAACGACTGAAAATCTTTTAGTTCATTTCCTTCTAATTGTTTCCCATCAAATGCGTATTGATTGTTTTCTACGGTCAGGTATTCTCCGTCTTTCTTTATCTCATAATAATCGCCATATCGGCCTTCAGAAACAATTATTCGTGTTACGGGATTTGCACCACTATCTATAAGTTTATTGTACCCGACGAATTGGAAAACACCAAAAAGAACTCCAAGAACAAGGGTGATCAAAACAAATATTCGAGTTTGTCCTATGTTTTTCTGTTTAGCTGAACGACTAGCTAAAAATAACGTTGCACTACTCAATAGTATGGCAGCAGTACTAATGTAAAAAGCATTTGGTAAGCCTACCTTGATCCAAAAGGTGTCTCCCATAGACACAATGTATGCTGATGTAAATCCAGCAAAAAGCATTGCGATACTGAAAACAATGATCCAGGTTAAATTCTTTTTCGTCTTTTCCTGGGTTTCCAGGCTGTAGGAGTCTTCAAATTTCTCTCTCATGACATAAAATTTTCACACATAAAGTTCTTTCAACAAAACAATATTTCCAAGCTAGAGTTCTGAATAAAAGAAGTATTTGTCAATTACATACACAAACTGAATCAAGGGCAGGTAAATAAATGACGCAAACATTAATTTCTTGGCGTCTTTGTCTTCTAAAGTCAAGTATAATTTGTACGCAATTAAAAAGAATAACAACCCTAAAATTGACGCTGCCATTACACTGAATATTCCAACCATATCCAATAGCCAAGGGAATAATGTGAATGGAATGAGCATTAATGCTGAAAATGCAATTCTGAAAGCCGATGTTTTTGACTTACCACTCCCAGATGGTAGGAGATAGAAACCAGCCTTTTGATAGTCTTCATGAGATATCCAGGCAATAGCCCAAAAGTGAGGAAGTTGCCATACGAACTGAACAAAAAACAAAGCCCCAGGCATGGCACCGAATTCGTTAGTCACCGCAATTGCTCCAAGCATTGGTGGTATGGCCCCTGGAAACGCTCCAATTATAACTGACCAAGGGGTTATTCTCTTTAAGGGTGTATAAACGAATGCGTAAGAAACATAGGCGGCCAGCCCTAAAAGCATAGAGTTTACATTCAGTTGATAAAGCATCCATGTCCCCGCAGCCAAGCTTATAACTACTACGACAACAGCTTCAATCATTGACATACTTTTACGAGGAAGTGGCCTGTTCTTCGTTCTATTCATCAGTATATCCAGATCTTTCTCCCAGATCTGATTGGTACCGTTACTCGCGGCAGTAACCAGAATTCCTCCAACTAAAAGATAAAAAACCTCCATTCCTGTTCCTCCTCCTGCAAAAAGGAAACCTGATAATGCAGAGAGGATTACTGAAAACGAAAGCCTAAACTTCGTAAATAGAATGTAATCTTTGATTTTTTGACCAATGTTCATATTCGAATTGAACGTGAGAAATTCGTTTCTCCAAATTAATCGGCAAAATTAATTAATATTTGTCCATTCCGAATTGAATATTCGAATTGTTTTGATCAAATGATTTTGAGTTGACGACTAATCGTAAAACTCAGTGATTTCTGAAAGAGATTTACGCTTGAGGTCTGGCACGTATGATGGCTCTTCTGGATAACCAATAGGCAACAGTAGAAATGGACGTTCGTTTTTTGGACGCTCTAAAAGTTCAGATAAGAAATTCATTGGGCTTGGCGTGTGAGTTAAAGTGATCAAGCCAGCATGATGAACTGCAGTTATAAGCATTCCTGATGCAATACCAACTGATTCATTGACATAATAGTTGTTCTGCTTATTATTTTGGTCATCCAATTCAAACGCTTTTTTGAATACAATGATCAAGTATGGAGCTGACTCTAAAAAAGGTTTTTCAGCGTCTGTTGCCAATGGCTTAAGATCATCTTTCCATCGCTCGCTCATTCGTTCTTCATAAGATAGTCGCTCTTCTTTTTCAGCCGCTTCCCGGATCTTTCTTTTCATTTCTGGGTTGCTGACAACGCAAAATGTCCATGGTTGTTTGTGGGCGCCTGAAGGAGCTGTGCCAGCTGTTTTTATAATATTTTCGATCACTTTTCGATCAACTGGGTGATCAGAAAAAGTTCGTACTGAACGCCTTTTATTCATTAACTGATAAAATTCTTCACTTTCACGAATTGCATCAACACCTAGTCTGCTATTCTCGTAGAGTACGTGTTTATACCCATCAATTTCAATTTCTTTTTCTGCCATGAATTAAGTTTGTAGCGTTCTGGCTATGAATTTAAGAAATATCTAACTTTGCCGAAAAAAGGCATGAATAATTTCTGGGTCAAACGTTCGGATGAGGAGATCAAAAAAAGAGTTTTTGACGCCCTTGATGAAAACATTAATTACGTTGATAAAAATGTGATCGGTGTTCCAGCGTCATATTTGGATGAAAAAGTGTTCTCTCAAGATGCGAGTTTCTTAAGTGATGCTCCTTTTTTGTCAACTTTGATCAAAAACCCAAATCACATCGGCTGTCATACTATCGGTAAGTCAGAATCTTTTTTTGCAGGAACTCAAGATATAGAGCGAGAGTTAATAAAGATCTGCGCTCACGATATTCTAAACGGAAGTAAGAATGAAGAATTTGATGGATATGTTGCTTCTGGAGGGACAGAGGCAAACATGCAGGCCATTTGGATCTATCGAAATTATTTTGTCAAAGAAAAACAGTTTGATAATAAAGAAGTATCAATACTCTGTTCCGCTGACAATCATTACTCCATGGATAAAGCGGGAAACATATTAAGCGTTCCTGTTCAGAAGGTTGAGGTTACAAATGAAGAGCGAAAAATAACGAGAGATTTTATAAAGGAAGCAGTTAAGACTCAAATGGATCAAGGAGTTAAAGGCTTCATTGTTGTTGCGAATATGATGACAACGATGTTTGGATCTGTTGATGAACCTACAGTATATAGTGAAGTTTTAGATGATTTGAATGTTCCTTATTTTATTCATGTAGATGGTGCTTACGGTGGTTTTTATTTCCCTTTTGCTCAGAAGGAACATAATTTGGATTTCAGGAACAGCAAGGTTACATCTGTAACGTTAGATGCCCATAAAATGGCGCAGGCACCATACGGTACCGGAATATTTATTGCTCGTAAAGGATTGATCAATTACGCAAATACGAAAGAGGCGAGCTATGTTGAAGGAGAAGATTATACATTGATCGGAAGTCGTTCTGGGGCAAATGCAATTGCCGTCTGGATGATCCTTTCCAAATATGGACCATTTGGGTGGACGGAAAAGATCTTCGTTCTTCAAAAGCGAACCTCCTGGATCTGCCAACAACTTGAAGAGTTAAATATTGGATATTACAGGCATCCTTCATCCAACATTGTTACTATAAAAAGTGAACATTTGAATCACGATATAGCCAAAAAATACGGTCTGGTTCCTGATAATCATAACAATCCTCAATGGTATAAGATTGTCGTTATGGAACACGTGACGATAGAGAAGTTGAGTCCGTTAGTCGAGGATGTCAAAGCGCTAAACTAACTTCCTGTTTCTCCGCCATATGATGTAAAGCAACGCACTGAAACCGTAGCACATTATATCTAAAGGATCTGCGACCATGTCATTATCCCAGGCTGGATGAATGAACTCGAAGATTGCTGAAATGGCGAAAAAACTAAATACCACCATTGCTATGGGTAATTCATAGTTTGGTTTGTTCGAGGCTCTTCTGATTATGAAGAGAATCACTGTGTTGATAATGAATAAACTAACCAGATCTGCGTAATAACTCGTGATCAAAACGGGCATTGATACGTGAAAATGCTTCAAGATATAGTAGACCACATATGACGCAAAAACCAGCAGGAATAATGGATGGCTAATTGTTTTCATCCCGAGGCAGCAACCGCAATGTATAAAATAAGCACGACGAGCCCGACATAGATTCCCCAAATGCTCATTACAATAAAATAGAGAAGCTTAATAAAAGGGTTTTTTGATTTCTGGGCGTACTCAAAGAACTGTTGAAGTTTGCCGGGGGGCTCTGGAGCAGATATCTTTTTTTGCCCACCTGATTTTTCCAACTCCCTTTTCTCACGGCTTATTGCTTTTCCGCAGTGCTCACAAATTTCTGGATCGGATGACCATTGATGACAATGTGGACATTTTACTTGTTTCATTTTACTTTATTGAGCATTTATCAAAAGTAATATTTATTCCAGAATTGCTTTTGTATTTGCACTTTGAGATTCTCTGCTGTTTAGCTATATTAGCCTGAAAATTTTTAGAACATGGCATACGAAAATATTACAACGACTCAAGAAGATCGAACTCACATTATTACGATCAACAGACCTAAGCAATTAAACGCGCTAAATAAAGCAACGATTCAAGAGCTACACGATGCATTGGATAAAGCAAATAAAGACGAAGGAACTAGAGTGATCATTTTGACTGGAAGCGGAGAAAAAGCTTTCGTAGCAGGAGCTGACATTAAAGAATTCGCAAATTATAATGTTGAACAGGGGCAAGAGTTAGCCGCAAATGGACAAGAGATCCTATTTAATTTTGTTCAGAATTTACCAACTCCTGTTATTGCTGCTGTAAATGGTTTTGCTTTAGGTGGAGGATTAGAACTTGCCATGGCTTCTCACATTAGAGTAGCCTCTGAGAATGCAAAACTTGGATTACCTGAGGTTTCTCTCGGGGTGATTCCTGGATACGGAGGGACTCAGCGATTAGCTCAACTCGTTGGACGTGGTAAGGCTATGGAGCTTATTACAACCGCTGGAATGATGGATGCTAAGGACGCTCAGAATTGGGGGTTAGTGAACCATGTAGTACCACAAAATGAGTTAATGGATCTTGCCAAGAAGTTGGCTAAGAAGATTTGTAATAATTCTGGATCGGCAATCAAATCTGCGATCAAAGCGGTAAATGCGAATTACGTTGATGGATTGAATGGATTCAATGTTGAAATTACGGAGTTTGGTAACTGTTTTGGAACTGATGAATTTAAAGAGGGAACATCAGCCTTTCTTGAAAAGAGAAAGCCGGATTTTAAATAAGTAAGAATATTTTGACGTTATCAAGGTGATCAGTAGTGGTCACCTTTTTTTGTTCGAAAAATTACGTGGTAGATTTAATGGTTATATTAGCATCGTTAAGGTGAGTTATGAGTAATCCGATCAAGAAATTAGCAGGTCAGACGGCAATATATGGATTGTCCAGCATTGTGGGTCGATTACTCAACTACTTACTTGTACCACTTTATACGAGTGAGTATGTATTTGAAAACCCTTCTGACTACGGTGTTGTAGCCGAATTATATGCTTACGTTGCCTTCTTCATGGTTTTGTTAACCTTTGGAATGGAAACGGCGTATTTTAAGTTCTTGAATGATTGGGAAGACAAACAACATGTATTCAACAATTCTTTATTGAGTGTATTGCTTGTTAACGTTTCGTTTCTAGTTATTCTCTTATTGTTTCATCAACCATTAGCAGAGAGGATGCTATTCGGTGATCACCCTGAATACATTATCCTTTTGGCTGTTATTGTAACTATAGATGCCGTTTCCGCATTGCCATTAGCTAAACTGAGAGCAGAAGAAAGGGCTAAGAAGTTTGCGATCATCCAACTGTCAAGCATTGGGATCAATATTGGACTTAATTTATTTTTGTTACTCGTAGTTTTTGATAGGGAAAATCCAGCACGTGCGGTTCAGTATATTTTGATAGCTAATCTTATAGCCTCACTGGTTAAACCAACATTGCTCTACAAGGATTTTCTGCAGCTTCAATTCAAACTTGATTTTACGCTGGTTAAGGCTATGGTAAAATATAGCTTTCCTCTCGCACTAGCTGGATTTGCCTTTATTATAAACGAAACGATCGATAGAATCCTCTTAAAGCACTTAACGGTTCACACCTATACTGAAGAAATAGGTCGAGAAGCCGCTATTCGACTAGGGGAAAGACAAGTTGGTATCTATAGTGCAAGTTACAAGCTAGCCATGCTAGTCACTATTTTTTTGCAAGCATATCGTTACGCAGCAGAACCATTTTTCTTTTCGCAGTCAAAGAGTAAGGATAAAAATAAAACCTATGTCAAAGTGATGAATTACTTTGTGGGTGCAGTATTTTTATGTTTTCTAGGTGTAACGCTAAATCTCGATATTTTTAAATATTTCATACCAAATTCAAATTTTTGGGAGGGACTCAGGATCGTGCCAATACTTCTTTTAGCAAATGTATTTCTTGGAATATATATCAATCAAAGTATTTGGTATAAACTCAGTGGTCAAACAAGGTTTGGAGCCTATATTGCCGCAGTAGGGGCATTATTCACAATCATTCTCAATGTTATATTTATTCCAATATTCGGTTATATAGCATGTGCATGGGTTACATTTTTAGTATATGCGGGTCAAATGATCGCGTCTTATTTACTTGGCCAAAAGCATTATCCTATACCCTATAACTTGAGGAAATTTGGATTGTATAGCATTGTTGCAATTGCTTTTTATGGATTGTTAGAATGGATCAACATACAGCCCGGTTGGACGCAATTCATCGTTCACAATCTTTTCATCATCCTTTATGTTGGATTAGTCTGGTTTATGGAAAAACCAAAAAAAGCCTGATTTGAGAATTAGTAGTATTTTAGCTCTGTAAACACAAACAGATGAAATACTTACTAGCTGTCCCACTTGTTTTTTTAATGCTATCAACTTACTCCCAGGATAATGATCAACTGGTCATTGACAGTTTAGAACAACTGATTACTAAGAAAAAAGTAAAGGGTAAATCACTTTATGAAACTAAAGTTGAATTATCAAAAGCACTTGTAAAAGAAAACCCTGAAAAAGGACTGGGAATTGTTCAAGAGGTTTTAGATAAATATCAAAAGCAAGACGTTCTCTTGGTAAAGGCAAATCTGGCAGCTGCATTAAATTATTTAGATCTTGGAAAAAAGGATGAAATGAAGCTTCATCTAGATCGAGCATTTGAGATTTCTACTGAATATAATTTGCCCGAAGGGATGAAAGAGTCTTATAAAGCACACTATAAATGTTATGATAAGATCAAACGTGAGGTTGCCTACAAGAAGATATTAGAAGCAGTTGAATATGCAGAAAAATCTGGTGATCCAGAATTTAAGCGAATTATTTTTAATGATAGAGGATTACTTGAATATAGGTATAAGAGAAACATAAAAGAAGCCAGAAAATGGATAAAAAGGTCTTTAGATATGGCCGTAAAAACGGACAACCAATCTAAAATTGCTGGGTTAACCATGAACTTGGGAGCTATGTATTATCAGGATGGGAAGTATGATGAGTCCTTAAAATACTATGATAAATCTTTAGAGGCTCTCCGTAAAATGGATAAACCGAGCTTGCATGGAAAAGTGTTTTTGAATATTGCAATTACTAAATACAGTCAGAACAAGCTTGATTCCGCAATTTATTTTAGTCAAAAAGCTATTGAAAAGTATGCTGAGGCTGATGATTCAATGAATATCGCCAGTGGATATATTCAGATTGGAGGTATAAATATGGATCGTGCAAACTATAAAGAGTCGATAAAGTGGTTAACCAAGGCAATGAAAATCTACGATGATCTGCCGAATACAGATTACAAGAAACACAGAGTCTTAAAAATGTTGTCCATGAACTATTCAAGGATAGAAAACGAAGAAGCACACTCATCGATGATCGATGGAATGCTTGAATTGTCTCAAAAATTGGGTGACTCCGTTTTGATTGCAGAAGCCTACAAGTATAGAGGGCAATTTTTTAATAAGTACAATGACAGTTTAGAGCGTTCAATTGAATTGTTGAATAAGGCGAATGAAATTTATGAAGCGCTCGGACTTCTGCGATATCAACAATCTTTGTATTTGGATTTTGGTAACACTTATCAAAAAATGAAGCTCCCAAGAAAGGCGAGACCATATTTTGAAAAAGCACTTGCAGTATATGAGCAATATCCAGAACGTCAGAAAGAAAATATAGCTGGAACATTAAGTAATCTGGGTGTTATTGCTTATGATCTAGGTGAGTATGATGAATCGATCAAGTATTATGAACGTGCCCTTCAAATGAGGAAAGAACTTGATATTCCTCGAGATATTCTCGATTCTTATTTGACATTGAGGAATACTTATGAGGCGAAAAAAGATTATGTGAATGCATTTAAGTATGCTAAAAAATACAGCGTATTGAAAGACTCTATTTTCAAAGATGATCTGTCTAAAGATCTTGCAGAAATGCGTACAAAATATGAGACAGAGAAAAAAGAACAGGAGAATAAGCTACTCCAAAAAGACAATGACCTCAAAAACGCTGAATTAGATAAAGCCGCATTAGAGAATGAAAGAAGTAAAATGATGCTTGCAGGAAGTGCAGGTGGAGGTTTACTTGTAATAATATTAGCACTCGTTTCCTACCGTGGATACTTACGTAAAAAGAAAGACAATAACTTGTTGCAGCAAAAGAATGTCGAAATTCAAACTCAGAATATTGAGATCAAGGAAAAGAATGCGGAAATTATGGACAGTATTCGATATGCACAGCGTATTCAAGAGACTATACTGCCAGCAAACCAGTTGATCAAATCATACTTTAGAAATAGCTTTATATTCTACAAACCTAAAGAATTGGTTTCGGGTGATTTTTATTGGATGAAGTCACTTGAAGAACAAAAAGGAGATAAATTAATGTTCTCAGCAGTCGATTGTACTGGGCACGGTGTTCCTGGTGCATTCGTAAGTATTGTTGGACACAACGGATTGAATCGTGCTGTAAATGAATTTGAATTACGATCTCCGAAACTCATACTACAAAAGCTGAATGAACTCGTAGTAGAATCATTTGCTCCAAATGAGGAAATGAGTGTAAAAGACGGAATGGATCTAGCGTTTTGCATGATCGATGAGCAAAATATTTTACATTTTGCAGGAGCAAATAATCCATTATGGATCGTTTCTTTGGCCGATTCAAACATTGAGAATAGAATAAAATCCGAAACACCTGAGAGAATTCGTACCGTTGAATTAGATAATGTAAAACTAACTGAGATCAAGGCGGATAAAAGACCAATTGGCGCTTTTGACGGAGAGAACAAATTCACGGAACATAAGATTGAATTATCGAAAGGAGATACGGTTTATGTTTTCTCAGATGGATATGCTGATCAGTTTGGAGGTGCTAATAACAAGAAAATGAAGTCTGGGAAGTTTAAGAAGATCTTGGCAGAGAGTTACCCTCAACTCATGGATGAGCAAAGAGAAACATTGAGGAAGGCATTTGATAACTGGAAAGGAGATTTTGAGCAGATTGACGATGTTTGTGTAATCGGTTATCGATTTGAGGGCTCGTTTATACCTAAGTCTTAATTCTAAGAATACTGTATATTTGCCGCTCGAAACCTGATAAATGGCAGCAGCAATTAAGCATAATCGTTTAGTTTTCATTGATATCGCAAGGTCGATCGCGATCCTGATGATGCTTGAAGGCCATTTTATTGTAATGGCACTCAGTGACGAGTATCGAGGAAACGAATACTTTCTCTATGATATTTGGAGGTTTACTCGAGGACTTACAGCTCCGCTTTTTTTTACTGTATCTGGCCTTGTTTTTACATATTTATTGGTTAGAAATAATGTCGGATTTTTTGAGAATAAAAGAGTTAAAAAAGGAGTAAAGAGGTCTTTTAAGCTTATTCTTTGGGGATATGCGCTTCAACTAAATCTTTTCTATTTGCTGCAAGGTGAGTTTAGTGGTTATTTCTTCATTTTTCATGTCTTACAATGTATTGGAGCTTCACTTTTCACTGTTATAATTGTCTACGGAATCTATAAACTAGTGAGAGTTGTTCCACTGTACATTTGGCTCGGAATATTCGGGGTTTTAGGTATAATTCTTAAGCCAACGATATACGCACTTGATTTTTCAGGCGTTCACCCAATCATCGAGAATATTTTTGTTGTTACATCAGATGACCGCGCATTTAAGTCTATTTTCGCATTGATTCCTTGGGTAGGATTTGCTTGCCTCGGAGGAATGCTCGGAGCTTTTGTAAGCAACAGACCCCATAAAGTTTACACTAATTGGTTTCCATTAACGTTGGCTGGGATAGGTTTAACTCTTAATCTAGCCGCAGATCCTCTGTTGAAATTGATTCAACCTTTATTTTTGGAGTTAGGTATGAAGCCATTCGTCGGACTGGGTTATTTGTTCGCCAGATTTGGTCAAGTCCTCTTAGTTTTAGCGATCATAATAATCATTGGGAAATACAAACGAAATTTGCGCATAGTATATCACCGTAAATTAAATTTCTTGAAGAGCTGGATGATACCCATCGGCTTTGCGTTATCTGGTGTGGTGTGTATTATATACAGCTACGGGTATGATAATTTTTTGTTATTCCCTACTTTGACGATCAATGCGTTTGGTCAATTGATGCTATTCATTGCGCTCATCATTACTTCAGTAAAACTTGTTAATTGGAACTATGATTTATTTATCAAGATCGGTCAAAACACACTTTCCATATACATCATTCACGTAATGATCCTGTACGCTGGTCTGTTTGGATTCGGCTTGAACAAAATACTCCACAGAGCACTTGATCCATGGTTTGCAATTGTATGTGCAATAGGCTTCATTCTGTTTTTCACATATTTCGTCAAATACCTTGAGCCGATCAACAAATTCTACAACGGAATCATTCCCTTTCAAAAGAATAAAAAATAGGTCTTGGTTGTAATCATTTAGGTGTTAATAAATAGCCTTTTACACCCCTTTATTCTCCCTAAAAATAGCTACTTTTGAAGATTGTGTAGAAATTATTGAGGAGAGTTAATTCGTATTAATTTATACGGTAAGAGAAGAACTTCATGGACGTAAAGATTATAAATAAGTCGAGTAACGACTTACCAAAGTATGAAACAACTGCTTCTGCTGGATTAGATGTTCGAGCATCATTGTCAGAGCCTTATACTCTGCAACCTATGGAAAGAACATTGGTAAAGACCGGGTTGTTTCTAGAAATTCCTGAAGGATATGAGGCTCAAGTGAGACCTCGAAGCGGACTTGCGATCAAAAAAGGGATTACTGTTCTAAACAGCCCTGGCACAATTGATGCTGACTATCGTGGAGAAGTAGGAGTTATATTGGTAAATCTTTCTCAAGATCCTTTCGTCATTGAAGATGGAGATCGAATTGCCCAATTAGTTTTTGCACAGGTTGAACAAGCAAAATGGATTAGTACAGACAAGCTCTCAGATACTTCGAGAGGAGAAGGAGGTTTCGGAAGTACAGGAAAAAAATAAAAGATGAAAATTATCGTACCAATGGCAGGTCGGGGCTCCCGACTTAGACCACATACATTAACAGTACCAAAACCATTAGTTCCGGTCGGAGGAAAACCAATCGTTCACCGTTTGGTAGAGGATATCGCTGCGGTTTGCAGTGAAGCAATCGAAGAAATAGCGTTTGTTATAGGAGACTTTGGAAGCGAGGTTGAAGAGGAGCTAATAAAAGTAGCTGAAAGCCTTGGAGCAAAAGGAAGTATTTTTCATCAAACTGAACCTTTGGGGACTGCTCATGCTGTACTTTGTGCAAAAGAGAAATTGGAAGGACCAGTAGTTGTTGCTTTTGCTGACACACTGTTCAAAGCAGACTTTAAGATCGATCCAAATGATGATGGTATTCTTTGGGTAAAACAGATCGAAGATCCAAGTGCATTTGGTGTAGTCAAAACAAATGAAAAAGGAGAGATCACTGACTTTGTCGAAAAGCCAAAAGAATTTGTTTCTGATCTGGCAATGATCGGAATATATTACTTCAAAGAGGCGGAGGACCTTAGAACCGAACTCGAATATCTTATTGATAACAATATTATCAAAGGAGGTGAATATCAATTGCCAGATGGACTTAGAAGACTTACAGAGAAAGGAAAGAAATTTAAACCTGGAAAAGTCATTGAATGGTTAGATTGTGGAAATAAGAAAGTAACGGTTCATGCTAATCAAAGAATATTGGAGTTTGATAGAGAGCGAGGCGTTGACCTTGTTCACTCATCAGCGAAGATCGAAAACTCTGTTGTGATCGAGCCATGTTTTATTGGTGAAGGTGCTGTTATCGAAAATTCAGTCATCGGACCGCATGTGTCTGTTAATGCGAATAGTGAGATTCGAAGATCTGTAATTGAAAACACGATCATTCAGTCAAATACGATTGTCGAACATGCGAATCTGTCGGATAGCATGATCGGAAATAATGCCAAATTCAAGGGCTCACCAGAAGATTATAGTATGGGAGACTATGGTGTGATCGAAAAATGATTTTGAGAGCATACATAACGTTAATGCTGACATTGATCTTTTCAATGCATACGTTATATGCTCAAAAGGAAGAGGCCTTGAAGGAACAATCCCTTGACGATGTTGAGGCGCTATCATCGAAGGACTTTCCATATATCGAAAAATTTCATAACGCAGTTCGAGAGAAGCTTTCTGGTAATTTGGATGAAGCAAAAAGCCTTTTTGAATCATGCTTAAAGGAGAAAGACAATGATGATGCTGTCCATTTTGGTTTGGCCGAGATCGCCAAAGAACAAAAGCGGTTTAAATCAGCACAACATCATTTTGAAAGAGCTTATCAGCTCGACAAAAGCAATATTGTTTACCTCCAGGAATTAGCCTATATCACTTATGAGCAAGGTAGGTTTGAAGAATCTGCAAAATATTATGAAAAATTAGTTGAAGATCAACCGAGAAATGTTGATTGGATCTACGGGTATAGTCAAGTTTTGATTTACAATCGTCAATATGAAGCAGCCGCTAACATGCTAGAAAAACTTCAGGATCAAGTTGGGATTGTACCTGAGATCATGATGATGAAGTCAGATCTTTATCAGGAAGTTGATCAACTGGATAAAGCAGAAAATACATTACTAGATTTCTACAACGAGTATCCCTCGAATAAAAAGGCTCTGAATGCATTATTGGATTTTTATGAAAAATATGAGATGCAGGATAAAGCGAAAAGTATGGTTCAGCGTGTAGCACAGTCTCAGCCAGATAATATGCTAATTCAAATGGAATTGGCGACTATATACGCTAATGCTGGTGAGCAGGAAAAGTTAATGAATACAATTCGCCCCATTATTAAAAGTGATGAGGTCGAAATGACTGATAAAATATATCAGATCGAACAGCTCTTATCGAAGTTTCAAGTTGAGAAAACCGTTCTGCTTTCACTAACTGAGGAATTAGTAAAATCTGATGAAAATGATCCAGGTGCATCCCTTCTACATGCAGAGGTATTGACGCAAAACAGCAAGTCCAAAGAAGCGCTACCATTCTATCGTAGAGCGTTGGAGCAAAGCGGAGATCAATACGAAATTTGGACAACAGTTTTAGGTTTTGAGAGTATGTATAAAGATTATGAAGCGCTTTATGATGATGGACAGAAAGCACTAACCTTATTCCCAAATATGCCATTCATATATTATGCTGCAGCTGAAGGAGCTGTTTACACTGGTCAACCTGAAGAAGCTCTTGATATTTTGGCTGCCGGAGAAATTTATTTGATCGATAATATAGAGCAAAAGGCACGATTCGAAAAGATGAAAGCCGAAGCGTATTTTAAAATGAAGGAATTTAAGAAGGGGATAAAACATTTTGAAGTAGCTTTGTCGATCAACCCTGAAGCTCAGATTCGATTGAAATATGCAAGTTGTTTGGCCGCTGCGCAAATTGCTGAATCCATTGCTGAGGAACAATTATCGGAGATAGAGGAAAGTAACAAAAACGTGACGTATTATCTTGCCAAGTCCCAATTGGAAATTAACAACAAAGATTTTTCCGCTGCCGAGAAAACGATTCGCACCGGTATAAATAAAGGGGCATATCAAGCAGAACTTTATGATCGTTTGGGAGACGTGCTTTTTTATCAAGATGAAAAAGATAAGGCAATTGAAAGCTGGAATAAGGCAAGTGATCTGGGTTCAAGAAATAAGAGTATTGATCAAAAAATTAAAGAGGTAAAATTATATGCTCCAAAATATTACTAGATATATTGTTGTTCTAATGACACTGCAGCTTGTTGTAGCTTGTGGAAATAACAAGGAGATCGAGGATCAGGTTAAGCTCCCAAAAGTAAAAGAGGAAATCCTGATCGATCGTTTGGACAGTTTGTCTCAAGCAAGACCTGAGCATTTTTACACAAAGTTGAGCTCTAAATACGAAGATAGCGAATACAATGTTTCTTTTAAAACATCAATAAGAATGAGAACTGACAGTGCTTTACATGCATTGATCACTTACGCCAGAATCCCCATTTATAACACCATGGTAACACCGGACACATTAACCATGGTGGATAAGCGCGGCGACTGTTACATCAAGGAAGACATGTCGTATTTAAAAGAGACATTCGATGTCAATTTCGAGCATAAGAACATTGAAGAATTAATTCTTGGAATGCCAATTGGTTGGAATCAAAACATGGATTATCACATGTTGAAAGATCCATATAATTATATTATTTCATCGCACAATGAGCGTAACTTAAGAAGATTAGAGCGTTCTGATGATAGTGATGAGTTGTACATAAGGTATTATTTGACTAATGATTCAAGATCTCTCAAGCAAGTACTGATCGATAGTCCAAAAGACACAACGTCCATAAAGGTCCGATACTATGACAGAGAAACGGTCAACGGATTCTCAGTGCCTGGCTCAGGAGATATTGCAGTACAGACGCCACGTGACACGATCACTATTGAATTCAAATATAATCGTACTAGCGTAAATGAGCGCAGAGTATTATATTTGGCAATACCAGATAAATATGGCAAGTGTGAGTAAGTTCTTATTTTTTATTTTGTTGCTGCTACCATTAGGCGATCTTTGGTCGCAAGGGTCAGAGCGACTTAAAAAGGAACAGAAAGAGCTTGAAAACCAGATCTCCACTACTAAATCGTTACTTGAGAAAAGTAAAAAGAATACCAAATTATCCTTAGAAGAGGTTCAGTTGATCGAGCGTCAGGTCGAATACCGTGAACGCTTACTTAGAAACATAAACAACCAGATCAGATCATCTGAATTAAAAGTTGAGCAAAAGCAAGGACGAATTGAAAAACTAAAAGCAGAGATCGAACAGCTTAAAAAGCAATATCGAGAGCTTCTGATCTATGCCTATAAACATAGAAGCAAGTATGGAGATCTCATGTTTATTTTCAGTTCCAGATCCGTGGAAGAAGCGATCAAGAGAAAATTATACCTTGAAAAACTCGCTGAAATTCAAAAAAAGCAGCTCCGATTGATCAAGCAGAACATGAAACTGTTGGAGGATGAGATCGTTGAATTAGATGCCCAGAAGAAGGAACAGGTTGTTTTGGCAAGTCAGAAGAAAGAAGAAAGAGCCGAGATCATTGAAGCTAAAAAAGAGAAGGAAGAGATTTATAACAGATATAAGGCGAAAGAAGATGATCTGTTGGCAGAATTGGAAAAACAAAAAGCAAGAAAAGCTAAGCTTAAAAGGGAGATTCAAGCTGCAATTCAGCGGGAAATAGCGGCTGAACAAGCAAGACTTGAAAAGGAACGACTGGAAGCTGAAAGACGTGCAAAAGAACGAAGAGAGAACGAAAATACACCTGAGAGTTCTGGTAAAGAGACCGTTGATTTTGCTGCTACAAGGGAAAATAAACTTGTTGGTAAGAATTTCGCAGCGAACAAGGGTAAATTACCGTGGCCAGTTGAGAAGGGTACTATCACTCAGAACTATGGAAAAAATGCTCACCCTACTTTACCTAACGTGTACACTCAAAATAATGGTGTAGATATAAGTACTCCGAAAAATGCAAATGTGCGTGCTGTCTTCAAAGGGGAAGTGACAAGTGTGATCAACATTCCAGGTGCTGGAAAAGTGGTCATAATCAAGCACGGTGATTTCAGAAGTGTTTATTCTAATCTACAGGATGTTTACGTAACGAAGGGGACTAAGGTAGATACAAAAACCCCGATCGGATCACTACTACCAAATCAATCTGGAAATGTTTCGGTAGCTCACTTTGAAATTCATCAGGTTAAAGGCACGAGTGTTAATCAGCTCAACCCAAACCTGTGGATCAGCCAATAGAAAAGGCATAAACTAAAAAAGGAGAGCGAATGCCCTCCTTATCAATATCATATTGTTTTTCGTTTCTATGCTTCCTCTTCTTCGTCGAAAACACGTTTCGGACGAATCTGATCGATCGCTCCCAGTGTAATCCAAAATGGAACTGCAAATCCAAGAAGGAACAATAGCAACCAAAACGCCATTCCTCCCAAAATTAGAAACATTAAAATACCGAAAATACTCATCTTATACTATTTTTGTAAGCAATTATTGCGGCTAAAATAAAAAAATAATCACAAACAAACTATATAAAATGGAATATAGAATAGAAAAAGACACGATGGGTGAGGTAAAAGTACCTGCCGATAAGTATTGGGGAGCACAGACTGAACGTTCACGAAATAATTTTAAGATCGGAGCGCCTGGTTCTATGCCACTTGAAGTAGTATATGGATTTGCATATTTGAAGAAAGCGGCAGCTCATACGAACCATGAGTTGGGCGTACTTGAAGAGGAGAAAAAGAATTTGATCTCTAAAGTTTGTGATGAAATTTTAGATGGTCAGCACGATGATCAGTTTCCACTTGTAATTTGGCAAACAGGTTCTGGAACACAATCAAACATGAATACAAATGAGGTTATCGCAAACAGGGGTCATGTTCTAGCAGGAAAAAAACTTGGAGAGGGAGAAAAGACTTTGCAGCCTAACGATGATGTAAATAAGTCTCAATCGTCAAATGATACGTTCCCAACTGGGATGCACATTGCGTCTTATAAAATGATCGTTGAAACAACAATACCAGGTGTAAAACACCTAAGAGATATTCTAGATCAGAAAGCAAAAGCATTCAACGATGTAGTGAAAATCGGAAGAACTCACTTGATGGATGCTACGCCGTTAACTTTAGGTCAGGAGTTTTCTGGATACGTATCTCAACTTGATCATGGTTTAAAAGCATTGGAGAACACGCTTGCTCATTTATCAGAATTGGCTCTTGGTGGAACAGCAGTCGGAACAGGAATAAATACTCCTGATGGATATGCAGAGCTTGTTGCTAAAAAGATCGCCGAGTTTACAGGATTGCCATTCGTTTCTGCACAAAATAAGTTTGAGGCCCTTGCTGCGCATGATGCAATTGTAGAAACGCACGGTGCTCTAAAACAAATTGCAGTTTCATTGAATAAAATTGCAAATGATATTAGAATGATGGCATCTGGACCACGTTCAGGTATTGGTGAGATCATAATACCTGCCAATGAACCAGGTTCTTCAATTATGCCTGGAAAGGTAAACCCAACACAGTGTGAAGCATTAACGATGGTTGCTGCTCAAGTTATGGGTAATGATGTTGCAGTAACAGTAGGAGGAACACAAGGTCATTACGAATTGAATGTCTTTAAACCAATGATGGCTGCTAATCTTCTGGAATCTGCAAGATTGATAGGAGATGGTTGTGTTTCGTTCGCAGATAATTGTGCAGTTGGTATTGAACCGAATCAATCAAAGATCGATGAGCTATTGAACAATTCACTGATGTTGGTAACAGCACTTAATACCAAAATTGGTTACTACAAAGCTGCAGAAATTGCAGGTAAAGCTCATGAAGAAGGAACAACGCTTAAAGAAGCTGCTCTGTCATTAGGATATTTGACAGCTGAAGAATACGACGAATGGGTTGATCCATCTAAAATGGTGGGTAAGAAATAGAAAGCCTTAAAAACTAAGCTTGAAAAGGTCGTCCAAATTACAATGGGCGGCCTTTTTTGTTTAATTCTGTATATTCTTTCAACGAATCAGTGAATACTAGCGTCTTTTATTATGTACCAAGGTAAATTTCGTTATTTTACCCGAAAGACTATAAATTATGAAAACAGCGTCGAGAGTATTTCTTTCCATTTTTGTGTTATTAACCGTCAGCTTGAGTTTTGCTCAGCAAGGCGAGTGGTGTGGATTTGATCCAATTCTTGAAGAGAAAGTTCAGGAAAATCCAAACTATATGGATGAGCTAAAACAGCGAATTCTAGATATTCGACAAGCGGGAAATGCTCAGTCTGAGAAAGCTGCTACTTATACTATTCCCGTTGTATTCCATATAATTCATGATGGAGGAGAAGGTAATATTTCAATGGACCAGATCCAGTCGGGTATAGATGTGATGAATGAAGATTTTGCCGCATTAAATACTGACGCTACGCAGATACGTAACACGACAGATGCACCTTACGCGCCATTACATGCGGACATCGAGGTTGAGTTCAAATTAGCGAAGATCGATCCAGATGGGAACTGTACGAATGGAGTAGAACGTAAGTTTGCCCCAAATCTCACCAATGACGCAGGAGAAGCATGTAAATATTCTGCAAATGGTGGATTAGACGCATGGCCTAATGATTCATACCTTAATATATGGGTAGTAAATTCAATTGAAGGTTCTGGAGGAGGAACTACACTAGGATATGCTTTCCTGCCATATAATAATTGGGGAGCGGGTCATGGTATTTTGAATAGACACGATCGTATCGGACGTATTGGTACTGCCGAATTTAATGGTGGACGTACACTTACACATGAAATGGGACATATTTGTGGATTGTTGCACACTTTTCAGGATGGTTGTCACAGTAGCGATTGCGAATCAAGTGGTGACTATATTTGTGATACACCACCAACTGAACAAGTTTTTGGTTGTCTACCATCTAATAACTCTTGTAATGATGTACCTGTTAATGATCCGTTTGGATTCGATGTATTGGATCAGAACGAAAATCATATGAGTTATAATACATGTAGAAGAATGTTTACAGAAGGTCAAAAAGCACTAATGCATAATAACTTTGAGAACATCTCTAATTTCGTTTCGCTTACATCTGCAGCAAATTTAGTTGCAACAGGAGTTAATGAACCTGATGTAATGTGTAAGGCTGAGTTTTATGCAGATCAAGAAGTGATCTGTGTAGGAGAAACGATCAATTTTACAGATGCTTCTTACCATGGAGCTGTAGGTTGGGATTGGGATTTTCCAGGAGGAACACCAAGCACATCTACTGATCAAAACCCTTCGATTGTTTATAACACGCCTGGAACATATGAAGTTACATTGACTGCAACTGATGGAAACAACCAGGATATAGAAACTAAAACAGCATTTGTTCGTGTACTTTCAAATGCTCAACCTCTACCATTCTACGAAGATTTCGAAAACGTATCGTCTATTCCTGATGATTTCTGGGTAGTTAAGAATAACGGTAGTGACCAGGCATTTGAAATAAAGAATGTTGGTCTATCTGGAACTAAAAGTGCTGGAATTTCAAATTTCGGACAACCTGTAGGTGGCATTGATGAATTGATATCTTCTCCGATCGACTTATCTGGAATTACTGATGAGGTTACTTTATCATTCCGATATGCATATAAAAAGAGATTCTCTGTTAACGAAGAATGGTTACGTGTATTTTTGAGTAATGATTGTGGAGATATCTGGGCACAAAGAAAAACACTCAAAGGGAATCAATTAGGAGAAAACGTTGATGGAAATAGCTGGGAACCTACATCGGATAATGATTGGGTAACTGTTCATATGACCAATGTTACCTCATCATTTTGGGTAGATAATTTTAGAGTTAAGTTCCAATTTGAAGGAGACAACGGTAATAACTTCTATTTAGATGATATCAATATTTATCAAGGAAGCCCTTCTGATGATCCAGTTCTCAACCTGAATGAGAACAATAGCTTCACTGGCTTTAATGTATATCCTAACCCAGCCAGAGATAATATTAATGTTGAATTCGCTACTCAAATGGCAGATCAATTTGTGGTGGATCTAATGACTATTGACGGCAAGGTCGTTCAGCATAAATTAATCCAGGCAAATAGTGGAAACAATCTAATTGTATTGGATGGAGCTGGTCTTTCTGGCGGTGTTTATTTCGTTCGTGTTGGATCGAAGGGCTCCGCTGCAAAACAGGTAAAAAGGCTGATAATTCAGTGATTTCAGGGCATTTGCCCACTTTAATCAATGATAATTACCGTTCATGTAAAGGATTTTACATTTCCTTAATGATTCGGTATCTTTATATCGCTAAATAAATTAAAACCCGATTATGAAAAAAATTATACTATCAGTGGCAATCGCTGTAGGGGCAATCACAGCAACTTATGCTCAGGATGTTCATCCTTGTCACACAGATGAAAAAACTGCAGAATTTGTTTCCTCGTTATCACCACAGGAGCAAACTCAATATCATATTGATAAACAAGCTTACGAGCAAGAAATTCAAAACTATATCCAGAATCATCCAGAAGCGATGACAAATTCTGGCGCTCGTGCAATCCAATATACTATTCCTGTTGTATTCCATATTATCCATGCAGGTGGAGATGAAAACATCTCTAATGAGCAGGTAGAGGATTGTATCCGAATTTTGAATGAGGATTTTCAGAAACTGAATAATGATTGGGATAATGTTGAAAGTGAATTCCTTTCAATCGTTGCGGATGCTGAAATCGAATTCAAACTTGCGAAAAGAGATCCACAAGGAAACTGTACTAATGGTATTACAAGAACATATTCTAATGTAACATTTACTGGAGACGGTGGAGATCGAGTTAGTGTTGTTCAAAATGAACACGGTAACTGGCCTGGTGATGAGTATATGAATGTTTTTGTTGCTGCTGAGATAGGTGGTGCAGCAGGTTATACTTATACACCAAGTAACTGGATCGGAGCAGGTATGAGTAATGGTATTCATGTTCTTCACAATTACGTTGGTTCTATTGGAACTTCTTCTACTGGAACAAGCCGTACAATGACACACGAAGCAGGGCACTGGTTAAACTTATCGCATTTATGGGGTAGTACAAATAACCCTGGTGTTACTTCAAACTGTAATGATGATGACGGTGTGAATGACACGCCAAACACGATTGGATGGCAAAGTTGTAACCTTTCAGGAACGACTTGTGACGGTCAGAAAGATAACGTAGAGAACTTCCTGGAATATTCTTTCTGTTCTAAAATGTTTACACTAGGGCAGAAAGCTAGAATGCAGGCAGCATTAGAAAGTAGTACGGCAGGGAGAAACAATCTTAACACAACTGCGAATCTTACAGCGACAGGAGTAAACGAGCCAGACATTATGTGTAAAGCTCAATTTGAAGCTTCACAACGAACAATCTGTCCTGGACAATCAATTTCTTTTGAAGATTATTCATTCCATGGTCCAACAGGATGGACATGGAACTTCCCTGGAGGGACACCTTCTTCCTCAACTGATCAAAACCCAACAGTAACTTACAATACTCCTGGTGTTTATCAGGTTGAATTAACAGCTACTGACGGAAATAACTCAGATACTGAAACGAAAACAGGTTATATCACTGTTCTTGATCAGAGCGCTTCTCTTCCATTTATAGAAGGATTCGAAAGCTATAATAACCTTTCAACTTCTCCATGGATAGTTAAGAACAACGATAACAATGCAGAGTTTGCATTGGAAAATGGAGTTGGTTATACGGGTACAAAATCAGTTAAGTTGGCAAACTTCGGTCAGCCATCAGGAACGATTGATGAATTAATTTCTTCTCCTGTTGACCTTTCATCGATCACTAATGAAGTTACTTTATCATTCCGTTACGCATATCGCAAACGTTCTTCTTCGAACGAAGAGTGGTTGAGAGTATTTATCTCTAACGATTGTGGAAGTATTTGGGCACAGCGTAAAACTTTGAAAGGTGATAACTTAGGTTCAGAAACTGCATCAAGTAGTTGGGAGCCTTCAACACAAGATGATTGGACAACTGTTCACATGTCAAATGTAACTTCTTCTTACTGGGTAGATAACTTTAGAGTTAAGTTCCAGTTCGAGGCAGATAATGGAAATAACTTCTTCTTAGATGATATCAATATCTACCAAGGAGATGAATCAAATGATCCACTTAGCGTTGAAGAAAACAGCTTGATCAATGATTTTGCAGTGTTCCCTAATCCAGCGAGCACGGAGGCAAACATCAAGTTCTCAGTTGACAATAATCAAAACGCTAAAGTTGAGTTGATCAACATGGTTGGACAAACTGTGAAAAGCACAGTTGTTCAAGCTCAAACAGGACAAAACTTGGTAGTGATGCCAACAACTGATCTTGAAGCGGGAATCTACATGGTGAAAGTATCAGTAAACGGTGCTCAACAAGTACAACGTTTGATGATCAAATAAGAAAGATTAGATTAAACTAAATACAGAAAGTGAGTGGCAGTGACCACTCACTTTTTTTATGTTCCAATATTTGAAGGGAATTTATCTAAAAACAATCGATTTCAATTCTTCAATTCTTTATCTTTGCCCTTTTTACAACTAATTATAATTGAATTGATATGAGCAATTTGGCACTTTCTGATCAAGAGATCCAACGAAGAGAAACGTTGAAAAAGCTGCGCGATCATGGTATCGATCCTTATCCGGCAGCGTTATACCCAGTATCACATAAGGCCAAACAGATCAAGGAGAATTATAAAGAAGGGGAAGAAGTTAACATTGCTGGCCGTCTAATGCGTCGTAAAATACAGGGAAAAGCTTCTTTTGGAGACCTCCAGGATCATACAGGAAGAATACAGGTTTATTTCAACAGGGATGAGATCTGTCCAGGCGAAGATAAGAGCATGTATAATGACGTATTTAAAAAAATGCTTCATTTAGGTGATTTCATTGGAGTAAAAGGAACACTCTTTAAAACACAGGTGGGAGAAATTTCCGTCATGGTTAAAGAGTTCACAATGCTTTCTAAATCATTGAAGCCCCTTCCTTTACCAAAGACAGATGCAGATGGAAATGTCCATGATGCATTTACTGATCCTGAGCAACGCTATAGACAACGATATGTAGATCTTGTTGTGAACCCTCAGGTAAAAGAGGTTTTTGTTAAACGTACGAAGTTATTCGCTGCTATGCGTCAGTTCTTTAACGATGCAGGATATATGGAGGTCGAAACTCCTATACTTCAATCGATTCCAGGAGGTGCTGCTGCACGACCTTTTGTTACACACCATAACGCATTAGATATTCCACTTTACATGCGTATTGCGAATGAGTTGTATTTAAAGCGATTGATCGTTGGCGGTTTCGAAGGAGTTTATGAGTTTTCTAAAAACTTCAGAAATGAGGGAATGGATAGAACTCATAACCCAGAGTTTACTGCAATGGAGATCTATGTAGCTTATAAAGACTACAATTGGATGATGGAGTTTACTGAACAGCTTCTTGAGCATTGTGCGATCGCTGTAAATGGAACGACAGAATGTACATTTGGAGAACATAAGATCGATTTTAAAGCGCCATACAAACGAATTTCGATGAGAGATTCTATTCGCGAGTTTACAGGTTTTGATATTGATGGTAAATCAGAAGATGAATTGAGAGCTGCTTGTAAAGATCTCGGTGTAGAAGTAGATGAAACAATGGGTAAAGGAAAGCTCATTGATGAGATCTTTGGAGAGAAATGTGAAGGGAATTACATTGAGCCTACTTTCATTACGGATTATCCGATAGAAATGTCTCCACTATGTAAAAAGCATAGAGAGAACCCAGAATATACAGAACGTTTCGAATTGATGGTATGCGGAAAGGAAATAGCAAATGCCTATTCTGAGCTTAACGATCCGATTGATCAACGCGAGCGTTTTGAAGAACAAGTTCGCCTTTCTGAGAAGGGAGATGATGAAGCTACGGGAATGATCGACCAGGATTTCTTAAGATCGCTGGAATATGGAATGCCACCAACTTCAGGTTTAGGGATTGGGATGGATCGATTGATCATGTTCTTAACGGATAATGCAGCTATTCAAGAAGTACTATTCTTCCCGCAAATGAAACCGGAGAAATTTGGTGAAACGGGACCAGAATTAAACGAAAATGAACAAGCTATCTTTGATGTTTTGCAAAAAGAAGGTAAAACTGATCTTCTTGGTCTCAAAGAAAAAGTTGGTTTAAGCAATAAGAAATGGGATAAAGGTCTCAAAGGATTGCGCAAACACGACCTGATCAAAGTTGAGAAATTAGAGGATGGCTCGTTGACTATTGAGGAAATTTAAAGTTATAGTTTCAAAGAAATAAACGAAAAAGACCTCGGTTGATAAGTTCAATCGAGGTCTTTTTTTATTATCTATTCTCCGACTAGTTCTTAACTACTTTACCATTGATCACTGAATCTTGAGTAAACAATTTGAAGGAGTAGATGCCTGTTTCAAATTGTGAAAGGTCAAATTCTACTTTGTTTTCATTCAATTCATTGTCATAGATAACGAGTTTTCCAGTAAGGTCATAAACTTCAATACCAGTTATACTAGAATTATAAATGATTGTTACCTGCCCATCAGTTGGATTCGGATATAAAACAACCTCAGAAGCCTCTTCATTCAATCCAACATCATTATCCTCATCCGGCATATTTATCCTTGGTTTATTCGATCTTGAAGAGTTGTAATCCTGAGCTTTAGCAGGAGTACATTGTCCAGGAGTGTTGATACTGATCATGTAAATAAGATTACTGTCAGATGGAGGATTGAAATCAGTATATGAAATAGAGTTAGAAGAAACAGAATCTATAACTTCCCAATCAGTTTGAGGATGCCATCTATTAATGTAATAAGTAGAATAACTAAACCCTTCGTAATGGTCCCATAGCAGATTTACCTCTCCGTTTATACCTACATTCTGAGTAAGGTGAATTGTCTTATGTTCATCTGATAATCCAGCTTCATTCCCACAGTCATCGACAGCAGCCACCTTGTAACTCCAAGAACGGATCGATGGGTCTGATAAATAGTCGTAGTACTCAGTTAGACTATCTGCATCCTGGTTTGCGATCAAAAAGTATAGTCCAGCCTGAGAACTCTCCTTATAAATATTGTAAGATGAGATTCCAGGATCACTAAGGTCTTCCCATACAACAAGATTAGTATTTGTTGTAGTGTCTACATCAACCATACAAATTGAAGTTTGTTGAGGTAAGGACTCTTCAACTGTAAAGAATTGATAAGATGAACACCCAGAAGCGCTGGATACTTCAACAGTATAATCCCCTGGCAGAACGTCTATAAGGTCCTGGTCAGTTGAACCGTTTGACCATGTGTAATCAAATGGAGCTTGGCCACCAATTGTACTGATATATATATCTGAAAGATCACCATTACATGTTCCGGTAAAAGTTGAATCAGTTACGATGATAGGCCCCCCGATCTCATTAACGGCGAAGTCTTTTTCAAGTAAACAAGTGTTACCATCAATAACCAATAAAGAGTGAATACCTGGGTTCAAACCGCTAGTTTGGTTTGATGGACCAGTTGCGTTTGGCCAAATGTAGTTGTATGGTGGTGTTCCATTATTTATAATAGCCGTAACATTTCCACTTACAGAGTTACAGTCAGCATTAGAGGCAATAACCGAGATATTTGATTTTTGAGGCTCAGACACTTCAATACTTTGAACTGCAAAACAGCCATTAGCATCCGTTACAAAAATTTCATACGGTCCAGCACTGAGACCAAAAATGTCTTCTGTTTGATCACCATTCGACCACAGAATTTCATATGGTGGTTGACCTCCAAAAATGGATACTGAAATTGAACCATTATCTTCACCATAACAATCAACATCTACTACATTATCAACCAGAATGGTTATCCCCTCTTCATCTGAAACCGTGGCAGTCCCTTCACTAGAACACCCGTTAAGATCAGTAACTGTTACGATCTGAATACCAGAAGATAGACTGCCCGCGATGACACCAGAATCTCCATTCGTCCAGCTGTAAGTATACGGAGCAATACCACTGAAGCAGACACGACCGCCATACCATTATTCATTCCACAATTCGGTTTAGTAACAGTATTTGTGGATACATCGATTTTTGAATTTGGAACGTATATCGTTTCATCAGATGTTTCTGTCTGACCACAAGCATTAACAGATGTCAAAGTAATGGTATATGCACCCGCCTCTTCATACGTATGTAAAACTGGATCTAAAGATGTATTTGTTACTAACTGTCCAGATCCATCACCAAAATCCCAAATATAAGTTGCACCTCCTATAGCCATAAATTCAACGGGCTCACCTTGGCAGGCTGTTTGCGTATCATCCCAAAAGAAGTTCGCTTGAGTTCCAACAGGACTTCCAGGCCCACCAATAGTAACTTCAACCGAGTCTGTAAATGTATTTCCACATGAGTTCGTTATACTATATGTAGCCCAATAAGTACCTTGAGCTATATAAGTATGATAAGCCACATCCACATTGGCAATCCCCTGAACAAAAACCTGTTCGATATCAGTTGTTGAATTTCCATCTCCAAAATCCCAGCTGATTGTTCCCGTTCCAGCAGGAATGATCACAAAGATCATTTCGTCGCCAACACATCCCTCTTGTTGAACGAACGCTACCACATTATTAGCTGAAGGCGTATGGTTATTAGAAACCACGACTGTATCAACTATAGTAGAATCACTTCCACAACCGTTTGTTGCTGTAAAAGTGATTTCATATTCACCAACTGAACCATAAGAATGTGTGATACCATAGTCAGTTGAAGTAGTTCCATCTCCAAGATCCCAAACATAAGTTAAACCATCGTCATTATCAGCTTGAAAGAACACATTGTCACCTGGACAAATCGTGTCTGCAGAGATAGAAAAGTCAATATTATCAACAGGTAAATTGTTTTGAATTAAAACTGTTTCATTAATAGAAGCTGTTGCTCCACAGCCATTCTCAACATTAAGCACAACATTATAAACCCCAGTTGAATTGAAAATATGATCGATCTCTTGACCGGCACCAAAAGTACCATCGTCAAAATCCCATGTATACGATGAGTATCCGGATCCCGCGTAAAACTCAACTTCTGAACCAGGGCATGATGGATCAGGGTAAGCACTTATATAGATTATTGGCGTTTATTGGTAAGTTGTTAGAGACGACCACCGTGTCATATAATGTAACAGAGTTACCACAAACATTCTGAATCGTTGCGACTATTGGGTATGTTCCAGGTGTGTCGTAAGAATGAGTAGTATATGAGTTCACAGTATTGTTTCCATCCCCAAAGCTAATATTGTATGAATAGTTACTATTCGCCCCAAACTCAACTTCATCACCAGGACACACATTATTAGTGCTAACATAGAAACCAGGGTTTGAAACAGGAGACTGATTAGTAACATGAATAGTGTCATATAAAGTTAGTGTTGAGCCACACGTATTTGTTACAGTTACAGAGATATTGTATGATCCAGTATTATTATACGTGTACTCAAAGTAACTATCTGTTTGTGCCGGAGAACCATCATCCATATCCCAACTGTATGAAACAAGGTTGTCGCCGTATACGTCAATGTAAAACTCTTCTCCAGGACAGATCGTATCTGGAGCATAAAGGTTTGTGTTTTGAACAGGTGTACTGTTACTCACAACCACAACATCAGTTAAAACAGTATCCACTCCACAACCATTTGTTACAGTTAAACTCACGTTATAATCGCTAATAGCTCCATATGACCATTGAGCACTCGTACCTGAAGTGGAATTCCCATCCCCGAAGTCCCAAGTGTAAGATGAGTATCCCTCGCTTGTCCAACCATTTAATTGATCCCCAGGACAAACACTATCTGAACTGACACCCATATATACATTAGAATTACCTAAACTGAAATAAGGTAAAGTATTTGTAATTGTTACAGTATCAGTGACCGAGTAACTTCCACAACCAGGAACATCAAAGGTAACTACTGGATGATATTCACCTGGTGAACTATAAATATGAGTAACATAACTAGAGCCAGATTCAGCTTGACCATCATCGAAGTTCCAAGAAAAATTCATGGCTCCTGGAACGTAAATATTCATTTCGATTTGATCTCCTGGGCATGCTACATCTGAAAAGATATACATTGATTCTGGTGCCCCAGGAACAATAACTTCTTGACTTGTTTGACCAAGATAGTTGAAACTGGCGTCGTATGCCTACATCGTAACCCAATAACTCCCGCCATATTGATAATTATGAACAGGGTCGGTTACATCAAATAATGATGATCCATCACCGAAATTCCATTCAAAATGGACTCCACTAGTACTTGTGTTGTCAAAAGCAACATTAGCAGGAGCACATTGACCACTTGCATTCGTTGAAAACGAAAATTGTGCATGACTAGTGGAATAGGTGATTAAAAGTGTTGAAACCAGTATAAATCTTAAGTAATTCATAGTAATAGCGTATAAATAACAAAACGAAATTACGGATTTTCAGGATGTTATGAATATTTTTTAACTAAAATGTTTTGGTTCCATTTTCTTTTTTTGAAACTAAGGCATAACTGTCAACATATCAGTACAAATGATTATTTGAATAAACAACTATGTTCAAGTTTGATATGATCGAAATTCATTTTTAGTGAATAACTTTTAATTTCTTCTTGAAAAAATGCTACGTGTAAAATCTCCATTGAATTACATTTGAGGGAAACCAAATTTACACGCATGTTTTTAGAGCAATTTCCAGAGGATGGCAAACGACACGGTTGGATAGAAGTGATCTGTGGATCTATGTTTTCAGGTAAGACTGAAGAACTTATCCGGCGTTTGAAAAGAGCTGAATTTGCTAATCAGGATTTATTGCTTTTTAAACCACGCATTGACAAAAGGTATAGTGAAGAGAATGTAGTAAGTCACAATGGAATTAGTTTCGAGGCTATTCAAGTTGATTCATCTGCAGATATTCTTGATGGTTGGAAGAAGGAAAGAATTGTAGCGATCGATGAAGCTCAGTTCTTTGATATGGGGATCGTAGAAACGGCGAATAAATTGGCTCAAAAAGGTGTGCGCGTAATTTGTGCAGGACTAGATATGGATTATCAAGGAAACCCTTTTGGACCGATACCTCATTTAATGGCTGCTGCTGAATATGTAACTAAGGTGCATGCAATCTGTATGTCATGCGGAAATCTGGCACAATTCTCTCATCGTAAAGCAAAGGAAAAAGAACAAGTACTAGTTGGAGCTGTTGAAGAATACGAACCACTGTGTAGATCTTGTTACAATAAAATCGAACATTGAAGTTAGACCTGACATATCAATCTTTTGCTGAGATCATCGGTGGTGATGCCGATTTAAAAGAAGCTAAATCAAAGATTGAAGTTGTTTACTATGATACGAGGTTGATCTCCAGAGATCAAAAAGGTGTTTTCTTCGCGATCAAGGGACATAAAAATGGACATCACTATGTTCAGCAAGCTTTCGAAAAAGGAGTGCGATTATTCATTGTGTCGGAACATGTTGATTTACCCGAAGAAGCTTCTATTATTGAGGTTGAAGATACCCTCAAGGCACTTCAGGAATTGGCAAAATATCACAGGTCACGATTTTCATACCCGGTTTTAGCGATCACAGGAGGTGTTGGAAAAACCACGATTAAAGAGTGGCTATACTATTTGATCAATGATCATTTCTCCGTTGTGCGCAGTCCTAAAAGTTATAATTCGCAGCTTGGTGTGGCATTGTCGCTTTTAGAACTAAATGATGAGGCCAATTTTGCCATCATTGAAGCAGATATTTCAAAGCCTGGAGAAATGGATGCACTCGAAGAAATGATTTCACCTACGCTTGGAATTTATACAGGGATAGGGAAATCATACGCTGATAATTTTGAATCGGAAAAAGTACAGCATAAAGAGCATCTTAAGCTATTCAAACATGCCAACATTTGTTTTGCATTAGAAGAGCAGTCAAGTCCTTTACGTCGAAATAAGATCAATGCTGACTTTACAACTATTGAGCAATGGGAAGAATATGGGGTCTATGATTTTACGTTTCCAAAAAATGCCGCTCTTGTGCTTCATGTCGCTGATTTTCTAGGGGTGCATAATCGAGAATTAAAAGAGAAGGTACTTGAGCTTCCGGTTTTACCTAATCGTATGGAAGTTTTCGAAGGTCAGAATGGAAACTTGATCATTAATGACACTTACAATATTGATATCGATGCGCTTGAGCAGGCTTTGAACTATCAATTCACTTCCAACGAGCGACAGGAAAAAGTTGTAGTGATCGACGTTTCCTATGTTGATGAGGATCGAAGAAAAGACATTCTCCAAGTGGTGAGGAGTTTTGATCCAAATCAGTTGTTCGTACTTGATGAAGATCACAGTCTCCCCGAAGAAGTTTTTCAATTAAAAAACACGAGTATCCTTTTCAAAGGATCTTTTCGATCGGATCTTTCGAAATTGGTTCAGCGCTTCAAAAATCGTAAGCATGAAACCTGGGTTGAATTCAGTCTAAGAGCAATACAACATAATATTGATGTTTATAGATCCAAACTACCTGAATTTACCAAGGTGCTTGTGATGGTGAAAGCTTCTTCTTACGGCACCGGAGATGTAAACATTCCCCATTTCTTGCAGCAAATTGGAGTAGATTACCTCGGTGTAGCATACACTGACGAAGGAACAACGTTACGAGAGCGAGGGGTTTCTCTACCTATTCTGATCATGAATACAGAGCAAAACGCCTTTGATGATGTCGTTAATTTCTGCCTAGAACCCTCTATTTATTCTGTTGAGCAGCTTAATGCTTTTATCGATTATCTAGATCAGAAAGGACTGGATGATTACCCGATTCATCTAACGTTTGAAACAGGAATGAACCGACTAGGTTTTTATCTAGAAGATGTCACTGAGATCATTGAAACGATCAAATCATCGAAGGCGGTCCGAATAAAAAGCGTCTATTCTCATTTAGCCGATGCAGACAATAATGACACCGGCTTTACTCAATCACAAATTGAAAAATTTGAAAATATTCGAGATTCTTTTTTAGCTGAATTTGAACAACCCATCATCTTCCATATCCTAAATAGTGAAGGAGCCAGTATTTTTGGGCAACAAGCAGGATTTGACATGATCAGATTAGGTATTGGAGTATTTGGGTATACTTCAAGAGCTGAAAAAGATGAGCTGAAACCTTGTCTGAAATGGAAAACGACGATTTCACAGATCAAAACTATAGATCCTGGAGAAACAGTGGGCTATGGTAGAACGTTCGAAGCAAAATCAAAGATGAATATTGCGACGTTGCGTATTGGCTATGCGGATGGTTTTAGACGATCACTCAGTAATGGAGTCGGAGAGGTTTTTATTAGTGGTCAACGTTGCCCTGTCGTTGGAAATGTATGTATGGATATGACCATGGTAGATGTTTCACATGTCAATTGCCAAACAGGAGATGAAGTAGAGATCATTGGTGAAAACATCACTATGCAAGAGTTCGCTAGCAATCTAGGAACAATTCCTTATGAAGTGATGACGAGTATTAATAAAAGGGTGGCGAGGTTGTATGTGAGGTGATAACTGTATTGGAAAAAAGTAAGTTTGTTTTACTTTTCTTACCTTCAAACCCTAACTTAATTTTTTACGTCATCTAAATATGAAAACACTACTATCCATCTTCTCTTTAATTATTTCTGTTGCTTTGAGCGCACAGGATTCGACCTTTAACAAACGATATTACGATAATGAAGGGTCTGATATTGGATCCATGATGATTAGCCCTAACAATACCGGTGGATTTGTCGTTTGCGGAGGCAATTATGATTATAGAGGGTTAATTTTGGATATTGACTCTTTAGGAGGAATAAACTGGAACCGAACGATCCAAAGTGATTCATCTTATTCTTTGACAACGGATGTTTTTACAAGTTCGGATAGCTCCATAGTCGTTTCTGGTTATAATTATTCCAGCTCTTATGACTCAATAAAGAGTATTTTTTGTGCTAAGTTTAATTTTCAGGGAGATACTTTATGGACTAACACATTTCAGTTAAGTAATACGCATGGATATTCTCAATATGATTATGTGGGTACTTCGGAACTTGATAGTAATACTTACCTAATGGTTGCCTCATCATTAACGGATAGCCTCATCAAAGTTTCACGAATGAAAGAAAGTGGTTCGATTGATTGGGAGAGAAAAATTGAGGGGGCTTTGTTTGATGTAAACACAATAAAAGTTGATTCAGATTCAACTTTCTTAATAGGAGGTTCTGTGGACAATGTTGACGGGTTTATATTCAAGCTAGATCAAATGGGAAATATACTCTGGTCAAAGAGATATTTTAGTCAAGAAGTTTTTGATCTTGCCAGTGTGGGCACGAACCTTTTTTCAATAAGTCGAGACACCCAATCATCGAAATCGTTGTGGTTGATTAAACTTGATTCTGTTGGAAGTGCAATTTGGTCAGAACCGACATTTGTGCGTTATGAGCATTATAGTAAAGGTCTGCTGAATTCAGTTCCCCAAATTTTGAACATTGGTGATTCTCTACTCGCAATTTCTGGATCAGGAGTTGAAATAAAAGACACTTCAGGCGTCGCTTTGAACGGTCTTGATATTTTTCCAATGAGATGGGCGCATATAGCTAAAGGCGATTCTGATAGAGTATTTATTTCAGGGAATGGGCCATTTTATGGAATAAAAGCTAACACTATTTATGAGCATCATTTCGGTGTTATTTTTACAAATACAATTCTTGATGAATCCGATTGTACATGGGATAAGGTATTATATGATAATGATACAATTGCGGTAGATACTGATACTTTAATTGCTTCTAATAATAGTAATAGCTCCTCCTTCAGACAAACCTATACTATTGATTCACTTCCATTAGTTTTGGATAATGAGTGCGTTGAATTTTTTGGAAATGTTGAAGAACAAGAAAGCACTCAATTATCAGTTTATCCCAACATCACCTCTGGTGAAACAAACTTTGAACTTTCTAAACCTGGTCAATACCAGGTAGAAATACTGGATGTAAAAGGAAATAATATAGGGGTGTTTGAAATCGATGGATCATACGGTAGCTTTGATTTATCTAATCAACCAGCAGGAATTTATTTTTACAAGGTATACAATGAAAGCACGAATTTGACAGGTAAGATCATTAAGCGATAGACGTTTAAGGTGAAACAAGTCACAAGTCACTAATTACAAATCACGAACAACCCACAAATTAAAACAGATCACTAGCCATAACTTATTAAACAAGTGTGATTCTCCATTTAAGAAACGAGCTTTTAACTGCATTATTTCTTGGGTGTTGTAGAACCCAATTTCGTCCAACATTTTATCATTTACAAAATCTTCGAGCAAAAAGCGAAGTTCATCTGATAACCAATCTTTCAATGGTATTCCAAACCCCCACTTTGGTCGATCGAATAATTCCTTCGGTACGTAATCATACAAAACCTGCTTTAAGAGCCATTTCTGGTCTTTCCCTTTTACTTTAAGTGAAGTATCTAAATTCAGTGTATAGGAAACAATGTTATGATCTAATAAAGGAACGCGAGCTTCTATGCCATTAGCCATTGTTACGCGATCAACCTTTGTTAAGAGATCATCTGGCAAATAAAGTTGAAGGTCAAAAAAAGCTTGCTGTTCTGCTGCAGATAGGTTGCGTTTCATTGACCACTGATGTTGGATCGGTCGATTTTGAAAATGGAAAAATCGCTCGCATTCACGAGATGAGAAAAAGGATTGATCTACGGAAAAAACATGTTTGTTTAAATCTCCTCTCAGAGAATAATTAAAAAACTCGCCTGCTCTCTCCAATTCTCTTTTCGGTAGATTTTTTAATCCTCGTTTAATAACTCCACGCCCCAATTGGACCAATGGATTATTCAATCGTTGTTTCCACTTGTACCTGCCATAACCCAGGAATTGTTCATCACCGCCATCACCTGTTAAGACCATCGTTACTTTGTCTTTTGCCAGTTTTGAAACCAAATAAGTTGGGATGGCAGAAGTATCTGCATAAGGTTCATCATACCAATCCGGTATTTTCGTGATGAGCTCTTGAGCATCTTTTTGAGATACAGTGTATTCATGATGATTTGTTCCTAGATGGTCAGCTACTTTTTGAGCGTATTCACTTTCATTGTATTGAGCTTCTGTGAATCCAATAGAAAAAGTGTTGATATTTTGTTTTGCTCGATCTTGAGCTATAGATGCCACCGTTGAAGAATCAATTCCTCCACTGAGAAAAACGCCATAAGGAACATCGCTTTTTAAACGAAGATCAATACTAGATTGAATGAGTTTACTCAGTTTCTTCTTAGCTCCAACTCGGTCCAGAATTGTTTTCTTTTGCAGTTGGTCAGATAAACACCAGTACTGTTTTTTATGCAATCCTTTTTTGTTCAAGATGAGGTAATGAGCCTGTTCAAACTTGTGAATGTCTTCGTAGATTGTCATCGGCGCAGGAACAAACCCGAGTTGAAAATACTCCGAGATCGCGCGCTGATTCCAATTTTTACGATCCGTAAATGCAGTTAAACTCTTTATTTCAGATCCAAAAGCAAATGTAGTTCCATCCCAAAAAAAGTATAATGGCTTGATCCCGATTCGATCTCTAAATAATGCTAGTTGCTGTTCCTCTTTATCCCATATAGCAAAGGCAAACATGCCGTTAAATTGATCTACACATTTTTCCCTCCAATGTATGTAAGCTTGTAAAACCACTTCTGTATCTGAAGCTGTATTGAATGAAACTCCTTCCTTTTTTAAGGTGTCTCGGATCTCTTCGAAGTTGTAAACCTCTCCATTAAAAACGAGGGTGAATCGGCCTGAAATATCAGTCATTGGTTGATTGGCATCTTCTGAAAGATCAATGATACTCAATCGACGGTGTGCTAACCCGCATTTTTTTGACTCACTTATGAATATACCTTCCGCATCGGGACCACGATGGGCGATTGCCTTACTCATCTCAATCAACTTCGATTCATCTATTGAGCCATTTAATGATACTATTCCTGCAATTCCGCACATAATGTATTGCAACGAAAATACGATTAATTCAAAACAATTTTTTGATATCGTGCAGTCATGTCAAATATAAATCGTAATATTGCGATATAACAATTTGAATAATGGGGCTTACAAAGACGGATTTATTTACAAAAGAGCAAAATGAAATCGCTGCGGTGGCAAAATGCATAGCGCACCCAGCGAGAGTGGCAATTCTTCAATATTTATTGAATAAAAATTCGTGTGTCAATACAACGCTTGTGAATGAGCTTGGACTCGCTCAAGCAACAATTAGCCAGCATTTAAGAGAATTGAAGAGCCTTGATATTATTCAAGGAACAATTGAAGGTAAATCAATGAGCTATTGTATTAATCCAGCGACCTGGTCCCACATTAAACGGCTATTCAATAAAATGTTTGATCAGCATCCTTGCTGTCAGGAAAGTGATTGCTGCTAAGGATGTCTCACTTCAATCTCGATACAATGCTGACGTTTCATTTCATTGCAGTCATCATCACTCGATTTCCGTGGGTACCATTTATATAATAGAAAAAACTGATTACGAATTACGATTCACAAATAACGAAAAACATGAAATTATCAGAAGTTAAAAACGCATTAATTAACCTCGAAGAGATAAAATTTCAATTGCCAAATGGAACATTTGTTCCTGCTCATTTCCACGTAACAGAAGTAGGTGTCATTACCCGACACTTTATTGATTGTGGGGGTACAGAGCGACTCGAAAAAGTGGTGAACTTTCAATTGTGGGAAGCAGGAGATTTCGATCATCGATTGGCCCCTAAGAAATTAAAGGATATTATCGAACTTTCAGAAGAACGATTAGGAATAGGGAATCTTGATGTTGAAGTTGAGTATCAGCAGAATACCATAGGAAAATTTGATCTCTCTTTCAACGGAGAACATTTTCAAATGGTAAATAAACAAACCGATTGTTTGGCGAAAGATAAATGCGGTATTCCAGAAGATAAATTGAAGAAACCGCTTGCTGATCTAGGGAGTCGAGACACGAATGCCTGCACACCAGGAGGGGGTTGCTGCTAACTCTAAGTTCAAAATCCTAAACTCAAATCCATGGGTACTTTCGAAAAATATTTAACGTTTTGGGTAATTGCTTGCATCGCAGCAGGCATTGGACTAGGTTACTTGTTAGGTGACCAAATCACCGTGTTGAGTGATTGGAACATCTCAACGGTAAATGTACCAGTTGCAATTCTTGTTTGGTTAATGATCTATCCCATAATGGTGCAGATTGATTTTAGCTCGTTGAAAAATGTAACGAAGAATGTTAAGGGGCTAGCTTTAACTGTTGTTGTAAACTGGTTGATCAAACCGTTTTCCATGGCTCTTTTCGCCTGGCTATTCTTTGATCAAGTCTATGCGGCGATTATTTCTCCTGAAGATGCAGAACAGTATTTGGCTGGTGCAATTTTACTCGGTGCCGCACCTTGTACGGCGATGGTGTTTGTTTGGTCGTATCTCACAAAAGGTGATGCTAATTATACATTGGTTCAGGTATCCGTCAATGATATCATTTTACTGGTTGCTTTTATCCCAATTGTCGCTGGATTATTCAGTCTTTTCGGAATTGATGTTGCTACAGCGGAACAGGAATTAGGAATTCCTTATAAGGCGCTGGTTACTTCGGTCATCGTATTTGTTGTAATTCCTCTATTATTTGGATATTTGTCCAATAGATTACTGATCAAGTCAAAAGGGAAAGAGTGGTTCGAAAACAAGTTTTTGAAAACCTTAAAACCGATTTCGATAATTGCGTTGCTAACGACATTGATCTTATTATTTGCCTTTCAAGGAGATAAGATAGTCGATCAACCCATCGATATTTTACTAATAGCCATTCCTTTAACGATTCAAACCTATTTTATCTTTTTCATTGCATGGTTCATTGGAAGGTACATCAAGTTGAAGCATAACATTTGTGCTCCTGCTGCTATGATCGGAGCCAGTAATTTTTTTGAGTTGGCAGTAGCAGTGGCAATTATGCTTTTTGGTTTGAATTCTGGTGCAGCTTTAGCAACGGTAGTAGGCGTATTGATCGAAGTGCCAATTATGTTATCATTAGTGGCCATGGCGAATAAATGGAAGTATTAAGTTCATGTTAGAAGAGGTAAAGAAATATTGTGAAGATCGCATAGCGGAATTTGATCAAATTCATTCTGACCGTAAGCGTGATTTAGAAAAGATCGGTGGGTATATTAAACAGTCAGATCAACCAAATATCATCTTCGTATGTACCCATAATTCACGCAGAAGTCAGTTGAGTCAGGTTTGGGCCACTGTTGCAGCTCAATATTACAAGTTAGTAAGCGCTCACTTTCACTCTTCAGGTACTGAATCTACTGCTTTTCATCCGAATGCGATTAATGCACTGAAAAGAGTTGGATTTAAAATAGAAATAGAAGAAAAAGCTGAAAATCCGGTATATTCAATCAATTTTGGGAGCGAAAAAACCATTAAAAGCTTCTCAAAAACGATCGATCACAATTCTTTACCTGAATCTAATTTTGCAGCAATCATGACATGCGGACATGCCGAAGAAAACTGTCCTTTTTTGCCGGGTGCAGAATTGCGTATTCCGATTACTTATGAGGACCCAAAAATCAGTGATGGTACTTCTAAGGTTGAAAAAGTTTATGATGAGCGATGCAAACAAATAGCCAGGGAGATGTTGTACCTTATTGAGAAAACCTTTTGAAACCTGCTTATTTTTTGCGCTCCACTTTAGCATTCAACACTCTATATTCAATATTCTGCGGTTCCCTATCTTTCATTCTTCAAACATCATTATCTTAGCTAACCAATTTTTGAATTTCAATGACTATGCAAAAAATACAGAATTACGTTTGTGGAGAATGGGTGAATGGCGAAGGCGTCGAAACACCACTTTACAATGCGATAACGGGAGAACAATTTGCCGAAACATCTTCAAAAGGACTTGATTATGAACGCATACTAGCCTACGGTCGATCAACAGGAGGTGAGAAACTGCGCAAAATGACTTTTCAGGAGCGCGGTCGAATGATCAAAGCACTTGCGCTTCATCTCATCAATTTGAAAGGAAAATATTACCAACTGAGTGCAGCAACTGGAGCTACTAAAATTGACTCATGGATTGACATCGAAGGTGGTATTGGGAATCTATTTGCTAATGCTTCATTGAGAAGACAGTTCCCAGATCTACCGTATTATGTAGATGGTGAGGCAGCTCCACTTTCTAAAAACGGAACGTTTATCGGTCATCACATTATGGTGCCGAAAAGAGGAGTGGCCGTTCACATTAATGCATTCAACTTCCCGATCTGGGGAATGCTTGAAAAGATCGCTGTTAATTTAATGGCAGGAGTTCCAACAGTTGTAAAACCTTCAGAGTATACGTGTTACTTAACTGAGTTGATGGTTAAAGACATCATTGATTCTAAGATTTTACCTGAAGGATCATTGCAATTAGTTTGTGGATTAGGTCGTGGAATTATTGATCATGTGAATAATCAGGATGTAGTAACTTTCACAGGTTCTGCTGCAACTGGTAAGAAGCTAAAAGCACACGATCGAATTCTTGAAGAATCAGCTCCATTTAACCTTGAGGCAGATTCATTGAATGCTACAGTTCTTGGAAAGGATGCAGTTCCGGGTACAGCTGAGTTTGATCTTTTCGTAAAAGAAGTCACTAAAGAAATGACGGTAAAAGCAGGACAAAAATGTACGGCAATACGTCGAATTTTTGTACCGAATAATTTAATGGAAGAAGCTCAGAAAGCAATTTCTGCTCGTTTGGCAAAAACAACGATAGGAGATCCATCACAAGAAGGCGTTCGTATGGGAGCTTTGGCTACTCAGACTCAGGTTGAACGAGTTAAGGAAAGTGTAAACAAATTAGCTCAATCTCAAGAGATCGTTTATGGAAATATGGACGATTTTGACGTGGTTGGAGCTGATCGTGAAAAAGGAGCGTTCTTCTCGCCGATATTATTTGTGAACGACGATCCATATAAGAAAACCGATGTACATAATGTTGAGGCATTCGGACCGGTTTCTACATTGATGGGCTATGAAGATCTTGAAGAGGCTATCCAACTTACTGAAATGGGTAAAGGATCATTAGTATCCTCTATAGTTACTGGTGATGACAAGATCGCTAGAGAATATACTGTAAATGCTGCCCATATGCATGGACGTATCTTAGTATTAAATGAGCAATGTGCGAAAGAAAGTACGGGGCATGGATCACCAATGCCACTATTAACTCACGGTGGACCAGGACGAGCTGGAGGTGGTGAAGAAATGGGAGGAAAACGAGGGATTCTCCATTATCTGCAACGAACTGCGATCCAGGGACACCCGACTACAATTACAGAGATCACACAGGAATATCAATTTGGTGCTGAAGGTAACATCACAGATGAGCATCCATTCAAGAAGTATTATGAAGAGTTGAATGTAGGAGATCAATTGATCACAGAAACTAGAGAAATTACGGCTGAAGATATAGATCAGTTTGCAGCTTTGACCGGAGATAATTTCTATGCACATAAGAGAGATACTAATTTTGAAGGAACAATGTTCGATGAGCAGGTTGCACATGGTTATTTCTTAATGAGTGCAGCTGCTGGTTTATTTGTGGATAGCTACGATATGAATCCTGTTCTGTTGAACTACGGAATCGACAACCTACGTTTCACGAAACCCGTTTATGCAGGTTCAAAAATGCATGTCCGTTTCACATGTAAAGAGATGGTTCCAACAGATGTGACGGAGAAAGAGGATGATCCAAAAACTAAGATCAAACGAGGAATCGTCAAATGGTTAGTGGAAATGTTAGATGAAACTGACGAGCCTTTAGTTGGTTTTGCAACGATCTTGACCATGGTTAAGAAGAAAGATCAGTCGAAATAAGTCAATATTATAACTAGTCATGCCCGAGGCTATTAATAGTCTCGGGCTTTTTGTTGTCTTCAAAATAAGGATCGAGCTAAGCACTTCATTGAGCCCGCCAGTTCTCACAAATTGATTACATTTGCTATCGATTAATATTTTTAAGGTGAATGTGGTTTAAACTTTCTCAAATAATTCTTAGAAACCGAGTAGTAATCCTCAGTATAATTGGGGCTTTGACGATCTTCTTCGGTTATTTTGCATTCACTAGCTTGAAACTGGATAACAAATATGGGAATATGCTTCCCAAAAAATCACCGGCTCAAGCAGGTTATCTAAAGCTAAAGGAGATGTTTGGTGAAGATGGAGGGGCACTAGTCCTCGCTATCAAAACAGACAAACTTTACACTGAAGAGAACTTTTTGCTTTGGAAAGAATTGGGTGATTCAATTCTAAAACTTGATGGTGTAAATAGCGTACTTTCAGAAGCAGATCTTTTTACGATAAACAATAATACGGAGAAAGGAAAATTCGAAGCTGAACCCATTTTTTCAGATGAAACTTTTGAGGAGAAATCAGTAGAAGAGATCCGACAAGAAGTTAGACAGATCCCTTTGTATGACGGTATTCTATACAATGATTCTACAAATGTTACTTTGATGATGATTTCCATCGATGAGACGTATCTTATGGATCAAAAGAAATCGGGTGTAGTACTGGACGCAGAAGAAATTGCTTTGAAATATGAAGAGGTATTTGGTAAAATGCATTTTGCCGGGTTACCTCATATTCGAGTCGTGATGAGTAAGCGGGTTGTAAGCGAAATGTACATTTTTATAGGTCTTGCAATCGCCGTAACCTCATTATTACTTTACATTTTCTTTAGATCATTCAGAGTGGTTCTATTCTGTAATTTGGTAGTGTTTACAGCTGTAATTTGGTCGCTTGGAAGTATTGGACTAATGGGGTTCAAGTTGTCGATATTGATGGCGCTTATTCCACCTTTGATGATCGTCATTGGTATTCCGAATTGTATATTCCTCTTGACCAAGTTTCATCGTGAGGTTAAATTGCACGGAAATAAGACTAAAGCCTTGTCTCGTGTAGTTCAAAAAGTGGGGAATGCAACATTCTTGACTAACTTGACTACCGCTTTAGGATTTTCAACGTTTGTCTTTACTAACTCAGAAAAATTGGCTGAGTTTGGTACAAGTGCCTCCATCAACATTATGATGGTGTTCTTACTTTCCATTTGCATCATACCGATTGTGTTTTCAATCGCGAAACCACCAAAACCGCGTCACTTAAAACATCTCGAGAAAACATTCTCTAAAGGGATCATCGAAAAACTGGTTTTCCTGGCGACCACGAAACGTAAGCAGGTTTATATCGCAACAGTTATTTTGATCGGTTTATGTGCCTGGGGAATTTCGAGAATGGAAGCTACCGGAAATCTCACAAGTGATCTTCCTGACTCTGACCCTATTCTAAAGGACATTGAGTTTATTCAAGAGAACTTTGGAGGAGCTGTTCCATTTGAGGTGTTAGTAGATTACAAAAAAGATGGTCGAAAGCTGAGTAGCAAACTTCTCGATAAGATCGAACGAGTTCAAGACGTTTTTGCACAGGATACGGCATTCAGTAAATCTGTTTCAGCAGTTAACTTTATGAAGCTGATCAATATGGCTTACTATGGGAATAACCCTGAAATGTATAAGTTGATCAGTCGAAAGGACATGAGGAGACTTGGTAAGTATGTTGAGGCCTTCCAAGAAGACATGTCTCGGACGAAAAGAGCATTTTTATATCGAGATTCTCTTCGAGCAGGGAATGAAGTTTATGCTGATTCACTCCTATTCAACTATCCAAAGATCGCAGAAGAAGTGATTGGAAAACGAGTTCAAGAACCAAAAGATTCGTTAGACACTGTATCTAAATTAGTGGGTCCTACTGAGCAAGAAATTGATAAATATATTGCTTCCTCATTAGATGGAGAGAAGGTGTTGAAAGCTACCGAAAAATATTACCCTAGTGTGGGTATTGGGTATTCGATGAAAGAATTAGTAGATACAGCGAATACGACTATGCGAATCAGAATGCAGATCCTTGATCTAGGATCTTATGAGATCGCAGAAAAAATAGATTCAGTGTCTAAAAAGATGGATACGATTCTAAATCCTCACCATGAAAAGGCTTTGCAATATCTTGAAAAAGTTAAAAAGGGTAAAACTAACTTTGTAGATTCTATATTTCAGCTGTCTAGTGCGTATAGAAATAACTTGACATACGAATTAGCCGACGGAGACGATTCGCTTCTATTCCAGTTTGATCTCGACCCCGAATTGCTTTCTTCTTACTATGAAAAATCCGGATTTACGGAATCACTTGAAAAGGCTATAGAAGATGAAGAAATAGAATACATCATCACAGGTACCTCTGTAGTTGCTGCAGAAGGAACACAGTATCTTGTCAAGAATCTTCTTACCAGTCTCGCTATTGCGATAGGTATGATCGCAGTAATGATGGCGATATTATTTGGTTCTTGGAGAATGGTGATTATTTCACTTGTGCCGAACTTTATTCCTTTGCTTGTGACTGCTGGTATCATGGGATTCTTTGCAATTCCAATCAAGCCTTCAACGATCTTGGTATTTAGTATTGCATTTGGTATATCCGTCGATGATACGATCCACTTTTTAGCCAAATACCGCCAGGAATTAAAAGTCAAAAGCTGGGATCTTAAAACATGTGTGATCAATGCTTTGAGAGAAACGGGATTGAGTATGTTCTATACATCTATCGTATTATTCTTTGGTTTTTCAATGTTTGCACTCTCTCAGTTTGGAGGGACGCAAGCCTTAGGTATGCTGGTTTCTCTAACTCTACTTGTTGCAATGCTAACAAACCTTGTGGTTTTACCTTCTCTGCTGCTCAGTCTTGAGAATAGAATTGCTACCAAGGCATTTAGAGAACCATTCATTAATATTTATGATGAAGAGCTCGATATAGACCTTCAGGAACTTGAGGTAGATCCACGAACAAGGTTGGATTACGATGATAACGATTGATCAAATAGCTGCACTATGAAAGGAATAATATTAGCAGGAGGCTCTGGGACTAGATTACATCCATTAACGTTGGCAGTAAGTAAACAGCTAATGCCAGTATATGACAAGCCGATGATCTATTATCCGCTTTCAATATTGATGAGTGCTGGTATCCGAGAAATACTGATCATATCAACTCCTCATGACATGCCACAGTTCAAAAAGTTATTGGGCGATGGAACTCAATTGGGTTGTAAATTTGAGTACGCTATCCAGGAAGAACCAAATGGTTTAGCTCAGGCTTTCGTGATTGGAGAATCATTCATTGGTGATGACAAAGTAGCCTTAATTCTGGGCGATAATATATTTTATGGAGTAGGAATGGATGATCTGCTTCAGGAAAATAATGATCCAGATGGAGGTGTTGTATATGCTTACCACGTTTCCGATCCAAAGCGTTATGGTGTTGTAGAATTTGACGATGATATGAACGCGATATCAATCGAAGAGAAGCCTTCGGAGCCAAAGTCAAATTACGCAGTTCCTGGTTTATATTTCTACGATAATGATGTCATAGAGATCGCAAAAAACCTGGAACCATCTGCCAGAGGAGAATATGAGATCACTGATGTCAATGCAGAATATTTGCGACGAAATAATTTAAAAGTTGCAGTCTTAAATAGAGGGACTGCATGGTTAGATACAGGAACATTTCCATCATTAATGCAAGCAGGTCAGTTCGTTCAGGTCATTGAAGAAAGACAAGGGTTAAAGATCGGATGTATAGAGGAGGTAGCATATCGTAAAGGATACATTGATGCGTATCAACTGAAACAATTGGCCAAACCACTTGTTAAAAGCGGATATGGTACATACCTATTAAATCTCATTAAAGCATAATGGAAGAACTCCGTGAATATCAAGCCATTTTAGAAGAAAGAATTAATAAACTTAACTTTCCAGAACAACCAGAAAATCTTTATGATCCGCTGAGATACTTTTTGAAACTTGGTGGTAAACGAACTCGTCCAACGTTGACAATGTTGGGGTGTAGTTTGTTTGGTGTGCCTGGGATTAAGGCAATAAACGCCGCATTAGCCGTTGAGCTTTTTCATAATTTCACACTTATCCATGACGATATTATGGATGAAGCTCCGTTAAGAAGAGGGAAAGAAACCGTTCACGAAAAATGGAACACGAACATAGGAATCTTGTCTGGTGATGTGCTTTTTGTAGAGGCTTACGACCATTTATCCCATCATGAATCAGATGTTTTACCTAAGCTTTTAAAGATCTTCTCTAGAACTGCCAAGGAGGTTTGTGAAGGGCAGCAGATGGATATGGATTTTGAGGGTTTGGACGAAGTAAGTATCGATGAATACATCGAGATGATCCGACTAAAAACTTCTGTATTGCTTGGAGCAGCATTAGAGATGGGAGCTACTGTTGCAAAGGCTAATGAAAAAGAAACACAAGCGATTTATGACTTTGGAGTAAATATCGGTTTAGCTTTTCAAATGCAGGATGATCTACTTGATCTTTATGCAGATCCTGACAAATTCGGAAAGCAGGTTGGAGGGGATATCTTGGCGAAAAAGAAAACCTATTTGTTACTCAAGGCTCAAGAACTTGCAACTCCAGATCAACTCGAATCATTGGATCGCGCAATGAATCAGTTGGAAGGAGATGAAAGAATAAACAAGGTTAAGACGATCTTCGATGAAATAGGTATTAAAAGCCATGCTGAAAAAGTTAAAAACACCTATTACAAAAAAGCGCTAAGTAATATCGACTCTATAAATGTGCCCGAAGAAAATAAATCTGCCTTGTTAGGCCTTGCGAAATTCTTAATGGAACGCGATCACTAGAACATGGAGTTTCCCGTTCAATATATCGATGATCAAGCTGAACTGAAGAAAGTCGTTGATCATTTATTGAACAAAGAATCAATTGCTATAGATCTTGAATTTGATAAAAACCATTACAGATATGGGTTTAACCTGTGTTTGATGCAGGTTTTTGATGGAGAAACTTGTTTTTTGATCGATCCATTAGGTGATCTCCAAATCGAAACTATTTTTCCTGTTCTTGAGAATGAGTCTATTTCTAAGCTTTGTTTTGCCTTTAACGAAGATATGAGGCTGCTTACTTATATGGGAGCGAAAGTCCGTTCTATATGTGATCTTGCAATAGCCAGAATTATAACTGGTAAAGAAGCATTATCACTAAGTAACACGTTGGTAGATGAGCTGAATCTGAAAGAACAAATTAGTCAGCAAAAGAGTAATTGGTTCCAGCGTCCCTTAACAAAGGAGCAAAAACACTATGCAGCACTAGATGTGATCGACCTATATGACCTGAAGTCAACACTTTTTGATCAATTGAATGAGCAAGGTAGATTTAAATGGTTTGAGGAAGAAATGCAGCAGTTCGAAGCACAGAATTGGGAAGCAGCACCGTTTGAAATAGTTCCTGAAAAAGATCGAAAAGACCTCACGCTGCGCCAATGGATGCGTTTTGAGGTGTTGATGAATTTAAGAGATGAATTTTCTAAAGCATTGAATCGACCTGCATTTAAGGTTATTGATAAAAACATCATTAAGGAGATTGCTATTGATCCAAAAAATCTTGAAAAGTGGAGCAATACGAAAAGAATCCACCCTAAGTATAGAAATGATCGTATCAAGAAGCAACTGAGAGATGCGCTGAAGCATGTTGATCTGGATATTGCAAATAGAAATATTTCAGCGCATGAGAGCGCTAAAAAGAGATTGAGTCACGAGGAAAAACTGTTAAGAAATCAGCGAAGAGCGAGGATGAATAAGCTCAAAGAGGATTTTTTTAAACCAGTTAAAATTCGGTTGTCAGAAAGAATAGGTGATCCATTGACCAACTTTATACTCTCGAATAGACGCATTCAAGAGATTGCCTATGGTCAAACAGAATTGTTGCCTTATCAGCGAGATTTGATCCGAAAAATAGCGGAAGATCTTGGTCTAAATATTCCCGAGATCATATAAATGGACAAATTATTTGCCTAAAAAGCCAACCTTTTGCAAGTGAAATTCGTATATTTGATAGATAAACTGCTATAATTATGAAGTTTTTTAAAGGTCTTGCAAGTCTAGTTGGTATCGCTATATTGGCTTCGTGTATTGAGCACGAGGTGATTCCACCACCAAAGCCAGAAGTGGATTTAACTGCTTCATTTTCTGGACAACTCGAAGGTTCTAACTATGAGTTGATTCAGGATGTTAATGGTTATTATTGTGAAGCGACACAGGCTAAGGAAATTTTACCTACGCCACAACCATCAACAGTTACGTACTATTCAGCGATCAAAAGTGATTCGCAAATGGATTTTATTCAGATAGGTATTGGTAAGCTAAACTTCAATGCAGACAATAGCATTGATCCTTCTGTTGAGCAATTCACGTCTTTCTTTAATTCTAATACAGCTCCTGATTACAGCTTAGACGCTGAAAGTGGAGTTGAGATCGTGTTTAGAGATGGGCAAGGAAATGTTTGGAGAAGTATGGAAGGTACTGGTGAGCCACAAGATTTCCAATTTACTTCTTTAACGCAAGAATCGGATGAGAACGGAGATTACATGAAGTTTGTAGCTCAGTTCAATGTATCTCTGTTTGATGATATTCAGAATCCGACAGATACGATAGTTTTCGAAAACGCAATATTCGAGGGTTATTTCCAGAAGTAATAACTCAATATGATATTTATGTTAAGTTGGTCATTTCCTGAGGATTTGGCCAATTTTTTTTATATTTAAGTTCGATTAGAAACGTATAATGGCTGATTCACTCAAAATTGCGATCATCGGTGATTTTAATTTCACATTCAATGCGCATCATGCAACGAATCTAGCTATTGATCATTCAACGAGCCTCTTAGATATTGAAGTAAACTACTACTGGATCAGAGTTCATGAGGCAGCCAATTATAAAGAATCTCAATTCTCTAACTTTGATGGGGTATGGATAGCTCCAGGTCCGTTTGAGAACTTATTTTTTCTAAATGGGGTTGTAAATATGGCGCTAAATACTCATGTTCCGCTCTTTATTACAGGTGAGGGGTTTAAAACGCTTTTAGATGTTTTGGTACGTTCCTTTAACTTAAATCCTAATCAGGAAAAGTTGATCTCTGATAATCTTGCTCCAGAATCGTCGTTTGAAAAAATAGAAGTAACACCAGTCTCTGATCAATTAAAGAAGATGTACAATGATCTTCCTCGAGTAGAATTAACTTCTTCGAGATATTCTATATATCCTCAACTTATGGATTATTTGAAACGTGAATTGATCGACATTGAAGGTGTAAATCAGTTTGAAGAACCCGAGGTGATCAGCTTAAAGTCCAGGCCTTTTTGTGTTGCCTCAATGAGTATACCTCAAATTTGTAGTACAAGAGAAATGCCTCACCCTCTAGTTAGTGCATTCCTCAATTTTGCCCACAATTATGCGGCACAAGCGAAACAGTCTAAGACGGGTTAAAACATACCTTCTTCACCATCTGATTTCGTTGCTTCAAACCCTTCATCTATTTTTAGATCTTGACTCTCTGCTGCTTCAACTGCCAGGCGATCGCACCTTTCATTTTCGGGATGTCCTGAATGACCTTTAACCCAAACATATTTTGGGCTGAACTTTCTATGCAAAGGAAGATAACGTTTCCAAAGGTCAACATTCTTCTTTTTCTTAAACCCTTTCTTTTCCCAACCAAAAAGCCATCCTTTTTCGATAGCATCAACAACATATTTTGAATCTGAATACACTGTTACTGTATGCTTTGTCGTTTTTAGTGCTTCTAATGCTACTATAACAGCCAGTAATTCCATTCTATTATTGGTGGTTTCTCGATATCCTTGAGAAATTTCTTTCTCTTTACCCTTAAAACGTAGAATTGTTCCGTAACCACCTGGACCCGGGTTACCCTTTGCTGCACCATCTGTATAGATCTGTATAGACATAGAACAAAAGTAGCAGAATTATGATTTTTTAAGAAACGCAGGAAACTTTTGTGAACAAAAAAGTTTCCAAAGTGTTTTTTGTTTGTACATTTGCCGTGAAAATGGAAAAGAAACAACTAGAAATTATCGAAAATGCAGCTGAAATGTTCCTGAAACATGGGATTAAGTCAGTTACTATGGATGATCTGGCCAAAGGTTTGGGGGTTTCTAAAAAGACGATCTACAAATACTTTGACGATAAAGATGATCTGATCACAAAGATCGTTCAAACGAAAACAACAAAAGATAAGATCGTTTGTGAAGCAGCACGTGTAGAAACGGATAATGCGATCGAAGCACTATTCAAAATAAGTGAATTTGTATCGAACATGTTGAGCAATGTTCATTCATCAGTATTCTTTGATCTACAGAAGTATCATCGATCTGCCTGGGAAGTTATGGAAGAGCATAAACATCATTTCGTAAAATCTCAGATCAAGGAAAATATTCAAAGAGGTCAGAAAGAAGGACTTTACCGAGATTCAATTAATCCTGAGGTAATTTCATCGGTTTATATTTCTACAATGGATGGTCTATTTGATGGAAGCACTTTCGATATGGATTCGCTGAATTTCAGTGATATTTTTAATGAGATCGTAGGTTTTCAGATTAGAGGACTGGCAAGCGATAAAGGAAGAGAATATTTAAAAACGAGAAACAAATAAAATGAAACAGTTAATTGGGGTATTTATTTTTATCATTTGCTTTTCCGTTAAAGGACAAGAATTTTCTTTGTTCGAAGCTCAGGAATACGCTCTTGAGAATGCAGAGGAAATAAGTAAAACGGAATTGGATCTAGAATCGGCTGAGAAACAAGTGGTAGAAACACGTTCGATTGGTTTGCCACAAATAAACGCTGAAATGAACTTCCAGAATTTCCTAAATATTCCTGTACAGGTAGTAGATGGTGCATTCATCGGACAACCTGGAACGTTAGTGAGTTTTAGAGCGGGTACTGATTTCAATTCGAATGCGGGGGTGACTTTAAGTCAATTGATTTTCGATGGATCTTACATTGTTGGTCTTCAAGTATCTCAGTTTTATACTGAATTTGTTGAAACAAGCATAAACAGATCAAAGCAGGATGTATTGGCTGATGTCACTGAAGCATACGAGATGGCGTTGATCAGTAAAAAGAACAAGGAGTTTGTCGATACTTTAGTAGAGGTAACCGAAGACCTTTTGAATAAGCAAAAAGAACTCTTTGAAGTTGGCATGATCACACAGGAGCAATTAGACCAAACTGAATACTCATTACTTCAAGTAAAAGCAAACAAAGTAGCGGCAAATGTTGCTTATGAGAATGCTCAGACGATGCTTAAAATGACCATGGCTTATCCATTGGAAAATGAGATAACCCTAACAGAAGATCTAAATCAACTATTGAGAGATCAAATGACAGACCTGAGTGGATCAATTGAAAATAATATTCAGCTTGATCTCTTGAAAAAACAAAAACGTTTGTCAGAATACGATCTCAAAAATCAGAAAATGGCAAATTTGCCTAGGTTATCGGGGTTCTTTAATCACCGATATGATGCGTACAGAAATGAGTTCAATTTTTTCGATACGAATGAAGAGTGGTTCTCTCAAACCGTTTGGGGCGTTAAACTGAGTGTTCCGATTTTTGCCAGTGGACAACGCTGGGCAAAGATGCAGAAGGCGGAAATCGCAGTGAAACAAGATGAATTATCGCTTCAGCAGTTGGAACGTGGTCTTAAAGCGCAAGAAATCCGGTTAAAGAATAATTTGAAGCAAGCAAGAACGAATCTGGAGTTGAAAGAGAAAAATGTTGAACTTGCAAGAAAGATCTACAACAACTCACTAGCGAAAGCTGAGATCGGAAAAGAAAGCAGTATTCTGGTAACGCAGAAATACAATCAACTTGTTGCGGCACAGACAGAATATGTGAATGCAATGATGAATGTATTCAACACTAAAGTTCAACTTGACGAATTATACAATAATCTAATTAGAGAATCAAAATAGACATGAGAAATAAATTAACAATTACCGCTTTATTGGCATTGGGATTAGGTCTCATTGCATGTACGCCACAAGCAAAGCTTGATAAACTTAAAGAGAAAAGATCCAATTTAAAAGCAGAGTTGGCGGATCTAGATAACCAGATCAGAGAATTGGACACTAAAGAAGAGGATGTACTCTTGCCTCTTGTAAGAGCAAATAATGCCAGAGAAGGAGCATTCATTCACCAGATAAATGTTCAGGGAGAAGTTAGTTCTGATAAAACTGTCATGATCAACGCCGAAGCAAATGGTATTATCGAAGTGATCAAAGTTCGCGAGGGTCAGAAGGTTAATAAAGGACAAGTTCTTGCGGAAATAGATACAGAGATCTTATCCTCAAATATTGAGGAGGTTAAGACGCGTCTTGAGTTTGCAGAATACAACTTTGACAAGCAAAAACAGCTTTTTGATCGAGGTGTTGGTACAGAATTCGAATTGGAACAAGCATCGAATCAAGTAAGTACGTTAAAGTCTCAACTTGCGACCCTTCAAACACAACGTTCGAAAGCAATCGTTAAGGCTCCTTTTGCAGGTGTTGTTGATGAGATCATGACGAACGAAGGAGAAATGACTGGAATGCAATCACCTTTACTACGTCTAGTGAACAACAAAGAGGTTGAGGTAGGTGCAGATATTTCAGAACACTATTATACAAAAGTGAAAGAGGGAACAAAGGCAAAAGCTTACTTCCCAACATTGAACGATACGATCGATCTTGAGATCACTTCTATTGGGAATTATATTCATCCAACTAACCGAACGTTTAGAGTTAAAGCAAGTATTGAGGACAATGATGTTCTACTCCCAAATATGTTAGCAGACCTGTACATCACAGACCTTAAGTTGGATACTGCGCTTGTTGTTCCGTCCGAGGGATTACTTAAATCGCAAAAGAATGAGGACTATGTATTTGTTTTGACCAAGAGCGGTGAAAATTACAAAGCAAAGCAGGTGTTTGTAGATGTGATCAGCCGACATAAAAGTGAAGCGGCAGTTAAACTGAATAAAAATGAGATCAGCAACGGAGATAAGATAGTTGTTGAGGGAGGCCGTGGTATTACGGATGGAGATATTGTAAGAATTCAATAATAAGAGACGATGTCAGAAAACAACAATAGTACAAAGATATTTGGGCTATCTAATTGGTCAGTAAAGAATTCTAAAACAGTCTTCTTGATCATCGCTATCCTCTTTCTTGGAGGTATAGTCTCTTACCAGTCGATGCCCAAAGAAAACTTTCCGGAGTTGCAGATTCCTGAGATATATGTAGGTATTGCAAAACCTGGATCTTCGCCGGCTTACATGTCGGATAAAATTGCCGAAGCTGTCGAAAAAGAGGTTTCCACGATCAAGATGGTCGATGAGATTAATGCCACTTCTCAACATGGCTATACAACGATCCGAATCAAATTTGATTTTGATATCGATGTGAATGAGGCACTAACCAAGGTGAAGGATGCTGTGGATCAGGCAAGATCTGAATCAGATTTTCCTGACCTTCCTGTAGAACCGAACATTTTTGAGATCAACCCAAGTGATTTCCCGATCATGAACATTAACCTTAGTGGAAAAGGACCAAAGGTGCTCAAGGAGATCGGTGAAGATCTAAAGGAAACGATCGAGGATCTACCTGAGATCAATGAGGTAAATATACGAGGTGTTCAGGAAGAAGAAATGAGAATCGACGTAGATCGATTGAAAGCTGAGGCTGTTCGTGTTTCTCTTTCGGATATTGAGAACGCAATTCGAGCGGAACACACGACGATTTCTGGTGGTGAAATTCTCATGGATGGATTGCGAAAAACCATCATGATCGATGGGGAATTCGAAAACTCTGAAGAGTTAGGAGATGTGATCGTAAAGCAGGAGGACTACAAACCTGTTAAGCTAAAAGACATTGCTAATGTATATTTTGGTGATGGAGATACGACTTCTTATGCAAGAGAGTTTGGACAGCCAGTTGTTATGCTGGATATCATCAAACAAGGTGGTAAGAACTTACTTGTAGCAGCAGATAAGATTGATGAGATCGTGGAGAAAGCCAAAGAGGATAATGTGATCCCTGCAGGTGTTTCTGTTTCGATTACAAATGATCAGTCTACACAGACAAGGGACATGGTTGCCAACCTGGAGAATTCGATCATTTTTGGAATTATTCTGGTAACGTTAGTTCTATTATTTTTCTTAGGTGCAAGAAATGCGATTTTCGTTGGTGTTGCGATTCCGCTTTCGATGTTAATGTCCTTCCTGATCCTTGATTCAATGGGTGTAACCTTGAATGTTATGGTGCTCTTCTCTCTGGTACTTGCATTGGGTATGCTTGTGGATAACGGGATCGTTGTTGTCGAAAATATTTATCGATTAATGGATGAGGAGAAAATGCCTCCTTTTAAAGCGGCAGTTGCTGGTGTTAGTGAAGTAGCGTGGCCGATCATTGCCTCAACAGCTACAACGCTTGCTGCATTCGTACCACTCGCATTGTGGCCTGGTATATTTGGAGAGTTCATGAAGTATCTCCCGATCACATTGATGATCGTACTAGGGTCATCACTTTTTGTTGCACTGGTGATCAACCCAACGCTTACTGCTCTTTACATGAAGGTTGATCAAGGATCTCCTAAACGAAGAAAGGCGATTCTATATGCACTGGTTTTCATTGTAATTGGTGTATTATTTGTCGTACTTGGTGCAGTAACTTTCGGAAACATATTAGCCTTGATCGGATTGATCTCGCTAGCAAATATTTTTCTTTTCTTCCCGGGAACTATTTACTTCCAGCAGAAATTCCTACCGATCCTCGAGCGGATTTACAAGCGTTTCCTAACCTTCGCACTGCGCGGTAAAAGACCTGTGTTTTTCATTATAGGAACGTTTTTAATGTTAATCGGGTCATTTATATTGGTGGGTGTATTTCAACCGAAAGTTGAGTTCTTCCCACAGAACCAACCTAAGTATGTAAATATCTTTATCACTCATCCTATTGGGACTGATATCAAGAAGACCAATGAGTCTACACTGATTCTAGAGGACAAGGTAAATGAGGTACTAAAACCATATCTTGAGGACACTGTTGGAAAGAAAAAAGACGAATGGATCATCCAGTCAATTATTTCTCAAGTTGGAAAAGGAACTGGAGATCCATCTCAAGGTCCAAGTATGGGTGATAGCCCTCACAAAGCGAGGATAACATTAAACTTTGCAGAATTCGAATACCGTGATTCTGTTAATACTACCAGCTTTTTACTTCGTGAATTACAGGATAAGTTAAAAGGAACTTTGCCTGCTGATGTTCAGGTTTCTATTCAGAAAAATGCGATGGGACCACCACAGCAGCCACCGATCAATATCGAGTTGACCAACACAGGTCAGCCAGATTATAAGAATTTGATCCTGGAGGCAACGGAGATTAAAACGTACCTGGACAGACAGAAAGTCCAAGGTGTTGACGAACTCAAGCTGAATGTTGAAGCAACGCGTCCTGAAATTCCTATTGAAGTTGATAGAGATCAGGCAAGAAGGCTTAATGCTTCCACAAGTCAAATTGGTATGGCTATCCGTAAGGCTCTGCTTGGTCAGGACGTAGCAACTTATACCAAAGATGAAGAGAACTATGACATGGTGATCCGATTCAAGCAACAAGATCGTTATAACCTTGATGCCCTGTTGGATCAAAAACTAATGTTCAGAAATAATAAAGGACAACTGTTGAATATTCCGATTCGAAGTGTCATTAAAGACCCGAAAGAAAACATTTCCTATACCGGAGTGGTACGAAAAGATCAAACTCCAATGGTTGTTATTACATCCGATGTTTCTGAAGGATATAATGCAAACGAAGTCGTTGCTGAATTGAAAGAGAAAATGATCGATTACGAAGCTGAAGGTGAAATAGCTGAAAATGTAAACTATGCATTTACTGGTCAGCAGGAAGAACAAGCAAAAGAAATGGCCTTCTTGAGTAATGCCTTATTGATTGCTGTATTCTTGATCTTATTGATCATTGTAACACAGTTCAACTCTTATTCTACACCATCGATCATTCTTTTTGCTGTTGTGCTATCATTGATTGGTGTATTCTTAGGATTAGTTATTAGTGGACAGACGTTTGTGATCATCATGACGATGATCGGTATTATTTCTCTTGCCGGTGTAGTTGTGAACAACGCGATCGTTCTTATTGATTATACGAACCTGATCAGAAAAGAAAGACGTGAAGAACTCAAACTAGGAGAAGAGGAACAGCTCTCAGATGAAGAAGTGGTAAAAGCTACGATCAGAGGTGGGGAAGTTCGTTTGCGTCCTGTATTGTTAACAGCCATAACAACAGTACTCGGTTTGATTCCATTAGCGATTGGGCTGAACATTGATTTCGTAGGTTTGATAACTGATTATGATGCAAACATCTTCATTGGAGGAGATAATAATATGTTCTTCTCTCCAATGGCCTGGACGATAATCTATGGATTAACATTTGCGACTTTCTTAACACTGGTAATTGTACCAGCGATGTATCTCTCATTGTGGAGATTGAAAGTTTGGATTTACAAAAAGGCAGGTTGGAAATTGAAATCAACCGTTTGATAATAAGTTAGTTTTGATTACTGAGAGGGTGGCTATTTTTTGGTCACCCTTTTTTGCTTCATCATTTCTTCAAACGATTCCCAAAGTGAGTCGGCGGTTTGATCCCAGGAGAACAGTTCGGCTCTTTCTAATCCCGATGAGATCATATCTTTTTGAATTCGTTCATTACTCAAAAGATCATATAGTTTTTCATATATATCATCGATACTGAAAGGGTCACAGTACATCGCTGCATCACCACCGATCTCTGGTAAAGCTGTACGATCTCCTGCTAGAACTGGAGTACCGGATTTCATTGCTTCCAGTAACGGAATGCCAAAACCTTCGAAATAACTAACGAATGCAAAAACATCAGCTGTGGCCATAACCTGTGCAAGCTCATCAAGCTTTAAATGACCAGTAAACGATACGTACTTTTTCATTCGACCACTTACTTTGACTTGCTGGGAATTCCACATTGGTTCTCCCACGATCAATAATTGATGAGGAAGATCTGTATCTTGTTTTATCCGTTCGAAAGCTGTGATCAAGCGACTTAGATTCTTTCTTTTGTGAATAGCTCCAACGAATAAAATGTAAGGTCGACTGTCTGTATATTTAAATCTGATCTTTTTTTCTTGATCTTTTTTTATCGGTCTAAAAATGTCAGATACACCGTTGTGCGTAACATCTATTTTCTTCGGATCTATACCGTAAGACTTTACGATATCTTGTTTCGAATACTCTGATACCGTACAAAGTCGATCTGCTTTTTGAGCAAATTTTGGGAAATAATTCTTCAGATATTTTAATGCGGAAGCAGGTATATCTTTTGGGTGATGCTCAAAATTTAGATCATGAATGACTCCAAGCTGAGGAACATCAGTCTTCAACGACAAATAACCATCTGGGGAGATAAAAGCATCACACTGATATTTCTTGAGTGCTTTAGTAACGGAACGATCAAACCAAATTTTAAATAATATCGGGTGTCGAGCCGGAGGGTTGAGAACTACAGGAGTAACATTCGATGCAAATATGAACTTTTTATCGAACGGACGGTCAAAGAAAAAAAAGAACTCGTGCTCTGGGTGTTTCTTAACAATACGCGAGATCGTTTCGAAAGTATACCATCCAAAACCTTCCATTTTCTTTGGAAGCAGAAATCGTGTATTTACCGCTATTCTCATATCTTTTTGGTGGGTCTAAAAGTAAGTAAATTCAAATACTTTTGTTGAATCAAAAAACCAAAAGTGGTGCTCAAACGTTTATGAAAGAAAAAAACTATGTTCAAGATAATCAGTGTTTTACTATTCGTTTCAATTTTTTTAGCATGCAATGCCTCTACAGATGTTGATGTAGATCAAAAGCATGTAAGTGATAATGAAAAGATTGAGACCAATGCTGTAGCGTATTTTGCAAGTGGTTGTTTTTGGTGCGTTGAAGCGATTTTTGAGTCTGTTGAAGGAGTTAGTGATGTTATATCAGGTTACTCAGGAGGAAAGAAATCGACCGCAAATTATAACGATGTGAGTGCTGGTAGAACAGATCATGCAGAATCAGTTGCTGTTCATTATGACTCAACGAAAGTGGACTATCCAACTCTATTGAAAGTGTTCTTTGGTTCTCACGATCCTACAACTTTGAATCAACAGGGTCCAGATAGAGGGCGTCAATATAGGAGTGCAATATTCTACAGAAATGAAAAGGAAAAGGAGTTAGCAGAAAATTACATTGACGAGCTTTTAAGCAAACAAGTATTTCCAAAGATCACAACAGAGGTAGTTCAATTTGAAGCGTTTTACAAAGCAGAAGACTACCACCAAAATTATGAGGAAAGAAATCCAAACAACTCATACGTTCGAGCAGTGTCTATCCCAAGGTTAAATAAATTCAAAAGAAAATATCCTGAATTGTTGAAAGAAGGACATTAGGTGGATTTTATTTGACCCGTCTAACACCCCCGTAATGAGAGTCTTAAAGCCTAGGTTAATGGGGTGTTATGGCAATGTGATGAATTTTTGTTCAAAACCAAATAAAAAACATTGACCTTTGTAAAAGATTATATACCTTTGCCCCGAATTTTGAACGGAACTATTCTTTTATAAAGTGAGAATAATGTTGAATACAACGCTTAAGGCATTCATTTGGAGTTTAGTACTTTTAGTATCAGCTCCTGTTTTTTCAAGTAGCAACGAAGAAGGCGAAAAAGTTGATGTGAATGAGATGATCATGCACCACATCAAGGATGCGCACGAGTGGCACATTCTCACGCTGGAAGGTGAAGATGGACATGAAAAGCACATCTCAGTTCCGTTGCCGATCATTTTGATCGACGGTGGTTTGAAGGTCTTCCTATCTTCTGAACTTTATCACGGAGAACACATTGAATTCACAAATGAAAAAGGTGAGCATGAGCATTATGTTGCCAATGAGGAGTTGGGTTACGCAATCTATCACGAAAAGATCTACAAGTTAAATGAAGCTGGACTTCTTGATTTTCATGATGGACATCCAACAAACGCTAAGCCGCTTGATTTTTCGATCACAAAGAATGTATTCGCATTGATTTTTTCAGCGATCCTTCTATTTGTTATTTTGAAGGCTGCAGTTAACACATATAAGAAAGACGGTCTAGCTCCGCCAAAAGGATTAGCAAAGTACATTGAGCCATTCGTGGTGTATATCCGTGACGACATTGCTATTGCGAATATTGGAGAATCAAAATACAAAAGGTTCATGCCTTTCCTATTGACAGTATTCTTTTTTATTTGGATCAATAACTTACTAGGATTGATTCCGGTATTCCCGGGAGGAGCGAACTTAACGGGTAATATTAGCTTTACGTTAGTTCTAGCATCATTTACTTTAATTCTAACAGTTGTATCAGGGAATAAGCACTATTGGCAACATATTTTTGCAACGCCAGGTGTTCCAAAGGCGCTTTTGCCGATTATGATCCCTGTTGAATTTATTGGAATATTTACAAAGCCTTTTGCATTGATGATTCGTTTGTTTGCGAATATCACTGCGGGTCACATTATAATCTTGTCTTTAGTTGGAATCATATTTACATTCCAAAGTGCTGCATGGGGATTCCTTTCAGTACCAATGGCATTATTTATAAATGTGTTAGAGTTGTTAGTTGCCTTTTTACAGGCGTTTATTTTTACGATGTTGTCAGCGTTGTTCATTGGAGCGGCGGTGTCGGAACATCATTAATTTTGTAATCTTAATAAAAACAAATAGTTATGACTGGATTAGCTGCTGTAGGAGCTGGAATCGCTGTACTAGGTGCAGGATTAGGAATTGGACGAATCGGTGGATCTGCAATGGATGCAATCGCTCGCCAACCAGAAGCTACGTCTAAGATTCAAACAGCAATGATTATCGCTGCCGCACTTATTGAGGGTGTTGCATTATTCGGTGTTGTTGTAGGTTTGCTTCAAGGATAAGAACAAGATTAATCTCCGCATAACGGTTGGTTGTGCGGAGGTTTTTTAAGATTTGAAACAAAGATTAAATAAATAAAAGATGGATTTAATTACTCCAGACATAGGGTTGATTTTTTGGACAGGATTAGTTTTCCTATTGTTGATGTTTGTATTGACAAAGTTCATTTGGAAACCATTGATGGGTGCTGTAAAGAATCGTGAAGAAAACATTCAGGAAGCACTTGACATGGCGAAGAAGACGAAAGCAGAAATGCAGGAACTTCAAACCAAAAATGAAAATCTTTTGAAAGAAGCTCGTGTTGAACGTGATCAAATGATCAAAGAAGCGAAAGAGACGAGTAACAGAATGATCGAAGAAGCAAAAGGAAAAGCAAAATCAGAAGCTGATAAAGTTTTGGAAAGTGCTAGAGCTTCGATCGAGTCTGAAAAGAATGCTGCGTTGACTGAATTGAAAGCACAGGTAGCAACAGTTGCTCTTGAGATCGCTGAGAAAGTGATCCGTGAGGAGTTATCTTCAGACGCTAAACAAAAAGAATTAGCTTCGAAATTAGCTGATGATATCAGTTTAAACTAGAACGATGAAAGGATTTAAAGTAGCAGGTCGATACGCGCAGTCATTGCTTGAGCTCTCTGAGGAGAAGAAAGCAATTGATGCAGTTCTTGCAGATATGAATGCACTTATCGATGTAGCAAACGAGAATCGTGATTTTACAGCTTTTTTGAATAACCCGATCATTAAGTCGGATAAGAAAAGTGCTGTATTGGATAAGGTATTTCCTTCTTTCCAGGAGTTAACAAAAAAGTTTGTTCACCTCCTTACAAAGAATCGTCGTGAAATGCTTCTTCCATTGATCGCTGAAGAATATATTGCAAAAGTGAAGGCTGTTCGTGGAATTGTTCCCGTAACATTAACATCTGCTCATAAGTTGGATGATAAGGTAAAGCAGTCTATCCTTGATAAATTGAACAAAGCCGTAAAAGGTGAGATCGAATTAAACGAGAAGATCGATGAAGATCTGATCGGGGGGTTCGTAGTAAGAATGGGTGACACGCGAATAGATGCGAGTGTGGCTCACCAATTAAATGAATTGAAACAACGTTTAACAAGATAATTTAGCGGATTAGTCGCTAATAAAAGTTTGTAAAAATGGCAGATATAAAACCAGCAGAAGTTTCTGCAATCTTAAGAGAAGAGCTTTCAGGATTTAAATCGGAAGCTGAACTTCAAGAGGTCGGTACCGTTCTCCAAATAGGTGATGGTATTGCTCGTATTTATGGACTTGGAGGAGTTCAGTATGGTGAATTGATCGAGTTCGAAGGCGGACTTCGTGGTATTGCATTGAACCTTGAAGAGGATAATGTAGGTGCTGTACTATTAGGTAGCTCTTCTGAAGTAAAAGAAGGTGATACTGTAAAGCGTCTTGGAATCATCGCCTCTGTAAAAGTAGGTGAAGGAATCGTAGGACGTGTTGTTGATACACTGGGTAACCCGATCGACGGTAAAGGAAAGATCGAAGGAGAGCTTTTCGAAATGCCGATCGAGCGTAAAGCTCCAGGTGTTATTTACCGTGAGCCTGTAACGGAACCACTTCAAACTGGGATCAAGTCTGTAGATGCCATGATTCCAATCGGTAGAGGTCAGCGTGAGTTGATCATTGGAGACCGTCAAACAGGTAAAACAACAGTTGCAATTGATGCGATCATTAACCAAAAAGAGTTTTACGATCGTGGAGAGCCTGTTCACTGTATTTATGTTGCAGTAGGACAAAAAGGATCTACAGTAGCAGGTATTGTAAAGAAATTAGAAGAAGCTGGTGCAATGGCTTATACGACTATCGTAGCAGCGAATGCATCAGATCCTGCACCAATGCAGTATTTCGCTCCAATGACGGGTGCTGCTATCGGTGAATATTTTAGAGATACAGGTCGACCAGGATTGATCGTATTTGATGATTTATCTAAGCAAGCTGTTGCATACCGTGAGGTATCGTTATTGCTTCGTCGTCCTCCGGGTCGTGAGGCATACCCAGGAGATGTATTCTACCTTCACTCGCGTTTATTAGAGCGTGCTGCGAAAGTGATCAATGATGATGATATTGCTGCACAAATGAACGACCTTCCTGAATCATTGAAAGGAAAAGTGAAAGGTGGTGGTTCTTTAACTGCACTTCCAATTATTGAAACTCAAGCAGGTGACGTTTCTGCATATATTCCAACAAACGTAATTTCGATTACGGATGGACAGATCTTCTTGGAGTCAGACCTATTTAACTCAGGTATTCGTCCAGCGATTAACGTTGGTATTTCGGTATCTCGTGTTGGTGGTTCTGCTCAGATCAAATCAATGAAGAAGGTTGCCGGTACCTTGAAATTGGATCAGGCACAGTATCGTGAACTTGAAGCATTCGCTAAGTTCGGATCAGATCTTGATGCTGCAACGAAAAGTGTACTTGATAAAGGTGCAAGAAACGTTGAGATCCTTAAACAGAACGAAGGTGATCCTTACACTGTAGAACGTCAGATCGCTATTATCTATGTAGGTACGAAAGGATTGATCCAAAATGTACCTGTAGAGAAAGTTAAGGCATTCGAAGAAGAATATTTGAATTATCTTGATGCAAAGCACAAAGATATCATGGATACGCTTAAGTCTGGGAAATTAACAGAAGAAGCAACTGATACTTTAGCAAAAGTTGCAAAAGAGATTGCTGCAAAATATTAATCGCCATAAAGGCATGTGCTAATTGTAAATAACAAATGGCAAACTTAAAAGAAATAAAAAACCGTATCACGTCGATCTCTTCAACGATGCAGATCACACAAGCCATGAAAATGGTTTCTGCTGCTAAATTGAAAAGAGCTCAGGACGCGATCACACAGCTTAGACCATACGCTCAGAAGCTACAAGAGATTTTGAGCAACGTGAGTGGTACTTTGGATCTATCTGAGAACCGCTTTGCTGAAGAAAGAGAGGTGAAAAACATTTTGATCATCGGGATTTCTTCAAACAGAGGTTTGTGTGGAGGGTTTAATAATAACATCACGAAGCGAATTAATGCTTTACTTGCTGATGAATACAAGGGATTGAATGTTGATATCCTTACGGCAGGTAAGAAAGTTAACGACGCATTTAAAAATGGAGACCTTCTAGTACGTCCTGAAGAATTGGGATCACCAGAAGATCTTTTCAATGATCTTACTTTCGAAAGAGTAGCTGACCATGCTCAATATGCAATTGATAGTTTCCTTGAAGGAAAGTATGATAAGGTTGTGATCATCTATAACGAGTTCAAGAACGCAGCGGTTCAGATCGTTCGAACAGAGCAATTGTTGCCGATCGTTCCAACTCAGGATGAAGGAAGCAATAATTCTGGAGATTATATTTTCGAACCATCTAAATTAGAGATCGTTCGAGATATTATCCCAAAAACGTTGAAGCTACAGCTTTTCAAAGCGGTTCTTGATTCACACGCTTCTGAACATGGAGCGAGAATGACTGCAATGCATAAAGCAACAGATAATGCATCTGAGCTGAAACGTGATCTTACGTTAGAATATAACAAAGCTCGTCAGGCTTCTATTACGAACGAGATCCTTGAGATCGTTGGTGGTGCTGAAGCATTGAATGGCTAATAATTGTCACATTATAAGTTAAAGAGGGGTGCTGATTTCAGTGCCCCTTTTTTGTTCGTCTGGGTAGGATACTAGATGAATACTTTATACATTTACCAAATAAGATGCAGTTTAGAGTCCCGTTTCTAGAACAGATGAAGTCCTATCAAAAAGGACATTTGATCAATGATCTTATTGGAGGACTAACTGTTGGCGTAATGCTTATTCCACAAGGAATGGCTTATGCTTTTCTAGCTGGTGTTCCGGCAGTTTATGGACTTTATGCTTCGCTGGTTCCTTTAGTTTTTTATATGCTCTTCGGATCCTCGCGGTATGTTACGATCGGACCTGCAGCGCTAATTTCTTTGCTAATTATCTCAGGTCTTGATAAGGCAGGGATTACAGATCCTGATGAATACCTTAATGCTGTATTTATTATTGCATTCTTAGCAGGGATCTTTCAACTATTACTAGGACTTTTTAAATTGGGAAATATCATCAATTTCATTTCCCAACCTGTTCTAAAAGGATTTATTATTGGCGCTGCGTTTACGATCATTTTAAGTCAGTTAAAGCATATTCTCGGGGTTGATGTGGAAGGACGTGCCTCCATACCTGTGCTTCAGCAATTATGGGCAAATATTGCCAATATTGAATATCATACCTTGATACTAGGTCTCGGCGGAATCAGTTTTTTACTTTTCATGAAAAGATTAAGTAAAAGAATTCCTTCTCAACTGATTTTGGTGGCCGTCACCCTTTCGTTGACCTATTTTTTCAGTCTTGACAAAGAAGGTGTTCAAATTCTTGGTGAAGTACCAAATGGAATACCTGGATTTAATGTTCCAGATATGAATTGGGAGCTGATCCAAACATTGATACCAGTAAGTATAACTGTTGGCCTGATCAGTTTTATTGAAGTTTATGCGATCGGAATCTCCCTTGAGGATAGGAAAGAGGCAAAAGGCGTAAATCCCAATCAAGAATTAATAGCGATCGGTTCTGGAAAATTGATAGGTTCATTTTTTTATGCCTTCCCAACTTCCGGCAGCTTCTCTCGTTCCGCTGTGAATAAAGAGGCTGGATCGAAAACAAACTTAGGGGGCCTATTTACTGTTTCACTCATCGTTTTGACTTTACTATTCTTGACTCCCTACTTTTATTACCTACCTAAAGCTGCGTTAGGTTCAATAATTATAGTGGCCATTTTTGGGTTGATCGATATTAAATATGTACGTCAACTTTCAAAGATCGATACACGAGATCTGATCATGTTGATCATTACAGTATTGATCACTTTTTTCATAGGGGTTCAGGAAGGTATAATTACTGGAGTAGTACTTTCAATTGCCTCTTTGACCTACAATACGTCGTATCCTCATATAGCTGAACTTGGCTTGGTGAAAGGAACAAATACACTGAGAAACGTTAATCGATTTGAGGATGTAGAAGTTGATGAACATATATTGATCATCAGAATTGATGCTCCATTAACTTTTTCAAACGTACCTCAGTTCGTTGCAAAATTGAATCAATTTGAAAAGCACAAGAGTCAATTATCTTTCGTGCTCCTAAATGCGAGTGCCATCGATTATGTTGATTCAACTGCGCTTAATACACTACAAGAGGTTGCTCAAAATTATAAAGACCGCGGAGTTCGATTTGCTATATCTAGCTTAAAAGGACCGGTTCGGGATAAGTTTAAACGCTCAAATATGTTTAGTGAGTTAGGAAAAGAGAACTTCTTTGTGACCGATCATGAAGCGTTAAAAGCGTATAAGGAGGGTGAGGATCCCAAGGATGAGAATCTGATCTTTCAGTCGAACAAATGATCTAAATACGTTTTCTAACGTTCGTTCAGATCCATCTTTAGGGATTCACAATTTTGAGCAGCTTCATGCAATTCCTGAGGCATCATTTCTTCATAAGGAGCGCATAAGCTATCACGGATAGCTTTGGCTTTTTCAAGGCTATCAACTCGCGAAGGTGGAAATGATCCATCAAAAAATGAAGCAGATAATTTATTCACTTGATCACCTGCTTCTACACATTTGCATAGACCATCATCATCGGAAGTGTTCTGACAACTGAATAGAGAGAAAAAAACGAGTGAAAGGAACAGTAAGCGCTTCATTAATCGATGCTTTTGTCCAGAACCTTTGGAATTCTAAAGTAATCGGAATCCTTTTTAGGAGCATTCTTCAATGCCTGCTCATGAGTTATAGTCTGTTCGGACACATCTTCTCGAAGTACATTAACTTCATCAGACATAAAAAGTAAAGGTTCCACATTTGAAGTATCTAATTCCTCTAACTTATTCATGAATTCAGTAATGTTCTTCATGTCCTGCTTGATGGCATTTCTTTCTTCTCCTTCGAATGAAAGTCTAGCCAAATGAGCAATGTGATTGAGTAATTCGTCGTTTACCTCCATTGTTTAACAATTTTCATCTGCAAATTTAATGATTCTTTTGTGGTAAACAGCTATTGATCGCATCATATACTTTTTGGTTGAGTTTCTCAACAGGTAGATCTTCCACTTCTTTTTCTTCTGTGAATGGATGGATCTCAACTCGAGCTAAACCGGGCATTGCCATTCCCCAGATTGCTTCCGGATCTGAGAACAAATAATAGTTGTTGCAAAAGGTCATAGGTTGAATTCCAACTTTTGCTGCTTTTGCCAGTTGAAAAGTTCCATTTTTAAAGGGAATAAGATATGGTGTCTCATCTGGTATGCTGCCTTCTGGAAAGATCACAATGCTCCAATCCTTTTTCATTGCGCTTCTCGCCTGGATAAATGATTTTGCAGCTTTTATTCTGTCTTTTCGATATACAGGTATGTTGAGTCCTTTGAAAAAAGTACGAACTAGAGGATATGAAAGGATCTCACTTTTACCCATAAAGAGGAACCTGTTCTTAGGGAAAACACTGTACATAAAAAAGATGTCAAGATAAGATGTGTGGTTCGCACATATAATAAACGGCTTTCGAATTTGGTCTTTATTTCCAGTAATATCAATGGCGTAAAAGCACAGCATTCTTACAATTCTCGACCAAAAAACATTAAGTGGAAATGTGTATTTTTTCAATTTTTCACTTGAAAGTAGAAGTAAGAATAAGGGGTATAAAACAATTAGAGTAATACAAAATATCAATCCGATATAGAGTTTCCACAAGTTGAAAGGAAAGAATAAAATGTATTTCATAGTGTTAATTGCTATTCAAATGTATTGATTTTAGATTGGTGTTCCACAAAATTTTATTTTTGCTATAAAATCAAGAAAAAATTAAAATGGCAAGGGTATTAACAGGGATACAAAGTACAGGTACGCCTCATTTGGGTAATTTACTCGGAGCAATAATGCCTGCAATTCGAATGGCAAATGATGAAAAGAACGAATCATTTCTATTTATTGCGGACTTACACTCCTTAACTCAGATCAAAGACGGAGAGACGCTGAGTGATAATACCTATCAAGTAGCAGCTGCTTGGCTGGCTTTTGGATTAGATCCTGACAAAACTGTTTTTTATCGTCAAAGTGATGTACCTCAAGTTACCGAGTTAACATGGTATCTTATGTGTCACTTTCCATATTCCAGGCTGACATTAGCTCATTCTTTCAAGGATAAATCTGATCGATTACAAGATGTGAATGCAGGTCTTTTTACATACCCGATGCTTATGGCTGCCGATATCCTGCTATACGATGCGAATCAAGTACCAGTTGGAAAAGACCAAATGCAACACCTTGAAATGACAAGAGATGTTGCACAGAAGTTAAATAAGAGCTGCGGAAAAGATATACTTACTATTCCTGAAGCGAAGATCGAAGAGCACACTAAATTAGTTCCTGGGATCGATGGTCAGAAAATGAGTAAATCCAGGGACAATATCATCAACATATTTCTGCCGGATAAGAAATTAAGAAAGCAGATCATGAAGATCGAGACAGATAGCATTCCAATGGAGGATCCAAAAGATCCAGAAAAATGTAACGTTTTTTCGATCTACAAATTAATAGGGACTAAAGAGGAAGTAGAAACATTAGCCAATAAATATCGAGCTGGGAATTTCGGATATGGACATGCTAAGCAAGAGCTTTATGAATTGATCATTGGTAAATTCAAAGATCAACGTGAGAAGTTCAATTACTTCATGGAGAATCAGGATGAGTTAGACGGAATACTCGGAGATGGGGCTAAAAAAGCAAAAGATGTTGCTGTGAAAACATTGTATCGTGTTCGAAGAGAACTTGGATATTAAAACACGGTTGAAACTACAATAATCACTGCGATTCGTGCGTGGTGTTTGTCTTTTTTATATATTTGTTCAGGTATTACCATTAAACTATTACTTCAATGCTTAGAAAATTTTTGTTCTTGTTCTTGGGAATGTCATTATTAGCTGCATGCGGAAACGATGATGACAAGCCTGGAGATGATGTTATTGTAGCCAAAGGAGGAGTGAGATATGGAGGTGAATTCCGATTCATGTCTAGTGAGAAAGTAACAAGTCTTTTCCCTCTGAGCGTAACAGACGTTTATGCGAATCGAATTGCTTCTCAGATCTTCGAAGGTTTGTTGAAGATCGATCCGAAAAGTACAGAAGTTGTACCTTCCATAGCAAAGAGTTTTGAAGTAGATGATCTTTCGAAAGTATTCACATTTGAACTTAGAGATGATGTATATTTTCAAGATGACGAATGTTTTGAAGGAGGAAAAGGTAGAAAAGTAACAGCTAACGATTTTAAGTACTCGTTGGAATTTGCTTGTTCAAACAACGAATTAAACAGTTTGTCTTGGTTGCTGAAAGACAAAGTAATGGGAGCAAAATCATATTTCGATGGTGAAGCAGATGAAGTAACCGGAATAAAAGTGTTAGGTGATCACAAGCTTCAAATCGAATTGGCATCTTCATTTTCTGGATTCCAGAAAGTACTTACTCATACAGGGCTAAGTGTATTCCCAAAAGAGGCTCACGAAAAGTATGGTGACGACATTGGTCAGCATCCTGTTGGAACAGGAGCATTTATGCTTAAAAGCCTTGAAGATGATAAAATAGTACTTGTTAGAAATGGAAACTACTGGGATAAAGATGATTTTGGAAACGAATTACCTTTCCTTGACAAGATCGTGATGACTTACAGTGAAGATAAGACAGACGAACTATTATCTTTCAGATCAGAAGAAATTGACCTGGTACTTGACATCCCTGTTGAAGAGGTTGAAAATGTGCTTGGTACATTGAGAGAAGCTCAGGCAGGAGAAAATGTTAAGCATATTGTAGATTCAAAGTCATCAATGAGTATTTCTTATTATGGATTTGCTCATGAGAGTGAAGTTTTCTCTAAGAAAGAAGTTCGTAAAGCATTCAACATGGCGATCGACAGAGATGCGATCATTGAAACATGGTTGGAAGGTGAAGGTTGGGCTGCGAATAATGGATTTGTTCCAAAAATGCAAGGATACCCTCAAAGTAATGTGAATGGTCACGAGTTCAATGTTTCAAAAGCGAAGTCTTTAATGGCTCAAGCGGGATATCCTAATGGAAATGGATTCCCAACAGTTGATCTTTATGTTAATGGTCTTGAAGAGTCTGGAATTCACAAATTGGCAAAAGCAGTTTCTTTCTCTCTTAAGCAAAACTTAGGTGTGAATATCAATGTAAAGCTTTGTTCAATCGAAGAAAGAGAAGAGGCGATAAGAAATAACGAAGCAATTTTCTGGAGATCAGGATGGGTTGCTGATTATCCTGACCCTGAAAACTTCTTGAACTTGTTCTATGGTGGTAACATGGATCAAAATGATGTGAACGTTAACCCATTCAAGTACAAGAACCCTGATTTTGATAAGTTATTTGAAAAAGCGCTTGCGGAAACAGATGAAGAGAAGAGAATGGAGCTTCTTGCTGAATGTGATCAGATGATCATTGATGATGCAGTTGTTATGCCATTATTGACAGATGATTTTGTGACAATGGTGAACTTGAAAGTTCGAAAATTTGTTACTAATGAGATGGAACAATTAGATTTCTCAAGAATCTACATTAAAGAAGTAAAAAAATAATATATTAGTAGTAACTAATATTATTGTTTAACTAAATAATTACCTCTCAGCTTGCAAAATTGAGAAGAATTTGAGCCGACCCAGCGAGGGTCGGCTTTTTTCATGGCTCCTCTTTTTCGATTATAGTGCTATCTTTGTTTAGGTGCCGAATGTTCCCTCAATGAATCAAAAGATTACAGCAACGATTATTACACTCAATGAAGAACGAAATATCGGTCGTTGTATTGATGCGCTTATTCCTGTTGTGGATGAAGTTATTGTTCTAGATGCGTTTTCTACTGACAAGACAGCTGAGATCTGTATGAGTAAAAATGTTCGTTTTGAGCAAAGAGAATGGCAGGGATATGCGGCAACAAAGAACTATCTGAACAGTCTTGCTACGCATGAATACATCTTTTCTGTTGATGCAGATGAAGCTCCAGATGATGAATTACAACGATCAATATTAAAAATCAAGGAACAAGGGTTAAGTGGTGTTTATTCAGTTAACCGGTTAACTAATTATTGTGGAAGTTGGATCAAACACTCAACTTGGTACCCCGACATTAAAACGCGTATTTTCCCAAATGAAATAAGCCGATGGGATGGTGAATATGTCCATGAAGAATTGGTCATCGAAGGTGATCCAGAACCAGAATTACTCGAAGGTCATCTTTTACATTATTCTTATTATAATTTCAAGGAACATCAAGAACGAGCAGATAAATACTCTAAACTTACTGCTCAGAAAATGAATGCAAAAGGTAAAAAAGCTTCAGCTTTGAAACCATACATTTCTGCGTTGGGAAGATTTGTTTCAATGTATATTATTCATAAGGGTTTTCTAGATGGCGCAATGGGTTGTCATATTGCCAGAATCTCTGCTAAATCAAATATCCTCAAGTACAAAGAACTTAGAAGATTAAATCATGCCAGAAAAGATAAATGATCTCAATAATAAGACTATTGTTATAAGTCGTACGGATAGTATTGGGGACGTGATCCTAACGCTTCCTCTATGTGCATGGATCAAGGATAAATACCCTTCTTCCACATTGATCTTTTTGGGTAAAAAATATACAGGGCCAATTTTGGCATGTTTTGACGTCATTGATAAAGTAGTTTTCTGGGACGAAATAGAAGATCAACCAGAGCAAGGGATAGTTGCTGCGATCAAATCCTTGAATGCCGATGTTTTTATTCATGTTTTTCCAAATAAGAAAATTGCAAAACTGGTAAAAAAGGCAAGGATTCCAATCCGTGTAGGGACTTCACACCGAACCTATCATTTGCTAAACTGTAATGTTCGACCGAGCTTTACACGAAAGAAATCAGATCTACATGAATCTCAATTGAATTTCAAACTACTTTCAAATTTCGGAATGAATAAGATTCCGACACTTGAAGAGATCTATAATTGTGTTTCATCATTTGAAACTAAAACCGATTTACCTGTTGAGTTAAATGAGCTTTTGAAAACGGACCGACAGAAGATCATTCTACATCCAAAATCTCAAGGATCTGCTGTTGAATGGCCGATAGAAAAGTATATTGAATTGGCAAATACTTTAGCTAAGCAAAACGCTCGAGTTTATTTTTCTGGAACTGAAAGTGAGGGAGAAAAATTTAGAGAGTTTCTACCCGATCATGACGAGATCATTGACATATCTGGACGAATGAATCTAGATGAGTTCATTGCTTTTATTGATAAAGCTGATACTTTGATCGCTTGTAGTACAGGACCACTTCATATTGCGGCGGTATTGAATAAAAAGGCAATTGGACTCTATACTAAAATACGTCCCATGCATCCAGGTAGGTGGAAACCAATTGGAAATAATGCTGAAACCATAACAGCGTCAGATGAATATTCTAGTCCAGAAGAGGAGATCAAGTCTATAGAGATCAATGAGGTTATAAAAAAATTGGAACTAGTGAAATCCAAATAGTAAATGTGGTCGTATTTATCTGTGGAATTGCATCTTTGCATTTACGATAGAAAGTAATTGAGACAAATTTCTAAAATAGCACTACTTGTTTTTGTTCGAGATGCTCGACAAGAAGCTCTTGTAAAACCAATTTTCAAAGGCGATGACCGAAGAAATGAGCAGCTCTACACTTTTCTGAATAAGAGAATCATAAATGAGGCGAAATCAAGTTCTTATGATTATTATGTCATCAGTTCAAAAGATCAGGTAGGGACTGATTTTGCTGATCGATTTAAGAATGCATTTAAAGCTATTTTTGAATTAGGTTATGATGCAGTTATTAGTGTTGGAAATGATGTTCCACAGGTAAATCGGAAAACCATTGAAGAAGTTAGTAGTGCTTTCAGTGATAAAGATGTAGTTATTGGAAAGACATCTAAAAATGGTGCTTATACACTAGGTTTAACGAAATACGCTTTTACTAAATGTGACTTTGAAGCGGTTGACTGGAGCTCAAAGAATGTTGCCCGATCCATCAAGGAAAGAGCAATTGATCAGGGGAGCTCATACATTGAATTAGATAAAGTTTACTATGAGATCAACTCTCATGACGACCTTAAACTTTTTATAAAGTCAATATCGCATTGCAATATTACTTTTCAGGGAGTTTTATTCTTAGTAGGACTCTTTTATGATCAACGAAAAGACATCCATTTTCAGGATGTTCGCAACTCATTTTATTTTACAACTTCATTTGAAATTCGTGGTTCACCCTTGCTTTAAACAAAATATTGAAGCAAATAATAAAAGGTTGAATTAAATAGAATCAAATGAAATTAATTATGTCGGTCATTTTAGTGATGACCCCATTCTTATCATTTTCCCAGATGTTAATTCAAGGGAGGGTAATGGATGAACAAAATAAAGCGATCCCATTCGCTAAGATCAAAATAATGGGAGAAAATGAAGGTGCTACTGCTAATGAAAATGGAGAATTTTCGATAAATGTAGAAGAAGAGGATACGCTCAAGATCACCATGTCTGGATACATGGACAAACTGATTCCTGTGCGTGGAAGAAGTGATTGGAACATTGCTTTAACATCCTCAATAAACGAGTTGGATGAAGTTGTGGTAACAGCATTAGGATTGAAACGAAATAAGCGTGATCTCGGATATGCTGTTCAGACCCTCGATGGAAAAGAGGTCACACAAGTGAGACATCCAAATCTGATCAACTCACTGGCAGGTAGAGTCGCAGGTGTTCAAACGACAAATGGTTCCTCAGGAGTTGGTTCATCTTCCAGAATAGTTATTAGAGGTGAGACATCTCTGTCCGGAAACAACCAACCTTTATTTGTTGTAGACGGTGTTCCTGTAAGTAATGAGTTCGTTGCCAACAACACGGAAAATCTGGAAACTGGTTTTCATGAAGTAGACTATGGAAACGGAATGGGAAATTTCAGTTCAGATGATATTAAATCCATTTCTGTGTTGAAAGGGCCAAGTGCCGCTGCATTGTATGGCTCTAGAGCTGCAGGTGGAGTAATCGTTATCGAAACCAAAGAAGGTCGAGCAACTGAAGGCGTGGGAGTTAGTGTTAATTCCAGTGTAACTATGGAACAGATCGCTTTCTTACCAGAGTTTCAGAATGTTTATGGCCAGGGTTCAGGCGGTGTATTTGCTTATGAAGATGGACTTGGTGGTGGAACAGGCGATGGTGGTTTAGTAAGTTTTGGACCGCAAATGAATGGACAATTGATCACGCAGTATGATGGGCCATCGTATGATCAAGCAGGGAATCCTGTTAGAGGAGGAGATGTCATCGCCAGACAAGGTAATCCGATAACTCCAACTCCATGGGTCGCGAATCCAGACAATGTTCGAGGATTCTTTGAAACAGGCGTTACGAGTCAGCACAACATTGCATTCGCAGGAGCAAATGACGATGGAAGTTTTCGTCTTTCTTACACTAGAATGGACCATGAAGGAACGATTCCTAATACGGATTATAGAAGAAACAATCTGTCATTCACCGGAACGTATGACTTATCAAACCGACTATCGGTGAGAGCATTTGGAACGTTTATAAACTCAAATTCAGATCATCGACCAGGATTAGGTTATGGAAGTGAGAATGTGATGTACTCCTTTCTATGGATGGGTCGTCAGGTAAACCTGGACGCAGCTGAAAACTATTGGCAGGAAGGACAACAAGGATTCCAACAATTTAACTACAACACACAATGGTTAGATAACCCATTCTTTAACGTTTATGAAAACCGAAATGGTTTCAATAAAAATCGACTACTAGGGAACGCCGTATTGAGTTATAAGATCACGGAGGATCTGAAATTGAGGTTTCGATCAGGAGTAGATACATACAATGATTTGCGTACTTCTAGAAGAGCGTTTAGTACTCAACGTTTCCCAAATGGTGCATACCGAGAGGATGATGTTTCATTTACAGAGATCAACACTGATGTGCTGCTTTCTTACGATAAAGAGATCAGCGATAAGTGGAATTTCAATGCTGCTGTTGGAGCGAACAACTTTACGCAGCAAACGCGATATAAAAGCTTGACTGCTGGTCAGCTTTCTGTTCCAGGGATCTATAATTTCGAAAACTCAAAAGTAGCATTAGAAGCTTCTCAGTTTAATGCACAGCGCCAGATCAACTCAATTTATGGTCTATCTGGTGTAAACTTTGATCGTTTTATTTTTCTTGATGTAACACTAAGAAATGACTGGTCAACGACACTGCCAGTTGAAAATAATTCGTTTGCGTACTATTCTGTTAATGCGGCTATTGTCTTTAGTGAAAAGATCGATCTCCCTGAATGGTTTAACTATGGTAAGTTGAGGCTGAGTAGTTCTAGTGTAGGGGCGGATACTGATCCTTTTCAATTAAGAAACACCTATCAGTTTAATCAGAACTACGGCAGCTATCCATTGCTTACAAACAGCTCGACATTATTAAATCAGAATTTAAGACCTGAGCGAATTAATGGATTAGAAACAGGACTGGAAATGTACTTCTTTGATGAACAACTTGGTCTAGATGTGACGGTTTATCAAAATACTGCGAAAGATCAGATTATTTCATTACCTACGTCTTCAGCAAGCGGATATTCTAGTCAGATCGTAAATGGAGGTGTGATTCAAAGTAGAGGTATTGAGATCATGTTGACTGGTGATGTTGTACGTACTGAAAACTTTACGTGGAAGGCTTTTGCCAACTTTAGTAAAGGGGCAAGTTTTGTTCAGGAACTTCCTGAAGGTATTGATCAATATACAACTGGTTTTGCAAGATTATATACAACTGCTGAAAATACGATCTTCTATATTGCAAACGCTCAAGAAGGAGGACGTGTTGGAGATATGTATGGTACAGGATTTCAGAAAACTGAGGACGGTCGAATTATCTATGGAGATAATGGTTTGCCGCTACGAGATAATGAGTTGAGATACCTTGGGAATTACAATCCTGACTTTATACTTGGAGTAGGGAATTCCTTCGAGTATAAAGGTGTCGAGTTGAACTTTTTACTTGATTGGAGACACGGAGGAGTTGTCGTTTCCAGAACAAGAGCTGTAGGATCTACATCAGGTGTGTTAGCTGAAACCCTAGAAGGAAGAGAAGATGGAATCGTTGGTGACGGAGTTGTCAACGTAGGTACTGAAGAAAATCCAATATATGAAGAGAATACTACTGTGGTTTCCGCGGCTGAGTATTACAATCAGTTTTATAACCGTGCGAATGAGGAGAGCTCAACATATGATGCTTCTTACCTCAAAATACGTCAAGTAGGAATTTCCTATACTTTTCCAGATAAACTGACGAAAAAAATGGGTGTTCAGGAATTTAAGATCGGCTTTATCGCACGCAACTTATTTACCTGGACTGAGAATCCACATTTCGATCCTGAACTAAGTGCAATGCAGGGAACTTCTCAAGTATTTGGCGTGGAGGATCTATCGTATCCTTCGACAAGAAGTTTCGGGATGAATGTTCAATTTAATTTTTAGAACAATGATAAGAATCATAACAACATTAATTATAGTAACAGCTTTGTTCAGTTGTCAAAAATTCGACGAAGCAAATATTAATCAGAATGCTCCGGAGGATGTCAACCCTCAATTTTTACTTTCCAATGTACTGGCAGAAGGAGCAGATAATCAAGCTTACTGGGGATGGCATGCTGGAAATTTATTATCTCAGCATTCTGCAAATCTCGAGTTTCTACCTGTAGATCGTTACAACCTTGGATCAAATGAAGGACTATGGACAGAAACTTATCGTTTGATGAAAGATTTACAAGATGTTAAAGTTAGCGAAGATGGCAATGATGCCTATGACGCTGTTGCAGATATCTTGACAGCACATCAGGCGAGTTTGATCACGGATCTCTGGACAAATGTCCCATATACTGAAGCGTTGCAAGCGGAAGAAGGAAATTTCACACCGGTATTTGATGCTCAGGAAGATATCTACACGTCTATAGGAGGAATTTTGGATTTACTTGAGAATGCTGTGATCACTCTTCAAAATACGCAGGAAAGTGTTCAAGGTGATTTGATGTATCAAGGAGATCTAAACAAGTGGATCATGTTTGCAAATAGTTTGCGAGTGCGCTATCTGGTTAGAATAAGTGATAAGGTAAACGTTTCGACTGAATTACAGCAGATCGTTGATGATGGAAACATTTTTCAGAGTGTTGCTGATGAAGCAGTTGTTCCGTACCTCAGTGCTTCTCCAAATCAATGGGTGATCTTTAACGAACGCGAAGGTCGATATGTTGATGTTCGAATGAGTAAGACTGCTGAAGATATTCTAACACCTTTGAATGATCCAAGAATGCAACACTATTATAAACCAACAGCAAATTCTGCGGGAGGAAGTGAAGTTTACCTTGGGATTCCGAATGGTTTGAGTAGAGAAAGTCAAAATAACTACGACTTAAACGATGTTTCATTGATGGGATCATATTTGCGAGATGAACCTGACGCAGTGAAAGCGGCTTTCATGACCTATGCAGAATTACAATTTTGTTTGGCTGAAGCTGCTCAAAAAGGATTGATCTCAGGAAGTGTAACTAACTATTATGAGGCAGGTATTCAAGGATCTTTTGACCATCTTGGATTAACGATTCCTACAGGATATTTAACTCAAGCTAATGTTATTTTAGACGGCACAAATGATCTGGAAAGAATTATGACTCAAAAATGGATCGCATCATTCATGAATGGATATGAGGCCTGGTTTGATTTCCGTAGAACTGGATTTCCAGACTTACCAATGCCTCAAGACAACTTGAATAATGATATTTTCCCTGTAAGATATGCTTATCCATCATCCGAACAGGCAGTAAATGGATCAAATTACTCTGATGCTGTTAATGCGATCGGTGGAGATGATTATAATAGTCCTGGTTGGTGGGAGAATTAGTTGAAAATATAACATTTTGGCAATGGGTACTCGTGATTGGAACGAGTGCCCTTCTCATATTTTTGTCACCAATTGCAAAAACCGCGACTCAGTTTTTCACAGCAAAAAGCAAAGGTAAGTCACCTAACTTCTGGATGCTCAGTGGAAGCCTCATCATCTCGTGGGTTTTTGCCAAATCTATAGCAAATGCCTCGGATCTTGGTTTTAAATATGGCGTAACAGGTGGATTAGCATATGCATCATATTATGCCTCTTTTCTGGTTGCTGGTGTAGTCATTTATCGTATGCGTGTTGTAGGTGGAATAGAAAGTATTCATTCGTTTTTAGGAGCAAAGTTTGGGAAGGTAGCTTTGCAGCTTTTTTCTGTTGTGATCGCGATTCGATTGTTCAATGAAGTGTGGTCAAACACAATGGTTATAGGATTATATTTTGGAGACTTCGGGACTTCGAGTTTTTATGCTTCGATTATTGTATTCACTTTACTAACATTGATCTATTCCTTGAAAGGAGGATTAAGTAGTTCTATATTTTCAGACATTATTCAGATGGTTCTTTTCGGAGTTCTACTGATAGCTATTTTATGGTTGTTTAATGATCAACAAGACCAAAAAATCGAGGCAGTTATGCAGCAAGGAAGCTTCTCATTTGATAGTGGATTAAACTTGATCATTGTCGGACTCATTCATAGCTTTTCTTATCCTTTTCATGATCCAGTTATGACAGATCGTGGTTTCATCAGTGCGCCAAAAACAACGTTACAAAGTTTTATCGTAGCAGGAATTGTTGGAGGAGGAGTAATTTTCCTTTTCAGTCTTGTTGGTGTGTTTGGAAAACTCAATGGTGCTCCATCAAGCGAATTATCAAAGTTTGGTGAACTTTTCGGTCCGATCATGCTTTTGTTGATCAATTTTATCATGATTGTTTCAGCGGCATCAACACTAGATTCTTCTTTTTCCTCGGCATCAAAACTCATTGCGGTCGACTTGAAAAGAGGTGCAACTTTGAAAGTTGGAAGAGTTTCAATGTTGGTCTTTGCGATTGCAGGAACGATCCCGTTATTTTTTAATCCAGCAATACTATCGGCAACTACAATAAGCGGAGTTATGGTCATAGGACTTACCCCAGTTTTTATTTTTTGGAGAATGAATGCCCCAAAATTAAGTTACTTTTTAAGCGTATTGATCGGAATTGGATGTGGTCTTATTCTAGCTCTGGAAGCAGTTCCTAATGATTTTATTTTTATAAATGGTCCGTATAAGGAGTTACTTTCAGTAACCTTAATTGCGCTGGTGCTAGTTTTCCTGGCTTATTTTATCCCTGTGGGAGTTCAAAAGTTACAACATGAAAAACACTAAATATTTATTTTTTGGAGGATCTTACAGCAATCTTCAAGCAATAGAGCGCCTGAAAGAAATTGCAGATCAAGAAAATATACATCCGGAGAATATTTTTCATACCGGGGATGTCGTTGGTTATTGTGCTTTTCCAGAGCAAACGATCAACTTTGTTCGAAACTGGGGAATCAATGTTATTGCCGGAAATGTGGAAGTCCAGTTAGCGGAAGGAGCGGATGATTGTGGTTGTAATTTTGAAGAAGGATCGAGGTGTGCTAACTTTTCCACACTCTGGTATCCTTACGCACAAACCAAAGTCAGTTCTGAAAATATAGATTGGATGAAGGGTCTCTCCACTCATAAAAAATCCGTGCTCAATGGAAAGCGATTCGCTTTTATTCATGGAGGAGTTGAAGATATATCAGAGTTCATTTTTGAATCAACACCTTGGAAAAAGAAGCAAGAAATAATTGATGAACTAGATGTGGATGTTGTTGTAGCGGGACATTGTGGAATACCATTTATTCAGAATAATGATGGTAAAACATGGGTAAATCCTGGGGTGATTGGTATGCCAGCAAATGATGGAACCCAACGAGTATGGTTTGGTGTATATGACCCTTTTTCGGAGGAAATGGAAATAAGATCCTTCGAGTATGACGCTGAAACAGCTAGTGAAGCAATGGTCATTAATCAATTACCTGAGGAATATTCAAAAACGTTGATCACTGGGCTCTGGGATAACTGTGAGATATTACCAGAAGCAGAAACGAATCAACAAGGAGTTCGAATTGAATCAAAAAAAATGGCCCTCTAAAAGTAGAGAGCCATTGTATTTATTGAGTAGAAAAAATTTATTTCTTTTTAGGCATATCTCTCGTGAATGAAGGGATACCTGTAACATCCATACCTGTTATCAACAAGTGAATGTCGTGTGTTCCTTCGTAGGTTACCACTGACTCTAAGTTCGCCATGTGACGCATCATCGAGTATTCAGAAGTAATACCCATTCCACCATGGATCTGACGCGCCTCACGAGCAATATCAAGAGCGATCTCAACATTGTTACGTTTTGCCATTGAGATCTGAGCAGAAGTTGCTCTTCCTTCGTTTCTCAATTGTCCCAAACGATAAGTTAACATTTGTGCTTTCGTGATCTCAGTGATCATCTCAGCCAATTTCTTTTGAGTTAACTGAAACGCTCCAATCGGAACATCGAATTGAGTTCTTTCTTTAGAATATCTCAAAGCTTGGTCATAACAATCCATAGCAGCTCCAAGTGCACCCCATGCAATTCCGTATCGAGCAGAATCAAGGCACGATAACGGTGCTCCTAATCCACTTCTTCCCGGAAGAAGATTTTCTTTAGGAACTTTTACGTTTTCAAAGATCAACTCTCCAGTTGCAGAAGCTCTCAATGAAAGTTTTCCGTGCATTTCTGGTGTTGAGAAACCTTCCATTCCTCTTTCAACGATCAATCCATGAATTCTTCCTTCTTCACTTTTTGCCCATACTACGGCTACATCAGCAAATGGAGCATTCGAGATCCACATCTTAGCACCATTCAAAAGATAGTGGTCACCTTTATCTTTAAAGTTCGTGATCATTCCCCCTGGATTTGAACCGTGATCTGGTTCAGTTAATCCAAAACATCCGATCATTTCACCTGTTGCCATCTTTGGCAAATATTTCTTGCGGTGCTCCTCTGAACCATATTTGTAGATCGGATACATCACTAAAGAACTTTGAACAGACGCAGTAGAGCGAAGTCCACTATCACATCTTTCCAACTCTTGCATGATCAATCCGTAGGAGATCTGGTCTAATCCAGCACCACCATATTCTGTTGGTATATATGGACCGAAAGCACCAATTTCACCCAGTCCACTAAGTATGTGCATTGGGAATGTCGCGTTTTCATAATGCTCATCGATGATAGGAGAAACTTCTTTCTTTACCCAATCACGAGCTGTATCGCGAATCAATTTATGTTCATCTGTCAGTAATTCATCAAGATTGTAATAATCAGGATGTGTATATAAATCAGAACTCATGTTTTTGTGTTTAATTTCTGTGTCAAAAGTAAGGAAATATCTTTCTTTTTTAACAAAAGAAGTGAGGTAAAGCGGAACAATCTTTAATTTCGTACATTCGTAACATTCAGCGATCCGATAATTTTACAATGAAAGAATTTGAGTTAATTACACGTGAATCTTTATTTCCTTCCTGGATATTGTATGCGTTGATTGCTTCTACAACAATTCTGGCTGTAGTTAAATTATGGAGGCCTGCAGTTTTTCAGTACATCACGGCAACTTTTGTAAAGCCCCCGTCTACTATTCCTTACTCCAGAGAGAACCTGAGTTTTTTCGGCAAAGCAAGCTGGATGTTATTAGTCAACTATTTTGTCGTCAGTGGGATTTGCATTTACATGGTCGAGCTGTATTTCGGAATTGAGAATATCTGGTACTTGGGTGTTCCCATAATTTACTTCATTTTCCAGGCCTTATCGCTTTTTTTAATTGGTGGATTAAGCGGCGAGATCAAAAGACTTAATGAACATTTCTTACTTTTGAATTTCACGTATCATTCGATTGGATTACTGTTAATTCCAGTATTGATAATTTGGCTTTTGAATGTAGATTTCTCGCTGTACTTCATATATGGAGCAGCATCTATTTTTGGTGCTTTTTGGTTGATACGAGTAATTCGAGGAATTCTTTTTGCTTTACGCAATAAAGTATTGTGGTATTATATAATTTTATACCTTTGCAGCCTGGAAATTTGGCCGTTAGTCGCAATTTATGTGCTACTTATCGCTGATTTCAAGGGATAGAGCTATTTGTTAATCTAAACGCTGCAAAGTTTTGAGTATTCAAACAATATTGGTTTCTCAACCGGAACCGGAAAGTAACAAGAATCCTTATACGGCCCTAGCCGAAAAATATAAGCTGAAGATCGATTTCAGACCTTTTATCCACGTAGAAGGTGTTGACAAAAGTGAATTCAGAAGTCAGCGAGTTGACTTACAAGATCATACCGCTGTAATACTGACTTCAAAAACAGCCGTTGATCATTATTTTAGAATAGCAGAAGAATGCCGTTTTGAAGTTCCAACTTCAATGAAATATTTCTGTATTTCTGAGGCAGTTGCGTACTACTTACAAAAGTATGTGACATACCGAAAAAGAAAGATCTTTCATGGTAGACAAACGATCGTTGACCTGATCGACTCGATCAAGAAGCACAAAAAAGAAAAGTTTTTATTACCATGTTCGGATATATTAAGAGATAGTATTCCAAATACGTTAGATAAGAACGAGATAGATTATCAAAAAGTGGTATTGTACAGAACTGTTGCATCTGACCTTTCTGATCTTGAAAGTGTATCCTATGATGTTTTGGTATTCTTTTCACCATCTGGAATTGAGTCACTATTGAAGAATTTCCCGGATTTTAAACAGAATAAAACCTTGATCGCAGCTTTTGGACCAACAACAGCCAAGGCTATCGTTGATAACAATCTGCGTTTGGATATACATGCTCCTCAACCACAGACTCCTTCTATGTCTATGGCAATTGAGCAGTATATCAAGGATCAAAAGAAGAAATAAGTATAGACTTACGAATTATATCAAGTCCCAGGCTGCAAATCAGTCTGGGACTTTTGTTTTAGAATTTTTGTGATACATCCCCAACGAGCAGAATTAATTTTCATTAACTTTAACTCCTGCAAATAGTATTCGGGCGAATGACTGATAAGAAGAAAGAAAAACCAAAATTTAAACGACCGATCTCGAACTCGTTGATCGTCTTACTCTGGATCGTTGGTTTGATTCCACTTTTTGGAATATTGTATTTACGATATGTCCAAACGGATAGTGAGGAATTGCCTTCTGAATCAATGCTTGAAAACCAGGAAGAAATGCTGGCAACTACAGTTTACGCCGGTGATGGATCGACAGAATTAGGTAAATACTGGAAAGTCAATCGTACCAGTGTTGATTATGATGAGATCTCCCCAAATGTCATTTCAGCACTTATCGCAACTGAGGATGAACGTTACGAAACCCATCCTGGAATTGATGCAAAAGCTGTAGCACGTGCGATCATAAATATGGGAGAAGCAGGTGGAGCATCTACAATTACCCAGCAATTAGCTAAACTTATTTTTACCTTAAAGGAGCGAGAGGAAAAACAAAAAGCTCGTGCTGAAGGTTCAGGGCCTACTGCAGAAGAAAAAAGACTTGAGAGCATGAGTGGCATCGAACGCCGTCTTTACGAGAAGGTGAAAGAGAATATCATCGCGCTCAGACTCGAAAGAAGATATACAAAAGGTGAGATCATCACTATGTATTTGAATCAATTCGATTTCTTGTACAATGCAGTTGGAATATCATCAGCGGCGAGAGTATATTTTAATAAAAAAGCGAGCGAATTGAATCCAGAGGAAGCCGCAATGCTTGTTGGTATGTGTAAGAATCCTGGTTTGTACAACCCCTATGCGTTTCAAGTGAGAGACTATAGATCTATGATCGCTAGTGAAAAGAAAATTAGTAAAGAAGAAGTATCAGCAGAGGAGATCGCTAAAGAAAGATCAGAGGATTCATTGAGAGCAGTTGCCAGAAGAAACACAGTACTTTTTAAGTGGAGAGAAAACTCGGAAAAGAATAATCCATCACTCACTGCTTCAATCACACAAGCTGAATACGACAGTTTGAAAGCACTTCCGATCGTGACAGACTACCAATCTGTTGATCACAAGGAAGGAATGGCCCCATATTTTAGAGAGCATCTTAGAGATGAGGTTACGAAATTATTGCGTGAGAAAGATGAAAGTGGAAAATATAAGTATACCAAGAAAGATGGGACGCCATACAACATATATGAAGACGGATTAAAGATCTATACTACGCTAGATGTCAATATTCAGAAACATGCTGAGTATGCGTTGAAGCATCATCTTAAGAAAAATCTTCAGGAACCGTTTACAGAGAATAATAAGAAGTCAAAATATTTTCCATTCTCCTACAGCTGGAAGCATAGTAAAGAGAAAAGAAAAGAACTGACAGAGCAGCTCATGAGAAGTGCTCGACTTAGATCTGAAAGATATCGAAATGCGAAAGATAAAGGGTTAAATAACGAAGAGATTCGCAAACAGTTTGAGAAGGAAATTCCAATGAAGGTGTTCTCCTGGGAAGGAGAGATTGACACGATCATGTCACCGAATGATTCTATAAGATATTATAAGAACTTTATCCGTGCCGGATTGGTATCTATTGAACCGCAAACAGGATTTATAAAGGCTTGGGTAGGTGGTCCGAATATAGACCATTTTGCTTATGATCACGTAGGGCAAGGTAAGCGTCAGGTTGGTTCGACGATCAAGCCGTTTATTTATTCAGCAGGAATGCGATTTGGTGTTATTACACCATATGATGAGGTTCCTAACATTCCTTATTGTGTTGATGTGCAGAAAGGTCCAACGGTAAACGATATGGAATCTTGGTGCCCAACCAACTCCGGAGACGAGATGGATGGTGAACCGGTTTCATTTGATGAAGGTCTTGCTAATTCGATGAATAACATAACTGTATCTGTTATGTCTAAGATGGGTGGCGTTGCCGGACCGAGAGCAGTGGCGAAGTTGATGAGAGACTTAAATATTGATATAAGGGAAGAGGATGTTGTACCTGCAATGTGTCTTGGTGTCATGGATCTGTCTCTTTTGGAAATGGTGGGAGCTCAAACCGCATTTGTGAATAGAGGAATATATACTAAGCCAACCGCTATCATAAGAATTGAAGATCGATCAGGAAATATCGTATTTGAACACGTACCAGAAGCAAGAGAAGCTATGTCAGAGGAATTAGCCTTTGCGACGCTTTCAATGATGCGCCAAGTGGTTCAGCGCGGAACTGGTGCTAGCTTGAGAGGTACCTGGCGAGGAGATTGGGGCGGAGTAACTCAGCCTACTGCAGGTAAAACGGGTACAACTCAAAACAACTCAGATGGATGGTTCATGGGACTTACACCAGATCTTGTTACAGGAGTTTGGGTTGGAGGTGAAGATATGTTGGTTAGATTTAGATCAATGAAATGGGGTCAGGGAGCAAGAATGGCTTTACCCATTTACGGTTATATGATGCAGCGTGTTTATAAGGATCCTAATGTTCATATTTCAACCGATGAGTTTGAAGCTCCATTCGAATGGGAGAACTCCATTTATAACAGTAAGAATAAACAGCATCAGAGTGGAAGTGATATAGAACTTCCTGATATTTTTTGATAAAAGTAAAAGAGATTAACTATGGATAAGAGAGTAGCGAACGCGGAAGAAGCATGTAAAGGTATCGAGTCAGGAATGACATTGATGCTCGGTGGATTTGGTCTTTGTGGGATTCCTGAAAATTCTATAGATCAACTCGTAAAAATGGGTGTGAAAGATTTGACGTGTATTTCGAATAACGCTGGAGTAGATGATTTTGGATTAGGTTTACTTCTTCAAAAAAGACAGATCAAGAAAATGATGTCTTCTTATGTTGGAGAGAATGATGAATTCGAACGTCAAATGCTTTCTGGTGAGCTCGAAGTTGATCTTATTCCTCAAGGTTCTTTGGCTGAAAGATGTCGTGCTGGTGGAGCTGGTATTCCTGCTTTTTTTACGCCAGCTGGTTACGGTACGGAGGTAGCAGAGGGAAAAGAGGTTCGCGAATTTGATGGTAAACCTCATATTCTTGAATCTGCATTAACAGCTGATTTTGCGCTGGTAAAAGCCTGGAAAGGAGATACTGAAGGTAATTTGATCTTTAAGGCGACGGCTCGTAATTTTAATCCTGTTATGGCTATGGCTGGAAAAATAACTGTTGCAGAAGTTGAAGAACTGGTTCCAGCTGGAGAGCTTGATCCAAATGAGATCCATACTCCAGGAATTTTTGTTCAACGTATTTATCAAGGAGAAAAATATGAGAAACGTATTGAGAAAGTTACAACCAGACCACGACCGTAGCTCGATCAAAATAGTGAAATTGAAACTCCAACTGTTTTGCGGTTGGAGTTTTTTTTTTAGAAGTTAATTCGAACTCCAGGACCAATGAGGTAAAAGAATTTATCTTCATTTAAAAAGTATCCCATGCCAGCGTAAAGCGGAAAAGAGAACTTTCTATTCTTCTTTGTAGGATAAACGGAACCAAGTATAACAATACCGAGGTCTCTTTCAGCGTCAGGATTAAAGTTAAACGCATTTTTAGCAAGGAATCCAGCTCCAACTTTATATGGTCTTAGCTTCTGGATCTCTCCCTTCTTATAAAAAGAAAATTGAGCTAACATTGATAATGAAATACCACTTAAACCGGGGAACCCTGGAACTCCAACTTTCTTTATGATCAGCCCTGCCGGGATACTTAAGTCTACATCAAATGTGACTTGTCTTTCCTTTATGATCTCTATACGTTCTGTATAACCTCGTCCTCCATATACATTTTTTCTATGCTTTAAAATGAGCTCAACTGTCGACCAGTTATCTAGACTGTGCGTTTTATTAGAAAGGTAATCGTTTATCGATATTTCACTATTCATACAGCCGTCTGGACTCGTATATGAAAAACTTCTTGGTGAGTTGGACCCTGGACAGATCACAATATCATCTATGATCTGCTTTTCGATCAACCTATTGTTTTCATCTTTGATCCTAACTTCCAACTCTAGGTATTGCTTACCATATAGTTTAAATGCTTCATCAATATGTTCGGCATCAAAAGTGAGGTTTACATCACCAATCGTTCCGTTGTGTAAAATAGGTTGTCCTACCTCACTCGCAATTACAGGAATTCCCCCATATTCTATGATCACGAAATCTAACTTACGAGGTTTTTTATATTCCTGAATGTCCAGAGTTATCCCAGTCTTCGAATTACCATTGAATATATTGATCGATTTTTTACGAATATCGATTGGAACTTTTAGCAAGTAATGTGAAATAACATCATTTTGCAGTATGCTATCTGTACTCATATCAATTAGATCTTCAAACCTAAACTTTGCTCTACTCAGCCCTTCACCTTCAAGTCTTACCTCAACAGTTTCGCCAGGATAGATCTGTCTTGAATTGATCCATGTTCCACCTTCTCTTAGAATACTAACCTTCTTTATTTCAGGTTCAGGAAGAATATTGATATTCGTAATGAATTTTGCTTGATCGCCATCCTTAATGAATAAATAACCATCAGAGATACGATGGAAATTATATGGTCTGAACATACATAGTACTTTATCGTTACTAAGTCTTCGTACAGTGAATAACTCAGCGATCAAAGGACCTCCTTTTTCATCAGTATCTTCAACCCTGTAGGTTTTGTTCATTTCTAGCGATCGATGACTGTCAATCTGAAGCTCAATTCCGTTTTTGTTGCCATGTTCCCATATAACTTGTTTATCATCAAATTGTAGAAACTTGAGCCTGGATCCTTTTACTTGAAATTTAAACTTTTGAGTAGGTAGTTGATATGTTAGCTCATTACTCTCAATGGTTGGTCGATATAATTCTACTGGAAGTTCAAATTCTATTTGACCGCTCTTCGTAGGTAGAATTGAAACATAGATTTTGCCTTCACTCTGATATGAACGGAACTCATAATTATCTTTCTTAACCCATAGTGGATGGGGCACGATATTATCGATTTGATCAGAGATCAATTCAAACTTTTTTTCCTCACCAATGTAAAGTTCTGTATTCCCAGGATAAATTGTTGCGTAGGTGTGAGTAAAGGGTAGAAACGGAATCTCTAGTACTGCTCCTTTGTGACGAAGTTTTAACCCTACAAATTGATCATTAAGAAGGTTATTAAATCTAATTTTACACTGATAATGACCTTCAACCCTAAGGGTTAGCGAATCCATCATGGTGTAGTCCCTGGATGGAAGTAGTTCATATATCTCGTTGAGTGGGTCATCACCTGTGGGTGTCATCTTTATTAAGGCTACCGGACTCGTATTTCTAAACTCGAACGGCAGCTTCCAGATTCCTTGAACATTAATTTTATCTTCTTCGAAATTGAATGTATTCGTATCAACTTGAATTGATAGACTAGAAAAGTGATCGACAAAGGATGATTGAGCGTAAAACTCCTTTGAAAACAACAGGAATAACATTAGTAGTAGTGTTGTGCTCTTTACGTTTAACATACTAATGAAATTGTTTTCTACAAATGTAGAATGAATAGTGTTATCTATAGAGTTAAATGTTATAAATCAATTAACGTATCTCTGTTGAAGGCATTGTTTAATGATATCCAGGAAAATTCAAAGCTGTATTATTACTTCTCTCTATTCGTAGTATATTCAACGAGTTGGATCAAGGCTGTTTTACTCGGAGAATCGTCAATTTCGTCTAATAATTGAATTGCTTCATTTTTGATTTCCATCATGCGTTTGTGAGCATATTCAATTCCACCATTATTTATAACAAGTTCTATTGCACGCCTTACTTTTTTTGGCTTTTCGTTATGACGTTTAACAATATTGATCAGTTCTTTTCTAGTTGATTTGTCAACGTTATTTAGAGTGTAGATCAGCGGCAAAGTCATTTTTCGTTCACGAATGTCAATTCCAGTTGGTTTTCCGATCTTGCCGGGAGTACCATAATCGAATATGTCATCTTTGATCTGAAATGCCAATCCAACAAGTTCGCCGAATTTTCGCATTCTCTCAGCTTCATCCTCTCTACCTACCGATACTGCTCCAGCTTCGCAACATGTAGCAACTAAGGATGCAGTTTTCTGACGAATGACTTCGAAATATGTTTCTTCATCTATATCTAATCTTCGAGCTTTTTCTATCTGTAAGAGTTCTCCTTCACTCATTTCACGAACGGCTCTTGCAACGATCTCAAGGGATCTATATTTCTTATGTTCAATACTAAGAAGTAATACCCTTGATAACAGATAATCTCCTACAAGTACTGCAATTTTATTCTTCCACAAAGCATTGATCGAGAAAAAGCCTCGTCGTTCATTTGCATCATCAACAACATCGTCATGTACGAGCGTTGCTGTGTGAAGCAATTCTACCAAAGAAGCAGAGTTATAAGTATCATCGCTCACTTCACCAAGCATTTTTGCAGATAGAAAAACGAACATAGGACGCATCTGCTTTCCTTTTCGTTTTATAATATAGTGAGTGATTTTATCGAGCAGAGGAACTTTGGACTTCATGTTTTCCCTGAAGCGTCCTTCGAACTCGTCGAGCTCAACGGAAATAGGAGCCTTGATGTCACTGACAATACTCATTATTCGCAAATATACATATTAACTTAATGCTGTATATCTTCATAACAAGTAAAGGAAGGTAATGTTATTTTGAAGCAAGACTTAAAAGTGGTATATCCAGGTGTTGAGCGATACTTTTAGTATTGCTCTTTTTGAAAATAGCCGTGAATAGATTACGTTTTCTTGGCTGAATACCAATTATATCGATCTTATTAGTTTGATAAAACTCAACTAGTGAATCCTCAAAATCATCTCCAGAAATCACATGAAAAGAAACATTCAATCCATCAGTGTGGAGTTTATTTTTCCAAACATTCATTTCTTCTTCGCTAACATCAGTTACATGCTTATCATAATGTACACAGTAAATGTCAGCATTAAATTTTTGAGCAAAATTCGCTACTTGATCAAAAGAAACAACCTCTTCATCTTTGTAATTTGTTAGGTATGCAATCTTATTGATCTTATCAGCAGGGTTCGTTTCTTCGGGTATGCTAAGAACTCTACAAGGCGCTGTATCGATCACACCTGCAGCTACTGAACCTAAGAACACTTCTTTTAGACCTGAAGCACCTGTTGTACCCATTACGATATAGTCGATCTTTTCTTTTTCAGCTAATGTTTGTATTTTCTGAACGATCTGCCCTTCAGCCATAATGTGTTTGAATTCTACATCCCCAAATCCTTTTTCAATGGCTAGTTCACGAAGCTTCTTAATAGATTTGTTGAAGTTTTCAAGGCTTTCCATTTCCATTAATTCATACACTTCTTTTGATGTGTTATGAAGTGCTCTTCCTAACTCGGGTAACTCATAAACATGAGCTAGCGTCAAGTTTGCATCAAGAGCTTTAGTCAGGTGAAGCGCATATAAAAATGCATTTTCAGCAGCTTTCGAAAAATCAGTTGGGAATAGAATATTTACCATAGTGCTTATAAAATTGCTTATTCATCTCAAAATTGCATTAATTTTTTTTGTCTTACTAGTATTGGCATCTAAAATTTTCAAAAACTGAAGTTTATCACTAACTGTTGAAGACATTTCTTTATCTTCACAAGACCAATGAAGCTCATTTCTACCATACTGATATCATTGATCACTTTTAATGTTTTGAGTGGTTCGGGTGAATCAGCAATGTTGAAGAAGTTGGATGAATACATGCATTCAGATCACAGTGCAGTTGAATCCCTTATTAAAAAAATAGAGAGTCAGGCAGTCGATTACTCTGATGATGGCAAGTTACATTTCCTTTTGTACAAACTTGCTCACCTATCTACATCTCAAGGGGATAATGACAATTCATTTGATGAGGTTCTGAATAAGATAAAGGTGTCTTCAGCCGATAAGCAGCTTTTACTGTCTCTAAAAGCCCTATTCAACAGAAATGGAAGCGAATCAATGTCATCTGACCCTGTTGAAGTAATTGAGGACGTTAAGTTCTCTGATCCTGTGCGAAATTCAATTCAAAAATCAATTGTGCTGTATTACCGTAAAATGTTCGATCCGGGAAATCATTTTTCTGTCGCATTGAAACACGCGAAAAGAGCAAGTATTCCTATTCTGCCATCAATCATTTTTCAAGTTGTTTCAAGAAAGTATATGGAGCAAGGAGAGTATAAAAAAGTCGTCGAGATCTATCAAAAAGCCATTGATCACGCTGAATCTAAGGATCAAAATTTTTGTGTTCTTCAAAATGCGATTTCAATGGCATTTGTCCAGCTGGAAATGGATAACTTGGATAAAGCACAAAAGTTTTTTTCACGTGCTTTAGGTCTTTCAAATAAATTGAATAATGATTGGTTTAGATCAAAATGTTTTAGAGGTCTTGGAGAAATTAATATTAGAACAAACAATATCTTCAAAGGGATTCGAAATTTTCAACGAGCACTCACTATTTATTACAGGCTTTCCTCGGATCTAGGAATCGCTCAAACACATATGGATCTGGGTTTTGCATATTTCAAAAGCAAAGAATACGATTTAGCAGAAAGTAACTACCAACTTAGTAAAACTTACTACGATAAACTTGATAAAAACAATGAAGGTAAGGACGAGCTGTACGAAAAATTGGCTCTTTTAGCCTATGAGGAAGGCAATTATCAGGAGGCTCTCAGATATATAAATCACGCTATTGATTTAAGAAAAACCATAAGTGATGGTGAGTTGGTTTTATATGAAACGTATGAAATACGATCAAGAATTTATGCTGCCTTAGGAAAAGGGAAGAAAGCTTATGAGGATTTACTCAGTTCAACTTCTTTCAAGGATAGCCTGTACAGCGCAAATTTACAAGAACAAATTGCTGAATTAAGTGAGTTATATGAATCAGAGCAAAAATCTAAGCAGATCTATGAGCAGGAACAGCGCCTAAAAGAGGAGAGGAATGAACGGTTGTTAAGAGAGCAGCAACTCGAAAATGTTAAACTTAGAAACCGACAAATTATTTTAATTTTCATATTTGCTTTACTGATAATTCTGGCGGTTTCTTTGATCATCTATTTCAGGATCAAACAGAACCGTCTAAAAAGAGAGCAAACAGAAACAGAGCTCAGACAGCAGCTTCTTCGATCGCAAATGAATCCTCATTTTGTATTTAATGCGATGTCAGTAATTCAGAGCTACATCTACGACAACAATACTGAGAAATCATCTGAATTCCTGGTAAGTCTATCGAGATTAATGCGTTTAATCCTGGAGAACAGTTCAAAAGAATCGATCAAATTAAATACGGAGTTAGAGATACTAGATCGTTACCTCTTTATTCAGCAGGAACGATTCGAAAGCCGTTTTCGATATGAGATCCTTGAAGATCCAAATGTGGACAAAGACCATGTGCTAATACCTCCGATGATCTTACAACCCTTCGTGGAGAATGCAACAGAACATGGAGAATTAGATAAAGTCAGAAACGGTAAAATTCGGATATCATATTCTAAAGGTGATCGATTACTTATTTTTGTTGTCGAAGATAACGGTATTGGTAGAAAAGCAGCAAGGGCCAAAGAAGCAAAGCGAAAAATTGCAGACCATAAGAGTATGGCGATTGAGATTACAGAGAAGAGAATTGAGCTGATGCGGATGAAATACAACATTCAAGGTTATGTCAAGATCGAGGATCTCAATGTTGAGGAAAATAGTGGTACTAGAGTTACTGTGGCTATACCAATAATAGATTAAAATTGAATTGAGATGACGTATAAAGCATTGATCATAGATGACGAGAGACGCACCAGATCTTTGCTTCATAATATGCTGTCTAGAATGGATCTCAACCTTAGTATCCATCAAGATGGCGAGAGTGTTGCAACGGGTTTAGAGGCGATCGAGAAGATTAATCCAGACATTGTTCTCTTGGATATTCAATTACCTGACGGAACTGGTTTTGATATCTTGGAACGAATTGGTGAGAGAGATTTTCAGGTTATATTCATAACTGCACATGAAGAATTCGCCATAAGAGCTATCAAAAATTCTGCATTAGATTACATCCTAAAACCAGTTGATAAAAATGAACTTGAAAAAGCAGTAAACCGAGCTATAGATCACATCCAAAAATCTTCTAATGAGGTTGAAAAGTATGATGCTTTGATCGATAATATCAAGAACAATATAAGAAAGTTGGTCTTACGAACGAGTGAATCATTGTATATCGTAGACATTGATTCAATAATGCGATGTCAGTCCGAAAACAACTATACAATGTTCTTCTTAGACGATGGAAGAAAGATCGTTACATCGGGGACAATGAAGAATTACGAGGAATCTCTTTCTTATTCCAACTTTATGCGTTGTCACCGTTCGCATATCATCAACTTAAATTATGTTGTGCGGTTTGACAAGAATGATGGTGGAAGTATTGTGATGAAGGATGATGAACAGATTCCATTATCCAGAAAATTCAGAGACAAATTCTTTCAACTTTTAGATAAACTTGCATAAAAAAAGGCGATCCCGAAAGGATCGCCATTTTAAGTCAATATTCAATTTATTGAGCAGGTGTAAATTGTACTTCTGCCATGATTTTAACTTCGTCACTTACTAAAACTCCTCCTGTTTCAAGTGTTGAGTTCCAGTTTAGCCCCCAGTCTTTTCTATTTATTTTTCCAGAGATTGAGAAACCAGCTTTTTCATTTCCCCACGGGTCTTTTGCTGTGCCACCGAACTCTACATCGAGAGCAACTGGTTTTGTAACTCCAACTATAGTAAGGTCACCTTTCAATTTGTAATGTTCATCATCAAGCTTCTCGAATGAAGTACCTTCAAATGTTAGCTCTTCAAAATTCTCTACATTGAAGAAGTCTTCACTTTTCAAATGTTTGTCACGGTCATTGTTATTGGTATAAACCGACTCACCTTTGATTGTTGCTTTGACTTTAGCATTCTCAAAATCATTCCCCTCTGCTTTGATCTCTGCATTGAAATCTGTGAATTCACCTTTCACGTTTGTGATCATAAGGTGTTTTACTTTAAATAATAACTCACTGTGTGTAGGGTCAAGTACCCATGTTTTCATATCTGCCATAACTTTCTTTTTTAATGTTTATACAAAGTTGCGACAGATCGATCTTGATCTCGTTCACATAGGTTAATAAAACTATTTAGTCCTTGAATATTCCTTTACCATGGTACTTTAAAAAAATTTGAATCTATGTGGTAATTGGCAGTTCTGAATGTACTTTCTGATTTTGATTCTTTACGTCTAATCAATTTCCGGATAAAGGCTGTTGGTGTTAGGATGAAAAAGTAGATAATTGTGAAAAGAATCGGTGAAATAATTCTATTCAATATTTTTGATGTATATCTCCACAGTTTCGAGTTGACTTTACTTAGTGGTACGAGAAATATACAGAGGGTACAATATACTATTCCCAACATTAAGATGTAGTTGTTTTCAAAGATATAATAGAGTAACCCGAACAGTATCGCTGAGGTAACTATGTCTTTGTTGAGAGAGTCGGATATTGAAAACATCTTTAAAATATTGAGTAAATGAATGGACCAAGACCACTGGCCGCTCCAAAGATCAACAGCAAACCTGTAAAAGCTATTATTAAAATAATAGGAACAAGCCAGAACTTTTTACGTTCCTTCAAATAGCCCCATATATCATTCAGCAAATCCATTTATTTCAGAATCACATGATTTCCAAGCACCAAAGTAGAAATTTTTGTATTTATAAAACAATCATAAGCCTCTTTGATTGTATTGACAATAGGTTCTCCACTTCTATTGAAACTTGTATTTACCAATATTCCATCGCCTGTCACTTCACGAACTTTAGATAAAAGGCTGTACAATGGATGATCTTCTTCGTCAACGATCTGTATTCGAGAGGAGTAATTTACATGAGTTATTGCTTGAAACTTTGATCGCGGAGATCTAAGCTTTTCCTTCAGCGATAATTTAGAGTAGTTCTCAGGTCTTTGAATTCGGAATTCTGGTTTTAACTTATGAACGAACTGCATGTATCGCGCGGAATGATCACAATCAAAATACTTCGATGCTTCTTTTTTGAGCATTACTGGAGCAAATGGTCTAAAGTCCTCCCTAAATTTTACTGCCAGGTTAAGCTGATTCTGCATATTTGCAATACTGGGTAGAGCAAGTATGCTTCTTCCACCTAGTGCTCGAGGACCAAACTCGAGTCTACCTTGAACCCACCCTATGATCTTACCTTCTTTAAGTTGATTGACAATAAATACATTTCTCTCTTCCTCTGATTCAAAGGATATGGTTTTCTCATCTGTACTAGCAATGAAATCGAGAGTTTCTTCTTTAGTGTTGTTCGGTCCTAAAAAGGCTTTCTTCATTTTCTCATCATGGTATGTACGTTCATTTTTAGAATAATATAAACCAAGTGCTGCTCCCAAAGCGCCTCCAGCGTCACCTGCAGCAGGTTGAACCCAAATGTTTTTAAAAATATTTTTTTCTTGAAGTTTACCATTTACAACACAGTTGAGAGCTACTCCACCTGCCAGACATAAGTTTTCACTTTCAGTTATTTCCTTTGCCGTTTTTGCCATACGAAGAAGGATATCCTCGGTAACTAACTGAATTGCGAGAGCCAGATTGCAATGTTCTTGCCGGATCGGTTCATCTTTTGTTCGTTTTTTTATATTGAAAAGGCGTTCCCATTTTTGATCACTGATCATTCTAAGACCTACTTCATAAGTGAAATAATCTTGATTAATTGAAATTGAGCCATCTGAATTGACACAAACCAAATGGTCAAGGGTCTTTTGAATATAATTTTGGGTTTGAGCGCTGTGCTTATCTCCATATGGTGATAATCCCATTAATTTATACTCTCCTTCCATAACCTTGAATCCGAGAAAATAAGTAAAGGAGCTATATAAAAGGCCCACTGAATCCGGAAAATGCATTTCTTGTAGAGGCTTTATTTTCCCTTTCTTACCCATGAGAATTGATGTTGTGGCCCATTCACCTACTGCATCACATACCAGTACAGCCGATTCTTCAAAGGGTGAAGGAAAAAATGCACTGGCAGCATGTGAATAATGATGAGAAGAAAAATGGATCATCGTCTTCTTATCGAAATCTGAAAAACTCGCTTTAAGTTCTTTCTTCAGTGTTCGCCTTAAGAAAAGCTTTTTATCGCTCCATGAAGGCATGGATTTTATAAAAGATAGCCAGCCGTTTGGAGCATTTTTGTAATGTGTTTCCAGTATTCGCTCAAATTTCAGGAATGGTTTATCGAAGAATATTATGCCATCAACATCGTTGATATTCAATTTCGCTTCATCTAAACAATACTTGATTGAATTAGCAGGAAAAACAGCAGTATTCTTAACGCGAATAAATCGTTCTTCTTGAACTGCAGCAATAATTTCTCCATCAACAACAATAGCCGCAGATGAGTCATGAAAAAATGCTGAAATTCCTAATATTCTTCGCACCAACCAAAAGTAGTATTAATTTTGTCTGGATGAATCCGAAGCTAAAGAAGATTTTTTCATGGGTTATTGTCTATCCATTGATGATTATATTGTGCTTTGAGATTGCCTTAAGAATTCTTGGTTACGGCGGATATCACAATGAAAACTATTCGATCTCAGCCGAACCTGCCAACGCATTTGTTGGTGATGCTCGGTATGGGATTAAGCTGAATCCAGGCACATATGAAATCACTTTAAACAATAAAGTTTCTTTCTCTACTACACACGATCAAAATAATAGACGAATTGTATCTGATGAGTCCTATCAAGATGCTGACATCATATTCCTGGGCTGTTCATTTACATATGGTTATGGAGTAGATAATGACGAGTGTTTTCCATCATTGATTCAACAAGAACTTAGTTCAGAGGTCGTATCTAATTTTGGAGTTCCAGGTTACGGAACTATTCAATCTCTCCTTCAACTCCAAGAGTACCTAAAAGAACATTCGCCCTCACTCGTACTACTTAATTTTTCGTCGTTGCATTTTATGCGAAATACTCTATCACAAGAATTCAGGTCGAACTTGAGAATTGGTTACAGACATTCTTCTAAAGATGTAGATACCCGATTAGAGAAAGCTCGTTTTCCTTACATGAGAGAATGTGGTACGGAGGTAAAATATGTATCGTGGAAAGAAATGTATACGAATTGGCCAGGTAGAGATTGGTCAGCATCAGTAAATTGGATGCAATCCTTGATCGATAGATACAAAGATGAAGGACTGAACTCATTGAAAGTTAGCGCCTGCATAATTGAGGAAATGAATGTTATTTGCCGTGAAAAGGGAGTAGGTTTTGGTATCGTATTCTTGGATAGTACTCCAGAAGTAAATCAACTAAAGGAAATGTTGGAAGGCATTTCTACTCTAGATATGAAATTCGATTTTAAAAGTAGTAAATATACCAATCTACCTTATGATTCTCATCCAAATCAAAAAGGCAATAAGTTGATCGCAAGCCGAATTATCCCATTCATCGATGATCTAATCAGTAATGAATAAGTTTATTGCATATTGTCTTATTGTAGCAGTAATTGTTGTTGGAATTTTTGCTTTCAAATCGATCAAGATCAATAGCAATTTGGAAGAATATATGCAGTCCAGTGAAAAAGAGCTAGAGGAATATTTATCTCTAAATGACCACTTCAATTCAACCGATGAGAAAACAAGTGTTTTAATATTGGAACGATCAGATGGCTGGGACAACTATTCTGATTTTCTACAGTTGAATGAAGCTACTGAATATTGGGAACAACAAGCAGATGTTATTTCAGCAAATAGTATCGTAAACTTGAGTTTTCCCAGGAAGCAATTACTGAAAATTAAAACGGACCTTTTAGTCCCCCTAGGTGACGAGCAACAATTTAAAAACTGGTTCAACCGAAAGCATAAATTTCCTGATGTAACGCCCAAATTTTTATCTAAAGATCTTTCTTATGCATTGATCTATATCAGAACTGAACATAATCAAATAAGTGATCAGGTTTGGATCGAATTTGATCGTTGGTTATCCAAGAATAATGGGATCGAAGCTCACCATATCGATAAAGATCTTGTTCGAGATCATTTGGAAGCAGCTGGTATATCAAATGTGACGCTGATTTCAGTCTTGGCTGTTATACTGATCATCATCACGTTTTATATTTTTACCAGGTCGTTATCTGGACTTTGGATAATATTAATAGGCATCAGTTTCAACCTCTCGTTGACAGCTATTTCTATGTGGATATTAGATGTTCACTTTTCGTTGTATATGATCTCTGTTCCATGCATAATTATTGTGTTGTCATTTACAGACCTCATGCATTTACTTTATTATCACTCCCAAATTTCAGAAGGTCTTAATATGTCTGAAATTAGAAAAGTGTTAATCAAGAGAATAGGACTTCCCATGCTTATTACTTCACTATCCAACATAATAGGCTTTGTTGCATTCATAATATTTGCAAAAAACGAGTTGCTATTTCATATGGCGATCATATCTCTGATAGGTGTATCTGTTGCTTTCTTGAATTCGCGTTTCGTTGTTCCTTATTTATTATCTCCTCGTCAAAAATATGTTCGATCTACTTTAAAAAATTTAGATAGAAAACATTTTGCTTTAATTGAATATTTGAGCAGCAAGCATAGACTGGTAAAGCCATTGGTATTATCTTCATTTGGTATACTAGTGATATTGACGATCAATATGTTTGGTGTTGACTGGGATGACAATTATTTGGTCGAAACTGGCTCTGATGTTCACGAAACAAGGAAAATACTTAATGATGAGTTTTACGGGGATAAAAACGCAGAAGTATATATCACTTATGATGAAGAGATCTGGACTCATGAACGATTGTTGACCTTACAGAAAGTAGAGCACATGATAGATTCCATTTTTAATGTGAGCTATATTAATTCTCCGGTTTTAATTGCGAAACGCTTCAACCGCTTTCTGTATAATGGTCATAGCGGAGCCTTTCGATTATCTGCAGTTTGGTCTGCAAAAAGAAAGGATGAAATATCCAGATCTCTCGCACTGTTGGGTGGACAAGATCTGTTCAGTCCTGAATCGAATTACGCTAGAATAAAGTTTGGATTCCATTCAGGAAAGATTTCAGAAACATTGAAACAATATGAAGATCTATCAAATTATTTAGAGCGAGTTTCCAGAAGTGATCTGAAATTTACCCTTACTGGAAAGGGGGTACTCTCAGATAAAACAGTTTGGAGTTTTACAATTAACGTATTTTCTGGAATATTTTTAGCTCTTATGTTCTCCATGTTGATCTTATTTGTTCTAAAGAGATCAGCAAAGCTCTTTCTAGGTGTACTCATAGTTAATGCATTACCAATTCTTTTAGTTTCCGTAATTATGTTTGCTCTAGGGTTTTATATAAATCCCTTAACCATTTTTTTACTTTCAGTTCTTATAGGCGTTTGCATCGATGATACAGTCTATATGATATTAAGTTATGATCAAGGCATGAAAGTGCACTATTTACCGATATTAGTAACATCTTTGGTTTTGGCCATCGCATTTACTTCACTCGTAGCTGCAGGATATAATTACCTGAAGGTCTTTTCTTTGCTTTTTTTGGTCGGAATAATTGTAGCTTATCTTTTGGATGTGTTTATCTTGCCTCTTTTTTTAGATCAAACTGATAAAATCAAACGTATTGATTAATACCTTTTTCATCATATGGTTTGTAGTGAATCTACTCTTATTAGCCTATGTTCTTCAGGAATATATCCTTGTGTTTTACGCTTTTAAGGGTAGGAGAAAACAAATAGTAGGTTATTTTGACTATAAGGAAAAGGTTACCATTCAATTACCATTGTACAACGAGAAATACGTTGTTCAAAGATTGTTAGATGCAGTTACAAAAATCGACTATCCAAAGGAGTTACTGGAGATCCAAGTGCTTGATGACTCTACAGACGAAACCACTTCGATCATTGAACAATTTATTCAGGAACATCCTGAAAAGGCAGACATTATTCGACACGTAAGGAGACCAGATAGAAAGGGTTTTAAAGCTGGTGCCTTGCAATTCGGTCTAGAAGTAGCAAATGGTGATTTTATAGCGATTTTTGATGCAGACTTTGTACCGGATCCTTCTTTTTTGAAAAAGGCACTTCCTCAATTTGGAAAGAAAATAGGTGTGGTACAAACGCGTTGGTCTTTTATTAATGAAAACTATTCGCTGATAACTAGAGCTCAGGCTATAATGTTAAACACTCATTTTAGTATTGAGCAATTAGGTAGATCAAATGCAAAAGGATTCATAAACTTTAATGGGACTGCAGGTGTTTGGCGGAAGGAATGTATCCTAGATTCAGGAGGATGGCAGGCAGATACTCTGACTGAGGATCTTGATCTGAGCTTCCGAGCTCAAGCGAAAGGTTGGAAATTCAGGTATTTGTTTGATGTTAAATCACCATCGGAATTACCAGTAACCTTTGATGCATTTAGAACGCAACAATTTCGATGGTCAAAAGGAGCTGCAGAATGTTTTAGAAAGAACATAAAGAAACTTTGGAGATCTTCTTCTAATCTTGGTTCAAAGCTAATGGGCACATTTCACTTATTGAATAGTTCAGTTTACCTGCTCACATTACTCATCATGATAATGGGTCCTGTGATCTATTTTTTTCAATCCAAGAAGATGATCGATATTGAAGGGTTGGAAATAATGCTCTCTATAGGATTGATCGTTTTTGCTTTGTTGCTTGTATTATTTTTCATCGGAACAATATTTTGTGCTTCGAAACCCATAAAGAGTATTCTATATTATACTCCGAGTATTTTGGTTTTTTTCGCCATGACTATGGGAATCTCTGCTTTTATGGTGTTTGGTGTGATCGAGGGTTATTTGGGGCGAAGGTCGGAGTTCGTTAGAACACCAAAGTTTGGAGCGATGAATGAAATTTTTCAAAAAGTGAAGTCTGGATATGACTATAAAAAAGAAAGGAGCCTTGCTCTTCTAGAATTCATTTTTCTTTTGTTTGGACTTTTTTGGGGTTATGTTGGTGTAAAGGATCTTAATCCAATTGTTATTATTTATTCATGCATTATCACAGGCGGTTTTTCATTGTCTCTCTTTTTTAAGAATACAACTTTTCGTTCGAAGGCTATTTAGAGCAACCTTGAACAAAATTTCCATTTTCATCATCCCAAATAGTTAGTTTTCCATTGTATTTACAACCTTGATCCACATTTATAACATTACCAATAACTCTAGGAGTGTCGAAATCGTATTTTATAGTTGGAGTATGTCCTATGTAAATTAATTCAAAGGAAGAGATCGGTTTTCTTTTTTTACCAAACTTATTTGTTCTCTTATTGTTTTTTCCGAATTTTTTGAGCGCCAGTTTGAATAAGCTTCTATCCCAGAATAATGCGTGCGGTTCTCTCTTTCTTGTCTTATCAAAACCTATGTTAGCATCAAATCCAGCATGCACAGCTAACTTATTATCCCATATGAAATGATCCACAAGCTGATCGAAAAATATCTTATGCCTTTCTACTGTGCCTTTATTAGCTTTTCTGTAGGCCTTATATGTTTTGTCTCCTCCTTTTTTCATCCATGAACGATACTTTTTCTTTATGTATTTTTTTTCATGAAATAAAGCCAGGTCTCTTTCTAGTAATTCACTAAACCAGTAATCATGATTGCCCATTATAAAAACAGGCTTGAAATGTGCCTGGTCTTTCAGGTGTAATAAATAATCTACTACTTCTATGGGTTGGTTTCCTCCATTTATGTAATCTCCAACGAAAATGAGACGGTCTGCTGATGGATCATATTCGATCTTATCCAAAGCATCTTTTAGTGGATCTAGATAACCATGTATATCGCCTACAACTAGTGTTCTCACAATTGCAAAATACTAAAAATAACAGTTGAAGATTAGAAAATTAAATTGATTCTTCTTCTTAGATCAATGCGCTAGTGATTTACGAATTCTACTCAAAGACTGAGGTTTTATTCCCAAATAGGAAGCAATGAGGTATTGCGGAATTCGCTGTACAAAGTGGGGGTGCTTTTGAGTAAATTCAATGTATCTTTTCTCGGCATCAACACTTTGTGTTTTTATGTGACGATACTGCAGCGCTACAAACGCGTTTTGTATCAATATTCGAAAAAATCGTTCGTAGATAGGATTTTCCAAACAAAGTTTTTCGAAATTCTTTTTACTCAATGCAAGAACATGAGTCTCTTCAATAGCTTCTGCGTTATATATTCCTGTTCGGACAGAGAAATAACTATAAAGATCGCCGATCCAATAGTCCTCCAGGGAAAATTGAAATGCATGCTTGTCACCTTTTTCATCGACATCATATGCGTAGCATGCTCCCTTAAAAATGAAGTGAACGTAATTACAATAGTGCCCTTCTTCAATAAAAACGGATTTTCTTTCTAACGTTTTAGGAACCATCACATTCATTATGGCATCAAAGCACTTATCCTCAATCGACCTTCCGATGGTTCTTTCAATGTTTGTACGTAATAATTCTCTTCCTTTATCAAGGTCCATAACTAGTAAACAGATTTTACAGTCAAAAGTTGCTAACGAATACTGAAATTAAAACTATTTTGGTTGTAAGTTGTCAATAGAATATAACTTTGTAAAAATTGCAATATGAAAGTAGAGATCTGGAGTGATGTGATGTGTCCGTTTTGTTACATAGGAAAGAGGCGTTTTGAAAAGGCAATGAATTCTTTAGGAATAGAGGAAGATGTTGAGGTGATCTACCGAAGTTTCTTATTGGATCCAGATCTTGAAACTGACTCATCAAAAAGCGTAACACAACACCTTGCTCAGAAAAAGGGCGTATCTGTTGAGGAAGCGCAAAAAATGAATGATTACGTCACTGGAATGGCTGCCGAAGAGGGGTTATCCTATAAAATGGATCAAGCGGTTGTTGCCAATTCAAGAAATGCCCATCGTCTATTGCATTATGCCAAATCAAAAGAGAAACAAGTTGAGTTTAAAGAACTCCTTTTAAAATCTTATTTTGAAGAAGGAAAGAATATTGACGATCTAGATACACTAAAGTCAATTGGAAATGCAATCGGATTAGACCAGAATGAGATCGAGCAGGTCTATACTACCTCAATGTTCACAGAGGATGTGGTTCGCGATATTCAAAAGGCAAAACAAATTGGAGTACAAGGTGTACCATTTTTTGTGATGAATGAAAAGTTTGCATTATCGGGAGCTCAGCCAACAGATACATTTAAACAAGCATTACAAAAAGTACGAACGGAAGAATAATTAACTTCCTGGTAATGGGACGAAATCATCTTCATCGCCAGGGACTTTGTCAAAGCGTTGTGCTTTCCAATCTTCTCTAGCCTTTTCAATCTTCTCTTTACTTGAGGATACAAAGTTCCAATGTATAAAGCGTTCTTCGGGAAATGGAGTGCCTCCGAATATATAAACCGTTGAGCCTTTTTTAATTGTAAACACACATAGCGAATCTTGCTTTGCAACTAAGATCTGTTTAGGGCCAAAAGTGTTTTCATCTTTTTGTACTTCACCGTCAAGAATATATAGGGCTGACTCACCGAAAAGCTTATCTCCGATATTGACCTCTGTATCTGCTGTCGCTTTTATTTCGATAAAATAAAGGTCACTATGTACAGGGACAGGGGACTTTTCACCTAGTACTTCACCTGCTATAAGTTTATACTCCAGATCTCCTTCTGACCATGCTGGAATGTCTTTTGCTTCAGTGTGTGAAAAAGTGGGTTTGCTGTCTTCCAATTCTTTTGGCAAAGCAACCCATATCTGAAGACCGTGCACAACTTTTTTAGTTCCTCTCAATCGATCTGGTGTTCGCTCCGAGTGAACGATCCCTTTTCCTGCGGTCATCCAGTTTACTGCACCTGGTTTGATCTCCAAAGATGTTCCCAAACTATCTCGGTGAACGATATTTCCTTCAAATAAAAACGTCAACGTTGATAATCCAATGTGCGGATGAGGTGCAACATCCAGGTTTTCATTCTCATCGAGTTCTGCAGGACCCATATGATCAATGAACACGAAAGGACCTACATGTCTCTTTTTACGAAATGGTAGAAGTCTACCTACAAGAAAATCACCAATGTCGGCAGGGCGTTCTTCGATGATGAGATCAACATTTGACATAATTTAAGTTTAGTTCAATTTACAAAAGGAAATGACATTTGTTCGAAATTGAATCGAAAATAATTAAAATGCTTCTCCAATTGTAAGGTAAAACCCATTGGTTCCATCGGATGAGAAGCCCGCGTCAATTCGGAGATTGATCTTTCGCTCAGTATCCAATTTAAAACGTAAACCAGCACCTGCTGTGGTTCGTATATTTTCAATTTTGAGATAGTTGATCTGAGGACCAACGACTGCATTTCCGGCAAAGGCAACTGCGCCTATCCTCCAAAAAAGCGGCATTCGATATTCTGCCTGCCAACCTATCATTTGTTTGTCTCGATGGTAGCCTAAATAATATCCTCTCATACGTTTATTACCACCGACTTGTGAAAGATGAAAAAATGGAACTGTTCCACTACTAAAACGACTGTAAATGTTTGCGGCGATCACTTTATCTTTCTTTAGATCAAAATATCGTATAGCATCAATCCAGATCAGATCATAATTAAAATCACTGCCGATGGCCTCGTCAAATCTTTCATAGCTTCCCTGGATTTTATATCCTGTTGTAGGATAAAAATTACTATTTCGTGTGTCATATTTGATTATTCCTCCTGCACCTGAAATTGTTCCTCCTTCAGTTCCTGGGTATAGTCCTTGATCTAATCGACCTCCGGCTTCACGTTCTGTAATATCAAAGTCGTCGAATGTATATTTAAGCCCTGCGTAGAGATTATCATACACTTTATATACACCTTCAAATCTTAGCCTGGGAAAGATCAGGTTATAACGTTCCTGAATCCTTGGTTCATCACCCACACCCCAGAAATCGTAGAAATAACGATAGTAACCGACCTCTCCACTTAAATTGAACTCATTGTTCTTAGTCCAGAGATCGTACGATGCATAAGTAAGAATTTGTTTTTCGAGTGTATAGGCAGCACCTAAATTGATTTGAGAGGGTCGAACCAAACTATCTTGAGGTGGAAGTTTGAATGTAAAAAAGCCGGCAGCTCCAAACCCAAGACTTGTTTCAGGACCATAAAAGAGAATCGGTATACCTACTATTTTGGGCTTATATGATGTCGTATCTTTTTCCTGCCCAAAAAGGAGTAGGGGTGTAACAATTAATAGGATCAAGAAATACTTCATCGAAAATTAGCTTTTCACTATATACGACGAAAGTAAGGAAAAAGACTTACTTGATTTCGACCATCACAGGACAATGGTCGGATCCCATTACGTCATTAAGGATCTCAGATTTTTTGATACGATCCTTGATTGATTCACTCACCAAAAAGTAATCGATTCTCCAGCCTACATTTCTCGACCTTGCACCACCTCGATAACTCCACCATGAGTATTTGACTTCATCGGGATGTAACATTCTGAATGTATCAACAAATCCGCTGCTTGTGTAGGCGTCCATGCCATCGATCTCCTTTTGGGTAAATCCAGCATGTTTATCGTAATTCGCTTTTGGTCTGGCAAGGTCGATCTCACGATGGGCAACATTAAAATCGCCACAAACAATGACAGGTTTTTTCTTTTCGAGATCCTTCAAATAGTTTAGAAATGCTTCGTCCCATGTCGTTCGGTAATCCAATCTTTTCAATGCGCTACCGGCGTTAGGAACATAAACAACAACTACAAAATAATCTTCGTATTCTGCCGCAATTACACGCCCCTCGTCGTCATGCTCTTCTACACCGATGTCATAAATAACATCTAAAGGCTTTTCTTTACTTAAAATTGCTGTTCCAGAATAACCTTTTTTTGTTGCAGAATTGCTTACCAAGTGGTAAGATTCGAAAGAGGTTAAGGCCTCACTAACTTGGTCATCCTGAGCTTTAGTTTCTTGTAAACAAAGAATATCAGGATCAAGAGACTCCATATCTTTTTCGAAATCTTTTTTCATAATGGCACGAATACCATTCACATTAAATGAGACGATGCGCTTCATAATTCGGTTTTAGAATCCTTGAACTCCATTGACAGTAGTATACTTTAAAACATTCTTTTTATCAGGATATATTCGTGCAAAAGCTGATTGCAGTGCAATGGTTCCTTCGTGGAATCCACATAAGATCAATTTCAGCTTACCTTCATACGTATTTACATCACCAATAGCATAGATCCCTGGAATATTTGTTGAATAATCTCGAGTATCTACTTTGATCGCATTTTTTTCAATTTCTAATCCCCAATCTGCTATTGGACCTAAGGATGGTTTTAGACCAAACAAAGGAATAAAATGATCAGTCTCTTTCTTGAACTCGCCATCTGTTTTATGTTTAATGGTTACGTTTTCGACTTTATCATTCCCATCAATACCCACAACTTCTGCTTCAGTGATCAGGTTTATTTTTCCTTGATCAGCTAGATCCATAACTCGCTGAACAGAATCCAAATGACCACGGAAAGAACTTCTTCTATGCACCAGTGAAACTTCAGATGCAATATTCTTATCTGTTAAGTAAATTGCCCAGTCTAATGCTGAATCTCCTCCTCCTGCTATAACACATCGTTTACCACGATAGAATTCAGGATCTTTTATGATATATTCAACCCCTTTATCCTCGTAATTTTCCAACCCTTCGATAGGTGGTTTACGTGGCTCAAATACACCAAGTCCACCAGCGATCATAACGATTGGCGCCTCGTGTTGAGTGCCTTTGTCAGTAGTTACTATGAACTTATCCTCAGCAACCTTGTCAATTTTTACCGCTGCCTCTCCTAATGTGAAACCAGGTTTAAAAGGCTCCGCTTGCTCCATTAACTTATCTACTAGTTCTCCAGCGAGAACAGATGGATATCCAGGAATATCGTAAATCGGTTTTTTGGGATAGATCTCCGAACATTGCCCTCCCGGTTGAGGAAGCGAGTCAATTAAATGACATTTAAGTTTAAGTAATCCTGCTTCGAATATGGCAAATAGACCTACTGGTCCAGCTCCAATAATTATAATATCTGTTTTGATCATAACGTATTTGTAAAGTCGTATCGAGCGACAAAATTAACCATTCTTTGACTAACAAGTATGGCATCTATTTGTTTTTACCGCAGCGTATTTTTAAGAGTGTGCTCTTATTCTAGTATCGTCTGCATGACTTGCAAGGATTTAGGAGGCTTGAATCCTTCAATATGCCACTTGTAGTAATGAATAAGTTGTTCAACTATTTCTTTTCGGTGAGTTTTATGAATTGAGTGTGCAAGAAAGTTTGCTTTATTCATTGTAATTAGTTCAAGCAGTATGCTCACTGTTATTCCCTTTTCATATGCATGACCTTCTGGAGTTTCGTTAGAAATAACCCCAGATTGCAGATCAAATATTTGTCCTTCATTCCCAGATTTCTGGATTCCAAAACCGAGTTGTTCGGCAAGCTTGAGCATAAACCAAACTGGGTAATTTGCCAGGGTATCAGAATCGTCGAGCCAATAGATTTCCTGTGACAAGAAATGAAATAGTTTTGGATCTTCATCTGTAGACCTTAAAGCTTGTTCAAGTGTCTCTGTCATAAAAAAAGCAAGTCCACTCTTGATCGGGTTAAAAGGAATACTCTGCGGAACATAAGCAGCTGCAATAGATGATATTTTTCCAAGTTCACTATCCGGCCTGCGGTATGAGTCTATCTCAATGATCGATAAAGGATGAAGTAGATTACCTTTCTTTTTCTTTCCACCTTGAAAAAGATATGCCTGAAAACCATTCTCCAATGTAAAAAAGTGCAGGATCAAACTTGTCTCACTGTAGTTGATCTTCTTGAGAAGTATACCGTTTTGAATTGATTTCATATAGAAATTACTTCATCTGATCTAATTGATGAAAACAACCTTTCCCACTTTTCTTCCTTTGGTATCAGGATCATCAACAGAGGTCCAGATCAAATAAACTCCTGTCGTTGCACGTTGCCCTTGTAATGTTTGTCCATTCCAGGTAGCAGTTCCTCCATTGGAAGTTGTTTGATAGACGAGATTACCTGCCATATCTGTAATCTTAACATCCGAATTGAAGGCAATACCCTGAATTGTTATTGGACCAAAGTATGTCGGATGAACCGGGTTTGGAAATACCTTAACATTCGTGTAATTTATATCTCCCTGAGATGCGTCTGATCGATAGGAGATCAACCCTTCGTTCGTTACGAAGAAAACTTCCCCAGTATTTTGATCGATAGATATATCCAGGATATTGTTGCTCAAAAGTGGACTATTTTCCGTTGTGAAATTTCGCACAACTTCTAAGCCGTCTGATGATAAAAGGAAAACACCAGAGCTAGCCGTTCCAATCCATTTTCTGTTCGCACCATCGATCTCGATATCAGTTATATGCGTAGTTCCTAATACGATCTCTACGTTTTCGCCAAATTCAATAAGCAATTTCTGAAAATTGTAATCGCCAGCACTAGCATCGAAAACATTATTTGAGTTGTAAAGAACTCTCATTCCTTCAGGGGTTCCCACCCAGATATTATTATCAAAATCAACCTCAATAGCCTCAACAGTTGATGTTGGAAGAGCACCACTATTAGCACCTGTATTCAGAACTCTGTAGCGGTCATCACTTGCATCGTCAATATTTTCACCATGATCGAAGGCAACAACTCCAGCTCCATCAACTCCCATCCATTTAACATCATTGTTATCGATAACAATGCGCCTTGTAAGTTTTGTTTTCACACTGTTGCCGAGATCGAATGAAAACCATGAGCCCTCTGAAGTTCTAACTTTCATAGGTTGATCTCCAAAAGCATTTGCTATCCATAAGTTTCCTTCGTCATCATAACAGACATCTGTAACATAACCCCATCCTGTTGAGCCTGGTGATGGCTCAAGAAGTGAGTTGCTATATCCAAAGGTGTCAACAATCGAATTATTATTTTGAATTATCAATGGTATCTCAGAATAAGTACCATAAGCCACATTACTAATGTCACTAGGGTCAACACTGACAGAAACAAAATCCCAAATGTTCTCACCTTGAATGATAGGTTGATTGGCTTGATAGGTAGAAGTCCATTGTTCCTCTTCAAAGTAGGATCCTCCCCTCGTATTGAAAGATGGTCCTGTACCGTTCAAGCCACCTCCTGCTATTGCAAGCTTTCCGTCTTCCCAGTCAGCTCTGTAAGCATCATTGAATCGAGGTCCTTCAAAAATGATCTGTTCAGAATTGAAAGCATTGGGGGTTTTTACCAGACCAGAATTTGCGTCGGCAACATAATAATCACCATCATAAAACAATGCGTTTTGAGGTTCCATGAATGTACCGTGCTGATACTGAAAAATAGTAGCAACCGGATCAAGGTCACTGTCGTAGATCTTCAGATCTCCTGCTGTACAAACTAATAGCTCGTTATTCGAAGTGCTCAATCCATTTAATTCTATGTCGGTTAAGAAAACCTGTGGTTGACCATTGACATAATTAAAAAGAGTGTCTGAATTATAATCCACGTCATTGTATCCAATCAGCAAATTTCCATTCAATGAAACGAGTGAATTGTAAATACCATCAGCCGTGTAATTGGGAAGGCTTGTTACTAAATTCCATTGACCCGGATCCGCTAAAAACTGGTTTGATAGCGCTCCAACTCTAAGGTTTTCGTTGGTCAATGCGAATAAACTATCTTGGTGAATTGCAATATCAACAATAACTTCTGAAGGAGAAGAGGTGTTGTAGGTATCCCGTACTTCCTGTTTCGATAAATTTATGACTACTATTCCTACTCCTGTTGCTAAGTAAGCATTTCCATCTTTACAAATGATGTTGTTGATCGTCTTTACTCCGTTAACAGTTGATTGAACGATTGAAGGAAGGTTGATCACTCGTTCATTTTGAATGATATCCAGGTTTCCATTCTCATACCCGATCAATAGACTTTGTGATCCTTCATCATATGCGATCGCGGTTGGAGATACATCTGAAAGATAGTTGGCCGATGTCCAAATTGATTTTTCTCCAGCTTCAAGATCATATTCAAGCATTCCTCTGCTTAAAATAGTATAGATCGCGTTGTTCCCTTGAGCAACATCGATTGCTTGATAAGGTGAAATATGCATTCGCCATTTACCCATCCCGAGTTGAGCAAATGATTGCATTACAGAAATCAAACAAATAGTAATGATTAAAAATCTTTTCATGTTGAGATAGTAACGCACAGTCCCCAAAAATATTTGAATTTTCGTTGTGAAACAACATCCATTAAATATCTTTACTCATGTCGATTCAAGAATCAATGAATAGTCTGCCTTATAATCCTTAATTTTAGACCATGAAGTTTTCAGAAATAGGGTTAAATGAACAGTTGATCGAAGCCATTGGTTATATGGGGTTTGAAAATGCAACTCCAATACAGGAACAAGCGATTCCAGAAATTATTAAAGGGCGCGATATTATCGGCTGTGCTCAAACAGGTACAGGAAAGACTGCTGCTTTTGTTTTACCTATTTTACACAAACTAGCCAATCGAACGGAAGACTCAATAAACACGTTGATCATAGTTCCGACGAGAGAACTAGCCGTTCAAATAGAACAGCAGATCCAGGGTCTCTCTTACTTCATTTCTGTGAGTTCAAAAGCGATCTATGGAGGTGGAGACGGAAAAGATTGGCAAGCTGATAAAGACGCTTTGAAATCGGGGACGGATATAATTGTTGCTACTCCTGGAAAGCTACTTTCTCATATGAAATTGGGATACGCTGACTTTTCTACTTTAGAGCATTTAATTCTAGATGAGGCGGATCGAATGTTAGACATGGGGTTCATTGATGACTTGACAACCATCTTTAATAAGCTGCCTAAAAAGCGTCAGAATTTATTATTTAGCGCCACCATGGCTCCTGCAATTAGAAAGTTGGCGAGAACGTTACTCCATGATCCAGTTGAAATTAACTTAGCGCTGTCAAAACCGGCAGAGGGAGTTAAACAATCGGTATATCTGGCATTTGATGAGCAGAAAAACCCTGTTCTTAAACACATACTAAAGGAACGTAAAGATCATAAGAGGATCATTCTATTTTCTTCCACGAAGGATAAAGTGAATGATATTGTTCGATATCTAAATAAGAATGGTTTCCCAGCAAAAGGTATTTCATCTAATCTGGAACAGAAAGAACGGGAAGAAGTACTTCGTGGATTTAGATCTGGCAGAATACGACTCCTGGTTGCAACAGATGTAATGAGTAGAGGTATTGACATCAAGGAGATCAATATGGTTATCAATTATGATTGCCCATCAGATGCAGAGGACTATGTTCATCGTGTGGGAAGAACAGCAAGAGCGAACACAAAAGGAGAGGCAATTACTTTGGTTAATCCAAAAGACATGTCTCGATTAGATAAGATTCAACGATTGATCGAATCTAAGATCCCGCAGAACGATCTTCCTGAAGAGTTAGGAGAAGGTCCGAAATGGGAAGTCAAGCGAAAAGGGAAGGGAAACCGAAATTTTAAAGGGAAACGCAAACCGTATCGTGGTAAGAAACGTAACCATAAAAATGGTCGGAATCAGAAAAAGAATAATCCAAATAACAAGAAGAGCTAAATGAAAAAAGTATTCGTTTTGATGTTGATTGTTGCTGCAACTTCATGCGATAATCAGCAAACGACTGAGAAAGTAGAGCTGACTACTGTGGATAGTTTGCCAGAGGGAGAATGGAATGGAGAGTATATTGAAGTAAAAGATTCAGTTGCCGACGAGAAGAAGCCAAAAAGGAAAAGTAACGGTTCTGAATACTATAATATGGGTAAGGTGGAGGTTACAGCAGATACCGTAGAATTTTCCATTGACCTGTTCGACCGAAGAAAGAACCACATAACTATCGCTGAAAATAGCTTGTCAATGCGCATCAAGAGCGCGCAGCAGGATTACCTATCGATTAAAGTTGCAAAGCCTGGGATTGTTAGCAATTATCCTGGTGTATATGAGATAGACCCCGATGGAAAGAAGTCAATGTACAGTGCAATTGATTTCAACCGGTTATCTTCTGAAAATAAAATGAGTGTTGCTATGATCGACGGAGTAACAACACTTGAAAGTTTTTCACCTCGTTTAGGAAAGGTTATTCTCACAGCTGAAGGAACGTTTAAAGATCGAGATGGTAACACCTTCCCTGGGAAGGTTAATATTAATATGCGTTTTGAATCAGTGGTAAGTAACTATAATCCAAATAGCTAAACTAAATAGTTGATTGATCCAGGTCTTCTAAATCCATAGTATGTTGCTCCCATTCTTCCATGGTTGCTTCAAGGTCTTTTTTGAGCTTTTCGTACTCTGCAAGTGTGCTCGCAGTTTTATCCTCGTCGGAATAATCAAGGTTTTCGACAACCTTATCCATTTCTGAGATCTTTGCCTCTAATTGATCAATTTTTTCTTCGGCCTTTTTGATCCCATTCTTGAGTTTATTGACCTTTCGTTTTAGTTCTTTTCGCTCCTCATAAGAGAGCTCTTCTTTGCTCTCTTGTGAATTAGTCTGTTGTGGTTGCTCATCCGCTTTGCTTTGGGACTTAGCTTTTGCATGTGCCTGTTCAAAAGCATCAGCTTTTTTCTTCAGGTATTCTTGAACAGTATAGTGATGGATCTTTAATTGTTTATTCTCAATGTCCCATATTCGATTGGTAAGTCCATCTAAAAATTCACGATCGTGCGATACAATAATGAACGTACCTTCGTATTGTTGAAGCGCTTGTTTCAACACTCCCTTCGATTGAATATCTAAATGATTTGTCGGCTCATCAAGTATCAAAACGTTTGAAGGGCTCAATAATAATTGACAAAGCGCTAGTCGCGTTCTTTCTCCACCAGAGAGAACACTAACTTTTTTATCTACATCTGTACCACTGAAAAGAAATGCACCCAGGATCGACCTTAATTGCTTTCTGATTTCTCCTTTGGCAACATCGTCAACCGTTTCGTACACTGTTTTACTTTTATCGAGTGAGTCAGCTTGGTCTTGAGCAAAATAAGTGAGTTCAACATTGTGACCGTACTTAACAGAACCTTCCCCATCTAACGTGTGCATGATGCGTTTTAGCAAGGTAGATTTCCCGACTCCGTTTGGACCAAGCAGAGCTATTTTCTCACCTCTTCCAACAGTAAGGTTTATATCCTTAAATAATAGAAGATCACCATATGATTTCCCTAGGTCTTCCATTTCAAGTACCCATTTCCCAGGCTGAACACTCAGTGGGAACGTGATCTTCATTTTAGCTACTTCATCTGTTTCGACTTCAATTCTTTCTGTTTTCTCCAGCTTTTTGATGAGTGACTGAGCCATCGAAGCTTTATTCGCTTTAGCGCGAAACTTATCTATGAGTTCCTCTGTTCTTTTGATCTCTTTTTCTTGTTGTTTTTGGGCATTGATCAACTGTTCTATCTCTTCGGAACGCTTTTCTTTATACTTTGAGTAGGCGTATGGAAAATCCAAGATCTTTCCATTTGTGATCTCCAGCGTACGCTTAGTAACATTATCCAGAAATAAACGGTCGTGTGAGATCGTGATCACAGCTCCTTCAAATCGTTGTAAATATTTTTCCAACCAGCCGATCGAAATTATATCCAAGTGGTTCGTTGGCTCATCGAGAAGAATAACTGAAGGGTTATTAACCAGGATCTTTGCTAATTCTGCTCTCATTTTCCATCCTCCTGAGAATTTATTCAAGGGTTGATCGAAAACACGATCCTCAAATCCTAGACCATGAAGGGTAGAAGCTATTTTTTCTTCCCATTGGTATCCCTCGAACAGCTGGAACTGTTCGTTTGCGAAATTGAGATCATCCAGTAATTGAAGGTAACTTTCGCTCTCATAATCTGTTCTGGTTGTGAGTTGATGATTAATATTATCGATCTGCTCTCTGAGTTTGTTTAGCTCAGTATTCGAATAATTCAAATAATCAAAAAGACTTTGATTCGTATCAATAACAATGTCCTGGGTAAGAAAACCGATCGTATTGTCTTTTCCCCTGTGGATACTACCTTCAGTAGGAGTTTCCTGACCAGCCAGCAGTCTCAACAATGTTGATTTTCCAGCTCCATTCTTACCTACAAGACCTATTTTATCACCAGCAGTGATCTGGAGATTGACATCTTTGAAAAGGTAACCTTGTGGCAGGTGAAAACCGAGCTGTTCTAAATTAATCATGGTGCAAAAGTAAGAAAGTCTTCAGAGTTAATAAGGGAAGATGAGAGAAACAAAAAAGGACCCAGCTTTCACTGAGTCCTTCAATTCATAATTTCCTAGGATTATTGATTGACCTTCATCAAAAGTTCATTTACTTTTTCAGCGTAAGCCTTAGCTTTTTTCAATTCTCCTTCTTTCATAGCAACTTCTCCGGATTTACCATCTTCTTCAAGTTTCTTGATCTCTGATTCAAGAGAACTCACTTTACTGTCAGCTCCTCTTTTCAATGTCATAATATTGTATGGCAATATCGCTTGAACATAAGCACTTCCACCTTGTCCTAATTCCTCCAATACTGGTAAATACTTTTCTTGAGTTGCAATGTCTTGTTCTTTGAGCATTGCTGCGAAGTTTGACATCGCGCTGATCGCATCATATCCACTTACTTTTCCTGATCTTACTGCTTCTGCCATGAAGTCTAACTTCTCAGGACCCGCGTGGTTTTTATAAATACCCATGATCTGAGAAGTCATAGCTGAAGATCGTTCATTTTCAAACTTCTCCGCCAGTTCAAGAGCCTTTTTAACATCTGCATCTGTACCATCAGTAAGTCCGTCCAATGCACGTGAAATAGCATAGTAGGAACTGTCATTTTCAATAGTATAATTCAACAGTGCACGCGTCTTTTCAGCTTTGTCGCCATCGAAGAACTCATTTGCCAGGTGCTTAATTGCAGCACCTCTTACTTTAGAGTCTTTGTCATTTCTTACAATGTTCTCAAGTGCAGCAAATACTTCGTCAGATCGATCCGATTTGATCTTATCCAATTTACCTATAGCTAATTGACGGATGTACCAAAAGTCATCTTCTAGGGCATCAAGAATCAATTGCTGACCTTTTTCATTTCTCAGTCTAGATCCATACACTAGCGCTTGTTCTCGATCCTTGTACAACGGAGCATTATAGTATTGATGAACATACATTTCTCTAGGCTTATCGTGATCAATAGATCCCAATAAAACACGTTGAGCATCAAAAACAACATTGTCTAACTTCCCTTTGAAAGGGAAAGTAAACGTGTTCACACTCTTGTCAACAACGATATCATGACGTGTTTTCTTTCCATTTTCATAGATATCAACCTTCAACGGCAATTTATAAAGCGCTGCTTTCTCAAAATCCTGTGTTTGTTTAACAGTCAATGTAACTTGATCTGGAACGCTCAGATCTTGAGTAACTTCGAGTTCTGGATGGTGAGATTCAAAGAACCATTGGTTAAAGAACCAGTTAAGATCTTCACCTGATACTTTTTCAAATGCTAATCTCAAGTGGTGGATCTCTACAGGCTCATACTGATGCTCTTTTAGGTAATGTTGAAGAGCCGTAAAGAATGCCTCATCTCCTAAATAGTATCTCAACATATGAAGGATTCTTCCTCCCTTGTTATAGGAGTGACCATCAAACATATCTTCTTTGTTGTCATATTCGAACCAGATCATGTTATGATGCCCCATTTGAGCAGCGGACTGATAATATCCTTCTGCTTCTTTTTCGGCGTAATAATCTGCTTGATCTCGACCATAGTAATGTTCGTCCCATAGGTATTGAGAATAATTCGCGAAAGATTCATTCAATGGCAAGTTTGCCCAGCTTTCACATGTAACAAGATCACCAAACCAGTGGTGGAAAAGTTCGTGAGCAATAATGGAATGATCATTTCCATCGATCAATTCACGTTTCGTTTTGTACACAAAATCACCGAAGATCACAGCACCTGTATTCTCCATTGCACCGGAAACATATTCTCTCACAACAACCTGGTGATACTTATCCCAAGGATAATCTACTCCAAGAAGCTCTGAGAAGAATCCGATCATTTCAGGAGTTTCACCGAATATAGCTTGTGCGTGCTCTTCCCATTCTGGTTCAACGTAGTAGTGCACATCCATTTTAGTTCCGTCGGGCTTCGTGTATGAATCCTCAATCACTTTAAATTCTCCAACCGCCATCATGAATAAGTACGGAACATGTGGTTTGTCTTGTTTCCAGTGATCAGTGCGTGTACCATCACCATTATTTTTTGAAGATACCAATCGACCATTGGAAAGCGTTTTGTATTTATCTTCAACAGTGATGAAGATCTCCTGCGTTGTTTTCTGATTTGGACGATCGATCGTTGGAAACCAAACTGAACTCGCTTCAGTTTCACCTTGCGTCCAAATTTGTGGCATTTGGTTTGGATTTTCTCCAGTCGGGTTGATGAAGTAAAGTCCTTTATCACTTGATATTGCACTACTTCCACCTTCTTCTTTTTCCTCTGGTTTTGCAATGTACTTTATCGATACGGTGTATTCTTCACCTTTCTTATACTCTTTATCCAACTTAATTCGAAGGAACTTCTTGTCGTTGTATTTAAATTTCAATGGTTTTCCATCCAATATTACACTTGAGATTTCCATTGCTTTAGCATCAAGAATCAAGCTATCCGTTGGATAAAAATAAGGAGCACATGTCAAGGTTGCATTTCCATTAAGCTGAGACTCTTCCCAATTAAAATTCACTTTTAAGTTTGTATGAATGAGATCAGTTTTGATCGTTGCAGAAGCATTATAAGGATCTCTTTCAACGATCTCAGGTTCTTCTAGTGGTTTCTCAACTCGGATTGACTCGTCATCTTGATTTGTTGAGCTGGACTGAGAAGAAGTTTTATTTTCTTTTTTATCATCTTTACTCGTACCACAAGAGAATAGAAGAGTGGCAGTAATTAACGTGAAAAGTACTTTTTTCATTCGTGCAAAATTTTGATTGAACACAAATGTGCTAATTTTTTTTGAGCTGAACTTCCAACAATTTGTCTGAGGTCTTAAAAGGTGGTTAAAACCATGAATGATGGTATAAATGGATTGTTATAGCTTTGACTGATCACATTTATTATAACTGCTAAAAAGAAAAAACTATATTTGTGAAGGTTGATTAAAACAAGAGTTATGGCAGATACGAATTACATTATCGACGGGGAAAAATTAGAAGGGAATTTTGGTTTTAGTGCAGTTGAGTGGATCGATGAACGTTTCTTTACAATTGATTATATGGGTGAAAAATACCATGGTGAAGTTGTAGAAGCTGCAACAGAGGACCAAAAATTAACTGTGAAGATCAACCAGCGTACATTTGAGATCAAAAAAGAGCGACCAATCGATGAATTGATCCATGAAATGGGGTTAGACAAGAAGAAAGTCAAAAAACTACACCAATTAAAATCTCCGATGCCAGGTAGAATTCTTGATTTCTCAGTTGAGGTGGGTGATGAGGTAGATGAAGGCACACCATTGCTTACACTTGAGGCCATGAAAATGGAGAATGTCATCAAATCTGAAGGAATTGGAAAGGTAAAGTCCTTAGCGAAAGGAAAAGATGATGTCGTAGAAAAGAATGAGTTGATCATCGAATTTGAATAGATCTAAAACCTAGATCTTCTTGCCACAGTTTTTACAGAACTTTGCCTCTTGATCGTGACCAGTTGTTCCGCAATTTGGGCACTCAAAGGGTCGAATCTTGTCTTTTTTTATTGCAGTCATTTCAGAAGAAACAATTCCCGTTGGAACTGCAATGATCGCATAACCAAATAGCATGATCAAAGATGCCAGAGCTTGACCTACCGGAGTTACTGGAGCTATATCACCATATCCAACAGTCGTTATCGTAATTATCGCCCAATACACACTTCGAGGGATGCTCGTAAAACCAGCTTCTCGAGGTTCAATTACAAACATAAGTCCACCCATAATGATCACGATCGTCAAAATGGTTATTAAAAATACAATGATCTTATGACGACTATTTTTTAGTGCTTCTCCAAGGATGTCAGCTCCAAGCATAAAACGACTCAGTCTCAGTACTCTGAAAACGCGTAAGAATCGAATAGATCTGATCACCATCAATGACTCAGTTCCATCCACAAGAAGTCCGAGATAGGTAGGAAGTAAAGAAAGTAAGTCGACAACACCCATGAAAGAAAAGACATAACTCAGTGGTTTTTGCAAACTGGCAATTCGCAGAATATATTCTATGGTAAACAACCCAGTTACGATCCATTCTATAGTATAAAATGATTTCCAGTAATGTTGATTGATATCCGGCACGCTCTCAAACATTACAACAACTATTGAAATCAGAATTACGATCAATAAAATTATATCGAAGGCTTTTCCTGCAGGAGTATCTGTCCCATATATTACTTCCTGGACCTTTTTCTGCCAAGGTCTCAATTTGAAGTCCTTTTCACGGAACTTCATTCTTTTGTCTATTTGTTTCTTCATATGGATGAAAGCCTCTTTTCAAATGTATTGTTTTTTCTCTAAATGGAAATAACTAGTAACTTTGTTAGAAATGAAGGTACAAGAACTCATACAAAACCGCTTCTCCGGTGAATTAAATAACGAGGCCGAATATATCGAACTTCTCGTTCAGGTTTTTGGAGTCTTAGTTTTGGGTTTAGTATTATGGAGAATGATGGTTATTTTTCATAAAAAGAAAAAAGCGAAACGAAAACGAAGTAGCTATTTTGATACTGAGTTCAGACGAAATTGGCGCGGTTGATCTACTCGTCCTGACATTAATCATTTTTGAGTACTCTCTTGTTACATTCATCGAAAGATGTTCACAACTTTGATTATTTTTGAGCAAAAGGAAACAACAAAATAGTTAAGCTGTTTTGTTATCAAAATAATACCATGAGTAAAAAGAATGTTGCTGTTGTCGGAGCTGGATTAGTTGGAAGTTTACATGCGATCTTGCTTGCTAAAAAAGGGATGAAGGTTGATGTTTTTGAACGTAGACCAGATTTGCGTAAGGCTGAAGTAATAGGTGGCCGATCGATAAACCTGGCGTTATCTAATCGAGGTTTTAAGGCATTGGAGATGGCCGGTATCGCTGATGAAATTAGATCAATTTCTATTCCTATGTATGGGCGCAAGATGCACGATCTTGAAGGTAATTTGACATATCAACCATATGGTAAAGATGATGAAGCGATCTATTCTGTATCTCGAGGAGGTCTTAATCAAAAACTAATGAATTTAGCAGATGATTACAGTGATGTTCAGTATCGATTTAACCACAAATGTTTGGACATAGTCCTTGATAAGAACGAGATCTTTTTTGAGGATACAAGTGAAAATAAAGAGGTGAGCTATACCTATGATCATATTTTTGGAACTGATGGAGCTTTTTCTGCTGTTCGTGGAAGGCTTCAAAAGACACCAATGTTCAATTATTCTCAAGAATACTTATCTCATGGTTATAAAGAACTAGTGATACCTCCAAACGAAGATGGTTCTCACCGAATTGACAAGAACTGCTTACATATATGGCCAAGAGGTAAGTTCATGCTGATCGCATTACCAAATCTTGACGGCAGCTTTACGGTGACTTTGTTTTTCCCGATGAAAGGAGAGGTGTCTTTTGAAAGCATTAAAACTAAGGAAGATGTGATGAAATTCTTCAATGAAACATTTCCCGATGCTGTACCTCATATGCCAACCTTAGAAACTGATTACTTTGAAAATCCAACTTCAACCCTCGTTACTGTTAGGTGCGAGCCATGGAATTATGAAGATAAAGTATTGCTCATGGGTGATGCAGCCCATGCAATTGTTCCTTTCTATGGACAGGGTATGAACTCAGGATTTGAAGATACATCGGTATTCTCTGAGATGTATGATGACGAATCTGAAGATATGTTGAAATTATTTGAAGATTTTAGTGAACAAAGAGTGCCAGATGGCAACGCAATAGCAGATCTTGCGTTATATAACTATATTGAGATGCGTGACCTTGCGGGAGATAAAGATTTTCTGCTTCGTAAGAAAATAGAGCGCAAATTCAGTGATATGTACCCGTCTAAATGGATGCCGTTATATTCACAGGTAACCTTTAGTCACATTCGTTATTCGGATGCACTAAAAGCTGGTGAGAAGCAAAGAAAAATAATGGATGAGATCATGGAGATGGAGAATATTCACAATAACTGGGAAGATGATTCAGTTATGGAAAAAATAATGTCGAAAGTACAATGAGATCATTGATAGCCATATTATTAATTTTTGTTTTAATTGCTAATTATTCTGAGGCTCAATATAAACCGAAGAACTCCAGAAAGCAGTTTTATGGCAATCAACGTATTCAAAAACCACTTTACAGGTGGGTGACAGGCGATTATGCTCGTCACGGCATACAACTATCATTTGGACCCACATACACATTCACAAGTCCGAGGACGATACAGGAGGAATATCAATTAACTCAGGATACACTTCTCAGATATGAGCGAGAAGCCAAAGGTCGATTGGGTTTCTTTGCAGAGATCGGAATGGTTCATATCACCAAAAAACCGAGAAAATTCATTCATTATTATGATTGGGGATTAGGCTATAAACATTTAGGAGGTAGAGAATTAACTTCAGCAGGTGTTTACGATGATCGGGATACGTTGGTTGGCCAGGTTGAAGGAGAAGGTAAATTTTATAACGGTTATCTATATGGTCGATTCAGTGTACACAGTGTATTTCAGATCAACCCTTACTTGTTTTTAGATAATGCTTTAGGAATTAATGGGGATTATGCCTTAGTAGGTAAGAATCAAACTTACGATGGTTACCACATACCTACAAATCAGAAATTCCAGGGAGATATAGTTGGTCAACTACATTATGATCTGGGAATAGGTATAAAGCCAAGAGTTGACAAAGGATTCTTTATCATACCAGGTGTGCAAATGCCAATATTAGGTGCCTACGAATGGAATGGAGGTACCCCTGCTATTCATTGGTTCTCAAGTAAATATTTTCCAGCATTATTTAAAGTAAAGTTCGTATGGTTATTTAAAAAAGATCCAACACGTTGTCCACCTGTTGAAACCAACGAAAAAGACCGAGAAAGAGCGAATGAGTACAAGAATCGCTAACTTTCATAACACCTAATCTATGTTTAAAACATTACGATCATTTTTTATTGGTGAAAAGCTAAAGAATTTAAAAGATCACCACGGAAGAGTAAAAGCCTTAACCAACTTTTATTTTTCTATCATTTTGTTCTTTGGGTTTAGTATAGCCCTTGTTCCTGCTTTTATTTCTGATCGTTCTGATATTTTAATCTTACCCGTTTTTTCTGGATTTATTTTTAGTGTGATCCTTTTATTCGCGAACAAGCTCATTTCCTCCCCTAAAGTCATGGGGCTTTTCTTTGTTGTATTTGGGTTAACGGTAGCATTTAGCAATCTTTTTTTTAATACTGAAGTACTTCACATTGGAGCTCCTCTGTGGATTTTAGTAGTGATCTTTTATAGTTTCTATAACATCGGTATAACTGGGAGCTTAATTGTTTCAATTTTTAGTTTTTCAACGTATGTATTCTGGATCGTTTACTTCCTTGATGATGAGGTTCAACGTGTACAGCCAAAAATACAAGAAACGGTTCCTTTACTTGTTTTAGAAATTTCTATTGCATTCGTGCTTTTAGTATCAATGGCTATTGTTTACATGAAGGCTATACTCAGTGAAGAACGTCAATTGATGCTGAAGAATAAACAAATGAAACTTCAGCAGAAAAAAGCAGATGAGGAGTCGAGAAGTTATACGAAACAAGTAAGAAAGAGCACAGATAATATCCATAAATACTTCGATACAATATATGGCTTAATCAAAGAGAATGGCACTTCACCGTTTCTGATTGATCAGTTTATGTTTAGTGCTGTTGTCTATAAAGTTTTTTCACTGCAAGGAAAGCATAAGGAAAATGATCCTGGAGTTTTATTTACAAGTACGTTGAGCAAAGCAACAGCTACTTTTACGGATAAAAAGATCAACTACACAGTTGATAACACAATCGATTATATAGAAGAACAACATGTATTTCCTATCACGATGGTACTTACGATGTTGATTTATTCAAGCTGTAAAAGCACAGATGTGCAAAATATTTCTGTATCCTATTTTTATCAGAACGGAGAGGTCGTATTGAGATATCAAGATGATCGAGAACATGAGGATTCAGACATTCAAACAGAGCAGACGCGCATCAGTAACATTATCCTGTCAGATGTAGGTGCCTCCTACATTTCAAGAGAAGACAGAAGAAGGTCTTTCGTTGAGTTACGCTTTCCTCTTTAAACTATCTTTTCTTTTGAAAAAAAGATCTTACTAATTCAGCGCATTCTTCTGCCAAGATTCCCCCTGTAACTTCAGTTTTTGGATGAAAGAGCGATTCGAACCTCAAAGCACCTCGTTTAGGATCACTTGCTCCATAAACGACTTTACTAATTTGAGACCAGTTCAAAGCACCAGCACACATAACACAGGGTTCCAGTGTGACATACAAGGTGCAGTCTTGTAAATACTTTCCTCCCAGGTTTTCAGCGGCGGATGTAACACTAAGCATTTCAGCATGTGCGGTAACATCATTCAGTTGTTCTGTGAGATTGTGACCACGAGCAATTATTTTGTCTTTAGCTACGACTACTGCTCCAACCGGGACTTCATCCTTTGCATAAGCTGATTCAGCTTCTTTTAGAGCCTGCCTCATAAAGTATTCATCGTCGAATGGTTTGATCATTATTTGAATTTTAGTCGTTTTGAATGTCTATTTTGTTCGATTCGTCTAGTTCGAAATTATCAATTTCATTTACCATCTGCACCTCTTGATCTTGTTTCATAATTAGATAGAGCAAAATAAAGATCACAACGCTGTAGATGATAAACCGAATAACCATCTTTCGGCTTTTTTGAAAATTTTGATATCGCTTAAAATCGAAGTTGCTCACACATTCAAAATTACAGATTATATTTTGCAAACTCCCTGCTTAACTTTTGCTTTCATAGCATATGTTCTCTTCATTATCCCTATTTTTGAACTCATGAGCGATAAAAAGTACATCATTGTTACAGGAGGTGCTGGTTACATTGGTTCGCATACAGTTCTTGCACTTAGAAATAATGGATATCATCCTATAATTGTAGATGATTTCAGAAATGCAAATAAAGATGTTATTGAGCGTTTGGAATCATTATTAGATGAAGAGGTTATCTACTTTTCTGCTGCTTGTCAGGAGGAGCCTCGACTAAGAGGGATCTTCAGTCAATTTCCAATACATGGTGTGATACATTTTGCTGCTTATAAAGCAGTCGGTGAATCCGTTGAAAAACCCCTCATGTACTTTGATAATAATTTTGGTAGTTTGATCTCGATGTTGGAGTTGATCAAAGAATTCAATGTGAAACACTTTGTCTTTTCTTCGAGTTGTACAGTCTATGGGGATCCAAAGCAAATTCCAGTGGATGAGAACAGCCCAGTTTCATATAATTCACCGTATGGCTTCACAAAGAAGGTAAATGAAGAGATGATCGAGCAATTTATCGAGAGTGTTTCTGAAATTAAAGCTATCTCATTGCGCTACTTCAACCCAATAGGAGCACATGAATCTGGCAAGATAGGTGAAGAACCAGACGGTATACCAAATAACTTGCTGCCTTTCATCACTCAAACTGCAATAGGTAAAAGGGAGGAGTTAACCATTTTTGGTGACGATTATGACACTCCAGACGGAACATGTATAAGAGATTATATTCACGTTGCCGATCTTGCAGAAGCACATGTGGCAGCGTTGAATTATCTTGCAGATGCGAATGACCGAACAACTGTTGTTAATGTTGGAACAGGAAAAGGTACAAGTGTCATGGAAATGGTGAATTATTTTCAGGAAGAGACAGGTGTTGATCTGAATTATCGAATCGGAAATAGGAGAGAGGGAGATATTCCTAGTATCTATGCCAATACCTCAAAAGCAAATAATTTATTAAATTGGGAAGCAAAGCGATCGATTCGTGAAGCTATTTCATCTTCATGGAAGTTTGAACAGTTCATCAAAGAATTTAGAAAATAGTAGATGCGTTATCTTTTATTCATATTGATCTTTACGGCTCAATTTACAAATGCTCAGTATTTTGAAGAGGAAGATGGTCTGTATTCGAGATATCGTCCTGGAGCTGGATGGTTTTTCAATGGAATGAGGCCATATGAAGCCGAAAAGCTAAGAAAATATGACAGGATCATTTTTGATATAACGTATTGTGATTGGCACGGAGATCGAGATTATTTCCAGAGCCCATGGAATTCTATTGGATTCAATACGTCTGCGATGTTCGATGTGATCTTATCAAAGAAAAACACGTTTTCATTTGGTTGGGGAGTGTCTTTTAGTCATTTCAGTAATAAGACACCACTTGATTTCCAATCAGATTTTAATAATGGATCTACATCAATAAGTGATTTCCCTTCTGGATCTGAGCCTGATCGCTTTAAATTTGCTGCGAATTATATTGAAGTTCCTCTTGAATTTAGATTTCGAACGAAGGGCTACAAGCATTTCAAAGTTATGCTTGGTGGAAAGATAGGCTATCAGATCAATGCGTTGACTAAGGTTACGAACACTGTAAACGGTCAGCGTCAAGTAATAAAAACGTTTGATTTTCCGGACAATAATCCACTAAGATATGGAGCAACGATCAGGATCGGAATAAGAAATTGGGCATTGTACGGGGCATATTATTTTTCTCCTCTCTTTACAAACGATCAGAGTGTTCAACTAACACCTTTTACAGCGGGAATAAGTATCTCTTTATTTTGATTTAGTTGCCTTTACACTGCTCACAGTAAAAAGTGTATACCTGTTGAGCTGTAGTGATCTCTTTACTATCAATTGCGATTTGCATGTCATGGCAATCATTGAAATACTCTGTAAGTCTCTTTTTCTTTAAACCAAGCAAGCCTTGGGTTACTCGAACCATTTCCTGAGAGCCAGGTTTGTGATATAATGGATAGCTATCTATGGTGAAATTATCATCATGTGTGAATTCAACTTCATAATGATTCAAACAATCATTGCGCTCGATAACCCTGAGAAAACGGCGATTTCTTCCAGCTCTTAGTATGTATTGAGTTTTGAAAAATTCAGTTCTTTCTACAAGAGGCAACGATACAAAATGAGCTCCTAAATAGCCATATCCAAGAAGATCATTTGCTGAATATTTACTCTTAAATAACTGACCATCCTTTTTAAACCTGATTTTCGAATATAAATCACTGAATGACCCTTTTGCTCTGTCAGAAACCCAGCCTTCAACTGTATCTCCTTTCTCAGTAATTATGTAGCCCCAATCATATCCTTTCTGTTGTGATAGCGCCACAAATGAAGAAAAGCAAATCAGAGTAAAAAGTGCTGTAGATTTCATATAACTAGTTTATTATTAAACTATCGATAAACAAATTAGTTCTATCACTAATTGAATTGCTGTACATTCAATATACCTTTCTCAACCAATAACTTTGCTATCTGAACTGCATTCGTTGCTGCACCTTTACGTAAATTATCTGCAACAACCCACATATTTAAAGTATTGTCCAACGTTTCATCACGTCTGATTCTACCTACGAAAACTTCATCTTTACCAGCTGCATATATCGGCATTGGATATGTATTTGTTTCGGGATTATCCTGTAATGTTAAACCAGCCGTTTCGTGAATCATTTTACGAACTTCATTGAGGTCAAAGTCTTTCTCAAAAGTTACATTAACTGCTTCAGAGTGACCACCTTGAACTGGAACGCGAACGGCAGTGGCAGATACTTTTATACCACTATCAAGTATTTTTTTCGTTTCGTTTGTAAGTTTCATTTCCTCTTTGGTGTATCCATTTTCCATGAAGACATCACAGTGTGGTAAACAGTTTTGATCAATTGGGTAAGGATAAGCCATTTCGCCCTCTTGACCATCACGTTCATTATTCATTTGATTTACAGCTTTGATTCCAGATCCGGAGATCGACTGATAAGTTGAAACAACTACACGTTGAGCTCTATACTTATTATGAAGTGGAGCTAGAGCCATCAACAATTGAATAGTCGAGCAGTTTGGATTCGCTATAATGTAATCTTCCGACGTCAGCTCATTTCCATTGATCTCAGGGATTATTAATTTGTGTTCCGGTGACATACGCCAAGCAGAAGAATTGTCAATCACTCTACAACCAGTTTCGGCAAATTTCGGTGCCCATTCAAGTGAAGTATAACCACCAGCTGAAAAAAGAGCAACATCTGGAGACATCGAAATTGCTGTTTCCATATCAACAACCGTATATTCAGTTCCTCCAAATAAGATCTTCTTTCCCGCAGATCTTTTGCTTGCTACTGGTATCAGTTCGCTTATTGGAAAATTCTGCTCTGCAAGAACTTTTAACATCACTTCGCCTACCATTCCAGTGGCTCCTACAACTACTACTTTCATCTCAAAATTTTGTGCAAAGATAATTGAAATTAACTCGAAACCTAGCGTTTATACTGATTATTTTAAATAAATAACAAAATGTTAAAAAAAGAGGTGAGCAACAGCCCACCTCAATCAGTATTATGAAGAATTGTTTATTGTCTACAATTTCTTAGCAGCTTTTCTAGTGATCTTCTTCATACGTTTTTTCAAATCTTTCAATAATTTTTCTGACGCACTTTCACAGAGTGGAATTAATTTTTCTGTCTTCATGATCGGAATTCCTCCAACAATAGCAACAGATTTCTTTGAAGTTCCGTATTCATTGATTCTAAATACGCGCTTACCTTCTTTATTCCACAATGTCATTCGTACGTAAGCTCGAATTCCTGCTGTCATTGGTAATGCTTTTTTCACAAAGTCATAACCCATTGATACAAACATAACTCCATCAGCGTCACTAAACATTTTTACCATCTGCATTTGATTACTTTTTTCACCTTTGAAAAGTGATTCCTGCATTGGTTTATAATCATTTGGGGTCAAATAACGTTGAAACAATTTACTTCTGTCTTCATCCTCATCTTCATTAAAACGCCCCTCATAATTCTTATACTCTTCACGTTGAAGAACATCTTCCTCTGGCATTAATTCAAAAGGAAACTGAGGAGCGTAGTCCTCTTTGAACGTGCGGTAAAAATTATCAAGTACTGGTTGTAAATTGAAATCAGGGTTTTCAGATAAAGAGGCAACAGCTGCGGCTAATCCAATTCCACCACCAAGTTCTTCAAATCCAATATGTTTGGAGACCCAAAAAGTAGTAACGGCAACTTTCTTCTGTGCCATAAGGTTTGTACTCACCATTGTTGTAACCGTGAATACAAGAAATAATAGTTTTTTCATCATATAGTTTTTTGATTATGCAGGAAAGATACCTATAAATTCAGCTTAAAAGATTAATAACCAATTTTATAACACATTTTTAACGCTCTGAAAGACAGAAGTTCATGTTATTTTTGTGTTACGTTGATGAACAAATAATACTTTCATTTCTATCCTTACACTCAATCCACTATATTTGTTGGAAACAACCGTTTTTCGGTACTACTTGTTGATATGAAACAATGGCCTCTTATTGCTCTATTTTTACTTCTTAGTTTAATTGGGAGAACTCAATTCGTTGATGATTATAGTGATGGTGACTTTACTTCGAATCCAACATGGTCTGGAGATGACAGCATTTTTATCGTTAACTCTTCTGAACGACTACAATTGAATGCAACGGTTCCAGGAGATGCTTACTTGTTTGCTTCTCATGGACTAACTCAGTTAGCAGACAGAGAATGGAGATTCACCGTTCAATATGATTTTAGTCCGTCTGGGTCAAATGGAGGTGAAACATATTTGACAGCTACTGGGCAGGATCTATCGGCATCTCCTGACGGTATTTACTTTAGGATTGGTGAGTCAGGAAGTGATGATCCACTTGAACTTATTGAAAGAGACGGGGGAGTAGAAACTACGATAATGATGAGTGATCTGGGTATCGTTTCTAGCGCATTTGATATTTCGGTTAAGGTAATTCACAGAGCAAACGGAGATTGGGAGTTATATACAGACCTTGCAGGAGGAAGTGCATTTCTATTGGATAATACGGTCAATTATCCAACTACTGTATTAGGTCAATATCTCGGTTTTTGGATCGAGTATACATCAAGCAATGTAGAGAATTTTCAATATGATAACTTTTATGCCGGACCGATACAGGTAGACAATACACCTCCTGAATTAGTTGACGTTGTAGCGATCTCATCTAATGAAGTCGAAATACTCTTTGACGAAGGTATTGATCAAACGACCGGTGAGAACACAGCAAATTATTCTGTTCAAGGTATTGGAAACCCTACAGGAGTAGTTAGAGATGGAACGAATTTGGCACTATTTACGGCAACCTTTGGGTCGAGTTTCCCAGTTGGAGATACGCTTGAAATAACGGTCTCCAATGTAGAAGATTTTGCTGGAAACCCCATAGTAACAGCCGTAGACAGCTTTCAATATATCGAATCACAAACGCCTGTTTATGGGGACATCATAATAAATGAATTCATGGCAGATGAAACTCCAACAGTTGGATTGCCGGAAACGCAATATGTGGAATTGTATAATCGAAGTAATAAATATTTTAACCTTAATAACTGGAAATTGTCTGATAACAACTCCAGTGGAACGATTCAGGATATGTGGCTCTACCCAGGAGAATACTTGATTCTTGTTCCTACAAGTGGTTTGACGGATTATCCTCAGGCAATAAACGTTACAAGCTGGGCGAGTTTAAATAATTCTGGAGATGACATTGTTTTAAGTACTCCAACAGATGTTGTAGTTGATGAACTGACATATACAGATGATTGGTATCAAGATCCAGACAAAGAAGACGGGGGTTGGAGTTTAGAGCGCAAAAACCCTGAGCTAAATTGCTCCGATGCAGATAATTGGACTGCAAGCAATCATCCAAATGGAGGTACACCAGGAACTGAAAATAGCGTTTTTGATCTGACTCCAGATACAGATGCTCCAGCAATAATTAATATACAAGCAGGAGCACCAAACTTTTTGACAATTGATTTTTCAGAGGGAATGGATTCATTAAGCCTTGCGAATGCCACAATAACGATATCTCCTTCTTTAACAATTGATCAGCGTATTTTACAGTCGGCATACCCTGATCAGATGGTACTGACTTTTTTAGAAAATATAGTTCCTGGTCAAGTTTATTCTTTTACGTTGGAAGGATCTACTGATTGTTCAGGAAATCCAGCTGATTTCGAATTGAACTATGTTTTACCTCAAACACCAGAAGTTGGAGATATAATGATCAATGAGATACTTTTTAATCCGGTTACCTCAGGTTCAGATTATGTAGAGCTTTACAATACCTCTGATAAATATTTGGACTTGAATAATTGGTCTCTAGCAAATTATGATGAGGATACGATTGATAATATTCGAGTGATCGAACAAAATTATATCATGGAGCCATTTGGGTATGCTGTACTTACTACCGACTCGAATTTCCAGATCATGCAATATCCATATGCTGTTCCAGGAAGATTCCTTCAAATGGAGTCTTTACCGAGCTACAATAATGATTCATCAACGGTTTACCTCGGATATCTTGGCCAAATTATGGATAAAGTATCATATTCTGACGAGTGGCATTTTTCACTTTTACAATCTGATGATGGTGTTAGCCTCGAACGATTTGGGTATGACTTGATGTCAAATGATTCAGCAAACTGGCATAGTGCGAGTGAAACTGTCGGATTTGGAACCCCGGGAGGTGAAAATTCTCAACAGATCGCACCTGGTGCACCCGAAGGTACGATCAGTTTATCCTCAAACTCCTTTTCTCCTGATGGTGACGGTTTTCAAGACGCTTTATTGATCACATATGAAGTGAATGAACCTACACTTTTAGGTGACCTCGAAATTTATGATGACAAGGGACGGTTAGTAAAGACTTTATTAAAAAATCATTTGTTAGGTGCCAATGGCACTATAAAGTGGGACGGGACAAATGAAGAAGGGAAGAAGGCTTCCATTGGACCCCACATTATTTACTTTTCAGTATTTAATGTGAATGAAGCTTCGAGTAATGTGACACGAAAAGTAGTTACAGTGGCAGGACAGCTTTAAACTTACTACTCTACCAGACCGATCTCTAATAAATTCGGCCAGTTCTTACCCGTGATGAACAGTTGTTTTGTTGATCGCTTGTATGCAATCCCATTTAGAACTTCACCTGTTTTACGATAGTCTAATGCTATTAGGCTTGCGTCAATTCTTTTCTCAACGATACCAGTTTCAGGATCTATTACGACTATATAATCAGATTGGTAGACATTTGCGAAGATCTTACCATTAATATATTCTAATTCATTAAGTAGCTTGATCGGCCCTTCGTTTGAATATACCTCAATGACTCTATCTAATCCAAAATTTGAAGGATCTCTAAAATAGATTCGTTCAGAACCATCCGACATGATCAAGAATTCACCATCATTGCACAGCCCCCATCCTTCACCGTTATATGAAAACTCTTTTTGTTTTTCTAACGTGTTCTTATCATACACAAAACAAGTATTCTCTTGCCAAGTTAATTGAAACAACTGGTCATTTAGAATAGTTATTCCTTCTCCAAAATAGTCTTGCTCTAACGTTTTCTTTTCTTGAATCTTCCCAGATTTATAATCTACTTTAGCCACCATACTGATTCCCGTATTTCCCTGACTACCTGTTCCTTCATAAAGCTGTTCACCATCAAACTCTAGACCTTGAGTATATGAAGAGGTGTTGTGTGGATAAGCCTCTATGACTTCAGCTCTATATTCTTTTGGGTAAACATCAGCCAGGATCTTAACAATTCGATTATCACGTTTCACTTTGTTGTCGATAGTTCTAGCCTCAAGAGAAAGTTGATTCGTTCCTACTGACCACTTCTCTGTATTGACTTCAAAAAGGTAATTAGCTTTAGTTGGTTTCCCTTCAAAGATTATACTGTCTTTAGTAAATACCTTGAGTGATTTTACTTTATCCAATTCATTGATCTTCACCTCTACACGAAATGATTCACCGCGTTGAGCAGCTGCATTGTTAAAAGGAAGCTCAAATTTAGCGACCGGGACATTTCTTCTTTTTACACCGTTATGAGAAGTATCATCTTTACAAGATTCCAAAAACAGAAATATTGAAATGAACACAAGTATCAAATGAATCTTTCTCATATCGTAAAAACTTATAATTTCTTCATTAATTCTTCGGCACTAATACCACTATGTGAAGCATCAAGTATAGATTCCCCATTCTCAACCAATATAGTTTGTGGAGATTGATGCTGAACACCCGTAAGCTCACTTAGCTTATTTGAGACCTCTCTGTTAGCAATTAGATCTATGAAGTAGAGTTCACAATTTGCATCTTCTTTCCAGTCGCTTTCAAATCTGCTTAAAGCCATTGATGAAATACTACATCGTGTTGAATGCTTGAAGAACAAACAAGGTGTCTCAGAAGACCGAGCTAACGCTTTTTCTAATTCATTCACAGTAGAAAGCTCTGTCCAGTTTAGACTTTTCGTCTGCCCTCCTTTATTTCCAAAATTAAAAAGTCCCATAATTAAAATGCTGACTTGAATTGTTCAAGAAATCTAACATCATTTTCAGAATATAAACGAAGATCGTTCACTCTATATTTCAATTGAGCGATTCTTTCGATCCCCATTCCAAATGCAAAACCACTATACGTTTCTGTATCTATTCCAGAAGCCTTCAATACATTTGGATCTACCATTCCACATCCAAGTATCTCTAGCCAACCTGTATATTTACAAACGTTGCATCCATCTCCATTACAGATAGTGCAGCTCACATCAACTTCAGCACTTGGTTCTGTAAAAGGGAAGTATGATGGTCTTAAACGAATTTGGGCCTTCTTTCCAAACATTTCCTGCGCAAAATATAGAAGCGTTTGTTTCAGATCAGCGAAGGAAACATCTTTATCGATGAATAGACCTTCTACTTGATGAAAAAAACAATGAGCTCTAGCTGAAATTGCTTCGTTTCGGTAAACTCGACCTGGAGATATCGTTCTGATAGGAGGTTTACTATTCTCCATTACCCTTACTTGTACTGATGAGGTATGAGTTCTTAAAGCCATTTCTTTATCACCTTTCTCAACAAAAAATGTGTCTTGCATATCTCTTGCTGGATGTTCAGGCGGGAAATTTAAAGCTGAAAAGTTATGCCAATCATCTTCGATTTCTGGTCCCTCGGACACACCATATCCAATTCTTTCGAAGATTGAAATGATCTCATTCCTAACAACCGAAATTGGGTGTCTGGAACCCAGCTTTCTTGGCTCACCCGGCCTTGTAAAATCTATTTTTTCTTTATCGTCACTCGATGATTCAAGCGCTTCTTTTGTCTTATCAAATTTTATCTGTGCGCTTTTTTTAAGAGAATTGATCTGCTGACCAACCTCTTTCTTTTGTTCATTCGGCACTGATTTCAATTCACCAAAAAGAGGCTTAAGTATGTTCTTGCTACCTAAGAATTTTATTCTGAATGTCTCGAGATCTGAACTATTATCTAGTTGAGCCTCATTTACTTCTTGCAGCAGATCATTTATTTTTTTCTCAATATCAAGCATACCTTGAATTTTGGTGAATTTTATGAGGTTCAAAAGTACAAAAATCAAAGTAATTCTAGACTATTTATCTTAATTCTGTAACTTTGAGGTTTTCTTAAAAAAACAACAAACAAATTTATGTGGATCCGTTATACTCTGCTAACTCTTGTAGTCTCTTTCCTATTTGCATGTAAGTCAAATGAACCGTCGATTTTAAAAATATTTGTTCGATCAAATAACTTTATTCTAACAGAGGGTGCAACAGTCAGAATCGTAGGTGACTTGAGTAAAGGTACTCCCGAGTATTTTGAGGAGACTAAAACAGACGGAGGAGGAGTAGCTTACTTCTACTTGGACGAATATTTTGATTCCTTCTCAAAGGATCAAGATAAGGTGGCTAACTTTACTTTGTATGCAAGAGACTCATCAGTAACGTACACGGTTGGAGAAGCGAAGGCAAGAGCTAATTTAACTTCAACTGCATCAATTACTTTGGAGCAATAGCAACTTTTTCCTAACTTTACACGTTATAAAGAGAGAAATACACTAGACATGAAAAAATATATTTTAGCATTCAGCGCATTATTTATTACTGCAATCACGATCAGCAGTTTAGTTTCTTGCCGTAAGAAAGGTGATACTATCGCGAAAGTTACGGTTAGGGATACTGCCAACATACTTGTGCCTGGAGCAACTGTAATATTGTATGGTGAATCAACGACAGATCCAATTCAGCCAGTAGTTAGAAGAGATACGACTACAACGAATACTTCTGGAGTTGCAACCATAAACTACAATGACGTTTACCAATTAGGACAGGCTGGTGTTGCTGTTTTGAATATTTCTGCTGAAAAAGGAGATTTATACGGAGAAGGAATTATTAAGATCGAAGAGGAACAAGAAAACACGGTGACTGTTTTCATTCAACCATAGATCGCATAAGATGCTTAATTAGAAAGTCCCGAATTATAGTTCGGGACTTTTTTTGTTGGATCAAATCTCAGGAAATAAAAAAGGCCATCTTGAAAGATGACCTTTAGAGTTTTATATTGGAGATAACCCTTACTTGAGTTGATCAGGGTTATTCTTAGCTTCTTGATTAAACTTATGCTGGAATCGCAGCCAGATAAAAAGTCCGATGAAACCAAGAACAATAACCATATTATTGAACATATTTCCTATGTTTTCAAATAAGATCTCAGTTGTCCATAAAATGAAATCTCCCAAGGGTATGAAAATGTCTGCTGAACTCATAAATAAACTATTTGCTAGCAAAGATAATATTTTTCTCAATTGATGATAAAAAAGTTCACTTTTATCATTCCGGAAAGATAAATTTTGTGAAATTCGTAACTAGTTCGGCATCATGATCAAGTATTTTTCGAATAATGAACCATTTGTTTTAGTCCTCATACCACTTTTGGTTGCGGGCCATCTTGTACTTGATATATATTTTCCAAGTTTTGAAATGTTGGCTGTAGGTCAGGAGAATCTTTGGGATTTCGATTTCAAACTTATTCCTGCACTCTATGCGCGAACAGGAGCATTTGTTTTTGTTTGTTTAAATGCATTCCTCATAAATTATGTTTTCAATACACATGAGTTTTATGAGCGAAATAATTATCTGCCGAGTTTGATCTATATTTTGTTGGTTTTTCTATTTCCAATGAGTTTAAGATTGGGTGAAGATCTGATCGGTCACACCTTCTTTATCCTGAGCATAAACAAGCTTTTTGATATCAAACAAAACGAAGATGCCCGTCACATGACCTTTCTATCAGGTCTTTTCATAGGTTTAGCTATTACTTTTTTACCTGTATATATCTATTTTATACTTTTCATTTGGTTAGGCACTTTGACAATAAGACCTTTTGTGTTGAGAGAAACTCTATTACCTCTTTTCGGAGCGATCATTCCACTAATGTGGATCTGGTTGATCGATCAGCATTTTTATCAATCATTTATTGAATTTGACTCAAGTTTAGATTATTCAAAATTTGGTAATATCCTCATTTTCATTCCACATGTAATTGTTCTGCTATTGATCATAGTGGCGAATAAGAATATTATTGATAGACGAGCGAAGAGTTCAATAAGGTATAAGCGTATACTGGGATTAGTAATCTATACCTTACTGTATTCGATTCTTGTAGGGGGTGTTATTTTGGCTTTTTTCGAGACCTATTTTTATTTCACGATCGGAGCTGTAATATTGAGTATTATTCTGCCTTATGCTTATTTAGGTTCGAAGCATAAATGGTTCCCCGCTGGCCTATTGTATTTACTTTTGATTTTGAACGTGGTTAAATTTCTATATTAGGATTTCCCCTTTCAGATTATTCTTTATTTTTGCACCTAATTTAAGACTGATAATTATGAAGTTTGGTGTTGTTACCTTTCCTGGTTCGAATTGTGATCAAGATATGATCTATATTTTAGAGGATGTGCTAAAGCAAAAAGTTGAGCGTTTGTGGCACAAAGATACAGATCTAAAAGGTGCTGATTTTATTGTTCTTCCAGGAGGGTTTTCGTACGGTGATTACCTAAGATCGGGAGCCATCGCTAAATTATCACCAATCATGTCTTCAGTTATTGATCACGCAAACAAGGGTGGTTACGTGATGGGAATCTGTAATGGTTTTCAAGTTTTGACAGAGTCTGGTTTATTAGATGGGGCATTACTTCACAATGATTCTCAAAAGTTCATTTGTAAGAATATTGAGTTGAAACCAGCAAATAATTCGAGTATTATCACCAAGGATCTTTCGCTGGATACAACATATACTATTCCTATCGCTCATGGAGAGGGTAGATTCTTTGCAGCTGACGATACTATCAAGAAGATCCAGGATAAAGACCAGATCTTATTCCAGTACTGTGATGACAATGGCAATGTTGACGAGTCTATCAATCCGAACGGGTCGATCTTAAATATTGCGGGAATCCGAAATGAAAAAGGTAACGTTCTAGGTATGATGCCTCACCCGGAAAGAGCTGCAGATGCAACTTTGGAAAATGTTGACGGTACAGCTTTGTTCAATTCTATATTGAATAATGGATAGTATTATTAAACTATTCTTTCTTCTTTTTTCCTGAAAAATTGAGATCTACTCTATAGTAAAAGATGGGTAGAAAACCGAGCTGATAACGCTCCGCGATCGGTTCTGCAGTCGGGTCAGCAAGATCTGGAGCATATGCCAGCCCTAAGATGTTTTGCCTACCTGTAATATTCACCAGGTCTAAACCTATTTCATGAGTTAACCTAGGAGTGTTCAGACGATAAACGATCTTGAAATCTAAACGGAAGTAATCTCTAAATTGACGTGTATTGAACAATGAGTCCTTAAAGACGAGTTCATTATTCGCTAAAGTTTCATCCACATCAACATAACCATATCTTCTTCCTCCTGCAGCAGTTACTTTTATACCCGCCGATATCATGTTTTTTTCATTCAACTGAAATTCCTTGCCAGCTAAAAAATTAACTGCATAATTCCCATTGAAGTCTGTGTTTCTTTCAATGCCGTCGCTTCCCTGATATTTCGATTCAAATAGTGATCCAGTTGTTAAGAAATAAAAAGAGCGATCAAAATACTTCTGAATGGTTAATTCTACTCCATAATTAGTTCCCGTTCCTTCGTTGACAAGTTCATCCGGGAAGAAACGCTGGAACCCTGAACCCTGATTTAAAAGACTGAAAGATGAAGAGTATTGATCTACAGGGATATCAAACAGATATTGATAGTAAGCTTCAGTTTTTACTTGTAGAGATTTCCTGAATGTTTTTTCATATCCTACAGCAGTATGAATACTCCTTGTGAACCCCATGTCCATATTCAAACGCTCGACATTTCCCATCGAATTCGTTGTTTGGTAAGTATATTGATACAAGGGTTGCGTTTGAGAATGTAATCCTGCACCTGCTTTTAGAACCTGCTTATTTTTCATTCTCAATTGCCATCCTAATCTGGGTTCAGCATAACTCCAGCTATCACTCAAAGAGAAATACTGGCTATGAATTCCTGCTGTAAGATCCATCTTAGGATTAACTTTCCACTTGTATTGAATAAAAGGTTGAACAAGGATTGCTGCACCTTCATAATCGTGCCTTGTAATAAATTGATCATGAGCTTGATTCAGTGCAGAGTCGATATTGTCGATAAAAAATCCATCAACATTAAGTCCAACACGCAAGATATGCTGCTTATTTATTTTGTGGTTGATACTACCAAAAAGCGCCGTTTTGTAATTTCTGAATTCGTATCCCATTAAAGGGTAAATTGAGTCTGTACGAATATTCACTTGTTCTTGTCCATCAACAATGTTTGTATCTAAACTGCGTATGAGGAAATCGTGTTGAGACCTTTGACGGTCATACGTTTGGGCGATCGTGGATTCAAAATATGTGGATTTTGATAGCGATTTTTTGTAAGACACCCCGACAACTCCCATGGCTGTGCTGAAATATTGATCCCTGTCTCCTTCACCAAATGCTTCCTCAGTAAAGTTAGTCTGATCAGATATCTTAATATCTATTTTTGAAGCACCACCAATTCCAAAAACACCTATGTGACCTCCATTCTTAAGAGGGAAAGATAACTTAAAGGCACCGTCACCATAAACAGGAACTGCATCTGTACCAATACTGATTCCCATAGCCTGGAACATGCTTAATGTACTATACCTCCCCATCACAAGGTAGCTCGAACGAGAATCTTTGTTTAAAGGACCCTCAGCCATTGCTTCAGTTCCCAGAAAACCAAATTGACCAGTTAACTCATGTTTATCAGAATTACCATTTCTCAACCGAAGGTCAAAAACTCCAGCGATCGAATTCCCATAATCAGCGGGAAAAGCGGACATAAAAAAATCTGAATTGGCTAGGATTTTATTATTAAGTATTGCCACTGGACCACCTGTAGAACCAGATACGGCGAAATGATTTGGGTTTGGAATGTCGATCCCTTCAACTTTCCAAAGTAAGCCAATCGGAGAGTTACCTCTAATAACTATGTCATTTCTTGAATCATCCGCTCCCTGGACTCCAGCAAAGTTGCTGGCCATTCTAGCAGGATCACCTCTGGAACCTGCGTAACGATCTGTTTCTTCTACACTGAATTGCTGAGCAGATACGGTGGCCATTTCATTAAGTACCTCTCCATTCTTTCTTCCAACGATCTCAATTTCATCCGTTGTTGTGATGTCTTCTTGAAGCTCAATATTTACAACTGCCTCTTTTCCAGAGTTTACATTTATTGTAGTTCTGTTTGTGAGATATAATGAATAGGTTATTCTAAGATTATATTTTCCAATAGGTACACCTTCAAAAATAAACCGACCATCGGGATCCGTCATTTGCCTTAAGACAGTTGTTGAGTCGATGGAAGTTAAAAAGAGCTTGGCACCGATTAAGGGATACTTTGATTCAGCATCCACAACCTTTCCTTTAACGTTTTGTGTTATATCGGATTGTGTAAATGTGGTAAAAGCAATTACCAAACTCGCGCAAAAGATTAGATACTTCATTGGACTATTTTAGTAAGACAAAGAAAAAGAAAATTACTTTTTCATTTTGTCTTCCCATTCTTTTTTGGTCCAATCTTTTATATAAACGTCCTTGAACGAGTAATAATTCATTTCGTTAAGTTCAAGATTTCGCACTCGCGAATATGCTACCTTGATCGTTTCTTCATACCATAATATTATGAAAGGAGCATCTTCCATAAGTATTCTTTCAGCCTCGGCAAAGTGTTTATATCGATCAACTATGTCAGTGGAGCTTTGCCCTTTTTCAAATGCTTCATCGAACTTCTCATTAACGTATCTCGCGTGATTCATCAGAGAAGGCTCATTTTTATCTTCCGGAACTATTCCTCCATACGCATTCATAAGAAAACTCTCAGGGCTGTAATAATCCGCGTACCAAGAAGTTCTGAAGATGTCACCATTTGCACTCATTTGATCTTCCAGTTTGTTCTGGAAAGGCATTCCATCAAGGTTAACATTGATGTTTAAAGTCTTTTTCATTTGCTTGGCAAATTCATCGGCTACCGCAGAATGAATTGTTCCCAAATTGAACTTTAGGTTGATCGGTGGGAACCCTTCTCCGTCAGGATATCCTGCTTCAGCAAGCAATTCTCTTGCTTTGATCGGATTGTAAGTGTAACTAACTTTCTTCACTGACTTAGAGTCATACCCATTGAAAGCAGCAGGTGGTACAATTCCCGCATCACCAGAACCATAAGCCTGGTTATTCAAAATACTTCTTACGATTTCGTCGCGGTTAACAGCGTAATTGATTGCCTTCCTAACTCGAGGATCCTTAAACTCCTCTTTCAATAAGTTAAAATGATAATACTGGGTGGCTAGCAAAGGTTTACGTCTCAAAACAAGTTTCGGAGGAGTACTGTTGAAATCATCAATTCGACCTTGAAGCATACTCGTTATTCGACTTGGCGGTAAACCTTCAATGAGTTGTATCTCATCATTTTCGAACATTTCAAGTTGTCTTAAGCTTCTGCCCTCAATCACGTATACGAGCGAATCAAGATAAGGAAGTGCATTACCTTCCTCGTCAGTTCCATAATAACGCTTGTTTTTTCTTAAGATGATATTAACGCGTTGATCATTCTCAGTGTATTTGTCAAAAACGAAAGGCCCTGTTCCGACAAGGTCAGTTTCAAGTCCAGCCTCAACAAGTTCTTTTGCTACTACCGATGCAGTAGTTTGAGTCAATTTATTAATGAAGTTAACATCTCTACTTACTAACTTCATAACGATCTTGTTTCCTTCAATTTCAAGTCCTGAAATAGATTCTGACTCACCATTATAGAAAGCTTCAGCTCCTTCTAATATTCCTCTGTAAATACCAGTGTAGGCGCTTGATGGATCCTCACCCATTTTCTTTGTACATGCAAGTTCGATCGAATAAACGACGTCCTCTGGTTTGAGCTTTCGATCACTCCCCAGTTCTTCATGTTCATGAAAATATACATCATCTCGTAGATCAAAAGTTATTGTTTTCCCGTCCTCACTAACTTCCCATGATTTTGCCAAACATGGCTCAACTTCTAAGGTTTTAGGATTTAAAGAAACTAATCCTTCAAGGACTTGGTTGATAACGGCCGAAGAATATATATCCGTAACTTTTCTGGCCTCTAAAGTAGTTGGTTCATTAGCTAAAGCGAATGTAAAAGTCCCGCCTGCATGCTCAAATTGTTTCTTGCTTTCAGTAGAGCATGAACTTAGAATAAGAACAGTGGATAAAATAAGTAGTATGTAGTTTTTCATATATGCTGAAAATTAAACATTTAATCTTGTTGATAATTATAAGCTGAAGACCAACGTTATTGACAACTAATTTAATAGATATTTTTGAATGAAGTCATTTTGTCTTACGATTTTTTGGGTTTATAGGATGATATTTGATGTTTACAGAAAAAAAAGACCACACAAATTGTTTTTTTGATAAATTGCCACTAATATTGCAGTTGTAAAATCTTTCACACATTAATTAAATGAAATTACTATTAGTACCAATCGTTGTTGTTCTAACAGTTTTCAGCCTGCGCGCTAACTTATCCATTGAAGGAAGCTATCAGGGTAAGAACTTATATGTTCAGAATCCTGCAAGTGAGGATGGTTTCGGGTTTTGTGCCTCAAAAGTTACTGTTAATGGAGATATCATGCCAGGTGGTGTGAGTCGAAGTGCTTTCGAAATTGACTTCTCGTTATTTAATATTGAAGTTGGTCAAGATGTATTCATCGTTATCGAGCATGGAGACGGATGTACTCCAAAAATTTTGAATCCAGAAGTTCTTTTACCAAGAAGTACATTTGAGGTAACTGAAATGAGTGTGACGAAAGAAGGTAAGATCAAGTGGACTACAACTGGTGAGCAAGGTGAACTTCCATACGTTGTTGAACAGTACAGATGGAATAAATGGGTCAACGCAGGTGAAGTTGATGGTGAAGGAGTAGAAGGACCAAACACATATGAGTTTGAAGTTACTCCACATTCAGGTGAGAATAAAGTACGTGTTGTTCAGATCGACCACACTGGAATGAAAAGAAAATCTCCTGAAAAAACATTTGAGTCAGATGTAGAGGAAGTAGAAATGGCTCCTAAAAAAGTTAAAACTGAGATCAAGTTCACTGCAAATGGTGAGCCTACCGATACTAAGTACGAGATCTATGATGCTTACGGTAATATTGTAAAGAAAGGTTATTCGTCAAACGTAAACTGTGAGAACCTTCGTAAAGGAGCTTACTATATTAACTTTGATAACAAGAACGAAAAGTTCATTAAGAACTAGATTATAAAATCTTATTTAAGTCCCGTTAGCTAATGTTAACGGGACTTTTTTATTTGTTATGAGAAAGATCGAACATATCGGTATAGCTGTTAGGAATCTTGAAGAAGCTATTCCCACATACGAAAAGATGCTTAATACCTCATGTTATAAAATTGAGGAGGTAGAATCAGAAGGAGTCAAGACTGCTTTCTTCAAAATAGGGGAGTCCAAAATTGAGTTGCTCGAAGCATCTAAGTCAGATAGTCCAATTGCAAAGTATATAGAAAAGAGAGGTGCAGGAATGCATCATATCGCTTACGATGTAGAAGATATCCATTCAGAGATCGAAAGACTGGAAAAAGAGGGTTTTCAACTAATTCAGTCTTCCCCGAAGAATGGAGCAGATAATAAACTCATCGCTTTTCTTCATCCAAAATCAACTGCAGGAACATTAGTTGAGTTATGCCAGGAGCGAACTGACTAGATCAATTACATTGCTCTTTTCAGTATCCAGGTAGTAAGCTTGAAGCCCCGCTTCTTTTGCACCATTTACGTGTTGGGAACTATCATCTATGAATAATGTTTCCGAGGGTACGTAATTATGGAGCTTGCAGACATGTTCAAATATTTCAGGGTCAGGTTTTCTCATGCCAAGATCTGAACTGAAGTGGACATGATCAAAATAGGGGTTGAGTGAATCGATGTTATTCTCACGCTTGATTATTTCATGAAAACATTCAATATGTATCGGGTTTGTGTTGCTCAAAAGTGAAGTTCTATACTTCTTTTTCAAGGATGATAAAAACTCAAGTCTTTCTTGTGGAAGATCAAGCAACATTGCGTTCCACGCGTTAATGATTTCTTCTCTTGATCGTGATACATTAAAATGCTCGGATAAACGAGTTAAGAACTCATTTGAATCGATCTTACCAGACTCATAATCGTCAAATAGATGCTCTTGTTTAGCTTGTGTATATAATTCGTCAAAATTGGGAATTCCTAGTTTTTGAAATGCGTTGATCGTCTTGTAATAATCAATGTTGAGAATCACACCTCCCAGATCCAATATGATATTTCTTATTTCCATCAGTTCAAAAATAAAAAAAGGCTGAGCAAATCGCCCAGCCCTTTACAACTATTGAAAGAAATTCTTATTTCGATAATGTTGCTTTCAAGTTGAATTCAATGTTTGAATCAATATGTCCCTCTTCTGGTTTTTCAGGATTTGGAGAGAACATTTTGAAGTCTAAATCAGCAAAATCAACTGAGAACTTTCCGTTCAACATCATTTTGTCTCCATCCATTTCAGTTTCTACTGGAACAGTTTCCTCGATATCGGTTCCAAGAACGTTAATTGTGATATCAGCCATTCCATCCTTGATGCTGTTCAAAGCCACTTCAACTGTAGCATACTCGTCAACATTGAAGAACGATCCTTTATCATCTTCTCTTTGACCTTTAAGGTGCATTTCTAATCCGGCTTTTTGCTCACCATCTAAGTCAGAGTTTTCGATAGTCGTCATATCGATAGTGAAGTTTCCAGAAATATCATCACCATCTTTAGTAACTGAACCATCAGTGATTTGAACAGTTCCAGTGTGATGCTTTTGCTCTTCCATCTCACCGTTCTCACCTGTTGGAGCGATCCATGATCCTTTCCATCCAAGTTTACTTTCTTCTGCAACAACATTAAAAGTTGTTGGCATTTCTTTTTCTTCTTTTACCGTTTCTTTGGCATCAGTCATTTCGCCTTCTCCTTCAGAAGATTCGCCTTTACAAGCTGTTAGTCCAAGAGCTGCAAATACAAAGGCAGCGTACATTGTCTTTTTCATAATTGTCATTTTAGTTTTCATTGAAACAACAAATATACAGAATTGTTTACCCGGGTAAATATAATTTTTCATTATTTCTCCAAAATTCTTTCTAAATTCGTGCTCAATGGCAAAGGACATCGAAAAATACGGGCGAAGAGGATTGCAAACAGGATACTTTTCTGTTATAGTTGGTATATCACTTGTTCTTTTCATGTTAGGACTTGTTCTTGGTTCGTATTTTGGGTTGGAACATCTTCAAAAAGCGGCAAAAGAGAATATAGAGGTTGACCTATTCTTCAATCCTGACCTTAACGAATCTGACATCAAGCTGATCGAACAGGAATTGAAAGGTTGGGAAGAAGTAAAGTCTGCATGGTTCGTTTCTCCCGAGAGAGCTTTAGAAGTATTTCAATCTGATAGCGAGGCCGCCAATGAGATTAAAGATATTTATAATGGAGCAAGTCCATTTCCCCCTTCGGTAGCATTCAATCCGAAAAGTGAACATGTTAGCAAGCAGGGACTAGAGAAATTAAGGCAAAAGATTCTCGCCGCTTATCCAAAGCAAGTAGATGAAGTAAACTTCGATGAAAACAGGATCAAACAAGTGAACCTGGGTTTCCTTCAATGGATCTATCTGTTCGTTGCAATAGGACTACTTTTAACAATTATTGCATTTGCAATGATCAACAATACTATTAGATTAGCGCTTTATGCGAAACGTTTTACGATAAAAACAATGCAGCTTGTAGGTGCAAAGTCAGGTTTCATCCGAAAACCATTTTTATTGAATGCGCTGTTGCAAGGATTTTTGTCCGCGATCATAGGAATGGCACTTTTGATGGGTGTCTTCTATATCTTGAAAAGCTACATGGCTGGACTTGAAAATACATATAGTTTAGAGACGTTTCTAATGCTGTTCGGGGCGTTAGTTGTTTTGGGAATTGTGATCAGCTTTTTCTCAACGATGTTTGCCTTGAATAAGTATCTTAGAAAGAGACTAGATGCATTGTACTAAAATATTGAGTAATGGAAGATAATAAGAAACAAAAGTTCATTTTCAACAGATCAAATTACATGTACCTGATCGTTGGAGTAGTGCTTAATGTGATTGGATTTCTGATGATGATCGGAGGGGGAGCAGAATCTCCAAATGATTTTAACGGAGAAGAACTTTTTTCCTCAATGAGAATAACTATATCACCGATCGTGATCCTTTTGGGTTATGCAGTGATCATATACAGTATTATGAAAAAGCCTTCTCCTTCTGAACAGGAGTCAGACGATTAGACCATCATGAATTCTTTTGATTTTCGTGCTGGCGAAGTTCTTCTTGTAGATAAACCACTCCACTGGACTTCTTTTGATGTAGTGAACAAACTACGTTGGAAACTGAAGAGAAAATACGGTATTAAACGTTTCAAAGTAGGACATGCTGGTACACTTGATCCGTTGGCAACAGGCCTTCTTTTGATTTGTACAGGCAAGAAGACGAAGATCAGCCAGGAACTTACTGCAGATGACAAAGTTTATACTGGAAAAATCCTTCTAGGAAAGACCACTCCAAGCTACGATTTAGAAACAGAATTTGATTCTGAAATTGATGTGGAACACTTGAAGGGAAAAGAAGATCTAATTCTTGAAGTGGCTCGTCAGTTTATTGGTGAACAAGAGCAAATTCCACCAGTGTTTTCTGCAAAAAAGGTGAACGGAAAAAGAGCATACGAGTCAGCGAGAAAAGGAAAGGAACTCAACCTTAAGCCGAATGTGATCAACATCGAGTATTTCGAAATTGATACCACGAATTTCCCTGAAATTGGTTTTAAAGTAAAGTGTTCAAAAGGCACATATATACGATCATTAGCAAACGACTTTGGCAAGAAACTAAATGTTGGAGGTACGTTGATCGAATTAAGACGAACAAATTCAGGAAGATTCTCGATTGATAATGCTCGTTCAGTTGATGAATGGTTAAACATCATTGAAGACACCGAAGTTGAGGAGAACATACAATAATTACTAAATTTGATTAGTATCAATTCATTTCACTTAAATGAAGAATATTGTAATCGCAGACGAAACTGCCTTTAAGAATTTAAAACCTACACTTCAGGAATATATTGAAGAAACCGTCGATGAGATCATTTTTGATCCGATTGATAAGGTTGAGTTTTTGGATTCAAATAGGTACTACTCCTATTATTCTGATCATCAAAACCGATTGATATTAGAAAGAATATTCGATAAGAATATAAAAATCGGTTTTCTTCCTCATCCAGAGGCTGTTCATACAATATCCGGATTTAAGATCCCGAAGGATACGAAAACGGCCATCGATGAATTACTGCAACAAGAGGAAGAACAACTTCGTGAGAAAAGCATGCTTCATCATGATAAAACCGTCATTCTAAATTATGCAGTTATCGGTGAGATATCTAGCTTTGTTTCTAGTAAAAAGGGAAACACCTCTTGGTTCGGCAGGATCCCAACATTTTTTCGTTTCCTGAATAAATTAAAGGATCTCAGGCATAAACCGCTGAAGTTATATGTTGACGACAAAGAACCAATGGACACTTGTGCTACTGATATGCTCATTGTACAAAATGCCCAAAACGCATCGGTTTCCAGGTTGTTGTCAAACAAAAACGTAATGAGCAACACGGTGTTTCATGCATTTGTTTTTGCTCCAAGAAGTATTTTGGACATGCTTAAGGCCTATGTTATTAAGTTACTACTTGGCTCTAACCAGAAGAACAAGGATTTTGATTTTTTAAGCAGGTTTGTTTGCAGTACATGCAAAATAGAATCAACTATGGAACTATCATTCTATATAGATGGCGAAAAAGTAGTTTCGAATGAGTTTAGCTTTGAGAATAAAGGTCGATTCATTCTAATCCCAGGAAAAACATTCAGCGAGGAGATCATATCTGAGGATAAGGTTTCGAAATTGTATCAAAGTAAAACACTGCCGCGAGGAGAGGTTAAAAAACAACTGATTCGCAAAAAGATACCGTTTATTTCTCACGCCTCTCCAGATGAATACAAGGAACTCTTTACTCAGCTCAGAGAAAATGCAAGACCCAGTCAAAATTATATTGTTTTGATGGTTCTTTCCACTATTCTCGCTTGTTTGGGAGTTTTTGCAGACTCCTCTCCAGTCATTATCGGAGCCATGATATTGGCGCCTTTAATGGCTCCAATTATCTCTTTATCGATGGGGGTTTTAAGGCAAGATCGACATTTGATCAGAGGAAGCATCATCACCGTACTTTCAGGTATGACAGTGGCTTATGTTTTTGCAATTGGTTTAACGTTTATCACGCCAATTAACAATATGAATGCGGAAATCACCTCAAGGATCAAACCGAATATAATTGATCTTGGAATTGCTGTTATTTCAGGTGCTGCTGGTGCGTATGCGTATTCAAAAGAGAGTATCGCTAAAACACTTGCAGGGGTAGCAATAGCAGTTGCTTTGGTTCCACCGCTTGCCGTATCAGGAATTGGTTTAGCGTGGGGAGAACTTAATGTCTTTTTCGGAGCCCTACTATTATTGTTAACGAATTTGACTGGAATGGTCCTAGCAGCTGCGTTAACTTTTCTATTCACAGGTTATAGTCCATTTAGATTAGCAAGAAAAGGATTGCTGATATCATCTTTCGTCGTTCTTTCTATTAGTATCCCGTTAGGATATGGATTTTTTAAGGTCGTAAAAGAGAACAGAATTATCCAATCATTGAACTCGCACGAGATTGATGGTGCATTCCTCCACCATGTTAGGTTAGAGCAATACGATCCAACAACAATTGCTTTAGACATCACTTTCTATGATTACCCTACGGAGGAAGAATTATCTCAAATTAAGCATGAAATAGAACAAATTGTAGGGCATGACGTTACACTTAACATTGGTATAAGATTGAAACGATAACTAAGGGGACTAAATCAATGAAAAGAAGGATTAATTTATTACCTTTGTCCTCCTTTTAAAAACGGTACGCTTTGAATAAAATGAAACTATCTGAGTTCGACTTCGAATTGCCGGAGGAACTCATCGCAAAATATCCAGTTGATAACAGAGATGAATCTCGCTTGATGGTAGTTCATCGCGAAACGGGAAAGATCGAACATAAAATGTTCAAAGACATCATCAATTATTTTGATGAAGGTGATGTGATGATCAGAAACAACACGAAGGTATTTCCCGCAAGAATGTATGGAAATAAGGAGAAGACTGGTGCGAAGATCGAAGTGTTTTTACTTCGTGAATTGAATAGAGATTCTCTTTTGTGGGATGTATTGGTTGATCCTGCTCGTAAGATCCGAATCGGAAACAAATTGTATTTTGGAGATGATGAATCTCTAGTTGCAGAGGTTATTGATAATACTACATCGAGAGGTAGAACATTAAGATTCCTTTACGATGGAACTTACGAAGAGTTTAAAGCTAAAATCACCGAATTAGGTGAAACTCCATTGCCGAAATACATCAAAAGAGATGTTGAAGAGCAAGATGAAGAGAGATATCAGACTATTTACGCAAAAGAAGAAGGTGCTGTAGCAGCTCCAACTGCTGGAATGCATTTCTCTAAGCAATTGCTTAAACGACTTGAGTTAAAAGGAGTGAATTTTGCTGAGATCACACTTCATGTTGGACTTGGAACATTCAGAGCTGTTGAAGTAGAAGATTTGACAAAGCATAAAATGGATTCTGAGCAAACAGTGATCGATCAAAAAGCTGTTGACATCGTAAATAACGCTAAAAAAACGAAGAAAAGAGTTTGTGCAATTGGGACAACATCTATGAGGTCAGTTGAAACTTCTGTTTCGACAGATGGTATGTTGAAGCCTTTCGATGGGTGGACGAATAAATTTATTTTCCCTCCATATGAATTTAGTATTGCTGACTCAATGATCACAAATTTTCATACTCCATCATCTACACTTTTAATGATGGTTTCTGCATTCATGGGTCATGACCTAATGAAAGAAGCTTATGAGATCGCTGTGAAAGAAAAGTATAGATTCTTTTCTTACGGTGATGCAATGTTGATCATTTAATATGAGAACATAAAAGAATTAAAAGTCGTTCTGCATTCGTGGAGCGACTTTTCTTTTTAAATTCGTTTCATGGAATTATCAGTCATCGTTACTGCTGGAGGAATAGGAAAAAGGATGGGAAGTGAACTACCCAAGCAATTCATTCTTGTAGCAGGAATTCCTATTCTTCAACGATCTATTAAAGCTTTTGCCGATGCCGTGCCAGATGCTCAGATCTTGGTCACCTTGCCAGAGCAATGGATCTCTTTCTGGGAAGATCTATGTGAACAGCACAATTTCAGGGTGAGGCACGAAGTTGTTTCAGGCGGAATAGAAAGGTATGACTCAATAAAACTGGCATTAAATAAGGCTCACGGCAAAACTGTTCTTGTCCATGATGGGGTTCGTCCACTAGTCAGTAAGGATGTGATCTTAAATATTATAAATAATGTTAACGCTACCAACGGAGTGATACCAGTTATCCCTTTAAAAAGTTCAATACGTAAAGGAACCAGGACTAATAATGAAGCTGTTCGAAGAGATGAGCATTGGGAGGTGCAAACACCTCAAGGTTTTGCTAGAATCACCTTAGAAAAGGCCTATGAACAGCCATATACAAGTGATGTGACTGATGATGCTACTCTTGTAGAAAGACTGGGTTTCTCAATTTTAATGGTTGATGGTGATGAGAAAAACCTTAAGATCACAACCCCGATTGATTTGATGATCGCTGAAAAAATATTGGAAAGCTGATCACTTGACATAGACTAAATTAACCGTTAAAACCCGAATCTTTTCTGGATTTTCATATTACTTTTGTGCTCACGAGCAAAGAACGTTATCCATGAAAGTAGTAGAACACATTAATGAGGCAAAAGACACGTTATTCTCTTTTGAGATTCTTCCCCCTTTAAAAGGAAAAAGCATAGAGTCAATTTACAATGGTATTGACCCTTTGATGGAGTTTAAGCCTAAATTCATTAATGTAACTTATCATCGTGAAGAATATATTTACCGTGAGAGAGATAAGGGGTTGCTAGAGAAAGTTTCGATCAGAAAGCGACCAGGTACAGTAGGGATCTGTGCAGCTATAATGAATAAATATCACGTAGATGCTGTTCCTCATTTAATATGTGGCGGGTTTAGTAAGGATGAAACAGAGAATGCACTTATCGATCTACAGTTTTTAGGAATTGATAACGTTTTGGCATTGAGAGGAGATCCCATCAAAACAGAATCTACTTTCAAGCCAACAGAGAATGGACATAGTTATGCAGTTCAGTTGATAGACCAAATAGCCAATATGAATAAAGGGAATTACTCTCATGACGAGATCCAATTAGCTCCGACGAATTTCTGTATTGGAGCAGCGGGATATCCCGAAAAGCATTTTGAGTCTATGAATATGGCAACAGATTTGCACTATCTGAAGCAGAAAGTGGATAGAGGTGCCGACTATATCGTTACTCAGCTCTTTTTTGACAACAAGAAATTTTTCAAATTTGTTGAAGATTGTAGAGCAATAGGAATAAATGTTCCAATTATTCCAGGTTTGAAGCCGATCACTAAAATGAGACATATTTCATTTTTGCCGAAGTTTTTCCATATTGACTTTCCAGATGAACTTTCTTCTGAATTACTGAAATGTAAAACAGATGAAGAAGTTAGAAAAATTGGAGTTGAATGGGGTATAGAGCAATCGAAAGAGTTGAAAGCTGCTGGAGTACCTTGTATCCATTATTACACGATGTCGAATTCGAGTGAAGTCAAGCAAATTGCTGGCGAGGTATTCTAAATTGAAATCAAATTATGAAGTATACAGTTGTATTAGTTTTTTTGGCATTAATTTATTCAAGCATTTCTTTTTCGCAAGACGAAGATCTAAACTTGGATAATGCTCTTGTAATAGCTCAGCAAGATGAGCAGTCTGACCGTTACTCTTTGGAGGTTGCAATTCTGCAATTGTTGAACAGTTACGGAATTAAGACGAAGGCTAGTCTGAATGTTTTGAAGCAGGGTGGTTCACCAGATGTATTACTTACGGACAGTTTACAAAATAAGCTTAGCTCCGAGGGGATCGATACGTATATGCTTATTTCGGTAAGAGGCTATGATAAGCGATTTAGACCTGCTGAAAACATTAAATCTTTTGAGGAAGAGATCAAGGCAGGACATTTATTCCCTTTGTATAGAGAGAGTGCCACATCAGTTACATTTACGATCACATTTTATAGAAATGGGAAGCCGGTACATTATGAATTGATCAAAACGGGTACAGTTGGTTCTAAAGATGCTGTAATCAAGAAGTTGATGAAAAAGATGGAGCGTAGTCTGAGAAAAGACTGGATCAAAGGCTAGTTTTTCTTCAATAGTCGAGCAACGTATTTCCCGACAATATCAAATTCGAGGTTAACACTGCTACCAACTTGCAGGTTTTTAAACACCGTGTGCTCATATGTGTATGGGATGATGTGCACAGAGAACGAGTCTTCAGCGGAATCAACAACTGTTAAACTAGTTCCATTAACGGTAATCGAACCTTTTTCTACGGTTACATCTGAGGAGTCGTAAGAGAATCTAAATATCCAACTACCGTCGCGGTTTTCAATTTGAGTACATTTTCCTACTGTGTCAACATGACCTTGCACAATATGACCATCAAATCTGCCATTAGCAGGCATGCATCGCTCGAGGTTTACAAGGTCACCTGTTTTCCAGTCTCGCATACTGGTTTTTTCAAGTGTTTCCTGAATCGCAGTCACGGTATAGGTGTCTTTATCAATATCGACAACAGTAAGGCAGATTCCATTATGAGCAACACTTTGGTCGATCTTCAATTCATTAAGAAATGAACATGATAGAGTGTAGTGAACATTTGTTCCTTCTTTCTCAATCTTTTCAATCTTTCCTAGTGTTTCAATAATTCCTGTGAACATGCCTCTTTTCTTGTTGAAACAATTTAATGCGTATGAAGTTCTTGTGGTTCTTCAATTAACTCCATATTATCGATCAATCTAACATCACCACTGAAAGCAGCAATACCTGCAATTGCACCAGGCACCCAGTATTGATTAAGGTCTTCCATGCTTTCGGGATGAACGATCTGCAGGTATTCCAGTTTTAAATTCCCTTGCTGGAAATAATCGATCATCTTTTGACGTGTAACAGCTGGAGAAAACTTGCTAGCCCATTCTCTTCCTTTAATTAATGTCTTGTATATGATTGATGATTCCTGAACTTCACTTTCTGAGAGTCTGTAATTTCTACTACTCATTGCTAGTCCGTTTGGAAGCCTTTTTGTCGGAACTCCCACCACTTCAACTGGTAAGTTAAGTTGTTTAACCATAAGTTTTATAACTGCAACTTGTTGGAAGTCTTTATTTCCAAAATAGGCCTTGTCTGGTTGGATGATCTCAAAGAAACGAGAAACAACGTTAACAACACCTTGAAAATGACCTGGCCTGAACTCTCCCTCCATAACCTTATCAATTATCCCTAGCTCAATCGTGTTTTTTTGGTATTCTTCAGGGTATACATCATCAACTTTTGGGATGATCACAAAGTCACATTTCGCCTCCTCAAGCATTTGAAGGTCTTCCTTTTCGCGTTTAGGGTATTTTTCGAGGTCTCCAGCGTTATTAAACTGTGTTGGATTCACGAAAATACTTACAACTACAACATCACATTCTTTGTGCGCATATTCAACCAATTTGATGTGTCCACCATGAAGTGCACCCATCGTTGGTACAAATCCGATTTTCTTACCTTGATTTTTTAATGAAGTGAGCGCAGATTGTAGCGATTCAATTGTTCTAAAACTCTCCAAATTTCTTGTTTCTTATTTCGCTGAGAATCGACAAATCTATCCTTTTATAGCGAAATTCCGAATTTTTTTTTATATTTTTGTACACGTTTTACCAAAATACTTTTCATGGAAAAAAAGAGAATTCTTTTTGTTTCGCAAGAAATCACACCATTTTTACCAAAAACAGAAATTTCTACAACAGCTAGAAAATTACCGCAAGGTGTACAAGAGAGCGGGAAAGAGATAAGAGTGTTCATGCCTAGATTTGGCGTGATCAATGAGAGGAGACACCAGCTACATGAGGTTATTCGTCTATCAGGGATGAATTTGATCATTGATGATATGGATCACCCGTTGATCATCAAAGTAGCTTCTATACCAACTGCGAGAATGCAGGTGTATTTCATTGATAATGAAGAATATTTCAAAAGAAAAGCCGTTCTTACTGATGAGAACGACAAAGAATTTGAAGATAATGACGAGCGTTCAATGTTCTTCTGTAGAGGAGTTCTTGAAACAGTGAAGAAGTTAGGATGGAAGCCTGATGTGATTCATTGCCATGGATGGATGACGTCTTTAATGCCAATGTACATTAAAGATATCTATAACAACGATCCTCATTTTGCAGACACAAAAGTTGTCTATTCTCTATATAATAATGAGTTTAACAAAAATTGGGATGGCAAATTCCCAGAGAAACTTAAGTTTGAAGGATTCAATGATGATATCATCGATTCGATCAAAGAGGGAGATTTCACGAGCCTAAACAAAGCGGCCATGAAATATTCAGATGGAGTTGTAATGGGAAGTGAAACATTGAATGATGAGTTGAAGAAGTCTTTTGACGATTGTTCCGGTCTTAAAATGGAATATGAGTCAGAGGAAGTTCAACCAAAACTCATGAGTGAGTTTTTTGACAAAGTGATTGAAGAAGAAGCGATAGTTCAATGAGAATAACGAGAATAGTTGATAATTTATCGTGGCGGAAAGTTTTTTTACTTTCCGCTGCTTTTTTTATTCTCCTTTCTGTAGGAGTTAGTTGTAAGAAAAAACGTAATCCTGTTGGATCTGATGCGTTGCCTCCCGGCACACTAATGAGTTCTGATGGAGTAGATACATTTGCGCTTTACACATACACTGAAGAGGAAGATTCGATCGTGTCAATGGATCCTCAGTTCAATTTGTTGGGCTCATATAATGATCCAGTATTTGGTCAGGTGGATGCAGGATTCTACACTCAAATCACCTTATCCGGTTTTTCTCCTGATTTTGGAGATCTAAATGAGGTTGCGATCGATTCATGTGTTTTAGCTTTTGAGTTTGGTGGTTATTACGGAGAGTTGTCAGATCAACTTTTTGAAGTTTACGAAGTTACTGAAGAGCTTACAAGGGATTCAACTTATTATCATTATTCAACTGCTGCGACAGATATTCAACAGCTAGTTCCGACAGCTAATAACGAGGGCTTGATCACACCGGATCCACTGACAGGTGCAATAGTAGGTGATGATACTTTAGATCCTCAGCTAAGAATTCCAATTGATACAACATTTGCTAGAGACTTATTGGTATTGGCTTCCAATTCAGCCGATGACGAGACATTTCTGGATGGGTTGAAAGGATTACACGTAAAGGTGAACAACGGAATGCAAAACCCTAACGAAGGGGGAGTTTTCTATTTGACGTCTGCAACGTCTGATTCAAAGCTAACTGTTTATTATACTGTAAATGGTGAACAAGAAGAATTTGACTTTATTATAACAAATGATGCCGTTGATTTTAATAATGTCACATTTGATTATTCGGGCACTCAAGTTGAACAAGTAATAAACGATTCGACTTTAGGTCAGGATGAATACTTCGCTCAATCTTTTGTTACGAGAGCCAAGATCGACTTCCCTTCAATTGATAATCTTCCGAAGGATATTATTATCCACGAAGCTACATTGGAATTACCTTTGACATACTTTACAGGAGATAAGTTATACCCAAGTTCCGAAATTTCAGTTAGCTCGCGCTTGTTTGATGGAGATGATACAAAGTACATTGTTGATGCAAGTGTCCCTTTCAGTCAAACAGAGAAATCGTACACCATAAATCTTCGTACTTATGTTCAGAATGTGTTGAATGGAGAGGTGGACAATAATGGGTTGTTTATTTCGCCAAGATTATTTAATACAACCACTGAGCGTATAATATTCAACGGGTCAAATACACTGAATAAAAAAGCCCCTAAATTGAATATTGTTTACACAAAACTTTAATATCTTTCGCTAAAATTACTGAAGGCTTATGTGTGGAATAGTTGCTTATATTGGTCAGGAACAGGCATTTCCAATTGTTCTTAAAGGTTTAAAAAGACTAGAGTATCGTGGATACGATAGCGCAGGAATCGCTCTATTAGAAAATGGAGAGATAAAGAACTACAAGCGTCAAGGAAAAGTAGCTGAACTGGAGTCTTTTACAGATAATCAGGATACTGAAGGAACTGTAGGTATAGGCCATACTCGGTGGGCCACACACGGTTTACCAAACGATATAAATGCGCATCCGCATACATCGGGCAATGGAGATATAGCCTTGATCCATAATGGAATTATAGAAAACTATGATATCCTTAAGGAAGGTCTACTTTCGCGTGGTCACAAATTTGAAAGTGAAACGGATACAGAAGTATTAGTTCATCTTATACAGGATATCAAAGATCACGAAAAAGTTTCGACAGCTGAAGCGGTAAGACTAGCATTGAATAACGTTATTGGTGCATATGCGATCGTGGTTCTGAGTAAGGATAATCCAGATCAATTAATTGCTGCCAGAAAGAGTAGTCCCCTTGTTGTAGGTATTGGAAAGAAAGGAGACTATTATTTAGCTTCTGATGCAACTCCTATTGTAGAATACACGAATGAGGTAGTTTATCTAGAAGATGAGGAAATTGCTATCGTAGAACGAAATAAGGGATTGCGCCTTTACAACATTCAAAATCAAGAGAAAACACCTTATATACAAGAACTTGAATTGCAGCTTGAAGCCTTAGAAAAAGGAGGATATGAGCATTTCATGTTAAAAGAGATCCATGAACAGCCACATTCTATCCAAGATTGTTTTCGAGGTCGATTGAATGTAGATACCGGCTGGGTTGGACTTGGTGGAATCAAGGATTATGAAAAACAGTTAGCCAGTGCAAATAGAATAATCATGGTGGCATGTGGAACGTCTTGGCATGCAGCATTGGTTGGAGAGTATTTATTCGAGGATCTTGCAAGAGTTCCTGTAGAGGTGGAGTACGCTTCAGAATTTAGATACAGAAACCCAATTATTGACGAAGGTGATATTGTTATTGCCATTTCTCAATCTGGAGAGACGGCTGATACGCTGGCTGCTCTGGAGTTAGCAAAATCTAAAGGAGCGACCATTCTAGGGATATGTAATGTGGTAGGTTCATCAATTTCAAGAATTACACATGCTGGATCTTATACCCATGCTGGACCTGAAATAGGAGTTGCATCGACTAAAGCATTTACAGCACAGGTAACAGTTCTGACATTGATGGCACTAGCCATTGCAAGAAATAAAGGCTCGCTAAATGAGGCGAAGTTTAGAAGAATTATTACTGAGCTTGAACTGATTCCTGAAAAAGTATCAAAGATATTAGAGTCATCAGACTATATTGAGGAGTTGTCTAAGGAGTACAAAGATGCATCTAATGCTCTTTATCTTGGTCGAGGTAATTCTTTCCCGGTAGCTTTAGAAGGAGCGCTTAAACTCAAAGAGATTTCATATATCCATGCAGAAGGTTATCCAGCTGCTGAGATGAAACATGGACCTATTGCATTGATCGATGAGGAAATGCCTGTTTTTGTAATTGCTACTAAAGGGACTTCCTACGAAAAGGTAGTAAGCAACATTCAAGAAGTAAAAGCTAGAAAAGGAAAAGTTGTAGCGATAGTAACGGAAGGAGATACACAAGTGAAAGGTATGGCAGATCATGTGATTGAAATCCCTAATACGGATGAACACTTATCTCCACTCTTAACGACTATTCCTTTCCAGTTAATTTCATATTATATCGCAGTAATGAGAGGTTGTAATGTTGATCAACCTAGAAATTTAGCTAAATCTGTAACGGTAGAATAACTTTAATGATGGATAATAGTTTAGAAGGAAAACACGCTGTAGTTTGTGGTAGTACACAAGGAATTGGTAAAGCAAGTGCTGTTCAATTAGCGGAGATGGGAGCTTCGGTCACTTTAGTGGCTAGAAATGAAGAGAAATTACAATCTGTATTGAAGGAATTGAAGCCAAATGCAAAACATGACTATATAGTTGCTGACTTTTCGAAACCAGAGGAACTTTCTAAAAAAATTAAAGATTGGTCATCAAAAAACAAGACGAACATTCTTCTAAATAATACGGGAGGACCGAAAGGTGGACCAATAAAAGATGCTCATATTGATGAATTTAGATCTGCTTTTGAACAACATTTGATATGTAATCATATTCTGGTTCAGGCTCTGTATCCAGGGATGAAAGAATTGGGATATGGAAGAATTATCAATGTTATTTCGACGAGCGTTAAGCAACCATTAGATGGTTTAGGAGTATCGAATACAGTACGAGGTGCGGTTGCCAATTGGAGTAAAACGATGGCAAATGAACTTGGTCAATATAACATTACGGTTAACAATGTGTTACCAGGTGCTACAAATACAGTTCGTCTTCAATCGATAGCTGAAAACAAGGCAGCAAAATCTTCAGGACTAGATTACGAGGAGATTCTAGAAAATATGGCCAATATGTCGCCTATGAAACGAATCGCTCAACCAGAAGAGGTTGCAAACGCGATTGCCTTTCTCGCCAGTCCCTCAGCGAGTTACATCAATGGGATCAATGTACCGGTTGATGGAGGTAGAACAAAATCATTATAGTTTGAACCTTCACACGCACAGTGTATTAAGGATTTCGTCGACTGAATCAATTCATTAAGCGAATTTTTTTCGATCTAAGTTAAATTAGTTAAATTTGTGCGTTAACAATTAACTAAAAACTAGGTTTATGAAGAAAAAATTACTTACTATTCTTACCGTTATTGGTATCGGTAGTAGTATGAATGGTTTATCACAGTATTGTGCTGGTGGTCCATCGTCTACTGCAGATTCGAATATTGAGGGCGTTTCAGCAACGGGTGAAAATGCCACCTCTTTAACTTATACAGGGTGTCCTGGAGTTACGGGAGTTGAAGATCAGACAGCTCAGACTATTGATTATGTAATAAATGCTACGTATTCTATAGATGTTACATTCGGAACTTGTGGGGGTAACTTTGGAGGAGCTGGAGAAGCATGGATTGATTTTGATGGTGATCAAGTTTACGATCCAGCTACAGAGTCTATTGGTCAATCTTCTGGTACGCCAGGAACTGCACCATGGGATGCTCCTGTTACATTTACTTTTACAGTTCCTTGTACTGCAGTACCCGGAGTTACAAGAATTAGAATTAACCAGGAAGAGGGTGGAGCAACTCCATTAGATCCATGTGCTACATACAACTGGGGTTCTTCAGTTGAATTCTCTGTTAATTTAATTGCAGGCCCATCTGCACCTCCAACTCCAGTTCAGGATCCTGCTCCGCCATCATGTGCGACTGGATCTGATTTAACTTTAGCTGGACCACCTCCAGCGGGTATTGAATGGTATTGGCAAGGTACTGATGCGAATGGAACGTCTACAGCTGATGTAGGTACCGATCCTTACACGGTTTTTACAAACGGTACATATTATGCGAGAGCATTTGACCCAAACACGGGTGCTTGGTCTTGCCAATCATCTTCTATAACTGTTTCTAATTTTGCTTTGCCTTCTGCTCCTCCTGCACCTGTGCCAGATGAGGATCCGGCATGTGAATTAGATGGAGGTACTAACTTGACAGTTGCAGCAGCTCCAGCTGGTGAAGAATATTATTGGCAGGGAACTAATCCAACTGGAACTTCTCAAGCAGATCCAGCAACAAGCCCTTATCCGGCACCAACTGCTGGCACCTATTATGTTGCTTCTTATGACCCAGTGACTCAATGTTGGTCTTCAACATCATCTGTGACAGTTACTATGGGTGACTTTATTCCGAATGCACCAACACCAGTTGATAGCTTCAGAACTGAGTGTTCAGGTTCGGCAAGTATTTTATTGGAAGGTGAATTCTCATCGAGTCAATCATTTACTTACACGATAGATATGTTCGATTCATTTGGTGATGGATGGAATGGAAATACAGTAGATATTTTTGCTGACGGTAACTTGATTGCTACAGTAGGTGGTACTTTTACAGGTGGTAGCGCAGCTCAGGAAACGTTCACGGTTCCAGAAGGAGTTGAGTTAACAACTAGTCCTGCACAGGGTGGTTCATTTACAACAGAATGTTCTTATGACATTCTTGATGAAAATCTTACGATTGTTGGTTCAGGAGATGGTAATTCAGGTATAACTCCATATAACGTTCCATTTGGTACTTATACAATGAATTGGTATGATTCTGCTACAGGTGGAACCCTATTAGGTACAGGTCTAACACTTGAGGCTGTAGGAACTTCAGTTATGCCTAGTGCAACTGTTGGAACATATACTTTTTATCTAGAGCAATCAAACGGTTGTGAAAGTTCAAGGGATTCAGTTGTAGTTGAGGTGGTGGACGTAAATGTTGTGATTGCTGGTCTACCAGTAAATTGTAATGGTTCTGCTACAGGTTCTTTTGAAGTAACTGATACACTTTGTGGAGTTACACCGTTCCAATACTCTGTTGATGGAGGTGCTTTTGGACCAATACCAACTGATTTGCTTCCTGGAACGTACAATGTCGTGGTTCAGGATGATAACCTTGATCTTAGTTCAACTTATACATTTACAGTTAATGATGTAAATGGTCCTCAGAATTTAGTGATGAATGATATTACTTCAGACGGAGGTGAAGTAGGCTGGGATGCAGGAGCTTCTGAAACTCAGTGGATCGTTGAATGGGGTGCCCCAGGTTTCACACCAGGAATGGGTACGGAAATTGGATCAACTACTGTTACAGATACGTTTGCTATCATAACTGGTTTGGATCCGAACACAGATTACGATGTTTATGTTGCCGCTGATTGTGGATCAGGATCTACTACTGAATGGGGAAGTACTTCTTTCTTGACACTTTGTTCAGTATTTACTGCTCCTGTTGTTGAGAATTTTGACGATGGAGATGTTTGGGTATCTGGAATAGGTTTCGGAAATACTGATGACACAATAAGTCAATGTTGGGGTAGAGACCCTGGTAATGGTGGATTCTTCTGGGGAGTTAGAACTGGTACAACTGGTTCAGGAAGCACAGGGCCGAGCCAGGACGTTTCTGGAAATGGAAATTATCTCTTTACTGAGGGATCGAATGGTGTTGCTGATGATAGTGCCTTCCTTTACTCTCCTGAGATTGACCTTTCCAATATCACAGATCCATATGTTACGTTCTCTTACCATATGTTTGGAGGAGATATTGACTCATTGACTGTTTATGCATCTAATGATAATGGATTCTCTTGGGACACAATTGGTCGTATTTATGGTCAACAGCAAACTGCGAATACAGATGCGTGGCTTGACACATCGTTTTCTCTATCTGCTTACACTAATGATACAGTGTCTATAGCATTCTTAAATGTGAAGAGTACAGGTTTTGAAACTGATATCGCGGTAGATGAATTTTCTATCTTACCATGTATCGGAGATGCAGGAGCTGATGGATCTGAGGATGTATGTCGTTTGGATACATTGGTTGATTTGAATAATGTGATCACTATAAATCAGACTGTTGGTGGTCGTTGGGAATTCCCATTAGATCAGGACTTAATTGTTAATGATACGATGTTAAATGTTCTGTTGCTTCCAACTGATTCTTATGAGGTGTACTACATTGTTCCAGGGGCGTGTCAAGAAGATACGGCAGTAGCAACTATTAATGTTTACCCTCCTTCTTCGGCGGGTCAAAACGGATCGTTAACCGTTTGTTTGAATGAACCAATCAACTTGTTTGATGGGTTGAATGGTAACGTTGATTTAGGTGGAACATGGTATGATCCATCTAATGATCCATTACCAAACTCACAGCCAACGGCTTCAAATATACCAGGTAGTTACAATTATGATTATGTTACTTCCAATGGAGTATGTCCTGCTGATACGGCGCTTGTAGAAGTGATTGTTGATGGTGGATGTGATTGGTTGTCAATTGGTGAGGAAGAATTGAATGAAATTTCAGTTTATCCAAACCCTGCAACGAACGTGATCAACGTTGTTAACCCTGCTAACACATCAGCTCTTAAAGTAGAGATCTTCGATGTGAATGGTAGAGTAGTTGCAAGTGATGATAAAGCACTAGAGAA